>SCPN01000043.1_pt1 | contig 502474 bp, 492 predicted proteins | sample 6106831 | NCBI WGS metagenome assembly SCPN01 (sample SAMN10720447, study PRJNA508395) | human gut metagenome | isolation source: Participant 1, 0 month
TATTCAGAGAAGAATATGCTTGTTTTTCTATCTTTTCGCGGGTACAGTCTTTCCAAGAACGGCGTACGTACCCGTTCCGCTCGAATGTGCCGATATGGAAAGCAAGGGCAACTATCGCTTCAAGGTTGTAAACCTCCATACTGCAATTATCGGATATCCGTATGCTTCGCCTTATCTCGTATTCCCTTAAAACTCCGCTCTTGCAAAGAGCCTTCATCCCTGCACGGAATGTCGGGGCAGATACTCAAAAAGGGCGCAAAGTTCCCATTCGCTCATGGCGGTTGCGCTAATGTCGGTCGGCATGATGATGTTGCCGTTACCATCTGTTGTGATGATGCTTCGTTTCATGGCTATGCTTGATTATGGGGTTACACTTCCGAACGATGCGTTCAGCTTGTTGCCGAACATCGTCAGGTCATTGTCAAGTTTCTGTGTGGTTATCTTCGCATAGATTTGAGTCGTGACAATGTTCGTTATGTCCCAACACACGGCTCACGCTTTCAATGGGCATCCCCTTGCTAAGAGCCAGTGTTCCAAATGTATGACGTGCGCAATGGTAGGAGATTTGCTTCTCTATTCCGCATTCCGCCATTACCTTTTTCAGTTGTTTGCACATCGTCCAATAGTTGATTTTCCCGAAAACCAGCCTGTCTTCCGACAGATACTTGTACCGTTCGATTATCTGCAAGGGAATATCCAGCAGCTTCACTTGGAACGGGACATTTGTCTTATGCCGTTTCGACAATATCCATTTCTCACCGTTCACCTCCACTATTTCGTCCGTTGTGAGTTCTTTCATATCCACGAAGACAAGGCGGTGAAGCAGGCGAAAGTGAACAGATCCCGCACCAATGCGGGTGGGGTTGTCAAACTCGTGCGCCATGATTCTTTTGATTTCGTCCTCTGTCAGATACTCCCGTTCCTTAACATTCGGGCTGATATGGAACTGCGCAAACGGATTTCTCGGTATCAGTCCGTTATAGTGCGCGCATGACCACACTTTTCAGCCACATGCAGTTCAGCCAGATGGTGGCGTTTTTCAGTCCCCGTTCAGCCGTAAGATAAGCCGCAAACTCCTTGATGAAGTCGGGTGTAAGTTCCAGCATGGACATGTCTGTCCGTCTGTAGAATGACTTGATAAAGGCTGCGACATAGTTCCTTGCCCTTACCATGACCTTGTACGTACCGATGCTGCGGTCTTTACCGACACGTTTCAGAAGTTGGCGCAATCCTTGTCAAAGCCTTTATCAGTGTCTCATACTCGCTTCCTACCCTTGGCATTTGCGCACCATTTCAGCCGTTACGTATGCCTCTCGGTCGGATATGCGCTGATAGTGCTTGATGATTTGCGCCTTGATGTTGTCCAATGCCAGATTGATGTTCCGTGCTTCGGCACTCTTGCCTTTGGCTCGGTTGCCTTTCGCATCCCAAAGGGTTTTCAGGATGGTCTGCCTGAACTGCGCCACAGTACCGTTGATTGTCACTCGTCCCATGATGGGGACAATACCGTCTTTCTCCTTGCTGCCGTTCACGTAGAACAGCACTTTGAATGTACTTCTTGCCATACTCGTTTTTTGTTTGCAAAGTTAAATATCAACGAGTTAGACCTTGATACGCAAATCGGTGACAAACGGTGCAATAGCATCTCTCATATGTTAAATCTTACTCTTTCACGGGTAATGATTTGCAAACCATTCTTCTTCTTAAATCCGCTTTTCTTTGCGTTTTCCGATTTTTCGGCTTGTCATCATTTGACACCGTAACGACTCTGACATTAAGTCATTTAGCGTCATTTCTCCCGTTTTTCGAGGTTATTCCAGAGATTTTGTGTAAGTTTGTGCGTCGAAAACTAAAAGAATATCGCAATGAAAATATTTCCAAGCAGCAGCATTAAGAAGTTAGATGCCTATACCATTGAACATGAACCGATTGCATCCATAGATTTAATGGAACGTGCCGCACAGGCGCTGACTAAAGCCATCACCAACAGATGGAATCCGGAAACACCTGTCACCATCTTTGCCGGACCGGGCAATAATGGCGGAGACGCCCTCGCCATCGCCCGCATGATGGCGGAAAAAGGATACAAGATCGAAGTATATCTCTTCAACACGAAAGGCGAACTTTCGCCCGACTGTCAGACCAACAAAGAACTGGTAGAGATGATGGAAGAAGTAACTTTCCATGAAATCAGCACCCAGTTCGTACCTCCCACACTGACACCGGAACATCTCGTGATCGACGGATTATTCGGTTCCGGACTCAACAAACCATTGAGCGGAGGATTCGCTGCCGTTGTGAAATATATCAATGCCTCTCCCGCCATGGTAGTCTCCATCGACATCCCTTCCGGACTGATGGGAGAAGAAAATACATTCAATGTAAAAAGCAATATTATCCGTGCGGACGTCACTTTCAGCCTGCAACTTCCTAAACTGGCCTTCCTCTTTGCCGAAAATACAGAATTTGTTGGCGAATGGGAGTTATTGGACATCCAGCTGAGCGAAGAAGGAATCGAAGAGACTGAAACAAACTACGAAATGCTGGAAATCGAAGAAATCCGTTCGCTAATCAAACCACGCCAACAATTCGCCCATAAAGGAAACTTCGGACATGCCCTGCTGATAGCCGGCTCAAAAGGAATGGCAGGTGCATCGGTACTGGCCGCCCGTGCCTGTCTGCGATCGGGAGTAGGTCTGCTGACCGTACACGCGCCGTTATGCAACAACGATATTTTGCAAACGTCCGCCCCCGAAGCCATGGTAGAAACGGATGTCAGCGAAACATGCTTTGCCGTACCTACCGATACGGACGATTACCAAGCTGTCGGCATCGGTCCGGGACTCGGTCGCAGCGAGGAAACGGAAGCCGCCCTGATAGAACAACTGGAACATTGTCAGACTCCGACGGTACTGGATGCCGACGCACTCAATATTCTGGCCAATCACCGGCATACGCTCACCCATCTGCCGAAAGGTTCCATCCTCACCCCTCACCCGAAAGAGCTGGAACGCCTGGTCGGCAAATGTCAGGACTCATACGAACGACTGATGAAAGCCTGCGAACTGGCGCACACTGCCAAAGTACATATCATTCTGAAGGGAGCTTATTCCGCCATTATCACCCCCGAAGGCAAATGTTACTTCAACCAGACCGGTAATCCCGGTATGGCAACAGGAGGCAGCGGAGATGTACTGACAGGAGTAATCCTTGCACTCCTTGCGCAAGGCTATCCCGCCGAAGACGCCGCAAAGATCGGTACTTACATTCACGGATTGGCCGGAGACATCGCCCAGAAAAAACAGGGCATGATCGGATTAATCGCAAGTGATATCGTCACCTGTCTGCCGACGGCATGGCGACTTGTAAGCGAATAAAAGTTAAGAACTTACGGTTTATTCAATAACTTCATTAACTTTGTTTTTCAAAATCAGCTAAAAAGAACCGAATATGAAAAAGTTTATCATAGCAACAGGACTACTAGTGGCAACTTCCGCCTATGCGCAGACCGAAGTGCTGACAGGAGTGACGCGAGGAAAAGACTACGGAGTAGTGTACGCCCTCCCCAAAACCCAGATAGAAATAGAAATAAAAGCAAACAAAGTCAACTATAAGCCGGGTGAATTCAGCAAATACGCCGACCGCTACCTGAGACTGACCAACGTCTCTGCCGAACCCGAAGAATACTGGGAACTGAACAGTGTCAAAGTGAAACCTGTAGGTGTACCAAACAGCGAAGCTACTTATTTCGTCAAACTGAAAGACAAAACCGTAGCTCCTCTTATGGAACTGACTGAAGAGGGTCTTATCAAATCAATCAACGTCCCCTACAGCAGCAACAATGCAAAGAATGCAGCAAACAATGCCGTTGCTCCCCAACGAAAAGCCAATCCCCGCGACTTTCTCACAGAAGAAATTCTGATGGCAAGTTCAACCGCCAAGATGGCCGAATTGGTAGCAAAGGAAATCTATAATATCCGCGAAAGTAAAACGCATTATTGCGCGGACAAGCAGATAATATGCCTTCGGACGGCGCACAACTCAAAATCATGCTCGACAACCTGAATCTTCAGGAAGAAGCCATGACCGAGATGTTTTCGGGAGTCCGCAATAAAGAAGAAAAGACATTTACTGTCCGCCTCACTCCGGATAAGGAATTCGACAATGAGGTAGCTTTCCGCTTTTCAAAGAAGCTGGGTATAGTTGCCAACAACGATTTGCAGGCACTCCATTCTACATCAGTCTGAAAGACCTGAAAACGGTGAAGATTCCGCAAGAGGACGGAAAAAGAAGAAAGAGATGGAAGGCATTGCTTATAACGTACCGGGACAGGCAATGGTGACGCTGTCGGACGGCAAAAGAAATTGTATGAAGGAGAAATACCTGTTACTCAGTTCGGTATCATAGAATACCTTGCTCCGGTATTATTCAACAAGAACTCGACCATCAAAGTTTACTTTGATCCGGTGACCGGTGGACTACTGAAAGTAGATAGAGAAGAAAGCAAATAAAACCTCTAAAAACAAAACGATGGGTGGCGAAGGACATATGCTCGACATGATACGTCGGCTGAAAGACGGCAAAGAAGCCTCCCGCTTACGCCGTGAACGGAGAAATGACAAGTTAGGGCGACTTAGAAGAAACAACGACCCTTATCTTCTGCCGGATACGACTCCGGAAGAGATGGAACGCATCATCAAGGATTCGGAAAAAAAAAGAAAAAGATAACAGCTATTTCGTATGGGGAACGCTTATCATTATGGGCGTACTGATAGGATGTGCTGTCCTCCTGTGGGCAATCATTTTTAATGGATAATTATCCATTTAATAAATCCGTCTTTCTGTAATTGGGAAAGATAGGTAGATACACGAGACTCGTAGCCTGCTTCATATTGAAAGTGGTCTGCGAGTTTTCTATAATCTCACGAACCGTCCGCTGCCCGTCTATCAGGTTCCATACGGCCGTACCGTGTTCTTCCAGACGCACATGAATATCTTTGGACATTCCTTTCGGCAATAAATAACGACTCATCCACGAACGTTTAAAACGAGGGAAGGAGAGCACAATAGTCTCCCTTCCTGTTCAGCTTTAATATGTTCGTTACGACAAGGGATCACCTCCAGGAGGTTTATTTTCTCTTTCGTAGCCATATCTTTTCTCTTTTATATCTTTTCAGATAGAATATATACTGTGATTATTTCTGAATATTTGCTTCTTCCAGTCCGTAGCCTTTCTTCTTGTTTTCCACTTTCAGCATCAAGGCAACAATCAGGGCAAGTACACCGAACATAGCAAAAATAGCCATCGGCAAGGTATAATCATAAGTCTGTGCACCATCTACAACCGGACCTTTGCAATAAGAGTTCAACACCCATCCGATCAGCAAAGGCACGCCCATCAATCCCCAGTTCTGTACCCAAAAGATCAGCGCATAAGCCGTTCCCAACTGTTTCTCCGGAATAATCTTCGGAACCGAAGGCCACATTGCCGAAGGAACCAATGAGAAAGCAAATCCCAGAATAATCATGATCACCGTTGCAAACCACCATATATTCAGAATAGGAAGAGCGAACATCGTGTGTACGAAAATCAGCATCACCGACCCGATCACCATCAGCGTGGCTCCCTTACCGATACGGTCATACAATGAACCGAACAACGGTGTCAGGATGATCGCGCCAATCGGCAGCAATCCGGGAATCGTTCCCGCAAGTTTCGGATCAACATTGTACTTCTGTACCATCAAATCGGCCGCATACTTGATGAAGGGGAATACAGCCGAATAGAACAATACGCACAGTAATGCGATCAGCCAGAATCCTTTGTTGGTAATGATATAGACAATGTCTTTCATGCGGAAAGGTTCTTCCGGTTCCAGTCCTTCCGCATCCAGTGAAGCATCCAGTTTCTTATCGTAGAAAGTATAGATGAAGAATGCGATGGTACCTACGCACAACATGACGAGACAGAACAGAATAGGAGCGGGAATATTGGTATGGAATACGCCGCTCTCATCCGTAGACCCGAAGAAGTCTGCCAAAGGAACGGTAAGCACCATGGCCAAAGTTGTTCCAATACGCGCGGTCGCCATTTCCAGTCCCATAGCGAGAGCCATCTCTTTGCCTTTAAACCACTTCACGATAATCTTCGAAACGGTGATACCCGCAATTTCGACTCCTACACCGAAAATAGCATAACCCAATGCAGCCAATGTGACTTGCATCTTGAATCCGAAAAGCATCGCACCTTCCGGGAAAGTAGTAGTAATAGCATAATATTTCAATCCACAACCGAACACCATCAATAAACAGGCACCCATTCCGGTGAAGCGTACTCCCATCTTATCCAGAATGATACCACCAAAGATGAGCATCAGCAGGAATACATTAAACCAGCCATAAGCACTGGTGAAAAAACCGTAATCTAAACTGTCCCAGAGAAGTTCTTTTTCAAGCATGGGTTTCAGAGGAGACATAACGTCTGTGAGGAAGTAGCCGCACAACATGGTAAAAGCGACTAATGCTAGAACACTCCAACGCAGCACTGCGGAGTCATTCAGCTTTTGTTTCAATTGTTCTGTCATTGTAATATTTAAAAGGAGTTAATAATCTCGTAACGGGCAACAAAGTTAACTAATTATCATTTGTTTTACTAAAAAAGGAGAACATTTTATAAGAAAAAGGACATCTGACCGGATATTCCTGTATGAAGAAGAGCAGACCGGGCCCAATAATAAAGACAGGCGCGAACTACACGTATTACACGATTCTATTAGAATCTCTTGTAATTCGCGTAATTCGCGCCTATAATGAAGAGAACGGGTCAAAAAGCCCGTTCACTCAATAAGTTTAAACCGAATATCCTGTCACTGAATTATTCTGCTACAGGAGCAGGAGTTTCAGTAGCCGGAGCTTCCGTTGCTGGTGCAGACTCTGCAGGAGCAGTAGCATCTGTCTGAGGAGCAGCAGTACCGGTAGGCATATTATACGGGTTGGTTTGTTGTTCTTTCTGTGCTTGTTCCAACAATACATCTTTAGCTGCAGAAGAAGAAGGAACAACGTAAGCAGTAGCAACGCTCATCACAACCATGAAGATAGCCAGACCCCAAGTTGCTTTTTCCAGAAAATCTGTAGTCTTGCGCACGCCCATGATAGCGTTTGATGAAGAAAAACCAGAAGCAAGTCCGCCTCCTTTTGAATTCTGAATCAGCACGATGAAGCACATCAGCAAGGCTGCAATCACCATTAAGATAATGAATAATAAGTACATTTTTAGTTATTTTGAATTAGCGTTAATAATCAATTTCTCCAAAAATCTGATTTGGTCTGCAAAGTAAGCATTTTTGGATATTTCAAGCTTAATTTTTTAATTATTTCAAGAGCTTTCGAATATCGTTGCTGTTTTACGTAGATTTTGGCCAAAGTTTCTGTGGAAACAGCTGTCATCTTCCTCTTCTATGGTGTTGGTTTCAGTTGTTTCGTCTGTTCTGCCCGTTTCGTTTGTTTCAGCGGAAGAAGCTGCCTTTGCTTTCTCTTCTTCCCTCAAAGGTTTCAGGTATACGACTGGATCAGTCTCGCTTTTTCGATAAAGTTGTCAATCAGCTCGTGTCCTTTCAGCTTGGCATTGCCTCTGCCGGCTCGTCGGCGACAGGTGTCTCTTCGAGAAGGTATGCCGTATAGTCCATGGAGTAATCAAAGCTTGTCTGACTGGTTACTTCTTCGGGAGCCGTCGAAAGGAAAGCATCGATCAGAGCCAGTGTCCGGTCGACGGTAGGCTCATCTTTCAATACTTCAGAGAGAGGCAGCCCTTTCTTCTGGGATTCGACAGCGAAGCGTTCGCCTTCGATCAGATGAAACAGTTTCCGTCGGTCGGCAATATACAGAACGGCTTTCCGCAGTTCCGCACCGAAATTAATGTCGTGGAGAATATACAGGTTCTTGAGATACAACAACCGGAGCGACTGAAAATACGGATACCTCGCGAGCTGGTTGCGCAGTTCGTACAAAGTATCCCTATTCAGCGTCTCGGGATGCTGAATCCATTGTTGCAAGTTAACAGAAGTCATTAAATTACCAGTTTGCTACAGTTGCATTAAATATTTGGTCGGTTATCTCTTTACTCATTTCCGCTATTAATCCATCCTGTACGGCTGTCAGTAGCTGGCTGGAATCATAGGTACGGAAAGCTGAGAATTGTTGTTCGAAGTCTTCGGCGTGATTTGTGTTGTTGACAAAGCGTACATTGACCGTGATGGTCAGCTTCGTTTCCGAAGAGTAACCATCGGCAGACACTGCCTGGTTATACTGGTTGTAGCCCGTAATTTCACCGTCAATCTGCAGATCCGCATTCTGGTTCGGTTTCAGCAGTTGCAGACGGGTCTGTCTGATGAAGATATCTTTCAGGTCTTCATTGAACTTGGTAGCCAGCGGAGCATACACATACTCCGACTTAATCGGGAAATCAGCAATCGAAATAGTCTTCACCTTATCGTAATTGATAGAGGAGCCATTAAACTTATAGGACACACTACAGGCGATGATGACTGCCGGTAAAACAACCAATATCAGCGGTCGTGCTATTTTCTTAATCCAATTCATATTCTTTTATTTTTCTGTAAAGGGTACGCTCGGAGATATTCAGATCCTTCGCCGCACTTTTCCGCTTACCATGATGCCTCTCAAGCGCTTTACGTATCATTTCTTTTTCCACTTCATCGAGCGAAAGGGTTTCTTCCACATACTCTTCCGTGTCCTGAATATCGTCATCGTCTTCTTTGGGACAAACAGACGGTTGCTGCACAGCATGGATAATGGCCGGCACGGAAGGTTGGTGCGTCGTTGTCACTACCGGAGTAGCTACTACCTGTCCCATCTGTCCGACTTGTCCCGCACGTTCAGCCATCATATTGTGCACCATCTTCTTCAGTTCCGCCACTTCCTGACGCATATCGAACAAGACAGAATATAGTATTTCGCGTTCGCTCTCAAAGCTCTTGCTCTCGCGTGTGCCGAACAGTGCCGGAAGGCGTTGGTATTCTGTGCCGGAAGATAGGTCTGCAGAATCGCAGCCGTTATCTCACGGTTTGTTTCTATAATCGAAATCTGCTCTGTGATGTTCTTCAACTGCCGGACGTTTCCGGCCACGGATAAGCAAGCAATATCTTCTTGGCATCTTCCGTCAGCTGGATAGCCGGCATCCGGTACTTTCGGCAAAGTCTGCGGCAAACTTACGGAACAACAACAGCACATCATCTCCACGCTCACGCAAAGGTGGTATCTGAATAGGCACCGTGTTCAACCGATAATACAAATCTTCCCGGAAGCGTCCTTCGGCAATGGCTTGTGTCAGGTTCACGTTGGTAGCTGCCACAATACGTACATCCGTCTTTTGCACTTTGGATGAACCTACCTTGATAAATTCACCGCTTTCAAGTACACGGAGCAGACGCGCCTGTGTAGGCAACGGCAACTCTCCACTTCATCAAGGAAGATAGTTCCACCGTCAGCTTCTCCAAAATATCCTTTCCGCTCACCAATAGCACCGGTAAATGCTCCTTTCTCGTGTCCGAACAGTTCGGAATCGATCGTACCTTCCGGTATGGCACCACAGTTGACAGCAATATACTGCCCATGCTTTCTCCGGCTATATTGATGAATGATCTGTGGAAAACTTTCTTTCCGACACCACTTTCTCCGGTAATCAGCACAGACAAATCGGTAGGCGCTACCTGAATGGCAACATCTATGGCACGTGATAAAGCCTCGGTATTGCCAATAATACCGAAACGCTGTTTCACTTGTTGTATCTCCGCTTTGGTCATCTATCTTAATATTAAGTAATAGGTAATAAGTATTAAGTAATAAGTATTAAGTATTACCATCATTATCATCTCGCTTCCATCCGCATGGCTAATACTTAATACTTATTACTTAATACCTATTACTTAATCTTCGTCTACTGTATCCAGTTTTAGTTTATCACTATCGTCCCGTTTCTCGTAATACTGCTTCCGCAACGGGTTTACCCGTGCCGCTTTCTCGCGCTGGCGGTTGCGGAATACATCAATCGCTACATAAATAGCCTGGCGGAAAGAGTCTTCGCTGGCCAGTCCTTTACCGGCGATGTCATAGGCTGTTCCATGAGCCGGAGAGGTACGTACAACCGGCAGTCCGGCGGTATAGTTCACACCGTCTTCCATAGCCAGGGCTTTGAACGGAGCCAGTCCCTGATCATGATACATAGCAAGGATTCCGTCAAAGTGAGTATAATTGCCGAACCCATAAAACCGTCCGCAGCATAAGGACCGTAACAGATGATCCCTTTCTCTTCCATTTCTTTCATGGCAGGGATAATGATTTCCTGTTCTTCCATACCTAGCAGTCCGCCGTCTCCTGCATGAGGATTCAGTGAAAGCACTGCAATACGGGGCGCACCGATACCGAAATCCTGTTTCAGACAACGATGGAAAATCATCAGCTTTTCCTGAATCAGTTCCTTGGTGATTGTTGTAGCAATCTCCTTACCGGAATATGCGTCGTTACTAAAGCCACACGAAAATCGTTTTCATCAAGATCATCAGTGACTTGTTTCCATTGCCCAGACGTTCTTCAATATACTCCGTATGCCCGGGAAAGAGAACTCTTCCGACTGAATGGTATGTTTGTTGATCGGAGCTGTCACAATGACGTCGATCAGCCCCTCACGATACTCTTCTATGGCACGCTCCAAAGCACCCAATGCAGCCTTACCTGCTTCTGGATCGGGTTTGAGAATTCCACTTTCACTTCGTCATCTGTACAGTTCACTACACTCAGACGGTTGTATCCGGCTTCGGAAGCTGTGTTGACAATGCTGAAATTAGCCTGTACATCCAGTGCTTTACGATGGTAAGCCGCTACTTTAGGTGAACCGTAGATAATCGGAGTACATAGCTCAAGCATGGTAGGGTCTGAGAATGTCTTCAAGATCACTTCATAACCTACCCGTTGATATCTCCTTGGGTAATGCCGATTCTTATTTTGTTTTCTTCCATGTTTTATTTATTAGTTGGTTCCGCTCTGGTTACCCCAGTGGAATCTGACTCTGCTGACCTTCTTGCGGAAGTTTCAGCGTATAAAGAGATGCTTCCATCTGGCGAACCAGATTGCGTTTCATTTTATCGGGTGAATATACAAATATTTCTGCTGTAATAATACGTTGGTTCTTCTGATCCAGACGAGTATGGGAAACGAACGGGCCACCCATGAAGTCACCCTTCATGCGCCACAATCCACGAGCTTCCATCGTGTAGTCATTGTGCACGTTGATCGGACGAACATCGGTCAGTAACGAGTCTGTCGACATATATACGCCTTCTTTATATCCGGGGATATTGGCTTTCATCACAGAATCGCGCTTATGAACAAAGTATTCTTTGGTGAATGTATCCTTGTCAGTATAAGGATAAGAATACATCACGAAATTGCGATCCGCGCTGCCTGTATTGGTAGATGCCCAGAAGAAGTCCTCTCCTGTCTTGGAGTTATTCAGTTCGGAAGGTATCCAGATATCGCAGCCAAACAGACTATCTACCTTATTTGAGATAAAGTTGTTGTGCTTTTCCTCCAGCAAAGTAATCTGACGGTTCATTTCAGCGCGAGTGAAGAAGTCGATAATCGTCTGCTTGTTTTCTTCGACAAACTTCTCAAACACTTCTTCGTTCGGAGCCTGAATGGTCAGTATCATCTGTGGAGAAGCATAAACGTCTTTCGCATACTTGAAAGTACCTTTGGTATAAATATCTTTTATATCTACTATCACAATATTACGGATCAACTTCAGCGTAGAATCATAGTCCTTCGGTGAAGTATACATAATCCGGAAAGAAGGTTCCGACTGGGGCAGTCCCGGCATGTCAGAATCAAGCACATCATGCAAGGCCCTTCCGGCGGCACGGTCCCACACTCCCGCATCTACTACAACCAACAGTTCATACGGACGACCGCTAGAGGTATGATTCCCCTTCAATCCACAAGAAGCAACTACGAAGGCTACCAGAGCCATGCTTAAATAAAAAGTACTTTTTCATGATGTTCGATTTTTATATTAACTTTTATTATTTTCCTCCTGTTTCGCAGTCGACAGCATACCGCATGCCGCAAAATATCCTCTCCCGCGAAGCACGAATGGTAGTGAAAAGCCCGTGCGTAGTCAGATAGTCACGGAAACGGGTCATCGTATCCATATCGGCTCCTTCAAGGGCTACTCCGGAATAGAATGGAAACGGATCAGGTTAATCCGGCAATCCAGTCCGCGAAGCAGTTTGAGTAACTCCTTGGCATAAACTTGCGAATCATTAAGCCCCTTAAAACAATATATTCAAACGAAAGTCGACGCTGTTTGCTAAAATCATAGTTTTTAACAGTTCCACCATTTCCGTGATAGAAAGGCTTTCTCCGCCGGCATCAGTTCCGCACGCTGGGCGGTCACCGGAGAATGCAGGCTGATGGCAAGGTGACAGTCGCTTTCTTCGATAAAGCGCCGCAATCCTTTCCGCAATCCGACAGTTGAAACGGTAATCCGCTTCGGGCTCCATGCATAACCATAGGACCCTGTCAGTATGTCCAATGCCTTCAACACCTCTTCCAGATTATCGAGCGGTTCGCCCATTCCCATCATGACGACATTCGTCAGTTTGTCCCGTTCCGGCAAGGAGTGAATCTGATTGATAATCTGATGGGCAGTCAGGTTGGCAGAGTAGCCTTGTTTCCCAGTCATACAGAACTTGCAGTTCATTTTGCAGCCTACCTGCGAAGAAATGCATAAAGTCGCCCGTTCATCATCCGGAATATACACCGACTCCACAAAATGATTCTCGCCCACAGGGTACAGGTATTTCACCGTACCGTCTACAGAGCGCATTTCCTCCACCGGAGCTTCAGCTCCTACCTCATAGTTCTGCTTCAGTAACTCCCGGTATTTCAACGACAAGTTAGTCATTTCATCAATCGAAGTCACCTTCTTATCATAAAGCCAGGATGCAATCTGTTTGGCTGCAAAGCCCGGCATTCCCAGACGTTTCACCAGTGACTGCAGCTCTATAAGCGTCATTCCTAAGAGGGATATTTAGACATCATTCTTTCTGTTCATGGTTTATATTTGCAAATGTAAGGAAATAAAGTCGATTTCCGTATAGCAAGGATGTAAAGTTAGCAAAAGGTCGTTCCAAAGCATGGAACGACCTTTGCAGTTATCGTTTTACGACTAATCTTAGAAGAACAGGTAACGTGTATCCTTCACTTTTCCTTTCAGATACAGGTCGTTCATCAGACGGCTTGCGAAGCGTGCGTGCATATTAGCCAATGTAGCTTCTTCATCTTTAGCGTTAAAAGTATCGCTCAGTTTGTCTTTGCCATACATCTGAAGCACAAATACACCGGCATTACCTTTGATTGGAGCACTCAATTTGTTCATTTCAGCCACAGAAGCATAAGCACCTACCAGCGGTTCGCTGCTGCGCAATTCAGAGACATAAGCGGGAGCGGCAAATGTAACCAGCTTCAAAGAATCGCTGACTGCGCCGGGCATAGCCTTGTACTGGTCGAGAGAAGTTGCATTGGCAGCTTTCATATCAGCCATGATCTTTTCGGCTTTCTTATCTTTAACGATTTCAGCTCTCAACTGATCCTGTACAGCTTTCAGCGGACGATATCCTTCCGGAGTAACACCAACCAGAGCTACTGCAACCATATGGTCGCTTTCGCCACATTCATACAAACCGGAAACATCACCCGGTTTTAGCGGCAAACGCCCATCTCAATGCTTCTTTAGTACCTCTTACACCACCGATAGTGTGTTCTGAGCTATACAAGTCTCTTCTGTCAAGCAGTTTGTATCCGGCTTCTTCAGCGTTAGCGATCATCTTTTCAGCAGTAGGATTGGCAGCGATGAACTGGCTGAAGTCATTGTAAGCACGGTTATAAGTTTCTTTGCTGAATTCAACTTCACGTTTCACAACAGCTACTTTATATTTATCCTTCACAGCTTTCTTGTTAGTCACCTGCAGAATTACATTAGCTTGTCCCAACGGCAGGTTTACTACTTCGTTCACGCCTGTATTATTGATAGCAGAGATAAACTTCAGGTTGTCACCATCGATCTGTGCGCCTTCATACTGTGCAGAGCTCATCCAGTTAGTCTCACCCGTCTGACCGTATTTCTTAGCCAGATCTGCGAAGTTAGCACCGCCTTTGATAGCAGTATAGATACTGTCCGCCAAGGCTTTTGTCTTCAAAGCGTCTTCTGCAAACACCTGAATCTGACGGAACTCGATTGAGTCGGCAGCAGCTGTTTTGCAACCACTTTGAATGAATTAATAGTATTGTCGGCACCATTATAATACGGACCATAAACAGAACCAACCGATGCAGAGTCCAGACGGGCAACTACATCTGACGGGAAAGCTGTTTTATTATAGAACAAGTCTACATAAGGAGCTTCCGAGCCTACAGAGCGGATAAAAGAAGTATAGTCATCTGTTGTAGTAGCCAACTGTGCAGTAGCTTCGTCTACTTCCTGCTGGATAGCAGCTCTGTCTTCCGCACTTGCAGTCACCTGAACATCAATGTACTTGATATCACGGCTTTCCTGATATTGCTTGAACTGTTCTTTCTTCTTGTTATAAAGGTCTTTCAGTTCCGATTCTTTCACAACGATTGTAGAATCTACTACAGAAGAATAAGGAACGGCAGCCATCAACAAGTCATATTGATTCACTCTTGCGTCGAAAGCGTCCTGTGCTTCTACCGGGTTAGAAAGAAGCGCTTTGCTACCAATGCCTGATATTTTTCTGCCAGGCGGCTCTGAACCAATGTCTTCTGGATGAATGACCAGTATTTGTACATGTTGTTGTACTGTTCTGCATACTGAGCCGGCATCTGAGATTCGTTCATTTTAGCGTAATCTACCAGGAACTTATTGAGCATATCCTTATCGAAAGCACCGGTCTGCGGGTTGCGGAAAGGAGTCTGTTGCAACAACGGATGCACGCCTGCTTTCAGGATATCCTGAATTTCAGCAGCAGAAACTGTCAGTCCCAATGCTTTTGCTTCTTTCTCAACCAGTTTGTTATTAACGTAGGAACGCCATACTTCGTCGCGCACCTGATTGGTCTGTTCGTCGTTCAGTGCAGTCACTCCACGGGAGAGCTTTATCACTTCGGTATATTCTTCTACCAGATTCTGATACTCTTGAGCGGAAAGAGCATCTCCGTTCACCTCACCTACGTCATGTGCCTGGTGCGGTTGCATCACCTTCCACGCGTCACCCGCGATGAAAGCAAACAGCGCCAAACCGATAACAATCACCAATAGAGGTCCTTTCGACCTAATGTTTTGTAATGTTGCCATTTTGATTAATACGATTTATGTTTATTATTATTTCTTTCTATTGTCATTTTAGCGCACGAAGATACAAAATGCTAATATGCTTCTATTTATTAGCTAAAATTTCACGGTTATCGCCATTATTCCATGACTTTTAAGCGTACAAGTTCTATTTTGTCGCTGTCACCTTGATTATTTTAAACTGATAACGGCCGACACGTACCAATTCGTGCAGTTTCGGGAAGCTCTGATATTGGTTCAGTATCAATCCGCCTACTGTCAGATAGTCGTCCGATTCGGGCAGATCAAGTCCGAACATTTCATTGACTTTTTCTATCTCCAGACGAGCGGACAAAACATATTCATCTTCGTCAATCTTCTTGCAGATATAGGAAGTATTGTCATGTTCATCTTCTATATCACCAAATATTTCTTCTACCAAGTCTTCCAACGACACAATGCCGGATGTACCTCCAAACTCATCCACTACCACGGCAATCGTCCTCTTTTGCAACATAAACAGCTTCATCAGTTTGTGGAGCAGACATCGTTTCGGGTACGATCGGCGTCTTTCACGTTATCGCGCCAGTCTTTCGGATCACGAAACATTTCCGATGAATGGATAAAACCGACCACATTATCGATATTTCCGTCATACACAATGATCTTCGAGATCCCGGATTCTATAAAACGGCTCTTGAGTTCATCCAACGAAGTAGTAAGGTCGACCGCAACGACTTCGGTACGTGGAACGATACAGTCACGTATTTTTATGTTTGAGAAATCAAGTGCATTTTGAAGATTTTCACTTCCGTATCCAATTCTTCTTCATTCGCAGCATTATCGATGCTACTCTGCACGAAATAGTCCAGATCGACTTTTCCGAAGCCTTGTCCGAAGCATCTTTGTTAACCTTCATACCGAATATACGAAGAAAAAGGCAAGACAAACCGGAAGATAACTTCGAGACAGGATATAAAATGACATAACAAATAAAAAGCGGAATAGCGGCAACATTCAAGACCAGATTGGGATTGATCTTAAACAATGTTTTAGGAAGAAACTCTCCAGTCACCAAAATAATCAGAGTAGAGATGACGGTCTGCGCCAACACCATCAGAAAGTGGTTATCAATAAAACCAGCCAACAGATTATCACCAATGATCTGTGCCATCAATATACCATAGATAACCAATGCTATATTGTTTCCTACCAGCATGGTAGAGATAAATTCGTTCGAGTTCTTGAAAAAGATGGAAAGAATACGGGATGTGATTCCTCCCTTACGTTCCATTTCAAAGCGCAACTTATCTACTGAGACAAACGCGATCTCCATTCCTGAGAAGAAAGCGGAGAAAGCCATAGTGATGAGTAAAGAGATATAAATATTCATAGTTTATTTCACAGAATCTTTTTTCGTCGAATCCGGCGGCAATGCTTTTACTTCCGGTTGAGCAGTTCCCCCATTTTCGTCAACATAGAAAATGCCCTCAATATTCTGAATGACATAAACGGTCATTTGCTGATTGGAGTCAAAACCATGTCCGGTAATTACACGATCCGGCTGCTGGATACGTATAAACTTGTCGGAATAGACTTTTTGAGTTGCTTCGTTCCAATAAAGCAACTCGGTATTGAAACGCTCCCCTTTCCGGTTCTGTATATCTACATTCCCTATCAGTTTCCAGAGTTTCTGCTTATCATAATAATAAGCGGTATCTGCCTTGATGCTAGCTTCAATATTAAAGATAGAATCAAATTGTTCCAGATAAACTCCCTTTTCAAATGCCCAATAGGAAGGTTTCTTGCGGTCGTACACCGTCCATTCTTCTGTATTCACCCGATAACGTGTCACTCCCGAGTCGGATATAAGAGTAGTTACTCCCAGTGTATTCATCACCGGTAATGAATCACGTTCTGTGATGGCGTCGCCCAGCGTATTCTTCTTACCGCCGCAGGAAGAAAATGAAAGAAGCATAACAATTGCCCCGAAGGCAATTGTTATGCTTATGCTTTTATGCAACAAACGGTTACTTCGTTTTCGCAACATAAATTTTATCTAATCGTTGTAGTCTCTCCGATCCAGCCACCGATAGTGATGCGGTCGCCTTGTTTGTAACCTAACATAAATAGGTCTTTAGCCTGTGGAGTATGACCGGAATATGTACCAATCAACTTGTTTGCTTCTTCAGCCACACTTGGGTCAACAGCTTTCGCACGTTGCAGTTTATCAATTACAGCGAAGTAAGTACACTTATTCAATGCAGACTCATCACTCCAGTTAGGACTCATTGCATACAAGTTAGCAATCAGGATATAAGGAGCACCATAGTTCTCGTTGAAGCTAATTGCTTTCTGACAGTATGATCTGGCTTGAGACAATTTCTTAGCAGAAGCCAATACAGCTGCAGCAGCATATGCCTTTTCTGCTTTCTTCACGTTGTCAGTTTCCAATTGGATTGCTTCGTCAAAGAACTTCACAGCACCATCAATATCACCTTTCTTGAATGCCTGATAAGCACATCCTGTAGCAGCTTCAGCTGTTGGCTCTATCTTATAAGCGTAGAAAGATGCTTGCAAATAAGCTTCGCTTTCTGTACATCTCATCATTTTCATGATATCGATTACTTTTTTCAGATAAGCCAAGTCTGTCTGGTTAGCTTCTACTTTCGGGCCATAGATACTTTGCAGAGATTCGCAGTCAGCAGTACCACTGTTTACGAACAAAGCCACGAGGTTATCTTTGATACCCATAAAGTTTTTCTTTTTTGCTTCATTAGTTTCTGCAGCAATAGCAGCGTCAGCATATTCTGAAGCAAGCAGATAATCCTGAATAAATTGTTCTTTATGATTAGGATCAGCTTTCAGTTTATCCAATGACATCTGAAGGAAATAAAAAAGCGTAGCAGCTGCCGATTCGCCTTTCACTGCATTTACAGACTGGCTCAACCATTGATAGGCTTGGTTAGCGTCTACTTTCGGAGCCAAAGCAATATAGTCTACAGCCTTGATACCCAGTGCTTCGTCAGCAGAAGACACTTTAGTTCCTTTTGCAAGGAATTCTTCTGTGTATTTCATACGCAAATCATGCGTATTCATCAATTCATCAAAATACTTCTGATATTCAGGATTATTCTTATCCTTAATCTGAGCCATCAAGCCTTTAAGGATTTTATATCCGTCAGTAAAAGTGTAAAAACGGAGTGTGGGACAATTTTCCAACACAGCTTTCCAGGGAGTATACGCATCTTTAAAATTTCCTGCACGCACAGCCTCATGCGAAATACTACTGTTTGAGTTACAGTTAGACGCATCCTGTGCCACCACAGTGGTTGCTCCAGCCGAAAGGAACAACATAGCCACAAGCGTTTTAATTTTCATTGTATCTAAATTTTAGTTGTTTATATAATATCGTCTATTCTCTCTCTCACTTTTATTACTCTACCCTACGCTTGAAGAACCAACGTTCGTTGAACGTAAGCCCGATACTCACGCGGAAGATATTTTCATTCACCATGTTCGTCTCCAATCCTTTTACACGGACAAACTGTCCACTGATACTAAGTATGGAACGCGAACGGGGAACAGGCAGACCGAAACCGGCAGTTACACCATATTCACGTGAAGCCTTTTTCCCATCAATCTTATAATACGGCGTCGTATAATAAGCTCCTAAACGGTATTTTATGTGGGCGAAATAGGAACGTCCTATCAAATTAGGAATGTATTCCGCACCTACTGATATTTTTGTACGATCACAATAAGTGAAAGTTTCATTAAAGTCCTGACGTACATTCTCGTCACTTGTTACTACGCCAAAATTAGTTTTTGACCATTGCTGTAAGCTATAATCTGCACCAACTGTCAAACGCTTGTCATAGTTATATGTAAATCCGACTCCAAAGGTATTGGGTAATTCAAATGTAGCATCCAAGACATCCTTATATTCAGTTCCATAACTTGAACTAGATGCTCCCATGATTACAATTGACGTATAATCATTATTCAACTTATGTTTAGGAGAATATACAGCACCAATCGTCAAAGAACTCTTTTTATTCAAAGCCTGTGTATATTGTGCACCGAAATCCAATTTATAATCAGAAATCGAGGTTACCATTTTTCGCTGATAGGAATCATAAGAAGATGTTCCCGGATAGAACATTCCTCTTGTACGGGTTATATCTCCCCAAAAATAAGATGCATTCACACCGACAGAGAGATTCTTAAGTACTTTTACACCAGCACCAACGTACATTTGATGCAAACCACCGTCGCCGGTAAAACTTCTGCTATATGCCAAACCATTGTCCGTAGTCTGACTATCAGACACCGTATACCCCACATTAGAATATGGCAACAATCCGACACTCATCGCCATCCACGGAGCCAACCGGAACTGCATAGCGAGATAATCGAAACTGGCGTTTTTGGCATTCAACTTCAGGCCACCACCACTAATATTCATATTCTGTAAACTGACACCCCCTTCGAACAGGAACGTCAACGAATCAATGGCCGTATAGGAAGCAGGATTCGTTGGATTGATCTGTGCTCCATCCCTGAGTCCGAAAGCAATTCCACCCATCGCCTTGCTATTTCCGAAACTTTGATCGGACAAGTCGCCATAGCCATATCGTGTGTAAGGAGAGTTTGTATTATTTTGAGCGATTGCCGTTCCGGTAACCATCATGAGCAAAAGCGCCCAAATCGTGTGTTTAAATCCTACCATTATTATAGTTTAAAATTCTATTTAATCCTTTCAACACTAAAAATCTATCTGCAAAGATGGCACTTTTTACGCTGCTATCAAAAGAAAAGTCATCTCCGCCCGTTAAAAAAACCAAAAGTTCAGGATATTTATGCTTCATAGCCTCAATATAACCTGAAATTTCATATTCCATTCCTTTCAGCACCCCTGCACGGATGGCAGTTTCCGTATCCCTTCCCATCGGCAGTTTGCGCCCGTTGGAGTCTATCAGCGGCAAGCGTCCGGTAAACTGGTGAAGCGCTTTATAGCGCATCTGCATGCCGGGAGAAATATTACCGCCATGATATTGTCCTTTCGAGTCAATAAACTCATAAGTGATACAAGTGCCCGCATCAATGACCAAGATGTCATTATGAGGAAACTGCTCGTTGGCCCCCACTACGGCAGCTATCCGGTCGTATCCCAATGTCTCGGGAGTTTCGTACAGATTACCTACCGGCAACGGAGTCTCATGATTGAGCCATAACAGGGGGAACGGCAAAGCAGCCAGTTCGGCAAGTATCCGTTCGTTCAAATCGACGACAGTAGCTACAATCCCCCGCTCAATCCGGTATTTGGAGCAAAGAGCCTCCAAGCTATCCAATGATTGATTGGATTCGGTCAACACCTCCACCATCTCACTTCCATTGAAGAGGGCAACTTTCGCTGTCGTATTTCCTATGTCGATAATTAAGTTCAATACTTTTCGTCTTTAGCGGCGCAAAGGTAAAGTAAAAAAAGAAAAGTTGAAGCATACAGAAGGAATTATCTTCTTTTTTCATTTCAAATATCGCCCCAAACGCCAAAATCGAACTATATATTTTTAAATATATAATTTATTAGTTATCCCTTATTATGGTACCGCTTTGCGTTTCATAGTTATTTTTCCTTACACAACATTTCCCTATATATCAATCAGTTACAAGAGTTTTAAAGTGTTCCGTTCAGCGTTCCACATTTTATAAGAAAAAAAGAACGCTTTTAGAGACCCTATTTACCCTAATCAGAGGCTCTGTTTGGGTGAAACGAAGCCTCTGTTTGGGTAAAACAAAGCCTCTGTTTGGATAAAACGAAGCCTCCGTTTCTACAATCCAACTATTCTTCGTATATTCGCCACCAAAATAATAAACGGGCATTTCTGATGAAACGGACAATTCTATATCCATTACTGACTCTTTATCTGCTTATCTTTTCAAACGGACAAGCCATAGCTTCTGGCAACGACTCCATCCGCCTCAGCCTGCTGACTTGCGCCCCCGGTGAAGAAATATACTCCCTGTTCGGACATACAGCCATCCGCTACGAAGATCCGGCCAACGGAATAGATGCCGTATTCAACTATGGACTATTCAGCTTCAATACTCCCAACTTCATCCTCCGTTTTTCACTCGGTGAGACAGACTACCAGCTGGGAGCTACCGACTACGCCCGTTTCGCGGCGGAATATGCCTTCGACGGGCGCAGCGTCTGGCAACAGACACTCAACCTGAGCAAAGAAGAAAAAGCGGAACTCATCCGACTACTGCAAGAAAACTATCTTCCCGAAAACAGAGTTTACCGGTATAATTTCTTTTATGACAACTGCGCTACACGCCCGCGCGATAAAATAGAAGAAAGCATTGACGGAAAGGTAATATATCCCGCAGAGCCGCAAGACGGTTCGCTATCTTTCCGCGATATCGTACATCAATACTGCAAAGGCCATCCGTGGGCCCGCTTCGGCATCGACCTCTGCATCGGCAGCGAAGCAGACCGCCCCATCACGCAACGCCAAATGATGTTTGCCCCCTTTTACCTGATGGATGCTTTCGCAGGCGCCCAAATCGTCCATGATTCGGTTCAGCGTCCGCTCGTATCCGGCAAGGAGCTGATCGTAGACGCCCTTCCCGAGGAAGAAGAAGGCGGTTGGATGCCCACCCCGTTCCAATGTTCCCTCCTGCTTTTTATACTTACCGCTGCTGCTGCTATCTACAGCATCCGCAAAAGGACAGGACTCTGGGGTGTCGACCTTATTTTATTCGGTGCCGCAGGCATCGTGGGCTGTGTGCTGGCCTTCCTCGCCCTATTCTCCGAACATCCGGCTGTCAGCTCCAATTTCTTATTGCTGGTATTCCATCCGGGACAGCTTCTGATCCTTCCATACATCATTTATTGTGTCCGAAAAGGAAAGAAATGCTGGTATTTGACGCTGAATTTAGTCGTTTTAACACTTTTTATGGTGCTTTTTCCGCTAATTCCGCAGAGATTTGACTTAGCTGTTGTACCTTTGGCACTCTGTTTGCTGATACGTTCAGCGAGCAATTTGATATTGACCTCTAAAAAGAAATAATGAAAGGACTACTAACTTCCCTGATTACCGTACTGACCTTCACCGGGCTACAAGCTCAGTCGTTGCCTACTGCCCCTAAACTTGTGGTAGGACTCACGATTGACCAGTTGCGTACGGACTATCTGGAAGCTTTTTCGTCGCTCTACGGCGAGAGAGGCTTCAAACGCCTTTGGAAAGAGGGAAGAGTATTCCACAATGCAGAATATACATTCAGCGGTGTAGACCGTGCCTCTGCCATGGCAGCCATCTACAGCGGATCAACGCCTTCCGTCAACGGAATCATTTCCAACCGATGGATGGATGTAGCCACCCTACGCCCTGTCAACAGTACGGACGATGCGGCCTTCATGGGTTATTACACCGATCAGACCTGTGCCCCTACCAAATTATTAACCTCTACCATTGCCGACGAACTGAAAATAGCGACACAAGGCAAAGGTATCGTATACGCCATCGCCCCTTTCTGCGACGCAGCCATTTTCGCTGCCGGACATGCAGGAAACGGAGCGTTCTGGATCAATCCCACGACCGGAAAATGGAGCGGAACGACTTATTATGGCGAATTCCCTGGTGGGCAAGCCAATATAACGACCGTCAGGCCATCGACTCCCGCATCTCCAGCGTCACATGGGAACCGGTTTTCCCACGTGGTATGTACACTTTCCTGCCAGATTGGCGGGACGTAGTGTTCAAATATAAATTTGACGACGACCGCAACAATAAGTTCCGCCGTTTCATCACCAGCCCGTTCGTCAACGATGAAGTAAATGCCCTCGCAGAAGAAGCAATCGGCAAAGGTTCGGTCGGCATGGATGACATTACTGACTTATTGGCACTTACTTATTATGCAGGCAACTATGCGCACAAGTCCGTACAAGAGTGTGCCATGGAAATACAGGACACTTATGTACGCCTCGACCGCAGCATCGCCAACCTGCTTGACCTGCTCGACAAGAAAGTAGGCTTGCAGAATGTGCTTATCTTCGTCACTTCCACCGGATATACGGACAGCGAATCGACGGATTCGGGACTGTACAAAATACCGACCGGAGAGTTTCACCTCAACCGCTGCACCGCCTTGCTGAACATGTTTCTGATGGCCACTTACGGTGAAGGAAAATATGTAGAAGCCTATCACGACCAGCAAATCTATCTGAACCACAAGTTACTGGAACAAAGCAACTGAACCTGACAGAAGTGCAGGAAAAGTCTGCCGACTTCCTGATGCAGTTCAGCGGAGTAAATGAGGCATATTCCGCCCACCGACTTCTCCTGGGTTCATGGACTCCGGAAATATACAGAATACGCAACGGCTATCACCGCAAGCGTTCCGGCGACCTCGTGATCGACGTGTTGCCGGGATGGACTATCGTCAGCGAAAACGGCAACGAGAACAAGGTGGTACGTCATTCCTATATCCCCGCACCGCTGATCTTCATGGGTCACTCCGTGAAACCGGCCATCATTCAGACACCTGTAACAATCGACCATATTGCGCCTACACTGGCTCATTTCATGCGCATACGGGCTCCCAATGCTTCTTCTTCGGCTCCTATTACCGATCTTCGGTAAAAGATTCCTCACAAAACCATGCGAAAACATAAATAAATCAGCATTTTAATGTAACTTTGCGCGGATTTATATATGGAAAAAGCACCGTGCAGACAATCAAGAAATAATAATAAACTAAATAATACAACATGGGATTTAATGAATTTTAAGCTCGATTTTCGGAAACAAATCCACACGAGACATGAAAGAAATCAAACCCTGGGTAGAAAAGATCAAAGCTGCCTACCCGAGATTGAAGCACTGGACAACGATGCCCTCCGTGCCAAAACGGAAGAACTCAAAAATACATCCGCGAATCGGCTACTGACGAACGCGCTAAAGTGGAAGAACTTAAAGCGAGCATCGAAAGCACTGAACTGGAAGACCGCGAAGAAGTCTTTGCACAAATAGATAAGATAGAGAAATTCTCGAAAATACGAGAAAGCACTGGAAGAAGTATTGCCCGTAGCTTCTCTATCGTCAAAGCAACTGCCAAACGATTTACGGAAAACGAAGAAATCGTAGTAACCGCGACTGAATTCGACCGCCATCTGGCTGCCACCAAAGACTTTGTACGCATTGAAGGCGACAAGGCCATCTACCAGAACCACTGGAATGCCGGCGGCAATGATACGGTATGGAACATGATTCATTACGACGTTCAGCTGTTCGGTGGTGTCGTTCTGCACAAAGGTAAGATTGCGGAAATGGCAACCGGTGAAGGTAAAACTCTCGTTGCTACCCTTCCGGTATTCCTGAACGCGCTGACCGGAAACGGTGTGCATGTAGTAACCGTGAACGACTACCTTGCCAAACGTGACTCGAATGGATGGGCCCGCTTTATATGTTCCACGGTTTGAGCGTAGATTGCATCGACCGCCATCAGCCGAACTCCGACGCCCGTCGTCAGGCATACCGCCGACATCACGTTCGGTACCAACAATGAATTCGGTTTCGACTACCTGCGTGACAACATGGCTATCAGCCCGAAAGACCTTGTTCAACGCCAGCACAACTACGCCATCGTCGATGAGGTTGACTCGGTATTGATTGACGACGCCCGTACTCCGCTGATTATTTCCGGTCCGGTGCCGAAGGGCGACGACCAACTGTTCGAACAGCTCCGTCCGCTGGTAGAACGTCTGGTAGAAGCTCAAAAGCATTGGCAACCAAATACCTCTCCGAAGCCAAACGCCTGATTGCCTCCAACGACAAGAAGGAAGTGGAAGAAGGATTCCTTGCCCTTTATCGTAGCCACAAGTGTCTTCCGAAGAATAAGGCATTGATCAAGTTCCTCAGTGAACAGGGTATCAAAGCCGGCATGCTGAAGACCGAAGAAATCTACATGGAGCAGAACAACAAGCGTATGCACGAAGTGACCGAACCGTTGTACTTCGTCATCGAAGAAAACTGAACAGCGTAGACCTCACAGATAAAGGTATCGACCTGATCACCGGTAACTCCGAAGACCCGACATTGTTCGTTCTGCCGGATATCGCCGCACAACTCTCCGAACTGGAAAATCAAAACCTGACCAACGAACAACTGCTGGAAAAGAAAGATGAGCTGCTGACTAACTACGCCATCAAATCGGAGCGCGTACACACCATCAACCAGTTGCTGAAGGCTTACACCATGTTCGAGAAAGATGACGAATATGTTGTGATCGACGGACAGGTGAAGATTGTAGACGAGCAGACCGGACGTATCATGGAAGGCCGCCGCTACTCTGACGGATTGCACCAGGCTATCGAAGCGAAGGAACGTGTGAAAGTAGAAGCCGCAACGCAGACATTCGCAACGATCACTTTGCAGAACTACTTCCGTATGTATCACAAGCTGTCCGGTATGACCGGTACTGCCGAAACGGAAGCAGGCGAACTTTGGGACATCTACAAATTGGATGTAGTCGTTATCCCGACTAACCGCCCGATCGCAAGGAAGGATATGAACGACCGCGTTTACAAAACCAAACGCGAAAAGTATAAAGCCGTTATCGAAGAAATCGAAAACTAGTGCAGGCAGGACGTCCGGTACTGGTAGGTACGACTTCGGTAGAAATCTCCGAAATGCTGAGCAAAATGCTTACCATGCGTAAGATCGAACACAGCGTACTGAATGCGAAGTTGCACCAGAAAGAAGCTGAAATTGTTGCAAAGCCGGTTTCAGCTGTGCAGTGACCATCGCTACCAATATGGCAGGTCGTGGTACCGACATCGCTGAGCCCGGAAGTAAAAGCCGCAGGCGGTTTGGCCATCATCGGTACGGAACGTCACGAATCCCGTCGTAGACCGCCAGTTGCGTGGTCGTGCAGGACGTCAGGGTGACCGGGTTCTTCTGTATTCTTCGTGTCACTGGAAGATGACTTGATGCGTCTGTTCTCTTCCGACCGTATTGCCAGTGTAATGGACAAACTCGGTTTCCAGGAAGGCGAAATGATCGAGCACAAGATGATCTCCAACTCTATCGAGCGTGCACAGAAGAAGGTGGAAGAAAACAACTTCGGTATCCGTAAACGTCTGTTGGAATATGACGACGTGATGAACAAGCAACGTACCGTTGTTTACACCAAACGCCGCCACGCCCTGATGGGTGAACGTATCGGTATGGATATCGTTAATATGATCTGGGACCGTTGCGCGAATGCGATCGAGAACAATGACTACGAAGGCTGTCAGATGGAACTGCTCCAGACATTGGCTATGGAAACTCCGTTCACCGAAGAAGAATTCCGTAATGAAAAGAAGGACACATTGGCAGAAAAGACATTCAACATTGCCATGGAAAACTTCAAACGCAAAACGGAACGCCTGGCACAAATCGCTAATCCGGTCATCAAACAAGTATACGAAAACCAGGGACATATGTACGAAAACATTCTGATTCCTATCACAGACGGAAAACGGATGTATAACATCTCCTGTAATCTGAAAGCGGCTTACGAGTCCGAATCAAAGGAGGTGGTGAAAGCTTTCGAAAAGTCTATCCTGCTGCACGTTATCGACGAAGCATGGAAAGAAAACCTGCGTGAGCTGGATGAGTTGAAACACTCTGTTCAGAACGCAAGCTACGAACAGAAAGACCCGCTGTTGATCTACAAACTGGAATCCGTAACACTGTTTGACGCTATGGTGAACAAGATCAATAACCAAACTATCTCCATCCTGATGCGCGGACAGATCCCTGTACAGGAAGCTCCGGCAGACGAACAACAGCCACGCCGCGTAGAAGTACGCCAGGCTGCTCCCGAGCAACGTCAGGATATGAGCAAGTATCGTGAACAGAAACAAGACCTCAGTGATCCGAACCAGCAGGCTGCTGCCAGTCAGGATACTCGCGAGCAACAAAAACGCGAACCGATCCGTGCGGAAATAGACGGTAGGACGCAATGATCCTTGCCCATGCGGAAGCGGTAAGAAATATAAAACTGCCACGGACAGAATGCTTAACAGCAGTCCGATGTAAGATTATAATCTAAAGAAAGCCTCAAACGGTTAAAACTGTTTGAGGCTTTCTTTATTCATCCAAATAGTACTTTTGCTTAAACTACTAAAGATATCAAGACTATGGCAAAATTCTATTCACTGGCATTTGTTTCTCTGCTACTGTTGGCACTCGGCAGCTGTCAGAGCCTGGAGCAGATTTCTATTGACTATATGCAGCCCGGAGATATGACTTTCCCTTCTCAACTCCGTAAAGTGGCTATCGTGAATAACACCAGCACCGAACCGGATAACAAGCTGATCACACAGACCGAAAAGCCGAAAGAAAACGTACCCGAAATAAGCCACGCCACAGCGTATGCCAATGGTAATGTTAAGATTGCAGCTGAATCGCTGGCGGAAGAAATCGCGCATCAGAACTATTTTGATGTAGTGGTGATCTGTGATTCCGCTTTACGGGCCAATGACAAGTTTCCTCGTGAAAGTACATTGAGTCAGGAGGAAGTCCAACAGCTGACATCAGACTTGGGAGTGGACTGTATCATCGCAATGGAAAACCTGCAATTCAAAGCGACCAAAACGGTTCGTTATATCCGTGATTTTAACTGCTACCTGGGGACAGTGGATGTAAAAGCCTACCCGACGGTGAAGGTATACCTGCCCTCGCGCAGCAAACCGATGACTACGCTACACCCCACCGACAGTATCTTTGGGAAGAATACGGAGGATCGGTAACAGAAACATTTGCACATGATACCTGATGCACAGATGTTACGGGAAGCTTCTGAATTTGCAGGGACTATCCCTGTCAAACAGTTACCTTTCTGGAAAACAGGCAAACGATACTTGTACACCGGTGGCTCCGTACAGATGCGTGACGCGGCAATCTTTGTCCGTGAAAATTCATGGGACAGAGCTTTCGAACTTTGGGAACAAGTGTACAACGGAACCAAGAAGGAAAAGAAAAGATGAAAGCTGCCCTCAATATCGCTGTTTATTATGAGATGAAGGACAGCTTGGCAAAGCAGAAGAATGGGCAGTCAAAGCACAGCAACTCGCCCAAAAGTAGATAAGAAAAACATTCCGAAAATGCGGCGTACGCCACCATTGACGATATACCGAATTACTACCTTACAACCCTTTATGCAAATGAATTAAAGGAACGTAACAGTCAATTGCCCAAGCTAAAAATGCAAATGGAGCGATTTAATGATGATTTTAAGGAAATCATGCATTGATTATTATTTTTTATACCTTTGAGGTAACAAAAGGAAGAACTTATGAAACTGAGCCAACAATCTCTGTCTACCATCGAATCGGCTATCCAAAGGCAGCCGGCAATATGTATGTGGCTGCGACCAGACAGCCGTAACAGATATTCATTTACAACCGGACCAAACATCGGGACAACTCACTATTTATAACGACGATGACGAGGAATTGGCTAATGTAATGATTGAAGAGTGGGCAACTTACGATGGAGATGATTTCATGGAAAATGTAGAGCCCAACCTGAAAAGTATCCTTTGCAGAATGAAAGATGCAGGAGACTTCGATAAAGTAACAATATTAAAGCCTTATTCATTCGTACTGGTAGATGAAGATAAGGAAACAGTTGCAGAATTGTTGCTGATAGATGACGATACATTGCTTGTGGATGACGAACTGCTGAAAGGACTGGATAAAGAACTGGACGAGTTTCTGAAAATTTGTTGGAGAAATAAATATGTTCGATTGCCCGGCATGCCCTTGCTGAAGCAATTATCATTTATAAAGAATAATCGGAAGTAAAGGTATTCCCCTGTTTACTCCGATTATTCTTTTCGTTTTATATGATTCGTACAAACCCAAGTTTCCCTATCGACTTTTAGTCACTCCCGTTTAAGGCAGCACTACCGACTTTTTAGTCAGCCCTCTAGCTGAAAGCCGGAGCAGTGTAGGTAGATAAATTACTTTGCTTCAATCGCTGTCCGATAAACAAATTTTGCCGTTTCAATTACATTTTGTAACTTATGATCTGATGAATCAGCTGTTTTGTTTTCTCCGCCCATGCTTTCTCCATGCCATAGAAATTAATCGGTTCTTCCGCTGATTCACCAAGTTTGCCGTCCAACTCCGTTGTTTCTGCTCAAAGAAAGTTTTCCAACGTTGATAATACAAGTCTTTCAAAATCCCGCTCCACTCCCGATGGGAATAATCATGCAGACCTCCCTGATTAGCAGCTATACTGTCTCCCCAAACCGTGATCAGCGCAGAAGCATTCCATTCGTAAAGTTTCTTTTCTTCTTCCGTGGTTCCCAAAGAACGTGCGGCATTCAGCCATGAAGACGCCGAGAACTCCTTTGGGTGGATAGCAAACTGTCCTGAGCTAATATTAACTCCAAAACTGTTGTGACTGTTTCCGAAGCTATCCTTATCTTTCCGATCATAACTCTGAGAAATTTCTTCAAGCAGCACATTCCCCTTATCTGCCAGGCTCTGACGCACCACGTCCACCAAATCATATTCAAAGTTATTATTTCCCTTGTACTGATCTGCAACAGAAAGTAACAAGCGGGCTGCCTTTGCCGTTGAATCAGGTGAATAGAATAACTTGGCATATCCCCATGTCGACGTTCTGTCCAGATGAAATCCCGGACGGGCGCACAACAAGGATTCGACTGTCCCTTCTCCCTGATAATTCTTCGGAGCATTGTAAACTGTATGTTCCAGCGCACGCCATGCTTCCGCTACTTCCGGTGACAAATCATTTCCATACCGCGCTTTCAGATACGCTTGCAGCCATTCATCCGGTGAGAACCGTTCTTCCCGCCAAGGAAGCTCATACAGCAATTCAAACATCACCGGATTATTCTCGATTCCTTCCGGAGTAGCTCCTACCCCCGCAAGGTTTTCCCGTTGACATGTGCACAGGCGTTATAATATCCATTCACCAACTGCTCCATCCGTCCATGCAGACCGACATTACCGCCAAAGTTAAGCAACATACAATAGAGCCAGTCATGCTTGCCGAAACCTTTCTCCCGATACCACATCGACTCCGGATCACCCCATTGCGGAAGTTTCTCACTATACAAATCCAGTACCAGCAAATCACCGGAATCGAGCGTACTGACCATCGCTTCCCGCGGATTCGCCTGCCATGCCTGCATCACCCACACAGCCTCCGGATTCGCTTTCTTCATAGCACTCATAATAGAAGTTCCCGCCTTTGCCAAGTCTACTCCTTCCGTATTTCCTCCTTCATGAAAGGGGTCCATACTGTAATACTTTGCTTTTCCGTACAGTTTCTCCAACTCCTCATAATACATGGCAGCAAATGAATCGAAATGTTCATCTTCCGTAGAAAGAAAGGCCGGACGAGGGAAACCGCACCATTTACCGGGATCGGCAATCTGATACCCCAGTTTCTCGCCGATATTACGGGGACCATTCCTGCATATCCGGGAATACCGGTTCAATGCCCAGCTCCCTCATTCGGGTAATGATCTTCTTTGCAGTGCTTCCTGTTGCCGATACCAACTGTCGGGATTCGGTCCGCCCCATCCTTCCAGATTATTCATCTGCCACCATGCCATAAAGGCAGGACCGGAAATAAACTCATTGATCTCCTCCGTCGTATATCCGATACGCTTCAGCAGATTATACCAGACAACCTCCATCCCTGTTATACTCAAAGGCATATTGATGCCGTGCATCGCCATCCAGTCTATTTCTTTCTCCCAGCGCTCCCAGTCCCAGAAAGCCATGGAGTAGGAATAGGTACAGTAATTCAGGTAATATCGATTCTTCATAGCCGTCGCCTGTCGGATTTTCTTTTGAGGCAGAGGCAGTACTTCCGGCAATTTCTGCGAGGGATTATTCCACGAAAGATGAATACCTGCCACGTATTTCAGGTACCAATTCAAGCCCGTAGCCAGTGAAAGATCGGAGTTTCCGGTTATCAGTACTTTGCCATCCTTGGAGTCTATCTCAAAGTAGTCCTTTGCCGGATCGGCTTCATCAGTAACCAACCGGAAAAGGATTTGATCTTTCGACGTATTCTCCGTCACACGTGCTGCCAATGAATCGATTGGAGCAGACGTAGATTGGCAACTTGTATACATAACAACAGAACCAAATAATAAAAGTAATAGAAGACGCATGTTCATAGTCATTATTTTTTTAAGGGTCATCAAATGTGTTTGAGCGTTTGAACCCCTAAATATATTTCAAATTTCCGATTACTGAAAATAAAATGTAGTTCTTTTATACTGATACACATTAAATAACCTCCAATATATGAAAAGTCGGAAAGATATAGCATTGGCTCTAATAAAGAAAGAAGATGTGTCAAACAGTTATTTGCACATCTTCTTTCAATTTGTGTTTCAGTTAATTATTACTCCCATCCCGGATTATTGGGGGCCAGTTCTGGGTTTAATGCGATTTCATTAGTAGGCACCTGATACAGATAATACTTATCTAACCAACCTTTACCTGCTACCAAAGGATCATTATACATATAGATAAAACCTTCTTTCTTTCCTGTCGTATCGGCGTATCCTTTTTCAAGATCAACAAACTGTCCGGAGTCGCCAATCTGCTCTTTAGTAGCCCATTGACCATACTGTATCTTATTGATAAACCAAGGTGCCTTTTTCCAGCGGCGCACATCGTAGAATCCAAATCCTTCGCCCATCAATTCTACTATGCGCTCGCGACGAATCTCCCACAATACAGGGTCTACGGTCTGGTCGCGCTTCGGATCAAATCCGGCATTTATCTCGGCCACTTTCATATGCGCAACTCCCACCCGATCGCGTAACTTATTGATAGTAAGATCAGCAACAGTCTGATTGAAGCCCTCGACACCTGTACCACCTTTTTCAAATTTAGCCTCAGCATAATTCAACATCACTTCATCAATCTTGAACAAAGGTACATCCGAAGTTCCTTCGTTCTCTTTCGAATTGTCCCATACATTATAGTATCTGTACACATAGTTACCGCTACGGGCTACGAGGAAACCTTGTCCGCCATTGTTGGTGAAGAAGTGAGGCATTCCTTTCAATATAGCAGCAGACCAGTTCATCAATGGGAACACTTTATGTTTACCGGCTTCCCCATTTCCGCCCCCGAAACCTGTGTAACGGGTAATGCCCATGATATCCATAAACTCACGGTCCTTGGGATCAGAAGTATACTCCCAACTGGTATTATCGGCACTTGGGATCACCTTATAAGGGGGAGCTACAGTCTCCAGCAGACGAAGGTCACGATTGCGGAAGGTAGCATTCATACTATTATCCCCATCCTGCGACCATTCATATTCCGAGCTGTTATGAATCGTTTTACCATCTTTACAAAGATACATATCGATGATGTGTTGCGGCATTTCCACATTATGGGTGGATGTCCGTTCAACATGAGTCAGTACATAATTAGTCAGTTCTTTTTCTACATATTCCTTATACAGAATGATGCCTTTCATTCCTTTCAGGTCAGATGTCAGCATCTCTCCCCAATCACTGTTCAGTTCGGGATAAGAATCCATCAGCTTCTTGGAATAAGTGATACAAGCATCAAAGTACTTATCTTCGTCCCCCAAAGCATGATATTTACGCCATGTACCTTCAAAAAGGCAGAAACGGGAAAGAAGAGCACGAACAACATGCACATTGATCGTATTTTCACCGTCACCTTCTTCTTTTATATGCTCTTCAGCGTATATCAAATCGTTCAATACATGATCGGCAACTTCTTTGCGAGGTGTACGGGGACCATATGCTATTTCCTTATCCGAATCACCCAGTACACGATCTACCCAAGGCACATCACCAAAACGAGCTATCAGTTCCGAATAATAATAGGCACGGAAAAAATATCCCACCGAACGCCAATGTTCCTTGTCCGCATCCGTCATCCCTGAGTTATCGATATTTGCCAACATGACATTGACCCGATAGACGAAACTGAATGCCCATCCATTGCCCGATGACGAACTGGATACATTTTGAAAAGCATACGGATTACCGTCACCCTGACGACGCATCAGATAACCTGCATAAATATCGCTTGTATAGGATGTGGCACTGGCATAGGCTCCGTTTGTTCCGGGAATACGCAGGATATTAGTATTTGTAAATACTCCATATAATCCCCAGGCATAGGTCTTGAAAGTATTATAATTACTGAACACTGTCTGCTCCGTTAACGAAGTATCCGGATAGCGTTCCATAAAACTATCGTTGCATGAAGTAAACCCGATAGCTGCTGCCGCAAGCATAGTATATATTATTTTTTTCATAACCAATTCTAAATTAAAGAGTAACATTAAAACCAAAAGAAATCGTACGATAGAAAGGATATCCCCAAGACAGGCGTTCCGGGTCATAACCCTTTATCAGCTTAGTAAATGTGTGAAGGTTCTCACAACTTACGAACGCTTTCAAACTCGTTAATGTAATAGGTGCCAACCAGCTCTTCGGGAAATTATAACTCAAAGTCACATTCTTGACACGCAGATAAGAGCCATTCATCAAATACTTCGTTTGCGCACGTGTATTGTAACCGGAGTTGTTTCCTTGCCCGTAAATACGGAAATATTCCGCATTCGGATTGGCTGCCGTCCAATCACCATTGGCAGAATCTACCGGTTTCCAATAATCCAGCTGGTCTTTAAAGAGTGAACCAAACTGTCCGGAATTAAACGGCCAGCGGCGTGCATCACTGATCCATACATCACGTTTACCTACTCCTTGCAGCAAAACACTCAGATCAAATCCTTTGTAATTGACTCCCAGGTTTATACCATACTGCAAACGCAAAGAGTTATTACCGATTATCTTGCGGTCTCCCGGATTGTCAAAGGTTCCGTCTCCCGTATCAATGCGATTCGTACTCGATCCATCATCACGCAAATTCTGGTACTTGATGTCACCGGGACGCGGACTTACTCCATCCACTGTCACCACTCCTTCTTTCAATTTCCAGGTATTTGTATCTTCAAAGTCATCGGCTGTATAGTAACCATCCGTTACATACCCCCAGATAGAACCGATTTCATATCCTTCATAATAATTATTCGTGCCATCACTTTTCAGGATAATCTTGGATTCATTATGGTATTTGGTAACGACTGTTTTAGAGTCATAAAGATTGAAGCCTACATTATAGCCCCATGCACCGATTCTATCTCTCAGGTCAATGATAATTCCCAGCCTTTCGTACGCAAGTCGGCGGTATTCTGCAAAGGTGCGGAAGCACCTACCACTGACGGCAACTCAGCTCCCGGAGCAAGCATATCTTTCGTATCACGGCGATACCAGTCGAAAGTACTTTGCAGACGTCCGTTCAAGGCAGTTATATCAAAACCAAAGTCCAATGTTTCTACCGTTTCCCAAGTAAAACTATCACTGACCAGTCCGGAGCATTCAAAGTCAGCGGCTTCGCTCCATTCACCAACCATGCCACATCCTTCTTTCCACTTGCGACATAGTCGGAACAAATTTATAAGGATCAATACCCTGATTACCTATTTGCCCCCAGGTTCCGCGAAGTTTCAGATCGCTTAGCCAGTCACCTGCAACCGGTTTCATAAAGTTCTCGCGGGCAATGTTCCAACCCACAGATACAGAAGGGAAGAAACCGAAACGATTTTTCTTCGGGAATTTAGACGAGCCGTCATAACGACCATTGGTCTCAAACAGATATTTGCCTTTATAATCATAATTAACACGATAGAAAGCACCACGCACGGTATACACGCGATGATCATCTGTAATAACCTTATTCTCACCGGTAGCCGTACTATGTGACGGATACTTCTCGTTAATCATATCATAAGAATAAGTATACAATTTCTTCCAGTCACTGGATTCCTGGTTGAAGCCGCCCATTAATGACAAGTTATGCGTGTCATTCCATGAATATCTATAATTAGCATACAGGTTGATGGCATTATAATCAGTACTTTGGTGAGTCGTCTCCAGAGAAGAAGTAGTGGCAGTCTGTATTTTGCCAGCTCAACCGTTGTATAATCAATGGAAGCCTTATTCACATTCTGATTACTCCATGTCTTGTCAAATGTATATTCAAATGCCACTTCAAGCCCTTTCAATGGTTTCAATACCGTTTTGACAGGATACGGGCATTGTCTCTGATTGTATTGTTATCCGTTGCCATTCTCAAAACGTTGGAAGGCGTATTCGTCATCAGGCTGGTGCCGTCAGGCAAAGTCAGGAGCCTTCGGGATATACAACCGGCAAACGCATATCATACAATCCGGTCTTATCCGAAGTCACAGGCATATTCTTGTCACTCTGAGCATAGCGTATATCTACAGACTGAGTCAGCCACGAGGTGATTTCGGCAGAAATATAGGCACTACCCGACAAACGTTTGTAGCGGTCTTTATCGGTGATCAAAATACCTTGCTCGCTATTATAACCAAGGGACAGACGATAAGCCAGCTTATCAGTACCACCACTCAATGACACATTATGTGCTTGCAGAAAACCGTAATCATCAAGCATATTGGCATACAGGTCTTTCTCATTCAGATAATAATTCAATCCTGTTTCCGGGTCTACATATACCCCGTCTCCGGTAGTCTGGAATTTACCCGGATTCTACGATATTCGGTCAGGTAGTTCATCCATGTTTTGATATCTTGCCCGGTGTAGTATTTACCGACATTGAACTCGCCGTCCAGGTAAGCCTGCATCCACTCCAGCCCGTCAGCCTGTTCCGGACGATTGATAGAACTCTGGAAACCAAAATTATTATTATAATTGACATGAAACCCGTCGCCTTTCTTCGCCTTCTTTGTAGTCACAAAGTATTACACCGAAAGCGGCACGCGCACCATAGATAGCGGCCGAAGCAGCATCTTTCAACACAGAAACACTTTCGATATCTTCGGGATTCAACATATCGATATCCCCGGAACATTATCTATCAACACCAACGGACCACCGCCATTGATGGAAGTCGTACCACGAATATTGAATGATTTGCTCTGTCCGGACCGGCAGCATCATTATTAGAGTAATCTGAAGTCCCGGCATCGCACCCTGCAAAGCACTCATGGCATTTACAACAGGACGACTCCCCAGTACATCATCCATCTTTACCTGAGATACCGCGCCGGTCAGGTTCGCTTTCTTCTGTACACCAAAACCAACTACTACCACTTCGTCCAGACTCTGTGTGTCTTCTTTCAATACTACCGACAGCGTCTTTCCCGGAGTTACTTTCAGGGACTGTCCTTGATAACCAATATAAGAGATTTCAAGAATGGCTTCTTTGAACCAACATTCAGGATAAAATTACCGTCCATATCAGTGATCGTGCCATTGGAGGAGCCTTTTTCTATCACACTGGCACCGATTACCGGTTCACCTGCCGCATCCACAACTCGTCCGCTTACTTTTACCTTTTCCTGATGCGCCTGTTCGACAGATGCCAACTCCGTGGACAGAATGATCTTTTTATCTATTACCTTATATTCTACATTCGTATTTTTAAATACTTCGTCAAGAACTTTAAAGATATCATTACGGTTAGCGGAGATTGTCACCAACCGTTTCAAATTTATATGAGCATTGTTGTAGAAGAAACTAAATTCTGTTTGCTTCTCTATCGCTCTTAATACATCCTCAACTGTCTGATTACGTACATTCATCGTAACCTTTGCAGATTGGGCATAACTATCTGTCGCATTAGTTAATCCGACAAAACAAAATAAGAATAAAATAACCAGTCTCATAGTACGTGGGATTTTTTTCGAGGTTAAAAAAGACTTTACCACCCTTAAAACTTGGATGCTAAAATTGTTTTGCATAATTTTGTATTGATTTAAGTTGAAAATGAGTTAACTATGCTTGTCTGCCAACAAGCATTTTCAATTGATTCATTTTAGTATGGGGAGATCTGCCAAAATCTTCCCATACTTTTTCTAAGTGGGTTTTGCTTTCATACTACTAAATTGTTAAAGGTTAATCAATAAATTTCTATTATCTCTTTTTTCTGTCACTTCCATTCTTATCATCATTGATATGTTGCCAACGTATTTTGGAGGATACTTTAAAATATTCCAGAATCTTCTCCAAACGTTGATTTGTAAAGGTTCCCGTAAACGAACTATTCTTCAGTTTTTCGTTCTTAATAACAAATTTCACACTATATCTTTTTTCCAGCATCCATAATGCTTCTTCCAAAGGTGTATTATCAAGAACAACTTCTCCATCTTTCCAAGCCAATTCTGATTTTCCCGAAGTTTTATAAAGGTGGACTTTATCAGTCTCCGAATCATACACCAGCTTCTCTCTTGGAGATAAGAACACATGTTTCACCCCAGCGTCTTTCTCGAACATAAAATCTACTTTTCCTTCAATCAAAGTTGTAATAACCTCTGTATTCTGTTCATATGCTTCCACATTGAAACATGTACCCAATACTTCTATCTGTGATTGATGTGTAGTAGAAAGGATAAATTTCTTTTCCGGATCTTTGGCCACTTCAAAGTATGCTTCACCACTTAACGTCACTCTACGGAAATCTCCATTAAAGCGAGAAGGATAAGACAAAGAAGATTCCGAATTCAAATAAACAATTGTACCATCGGGTAATGTCAACGAAGTGGTCATTCCAGGACTAGTCTTAACTTCCATCATCTCCGCTACCTCACCAGTATCCCCTTTCCAATTCTGCCATATAAATAAGGTAAGAAGCGGAATAAATAGAATTGCAGCAGCACGTTGTGCCCACTCCCACCACACTATCCTTCTCACTTCACGGTCCGACATTTTTCCCTTTACTTTCAGTAAAGCTTTCTCCGTATCAACTTTCTTCATTACCTGAACCGTGTCCACAGCCAAATAAAGGGCAAAAGTCTGAGTAGCAACTCGTTTATTCTCCTCCGACTCATCTATCCACGCTTCCACTTCCAGACGTTCCCCCTCGCTCAATCTCCCTCACAATAACGAGGAAGCAATTCTTCTATTCTATTATTATCTAATTCTTTCATCCTTTATTCTACCTTTTATTATATGACAAGACCAAACCATGACATTCCTAAACGAAAACCTTATTTTTTTCAGAAAATCTTTATTTTATTATAAAAATATTTGCAGCAAATTAGAATTTAATAAATGAAGGAACTACGCATAAAGAGGAATGACCCTCAATTATCTGAAATACAGCGTGGAGGCCTAAAAGCCTTTGAAATGCTATTCAGGCAATACTATGCAGTGCTATGTGCCTATGGTCATAAATATGTTGACTTTCACGATGCAGAAGAAATTGTGCAAGACTCCTTCTATGGATATGGGAAAACCGGGAAAACCTAATTATTGAATCATCATTAAGTTCTTATCTCTTTAAAATGGTACATCACAAGGCTTTAAATAAGCTTGCACACATTGATGCCATCAAACGTGCTGATACGCGTTTCTATGAAGAAATGCAAGAGATGATACAGGATATGGACTTCTATCAAATTAAAGAGCTAACCAAACGTATTGAAGAAGCGGTTGCTGCATTACCGGAAAGTTATCGGCAAGCATTTGTTATGCATCGTTTCCGGGATATGAGCTACAAAGAAATTGCAGAAACATTGGAAGTGTCTCCAAAGACTGTAGATTATCGTATTCAGCAAGCACTCAAACAATTACGCATCGATTTAAAGATTATCTGCCATTGCTGCTTCCTTTACTGTTTCCTTAATATAAGTGACTCCTTCCAATAAATTGGATTCGTACCTATTAAATCTATACCATCCTTCAACTAAATAAAGAAAAACGGTCTCTTTTAGGTAAAGTTCTTTTTGCTCTATCAATTAAAGCTATAAAACAGAAAATAGTAAATCTGTATTTATCTATAGTACAAGCTGATACAGATCATAAATTCTCAACCATTCTCATCATGATGAGAATTATTTCTCACCACAGTGAGAACTTTTTCTCATCACAGTGAGAATCTTTTCTCATTGCATTGAGAATTTTTCTCATTGTGGTGAGAATATTGTCTCATCGTAATAAGCTGACCAAAGTCTTGGAGTCTGCAATACATAAAACTAACAATCATAAAGGATAAGAAGACAAATACGATGCTATTCCTGCTGATAGGGCAGCGTAAACCAGAAAGTAGAGCCTTTGCCTTCTTCCGATTCAACCCCAATCGTCCCTCCTAACCGGTCGATAATCATCTGACAAATGGAAAGTCCCAAACCTGTTCCCTGAACAAAGGATTGTATTTCACAAACCTTTCGAATACATGCCTACATTGCTCTTCCGACATGCCGCAGCCTGTATCCGAAACATAAAAGCAAATTGTATCGGCATCCTTCAGACGATATCCCATTCTGATAGAACCTGTCTGAGTAAATTTAATAGCATTGATGACAAAATTGGAAATCAGTTGTATCAAACGATTCTTATCTGTATAAAGGGTACATTCCGGCAGACGTTCGGTAAAAGTAAGTAGTAGTTTCTTTTTCAAGCGAAGCCTCATGCTCTGTTCGATTTCTTCCATCGTCTGGTTGACATCTATCAATGACGGGCAGAAGTCAAAGTGCCGGCTTCGATTTTGGACATGTCCAGAATATCATTGATCAGTTGAAGAAGCAAGTCGGTATTTGTTTCGATGATGTCTGCATATTCGCGCATCTCCTTACGATCTTCTATATCCGGCAACATATTCGAGAAGCCGACAATCGCATTCAACGGAGTGCGGATTTCATGACTCATATTAGCCAGAAAGGCGGATTTCAACTGATTCGCCTGCTCCGCCTTTTCCATTGCCTCACTCAGACGAGTGTATGCCTTGCAAAGAATACGTATATAATAGGCGATCGCTGCTATCAAAATAAGAAGGAAAATGGAACAGGAAAGGATTTCAACACAGTATTGATGAAATATACTTTTAGGTTCGTTGACATAAACAGCTCGTTCAGGATAAAGGTGATAGGGAATATTGTAGGATTCCAGCACTGGATAACAGAGGTAGGCACTCGCCTTCCCTCCTATACTTTCGGGAATGTCCTCCGCCTGTTCTCCATGCAACACACGGTCAATAATTTCAAGTAAGGAATCGCCGAATGATTCTGCAGAAACGTAATAGCCTCCTGCAAAAGTATTATTGGACAGGTCTTCGGAAGAAAGCAGGAACAAGGGAGAGGACGTAAAATTGGTGATAATCTCCTGAATATGATCAAAAGATAATTATTATCTTCTTTATTATGCGACTCAAACCAGGAATAATAAATAATTCCGGTGTTTGCTTTATAGCTGCGCAAGGTGTCCAGAAGCATTTCTGTTGACAAGTGAGTGGTAGAAAGCAATTCTAAAGGCAGGTTTGGAAAATGCTTTTCAACAGCTTCTTTCACGTCTCCGCGGGTTTCTTCACTGATGTAGCGATCGTCCGAGATAAATGCCAGGCGATCCATATCAGGTATCAGGCTATAGATCAGTTCAACGGTTTCCTTCACATAGTAATGCTGTTTCAGGGTAGTCAGGTTGTAGCCTTTTCTCCACTCTTGGGCGGGGACGCTGTTGGTCTCATTCAACGAGGCATGAGAGCAGAATATCCAAGGTAGCAGGCAGGCGGTCACGGGAGTTCGTTATGATCACTGGAACATCTTTCCATAGGTCATCAAATAAAGGACGACAGACAATCCAGCCCGGATCACCAATTATCACAATAGCGGCAGGAGGAAGCGGATATTTCTGACGCAGATGCTCGATGACTGCATTTACCTCCATCGTATCCTGCAAGGCCGGGACAGACAATGATTCCGCTCTGCAGTTATTCCCTGTTCCTGAAGAACATCGTGCACATACCAATAGAAGTTTCTGGCCCAGGGAAGGTTGAAGTTAATAGAATTCAAAACTAATATTTCTTTATCTGATTTCCCATTATCTGCCAACATAGGGGAAAGGAGTCCTTCGAAAGAAGAAAGAACGCACCTGTTAAGCATATTCGCAGTAATTGTTTCATTTTGCTGTGTGATTAAAAGTGGAAGCAAAGATAGTATTATTTTATCTTTTAAAGAAAGGCATCCCAAATCTATCGGGATGCCTCTCCATTACATTTTATGTATCAGTTCATTATGCCTTTTAAAGCTGCGATGCTTTCTTTCAAAGAGCTGATGATACTTTCCGCATCGGCCTGCTTCTTACGTTCCATTTCGAGAACGGCTGCGGGGGCGTTATTGACAAATTTCTCATTGCTGAGTTTCTTCAATACACCTTGCAGGAATCCTTCCTTATGTTTCAGTTCAGCTTCCATACGGGCGATTTCGGCTTCTACATCAATCATATTGCCCAGTGGCACAGCGTATTCGGTAGTTCCTACCATGAAGGAAGAAGCACCTTCCGCCTTGCTCTCTACCACTGTAATGGAAGAAAGGTTACACATCTTCTGAATCACCGCATTGAACTCTGCAACCGGATTTTCGCCCAGCACCTGCAAGTCAAGCGGTTCTTTCTGAGCTATGTTCTTTTGCAGACGGATGCTGCGGATATTACTGATAACTCCCTTGACAACTTCAAACTGTGCAACGAATGCGGTGTCTACATAAGTATCCATGCTCAATGCACTTACCATCAGACTTTCTCCTTCTTCCGCATTACGTTCGTACATCTGTTGCCACAATTCTTCTGTGATGAACGGCATAAACGGATGAAGCAGATGCAACAGGTTATCGAGGAAGCAGAGAGTAGCGTCATAAGTGGTACGGTCAATTCCCTGTCCGTAAGCCGGTTTAATCATTTCCAGATACCAGGAAGAGAATTCATCCCAGAATAATTTATAAACAGCCATCAATGCTTCGCTCAGACGGTATTTACTGAACAAGTCCGCTACTTCGGCAGCTACTTCATTCTGTTTGGATTCAAACCAGTGGACAGCCAGTTTAGCAGCATCTGGAGCCTGAATATTATCGTCAACCGTCCAGCCCTTGATCAAACGGAAAGCGTTCCATATCTTGCTGCAGAAGTTACGTCCCTGTTCGCAGAGTGCGTCGTCGAAAAGAATATCGTTTCCGGCGGGAGCTGCCAGCATCATTCCCATACGGACACCATCGGCACCATATTTGTCGATCAGTTCCAACGGGTCGGGTGAGTTGCCGAGTGACTTGGACATCTTACGTCCCAGTTTGTCACGAACGATCCCTGTAAAGTAAACGTTCTTGAACGGCATCTTTCCTTCATATTCGTAGCCCGCCATGATCATACGTGCCACCCAGAAGAAGATGATATCCGGTCCGGTCACCAAGTCGCTGGTCGGATAGTAATAGCTGATTTCCTCGTTACCCGGATGATTGATTCCGTCAAACAGGGAGATAGGCCACAACCAGGAAGAGAACCAAGTATCCAGACAGTCTTCGTCCTGACGAAGATCATCCATCGTCAAAGCGGCGTTTCCTGTTTTCTCTTTGGCTTTAGCCAGCGCTTCTTCGGGAGTAGTGGCTACCACATAGCCACCTTCCGGCAGGAAGTAAGCAGGAATACGATGTCCCCACCACAACTGGCGGCTGATACACCAGTCTTTGATGTTCTCCATCCAGTGGCGGTATGTATTCTTATATTTGGCAGGATAGAATTTCAACTCATCGTTCATTACCGGAGGCAATGCCATATCGGCAAAATGCTGCATTTTGAGGAACCACTGCATAGACAATTTCGGTTCGATCACTACATTGGTACGTTCCGAGTAACCTACTTTATTTGTGTAGGCTTCTGTCTTTTCGAGCAATCCGGCAGCATCGAGGTCTTTCTCAATCTGCTTGCGGACGTCGAAACGATCCATACCGATATACAATCCGGCAGCTTCGCTCAAAGTCCCGTTATCATTGAAGATGTCGATGCTGGGCAGATTATACTTTTCACCCAACATATAGTCATTTACGTCGTGGGCCGGAGTTACTTTCAGACAACCGGTACCGAACTCAATGTCCACATAATCGTCCTCGATGACAGGGATAACACGGTTTACCAACGGAACGATTACTTTCTTTCCTTTCAGCCATGCGTTCTTGGGGTCGTTGGGGTTGATACACATTGCCGTATCGCCCATGATTGTTTCGGGACGGGTCGTTGCTACTACTGCATAGCGGCCTTCCGGATCACCTTCCACCTTATAGCGGAGATAGAACAGTTTTCCGTGCTCTTCCTTGTAGATCACTTCTTCGTCAGAAAGGGCAGTCAACGCTTTCGGGTCCCAGTTTACCATACGGACACCACGGTAAATCAATCCTTTGTTGTACAAGTCTACAAATACTTTCAATACGCTTTTGCTGCGTTCCTCATCCATAGTAAAGGCGGTGCGGTCCCAATCACAGGATGCACCCAGTTTGCGGAGCTGCTTCAGGATAATGCCTCCGTGCTCTTCTGTCCAGTCCCAGGCATGTTTCAGGAACTCATCACGGGTCAGGTCTGTCTTCTTGATGCCCTGGGCAGCGAGTTTGTTTACAACTTTTGCTTCGGTAGCGATGGAAGCGTGGTCAGTTCCCGGCACCCAACAGGCATTCTTGCCTTCCATACGGGCACGACGAACCAAAATATCCTGAATGGTATTATTAAGCATGTGTCCCATGTGCAACACACCGGTGACGTTCGGGGGCGGAATGACGATGGTGTAAGGTTCACGACCATCGGGTTTCGAACTGAATAAACGGTGTTCCAGCCAATACTGGTACCACTTTCCCTCCACGTCAGCGGGATTGTACTTACTTGCTAATTCCATGTTTCTTTATGTATATGATAATGTATATTCAAAAAATAACGGCTGCAAAATTAATAATTTTAATTCAAATCTTACCACCCACAGGATGTTTCTGTGCCCGGAAAGATAATTTATATCCCTCATAAACAGCAATTCCATAAAATAAGGCGGACATCGACACCACATTCTTCACCATGACAGAAAAGATTTCGCCATAATCGACTCCCGTCAGCACTTCGAAAACGTCATATCATAATCCTTGGCAGCAAAGCCGATGATGGATAAGAAATCACCCAACACACAACTGATCAATGCCAGTACCGCTCCCAAAATACCGAAGACGGGACGTATCCCTTCCCCTGCCGCATGGCGAAACCGACCAGGAATCCGACTCCGATAGCCATATATCCCATCTGAAGACCTGTAGAAACGGAGATAAGACTCCATGCCACCGCCCCAAGATACACGCGACGGATGCATACAGCACTCCTTTGGGAAGATTTTCTTCGGCGAGAAGTTCTTCTTCCGTCATTGACACCGGAAAGTCGTCGGGCTTGGGAGGAGCCATCTTCAACAGTTCTTCATCCTTCTCGAAGTTTTCGCATTCTTCGTCAAAGTCAGGAAGCTCTCTGGTACGTTTGCAAACAAGCCCTTTCCCATTCACGAAATCACGTGACACGCAATTCCGGCAATACTTTTCAATTTCTTCTACGGTAGCCATCTTTCGTTTAACAGTTTTTGCAAATATAGAGGTATTTTTCGCGTGACGTTTATTTAATGCATATTTTTGTTGACTAAAATCTGAACGGATGATGAAACGGAAACTGATAATTAGATATATACTCCTGGGAGTACTGCTGCTTCTGGTATGGATGACACAGTCGATTCCCGCGTTGGGAAACCTGTATTCACAAACCGTTTATCCTGTCATCTCCCGCGTTTTGTCATTCTTCTCCAACTTATTCCCTTTGCCATAGGGGATCTATTTATTTTCGGGAGTATCACGGGAGTCATCGTTTATCCTTTTATGCCCGTATCCGCAAGAAACTGCCGTGGAAAAGGATTCTGCTACGTGACGGGGAATATCTGTTATGGGTTTACGTATGGTTCTACCTCGCGTGGGGTTAAACTATTCGCAGCCAAACTTTTACCAGCGTACGCATATTCCTTATACAGCTTACACACCGGAGATTTTCAAGAGTTTGTGGATAACTATATCGACTCACTGAACAGTTCGTTTGTTCCCGTAAAAGGAATCCATGAGAAACAGGTACGTGACGAAGCTGTCAAACTTTACAATCAATTAAGCGACAGCCTGGGAGTACACCGCCCTCCATTTCCCAACCCACGGGTCAAGACGATGGTTTTCACCCCATTCATATCAATGGTCGGAGGACGGGAAGCATGGGGCCTTTCTTCTGCGAATTCACCTTAAACGGAGACTTGCTCCCCATCAACTATCCGGCAACGTACACTCACGAACTGGCTCATCTGCTGGGAATTTCGCGAGGCAGAGGCCAATTTCTATGCCTATCAGGTTTGTACCCGTTCACAAATAAAGGGAATCCGTTTCAGCGGGTATTTCGATTCTGAATCATGTACTGGGAATGCCCGACGGCTGCTGAGTGAAAAGAATACGCCGATATAATCAACCGTATCCGACCGGAGATTATAGAACTGGCGAAAAGAATCAAGAATACTGGATGGCTAAATACAGTCCGTTGATCGGTAATGTTCAAAACTGGATATACGACCTCTACCTGAAAGGAAACAAAATAGAAAGCGGAAGAAAAACTATTCGGAAGTGATCGGGCTGTTGATTTCGTATCAAGTATGGAAAGCGAAAACCTCATCAGACCAATAAAAGACTTTTATTAGCGCCCTTGCTTCTGTTTTCGTACCGATTAAGGCTATAAAAACAAGGAAGCATTATCTTTGCAACATTATTTATAAAAAATCAAAGGAATGATACATACAAGAGAAGAACAAATGGAAGCCTTCGGCCGCTTTCTGGACATCCTCGACGAGCTTCGGGTTAAATGTCCGTGGGACCGCAAGCAGACGAACGAAAGTCTGCGCCCCAACACTATAGAAGAGACTTACGAGCTTTGTGATGCCTTGATGAGGGATGACAAAAGATATTTGCAAGGAGTTGGGAGATGTGCTGCTAGCATTCTATGCAAAGATCGGTTCGGAGACAGGAGACTTCGACATCAAAGATGTCTGTGACAAGTTGTGCGACAAACTGATTTTCCGCCATCCTCACGTATTCGGAGAAGTAAAAGCTGAGACTGCCGGACAGGTATCCGAAAACTGGGAACAGCTGAAACTGAAAGAAAAGACGGAAACAAAGTGTATTAAGCGGTGTTCCGCTGCACTCCCTTCACTCATCAAGGCTTACCGCATTCAGGACAAAGCCCGCAATGTAGGCTTCGACTGGGAAGAACGGGAACAGGTATGGGATAAGGTAAAAGAAGAAATCGGAGAATTCAAGCAGAGGTAGCCAACATGGACAAAGAGAAAGCAGAAGCCGAATTCGGTGACGTCATGTTCAGCCTCATCAATGCGGCACGCCTCTACAAAATCAATCCGGACAATGCCTTGGAACTAACCAATCAAAAGTTCATCCGCCGTTTCAACTACCTGGAGGAACATACGATTAAAGAAGGGAAAACCTCAAAGATATGTCTCTTGAGGAGATGGACGCTATTTGGAACGAAGCTAAGAGAAAGGACTGTAACACCATCCTCCTTCCTTATGGAATGGATATAATACCTGTCCAAACTCTGTTATTCCCACTTCCAATGGTCTACTCTTTTAGTAAAGCAACAAAGATACATCCGGAAACAAAATCAGAGGCTCTATCCGCATAGAATAGAGCCTCTGATTTACTCTGACAGAACGTCCGTTTCATCCAAACAGAGCCTCCGTTTTATTTCTTCCTTTTCGGATCATTTCCTCCGTCCTTGCGGTTCATGCCTTTCAGCATTTCCCGATGGAAACGCATCTCCGCACGTTGAACAAGGAATATCTTCTTATTGGAAAGTATCTTTTAAACCGGTCCAGATAAGACTTATCAAGACGGTCGGCAGCGATACGGTTGTCACATACCTTTGCTACAATTTCTTCGTACTGGGCTTCTGTTGTTTTGTCGTCTTTACCTTGACGCATTAAACTCCACGATTCATCGTTCAGTTTCTTCTTCTTCTCCTGCAGTTCAAAATAAACCGGGAAGAATTTGGCAGCCTCTTCTTTGGTCAATCCGGCCTGCTCAATAATAAACGCTTTCTGTTTATTCCGGAATTCCTCACGGGACAAATGCTGGTCACATCCATCGGCAGCCCAAAGAACAGGCATAAAGCCACATAACAAAACGACTAAAGCGATTAGTTTCTTCATTTTCTTATTCAATCTGTTTTAATAAATCATTCTACACTCGCGTCACTCAGATAGACGTATAACGAATAATCATCCAACATCGCACGGTCTAACGCAACATCAATCATCTCATCAGATACCTGTTCCGTATCCGCTTCCATAGCCGTTACTGCCACCGCTATATCATCTGCCACCGGTTTATGGTCTGATGACGCTACCCGGATAATCAGGGCAGCTCCTACAAACATAGCCGCCATATAGAATAATGGTTTCAATCTCGTCCATGTCGAAATATGCTCTTCCTTGAAAGCGACTTTCTCTTTTCAGGAAGTTTGTTCATCACCTCTGAAGTCAGATTTTCAAAGTAACCGTCGGGCACTTTGAAGGAATGCTCCTTTCCGATTTTCTTCAATAGGGTATCTTCTTCTTTCATACGTTTTCTCCTCTCTTTTGATTAGACGATGTCTGCTTTAAAAGGTTTAATCTACTTCTTCCAAAACTTCTCTATTTTCTTTACCGCATGGTGATAGGAGGCTTTCAGCGCTCCGACTGAAGTTCAAAGATTTCTGACATCTCTTCGTACTTCATTTCCTGATAATACTTCAGATTGAACACCATTCGTTGTTTTCGGGCAAGGTAAGCAATGCTTTTGCAATAACATCTGCACCTGATCGCCCGAATAGTAGGGATCACTCTCCAGCTTCTGCACAATCGCCGCTTCGGGATCGTCGATAGCCACCGTCGTTGTAGCACGCTGCCTGTTCAGAAAAGTAAGACATTCATTCAGCGCAATACGGTAGAGCCACGTAGACAACTTCGCCTCGGCACGGAAATAGTCAATATTTGTCCATGCCTTGATGAAGGTGTTTTGCAGAAGGTCGTTCGCATCTTCATGCGACAGTACCATCCGGCGGATCTGCCAGTATAACTGCTCGCTGTATTGCGCCACAATCAACTCAAATCCTTTCCGCTGTGTACTCTCCTCCTGAAGGAGTTTCAGAACCTCACGTTCGTTATAAAGGGGTCATAGTCTCTCGTATCTGTATAGTTATTTATGGTTATGCACATATTCTCTCTTGCCAAAACCGTTTGGGGAAGATAGCCGCCGCTTCATTCAACAATACAGACTCGTCCTCATAACGGGCGGAAAAATGTCCGATAACCAATTGTTTCACTTCAGCATTCAAAGCAATCTGTGCGGCCTGTGCAGCAGTTGTATGATGAGTTTCCCTTGCCCGCACCTGTTCGGTCTGAGCAAAGGTGGCTTCGTGGAAAGAAGGTCTACCCTTTATCTGCTCCACGATCTCAGGTCGGTAAATCGTATCGGAGCAATAAGCATATTTTCGTGCAGGGGCAGAAGGACGGGTCAGACGATGATTCGGAATGACTTCTCCTTCGGGAGTTACAAAATCCGCTCCGTTCTTGATCCGGTTCAGTTCGTAAACGGGTACTTTATAGAAATCCACCATATCTCTGATGATATGATTGGGACGCTGCTTTTCTTCAAAAGAAAACCACAGCAAGGAATACGGTGTCTCAGAGGAATGGTGGTCACAGCCACCGAGCGGTCGTCATAGATCAGCGTCGGCTCCTTCGTCTCAAATTCATGGAAAAGACTTTATAGGCCAGCGTTTTGCAAAAAAGTAAGTAAGGGAGCAAACAGTTCTTCCAGTCCTTTGGGTGAATGGATATGCAAGTCTGCCGTTCGTCCCAACAGACCGAAGGTAGAAATCAGTCCTAACAGTCCAAAGCAATGATCGCCATGAAGATGGGAAATAAAGATATGATTCAAGCGGGAAAACTTCAAGCGGGAACGACGCAACTGCATCTGCGCTCCTTCCCACAGTCAATCATAAAAGCTTTTCACGCAAGTTCACAACCTGCGATGTCGCAAAATGGCGAGTGGTGGGCAAAGCAGAACCGCATCCAAGTATATGTAGTTCGAATTTCTCCATAGCGGCACAAATGTACACAAGTTTTTGGTATTTGTGCTATCATGGCAAAACAAAAAGCGCCCCGATAACCGGAGCGCTTTTCCATTATATAGAAATAACGATTATTTCTTTCCTTCCAACTGTTCTTTCAAAGCAGCCAAAGCGTCGATGTCGCCCAGCGTAGTTGAAGCAGCCTGGTTCTGGATCATCGGAGCATCTTCTCTCTTGTTGTTAGAAGACTTCTTAGCACCGGAAGCAGCTTTCTTTTCTGCTCTTTCTTCAGCCTTAGCTACATCTTCGAAGATACGGCTGTGAGACAGGATGATTCTCTTAGCGTCCTTGTTGAACTCAATCACTTTGAATTCAAGTTTCTCATCCAACTGAGCTTGTGAACCGTCTTCTTTTACAAGGTGTTTCGGAGTTGCGAAACCTTCTACACCGTAAGGAAGAGCTACAACAGCACCCTTATCCAACATTTCGATGATAGTACCTTCGTGTACAGAACCTACAGTGAATACTGTTTCGAATACATCCCAAGGATTTTCTTCGAGTTGCTTGTGACCAAGGCTCAAACGACGGTTTTCTTTGTCGATTTCCAATACCTGAACTTCGATGTCAGCACCAATCTGAGTAAATTCTGACGGATGTTTTACTTTCTTAGTCCAAGAAAGGTCAGAGATGTGGATCAAGCCGTCAACACCTTCTTCGATTTCTACGAATACACCGAAGTTAGTGAAGTTACGTACTTTTGCAGTATGCTTGGAACCTACAGGATACTTTTCTTCGATAGTTTCCCATGGATCTTGTTTCAGTTGTTTGATACCCAAAGACATCTTACGTTCTTCGCGGTCCAAAGTCAGAACTACAGCTTCTACTTCGTCGCCCACCTTCATGAAGTCCTGAGCAGAACGCAGGTGCTGGCTCCAAGACATTTCTGATACGTGGATCAGACCTTCTACACCTGTAGCGATTTCGATGAATGCACCGTAGTCAGCCATAACAACCACTTTACCTTTCACCTTGTCACCTACCTTCAAGTCAGTGTCAAGAGCATCCCATGGGTGCGGAGTCAGTTGCTTCAAGCCAAGAGCGATACGTTTCTTTTCGTCATCGAAGTCAAGGATAACAACGTTGAGCTTCTGATCCAGTTCAACCACTTCTTTCGGATCGCTAACGCGGCCCCAAGAAAGGTCTGTGATGTGGATCAAACCGTCTACGCCACCCAAGTCGATGAACACACCGTAAGAGGTGATATTCTTAACAGTTCCTTCAAGAACCTGTCCTTTTTCGAGCTTGCCGATAATTTCTTTCTTCTGTTGTTCCAGTTCAGCTTCGATAAGAGCCTTGTGAGATACAACAACGTTTTTGAATTCCTGGTTAATCTTAACCACTTTGAATTCCATTGTTTTGCCAACGAATACATCATAGTCACGGATCGGTTTAACGTCGATCTGAGAACCCGGCAAGAATGCTTCGATTCCGAATACGTCTACGATCATACCACCCTTTGTGCGGCACTTGATGAATCCCTTGATAATTTCTTCATTTTCCAGAGCAGCGTTAACGCGATCCCAAGAACGAGTAGCGCGGGCTTTTCTGTGTGACAGAACGAGTTGTCCTTTTTTGTCTTCCTGGTTTTCGATGTATACTTCTACAGTATCACCTACCTTCAGGTCCGGATTGTAACGGAACTCATTCAAAGGAATGATACCGTCTGATTTGTAACCGATGTTCACAACTACTTCACGCTTGTTCATTGCGATTACGGTTCCGTCAACAACCTCACGGTCGTTCACTTTGTTAAGCGTACCGTCGTAAGCTTTTTCTAGTTCTTCGTGGCTTGCGCTTGTTACAGCTTCGCCGTTTTCATAAGCATCCCAGTTGAAGTCCTCAATAGGAGCTACGTTCTTTAAGTTTTCCATTAATAAATAAATTGTTTAATACTTTAATTGAATAAGACATTATATTATCTATAAATCGGGCGCAAAGGTAGGAATATTTTCTTGACCGACAAAAGAATACCCAAAGAAAAGATGGTAATATCCGTATTTTTTGTAATATTGCAAATCTAATATTATACGACTTTCAACATGAACGGAACATTGGACAAAATCAGGGTGCAGTTTGATTATCTGCCACTTATTAATTTCGCGATGCAGCAAAACAAAGTATCGGTCATCCATCAGCTTTCGATTGAAAATATGACGTCCGAACCCTTCAGAAACATTCAGGTACAAATCACGGCCGAGCCCGACTTCGGCAGTATCACTCCTGTGATGATGGAAGCGATTCCCGCCAATAATTCCGTGTGTCTGCAATCGTTCAGCCTGGTCTTGTCCGCCAATTATTTCGCCCAGCTGACCGAGCGTATGTCGGGAAGTCTGAAAATAGAAATCCGCTCCGAGGCGGAAACGATCTTTACCCAGACCTACCCCATCGACATTCTGGCATACGACCAATGGGGCGGAATCAATATATTCCCCGAGATGTTGGCAGCATTCATCACCCCGAATCATGCCGTGCTCACTCCTATTATCAAGAGAGCCGCCGCCATTCTGGAACAGTGGACCGGTACTCCTTCACTGGACGAATACCAAAGCCGCAATCCGGACCGTGTGAGAAAGCAGATGGCAGCTATCTACACCGCCCTCACCGAACAGCAGATTATTTACAGCACCATTCCCGCCAGCTTCGAAGAGCACGGGCAGCGTGTCCGGCTGACAGATTCCGTACTGGCACAAAAGCTCGGAACTTGTCTGGATATGGCACTGCTTTATACTTCCTGCCTCGAATCCATCGGACTGAATGCCCTCATCGTCATCACCAAAGGGCATGCTTTCGCAGGCGGCTGGCTGGTGCCGGAAACCTTTCCGGACCCTGCCATCGACGATGTATCCTTGCTGACCAAACGAACCGCCGAAGGAATCTACGACATCACGCTGGTAGAAACCACCTGCATGAATATGGGACATAATGTCGACTTCGACAACGCTGTGAAAAGCGCTAACGGCAAACTGAGCGATCCGGGCAGTTTCATCCTCGCCATCGACATCAGAAGGGCCAGGCATTCGGGAGTCCGCCCGATCCCGCAGCGCGTACTGAACGGACAAGTATGGGAAATAAAGGAAGATGAGGATGTGAACAGAAATACCACGCACGCCACTCCGCAAAGCGTGAATCCATATGATTTGTCGGGCAGCGAAACTCAGACAGTCCTCACCAAACAGTTGCTTTGGGAAAGAAGACTGCTGGATTTGAGTCTGCGCAACAACTTGCTGAATATCCGGATTACAAAGAATACTCTTCAGCTGATTCCGGCAAACCTTGCCTGTCTGGAAGATGCCTTGGCGGAAGGAGATGAGTTTCGTATCCTCCACCGTCCCGCCGAATGGGAGAATCCGGCGATGGAGTTTGGCATTTATTCTTCCATACCGGAATCGGATCCGATAGCCGACTTCGTTAATTCGGAGCTTTCACAGAAAAGGTTACGTTTTTACTTGCCGGAGAATGACTTGGGCAAAGCACTGACTCACCTGTACCGTTCGTCCCGTACTTCTATCGAAGAGAACGGAGCGAACACGCTTTATCTGGCTCTCGGACTTCTGAAATGGTACGAAACGCCTTCCAGCGAGCGTCCCCGTTATGCACCGATATTGCTGCTGCCGGTCGAAATCATCCGCAAGTCAGCCGCCAAGGGGTATGTGATTCGTTCGCGGGAAGAAGAAACGATGATGAATATCACCTTATTAGAAATGCTTCGTCAGAATTTCGGCATTTCCGTACCGGGACTTGATCCGCTTCCGACGGACGAAAGCGGAATCAACGTAAAACTGATTTATTCCATCATCCGGCACTGCATCAAGAATCAGCGCAAATGGGATGTGGAGGAACAGGCTATTCTAGGTATCTTCTCCTTCAACAAGTTTATCATGTGGAACGACATCCACAACAATGCTCACAAACTGACTCAAAACAAGGTGGTCTCCAGCCTCATCAACGGAAAGATCGAATGGGACGTAACTGCGGAAGAAGTGGATGCCGCCTACATGGACAGGCAGTTATCTCCGGCAGATATTGTACTGCCTATCATTGCCGATTCATCTCAGCTGGAAGCGATTTATGAAGCGGTGCACGACAAGACTTTTATCCTGCACGGCCCTCCGGGAACCGGAAAGTCCCAAACGATAACGAATATCATCGCCAACGCGCTTTATAAAGGTAAACGAGTCTTATTTGTTGCCGAGAAGATGGCAGCCCTCTCCGTCGTCCAAAACAGACTGGCGGCCATAGGGCTTGCCCCGTTCTGTCTGGAGATTCACTCCAACAAGACAAAGAAATCCACTGTCATCTCGCAACTAAAGGAGACAACCGAAATCATCAGACGAACTCCTCCCGAAGAGTTCAGGAAGGAAGCCGAACGCCTGCTGAAGTTACGAACGGAACTAAACAAATACATCGAAGCCTTACACAAGGAATATCCTTTCGGACTTTCCCTCTATGATGCGATCATCCACTACCAGTTAACAGACGTTGAACCCTGCTTCGATATCCCGTCATCTTATCTGGACAATCTGGACAAAGACCGATTCTCACATTGGGAAGATGCCATCGAATCTTTGGTCAGTACCGCCAATGCTTGCGGTCACCCGTATCTTCACCCATTGACAGGGATTTTCATTCGGGAATATTCGTCCGCCATCAAAGAGGAAGCCTTACAAACGCTCGCCACTTTCATCGGCTTATTGACTGCCATACAATCGAAACTGCCTGTCTTTTCCGCTTTACTGGAAAATACGGACATTCATCCCACCCGCAAGGATTTCAATATAATCAGCGCCATTATCCGAAAAATACTCGATATTCCGGAACTGACGCCCGAACTGCTGACCACTCCTTTATTAAATGAAATGCTGGAAGAGTACCGGAAAGTGACGGAACACGGCAGGAAACGCGATGAAATCAAAGCAGAAATAGAAAACGGATTCACCAAAGAGGTACTGAAGATAAACGCCGGCCCCATGCTGGCCGAATGGAATCGGGTATCCGCCCAATGGTTTCTCCCACGATATTTCGGACAAAGAAAAATAAAAAGGTGATTCGTCCTTACGCTCTGCAACCGGTAGAGCCAGAGACAGTCCAGCCTTTGCTCCATCAGGTCATCCGGTATCAGGAAGAGCTTGATTTTACAGACAGATACGCCGCCAAGCTGCCTTCTTTATTCGGAAGATTCGGAAGAGATGAAGAGTGGCCCATCATCGATCAGATCATCCATGAGGTATCTTCGCTTCATTCCCTGTTACTGAGTTATTCAAAAGATGTGGCGAAAACATTCCGAATCAAACAGAACTTAGCGTTACAACTGACAGAAGGTATCCGGACATTCAGAGATATCCATTCTCATTCTCTGAATGAATTGTATCAGCTGGTCGACACGCTTACGGCAACCGAGCAACGACTTTCCACCACTCTGGGCATAACCGTAGAGACGCTTTATACAAACTCCGCCGACTGGATCGGCATCGCCCTACAGCAAGCCGGAATATGGAAAGAAAATCTGGACAAACTCAAAGACTGGTATCAATGGCTTCAATCCTACAACAAACTGAACGAGCTGGGTCTCGGATTTATCGCAGAAGAATATAAGGAAAAGAATATTCCTACGGATTTACTCACCAGCAGCTTCCGCAAGAGTTTCTACCAAGCCGTTATTCACTATATCATCGCCAAAGAACCGACGCTGGAATTATTCAACGGCAAGATATTCAATGATATTATAACCAAATACAAGCAGGTATCCGCCAACTTCGAGGACATTACCAAAAGGAACTGTTCGCCAGACTGGCTTCCAACATTCCGTCCTTCACCCACGAAGCCATTCAAAGTTCAGAAGTCGGAATATTACAAAGAATATACGCAATAATGCACGCGGAATATCCATCCGCAAGCTATTCGATCAAATACCTATCCTACTGTCCCGTATGTGTCCGTGTATGTTGATGAGTCCTATATCGGTTGCCCAATATATCGATGCCGATGCAGAGAAATTTGACTTGATCGTCTTCGACGAAGCTTCACAGATGCCGACTTACGAAGCGGTAGGTGCCATCGCCCGAGGCAAGAATGTAGTTATCGTAGGCGACCCCAAACAGATGCCGCCTACCAGCTTCTTCCGTTAATACCATTGACGAAGACAACATCGAGATGGAAGATCTGGAAAGTATCCTTGACGATTGCCTCGCTCTCTATCCCTTCCAAATACCTGCTGTGGCATTACCGAAGCAAACACGAAAGTCTTATCGCTTTCAGTAACTCCGAATATTACGATAATAAGCTGATGACTTTCCCGTCACCGGACAATATTGAATCGAAAGTCAGAATGGTCGCCGTAGACGGTTATTATGACAAAGGAAAATCCCGTCAGAACCAAGCGGAAGCGCAAGCCATAGTAGACGAAATAGCGAGAAGGCTGAGGAGCGAAAATTAAGGAGAAAAGTATGGGGTAGTTACTTTCAACGTGGTTCAGCAGGCGTTGATAGAAGATTTGCTATCCGATCTCTTCGCCTTCATCCTGAACTGGAAACCTTTGCGCTGGAATGTGAAGAACCCTGTTCATCAAAACCTTGAAAATGTGCAAGGAGACGAACGGGATGTGATACTGTTCTCCGTCGGCTATGGTCCCGATGCCGAAGGGCGCGTCAGCATGAACTTCGGTCCGTTGAACCGTGCGGGAGGTGAAAGACGGTTAAACGTAGCCGTCTCCCGTGCCCGATACGAAATGATCATCTTCTACGCTGAGATCGGACATGATTGATCTGAACCGAACTTCTTCTATCGGAGTAGCCGGGCTGAAACGCTTCCTTGAATATGCGGAGAAAGGAACCAAGCGCATACTGAATACCTCGACTAATATTCGGACCTCGGAAGAAGAAACTTCTATCGAAAGATTATTGCCGACAAGTTACGTTCTTTGGGATATACCGTACATACTGATATAGGCTGTTCCGGATATAAGATCGATATTGGCATTGTCGATACTCAAACCCCGTCCAACTACCAATTAGGTATTATCTGTGACGGAAAGAACTACAGACGTACCAAGACTGTCCGTGACCGAGAAATTGTTCAAAACAATGTACTCAAAGCACTGGGATGGAATATCTGCCGTATATGGACGATGGACTGGTGGGAAAAGCCGGATGAAGTGATGGCGTCTATACAAGCAGCGATTGCTCAGGATATGAAAGCGGAGAAACCGGTTATAGTAAAAGGAACAAAAAAAGAGAAAAGAATGCAGGAAACGCCGATGCAGCTAAAATCTGCATGCGCATACACAAACTTTTCTTTATCTCCGTACAAAATTATAATAGTACTAAAATACGTCCGTTCCTGTACGCTGCCGACGACATCTTCGCTAAAGAAATAATCCTATTATTGTCTCCCAAGTCCAAAGATAATAGAAAATGAAGCCCCGATCAGCAAAACCTTACTTGGAAAGAAAATCATATCCGAATGGGGAGTCAACCGTGTAGGACCACGAATAGATGCTCAATTGGAAATAATATTCGACACATTACATCTTTACCGCATAGAACATGACGGGCTTATCTTCTGCTGGAAAGATGAAGCGCAATACCGTTCTTATTCAGAGTACCGTCCCGATTCCGACCGAGATGCAGCGGATCTGCCACCCGAAGAAATAGCCAATGCCATCCAACAAATATTAATCAATTCCATCAGCCTGCCTTTACCCGATTTGGCAAAGCATGCGCACAAGTATTCGGCTTCACACACATGGGGTCAAACATCGAAGCATCCATGCTCAGAGGGATTCAGGAAGCGGTAAAAGGAATTATGCCAAAGTTGAAAACGGAAGGGCAACGATCATCGATTAACACGGTAAGGCAGACACAAACAGCCGCCACCCGTCAATACCCCTTCTGCAAACGTTTCAGAGCAGCAATAGAATCAGCTACATACGTATTATCCGGTTCTATGGAACGCCAATAACAAAGCGACCCTATCAACCGTTTCAGATAGGCAGGATCATGGAGCCGATTCTGCGTTGATGTTCCGCCAGCCCCTTTGTCAAAATGAAATAGACATTCTTGCGAATCTCTCTCTTTCGGGCTTTAGGAATGGTCAGCTTCACACCGGAACTGACAGATACTCCCGTGATTATCTTCCTGTCATTCTCATTCAGAAAACGGGTTTTCTGATGATTCGGTTCAAACTTCTCTTCCCTGATGATTTCCTTTACCCGCGCAAGCACCTGCTCTTTCGGAAAGACATCGCCCGAAAAGGTGAGGTCGTCGGCATAACGACTATAAGTCAGCCCGAATTCTTCCGCCATCACCGCCAGTTTCCGGTCCATCTCATAAGCGATGATGTTACTCAGTACCGGACTGGTAGACGCTCCTTGCGGCAAATGCCGACGCATACAACACAACTCGCCCAGCACTTTCGATATATTCTTCGGATAGCCGATCTTTTCGAAAGTCTTTTCACCCTCGGACTACGTATGGAAATAAAGAAATCATGGATATCCGTCTTCAAGACACAGCGTTTTCCCAGATGAGGACGGACGTTATCGACGATGGAATGCTGACGCCGGAATCCCGTAGCGGCAGGATGCACATTTACAGACAGTAATATACGATGATAAATAGTATCCTGAATGGCTTTCAGTTCCTTGTCCGGAGCAGAGATCATACGGTATCCTCCTCTCCGCTTTCTGATCCAGAACTCCCGATAATGCGAAGAGACATCCTGCAGTATCTCTTTCAACCTCATCACCTCTATTCCCAACAGATTGGCACACCACACCACCGCCTCTTCATCAAATACAGGACATGTTCTCATTTTAGGAGTGACTACTCCTAAAGCATGCCTGAGCCAGGCCCCATGTTCCCATTTGTTTTGGAAGTCTCTTCGTTAGTAGTATTACCGCTGCCTGTTGCTTTCCATCTCTTGTATCCTTCCTGTTTCCGGCTCGAAGAAATCAATTTATAAATCAGAAAACCGGTAACAATAAGTATCGTAATTAAAATTCCGTCCATCTTGTTGTTACATATATAAAAAGAGAAGAAGAGGATGAGATTTTACTAAAATAAATAGAGGTATTTATACCAGAGATTTATTTTCTAGGAAAATACCTGTGCCTGCGAGGCGACTACACCTCTTTTCTGCTAAATTTTTCCTCATCCTCTTCCTCACAAAGATATGTATTTTCTATACATTATGCAACTGTTATGAAGAAAAACTATCGGTTAAACAACTCGAAAGTAAATTTACATCCGATCCCGCTGAACTTCCAGTTCTCACTGCTGACGAATACTCCCACATCAAAGACATGCGTACCGATACCATAACCCACTTCCAGATATGGCTGGAGATGCGGCATAGAGCGCACTGATATAAAGACGTTCGTTCTGCATAGCGGGTATATTTCATCAAATGCCGGAGAATAAGGAAAGGAGCCTCGTAAGTGAAATGTCCGCGTACATAGCGGCGGGAGGAGTTGTACCAACGTCCGTCGAGCACCTGAAACACACCACCGATTTCATCATTCCACCCTACCGGCAGATTATGACGGGCAAAATTGGCAAAGTCCACAAAGTACAGTTCATCCTGATTGGTAAACGCCCCGAAGCCGAAACGATAATAAATATTTCGCATCAGCCCCAGCTGAATCTTATGTTGAAGGTCGAATTCTATCCGTTCATATTCTCCGGTACTTTTAAATACTCCTTCTATTCCCCGTTCATAGTCCACCGAAAATGTCGGATAGTCAGAGCGGAGATTGATCTTACGCTTTCCGTTCATATAATAATAAAGCGCCGGAGTCCATTCCACCCGGATGCGCGGGGCAAAGCTGATATAGGTATTTCTGAAGCGTTCCATAAATTCCGGCGGAGGCATCGGATAGTCACCCGTAATCACAAAACGGGATTTCTCGACAGCTGTTCTCTTGTGTGCCGAGAAACCGAGGCTGATATCCAGTCCGTTGGTAATTTCAAAACTATGACGGAAGTTGAAATACAAGTCCTTGAAATAATCCAGATGGATGAGGTCGAAATTAAAGATACTGTCCGGCATCGCTTTCAGTTCGTCCAGCATCTTGCTGCTATAGATACGGTTACCATTACCCACACTCAACCGGAAAAGCCCCGTTTCTGCGGCCAGTACTCAAAGTCGGCATTCAGCGACCAGTAGAACTCTTTCCGTGTAAAGTTATAACCCAGTTTGGGTACGATGCGGAGCCACTTGTCGCCTCTGAAAATCCGGTTGTAACGGAAATCCTGCCGGTATGATAATCCGTTGCTTCCGCTATAACTGAACAAAAGCGGATTGATAAACGGCGAGAAGCGGACACTTCCGATATTGGACAGATTGAATTTATAATCTTCCACCATCAGGTCGCCCATCGTTCCCCAGAAGCCTGACTCTTGGATTTTCGTTGCACCGACACGGTATCCCGTCTGTATGCGTAATCCTTATAAAGTTGTTTTTCCCTGTCACTCAAAGGAATGGGACGTAATACGCCAAACGTGGAAGCATCTGTTTTATAGGCATTCGTATCACACTGCAAGGAGAATGATTCCGACAAATTATACTTTTTCTTCTCCTTCTTCCGAACCTTTCTTTCTTTCCAGTTCTATTGATTTATAGTCCAACGAAGCGGTATAATTGCCGTCCACCTTATTGCCCAGGAACTTAAAAGGGCCTCCACATCATAACGCACCGGGAGAAACTCATCTTTCTTTCCAACTTCCCATCTTGATCCAGCAAGTAAACGTAATCAGTTCCGACCGTCCCGAAAACGTATTTCACGCACGCTCCATACATTGCTGCTGACAATCATATAGCCGCCCACCAGCTGGTCGCTCTTGGTACGGGGAATGAAACGTATCCGGTAGTCGAGATTATTGGGATCGCCCATCACACTGTCTATCCGGTATTTGTAGTATTTCTGCCCGTTCTTGGCAAGCGGAGACAGCAAGCGTTCGTCATTCAGAAGAGAAGATGAGTAGATATTGACACTAAAATATTCAAGCAGCCCCGGCAGTCCCCTGTTTCCTCTCACAGTGCCTTGTGATGCCTTTACTTTTTGGTCATAGATATTGGGAGCTGTATAATGCAGGTCACTGTACGTTTCGAGCAAGTATTCACGTACCCCTTTCTGCAAGCGAAACATCGAAGGAACGTACCGGAGGATAAAATTCTTCTTCTGAATATTCATCTTACCCTTTATATATAGGTTCGCGCGATAGTCGCTCACTATACTTTCATAAGAGGGAGCAAAAGTCATGACACGCTCAATGATGGAATCAGCAGATATCTCCTGACTTGTATAAGGATTAAGAACAAGATTGGCTGCCCCCTTCGGAATAAAAGAGAACAAGCACAACATACATCCTATCAATATCTTATATTTCAATCGTCGTATCTCCTTGTTTATTGTAGGCAAATATAAAAAAGAATATCGAAAAGCAAGGGAATTAAGCTGCAAAAAAGCGTTAGCAAGGAAAATCCTTTCTCAATGCCACGCATCATATCAGTTTTCATGGACATTTTTCTACTTATTAAATCCACTTCCCAATTTCTTCAATCATTACAGTAGAATACAATAAACATTTTCTCTATAAAAAATAATATCTTCGAGTGCATGAATTAATTCGTCCGGCTATAGGCAACGTTTCGTCCGCCTATAGGCAAACGCAACGTCTACTATAGGCAAACTTGCATCCGGCTATAGGCGGACGAATTAATTTATGCACTCCAAAGTATTATTTATTGCACAAGCCGGGACTAAATTTAGTATAGGATAAAAAAACGCATATGCAAATGAACGCCTCGATGGGAAAACATTTACAGTTCCTCACCCAAATGGCTATGGACAGTACTACAATGAAGCTGCTATACAGAAACATAAACAAGCATTATATGCAGGTAGAAATACTAGTCAAACAGATGGCTGCAGAAATCGACCGACAGAAAAACAAGGACGGACAGCAGGAAATACTGGAATCCATCTCTTAATCGGTTATAATCAAAAAGTGCCGTGATGGACAAAAGGTGATTCAGAGACGAATCAATCCTATAAGGAGGGGGTATTCTTCAGAAAAATATATCATTTTCCGAAAATACCCCCTTTAAAATAGGGGTACTTTCAGAAAAAACATATATTTTTGCGCCATCAACCGATAAAAAGAAGACGATTTATGTCAAAAATGAGATTTTACGCCTTACAAGAACTTTCCAACCGGAAGCCGCTGGAAGTTACTGCCCCTTCCAACAAACTCTCTGATTATTATGGTAGCCACGTATTCGACCGCAAGAAGATGCAGGAGTATCTTCCGAAGGAAGCCTATAAGGCTGTTACCGATGCAATCGAAAAAGGTACACCGATCAGCCGTGAAATAGCCGACCTGATTGCCAACGGCATGAAGAGCTGGGCCAAGTCGCTCAACGTCACCCACTACACACACTGGTTTCAGCCTCTGACAGACGGAACCGCCGAAAAGCATGACGGCTTTATCGAATTCGGCGAAGACGGCGGAGTCATTGAACGATTCTCCGGAAAACTGCTGATTCAGCAAGAACCGGACGCTTCTTCTTTCCCCAATGGCGGTATCCGTAATACATTCGAAGCTCGCGGATATACCGCATGGGATGTTTCTTCTCCGGCATTCGTAGTAGATACCACGCTCTGTATCCCTACGATTTTTATCTCTTACACAGGCGAAGCGCTGGATTACAAGACTCCGCTTCTGAAAGCACTTGCCGCCGTAGACAAGGCTGCCACGGATGTTTGCCAGCTATTCGACAAGAACGTAACACGCGTCTTTACCAACTTAGGATGGGAACAGGAATATTTCCTCGTAGACTCCTCCTTATATAATGCACGTCCCGACCTTTGTCTGACCGGACGTACCTTGATGGGACACTCTTCCGCCAAAGACCAACAGTTGGAAGACCACTATTTCGGCTCCATTCCTCCACGTGTCACCGCATTTATGAAGGAACTCGAAATCGAATGTCACAAACTGGGCATCCCTGCCAAGACCCGTCACAACGAAGTAGCTCCCAACCAGTTCGAGCTGGCTCCCATCTTCGAAAACTGCAACCTGGCAAACGACCACAACCAGCTTGTCATGGACTTGATGAAGCGTATCGCACGCAAGCATCACTTCAATGTATTGCTGCACGAAAAACCATATAGCAGCGTTAACGGCTCCGGCAAACACAATAACTGGTCGCTGTGCACCGACACCGGCATCAACCTGTTTGCCCCCGGAAAGAACCCGAAAGGCAATATGCTGTTCCTTACTTTCCTGGTAAACGTACTGATGATGGTATACAAGAACCAGGACCTGCTGCGTGCCTCCATCATGAGTGCCAGCAACAGCTACCGCCTGGGAGCGAACGAAGCTCCTCCCGCCATCCTCTCCTGCTTCCTCGGTTCACAACTCTCGGCAACCCTCGACGAAATCGTACGCCAAGTAGGAAACGAAAAGATGACACCGGAAGAAAAGACTACGCTGAAACTGGGAATCGGACGTATCCCGGAAATCTTGCTCGATACCACCGACCGCAACCGTACTTCTCCTTTCGCCTTCACCGGAAACCGCTTTGAGTTCCGTGCCGCCGGTTCTTCTTCCAACTGTGCCGCCGCCATGATCGCCATCAACGCCGCCATGGCCAACCAGTTGAACGAATTCCGCGCATCTGTGGAGAAACTGATGGAAGAAGGAGTGGGCAAAGACGAAGCTATCTTCCGCCTGCTGAAAGAAACCATCATCGCTTCCGAAGCCATCCGCTTTGAAGGCGACGGTTACTCAGAAGAATGGAGACAGGAAGCTGCCCGCCGCGGACTGACCAACATCTGCCACGTGCCGGAAGCACTGATGCACTACGTAGACAACCAGTCGAAATCGGTACTGATCGGTGAGCGCATCTTCAACGAAACCGAACTGAACAGCCGTCTCGAAGTAGAACTGGAAAAATACACCATGAAGGTACAGATCGAGGGACGCGTATTGGGCGACCTTGCCATCAACCACATCGTGCCGACGGCTGTCACCTACCAGAACCGGCTATTGGAGAATCTTTGCAAAATGAAAGAAATCTTCTCTCCCGAAGAATACGAAGTATTGAGCGCCGACCGCAAAGAGCTGATTCGCGAAATCTCACACCGGGTGACTTCCATCAAAGTATTGGTACGCGAAATGACCGAAGCCCGAAAAGTTGCCAATCACAAAGACAACTACAAAGAGAGAGCATTCGAATACGAAGAAAAAGTACGTCCTTATCTTGATAAAATCCGCGATCATATCGATCACCTGGAGATGGAGGTAGACGACGAAATATGGCCGCTACCCAAGTACAGGGAACTCTTGTTCACCAAATAAAAAGCTCCTGAAGATTGCACGAAAGAACCTGCTTTTGTGCAATCTTTTTATAGATTCGTTCATTTTCTCATTTTTTCTTTCTACTTTTGTGCTGTATAACACAGTTTTGTAGCACCCATGGTAAAAATGAACATGTCAGACATCGATATTTCGGAACCATTATCCGATTTGTTAGCTCCTTTGAATAACGAACAAAGGGAGTTTCTGATGAACAATTATACAATACAGACCTACAAAAAAAACGAAACCATCTACTGCGAAGGGGAGACTCCCTCTCATTTGATGTGCCTCATTACCGGCAAGGTCAAAATCTTCAAAGATGGTGTAGGAGGTAGAAGTCAGATTATCCGCATGATTAAACAGCGGGAATACTTTGCGTACCGTGCATACTTCGCAAAGGAAGACTTCGTAACTGCTGCCGCTGCTTTTGAACCTTCTGTTATCTGTCTCATCCCCATGACTGCCATTACCACGCTTATTGCTCAAAACAATGATTTAGCCATGTTCTTCATCCGCCAGCTTTCTATCGATCTCGGCATTTCCGACGAACGTACCGTCAGCCTGACACAGAAACATATCCGCGGACGTCTGGCAGAATCGCTAATTTTCCTCAAAGAAAGCTACGGTCTGGAAGAAGACGGGTCGACATTGAGTATTTATCTTTCCCGTGAAGACCTGGCAAATCTGTCGAACATGACCACCTCGAACGCCATCCGTACCTTATCACAGTTCGCTACGGAACGCCTGATCACCATCGACGGAAGAAAGATCAAAATCATTGAAGAAGAAAAACTCAAGAAAATAAGCAAGATAGGATAATACAGACCTTATACGATCATAAAAAGTGATCTGAAACTTTAACTGGAAGCCGATGTTCGTCACATCGGCTTTTTTATTTCTATACTATTGGAACTTATCAATTAAACAAGTACATTTGTCCTGTCAATATATTAATAACTTAACACAATTTCAGACCATGAAGAAAAGTATTTCCCTTCTTCTTTTGTCCTTACTTATGATTACCCCCAGTTGTCAGAAGCCAAAAGAAGTGACGAACGAGTACAATATCGTTCCGCAACCCAACCAGCTTGTTCCCAAAGAAGGCCGCTTCGAACTGAGTAACAAAGTCCGGCTGGTAGTTCCGTCCGATGCTCCGGAAGTTAAAAAGGTAGCCGACGGCTTTGCCGAACAACTGAAACAGACTGCCGGAATCTCTCTGAAAGAAGCCGAAAGCGTGGATGGAAAGCCTGCTATCAGTTTCGTACTACAAGAAGGTATGCCTAAAGAAGGCTACAAACTGTCTGTCACCCCTACCCTTATTACAGTTACAGCTTCCCAGCCGAACGGATTTTTCTATGGTGTACAGACTATTTATCAACTTCTTCCTCCCGCTGTTTACGGAAAAGAACTGAAGAAGAAAGCCGACTGGTCTGTTCCGGCTGTAGAGATCGAAGACGCTCCCCGCTTTGTACATCGCGGACTGATGCTGGACGTTTGCCGCCATTACGCCCCGATAGAGTATATCTACAAGTTTATCGACCTGTTGGCAATGAACAAGATGAACGTTTTCCACTGGCATCTGACGGACGATCAGGGATGGAGAATCGAAATCAAGAAATATCCGAAACTGACAGAGATAGGTTCCAAACGTGAAAAGACGCTGGTAGACTATTATTATGTGAACTATCCGCAAGTATTCGACGGAATAGAACACGGAGGATATTACACACAGGAACAGATAAAAGAAGTAGTAGCTTATGCTGCAAGCAAATATATCAATGTAATCCCCGAAATAGAAATGCCGGGGCATGCATTGGCGGCTCTGGCTGCTTACCCCGAATTGTCTTGTGATTCTACACAGACATATAAAGTATCACCTACGTGGGGCGTATTCGAACAGGTATTCTGCCCGAGCGAGACCACTTTCAAGTTCTTTGAAGGAGTCATGGATGAGGTAGTCGAATTATTTCCCAGCGAATACATTCATATCGGAGGGGACGAATGCCCCAAAACAGCTTGGAAGAACAGTGCTTTCTGTCAGCAGTTGATTCGTCAGTTAGGCTTGAAGGATGACGTGACTCCCAGCAAAGTGGACGGAATGAAGCATAGCAAGGAAGATAAACTGCAAAGTTACTTCGTTACCCGCATGGAAAAATACCTGAACGGCAAAGGACGCAATATCATCGGCTGGGACGAGATTTTGGAAGGCGGTCTGGCTCCGAACGCTACTGTCTTATCATGGCGTGGCGTTGAAGGCGGATTGAATGCAGCTAAAGCAGGACACAACGCAATCATGGCTCCCATGCCTTATGCTTATCTGGACTTCTATCAGGAAGATCCGGAAATCGCCCCGACTACCATCGGCGGATACACAACGCTGAAGAAGACTTATAGCTACAATCCTGTTCCGGATGATGCCGATGAACTGGTGAAAAAGCATATTATCGGTATGCAAGGCAACCTCTGGAGAGAATATATGAAAACTTCCGACCGGGTAGATTATCAGGCCTTCCCACGTGCAATGGCAATCGCGGAAACGGGATGGACGCTGGATGCCAACAAAAACTGGAAGAGTTTCTGCGAACGCATGGTTACGGAATTTGAGCGCCTGGAAGTCATGGATACCAAACCCTGCCTCAACTTCTTCGACGTAAACATCAATACTCATGCGGATGAAAACGGTCCGTTGATGGTATTGCTGGAAACATTCTACCCGAATGCGGAAATCAGATACACCACAGACGGCAGCGAACCGACTTACGGTTCTACGCTATATGAACAGCCTTTCGCACTTGAAGGAAACATCGACCTGAAAGCTGCCGCCTTCAAAGACGGCAAGATGCTGGGCAAAGTCACCAACAAGCCATTGTATGGCAATCTGCTGGCGGGAAAACCATTTACCGTCAATTATACAATGGGATGGACAGGGGATATTTTCGGCGACAATGATGTACTGGGAGCTGACAAAACAACTTTCGGTCTGACGAATGGTAAGAGAGGTAACAATGCTTCTTACACTCCGTGGTCCAGTTTCGCAATCGTAGAGGGTAAAGACCTGGAATTCATCGTCCATCTGGACAAACCGACAGAAGTAAGAAAAGTGGTCTTCGGCTCCTTGTTCAATCCTGCCATGAGAATGCTCCCCGCCGGAGGAGTTGCCGTAGAAGTATCTGCTGACGGTCAGCAATATACTCAGATAGCCGAAAAAGTATTGAAGCATGATTGTCCGGAAACGGGAAGAATCGCATTCACCGACTCTATCGAATTCGAACCGACACAAGCCACTTTCCTGAAAGTAAAAATCAAGAATGGCGGTACCTTGCGTAATGGCGTCAATTTCGAAAAGAACAACGGTCCGGAAGTCATTCCTGCCGAATTGTGGATAGACGAAATCGAAGCATATTAATGCCTGTGAGATAACAAAAAACGGTGGACATTCAGCTTGTTGCTCATGTCCACCGTTTTTTTATCGATTCAGTTCTTATTTATTCCATGCAAAGCATTCCGCCTTACTTCATCTTTAAATAATTCCCTTTGCAGAGAGATAACGTTCCGCTTCGATAGCAGCCTTACAGCCACTTCCCGCTGCTGTAATAGCCTGACGATAATGCGGATCAGCCACATCTCCCGCTGCGAATACTCCGGGAATTTTCGTACGGGGGCTGTCACCATCTGTAATAATGTAACCCACTTCGTCAGTATCGATATACTCCTTGAAGATATCCGAATTCGGTTTGTGACCGATAGCCAAGAAGAAACCGTCGATCGGCAGGCTGTAACGTTCTTCGTCCGATTCGCCCCAACGCTTCACGACATTCATACCTTCTACGCCGTTGTCGCCAAACAAGCCGACTACATTGTGTTCGAAAAGAACTTCAATCTTCTCATGCTTCTGCACACGCTCCTGCATAATCTTCGATGCACGCAGGTAAGGTTTGCGAACCACCAGATATACTTTGGATGCCAGACCAGCCAGATAGATCGCTTCCTCACAGGCGGTATCTCCACCGCCCACCACTGCAACGACTTTCTTCCGGTAGAAGAAACCGTCACAAGTAGCACAAGCGCTAACTCCCATTCCGGCGTATTTCTTTTCGTCTTCCAGTCCCAGGTATTTGGCCGTAGCACCGGTAGAAATGATCAATGCTTCCGTTTCAATCACCTTATCACCGTCAATCGTTATTTTATAAGGAGCTTTGCTCAAATCTGCCGCTGTAGCAATACCGAAACGGACGTCTGTTCCGAAACGGCTGGCTTGCGCACGCAAATCTTCCATCAACTGCGGACCACTGATTCCTTCCGGATAACCGGGGAAGTTCTCCACATCCGTAGTAGTCGTCAACTGACCACCAGGTTGCAATCCTTCATAAAGCACCGGACAAAGGTTAGCACGTCCTGCATAGATCGCTGCCGTATATCCGGCAGGCCCTGAGCCTATAATCAGGCATTTTACTTTTTCTATTTCTGCCATTTTATTGTTATATTATTGTTTTATATTCCAACTATCTCATCTCTTACTCAAAAGAACATCCTATCGTAAGTCTATCACTTCCGCAGTGGGGTATGCCTTCCGGTCGAAAGTGAAAACATGATCCGCATAATCCAGTCCGGTCTGATAAGCTGTCACGGTAATCTCATTACGCGTTTTCTGACCACGTTGCTGAAGCTGAATGTAAACCGGTTCATACGTACTCTTTGTCACATAAAGCGTAATACTTTCCAACTCTTGCTTTTTATCATTAGCAGTCAGAATCACTTCCCAAACAGCTTTACCCTGATATACCTTCACAGTTCCCAGCTTATAAGAGAATCCTTTCTGATACATATAAAGAAAGGTATACGGATTGATTTGCTGCAACTCTTCCTGAGTAGGATTGCTGACATTCACTTCATCATTTCTCACCATGTAACTCCACTGTGTTTTCCCGTCAAACCAAGTGGTTGTCTCGGAGGTCTTCAGCATAAACTTCTCGCCTTTCAACTGGATGATACCATTCTCACGTCCTTCCAGATGACCGTCATTGACAGCCTTCAAGGTAAAATCAGCCCTTACACCACCTGCCTTCTTAAATGCTTCGGCTGTCTTCTCCAGAACAGCTTTAGCCTGCGACTGCTGTTGTTGAGCAATCACAGGCAGTGACAGTAAAGCTATTAAAACACTAAAAATGTATTTTCTCATTTGATTAATAAACGATCTGTTATTGTAAATTGTTCAAACGCATTTCAAGATCATTATCGTCGATGCAGAGTACATCACGAGCCTTGCTTCCCTGTGTAGGTCCGACGATTCCCGCCTTTTCAAGCTGGTCCATGATACGTCCGGCACGATTGTAACCGATAGCAAATTTACGTTGAATTAACGAAGTGGAACCTTGCTGATGGATGACCACCAAGCGTGCCGCATCTTCAAATAACGGGTCGAGACGTCCCATATCAATGTCGCCCACTTCACTACCGCTGTCTTCGCTCACATACTCGGGCAGGAAGAACGGAGTTGGATAACTCTGCTGACGGGCAATAAACTTCGTGATTTCCTCCACTTCCGGCGTATCGATAAAGGCACACTGCACACGTACCGGATCAGCACCTTGCAGGAAGAGCATATCTCCCTTACCAATCAGGCGGTTTGCCCCCGGACGGTCAAGAATCGTACGGGAGTCCATCATAGCAGATACACGGAACGCAATACGTGCCGGGAAGTTCGCCTTGATCGTACCTGTAATGATATTCGTTGTCGGACGCTGCGTAGCGATAATCATGTGAATACCGACCGCACGTGCCAACTGCGCAATACGGGCAATAGGAAGTTCCACTTCCTTACCGGCAGTCATGATCAAATCTCCGAACTCGTCGATTACCACCACAATATACGGCATAAACTTATGTCCTTTCTCCGGATTGAGGCGGCGGTTGATAAACTTCTCATTATACTCCTTGACATTACGTACATGAGCCATCTTCAAGAGGTCATAGCGTGTATCCATTTCCACACAAACAGAATTCAGCGTTTGCACTACCTTGGTCACGTCCGTAATAATCGGTTCGCCTCCGTCGGGAAGTTTGGCCAGAAAATGGTTTTCAATGACGGAGTAAATGCTGAACTCCACCTTCTTCGGGTCAACCAGTACAAATTTCAATTCAGCCGGATGCTTCTTATATAATAAGGAAGTAATGATTGCATTCAAGCCGACAGACTTACCCTGCCCGGTAGCACCTGCCACCAACACGTGCGGCATCTTGCAAAGGTCGAACATGAACACTTCGTTCGTGATCGTCTTACCCAGTACAATCGGTAAGTCAAACTTGGACTCCTGGAACTTCTTGCTTCCAATCACGCTCTGACCGGATACAATCTTCGGATTCTTATTCGGAACTTCAATACCGATGGTTCCCTTACCCGGTATCGGAGCAATAATACGGATACCATCCGCTGACAAACTCAGGGCGATATCATCCTCCAGGCCCCGGATCTTCGAGATACGCACACCCTGTTCAGGGGTAATTTCATAAAGAGTCACCGTAGGACCTACCGTAGCTTTGATCGTACTTGATTTCAATGCCAAAGCTGCGCAATGTATTAATGATACGGTCTTTATTCGCATTCTGCTCGTCCATGTCAATCGTCGGATCGTCATTCTCAAAATGCTTCATCAAGTCGATTGTCGGAAACGGTAATTTCCAGATCCTTCATCGGATTATAAGGTTCTTGCTCCGGACCCTGATATTCTTCTTCGGACGTAGCTGTCTCTACCTGGAACCCGGGTTCATCCTCACCCGGCAATTCATCCTGAGCAGCAGGAGGAACCACATCGCTTACGGTCGGTTCAAAGACCATAGTCACCCTTCCGCCTCATCAGCAGAAGGAAGTTCGTCGTCCGGTTCCGGTGCGTTGACCGGAGATTCTTCTTTCGGTTCTTCTGCCGTATATCCATCACGGGAGCAGGAGGAGTGTTTGCTTATAAGTACGTTTCAGATTGAACTCCACTTCCTGCGGTTGCGAGGTCGTGAACTCCTGTGTTCCTTCTTCTGCTGTCTCTTTTTCCTCTTCTTTCTTCTGACGTTTGAGGAAACTCAGAGCAAAAGTTTGCGCAACCAGATTATCGTCCGTGCACTTATGTAGATAAAGAAACAGACTGCCGTTATCAGCAGGATCATCCATACTCGGGAACTCCCACCTGCGAAACCAGCAGCGGCTTACATTGTAACCGTGCATACCTCCCAGATAAATGAAAGAATCCTGATAATGATCCATCAAAGCGAAACCGAAGAATACGGAGAACCAAATCAATAATAATGTACAACCGATAAACCATTTCCACAGACGGACAATGCGCACCCGCATCAGCTTCAATCCTGCCACCGCCAAAGACAAGGATAAAGAAAGAAGATATTCCAAAACAGTCATTTATCAGATAACTAGCTGTGCTCCGCGAGATCCGGCATAGTTTTTACATTGTTATTAACCGCCGCAAGGTCTGCCGAGTTGCCGCTGTCGATAATACTTTGGTCGGCTGCCCCGTAAAGAAGAAGGAAGAAAAGCCAACAAAAGATAAACAGAAAAGATTACCAGCATCAATCCGATCACAAAATGAACGGTTTCATTCTTAAAATTGATACAATCCTTCCAGGAGAAGACGGAGTGCGTTCAGCCTCCTTATCTATTTTCTTTTGCCATGAGTCTTTATTCTTTAAATAAATTGGAATCCGTATTATAAGCCGCAAAAATAATAAAAAATAACGAGCAGTACTCTCATTCAATCCTTTTCTTACCTTTGCGATTCAAATCAATCTGATTATGGAAAAGAAAGCCAAACGATATTTGAAAAGAATGTGATCGAGTTCGTAACGGTAGCCGCCGAATTTTGCGCATTCCTCGAACGTGCTGAACACATGAAGCGCAAAGCTTTTGTCGACACGTCCTTAAAATACTTCCCCTGCTCTATCTCAAAGCATCCTTGCTTCCGAAGTGTGAAACGATTGGAGACGAGGCACCCGAAACGTATGTAACAGAGGAAATCTACGAGATTCTGCGCATCAATCTGGCAGGGCTGATGGGTGAAAAGGATGATTATCTGGACGTTTTCGTACAGGATATGGTGTACAGTGACCAGCCTATCAAGAAGTCCATCTCGGAAGATTTGGCAGATATCTATCAGGATATCAAAGATTTTATTTTCGTTTTCCAGCTGGGACTGAACGAAACCATGAACGACTCGCTGGCCATCTGTCAGGAAAACTTCAGTCTGCTGTGGGGACAGAAGTTGGTAAACACTCTGCGTGCCCTTCACGATGTGAAGTATAACCAGCAGAATGAGAATGACGAAGAAGACAACGAGGAAGAGAATAACGAACTAAGCGATGACGACTATTGTTGTGAAGAAGACGGTTGTCACTGCCACGACGACGAATGTCATTGTCATGAGGACGGTTGCCATTGTCGTAATGACGAATAAACAAAAATGATAGTAAGAAGAAGTATAAATAAAGACGAACTAAAGGAACTCCCGAAAACTGTATTTCCGGGACGAATCCATGTGATCCAGTCGGAAGCGGAAACAGAAAAGCAGTAGCTTACCTGCAATCTCAGCCGATACTGGTATCGATAGCGAAACGCGCCCATCCTTCACCAAAGGACAAAGTCATAAAGTAGCACTTCTGCAGATTTCTTCAGACGAATGCTGTTTCCTGTTCCGCCTCAATATGACCGGACTCACCCAACCTTTGGTCGACCTGCTGGAAAATCCGGCTGTTATCAAAGTAGGACTGTCGCTCAAAGACGACTTTATGATGCTGCACAAACGTGCACCTTTTACCAACAGAGCTGCATCGAACTGCAAGACTATGTACGCCAGTTCGGCATACAGGACAAAAGTCTGCAAAAGATTTATGCAATCCTGTTCAAAGAAAAGATTTCAAATCACAACGGCTGTCCAACTGGGAAGCGGACGTACTGAGCGACGGACAGAAACAATATGCCGCTACCGATGCCTGGGCTTGCCTCAACATCTACAACCTGTTGCAGGAACTGAAACGAACCGGCAACTACGAGGTCGAAAACCTCCCTGTAGAAGAAGAGGTTGACGCAAATGCTCCCGCCAATCGCTGACAAATGACCGATAAAAGACTAATTAATAACTGATAAAATAGCATTTTAAACAACATGCATAAAGTATACCTCAAACCCGGCAAAGAAGAGTCTTTAAAAGATTTCATCCCTGGATTTTCTCCGGAGCAATCGCTCGTTTCAGATGGAGAACCCGAAGAAGGTGAAGTTGTAGAAGTATACACTTCGAAGAAGGAATTTATAGCCGAAGGACATTTCCAGATCGGAAGTATCGCCGTACGTGTGCTCTCTTTCCGTCAGGAACCCATCGACCACGATTTCTGGAAACGTAAACTGCAAATTGCCTATGATATGCGTTGTGGAATCGGTATCGCAGTCAATCCCACCAATGACACCTACCGTCTTGTACACGGTGAGGGAGACAATCTGCTGGGCTGGTCATTGACATTTATGCCCGGACTGCCGTCATGCAAGCGCACTCCGCAGGAATGCATGTAGACCGCATGACTATCGCCGAAGCCCTGTCGGAAGTAATGGGTGACAAGATCGAAAATATCTATTATAAATCGAGACTACACTGCCTTTTAAGGCAGATCTTTCCCCGAAAACGGGTTCCTTAAAGGAGGAAGCAGCGATAATATCGCACGGGAATACGGCCTGAAGTTCCATGTAGACTGGCTGAAAGGCCAAAAGACAGGATTCTTCGTAGACCAACGCGAAACCGTTCACTGCTGGAGCATTATTCTAAAGACCGTTCGGTACTGAATATGTTCTGCTACACCGGCGGTTTCTCCTTCTACGCTATGCGTGGAGGTGCAAAGCTGGTACATTCCGTTGACAGTTCTGCCAAAGCAATCGATCTGACTAACAAAACGTAGAACTGAATTTCCCCGGCGATGCGCGTCACGAAGCTTTCGCCGAAGATGCTTTCAAATACCTTGACCGCATGGGCGACCAATACGATTTGATAATCCTCGACCCGCCTGCATTTGCCAAGCATAAGGATGCTTTGCGGAATGCCTTGCAAGGTTACCGGAAACTGAATGCCAAAGCATTCGAAAAGATCAAACCGGGCGGCATCCTGTTTACTTTCTCCTGCTCTCAGGTGGTAACCAAGGATAATTTCCGCACAGCTGTGTTTACCGCTGCTGCTATGTCAGGACGTAGTGTACGTATCCTGCACCAACTAACCCAGCCTGCCGACCACCCGGTAAATATATACCATCCCGAAGGAGAATACCTGAAAGGGCTGGTACTCTATGTAGAGTAATATATGTCATAAACACCATGAACTTGCATAAAGGGGTGAATAAAAGAAAAATAATAGTTTCAAAGTTAATTAGAGTTAACAAATAGAAGTTTTTCGGCAAATCACTATGTTCTATAACATAAAACCCTTTATATTTGCACTGTGTTTTCATGGTATTAGATTTAAGGTTAATAAAGATTGGCTGTCTGGGATAGATAGCCTTTTTTTATATGCCTATCCACCCTCTTTTAACAGCAATTCTTCACTATTCTTCGCATTTATGGCTTTTTATCCCTTTTTATCGATTAACTTGTCCACCCAATCAACGAAAATATTATATTTTGCATCTATTATTAACGTAAAAAGAGAAACACAAATTAGAAAAGTCATGAGTATAAAAGTTCGTTTGATCATTATGAACTTCCTGCAATTCTTTGTATGGGGTCATGGTTAATTTCACTAGGGGTTACATGGGCAGAGAACTCCACTTCGAAGGAGGACAGATCGGTGCCATCTTCGCCACCATGGGTATTGCCTCTTTAGTCATGCCCGGCATCATTGGTATTATCGCCGATAAATGGTTCAATGCCGAACGTTTATACGGACTTTGCCACATCGCAGGGCAGCTTGTCTTTTCTATGCCTCTACCGTTACGAATTATGACCAGATGTATTGGGCTATGCTACTCAATTTATTGGTATATATGCCTACCCTGTCACTGGCCAATACCGTTTCATACAATGCACTGGAACAATATAAATGCGACCTGATCAAGGACTTCCTCCTATCCGTGTATGGGGAACGATTGGTTTTATCTGCGCCATGTGGGCGGTAGACCTTACCGGATTCAAGAACTCCAGCGCACAACTTTATGTAGGCGGTGCATCCGCACTCTTGCTGGGTTTATACTCTTTCACCTGCCGGCATGCAAACCGGCCAAGACAGAAAAGAAAACATTACTTTCTTCCTTCGGACTGGATGCATTCGTATTATTCAAAAGAAAGAAATGGCTATTTTCTTCCTGTTCTCCATGCTTTTAGGAGCAGCATTGCAGATCACCAACACGTATGGTGACCTTTTCCTCGGGAGCTTCGCCAGTATTCCGGAGTTTGCAGATTCTTTCGGAGTAAAACATTCGGTGATCCTGCTGTCTATTTCTCAAATGTCTGAAACATTATTTATTCTCGCTATACCATTCTTCCTGAGACATTTCGGCATCAAGCAAGTGATGCTGATCAGTATGTTCGCCTGGGTATTCCGGTTCGGGCTGTTTGGCTTCGGAGATCCGGGTTCCGGTCTGTGGATGCTGATTCTTTCCATGATCGTGTATGGTATGGCGTTCGACTTCTTCAACATTTCAGGTTCGTTGTTTGTTGAACAAGAAACCAGTTCCTCCATCCGTGCCAGTGCCCAGGGGTTGTTCTTTATGATGACCAACGGGTTGGGTGCCATCATCGGAGGATATGCCAGCGGTGCTGTCGTAGACGCATTCTCAGTATATGCTGATGGCAAACTAGTGAGCCGTGAATGGCCGGACATCTGGTTTATCTTTGCGGCGTATGCACTGGTGATCGGCATCCTGTTTGCTCTGGTATTCAAGTACAAACACCAACGAGAGAATAAAGTAAATTAAGTAAAAAAGAACAATGGACAAAAAAGTAGAATTACAAGTTTTAAATATCACAAATAGCCAAGCGCAAGTAGGCGCTTTTGCCCTACTGTTGGGTGAAGTGAACGGTGAACGGCAACTGCCTATCATCATAGGTCCCGCTGAAGCTCAGGCAACCGCCCTGTATATGAAGGGGTCAAAACTCCCCGCCCTCTGACACACGACCTGTTCATGACCATTATCGGCGTATTAGGAGCTAGTTTGCTCCGCGTATTGATCTACAAGGCGAAGGACGGTATTTTCTATTCCTACATTTACCTTAAAAGACGAAGAAATTATACGTATCGATACACGTACCTCGGATGCTGTCGGTATGGCAATCCGTGCTGAATGTCCGATCCTCATTTATGAATCCATTCTGGAACAGGAATGCCTTCGGATATCGAACGAGGAAAGAAGACATCCTGAAGAGTCTGATGAAGAAGCGGAAGACGAAAGAAGCGGGATCTGCCTCGCAACGTTACTTCAATGGCACTCGAAGAAGCATTGGAGCAAGCAATCAAAGACGAAATTACGAACTGGCTGCCAAGATACGCGACCGGATCAATTCAAGAAATCAAAACCACTAACCAATTATGCACGTATTTTATACTCCCGATATACAGAAAACTACGAACTTCCGGAAGAGGAAGCACAACATTGTACCCGCGTCCTGCGGTTGGGTATCGGAGACGAAATCACTCTTACGGACGGTAAGGGACATTTCTATAAAGCAGAAATCACGGTTGCAACCAACAAGCGTTGCCTTGTAGCCATCAAAGAAACAATCTTTCAGGAACCGCTCTGGCCGTGTCATCTGCACATTGCCATGGCGCCGACCAAAATATGGACCGCAATGAATGGCTTGCCGAGAAAGCTACGGAAATCGGATTTGACGAACTGACTTTTCTCAACTGCCGTTTTCCGAACGCAAGGTGATTAAAACCGAACGGATCGAAAGATTCTGATATCAGCCATCAAGCAATCTCTTAAGGCTCGCCTGCCGAAACTCAACGAAATGACGGACTTCGACAAGTTCATTGCACAAGAGTTTCAAGGTCAGAAATTTATTGCTCACTGTTACGAAGGCGAAAAGCCTCAGCTGAAAAATGTACTGAAAGCAGGAGAAGATGCTCTCGTTCTGATCGGTCCCGAAGGAGACTTCAGCGAAGAGGAAGTGAAGAAAGCCATCGAATGCGGATTCACTCCCATCAGCTTGGGTAAATCACGGCTTCGGACAGAGACAGCGGCACTCGTGGCTTGCCACACAATGAACTTATTGAACCAATAATAACTTTTAAATAGTATGAGTATGGCAAAGAAAATGATCTCACGGCTCTCGGTACTGGCAGTACTGATTGTGTTTCTGGCAGCATGTTCCAAACAAACGGAATATACGAACGTAATACCGGCAGACGCTACGGCTGTTGCCTCTATTGATTTGAAATCACTGGCCAACAAAGCCGGAATGAACGACAAAGAAAATGAAGCTGCTAAACAGAAACTGCTGGAAGCAATGAAAAGCGGGATGAATGCTGCCACTTTCCAACAGTTGGAGAAGGTGATCAACAATCCGGGAGCATCCGGTCTGGATCCGGAAGCACCGATCTATATCTTTAGCTCTCCCAAATTTCCGGTGGTGCATTCGTTGCCAAAGTCAGCAATGAAGACGATTTGCACGCTTCCCTCGATGTGATGGCAAAGAACAAATCTGCCAGCCGGTCAGCGAAGCGGACGGATATAGCTTCACTACCCTGAACGGAAACTTGCTTGCTTTCAATGAAACCACTGCAATCATTATCTCTGCCAGCAGAACTTCTCAGACAGAAGCAGCCAAAGAAGCCATCACCAAACTAATGAAACAGACTGCCGACAACAGCATTGCGAAATCCGGAGCCTTCAGAAAATAGCCAAGCAAAGAGTGATATCAACTTCTTCGCCTCCATGTCAGCAATCCCTTCTACTTACAGAAGCCAGATCAGCATGGGACTTCCTTCTGAAATCAAACCGGAAGACATTACCATCCTAGGCGGACTGAACTTCGAAAAGGCAAGATCGCCCTTAAAACAGAAAACTACACGGAGAACGACGCCGTCAAAGCGCTTCTGAAAAACAAATGGAATCATTTGGAAAGACAAACGGCACATTCGTGAAATACTTTCCGGCATCTACGCTGATGTTCATCAATATGGGCGTAAAAGGAGACGGACTTTACAATCTGTTGAGTGAGAATAAAGAATTCCGCAGCACTGTGTCTATCGCCAAAGCGGATGAAGTAAAAGAACTGTTCAGTTCATTCAACGGCGATATCTCTGCCGGGCTGATCAATGTAACCATGAACAGTGCCCCTACTTTTCTTGCTTATGCTGATGTAAAGAATGGAAATGCTTTTGAAGCTCTTTACAAGAACAAGCAATCACTGGGTATGAGAAAAGGAGAAGACATCATGGAACTGGGCAAAGACGAGTATGTCTACAAAACAAGAGGCATGAATATATTTTTCGGCATCAAGGACAAACAGATGTACGCTACCAATGACGAACTGCTCTACAAGAGCATTGGCAAAACGGTTGACAAATCGATCAAAGACGCTCCTTACGCAGCAGACATGAAAGGCAAGACTGTATTTATGGCCATCAATGCAGAAGCCATACTGGATTTACCGGTCGTAAAGATGCTGGTAGGCTTCGGAGGCAAGGAGTTCAAGACTTATTCTGATCTCGCTTCCAAAGTTTCTTATTTATCCGTAAGTTCGGAAGGAGAAACAAGCGAAACAGACCTTGCCTGAAAGACAAAGATGTCAATGCCCTCAAACAAATCGTAGATTTTGCCAAGCAATTCGCCGGCATGTAATTCGTCAATGAACGGCATGAATAGTATTCACTTACAGCAAACACTTCCCAAGTGTTTGCTGACCGTAATCGGTGACCTCTGATGTATGGCATCAGGACCTTATCTTCGGAAAGGAGAAATGTATCTGATAGAAGCCGCCTCAGGCACCGGAAAATCATCGTTATGCAGCTATCTTTACGGCTATCGCAACGATTATCAAGGAATTATCAATTTCGATGAAACCAATATCAAAGCATATTCCGTGAAGCAATGGGTAGACCTGAGAAAGCATTCACTGAGTATGCTTTTCAAGACTTGCGTATCTTCACCGAACTTACAGCGATAGAAAACGTACAACTGAAGAATAACCTTACCGGACACAAGAAGAAAAAGAGATTCTTTCATTATTCGAGAAGCTGGGTATCTCAGATAAACTGAACGTGAAAGCCGGAAAACTTTCTTTCGGCCAACAACAACGGGTCGCTTTTATCCGTGCATTCTGCCAGCCGTTCGACTTCCTGTTTCTGGATGAGCCTATCAGCCATTTGGATGATGAGAACAGCCGCATCATGGGAGAAATCATCATTGACGAAGCCGGAAAACAAGGTGCCGGAGTCATCGCCACGTCCATTGGCAAACATATCGAACTGCCATACAAGAAGGTGCTTCAACTATAATAGAATCTGCGTCATTCGCGCCTAAAATATAAAAATACAAAATAATGAATACCCTTGTCTGGAAACTTCTCCGCCAACATATCAGTATCGGTCAGTTAGCCGGTTTCTTTTTAGCCAACTTGTTCGGCATGATGATTGTATTGCTCAGCGTACAGTTTTACAAAGATGTCATTCCCGTATTCACCGAAGGAGACAGCTTTATGAAAAAGACTTCATCATAGCAACCAAGAAAATCAGTACGCTCGGGTCTTTGCCGGAAAAAGCAATACGTTCTCTCCGAAGATATCGCCGATCTGAAAAACAGTCGTTTACCAAAACGATAGGAGCTTTCACTCCTTCTCAATTCAAAGTTTCGGCGGGATTGGGGATGCAGAAAGCGGGTATTCATCTCTACGGATATGTTCTTCGAGTCAGTTCCCGATGAATTTGTAGATATCAAACTCGACAAATGGCACTTTGACGAAGAAACACATACCATTCCCATCATTATCCCACGCAATTATCTGAATCTGTATAACTTCGGTTTCGCTCAAAGCCGCAGTCTGCCTAAGTTGTCAGAAGGATTGATGGGACTTATTCAGATGGACATCATGATGCGGGGCAACGGACGGGTAGAACAATACAAGGGAAACATCGTCGGTTTTTCCAACCGTCTGAATACGATTCTCGTTCCGCAGTCTTTCATGAACTGGGCAAACAAGAACTTCGCCCCGACGCGGAGGCACAACCTGCCGACTGATCATCGAGGTCAGCAATCCCGCCGACTCTTCTATTGCCAGCTACTTTCAGAAAAAAGGCTACGAGACGGAAGACGGAAAACTGGATGCCGGAAAGACCACTTATTTCCTTCGCCTTATCGTAGGTATTGTGCTGGGAGTAGGTTTATTCATCAGTATCCTGTCATTCTATATCCTGATGCTCAGCATATTCTTACTGCTCCAAAAGAATACAACCAAGCTCGAAAGTCTGCTTCTGATAGGCTACAGCCCCAACAGGGTAGCGCTGCCTTATCAGATACTGACCGTAGGACTGAACATCATCGTACTGATTTTATCTGTCGGATTGGTATGCTGGCTGCGCAGCTATTACATAGAGAGTATCAGACTCCTCTTCCCGCAACTGGAAACCGGTTCGTTATGGGTAGCTGTCAGTATGGGTATTCTTTTATTCCTCATCGTATCAGTCATTAATATACTGGCTGTGAAGCGAAAAGTTCTTTCAATCTGGATGCATAAAAGTTAAAAACACAATATATGAAAAACACCACTACTCTTCAAAGTAAAAGAAGCATCACAGTACTCTTGGGAGTCCTTCTATATTTCTCATCGCTATCTGCACAGACCATGCAAGATACGATTATCGCCAACTTCAGTCTGATGGAAAGAATTCCTAAAGAAAAGTTGTACCTCCATCTGGACAAGCCTTTCTACGGAGCCGGAGAAAAGATATGGTTCAAAGGCTATCTGGTGAACGCCATCACCCATCAGGACAACGCACAAAGTAATTTTATCATTACGGAACTGATCAACCGTTCCGACTCCATTGTGGAACGAAAGAAAATCCGCAGAGATTCTCTCGGATTCCACAACGCCTTCACCCTCCCTGCCACCCTTCCGGCAGGCGATTATTACCTGCGGGGATACAGCAACTGGATGCTGAATGAAGACCCCGACTTTTTCTTTTCGCGCAACATCAAGATAGGAAACTCTATTGACAATACCATCGTTTCGAGCATCGAGTATCAGCAAGAAGATGATACACATTACACTGCCAAGATCAAATTTACAAGCAACGTACAGGCTGTTTTTGAAAATACAACAATCAAATACCTATACCTTGAGAATGGTAAGATAAAAAACAAAGGCAAAAAAAAGACGGACGAAAACGGCTGGATTTCCATTTCCCTACCCGATTTAAAATCTCCGGTAGCGCGCAGAATAGAAGTAGAATTTGACGATCCGCAATATATCTACAAACGGACTTTCCATCTTCCTGTGTTTACCAATGATTTCGATGTGAAGTTTTTCCCCGAAGGCGGTGCCTTGATCAACATTCCTCATCAGAATGTCGCTTTCAAAGCACAGGGAGCAGATGGCTTCTCTAAAGAGATCGAAGGTTTCTTGTTCAACTCTAAAGGAGACACACTTACCAATTTCCGTTCGGAACACAACGGCATGGGCATCTTCACGATGAATCCCGTCAACAATGAGACTTATTATGTTACGGTAAGAACTAATGACAGTATTACCAAGCGATTTGACCTTCCTGCCATAGAACCGAAAGGAATCTCCATCGCCATGTCGCACTATAAACAGGAGATTCGCTACGAAATCCAAAAGACAGAAGCGACCGAATGGCCTCAGAAACTATTTCTGCTTGCACATACCCGTGGCAAACTGGCCATTTTACAACCCATCAATCCGAAAAGAACTTTCGGAAAGATGAATGACAGCCTGTTTACGGAAGGGATCACTCACTTCATGCTGATTGATGAACAAGGAAATGCACTTAGTGAACGGTTGATTTTCGTTCCGGACCATAAGCCGAATCAATGGCAAATCACTACAGACCAACCGACGTATGGAAAAAGAGAGAAGGTATCTTTACAGATCGCTGCCAAAGACAGCGAGGGCAACCCGGTAGAAGGTACTTTCTCTGTCAGCATCACCGACCGAAAAAGTATTCAGCCCGACTCTCTCGCCGATAATATCCTGTCCAATCTCCTGCTGACTTCGGATCTGAAAGGATATGTGGAAGACCCCGCATTCTATTTTCTGAATCAGGACGCCCGGACGCTCCGTTCCATCGACTATCTGATGATGACACATGGCTGGCGCAGGCATAAAATGGAAAATGTTCTCCGCACTCCTTCGCTGAATTTCACAAATTATATAGAAAAAGGACAAACCATCAGTGGACGAATCATGGGATTCTTCGGAGCAAACGTAAAGAAAGGTCCCATCTGTGTACTGGCTCCCAAATACAATATCATAGCCACCACCGAAACAGACGAGAAAGGCCAGTTCATCGTCAATACCTCATTCAGAGACAGCACGACATTCCTTGTTCAGGCACGCACCAAGAAAGGATTTGCCGGTGTAGATATTCTAATGGATCCTCCCCAGTACCCGGTCGCTACGCATAAAGCCCCTTATTTTAACGGAGCAACTACCTTTATGGAAGATTATCTGATGAATACCCGTGACCAGTATTACATGGAAGGGGGAATGCGTGTGTACAATCTGAAAGAAATAACAGTTACAGCGAAGCGGGAACGTCCGAGTTCAAAAAGTATCTATACAGGGGGTATCAACACCTATACTGTAGAAGAAGACAGACTGCAAGGATACGGTCAGACAGCTTTTGATGCAGCCAGCAGACTACCCAGCGTTACAATCACGAACGGAAGTGAGATACATATCCGTAACAATTCCGAACCGGCAATCATTGTTATCGATGATATTGTGTATGAAGATGCTTCCGATATTTTGAAGGATATCCAAGTCAGTGACATGTCCAGTATCAGTCTGCTTCGAGGAGCAGATGCCGTCATACTGGGTCCCCGTGCTTCCGGAGGTGCCGTTGTCATCACTCTGAAAGACCCTAGAAATCTTCCGGCCAGACCAGCGCAAGGAATTATCACTTATACACCGCTGGGATACAGTGAGTCCGTAGAATTCTATCACCCCACCTATGATACTCCCGAGAAAAAGAACGCTCAGCGTTCGGACTTCCGGAGTACCGTTTACTGGAATCCGGAATTACGGTTAGACGCCGAAGGCAAAGCGACCATAGAATACTATACACCGGACAGCACAGCTCCCGAAGATATCATTATTGAGGGCGTGGACAAGAATGGAAAGGTATGTCGTATCCTACAGACCATTAATAAGTAGCTTTTCTCAACGCTTCTTCAAACTTTTATGTAGTTCAAATTTGAGTTCTGCTTCCTATTAAATAATCAGATAAAAGCATCCAAATAACCCACTGGGTCAAAATTATTTTGTATTTTTGCCGTCATTAAAGAATAAAGCTATGCCGGACTATGATTTAATCACCATATTAGGGCCAACAGCCTCAGGGAAAACTCCTTTTGCTGCAGCATTAGCCCATGAACTGAATACAGAAATTATCAGTGCCGACTCTCGTCAGATCTATCGGGGAATGGACCTCGGTACGGGCAAGGACTTGGCAGATTATACAGTCGACGGACATCCAATTCCTTATCACTTGATTGATATCGCCGATCCCGGATATAAATACAATGTTTTCGAATATCAACGCGATTTCCTGATTTCTTACGAATCAATCAAACAAAAAGGCTGTCTCCCCGTTTTATGTGGAGGGACAGGCATGTATCTGGAATCGGTACTGAAAGGCTATAAGCTGATGCCGGTACCGGAAAATCCGGAGTTACGTGCCCGTCTGGCTAATCACTCTCTCGAAGAACTGACCGAAATCCTGGAGCAATATAAAACATTGCACAACTCTACGGATGTGGATACTGTGAAACGTGCAATCCGTGCGATAGAAATTGAGGAGTATTATGCCGTGCATCCGGTTCCCGAACGGGAGTTTCCTGAATTGAACAGCCTCATCATCGGGGTAGATATCGATCGGGAACTGCGTCGCGAGAAGATCACCCGACGGTTGAAACAACGGCTGGACGAAGGAATGGTGGATGAAGTAAGGCGATTAACAGAACAAGGCATTTCACCGGACGACTTGATTTATTACGGACTGGAATACAAATTCCTGACGTTATACGTCATAGGCAAACTGACTTACGAAGAGATGTTCACTGAGCTGGAGACGGCCATCCATCAGTTCGCCAAACGTCAGATGACTTGGTTCCGCGGCATGGAACGTCGGGGATTTACCATCCACTGGGTCAGTGCAGAGCTGCCTATGGAAGAAAAGATAGCCTTTGTGATAGAAAAACTGCGAGGGAATTAGTATCTTTGCCAGTCATTTACGAATGGTCTGTGAAAGATAAAAAATGCGATTGTTAATACAGTTAGGATAGAAATACGGTTATGAGTGTAGAACCTGGAAAATGGGGAGTGATCTACAACCCCAAAGCAGGTACCCGAAAGGTACAGAAACGATGGAAAGAAATCAAGGAGTACATGGACAGCAAAGGTGTCAACTATGACTATGTACAATCCGAAGGTTTCGGTTCTGTAGAACGTCTTGCCAAAATTCTGGCGAACAACGGCTATCGTACCATTGTCATCGTAGGTGGCGACGGTGCGCTGAACGATGCCATCAACGGTATCATGCTCTCTGATGCCGAAGACAAGGAGAACATCGCCCTTGGCATGATTCCGAACGGTATAGGAAATGACTTTGCCAAATACTGGGGACTCAGTACCGAATACAAACCTGCCGTAGACTGTATCATCAACCACCGTCTCAAGAAAATAGACGTAGGCTTCTGCAACTTCTACGACGGCAAGGAACACCAACGCCGTTATTTCCTCAATGCAGTCAACATCGGGCTAGGCGCAAGGATTGTGAAAATCACCGACCAGACCAAACGTTTCTGGGGGGTGAAATTCCTGTCGTACGTTGCCGCCCTCTTCTCGCTGATATTCGAACGCAAACTATACCGGATGCACCTTCGTATCAATGACGAGCACATCCGCGGGCGCATCATGACCGTATGTGTAGGAAGCGCCTGGGGCTGGGGACAGACTCCGAGTGCCGTACCCTACAACGGCTGGCTGGATGTATCCGTCATCTACCGTCCGGAATTCCTGCAAATCATTTCGGGATTGTGGATGCTGATTCAGGGAAGAATCCTGAACCATAAGATGGTGAAAAGCTATCGGACAAGAAAAGTAAAAGTGCTCCGCGCACAGAATGCTTCCGTCGATCTGGACGGTCGCCTGCTGGCAAGACATTTCCCACTGGAAATAGGCGTATTATCAGAAAAGACGACCCTGATTATTCCGAATTAGCCAACAGAACCGGGCTTCTGGCGAAAAACAGCCCTTCACTCATGAAACTATAAATAAGTAATTAGTAACTTGTAATTAATAAAATGATCGAACTTAAGAACAATCCTGCCGGTAACTTCTTTCTGCTGGCCGGTCCATGTGTAATAGAAGGTGAAGAGATGGCAATGCGCATCGCTGAGCGTGTGGTCGGAGTCACTGAAAAATTACAGATACCTTATGTATTCAAAGGTTCTTACCGCAAGGCAAACCGTTCGCGTCTTGATTCATTCACAGGTATCGGTGACGAGAAGGCACTCAAAGTGCTGAAAAAGGTACATGATACTTTCGGAGTGCCCACAGTGACGGATATCCATTCGGCCGACGAGGCTGAGATGGCTGCCGAATACGTAGACATTCTCCAGATTCCGGCTTTCCTTTGCCGTCAGACGGATTTACTGGTTGCTGCTGCTAAAACGGGTAAGACGATTAACATCAAGAAAGGACAGTTCCTCTCTCCGCTCGCCATGCAGTTTGCCGCTGACAAAGTGGTGGAAGCAGGCAACAAGAACGTGATGCTGACCGAACGCGGAACAACCTTCGGTTATCAGGACCTTGTAGTAGACTACCGGGGGATTCCGGAAATGCAAACGTTCGGTTATCCGGTCATACTGGATGTCACCCATTCATTGCAGCAACCCAACCAGACCAGCGGAGTGACCGGTGGTATGCCCCAACTGATCGAAACCGTAGCCAAAGCCGGCATCGCCGTAGGAGCCGACGGTATCTTTATCGAAACACACGAAAACCCCGCCGTAGCCAAGAGCGACGGAGCAAACATGTTGAAGCTGGACCTTCTGGAAGGACTATTAACGAAATTAGTCAGAATACGGGAAGCTATCAAATAACTCTTTTTTCTGCCCGTTTGTGATTATACACAAAAGAATACGACAGATATTTCAAACAACTTTTTTATAAACTAAATAGAACATGAAACATTTATTACGTGGATTTTTTATTGCAGTTCTCTTTATATGCTGCAACTTCCAACTCGTGCTTGCACAACCTATGCAAACACTGCCCGTGGACAAAATGTCCGCATAGGTAAACTTGACAACGGGCTTACTTATTACATCCGACACAACGCACTCCCAGAAAACGCGTCGAATTTCACATTGCACAGAAAGTGGGTTCCATCCTTGAAGAGCCGCAACAGCGCGGTCTGGCTCACTTCCTTGAACACATGGCTTTCAACGGAACAAAAACTTCCCGGGTGATGAAACCGGACTGGGCATCGTGCCTTGGTGTGAGACTAAAGGTATCAAGTTCGGAACAAACCTGAATGCATACACCAGTATCGACAAAACAGTATATCGAATCAGCAATGTACCTACCGACAACGTCAGTGTAGTAGACTCTTGTCTGCTGATCCTGCACGACTGGTCAAGCGCCATCAACCTTGCCGACAAGGAAATCGACAAAGAACGTGGTGTGATCCGTGAAGAATGGAGAAGCCGTAACAGTGGTATGCAGCGCATCATGACCAATGCCCTGCCTGTCATGTATCCGGATTCCAAATATGCAGACTGTATGCCAATCGGAAGCCTCGATGTAATCAACAATTTCCCTTATCAGGACATCCGTGACTACTATGCGAAATGGTACCGTCCGGACCTGCAAGGTATCATGATTGTCGGCGACATCAATGTAGATGAAATGGAAGCAAAGCTGAAAAAGGTATTTGCAGACGTGAAAGCTCCGGTGAATCCGGCTGAACGTATCTACTATCCGGTAGCAGACAATCAGGAACCGCAAATCTTTATCGGTACGGACAAGGAAATCGAAACTCCTTCCATCAGCTTCTTCAAGAGTGAAGCCTTCCCGGATTCACTGAAGAATACAATCAACTATTACGGCATTCAATACATGATTAGCATGGAGTTACAATGCTGAACAGCCGTTTGCAGAAATCCGTCAGCAAGCGAATCCTCCTTTACAGGTGCAAGTGCAGGTTATGGCGACTTCTTCGTAGCCAAGACCAAAATGCTTTCGGAGTAGACGCCAGCAGCAAAATCGATGGTATCGAACTGGCCATGAAAACGATTCTCGAAGAAACTGAACGCGCACGCCGCTTCGGATTCACCGAAACTGAATATGACCGTGCCCGTGCCAACTATCTGCAACGCGTAGAATCTGCTTACAATGAACGCGAAAAGATGAAAACGACACTTATGTCAACGAATACATCAGTAACTTCCTTGACAATGAACCGATGCCGGGCATTGAATACGAATATGCAATGATGAATCAGCTGGCTCCAAACATTCCGGTAGCGGCTATCAATCAAGTGATGCAACAGCTGATCACTGACAACAATCAGGTAGTACTGTTGGCAGGTCCGGAGAAGGAAGGTGTAAAATACCCGACGAAAGAAGAAATCGCTGCTTTGCTGAAACAAATGAAATCTTTCGATCTGAAGCCTTACGAAGACAAAGTTTCTAACGAACCATTGCTGAAAGAAGAGCCGAAAGGCGGAAAGATCGTTTCTGAAAAAGCCGGAGATATTTACGGAACAACAAAACTTGTTCTGTCCAACGGTGTGAAAGTATATATCAAAACAACCGACTACAAAGCTGACCAGATTCTGATGAAAGGTACCAGTCTTGGTGGTAGCAGCCAGTTCCCCGACAAAGAGATTCTGAATATCTCCCAAATCAACAGCGTAGCAATGGTTGGTGGTATCGGTAACTTCAGCAAAGTAGATTTGAGTAAAGCACTTGCAGGCAAACGTGCTTCTGTAGGAGCCGGTGTGAGCGCAACAACAGAAACGGTTTCCGGCAGTTGTTCTCCGAAGGACTTTGAAACAATGATGCAGCTGACTTATCTGACTTTCACTGCTCCCCGCAAGGACAACGAAGCATTCGAATCATACAAGAACCGCATGAAAGCCGAATTGCAGAATGCTGACGCTAATCCGATGACCGCATTCAGTGATACAGTCTCTTATGCATTGTACGGCAATCACCCACGTTCTTTCAGCATGAAAGAAAACATGGTGGACAAGATCGACTATGACCGTGTAATGGAAATGTACAAAGACCGTTTCAAAGATGCGAGCGACTTTACATTCTACTTTGTAGGAAACATTGATGTTGAGAAAATGAAACCGATGATCGCCAAATATCTGGGTGGTCTGCCATCTATCAATCGCAAAGAGACTTTCAAAGATACGAAGATGGAAATCCGCAAAGGTCAATACAAGAACGAGTTTGCCAAGAAACAAGAAACACCGATGGCAACCATCATGTTCCTGTTCAACGGTACTTGCAAATATGATTTACGCAACAACCTTACTCTCAGCATCCTCGATCAGGCATTGGATATGGTTTACACCGCAGAAATCCGTGAGAAAGAAGGCGGTACTTATGGCGTAAGCTGCAGCGGAAGCCTCACCAAATATCCGAAAGAACAACTCGTGCTTCAGATTGTATTCCAGACCGATCCGGCCAAGAAAGACAAACTATCGGGCATCGTCATCGAACAGTTGGAAAAAATGGCCAAAGAAGGTCCGTCTGCCGAACACATGCAGAAGATCAAAGAGTATATGCTGAAAAATACAAAGACGCCCAAAAGGAAAATGGCTACTGGCTGGGCAATCTGGATGAGTATTTCTACACAGGTATCGATTATACAAAAGACTATGAAACGTTGGTCAACAGCATCACAGCAAAGATGTACAGGAATTCCTTGCCAAGCTGATGAAACAGAACAACGAAATCCAAGTCATCATGACCGTACCTGAAGAAGAAGCTAAATAAACTTTTATAGCATACCAACAGTATGATGATATTTAACGAATTACGCAAACATGGACGGCTCGCCTCCAAACGGCATCCGATGTATGAAAAGAACAAAGTTGCCAAAATATTCGGATATATCGGGGTTGCTTTTGGGCAGGATACCTGATATTCTTCGGTACGACGTTTGCATTCGGTTTTGCAGATATGGTTCCCAACCGGGAACCATATCATGTAATGAATGCCGTTGCCCTGATATTTATTCTGGCACTTGACTTCCTCTTGCGTATTCCGTTCCAAAGACACCGACGCAGGAGGTAAAACCTTACCTCCTGTTGCCGGTTAAACGAAATCGGATCATCGATTTCCTGCTTATCCGTTCGGGACTTAGTCTGTTCAACCTGTTCTGGTTGTTTATGTTCGTCCCCTTTTCCTTCATTACCATTACCAAATATTTCGGTATCTCAGGTGTACTCACCTATCTCATAGGCATCTGGCTTTTAATCGTTGCCAACAATTACTGGTACTTGTTATGTCGCACACTAATCAATGAACGTATTTGGTGGGTGCTGCTTCCATCGCTTTCTACGGTGGACTGGGCCTTGCCTTTATTCCCGAAGACAGTCCCCTGTTCTACTTCTTTATGGACCTGGGCGACGGATATATCAACGGGAATATTCTCTGTTTCCTCGGTACCATTCTTATCATAGCCATCTTATGGCTGATTAACCGCAAAATCATGTCCGGCCTCATCTACGCCGAATTGGCAAAGTAGATGATACCCGCATCAAGCATGTTTCAGAATACAAATTCTTCGAGCGATACGGAGAAGTTGGTGAATATATGCGGTTGGAATTAAAATGCTTTTGCGCAACCGGCGTTGCAAAGGTGCATTGCGCAATGTTCTCCTTGTAGTCATCGCCTTCTCCTGCCTGTTGAGCTTTTCAAGCCTTTATGACACGAGCACCATGACTACCTTTATCTGTGTTTACAACTTTGCCGTATTCGGCATGATCATCCTTTCGCAACTCATGTCCTTCGAAGGCAATTACATCGATGGACTAATGTCCCGCAAAGAATCCATCATGAGTCTGCTGAAAGCAAAATATTATATCTATACTATCAGCGAGATCGTCCCATTTGTCCTGATGATTCCCGCCATTGTAATGGATAAAGTTCCCTTACTGGGTATCTTTGCCTGGTTCTTCTATACCACCGGTTTTATCTATTTTGTTTCTTCCAACTGGCTGTTTACAATAAGCAGACCGTAGCACTGAACGAGAGTGACAAGCCGCCAGACCAACAGCGCCATACAAATGGTTGTCAACTTCGGAGCTTTCGGTATCCCGTTGATCCTGTATTCTGTGTTGAATGCGTTTCTGGGTGAAACGGCCGCCTACTCTATCCTGCTCGCCATCGGGCTTGGATTCACACTGACTTCTCCGCTTTGGATCAGAAACGTCTATAAGCGTTTCATGAAACGGAGATACGAGAATATGGAAGGCTTCAGAGACAGCCGCCAATAAGAGATTTACGATTGAACCGATTAATCATTTACGATAAAATACCAAGACAATGATAAGCATCAATAATCTTCAAAAGAAATTCGGCGAAAAGTTAGCCGTGAACATAGATCACTATGAAATCAATCAAGGCGATATGCTCGGATTGGTAGGAAACAACGGTGCCGGTAAAACAACACTTTTCCGGTTGATGCTCGACTTACTGAAAGCGGATAATGGGAATGTCGTCATTAACGAAATTGACGTCAGTCAAAGTGAAGACTGGAAAAACTTCACAGGTGCTTTCATTGACGATGGATTTCTGATAGACTACCTTACCCCGGAAGAGTATTTCTATTTTATCGGGAAAATGTACGGACTGAAAAGAAGAGGTGGACGAACGCCTTCTGCCGTTCGAACGTCTGATGAGCGGAGAAGTGATCGGACAAAGAAACTGATCCGTAACTACTCAGCCGGTAATAAACAGAAAATCGGCATTATCTCCGCCATGCTTCATTATCCTCAGTTGCTGATACTCGACGAACCGTTCAACTTCCTCGATCCCAGTTCGCAATCCATTATCAAACATATGCTCAAAAGTACAGCGAAGAGCATAATGCAACTGTAATCATTTCCAGCCACAATCTGAATCATACGATAGATGTATGTCCGCGTATTGCCCTGCTGAGAATGGCGTCATCATCCGGGATATTATGAATGAGAATAATTCAGCTGAAAAGAACTGGAAGACTACTTCAATGTAGAAGAATAAAGTTACTTATAATTTTACGATATACGAAAGAAAGATAGCCGATGAGAGTGAACTTCAAACTAATCTTCATACTGACAGGACTGATCTTTATCCTTAGTTCCTGCCGCACGTCTGCTCCCCGTCTGGATTACCAGGCACTGGCACGCGCCTCCATCCTGCTGGGCGTGGACATCAATATGGAAGATAACCACAAGCTCTATCTGGAATCAGCCGAATGGATTGGTGTTCCTTATCGTGGAGGCGGCGATTCAAAACGCGGTACCGACTGTTCGGGACTCACCTACCAGATATACCGGAAAGTATACCGTACTCAGGTTCCGCGAAATACTGAAGACCTGAGAAAAGAAAGTACCAAAGTCGCCAAACGGAATTTGCGAGAAGGCGATCTGGTATTCTTCAGCAGTAGCCGTTCCCGAAAAGGTAGTTCACGTAGGTATCTATCTCAAAATGGGAAATTCATTCATGCCAGTACCAGCAAAGGGTGATTGTCAGTCGACTGAGCGAAGACTATTACACCAGACACTGGATATCCGGAGGAAGAATACGCTGATTATCAACTTAAAACATATAGAATCATGAAATCGTTTATTGGAGCAGTCATATTTATCTGCGTAGCGTTAAGCGCAAACGCACAGCTTTTATGGAAAGTATCTGGTAACGGACTTAGCAGCCCTTCATACATTATGGGGACTCACCATCTCGCTCCGTTGAGTGTCAAAGACGGCATTGCCGGACTACAGAAAGCGATGGATGAAACACAACAGGTATATGGAGAACTGAAAATGTCGGATATCCAGTCTCCGGCCACCATCCAGAAGATGCAGAAAATGATGATGATCGAAAGCGATACGACTCTGACTACCCTCCTCTCACCGGAAGATTACGAAACCGCTAATAAATTCTGCAAGGAGAACCTGATGATGGACCTCAATATGGCACCCAAAATCAAACCGGCTTTCTTACTGAACAACATAGCAGTAGTGGCGTACATCAAGCACATCGGAAACTATAATCCGCAAGAACAGCTCGATACTTATTTCCAGACTCAGGCAACACAAAAGAAAAAAAGTGGATGGACTGGAAACTCCGGATTTCCAGTTTAACCTGCTATACAATGGAATTTCCCTGCAACGCCAAGCCCAACTGCTCATGTGTACCCTCAATAACATCGACAAAGAGGTGGAAAGCCTCAAAAGACTGACAGATGCCTACATGAAACAAGATTTGGAAACCATGTTGAAAATCAACGAAGAGCGTAAAGGAAATCAATGTGATGCACTTCCCACAGAAGAAGATGCCCTAATTTACGACCGCAATAAAACATGGGCACAGAAACTACCGGCTATCATGAAGCCGCTCCTACCTTCGTTGCAGTCGGCGCTTTACACCTGCCGGGTAATAAAGGCTTATTAAGCTTACTGAAAAACAGGGATATACAGTAGAAGCAGTAAAATAATGAATTATAAAACTTATTTATTCGATTTCGACTATACACTAGCCGATTCATCACGGGGTATCGTTACTTGTTTCAGAAATGTACTTAATCGTCACCAATATACGAATGTCACTGACGAAGCGATCAAACGTACTATTGGTAAAACATTGGAAGAATCTTTCAGCATACTGACCGGAGTCACCGACTGGGAACAGCTCACCGCTTTTCGACAAGAGTACAGACAGGAAGCGGATGTTCACATGAACGTGAATACCCGCCTTTTCCTGATACACTCTCTACTCTGAAAGAATTAAAAGAGCGAGGTGCCCGCATCGGCATTATCTCTACTAAATACCGTTTCCGTATACTTAGTTTTCTGGATGAGTATCTGCCGGAAAACTTTCTCGACATAGTGGTAGGCGGAAGATGTACAAGCTGCCAAGCCTTCACCGGAAGGAGTAAAATTCGCTCTCGAACACTTGGGCAGTACTCCGCAAGAAACCTTATACATCGGAGACAGTACTGTGGATGCCGAAACAGCACAAAATGCGGGAGTAGATTTTGCAGGTGTCCTTAATGGAATGACTACCGCTGACGAACTCAGAGCATATCCCCACCGGTTTATTATGGAGAATTTATCCGGTTTGCTATATATCTGATTATCTTCTGTTACAACAGCAAAATAAAGGAAATATTTGTCCGAAACAAATAAAAGCAGTAATTTTGTGCCCGATTATTCCGCACCGGGTTCGATAAAGAGCTCTTTAAGTGATTAAAGACCACCCGCCGGACTAACTTATACATTATATATAAGATGTACGCAATTGTAGAAATCAACGGTCAGCAATTTAAAGCTGAAGCTGGCCAGAAATTGTTCGTTCACCACATTGAAGGTGCAGAAAACGGTGCAACAGTAGAATTTGAAAAGTTCTTTTGGTAGACAAAGACGGAAACGTTACTGTAGGTGCTCCTACTGTAGACGGTGCAAAAGTAGTTTGCCAGATTGTTTCAAGCCTGGTTAAAGGTGACAAAGTTCTTGTTTTCCACAAGAAAGAAGAAAAGGTCACAGAAAGTTGAACGGTCACCGTCAGCAGTTCACAGAGTTAACAATCACAGAAGTAGTAGCTTAATCATTTTAAAAGTAAGAAGAAATGGCACATAAAAGGTGTCGGTAGTTCTAAGAACGGCCGCGAATCACATAGCAAAGATTAGGCGTTAAGATATTTGGTGGTGAAGCTTGCAAAGCAGGTAATATTATCATTCGTCAAAGAGGTACTGAATTCCATCCGGGTGAAAACATCGGAATGGGTAAAGACCACACTCTTTCGCTTTAGTAGATGGTACAGTTAAATTTAAAGTAGGTAGAGAAGACAGAAGATATGTTTCTATCATCCCTGCTGAAGCAACAGAAGCATAACCTGTACAACTGAAAATATTCAAGAAAAGGAGATGTAATCCAAAGGATTGCTTCTCCTTTTTATGCAGATTTTCATTGCTCGCTTATTCGTTTTTCTTTATCTTTGTAGCCTTAATAAAGAAAGTTCATAAAAGTATAGATATGCTTACCATTAAACAAATTACAGAAAATACAGAAGCGGTACTCCGCGGACTGGAAAAGAAGCATTTCAAGAATGCAAAGAGACGATTGATGAAGTCATCGCTCTCAACGACAAGAGACGTACTACGCAAAACCTATTAGATAAGAACCTGGCAGAGGTTAATTCACTTTCCCGCACGATCGGTCAGCTGATGAAAGAAGGAAAGAAAGAAGAGGCCGAAGCTGCACGCACGTGTTGCCGAACTGAAAGAAAGCAACAAAGCGCTGGACGCTACCATGACACAGGCTGCTACAGACATGCAGAATGTACTTTATACGATCCCCAACATTCCTTATGACAGCGTACCCGAAGGCGTAGGTGCCGAAGACAATGTCGTAGAAAGATGGGAGGCATGGAAACAGAACTTCCCAAAGATGCACTGCCTCACTGGGAACTGGCTAAAAATACGATTTAATCGATTTCGACCTAGGTGTAAAGATTACAGGTGCAGGCTTCCCCGTATACAAAGGAAAAGGTGCCCAACTGCAACGTGCCCTGATCAACTTCTTCCTGGACGAAGCACGCAAATCCGGATATACTGAAATCATGCCGCCGACAGTAGTCAATGCCGCTTCAGGTTATGGTACAGGCCAGCTTCCCGACAAAGAAGGACAGATGTATCATTGCGAAGTAGATGATCTCTATCTGATCCCGACAGCCGAAGTACCTGTCACTAACATCTACCGTGATGTTATCCTGGAAGAAAACAGTTGCCGATTATGAACTGCGCATACACACAATGTTTCCGTCGCGAAGCCGGTTCTTACGGTAAAGACGTACGCGGGCTGAACCGTCTGCACGAATTCTCCAAAGTAGAATTAGTGCGTATCGACAAGCCGGAACATTCTAAAGAATCCCACCAGCAAATGCTTGACCACGTAGAAGGCCTGTTGCAGAAACTGGAACTTCCATACCGTATACTCCGCCTTTGTGGTGGTGATATGAGCTTTACTGCTGCGCTTTGTTTCGACTTCGAAGTATACCCGAAGCACAGAAACGCTGGCTGGAAGTAAGTTCCGTATCTAACTTCGACACTTACCAGGCCAACCGGCTGAAATGCCGCTACCGTAGTGCAGAAAAGAAAACAGAACTCTGCCATACGTTAAATGGATCAGCACTGGCACTACCACGTATCGTCGCCGCTTTATTGGAAAACAATCAAACCCCGAAGGAATTAGAATTCCTAAAGCATTGGTTCCATACTGCGGTTTCGACATGATAGACTAAGAACTTTCTACTCCTGTAAGGATGAGATATCTCTGCCCTTACAGGAGTTTCCTTTATTAACCTTTAACACATTTACCCCATGACAAAAACAAAAAGTTTCGTATTGCCATTGGCATTCATTGGCGTTATGTTCTTTTCACTGGGCTTCGCCCTTGGTATCAACTCAGTATTAGTCCCCGTATTGAAGGGATCACTGGAAATCAGTTCGGCCGAATCATATCTGATCATTGCCGCCACTTTCATCCCGTTCCTTATTTTTGGTTATCCGGCAGGCCTTACAATCAAAAAAATCGGATACAAACGAACAATGGTCCTTTCATTCCTTATGTTTGCCATAGCCTTCGGACTTTTCATACCATCGGCAAGTTATGAAAGTTTTCCTCTGTTTTTATTGGCTTCCTTTATCAGCGGAAGTGCCAACGCTTATCTGCAAGCTGCTGTAAACCCGTATATCACGATTCTGGGACCGATAGACAGTGCTGCCAAACGTATCAGCATTATGGGTATATGCAACAAACTCGCATGGCCGATTCCTCCTTTATTCCTAGCTTTCCTAATCGGAAAAGAAGTGACCGATATTACAGTAGCTGACCTGTTTCTGCCATTCTACGTTATTATCGCCGCATTCATCGCACTAGGTATTATCGCATACATGGCTCCCCTACCGGAAGTCAAAGCCGTCGGTGAAGACGACAGCGAAGAGGCAGCCGAAGCCTGTCCGTACGCCGCAAAGAAAACCTCCATCTGGCAATTCCCGCATTTATTATTAGGATGTCTTGCTCTCTTCTTATATGTAGGTGTAGAAACCGTATCACTGGGTACATTAGTAGATTATGCCACCAGCCTTCATTTGGAAAATGCAGCAATGTATGCCTGGATTGCTCCGATAGGCATTGTGATCGGTTACATCTGCGGCATCATCTTCATCCCTAAATATATGAGCCAGGCTACAGCACTGAAGATTTGTTCAGTGCTGGCTATCATCGGTTCCGTACTAGTAGTACTTACACCTGCCGATATATCCATCTATTTCATCTCATTTATGGCATTGGGATGTTCTTTAATGTGGCCTGCCCTATGGCCTTTGGCTATGGCAGATTTAGGAAAGTTCACCAAATCCGGTTCATCTCTTCTGATCATGGCAATGGCAGGCGGTGCTGTTATTCCGACCTTATTTGGCTATCTAAAAGACATTTCCGATATTCAGAAAGCATATTGGATTTGCCTTCCCTGCTTCCTGTTTATTCTATATTATGGGGTAGCCGGATACAAAATCAGAACGAAATAAATAAAGATATTCACATGGATATGGAAAGTCACTCATCAAAAGAGTGACTTTTCTTTTTATATTTCGTAAATAAGCCGTATCTTTGCCGAAATTTATAACATTCTGATAGCAGTTACGTAATAATACCAACAAATTAATTAGATAATGAACAAAATCATTAGCAAAGAACGCTTTTCTGAGAAAGTGTTTAAACTTGAAATTGAAGCTCCTTTAATTGCTAAATCCCGCAAAGCCGGCCACTTCGTCATTGTACGTGTAGGCGACAAGGGAGAACGTATGCCTCTGACGATTGCCGGTTCTGATTTGAAGAAAGGCACCATCACTCTGGTGATACAGGAAGTCGGCTCTCCTCTACCCGTCTTTGTGAATTGAACGAAGGTGATTATATCACTGATGTAGTAGGTCCGCTCGGACAAGCTACTCATATTGAGAATTTCGGAACAGTTGTTTGTGCTGGTGGTGGTGTAGGTGTTGCTCCGATGCTTCCTATCGTACAGGCTTTGAAAGCTGCCGGAAACAGAGTGATCACTGTATTGGCAGGACGTAACAAAGACCTTATCATTCTGGAAAAAGAAATGCGCGAAAGCTCCGATGAGGTGATTATTATGACGGACGATGGCTCTTACGGGCGTAAAGGTCTGGTAACCGAAGGCGTGGAAGAAGTCATCAAACGTGAAAAGGTAGATAAATGCTTCGCCATCGGCCCTGCTATCATGATGAAGTTCGTTTGTCTGCTGACAAAGAAATATGAGATTCCTACCGACGTTTCATTAAATACCATCATGGTAGACGGAACCGGCATGTGTGGTGCTTGCCGTATCACGGTAGGAGGAAAAACGAAGTTCGTTTGTGTTGACGGTCCCGAATTCGACGGTCATCAGGTGGACTTTGATGAAATGCTGAAACGTATGGGTGCGTTCAAAAAAATTGAGCGTGAAGAGATGAACAAACTCCAGCCCGAATGTGAAGCAACGAAAGAGATAGATGAGAAAAGCCGCAACGCAGCCTGGAGACAGGAACTGCGCAAATCGATGAAACCGAAAGAACGTACAGCTATTCCACGTGTCGAGATGAACGAACTCGATGCCGAATACCGTTCACATAGCCGCAAGGAAGAAGTAAACCAGGGTCTGACCGCTGAGCAAGCAGTTACAGAAGCCAAGCGTTGTCTGGACTGCGCTAACCCTGGATGTATGGAAGGGTGTCCGGTAGGCATCGACATTCCGCGCTTCATTAAGAACATTGAGCGTGGCGAATTCCTCGAAGCAGCCAAAACACTGAAAGAGACAAGTGCGCTTCCGGCTGTATGCGGTCGTGTCTGCCCACAGGAAAAGCAATGCGAATCCAAATGTATACACTTGAAGATGAATGAAAAACCGGTAGCTATCGGTTATCTGGAACGCTTCGCTGCTGACTTCGAACGTGAAAGCGGACAAATTTCAGTACCTGTCATTGCCGAAAAGAACGGTATCAAAGTGGCGGTGATCGGTTCGGGTCCTGCCGGATTATCATTCGCAGGTGATATGGCAAAATACGGTTATGATGTAACAGTGTTCGAGGCACTCCACGAAATCGGCGGTGTATTAAAATATGGTATTCCGGAATTCCGTCTGCCAAACAAGATTGTAGATGTAGAAATAGACAACCTCGTTAAAATGGGCGTTACTTTCATCAAAGACTGCATTGTAGGAAAAACAATCAGTGTGGAAGATTTGAAGGAAGAAGGTTTTAAAGGAATATTTGTCGCTTCCGGTGCCGGTTTGCCTAACTTTATGAATATACCGGGCGAAAACTCGATCAATATCATGTCTTCCAACGAATACCTCACTCGTGTCAATCTAATGGATGCTGCGAGCGAAGACTCTGACACTCCGGTAGCTTTCGGCAAAAATGTGGCTGTCATCGGTGGTGGTAATACTGCTATGGACTCTGTCCGTACAGCCAAACGCCTGGGTGCTGAACGTGCTATGATCATCTACCGCCGTTCGGAAGAAGAAATGCCTGCACGTATCGAGGAAGTGAAGCATGCCAAAGAAGAAGGAGTCGAATTCCTGACATTGCACAATCCGATTGAATATATTGCCGACGAACAAGGTTGCGTGAAACAGGTCATTCTCCAGAAGATGGAATTAGGAGAGCCGGATGCTTCCGGACGTCGCAGTCCTGTAGCCATTCCGGGAGCTACGGAAACAATCGATATCGATCTGGCCATCGTCAGTGTCGGGGTATCTCCGAACCCGATTGTTCCGAGTTCCATTAAAGGACTGGAATTAGGACGCAAAGGAACCATTGCCGTAGATGACAACATGGAATCATCTATTCCGATGATCTATGCCGGCGGAGACATTGTGCGCGGAGGAGCTACCGTAATCCTTGCCATGGGAGATGGCCGTAAAGCCGCCGCTGCCATGAATGAACAACTGCAAAGCAAGTAAAAGGACAAGCTTATTATAACAGAAAGCCCCGTCTGCTGAATGCAAACGGGGTTTTCTTATCACAAGATACTTCTTACTTCACTACGCTATTCGTCGCAGGGTCCGGGAAAATCACGGTCGGTTTAAACGACTTCGCTTCCTCAAAATCCATCAATGCGTACGACATGATAATCACAATATCATCCGGTTGCACCTTGCGGGCGGCAGCACCGTTCAGACAAATCTTACCGGAACCGCGTTCACCTTTGATAATGTAGGTTTCAAAGCGTTCGCCATTGTTGTTATCAGCGATGTACACTTTTTCTCCCGGAATCATGTTGGCAGCATCCAGCAGGTCTTCGTCAATCGTGATACTACCCATGTAGTTCAAATTTGCCTCTGTGACACGTGCACAATGAATTTTCGACTTCAACACTTCAATCATCATAAGGTTTCGTCTTTTTTTAATTTAGATTTCTTTATACTTGATATTATCAATCAGTCTGACCTCTCCGCAGAACACTGTGATACAGCCTACTACATACAGAGAATCCTCCCAACTGCTTACCTTTTGCAGCGTGTTTCCGTCAACGATTTCAAAATACTCCAAACGCAATCCCGGAGCATCCTCTATCGCTTCTTCTACCATCTTCTGCGTCTCACTCACTGTATGAGATGCTGCAAAGGTACGACTTTTAAATAATGTCTGAGAAATATTTAAAGCATTTTCACGTTCTCGTGCTGATAAACGTTTATTCCGACTGCTCAGAGCCAATCCGTCTTCTTCACGAACGATAGGACAACCTACAATTTCCAGTTTATAATCCATCTGACGAACCATCTCCCGAATAATCGCCAGTTGCTGGAAATCTTTCTCTCCGAAATAAGCACGATCCGGTTGCACCGCGTCAAACAACTTGCTGACAATCTGGCAAACTCCGTTGAAATGTCCCGGACGGAAAGCCCCTTCCATCACCGTATCCAACGGAGCATAGCTGAATTCACGCGTATCCGGCTGCGGATACATCTCTTCTACCGAAGGAGCAAAGGCAAATGCTGCCCCGCAATCTTCCAACAAGCGGCAGTCAGCATCCAATGTACGCGGATACTTTGCTAAATCGTTTTTATCGTTAAACTGAGTGGGATTTACAAAAACACTCACTACTGTTACACCATTCTCACTTACGCTGCGCTTTACCAGTGATGCGTGTCCTGCATGTAAAGCACCCATTGTGGGTACCAGTCCTACCTTCTTACCCTGGGCTCTCAGTGCCGTCAATTCGGCCTGTAAGTCCTTGATAGTGTGTATTACTTTCATTTTTGTTAATTGGTTTATGTTTTGGTCGTTTGCAAAAACTCTGCAAAATAAACTAATATTTGCCACATAAAGAAAGAATATGGTATTTAAAGTTCCTTTTTTTTGCTATCTTTGCAGAATATTATAGTGAACTATTGTTATTATGACAAAGGCGAATAAAGTTTTATTTATTACTCAAGAGATTACACCTTACGTTTCAGAATCCGAAATGGCCAATATAGGTAGAAACCTTCCACAGGCAATACAAGAAAAAGGCCGTGAAATCAGGACATTTATGCCTAAATGGGGAAACATTAACGAACGCAGAAATCAACTGCATGAAGTAATTCGCCTCTCCGGTATGAACCTGATCATCGACGATACTGATCACCCCCTTATTATAAAAGTTGCTTCTATTCAATCCGCACGTATGCAGGTATATTTCATCGATAATGATGATTATTTCCAGAATCGCTTGCAAACAGCGGACGAAAATGGTGTGGAATACGATGACAACGACAGTCGTGCTATCTTTTATGCACGCGGTGTGCTGGAAACAGTGAAGAAGCTTCGCTGGTGTCCCGACGTTATCCACTGTCACGGATGGATGACGGCATTGGCTCCTCTTTATATTAAGAAGGCCTACAAGGACGAACCATCGTTCCGTGATGCCAAAGTTGTATTCTCGGTATATGAAGATGATTTCAAGAATACGCTCAGTGAGGACTTTGCAACCAAACTGATGTTGAAAGGCATCACCAAGAAGGATTTGGCTGGTTTGAAGGAACCGGTAGACTATGCGGCACTTTGTAAACTTGCCGTTGATTATTCTGACGGAATCATACAAAACAGCGCAAAGGTAGACGAATCAATCATTGAGTACGCCCGCCAATCAGGCAAACTGGTACTTGATTATCAGGATCCGGAAAACTACGCAAACGCTTGCAACGAATTCTACGATCAGGTATGGGAAACCACTACAAATAAAGAAGAAGAAGAATAAAAATCTAGATACGACAATCATGAAAGCAAAATATGCCTTGATAGCTTTACTGGCAATCACATTTTTCGGATGCGATGATAATACAGGCGGACTGGGATTAGGAATGTTCCCGGGCAATGACCAAAATATCAAAGGAAAGTTATCCACGTTTGATGTAACTACTAAATCAATTCCTACTGGAAAGATCTATGCCAAAACCAACATCGGATATGTTGGAAAGTTCACTGATGAAACATTCGGTACTTATCAGGCAGGCTTCCTTGCTCAACTGAATTGTCCGGATGGCTTAACTTTTCCTGAAGTATATACAGAAGAAACAGATGCTAGCGGTAAAGTTATCTCAGCTACTGGAAAAATGGTTATAACTAATGAAGATGACGAAACGATTGAAATCATTAAGGATGACCAAGGTAATCCTATTGGCAACATACGTACTACCGAACTTTTCTTATTGTATGATAACTATTTCGGTGACTCACTGACTGCTTGTAGATTGAGTGTTTATGAATTGGGTGGAGATAATAAAGAAACACTAAACACAGATAATGCGTATTATACAAATATTATTCCTGAAGAATTCTATGATAGCCAGAATCTTTTAGGAACAAAAGCTTATACAGCCGTAGACTACTCCCTATCTGAAGAAGACCGTAATTCAAGTACATACGTACCCTATATTCACGTTGCTTTTAAAGAAGACAGAGCTAAAGAAGTGGGCAAAAATATTCTAGAAGCATCAAGAGCAGCTGGAAAAAAATTTAATAATCAGTTATTTGGAAAAGCCTTTCCAGGGATTTACGTAAAAAGCGATTATGGTGACGGAACAGTACTTTATGTAGATCAAGTACAAATGAGAGTAGTATACAAATGTTATGCTACAGATTCCATCACAGGCATTAAATTAAAAAAGCAAGATGGAGTTAACGATTCAACCTATTATACTTGGCGTCAATTTGCTTCTACTAGAGAAATTATTCAGGCTAATCAATTAAGTAATGACGAACAAGCCATTAATGAAAGAATAAATGAAAAAACCTGTACTTATTTAAAAAGTCCGGCAGGTATATTCACTGAAGCTACATTACCAATTTCTGACATAGAGAACGAATTAACTGGCGATACCTTAAATGCAGTAAAACTGACATTCACTAATTACAATCAATCAAGTGACAAGAAGTTTGGTATGTCTATACCATCTACTGTAATGCTTGTACGCAAGAAATTCCAGGATAGCTTCTTTAAAGACAATAAGTTGAGCGATGGTGTATCTTCTTATCTAACTTCACATACAAGTAGTACGAATCAATATGTATTCAGCAACATCACCAAATTGGTAAATGCCTGCATTGCAGAAAAGGAAGAGGCTAAGAAAGCAAAGGGTAGTGAATGGAATGAAGCTGACTGGTTACAAAAATCCAGATTGGAATAAGGTAGTACTTATACCTGTACTTGTGACTTATGACTCTTCAAACACTACAACTGGCCAGGCTAACATTATTAGAATACAACATGACTTAAAACCTGGTTATGTACGTCTGAAAGGTGGAGAAGCTGGAGAAATTCCAGGTGGTGAGAATTATAAGTTGAAACTTGAAGTTATTTCTACAGACTTCGGATTAACAACTAAGTCAAACTAAAAGATATATAAAAACAGCGCGGGTTACTTCGGTAATTCGCTTTTTTATATGTACCTGTACCTTCCAATATATAAAAACAACCGTGAGGTGATTCCCATCTCCCCACGGTTACAACCAGTTAATTTATTATTATCTTATTCTTCTTTCTTTGCAGTAGCTTTCTTACGAGTAGCTTTAGCTACCGGTTCTTTCGCAGCTACTTTCTTGGGAGCTTTTGCAGCCTTTTTCAGCTTTGCCTGCCATTTGGTTACTTCCTTTGCAGTTCGGCTATCTCCTCACCCTGATTCTTAATAGTAGTCAGCAGAGAGTTGAGCTCCTCATTATCTACGTCAACAGGATACAGTGAATCTACTCGTTTGATAAAGTCGCCCAAGATATTCATGTAGTTAGTGAAGGCATCGTAAGGAGAGTCATAAATACCACGGTTCAGCCAGATACCTGTATTCTTGGTAGTCATGAAACGGAAATTGTTGCTGGCTTGCAGATAATCCCAGTCCTGCTTGATACGACGGTCGTCACACAGATGAACACGTTCTGCTACGCTATACAACTTGTTGAAAGCCTCACGTTGCAGGATATTACCCAGCCAACTGCTTGTATCTCTTTCTTCGTCCACCCATGACATTGGGTAAGGAACATCCAGCTGAGATACAGATTTCAATTTAGATACAATCTCTGTCGGAGTAGAGAACGTGATACCCTTTGATTTAGCACATCGGGCAATGCTTTCAGGAATTCCAGGATATTGGAAGAAAGTGGCTGAGCCATACCCAATGCACTTAATTCCATAAAGATATTAATCACTTGCTCTTCTTGTGGCAACGCATCAATCCAGTTAATATACTTATCAGCAAATAATGGATATTCCGGCCATTCCGAATTGGAGAAACGCAATCCTATATCATCAGAAAGTTTAAAGTCTCTCAATAGCAATTTGAGGCTCGGAGCCTGATTACAGTGATATACATAGTGCGGGCTCTTCCATCCCAATACATGTTTTGCACCTTCCGTCAGCATTCCCTTAAAGCCCATAGAAGCTACCAGTCCACCGATTTCATCCGAATAAATCAAGTGGAGTTGCGGAACACCTTCGGTTCTTTGCCAAACATCTGTTTCATTTATCACGCTGGCGAAGCACTTCTTCACGGAAGCAGTCTTCGTTAGCCAAAGATGACAAGCCGTGTGAATAAGGTTCGCAAAGGAACTCACAACAGCCGGTATCATTCAACTGGTGCAGCAAGTCAATCACCGCCGGAGCATGAATTTCAAGTTGCTCCAATGCCACACGGAAATAGAAAGCGCCACTTTGAAAGCTCCTCCCGAGTTTTCACCATCTCAATCAACGTGCTGAGAGCAGGTATATAAGATCGTTCGGCAACCTCATTCATACCGGTTTCATTTGCATAGTCATCATAGTAATAATGATCGGTGCCGATATCGAAAAACGGTAGCGTTTCAAGTGTATAATCTGATGTATTTCGAAATAAAGACAGATCGTTCTCATAGTCTATATCATTTTATTGTTTACCATAATTTTTTAATAACCTCATCATAGATACCGCGAACTTTATATCCCACGTTCTCCCATTTAATCTCATCCACTTCTTTCTTACCCTCTTCTTTCAGGTACTCGTACATAGCCGGGTAAGTACAGATAGAATAAATGGCATCCGCCATAGCGTGAATATCCCAGTAGTCCGTTTTAATACATTTATCCAAAATTTCGGCACAGCCGGATTGCTTGGATATAATGGAAGGTACACTACATTGCATAGCCTCCAACGGAGAGATACCGAATGGCTCAGATACAGAAGGCATAATGTATACATCACTGGCTTTCAGCACTTCGTACACCTGCTTTCCCTTCATAAAACCGGAAATGGAAACGGTCCGCAATACCGCGTTCGGCTACCAGACGAATCATCTGATCCATCATATCACCACTACCGGCCATTACGAAACGGACATTGCGCGTACGGTGCAATACCATTGCTGCAGCCTCTACAAAGTATTCCGGTCCTTTCTGCATGGTAATACGTCCCAGGAAAGTAACGACCTTTTCGCTCGGATTCTTTTGAGGGAACAATATCCTGTATCTCTTGTGACAAAGGAGAAACGGCATTATGCACAGTAGACACCTTCTTCGGGTCCTGAAAATACTTTATGGATCACAGTCTGACGGGTCAGTTCGCTCCACACACATGATGTGGTCGGCATTGTCCATACCATTCTTCTCAATGGCATACACTGTCGGATTGACATTGCCGCGACTACGGTCGAAATCAGTAGCATGCACATGGATCACCAATGGCTTACCAGATACTTGCTTGGCATGTATCCCTGCCGGATAAGTCAGCCAGTCATGAGAATGAATGATATCAAACTCCTGCTGACGTGCTACCACCCCGGCAACGATCGAATAGTTATTGATCTCTTCGTGCAGGTTGTCCGGATAACGTCCGAGAACTCGATGCATCCCAGATCATTCGTATTGAGATAGTTGAAGTCGGCATAGATATGATCGCGCAAGTCATAGAACAATTGCGGATCCATATAACTGCCTACGCGTCCTTTCACATAGTCCCAACCGACATTTTTCCACACTACCGGCGTGCTGTTCATGCCGATAATTCTTAAAAGCTCTGATCTTCGTCTCCCCATGGTTTGGGAATACAGAATGTAATCTCCAGATCATCCTGCTGAGACATTCCTTTGTCAGACCATAACTGGCAGTCCCTAACCCTCCTAAGATATGCGGGGAACTGCCCATCCATTAAAACTTTCATTTTCGTTCCTCCTCTTTAATAATACTTAGACAGTAGCTTCAGAATACGCAGTACTTCGGCGACATTCATGGCAAACGATACAGCTCCGCGTCCTTTAAAAGGCGGATTACCATCGAAAGTTCAAGCGAACTGATACAATGAATTGTCAGTTCATCTTCGAGACCAATAAGCTGGCGTTCAATGAACGACAGGCCACTCATCTTATAAATTCGCAGATAGGCTTCCATATAGAATCCATCAGCCAAGGCCAGGCTGTGCCTTGGTGGTAAGCGTAGTCACGCTGTATCTGAGGACCAACATAGTTAGGGTTATAGCCCCCGCTCTTCGACTCAAGGTACGGAGTCCCTTGGGGTGAGCAACTCTTTGGTTGCGATGTCGAGCACTTGCTTCTTTTGCCCGGTCCAACGGAGAATAATCGAATGCTACGGCGAATATCATGTTGGGCGTACGCTCCAGTCCATCATATTTCCGTCTACATAGTCAAGTAAATATCCATATTCGTTGCGGAACACTTCGATAAATGATTTTCCCGTCACTTCCGCCTGTGCGTCAAGCGCATCGGCCAAAAGAACGTTTCCATCTTCACGAACCAGATCGGCAACGAAACGAAGCGCATTATACCACAAAGCATTAAATTCTACGATATATCCCGTACGGGGAATCACCGGATGTCCGTTTACGGTGGAGTTCATCCACGTAATCGCCTTATCGGTGCCATTGGCATAAAGCAGACCGTTTTCATGCAGGAAGAGGTTCTCATGTTTCCGCTGACGGATAAATTCGATGATATCTTTCAGCAGTTCGCCATATTTGACGGCATTGTTCGCGAGAGGTCTCCTTGGCATACTGTTGCAAAGCCCATACGGCCCAAAGCAGGTACATCCGGATGCTCCATCTCGTAAATCTTGTATCCTGCCGGCTCATCATTGATGAAGCTTCGAATCGCTTTTTCGCTGTTTCATCACATCTTCAAACTGATCCACCTCGTCCAGCGCAAGTGTCAGTCCCGGCAAGGATATAAACATATCGCGGGCACGGCACTTGAACCACGGGTAACCGGCAGGATATAATGTTCTCCTTCCTGCTGGTTGTGGAACTGATGGGCTGAGTTTTCAGACAGTGATAGAAGCTATCGCGAGGCGTACGGTCAGCCACTTCGGCTTCGAACGTCTGCTTCAGTCTGCGCGGAGTAACTTCGAAGTACCCGCAGAGAAAACGATGCTTTCTCCTTTCTTTATATCCACTTCAAAATATCCCGGAACATAGAGGTCTTCATTGAAGTCGTAGCCTCGCCTTGTTCTTTCGGATATTCGAATCCACGATACCAGTCGGCTGGAAATGGAACTCACAAGCCTTGTTCAACTGCATGAACAGTTCCGGATAACCGGATACATACAAGTCTTGATACCATTTTCCACAAGCTGATAATCGCGGCTTGCCTGCGCATTCTCGTGAGTGTACTCTCGCACGCTCGGAAAGCGAGGAACGGTCGGAAGCGCAAAGTCGTCGCCGAATGTGCGTCCAACAAAGTATAACGAATCAGGATTCTGTTTTCATGATGTACAAAGATTTTTCTTTGCGTAACACTACTCCTCCAACACGGTAAGTTGTCGCCGGGATATGCTCACAATCGAATTCACGGATATACTTATGTCCATTCGGACTAAAGTTGTTTCCCTGATATTTATGCAACCCCAAGTTAAACTCAGCACCATGTTGAATTACCGTTTCATCAAGAGAAGATAGCAGCACATGATTTTCATCGTCGATATTGGGAACAGGAATTACCAACAGTCCGTGATATTTGCGTGTGTTACAATCAACAATCGTTGTACAATGATAAGCTCCTGCTTTGTTCGTCCGGAGAATCTCCCTTTGGAGACTTTCTTCCAGATTCGTCATGAGGGTCTTGTCAAATCGTAAATAACTCATAGTTGTGCATTATTTAAAGGTTAATTATTGGTCACTATATTCCTTATATATATCTATTGCTGTTCTGTATATATACCAGCCTGAGCATTGTATATATAGGTATAATGCCCAAATGTACAAATTCTAGATAAAAACAAAAATAAAAAGGCTTTTTATTTTCAGTTTTTGTGCAAATATTCGTAGTATTGCGTAAAATATCTAAAGAATAGAAAGTAATGAAGCGAGATATTCAGCGTATCATGCTGGCTACAGCGGTGCCGTTGTTCCTAATTTTTATCCTATTTCTGCTAAAGATCGTTGAAGTCGGCATGGACTGGGACTTCTCTCACATGGGAATATACCCTCTGGAAAAGCGAGGAATAACGGGTATTCTGACTCATCCGCTGATACACAGCGGGTTCAGCCATTTGCTGGCCAATACGTTGCCGCTATTTTTTTTATCATGGTGCTTGTTCTATTTCTACAGGGGGATAGCCGGACGTATTTTTATGATCATCTGGATCGGAGCCGGACTGCTGACCTTCATTATCGGCAAACCGGGATGGCACATCGGTGCCAGCGGACTGATTTACGGACTTGCCTTCTTTCTTTTTTTCAGTGGTATCCTGCGGAAATATGTTCCTCTGATTGCCATCTCACTGCTTGTCACCTTTTTGTATGGAGGAATCATCTGGCATATGTTCCCCTACTTCTCTCCCGCCAACATGTCATGGGAAGGACATCTCAGCGGAGGAATCATGGGAACACTCTGTGCATTCGGTTTCTTGAATCACGGGCCTCAACGACCAGAACCTTTTGCGGACGAAACGGATGAAGAAGAAGAGGAATCTCCGGAAGAAGATATCAACAATACAACCGACTCTACGGATATTACCTCATAAATCCCGGTTACGACTTATGCAATGCCTCAATCAGCAAGGTGATATTAGCAGTAAACAACCTTACTGAGATAGCGAGCAGGATGATACCGAAAAACTTACGGATGATATAGATCCCCCCTTTCCCGAGGAAACGTTCCACACGTCCGGTCATGCTTACTACAAAGTAGACCCATAGCATATTCAGTATCAAGGCAATAATAATGTTAACACTGGCATATTCGGCACGAAGCGAAAGAAGCGTAGTAAAAGCTCCGGCCCCTGCCAGCAGCGGGAAGACAAGCGGAACGAGTGTCGCTTCCTTTATCGGCCCCTGATTTTTGAAGATTTCTATATCCAGAATCATTTCCAGAGACATGAGGAAAATAACGAATGCGCCCGCCACGGCGAATGATTCGATATCTACATGAAAAAGTTTCAGCATCATATCACCCGCGTAGAAGAAGCCTATCAGTAAGGCAAAGGAGATGACAGTAGCCTTTGTTGCATTCACATCTTTCCCCTTTTCCTTCAGGTTAATAATAATAGGTATAGAACCGATAATATCTATTACTGCAAAAAGTACGATAAACGCACTGATCATTTGCTGCCAATTAAAACCCGTGAACATAATTCCTCCTTTTTTTTGCAAATATACTCTATTTTTATGCATTCAAACAATAAAAAAAACAAAAAGAAAGGGGATATGTGGATAGCAGTGTTGTATTATGAGTAAATTTGTACGATTAATAAGAGATTACAACGTATGGAAACAATGTTCGATACTTTGCTCCAATTACCTTTATTTCAGGGGCTTTGTCATGAAGATTTCACTAGTATTCTGGATAAAGTCAAGCTGCACTTTATCAAACATAAAGCTGGGGAAACCATCATAAAGAGTGGTAATCCCTGTACCCAGCTTTGTTTTCTGTTGAAAGGTGAGATTTCTATTGTCACCAATGCAAAAGAAAACATTTATACGGTCATCGAACAAATCGAAGCTCCCTATCTGATAGAACCTCAGTCTTTATTCGGTATGAATACCAACTATGCTTCTTCTTATGTGGCACATACGGAAGTGCATACTGTTTGTATCAGCAAAGCATTCGTACTCAGTGATCTGTTCAGATATGATATTTTCCGCCTCAACTATATGAATATCGTCAGCAACCGGGCGCAAAATCTCTATTCCCGTTTATGGGATGAACCCACGCTGGATTTAAAAAGCAAAATTATCCGTTTCTTTCTGTCACATTGCGAAAAACCGCAAGGGGAAAAGACTTTCAAAGTAAAGATGGACGATTTGGCGCGTTGTTTGGATGATACTCGATTAAATATTTCTAAAACACTGAATGAACTACAGGATAATGGTTTAATCGAGTTGCACAGAAAAGAGATTCTGATTCCGGATGCTCAAAAACTACTTTAAGAGATTGACAGTTTGGGTAGAACAATCTAATATATATAAGGTAGAAAAAAGTCAAAAGAACAGTCTTCTAATTATTTTCAAAGGAAAAATCGACCTAATTATTTAAATTAATTGCATTACTTTTCATCCTGGAGAGCAATAGAGACCTTATGCCAAATTGAATAATTTTGAAGAAGTCGTAATAGGACTTGGTATTTTTATACCCCAAAGTATATTTTCTACTGTTTCCATAGGCTATTCAAAGGTTATTAAGTACATGTACTATTCTAAGACGGTGTAAAGTTATTAATAAAATTGAAAAATACAATATCTTTTTTATTTTAATTATCAACAAACACCATTTTTTTAGAATCTCAATTCTACTATATAGTTCATAAATTGTCATCCCAAACATTCATCAACCAATTAATCAATTATATATAAGACACTTATATACACACATACCAAGTCCTATTACGACTTAGCCCCAATTAATCAATATGATTATAACCTTAAATTAACATTTATGAAAACTCTTAGCAACAGCCCTCCGCCTTTCAAAACCGGAGAATTCGATCTCATTTTTTACTTTTATTTCAGCACAGATCAGAATAGGTATGATATGTATTCTGAGTTCATTATCAACTTCAATACCCCCAATTTAAGAAGATGAATAATAGCAGTCAAACACACCCATATATTTTCAAACTTACTCATACATACAAAAACAAACGTATACCCCTTGTATGCATACCCTAGTTCTACCCACATAGTAGACACACAAGAGTAGGTTTCCCTATCACTTTTTTTTAACCAATCTAATTATTAACCTTTTATCACAGAAAAACAATGCGAAAAAGAAGAGTTTATTGGACGCTGTTCATTACAGCTTTCGCGTGGTTAGCTTCCTGTTCAGATGACGACATCAATGGAAGCAGCGGGTTCAACCCAAACCAGCCTATTGAGATTACAGAATTTTATCCTGATTCCGGAGGTATAGCCACTCCGATGATCATCGAAGGCCGCAACTTCGGTACAGACACCACTGGCATGAAAGTCTATTTTGAAGATGTAGACGGGATCAGACATCCTGCCGGATTAGTCAGCAGTAACGGTAGCAGAATCTATGCATTTGTTCCCAAAGGACTCACCTTCAAAAGAGAGATGAATATTCTTGTAGAAAGAAGAACGCCCGACGGTCAAGAATACATAGGCAAAGCACCAGACCAATTCCTATACAAGACACAAACCAGTGTTAGTACGGTAGCAGGACTTGCATCACCGGACAATAATATAAACACCGTTGGTGGTGACCTTGCCACATGTACTTTCTCCTCTCCTTTCTATCTCTGTATAGACGGTGAAGACAATATATTTGTGGTAGACCGTAAAGGAGACAGTGGAAAAGACAAACAACCAAACACAACCTGCCGTAATGAAAAAGGTGAAGGCGTAAACGGAAACATTTCAATGATTTCCATCGCCAGCAATTCTTCCATTGTATTAAAATATGGAACTGCATATATTAATGCACCGGCTTATTCTGATGAAAAAGATGCTGAAGCTGTTTACATTCCGGATGATGCCGGCATGAAATATTATGATATGCAAAAACTTCTAAATTATGTTCCCCGATATAGAACAGTCTTGAAATCAGAAGAACTCAGCACCGTAGACGAAAACAACTGGAAGCATTGCTTTGTAATCAACAAGCTGGATCATATGATCTATACGGTCATGTGGAAAGGGCAATTGGTTCGAATCAATCCTAAAAACCGTACAGCAGAAATTTTGCTAAAGAAAATATCTAATGTAGCAACAGGCGACGGCGGCAAAGCAGGAAGTGACTCCTATATCGCATTCAGCCCTATTAAAGGAGAAGAAAACGTACTCTATGTATCTCTTGCAGATTTTCACCAGATTTGGAGAGTGGACGTATCCAAGATCACTCCGGAAGATAAAGACACTTATAACGGAGAATCATACGCAGGAAAAGCAATCTACGAAGGAGTTATGAACGGGAAGGGCTGGGAAGACGGCTTGCTGAAGAACGCCAAATTCAGACACCCGCGCCAGATTTGTTTCACCGACGACGGAAAAATGTACATTGCTGACAGTGGTAATTCCTGCATCCGCGTAATAGATACTACTATGCCGAAAGAAAGAGCAGCCGTAACCACACCTATCGGTCTGCCGGGAGCGGAAGGTTATAAGGATGGAGGTCCGGAAATTGCCAAATTCCACTTCCCTTGCGGAGTAGCAGTCAACAGTGATGGAACTATTGTATATGTAGCCGACACACAGAACAAAGTGATTCGTAAATTATCCATTGAATAACCTTATACAAAATACAATATGAGAAATAATTTTCTACTGATTGTACTGATCATGGCGCTTATACCGCTGACGAGTTACAGTCAAGACAATAAGAAAAAACAGTTTACTGTAGCGGGGGTCGTAATAGACAAAACCGGTGAACCGCTACCGGGTACTACCATTTATGTTAAGAATGCACCGGGAGTGGGAACCTCAGCAGATATGGATGGTAAATTCAGTATCAAAGTAGATGCCAACCAAATATTAGTCATTCAGGCTATTGGAATGAAATCTATCGAGAAACTGGTGACTAAAGATGAAATGACACTCAAAGTTACATTGGAAGAAGATGACACCAAGCTTGACGAAGTAGTGGTCACAGGTATGACTTCACAAAAAAAGATATCAGTAGTAGGTGCAATCAGTACCATTGATGTAGCCCAGCTCAGTACTCCCGGTACTTCCCTCAACAACATGATCGGCGGACGGTTGGCTGGTGTCATCACCATGCAGAGTTCGGGCGAACCGGGAAAAAACATCTCCAACTTCTGGATTCGTGGTATCAGTACTTTCGGAGCCAGCTCCGGTGCATTAGTGCTGATTGACGGTATCGAAGGCCGCCTTGAAGACATTGATCCTGATGATGTAAAATCGTTCAGTATCCTGAAAGACGCCTCCGCCACCGCAGTGTATGGTACCCGAGGTGCCAATGGCGTGGTCTTGGTTACCACTAAACGTGGAGAAACAGGCAAACTTACCATCACAGGACGAGCAACATTAAAAGTATCGCACATCAAACGTCTGCCCGAATACCTGGGAGCTTATGACTACGCTCTCCTTGCCAATGAGGCACGTGCCATGTCGGGTGAAGACGACCTTTACTCCCGTCTGGAACTGGATCTGATAAAATACAATTTGGATAAAGACCTCTACCCGGATGTTAACTGGATAGATGAAATAATGAAACGCACATCTATCCAACAGAACTATTACATCAATGCACAAGGAGGAGGCGACATAGCCAGATATTATCTTTCATTAGGGTATCAGGATGAAGGAGCGGCCTACCGGCAGGAAGACAACCTGTTCAAAAAGCCTTTGTCATATAAAAAAATAACATATCGTGCCAATATTGACATGAATCTGACCAAAACAACCAAAGTTTATTTTGGTCTGGACGGATATATTTCCAACTATACCAGCCCGGGTGGACAAAACACGAATACGGTATGGTCAGCAGTCCGTCAGCTAACTCCACTGATGTTTCCTAAAACCTATTCAGACGGTACCTTCCCTTCTTATGGAAAACATGACCTTGCTTCTCCGTATGTCATGCTAAATAACACCGGATACACGCAAGATGAAACTCAGCGTAATATGCTTACACTCAAACTTGAACAGAAATTCGGAGGATTCCTGAAAGGAATGACAGCGTCGGTACAAGCGATGAGCGAAAATATCAATTATTTCAATGAAGGACGTTACATATGGCCTGACCTCTACCGCGCTACAGGAAGAAGTTCACAAGGGGTACTCATCAAAACATTACGTACTGCCAAAGAGAACATGAAATATACACAAAATAACAACAGATACAGAAAATACTACATGGAAGCCAAAGCCAACTGGGACCGTACATTTGGTTTGCACTCACTAGGAGCATTGGCTTTATATTACATGGAAGATGTTCATAACACCCAATGGAAGTATGACGCGATGGGTATCAATGCCATTCCTCAACGGCGTCAAAACTTATCAGGACGTGTTTCCTATGGCTATAACAATTGCTATTTCATTGATGCAAACTTCGGTTACACAGGTTCTGCACAATTCGAAAAAGGAAAAAGATTCGGCTTCTTCCCTTCCATTGCTGTAGGCTGGGTACCGACATCCTATAACTGGGTCAATGAGGCCATTCCCTGGTTAAGCTTCCTCAAGTTCCGCGGCTCCTACGGTCAGGTAGGTAATGACCAGATCAGTGGTGACCGGTTCCCTTATTTGACATTAATCAATGACAATGCCGCCTCTTACTGGGGATATCGTGAACGGGGTATTACAGAAACTGTGAAAGGAGCCGACAACCTTCAATGGGAAGTAGCAAAGAAACTCAACTTTGGTATCGATGCCAAGTTCTTCCACGACAAGCTCTCTGTCACTGTTGACTTTTTCCGCGATACACGTGATCACATCTTCCAGGATCGTGTGACGCTGCCTAAGTTTGTAGGTATGGTTACCGTCCCGAAATCAAATGTAGGAAAAATGCATAGCTATGGTTCTGACGGAAACTTCGAATTCTTCCACCAGATCAATAAAGACATGAGCTTCACTGTACGCGGCAATTACACTTTCTCTCAGAATATTATTGATTACTATGAAGAAAACAAGTTACCTTATGATTATCTGAGTGTAACCGGAAAACCCTTTAACATCCTTCGCGGATATATTGCAGAAGGTCTCTTCTCCAGTAAAGAAGAAATCAACACAAGTGCCGACCAAAGCGGATTCGGCCGCATTCGTCCGGGAGATATCAAATATCGTGACGTAAATGGAGACGGTATTATCAATGACGATGACAAAGTACCTTTGTCTTATTCCAACCAACTCCCCCGGGTAATGTATGGGTTCGGAGCCGATTTTCATTGGAAAGACTTAACCCTCAGCTTCCTTTTCAAAGGTTCGGCAAAAGTAGACTACTACCGTTCGGGACTCGGTAATGACGCAGGATGGATTCCCTTCTATAACGGAGAACTCGGCAACGTTATCAAGCTGGCCAACAATCCCAAGAACAGATGGACGCCCGCATGGTATTCAGGCACCACCGCTACGGAAAATCCCCATGCAGAATTCCCACGTCTCTCCTACGGAGGTAATACGAACAACTCCCAGCTTTCCTCTTTCTGGAAACGGAACGGTTCTTTCCTGCGCTTTCAGGAACTCAGTCTGAAGTACAACCTGAAGACTCCATGGATAAAAAAGACAGGACTATCTTCTGTCGATCTGGAGTTTGTTGCCAACAACCTTTTTACTATCGACAAAGTGAAGTATTTTGATCCGGAACAGGCATCTGCAAACGGGGCCGCTTATCCGATACCGGCAACTTACACGTTCCAGGTTTATCTTAAATTCTAAAAATAATATAGAACACTCATGAAAAAGTTATTCAAAATAATATTGGGAGCAACAGTAGGAAGTACACTACTACTCAGTTCCTGCAATTTTCTGGATGTAGACCCATACTTCGAAGCTACTTTCAAAGAAGACTCCATCTTTCACAGCAAGAAAAATGCTGAAGGTTATCTCTGGAACACTCCGAAAGGTTTTCCCGACGCAGGGGCTATCTGGGGAAATTCCTGGAATCCGGGGGAATCTGCTTCGGACGAAATAACACTTAAATATCAGACAAATGAATTTTGGGGACTACAATTTTCCGTAGGTACCATCAACAGCAGAAATCTGCCTATCCAAAACCAATGGTACGACATGTATGTCATTGTAGCAAGATGTAACAAAATGCTTAAAGAAGTCTACAATGTACCTGATATGAACGAAATGGACAGAAGACGTTATATCGGATATGTTCACTTTATGCGTGGGTACGCTTATTATCATCTTTTGATGAACTGGGGACCGTTGATTATCGTGGGCGATGAAGAACTGAGCACCTCGAACCTGCCGAATATTATAATCGCGAACGGGCTACCTATGATGAGTCTGTAGATTATATATGCGATGAATTCCGACTGGCAACTCAAGGCATCTATTCGGCGGATGAGCAAAGCGTCAACTATTATCAACGTCCGACCAAAGGAGCAGCCATGGCACTCATCGCCCGTTTGCGCCTCTTCCAGGCTTCACCGCTTTTCAATGGCGGAGCTGCAGCCCGTAAATGTTTCGGGACCTGGAAACGTAAAAGCGACGGAGCCTACTATGTCAATCAAGAGTATGACCCGAGACGCTGGGCCGTTGCAGCAGCTGCCGCCAAACAGCTGACCAAAATGGGATACGAGCTACATACAGTGGAAGCAGATGCCCAGAACCCATATCCTCTGGCCTCCAATGTCCCTACTGCTAACTTCCTGACGGAGCAGGCAATATCGATCCTTATCACTCTTACTCCGACATGTTCACAGGAGAAGGTATCATACAGACTAATAAAGAATTCATCTGGGCGATGGAATCCAGTAACGTCACTAACTATACCCATCACTCATTCCCTGTCAAGTTTGGCGGATGGGGTTCAATGTCTGTGCCGCAGAGGGTAATTGATTGCTATCTGATGGCAGATGGGCGGACTATTCATAATTCATCGGCAGAATATCCATATGAACCGGACTTCAGCAGACTCACCGGCGAATCCAAAAAACTGGGGACATACCTACTGAGGGAAAACGTACCTATGATGTACGCCAATCGTTCGGCACGCTTCTATGCCTCGATAGGTTTTCCGGGTCGCTACTGGCCGATGAGTTCAGCTTCTACCGACGCCTCCTACGTCAATCAGCAATTCTGGTATTCTCACGATGATACCAATGCCGGAATTGCCGGTGCCGGAAATAACGTAAACGACTACAGTGTCAGCGGTTATGTTCCCGTCAAATACATTCATCCGGACGACTCATGGGCTAACGGCAAAGGGAGTGTAAAAGGCGCATTCGTCACCAGCCCTAAACCGTTCCCTATCATTCGTTATGGTGAAGTGCTACTGGAATATGTAGAAGCATTGAACCGTGTAGAAGGTACAGTGACCGTAGAAGTATCCGACAATACAGGTACACTTATTGAGGAAACCGTTAGCCGTGATCCGGCAGAAATGACTAAATATTTCAACATGATACGTTATCGCGTCGGCTTGCCGGGAGTAGATGCCAACGACATGGCAGAAGCAGACAATTTTGAAAAAATCATCCGCAATGAACGTCAGGTAGAGCTCTTTAACGAAGGATACCGATATTTCGATACGCGCAGGTGGGGAACCTATCTGGACGAAGATGCCAACAGCTCCAACTGGCGGGGACTGGATGTGACAAAAGACCGTACAAATGCCAACGGTAATGAAGGATTCTGGAATATTGTGACGATCAATACACAAAATGTGCGAGACCGCATTGCACTGCCTAAAATGGTATTCTTACCGATCCGCCATGATGAATTGCTGAAGGTTCCCAATGCCGACCAGAATTTCGGATGGGACAGATAATATCAAAACATGAATAACAGACTGAATATGAAAAAGAAATTTAATATAATGCTCTGCACCCTTATAGGTGTATTGAGTGCTTGCAATGAATACGATTTCGACCAGGAACAATACCGGAACGAAGTAGGCTTACTCAGTAATTCGAGTCTGATCTACGACCGGCAGGTGGCTAATGTAGGACAAGAAAAAGATACGATCTATCTGGTTGCCACGGTTAGCGGCTCACAAATAAGCCCTAACACACACCATGTAGCTCTTCTGGAATCGGATTCTTTGCTGAAAGCATACAACAAATCCAACTTTGATATAGAAAAAGAAAAATTTGCCAAACTGCTTCCCGATGAATGCTATGATTTTCCCAATAAGGAACTGGATATTCAGGCAGGCACTTCCAAAGTAATGTTTCCGATCTATCTGAAAAATCTGGAAAGGATTTCACCGGATTCTATTTATTTTCTGGATTACAAGATAGATCCGGAAAAAACACCTAATTATAATCCGGATAAAAGTCATGTATTATTGCGTATCTATAAAGAAAACTATTACGCAACGACAAAGACTTCTACCTACTACAATTATACAAGCAGTACGATTGTAATTCCTAACCCCAGTGGTAGTCCCGAAGTCCGTAGACCGACAAATGCCAATCAAGTATTCCCGATCGGTGCCAATTCGGTACGCATGATGGCAGGTGATGAAGATCTTGGCGATTATAAGACAGCAAGAAGCAGAATTGTATCTAAGAGTATCATTCTGGAAATTGGCGAGCAGCAACCGGAGAATCCTCAGGCCAGAGAACTTACCATCAGAGCGCATGACAGAGTTAATGATGTGGAAGTGGATCCGGTCGATGTAGTACAACTTACCCCAATCGATGATTACGACAACACATTCCTGTTAAACGCTATCCGTACTCCCGACGGACGTGCCACTTATTACAAAGAGTTCCGTCTGCATTATAAATATCGCCTGGAATCCACCGCCCCTTACCGGGAAGTGAAAGCCAAACTACGATATGAATTTAACCCAAGAGTAGATAACTTGTAATCAAATCAAATGAGTATGAAAAAAAATATATTAATCATCGGGCTCGCAAGCATATTCGGAATTGCTTCCGGACTTATCTCTTGTTCGCCCGATTACGAAACCGAGTTTAAAGTAGAAACGCTCGTAGTTCCTGATAAAAGTCAGGCACCTATCACTTTCCCACTTCTGGGAGGAGAACATGAAATTGAAGTGCAGACCAATGTACCACTCGACAGATGGAGTGCCCAGTCCAATGCAGAATGGTGCAAGGTAGTACAACACGAGGGCAAAGTAGTCGTATCTGCCAGTGCAAACAATATATACAAACAACGCCGGGCAGAAATCACTGTAGCCTATGGTCATCAAAGCTATTCCATCACTGTCTCGCAGTTTGGTAAAGAACCGGCCATCCTGATAGGTGACAAGCTACAACAGGAAGGATATGTAGAAATAATAGATGCAGAAAGAGAAACATTGACAATTCCTGTAGCGACCAACCTGAATCTGGATAATATCATTATACCAGACACTTGCAACTGGATACGTCTGGCAGAGCAACCTGCCACATTTGATGCAAAGACGCGTGCAGCGGAAGACGTAAACAAACAGGAACTGAAATTTACGCTGGATAAAAGCACCGAGACTGACGTACGTTATTGTACGATTATCCTCCAGTCTTCCCAGAATTACAGCTATACAGCTTCTTTCCTGATAAAGCAACAACCTAGAGGTTATATAGTCGAAATCGATGAAGACAAGAAGATCTATGAAGTGAAAGCAATGGGAGAAACAATCACTATTCCTTTCAAAGTAAATTCTCCTGCCGGTGAAGTGTCATATACCTATGAAGTCGAAGAATCCGCCCAATCCTGGATCACTCCAGTATCATTACCCGCTTCAAGAGCACTGCGTGATGTCTCCGAAAGCTTTATCATTAAAGCCAACACTGAAGTTGAGAATCAACCTCGTGAAGGAAAGATAACCTTCAAGAGTACCAATAGCACCGACAAAGTACCAAGTCAGTTCGTAGTCACAGTAAAACAGGCCGGATTTATCGCGACACCTCCTTTAAATGTGATCAATGCTACTGCTACTCCGGGAGCCGGAAGTATTCAGCTGCAATGGGAGATACCTGAAGATGTAGACTTCAACAAGATAAAGATTACCTATTACGATAAAGTCACGAAAGAAAATAAAGAGATCTTAATAAATGACTATAAGACAACATCCTATATCATAGATGATACTTACCAATGTGCAGGTGAATACTCATTTACTATCAACACCTATGGTCCGACTGGTATGGAGACAGATAGTCCGGTAACAATAACAGGCATTTCCGGCGAAGCTTCCGAAATGGAACGTGTTACTCTTACTATCGATATGCTTTCCGACAATGCTAATCATGTCGGAGACGGAGGCGGTTTACCGGCATTGATTGACGGGAAGGTGAATACTTATTATCATACCAAGTGGAATGCTCCTGTTACAACAGAAGCACATTATGTCCAGATCAAACTGAACAAACCATTAAAGGACCTTTGTTTTGAATATGATGCACGTCAAAGCAGAGTGAATAACGGAGGTGACGTAAAAGCCGCAACAATATATGGAAGTATGAACGGTGAGTTCTTTGAAAGTATGGGTAATGAAGAATTCAATCTGCCGACAACAAACGGTGGCCATGCCACAGCTAAAAACAATGTGAGTGGAAAGCAAGCTTACAACTATATCCGATTTACTCCTACGGCTCGCCGTGACAAAGATCCATTGGATTATACTGTCGCAGGCAGCGCATGGTGGAATATGTCCGAAATATACCTTTACAGAATAAGACATGATGAAGCCTGGGCAAGAGAGCAGCTAGGCATTTAACAAAACAAGAAAAGACTGACGAAGAACAAAATAAGATCAGATTAGACACATTTTCTTATCGAGTTCTTCGCCAGTCTTACTTTTTATAAAATTGGATGATAAGAATTATGAATATGAAACCCAAGAAATTAAGCCTCTTATTAACTATCTTGCCAATGATTATTGCAGCTACAGGTTGCCATTCCCGGCAAGAGTCTAAAGCAGACATCACTCCTCATTGTATCAATCTTCAGGCAGACAGCCTCTACCGGCAAGCAATAGCCCTGATGGAATCTTCCTATGATGTAGACTCCACCCGAAAATGCATCCGCTTTCTGGACAAAGCTTTGGCAATCGACAGTTTAAATCCTGACTATTACGGCATGAAAGCCAAACTTTTATCTGAAATGGGAGAACTGGACTCCGCCCTATACATACAAACACTTGCTATGGAGAAAAACGCAATTACTGGTGAGTATCTGTTCCAACTGGGACTACTTCAAGCTGCCAAAGATATGCACGCTGAAGCCCACGAAAGCTTTGGAAAAAGCAAGGTTTTCCTTCAAGCAGTACTAAAACAATATCCCGACAGCTTGGGAGCTTTTATCCTGGCAGAAGCCGCCAATTCTCTCTACGAAAATAAAGATTCACTTTTCATGAGAAATATAGATGAAATCCGTAAACGCTTTCCCGAAAGGTTGCTGGAAATAGAGATGACCCGAAGGGTGAAACCGCATTCGCTGGTCAATCAAATAAGAAGGATTCAAATAGAAAAGGATTATAATATTGATTTTGATATGGATAGTCTCGTTGAGGCGACTGTAGCGAAATAACCTTTTTTCCAAATGAAAAATGACAGCACTTTTGCCCTCACGCTCTCATTCCCGCTTCAATCCCCCTATTCATCGGAGTTACAGCGATTAGAGATCCAATGATAGCAGCGTGAGAGCAACCGTTTGCCCTCACGTTGCTACCAATCATTCTATTTTCAGCAAATGATAAAGTGTCCCCTTACCGGACTTCCGGCAGGGAATATTCAGCTTCTGAAGCGCACGGCCGAACACAGCTACCTTATTGATAGCCAACCTGTCCCGTGTCTTCGTCTGCAAATAATTCAGAATCTGCATGGACGTCATCCATTCGCCTCCCTCCTCTTCTTCCGCCGGACGGAGATAACAATGGAACAACTGTTCCAACGGGCTCGCCTGCTCAAATTCACGGTTCGTCTGCTTCAAAATCTTTTCATCCTCATCATCCAGCCAGTAACGCTCACCCTTATAAATGGCTTCCATCGCCTGAGCATAAAGCTGTTTGTAATTGATGGTAGCATTGATTTTGATAGGAGCTATCACCTCAATACAGATAAAACGACGGCTGCCACTGGGATCGGCAAGCAAATCTTTCTGATTGCTGGTGCCGATAAAGGAAGCATAACGACGCATTTCACGAATAGTATTGCCATGAGGCTTGCGCAAGTTAGCAACAGGCTTTTGCAACAAATGCTTCAGAAACCCCTGCTGGCTGACATTGATCTGATCAAACTCATCAATGTTGATCAGAAAAAAACGTCCTAAATAACGCTCCGCTTCCTGCTTACTCTTGAAATCAATACTGTCCGTATAGCCGAAACGCAACTCAGGCGGCAGAATAATCCGGCAAAACGTTGACTTACGATACCCTTGCGGACCGACAAGCAAAGGTGACGTACTGTTTCCATGCTGCCGATCCACCCCTCTCCAATGCGCCACCATGCTCAGAAACCAACGATAAAACAACTCCTGCCAGTACGGATTCGTACAAGGAACCAATCCTGCCAATGCACGGATACGGTCTTTCCCGTCCCAACGGCCGACATCATAAAGATATTCTTCTACAGGATTGTGCAAAGGAACATATTCCGAATTCAGAAAACGGTCTACATCACGATCCCAGGCATTGATCCCTTCTTTCAAGGCACAGATAGAGATACTGTTGCGCACACGTTTGTCCACGGGCTTAAAGTAAAAGTGGATGGAATCACGCTGGCGGTATTCCAGATCATCCAACACGGTGTTAAAACGAAATTCATAACGACGGTTCATAAATTCTTCCAGCAGAAAAGCCGTCTCCTGCTCCCTTCCGATACTGTTTTTCTTACCAAAACCCTTACATTCCTGATAAAGATTATGAATCGTCGAGCGTATGATTCGCTCATCCTCTTCCCGATAGTAATGAATGAGTGTCTGCCGGACCGCTTCTTCTTCGGGGATACCCGCTTTGAAACAATGCTCGGCAAGGTGTACAAGCAAAGGTTGCAAATCATCTCCACGCTTCCAGTCTTCCATTTCCTGAAATGCCCTGTTCAACGCCGCTTCATAAATCTTCGTGAAAGTTTTTGCAGACTCATATCCCGGTTTCAATCGCAACAACAGATTCTTTTCACCCTGCTTGCGCTGCCGGAAAGTTTCTTCACCGGGCATAGCGAGCGGTTGTTCCAGACAGAACGGCACTGCATCGGGATTGTAATATGGAGATTCGTCCAGTGTCATGCGACACTTCTGTGTCAGCACCGGTGCTTGCAGATTAATATCATAAGGAAGCATCGGCTGGTAGCACTTTACCGCCAGCCAGTAGGCATGAGCATGAAATAATTCCGCTTCCGCTTCTTTTTCGGGCTGTCCTCTGTCATCCGGCAGGGCAAAACGCACCCATATCTTCACGCTACGGCCACTGGAACCACAGAATGCGGCGAAAGTCTGAGGCAAGAGTGCCGCCTGCCGTTTCACATATTCCATTTCGGACGGGCCTGCAGCCGGTTCACTTCCAACTGCACCAGTCCGTTATATTGTTTCATTTTTCGTTCGCCTTCTTTAGTGCGGGTACATTCTACGGCAGAATAGATATATGGCAGTTTGTCTATATGTTCGTACTGGCTGTACGTACCTTCCAGCATCGGTATCAGGTTTCGCAAAGCCGTAATGTGTCCCGATTTTGTCTCCGTTTTCATTTTGTTGAATAATGTACCTGCTTCGCATATGCTTAGAGCTTCTTTTCCACTCCCGCTGTCTTGTCTGATTAAAGTTATTTTCATTCTTTTTGTCTGTTTATCTACCAATATTGTTTATCGCTTAATTCCTGTAAAGGTACGATATTATATTACGGCATACAAACTTTTCCTCTAATAAAACAGACTTTTGCTCGCATTAACCTTATAATAAAATATGACATCAATCACACGTAGATGGTTCATTTCTTACCATGATTTCCCTATATCATTGTATCTGAATGGCTTACAGTTTCCTTTAATTTCTTATTTTGGAAACGAGCGTTCCTATATCGGAAACGCTCGTTTCCTGCCTTGGAACTGCCGTTCCTATAAGGGAATGCCAGTTTCCAAGCAGGAAACTGGCGCTTGACTTATATGATTGGATTAACTTGACCGCATGAAATGTTTCAATCAACCTGATCTTTCAGGAAGCATTCAATCATATATCGGTCAATAATGCGTGAGTTATCAGCTATTAACACCTGATTTCAGTTATTAATGGCTGAAATGCCAATCGTTAATAGTTGACACTTCAGACATTAATACTCTGTAAATCAAATAATAGCAGTAAAAACAACATATAATGCGACGAAACTGAGTGAGAGCAACCGTTTGCTCTCATACTTGCACCACACTTGCTACCACGCCCGAAACCACGATGAATAAAGGGATACAGACGGACTGTTAGAGCATGAGGGCAAAGTCGTGTTGAATTCCTATGGAGCGTAAATTTGAGTATGAGTTTTATTTAGTCCGATACCTTAAATTATCAAACAGGCGTTCTATCAATCGTCTGTCTTTTACAATAATATCGGCAGTTCCTCCAACTCATATTTAAAGTCGAGAGTCTCTTCATAATTAGTTGTTAATCCGTTGGGTAATTCAACGTTAATCAAATATGTTTCAATGGTCTTTTCTCCTGTTTTCTGCGTTTGGGTGACCAAAGAAATAGAAGATACATATCCCTCTATATATCCATACTCCATGTAGGGATAGTTCTCTAACTTAATAACGACTTTACTGTTTTCTTTTACCTTTCCGGCTCCATTGGCCGGAAGCAGCCTGACCATATATATGGTTTCCTTGGGTATCACTCAAATACCGCTTCTCCTGCCTGCACAAATTGACCATCTGAAATAAATTTCAGGAACTCTACTTTTCCATCAAAAGGAGCTTTGAAAACATATTTCTGTTCCCATGCGGCCATATTTGCTATCAAGTTCTGATGAGTGGACAAAGTTCCACTTTCAGTTCCCGTTCTTTCTCCAGTTGTTCCACTTCCAGTTGCTCCAGCCGATGGTATGCTTCTGTGATTTGCATGCGGGTCGAGGCAATCTCCTATTTATGTTTTGTACCTCCTGTACTGTTGTCAGGTAATTATTTTTAATCTGATCGGTCTCATATTCATAAGTCGCTATTTCCTGCTGATCAAGAGAGACATAACGTTTAAGCCATTTCCGGGCAACATCCATTCTATCTTTTGCAGCTTTCTGCGAGTCCTCCGCTTCTCGGACAATCTTCTTTTTCCATTCAATGCTCGTCGTGATATTCTCTCTTTGCTTTTCGTAGACATTCTGCTGCAGATAGTCACATTGAGCTTTCAGAGCTGCAAGAAAGGCATAGTATTGAGGGTTGATTTCTCCTAAATATACCTTGTCGGGAAATGTATCTTTAAGAGCAAGCAAATGGGTGCCATCGAAATCTATTCGATTTATTAAATCCGCAATCTTCCGCACATCCTCTGTAGAAGCAGGATTTTGCACGACCGCTATATATTCCCCCTTCTTCACCTCCTCCTGTGCTTTGTGCGAAGAAGCAGCAAATTCCCGTACTGTTGGCAACAAGCCTTACGGTCGGGTTCTGCGCATTAATTTTAATTTGCCCGGTCACCATATCCGGGTATTTGATAATCCATCCGAACAATAGAAATAATGCTGCAAATACAATGACCGCCAGTGCCACCCATTTTCCGAAAGCCATGGGCATCCGGTCAATAATCTCATCCAGTTCTTCGCTTCTTCCGGATGATTTAGTCTGCGCTTTCTTCTGTGAGAAGGTGTTTGTTTCGGTTCATATTGGCTTTGAATTAAGTTGTAATAATACTGTTTGTTTGTCATCAGGCTTTGATGATTGCCTGTCTCTATGATCATTCCCGCTTTTAATACGATGATTTGGTCTGCCTGCGAATCGTACTTAGCCGATGAGCTACCACAATGACTGTCCTGTTTTGAAAACGTTATTTAATGCCCTTACTATCTTTTGCTCATTAATCGTATCAAGTGCATTGGTAGCTTCGTCCAGAAACAGATAGTCCGGATCCTTGTAGAGCGCTCTTGCTATCAGTACACGCTGCCGTTGCCCTCCACTCAAACCTCTGCCCATTTCTCCGATCATTGTCTGGTATCCCTGCGGCATAGCTTCTATCTCGTGGCTGATATTGGCTACTTCAACAGCCTTCTGCAATGCCTCATAATCAATATTGGCATCATCCAGTACAATATTGTTCTGTATGGTGTCATTAAACAATTTCCCGTCCTGCATCACGCAGCCGCATTTAGCACGCCAATTGCGAAGACTGATATTATTCACGTTCATATCTCCCATACAGATTTCTCCGTAAGAAGGCATGTATAGACGCAACAACAGTTTGAGTAAAGTAGATTTGCCGCATCCGCTGTCTCCGACAATAGCGGTCACTTTTCCTTTAGGAATCTGCAAGGTGATGTTTTTCAAAACCAGCGGAGCATTTCTCGAATACTGAAATGATACGTTCTTCAGATATAAACTTTTGTCTACAGGCAAACTCAGACTGTTGCTTATCACAGGCGAAGAATCGTCTTCATCTTTCAGCTGATGAATTTCATTGATACGCATAAAGCTGATTTTAGCATACTGGGCAGATTGTATAAAACTGACTAACTGTGCCACAGGTCCGTTCAGCATCCCTATAATAAATTGCGTTGAGATCATGACTCCGAAAGTGATATCTCCATTGATAACGGCGATGGCACAGTAGAACGTGACGGCAATATTCATCATACTATTGATAAATTGCGCCCCAAGCGACTGTGCATTATTGATTTTCAGCACTTTCAGATTCAACCGGTATATCCTTGCCTGTATAGCTTCCCATTTCCAGCGTTTAAGGTCTTCGTAATTGTTTATTTTAATCTCCTGAACATTTTCGATGGTTTCCACCCAGTAACTTTGGTTCTTGGCATTCAGTTCGAAATACTCCCAGTCGAGCTTTTACGTATGCTCAAAAGGTGAAAATCCATGCTACATAAATCCACTGCCCGCTATAAAAATAAAAGATCATAGGATTATAAATCAACAGTATAATGCTGAATACAACGAATGTAATGATAGAGAAGAACATCCCCAAGGAGTTGTTCATCACAAAGCTGCGTATTCTTTCATGATCGCCCGCCCGTTGAAGGATATCACCGACCAGTTTGTTTTCGAAGAAAGTCACCGGTAATTTCATTAATTTGATCAGATAGTCCGATATGAGGGAGATATTGACACGGGTAGAAACGTGCAGCAAGACCCAGTCTCTTAATACATTTGACAGCGTTATACTAAGTAAAAGAACAATATTGCCGATTAGCATCATGTAGATGAAAGATATATCCTGAGTATATATACCTATATCTATTACAGATTTTGAGATAAACGGAAGTACTGCTTGCAGTCCGGTGGCTATCAACATGATAGCGAACAATATGCCGAATGCTTTTTTATATGGCGTAAAATAGTTGAGAAGGTTTTCGAAACTTTTGAATCTTCGATCCGTTCATGAGCTTCTATTTGCTTGAAGTTTGCCATAGGCTCCAGTACCATCAGCATCCTTCTTCCCCTTCCTTATACCATCTGTCTTTGAAATCCTCTTCCGGATAGGAAAGCAAGCCTTTGGCAGGATCGGACACATATATCTTCCCTTTTTGTTTTATACACAACTATGAAGTGGTGCTGGTCCCAGTGTATGATACATGGCAGTGGAATCCTGTTGGTCAGATTCTCCATAGTCGCCTTAACCGCTACAGTTCTTAGCCCTATTTTTCGGCAGCATAGCTAATATCCAAAAGGAAACTCCTTCTCTGGTTATCCCACATAAATCCCTCAAATATTGCAACGAATAGTATTTGCCGTAGTATTTTGCTATCATTTTGATACATGCTGGGCCACAGTCTTTTGCATCCATTTGGTACTCCCAGGAATTGTCTTGTTTGCATAAAAGATTTATATTTCTTGCAAAGATGCGAAATTTATTTCTATATTTGCAGAATCACACAAATAAAATTTAATACTTATGAAGCAAAATTAACAAGGCACTCATTGATGAGATTCGGAAAGAGATGCCAGTACTGACAGAAATGGAAATGAGATGTTGCAACAGGTGGAGATGGTGGAACTACAAGTTGGGATTGTTTATTCAATTGCATGCACCATATGGATCCCTCCCGATCTGCGCAAGATTATGCTAATGATTATAAAGATATTTATGGTCTTGATCCTACAGCAATGGGAGGAGTTCCCAATGAATTAATTGGAAATGTCCTTAGCGTTATGGGATTTGGTAATACAGTTCCAGGTTCAATGACTTCTAACAGAGACTATTATCAAGTTGCAACTATGGTAAATCCTGATGGCACAGGACATACTATTATAGTCTTTGCAGTACCAGATGAAAACGGAAAAATCTCTTATTTTGACCCAACCCTAGAGGGGGAAGATGGGAAAAAGGTAAGAAAAGTAGACATTTCGGATATATCCACAATATATCGAATAAAAAAAGCCGACATTGATACTACCATTGGTGCTCATGAGGAAAGCTACGGCTATGCCTATGGTTATTTTGGTTATGGTAATTACGAAGATAGTTATGGCTATGGTAATAGTTATTACGGGAATTATAATTATGAAAATATTAGTGACTACAATGGTACTGCTAACAGTGATTACAGTTACTATAATTAATACTACAATTAATAAAAAGCTATGCGAGTTCTGCAAGATTTAGTCTTGTTATCATTATTACTTTTGAGTATATCAAAAGTATATTCTCAAGAAGATAAAAAAACTAAAGAATTATTCAATTCTGGTGGATATATATCTGATGGATATGCATTGGATAGAAACCAAGTACGATTTAATCAGTCCAGCGATTTTGTATTCCATTATATTCCCGGCGGTGATCGATTAACATGCATTACTTCAAAACAAGTTAGAGACTACAATCGACATTATAATTGTATACTATCAAAAGACAGTAATTTTATTGCATACGTATCTGTGCCTCCCATATTTTGCGGGGATAAAGATTCCATTTATGCTGACTTTAGTTTTAAAACAGGATTTATGATTGAAGTGAATACTTATCATTTAGAAATAATCAAAGGAGATTTTTTTGTAAATACAGGGGAAAGAGTGACCTCTTTATGCGACCTTCCTCTCACTTATATATAATCTTTAAAATATGCTCGTAAAGCATATAATGCGGATACTGTAATTACATATCCTTTAAGAATGTGGGAAAATTTAGAAAATAAGTATAATCATTGCCAAGTAATGATTATTCAAAAAAAACGTCGCGGATGTATTGTTCTGTATTGCTTTTATAATGACAAAGGTGCTAGAAAATTAAGTCAATATATAAGATCATTAAAAAAGGTATTTTGGTATAGAGAGCCTAAAGATTATATTGAAGTAATAGATCCACCAATCATAGAAGAATACGAAATACCTCATTTAAAAGCTAAAGAAAAGTCCGCTGATAATTAAGATGCAAATAAGATGGGGATTTATCCCATCGTTTCTATATTTGTGAAATCACAAAACTAAAATCAAACACTTATGAAACAAAAATTAACAAGGGCACTTATTGATGAAATTCGAAAAGAAATGCCTGTATTGAGTCAAAATGAAGAAAAAGGAGTAATCGGAGGTACTTTATATGTAATTGGAGTGGATGGGCGTGTACTTTACTCTAACGAAACAAATACAGATGAGGTTCTTGTATCAATGGGATCATGGGATGGGGCTCCAACAATGGAATTGCCTAAAGGTACATCTTTTCAAATATCTTCTGGTCAATTGGTTATTGAAGGTACTAGTGAACAGAATCGAGATATCTATAGTTTTTTAACTCAAAATACTTCTGTAGAATGGTCTATGTGCGTGGATAGTTCAACTTATCATTTTTTCGCAGGTACCAATCATCAAGAAAAAGAAGTGTCAATGGCGTATAGTGGATGTGATATAAAATATCATAACCATCAGAGTGAATATGCTAACTATCCAAGTGATGCAGACTATGAAACAAAGAGTAAATTACAAGAAATTGGATATAAAGAATTTTATATTTATCATGAGCCAACTGATACCTATATTCCATATTGAGAACAACAATTATGAAAAATAGAATTATATCACTTTTCATATATTTATTGCCTAGTTTAATCTATGCTCAAAATAATGCAGACGACAAATATGAGATTCTGTCTCTAACTGACATGTTTAGTCTTTTCAAAGATAGTAAAAATAGTGTTCCTCAAGATTATGACGAAATATATGTTCCCGGTTACTTCTATGAGCCTTCCTTTATGTATCCTTCACCTTTAAAGAAAGAATTTTGTTGTGTAGCTCAATGGAGAATCCCAAACAGAAACTGTAAGTATCTATTTTTAGAAGATATATTTCCGCAAAACAAAGATTCCTTAAAACAAGCTTCTCTTGAATTACAAAAAATAAAAGAGAAATATGGAATGAGAGAATCAGCTATGTATCAAGATGTGCCCGCAGGTTATAATGGTATAATTGCCAAATGGTTCACTGGTAGATTATTCGTTTTGCATTGCCCAAGAAAGCTATTTAATACAGTTGTATCAAAGAAAGCTTCACTCATATCCATTCATAAAGGTAGGATATCTGACGAAAAACAAATAACTCCAGATGAGGGTAAGTTTGAATCTTCTTGTTTTCCACAAAAAGGAGGCATGATATTAATACGCGAAGACGGATGTTGGTATGATGACATTAAAAGGAATATAGATTTTTTAATCTCTCCCCTAATTAATGAAAATTTTTCTACAGAATTTAGCAAACATGTTGGGAGGGAATATTCATTTCTATTGGAAGTAGTCCCTAAAACAGGACAAATTATTCCACACCTCTTATTGCCGAAAACATTATCTACCGACGAGAAAATGATTGTATCTTATTTAGAAAAACAAATAAGGAAGTTTCCTGAAAACAGTTTTGGCCCCCTGATAACCATTGACAAGAAAATGTTATATGGTCGATATTTAAAATTTATTGTAAAAGATGAAAAGTTTAAGATTGAAGACTACCTTGAATATTGATATTAAGTCAAGAAACAATACTAAGTCACTGATTTCGAACACTGCTTATTGAAATTGCCACAAAGAAGGACTACAACCATTCTGCCATAGTACAATTCAATATTGAAGATTTCCCTATTAAAGCGAGTTAATATAAACGAAGTATGAAAAATAATTTTTTGGTGAACTTTATATTATTACATGGATATTCATTAGACAACTCTAGTCTGATGTTTGGTAAAATGGGGTATTCTTTAATTCTTTTCGAATATTCTCACTATTTTAAGGATGCTTTAGCTGAAAAACATGCTTTTGAGTTATTGCAAGAGGTACTAGCTTCTCCTATGAAAAGCAATACATTTAATGAAGGAAAAATGGGAATAGCATGGTCTCTTATTCATCTTATTGAAAAAGAATATATTGAAGCTGATTATCTGGAATTATATGGTCAAGAACATAAAGAAATAGTAGCATTCATAAAACAATTAAAAACAGATATGAACAATATTGTATCTAAAAACGACGCTATATCGTTTTTAATAGCTTCTAAATCATATATTCAGGAATCTGATTTTGATGAAATACTTCCCAATTTAATAGAGAACCTCTATGATTACCTAAAACAAATTCCTAAAAGTTTGTTTGAACGTAATTTGTTCTATTACCATGCTACGAAAATGCTCTGTCTCTATAATCTTTATGAAGAATTAAGTATTCGAGGAGAAACATTAATTGACATAATAGTACAAACACATAAAAAATTAATCAGTGATAAACATGTTTGTACTAATATATCATTTGGGGTCAATCTTTTGCAATATGGTTTGTGCCATAAACGCAAAGATATCATAAAGCTGGCAAATGCGATTATAAAATGCTACTTTTCAAATATGGTTTTGGAAACCCTAAACTTAAAAGAATCAATTGATGCTATTTACAATCTGAATAAATTACAACTTCTTAATAAAGAAAGTGAATGGACATCTTTAAAGAAACAATTGTCAAGCCTCTTGTTTAATAAAGAATCTTATTTATATAAAGAAAATCGGCTGACATTAAGTAGACTAAAAGGAGGAATTCCCCAATTGTTACTTATGGAATGTCTTAATTTCCAAGATATAAAATCCACCGGACACTATATAATGCTGAAATGATAGAAAAAAATGTTGTAATCCTCAGAATAGAAACTGGCAATCCATCCGGTGTTGTACGCTATATTCAAATGTTAACAGAAGGTATGAAACATATGAACGGCATTAAAGTTCATATTATTTGTTTAAATACCAGTCTGATCTTTCCCAAATTTGAAGTGACAGAGGATAGGATAATTGCTAATATCCCATATCCTTCTAAATCCAAGCCTCTGAGAAATGAAATATATTGGCTTACTAAGTATTTTAACGTCGTATCCGACTTAATATCTCCCTATTTTAAAAACAGGAAACAATTAATTTGGCATGTGCAAGAATTATTACTAGTAAAATTAGCGGATATTTTAAAGTTATCTTTAGGCGGACATATTTTAACCCATTTACATATCATTCCTTGGAAACTAAGTCTTGAATATAATGAAAGTCTGTTTAAGAAACAGTACTCTCAATGGTTGAATAACACATTCAATTTAATAAATGAAAATCAACTAGAAAAGATTGCATATCCTTTATCTGATAGAATTATATGTGTTTCTTATTCCGCAATGAAACACATTATTTCAGCATATGGTATCCATCCAGACAAAATATCTGTTATATATAATGGTATGGATGATACGGGAATCACCTTGCAGGAAAGAAAATCTAGAACACCAGAGATCCTTTTCGTAGGCAGAATCAGTCGTGAAAAAGGAGTGATTTGTTTACTTAATGCATTAAATAAAGTAGCCAGTAGAGGGTATTTTTGCAAACTGAAATTAGTTGGGCAATGTACCGGATATATGTCATCTCATATCCGCAAAGCATACAAACAACTAAAGATTGACATATTAGGGACTGTTTCTTTTAATGAGCTGAAAGAACTATATACAACAAATACTATAGGAGTCATTCCTTCTTTACATGAACAATGTAGCTATGTGGCTATTGAAATGTCCATGTTTGGTATGCCAATGATCGTATCAGATGTAGATGCACTTTCCGAAATGTTCGAAGATGAAGTAAACGCTTTGAGAATCCCTTTAGTGTTTGATGAAGATTTTGGTTTAGAGCTAGATGAAGAGAAATTAGCAGACGCCATCATCCGCTTGATAGATGATGAAGCCTTAAGGCTAAAACTGAGCACAAATGCAATCAAGAACTACCAAGAAAGATTCACTCTGGAAAAGATGATAGAGAATACGATTAATGTATATGAACAATTAATAGAACAAGACAATGCCTGAAATAACAGTTCTAATGCCCGTCAGAAATGGTGAGAGATATATAAAAGAATCTATTGATAGTGTTTTGAATCAAACACTGACCGACTTTGAGTTTCTTATTATAGATGATGGTTCAACAGACCGGACAGTAGAAATCATTCAAGGATATACAGACAAAAGAATACGTTTAGTCAGAAAGGAGCATCAATTTATTCAAAACTTAAATGAAGGATTAGAGTTGGCTTCCGGCTCTTATATTGCACGCATGGATGCCGATGATATAATGCATACAGAACGATTAAGAATTCAATTAAAACGTATGAAAAAAAATCCGGATATTACAGTTTGTGGAACATGGGCTAAGATTTTCAGCGATAAGGGCAACGAAAGAAATGTTTCCCACCTTGGATATGGAATCATACACGAACCTGTGTTGGAATTACTAAAATACAACATGCTACTTCATCCTAGTGTGATGATTAAAAAAGAGTTTCTGCTTAATCACCATATTGAATATCAAAATTACCCCTGTGTGGAAGATTATAAATTGTGGTTTGATATAGCGAAAGCTGGAGGAATATTATTTGTAGAACCACAAGAACTATTAATGTTTAGAAGAAGTGATACGCAGGTCACCGTAACGAAGAAAAAGGAAATGTCTTTAGGTTCTATCCGTTTGAGAAAGGAAATTCTTCTCTATCTTCTCTCTGTATATAATAATAAAACATTAAATAGCCTATTATCCGACTTTGAAAATTTAGAAAAGAATAAATGGATGTCTAATGAAGACATTTTTCGTTTTTTTGTGAATCTATTTAATAGAATACAACGCGATACAATGGTTTAATCTTTCAATTGAAAATTAATAAATTATTTTAGATAGAATTAGAACAACCATGAATATCGCTTTTTTATCTTCATCAAACCCTAATGATCAAAATAACTGGTCAGGTACTCTTTACTCTCTATACACTTCACTTCAAAAGAAACATAGGGTGATATGGGTAGGCGAAACTGTGTTTGCTGAGGTTTGGGAATTCCACAAAGCCAATTTCAAAAACAATGAAACATTCTTTCCTGAAAATTATGCGTTGCTTTTTGGTAAATTGTTTTCTGACCTATTGAAAAAGGAATGTTATGATGTAATTATATGCCGAGATTATTTCTTTGCCGCATATCTCGTTTCGGATATACCACTTATTTATATTGGAGATACTACATTTCATCTGTTTAATCAATACATGAACTGGCAGGACAAAAGTCTTACCAAACTAGCCGAACAACTGGAATCACTCGCTATACAAAAGGTGGATAAAATTATTTATTGTTCGGAATGGGCAAAACAGAGCGCAATGCAGGATTACAATGCTGATGCCGAGAAAATAGAAGTGGTTGAATTTGGAGCGAATATCACAGAGAACATCCCGATTCCAGATAACGTATCGCCGATAAATGCACCATGTAACCTCTTATTTATCGGAAGAAATTGGAATATGAAAGGTGGAAATAAAGTACTTGAAATTTATCATAATCTAAAAGGAAGGGGATTTCAATGTACGCTTACTATTGTAGGAAGTGAACCTCCAATGTCCTTACCAAATGATCCGAATATTGAAATATACCCTTTTATCGACAAAACAAACTCCAATGACAGGTTAAAATTCCATGAGATCCTGACACGATCGCATTTTCTGATTCTGCCCACTCGCTTTGATTGTTTTGGAATAGTTTTCTGCGAAGCATGCGCCTATGGTATTCCATCGTTAGGCACTAATGTAGGAGGTGTATCACAGGTTATCAAAGAACGAGAAAATGGATTTCTGTTCAACATCGATGCTTCTTCGCTGGAATATGCTGATAAAATAGAAGAGATATTCAATAACCATATAACATATTCCAAACTAAGGAAAACTGCACGAAAGGATTTTGAAGAACGTTTAAACTGGGATATATGGCTCGATAAAAGCAATAAGATTATAGAACAGCTTGCATCCGAGCATCAACCGGATTTTTATCTTCCGGTTTATGTTATCAATATGAGAGAAAGAGTGGAACGTAAACAACATATTACTAAGGAGTTCGACAACAAGGAAGAATTCGAGTTAAATTGGGTAGAGGCTTCGGCCCATCCTATCGGTGCAGTAGGTTTATGGAATAGTATGATCAAAATCATAAAAATGGCAAAAGAGAAAGGAGATGACATCATTGTCATTTGCGAAGACGACCATTATTTCACGGAAAATTATTCTCCCAAATTACTGTTCAAAGAAGTTACAGAAGCTTATATACAAGGAGCGGAAGTACTTTCCGGTGGTATTGGAGGATTTGGACAAGCGATCCCTGCAGGATATCATCGTTATAAAGTTGACTGGTTTTGGTGCACACAGTTCATTGTTATTTATAATCGTTTTTTTGATAAGATGCTGGATTATTCGTTTCAGAATACTGACACAGCCGATGGAGTAATATCCAAACTAGCCACAAACATAATGGTTATCTATCCTTTTATCTCAGAACAAAAGGATTTTGGGTACTCGGATGTTACTCAGAGTAATATGGAACAGCAGGGTAAAATAAGAGAGCATTTTGCAAGAGCGAATAAACACATGAAATCAATAAGTCTGAAATAAAAGAAAGATTGATGACAATGATAAACTTATTATTTATACAAAATAAAATAGTCTAATGGAAAATCTCATTTTTGATATAGGTTTTCATAAAGGAGAAGATACCCTTTTTTATCTTTTGAAAGGGTATCGGGTAATTGCTGTGGATGCTGACCCTAATTTAATAAATGAATGGCAGAATATTTTTAAGAAATACATAGAGAATGGAAAGCTATTGTTGCTAAACTATGTGATTTCTGACACAAATGACGTAGACACCGATTTTTATATCGGTCCAAATACCATTTGGAGTTCAACTAAAGTTTCTATTTCTTCAAGAATGTGCTGCAAGGCTATTAAAAAGAAGATTAAATCAAAACGGCTGGACCATTTGTTTCATGAATACGGTACTCCTTTTTATTGTAAAATAGATATAGAAGGAAATGACATCATTGCACTGCAAACGATGGAAAAAGTGAGTGAGAAACCTCTATATATATCAGTAGAAACTGAATGCATAGGAGAAGATGAAGATATAGCAGGACACGAATTGGACACTTTGAATGCTTTATATCAGCTAGGATATAGAAAATTCAAGTTAGTTGATCAAAGAACACTTACCGTACTCGACTATAATTGTTTTTATAAGAATAATTCTGAACATAATTGGTTCGAACAAATAGAAACCAATTGTAAGTATGCCGAAGAACTGATAGTTCTCTCCGATACTGATCAACGAGTGAAATTTACCGATTTCTTCCCCGGTTCTTCAGGACCATTTGGAGAAGAACTAGCCGGCAAATGGTATGATTACCCTCAAGCAAAGGAAATGCTTAAAAAGCATAGAGAAGACAAAATGAGACTGAACGAACCGGCATGGACCTTTTGGTGCGATTGGCATGCAACGTTTTAACAAATATAGTTACACATAAAAACAATAGAACTATGAAAATACTACAAGCAATAACCTTGTCAGCATTATTACTTTTGAATATATCAAAGGTATGCTCTCAAGAAGATAAAAAAACTAAAGATTTTTTCAATTCTGGTGGATATATATCTGAAGGATATGCATTGGATAGAAACCAAGTACGATTTAATCAGTCCAGCGATTTTGTGTTTCATCATATTCCTAACGGTAATCTAATATGCATTACTTCAAAACAATTTAGAGCACATGCATTTAGTCGACATTATAATTGCATACTATCAAAAGACAGTAATTTTATTGCATACGTATCTGTGCCTCCCATATTCTGCGGGGATAAAGATTCTATTTATGCTGACTTTAGTTTTAAAACAGGATTTATGATTGAAATGAATACTTATCATTTAGAAATAATCAAAGGAGATTTTTTTAGGAATACAGGAGAAAGGGTTACTTCTTTGTGTGATCTTCCTCTCATTTATAAATCTTCAAAATATGCTCGTAAAGCATTTAATGCGGATACTGTAATTACATATCCTTTAAGAATGTGGGAAAATTTAGAAAATAAGTACAATCATTGCCAAGTAATGATAATTCAAAAAAAACGTCGTGGATGTATTGCTCTGTATTGCTTTTATAATGACAAAGGTGCCAAAAAGCTAAGTCACTATATCAGATCATTAGAACATGTCTTTTGGTATAGAGAACCGAAAGATTACATTGAAGTAATAGATCCACCAATCATAGATGAATATGAAATACCTCATTTAAAAGCTAAAGAAAGATCCGCTAATAATTAAGATGCAAAAATAAGATGGGAATTTATCCTATTACTTCTATCTTTACAGAATCACACAACTAAAATTTATCAGAATGATTATAATGGCTACAATTATTAAAGTGTAAAACAATGAGAATACTACAAACAATAATCTTATCATCATTATTACTTTTGATAGCATCGAATGCTTATCCTCAAAAAGATAAAAGTCTTCAAAATGTTTTTATCCCAGAAGGTTATGCACTAGATAGAAATCAAGTACAGTATAATCAGCCTAAAGATTTTATATCCTATATCGATTCTTTAGGAAAAAACAAAGTTTATTTAGGATGCTTTCTTGCAAAAGAATCTAAGAGATTACCAAGCTACTATCGCAAATCCTTTCTATCCAAAGATAGTAATTTTATTATACTCACTGCTATTCCCAGTATATTTTGCAGACGCAATGATTCAGTCTATGCAGATTTTGATTTGCTTCCAGAAATGAAAGTTGAGATGAATACTTATCATTTAACCCATATTAAAGCGGACTTCCTTAAAAATACGGGAAAACGAGTCGCTTTTTTATCTGAATTACCTATAACTTATAAGTCTTCCAAATATGCCCGTGAATCCTTCAATGCAGATACTGTTATCACATACCCTTTAAAAATGTGGGAAAAATATGAAAATAAATATACTCATTGCTTGGTCATATTAATTCAAAAACGATATCGTGGTTGTATCCCTCTTTATTGCTTATACACTGACGAAGGAGCTAAGAAACTCAACCACTATATCAAATCATTACAAAAGGTGTTTTGGTATAGAAATCCGAAAGATTATATCGAAGTAATAGATCCTGTCCCAGAGACAGATAATATATTTATTTTGCCAAAGCGAAATGAATCAGATACCGTACGTATAGTTGGTCAATTATGAAAAATAGAATTATATCACTTTTCATATATTTATTGCCTGGTTTGATCTATGCTCAAAATAATGCAGACGACAAATATGAGATTATGTCTCTAACCGACATGTTGAATCTTTTTAAGGACAGTATCAAGACGTACCAGCAGGTTATAATGGTATAATTGCCGAATGGTTCACTGGCAAATACCTTGAATATTGATATTGAGTCAACAAGCAATATTAAATCATTGATTGTCTATGCAACAATGCGTTTTTATTTCTATATTTGTAGAATCACACAACTTAAATTTAATGCATATGAAACAGAAATTAGTACGAATAGGTATTAGCGGGATACAGAAACAAAAAGAGAGATTTTGCCTTATATTTCCTGTACTATTATTTATATTTATCTTTCCCGCATCATCTATTGCTCAAACTATCGCAGAAGAATATAATTTCAATTTTAAGGGAGGAGAAGAACAAAAGTGGTCTTGGATAAAGAACCAAACCGGATGCTTTACTTATATTGAATCAATGCAAATAAAGAAAGATGATAATATAGTTTATAAAATATCATATACTCCACCTCCATCAAAAAATAAGAATATGATATTTATTGCATCTTGCACTATCATGATACCAGAACAGATAAATGGAGATAGCTGCCAAGTATCTATAAAAAGTAAAACAAGAGAGATAACTAATGCATGGCTTACAGTTACAGCTCTCAACAGTAATGAAGTGGCAGTAGCATCTGAAGACAAAAAGCTGGAACATCCGGAATGGACGGATAATGTACTATCATTAAAATTGACGGACGGGAAATATAAAGCCAAAGCATTACGAATTAATATCTTTTATTTTGGAAATAGTAATCCGGATCAACAAATATGTTTAAGTGACCTGCAAATCAATATTGATGGAAAAGATCTGGGGAAACAATCTATTGAAGATCAAACTGTCATTAACACAAACATTCACAAAAGACTTATCAAAAATAAGATTATAAAATTATCTCATGACAATGATAGTACTCTGCTTACGCGAATAAATGAATTGAAAGATAAAAAAATCATAGGATTAGGAGAATGTACTCATGGTTCAGCAAGAATTAAAATCAGGTGTTGATTCATTCTCAAAGAATCTCTTACATTCAAATGGAGGGATGGTTTGTTCTGTTAGAGGCTCCCGTTGATGCCTTACTACTGGTCGATGCATATATACAAGGAATTATATCATCACCCGACATTGAAAAACAAATAAAAGAAATCATGCAGATGTTTTTTACAAACAATAGCGAGCTTATGGGCTTTGTGGATTGGTTAAAGGAGTATAACAAGACATCTCTTCGTAAAGTACACCTATCTGGTATGGATTATAAAGACATCATAAGTCCATATTTTTATGACTACCTATTAAATCTATTGGATAAAGAAAAAGGGCGATACTATTTATTAAAACTATATGATAAAGAATTTAAAGATATATTGCAATATGCTCATGAGGATGTTTATTTAAAAACGAAGTTGGGAGAAGAGAATTTTTCGCTTTTTACCCAATACACATATAGAACTTATAGAATTTGTATTGGCTCCCAATTGCCTCCTCCTGATTATAGGGATTTCTATATGTTTACTTATACCAAACAACTTGCTGATCATTTCTTAAAAAAAGATGAGAAGCTAATCATTCACGCTCATAGTGCCCATCTTTCTAACTTGGAACGTTTTGATAGTTTTCCGTATAAAGAAATCCCAGCAGGGAATCGTTTAAAGAAATATTATGGAGATAAGTATTACTCAATTGGTTTTCAAGTTGGAAAAGGAACATTTACTCAGGAATCCGCCGGTTATTTTAGCAAGCTGATAGCATTACCATTATCCAAGCCACCATATAATAGTTTTGAACATTTAGCTCTAAGCACAAAAGAAAGTTATTTCTATTATCCATCCAAATATATGGATGACGGTATTGTTGAGTTATTAGTTATTCCAAGAATGGCACGTTATCAGAGACAATATCAATTTCATTCTGTGAAAAACTGGTGTGATGCCTATGTCTTTATACAAGAGAGCACGCCGCTCAAAAATGTAACGACTGGAGAATTCGAAACAATGTTCAAACAATTTCTTAGAATAAAGGAGTTGATAAAAGAATTGAAAGCAAACGAAGAACAATATAATTAATTCTGTTATGCCTCTATTTACAAAAAAAACAACTCTATCATAAAAGGATTAATATGTTGCTAATGTTGTTTATGGGCAGCATTATATTCCAGTCAAAAAGATGATATCTAACTATAAAGAGCAAAAAGCTATCGATACTTTGAAGAATCATGATATTATTTATAATATTGAAGAATCTCCTGAAGCAGGAATATTTATGGAACAATCTCTATTACCATCCGACTTACAAAGACCAAAAGATATTCGTGCGGAATGGTGCTTTGAATATTCTTCAGGACAAAAGGCTATGTTATACTTAAAGAAAATATATTCATCAAAAGAAGGAAAGTCGAATGAAGCATCGATCTATAAGAATAAGTTGGCTGAAAAATATGGAAAAGACGATTTAGGGATTCCTGCAATATGGTATTCGGGGAAGATAACAGCCTTATCGTGTCCCAAAGACTTATTTGGAGAAATTGTGACGAAGAATGTAGCTGAGTTTGACATAGAAAAGGGACAGGTTATATCACGAAACTTTTTAGATATTGCAAAAACCGGAACGATGGAAGGTCCTCGTCGTTCTCGTCCTACTATCAAGTATTCGCCTATTGCCAGTACAGATGGTTGCTGGTATACTAATCTTCAATATAAACTGGATTTATTAGAAGAGTTCGTTAATGGTAATTTGAAAAAGCATAAAACATCAACCACAAAATTTGGCGTAGATATCTTGTTGGTGACGAATAAAAAAGGGAAAACGACCGGATATTTATTATCACCCAATGAGATCATGAATAAAGAGAATCAAGCTCTGACCGAACAATTAATAAAACAGATCAGCAAGTTGCCTCGTTGGAGTTTTGGATGGTTACAAACGATAAACGGTTCTATTTTCCAGGGACGGTATGTAAAAGCAAACTATTCATCGGATACAGGATGGAAGCTAGAGGATTATCTTCATTAGAACAAAGAGTAACTTCTACTCAAAAGTAAAAGCTACTCTTCATTCCATATAAGATTGGGGGATATTCAGTAAGTTTCCCTATTTATTTGCTTTAATACGTTGCCCGTCCGCCTGAACAGCGTACAGTTCCGCTCCTTCAATGTCGCTCCGGCAGGTACAGTAAATACAAACCGATTGGCAAACCATACTTTTGCCATCCTGATTAATTCGAAAGCAACCGCCTGTTCGCCATTAGTCACAGTGTATGTTCTTCCGAAACGGTATAACTTACAGTCTTGGTGATTTCACATTGTTCTGGAATGTTTCGAAATACCCTACATCTCCTCCATCTTCGGATATACCTTTGATTGCCTCCGGCTCCTGCCTGGTATCTTCGGTCTTCAATGTATTCAATAGGCGGACATTTAGTGGGGAATGTTTTCATATAAGCCAGCGTCTGATTAATCATATCCTGTGTCACGGTATATGAAAAGCTTCCGTAAGCATACAACTTGAAACTGACCGGAATAAAGAATCCCCAGACATCGAAGAATTCGGTCATATCCATATTAGCGGCTTTTGCTACGTTGCGTGCATACATCAGCTGTGCTGCGCCCGGATCATTGAAAGGTAACCAAAATTCAGGGGTACGTCCTTGTTCGAATATCTTACGGATGGTATTCGGTTTCTTGCCGATACGTTCGAAATATGTCCACAATTGCTGGTTGAGGCGCATATGCATTTCGGAGGCTTCTCCTTGATATAATCCATATTTATTGGCATCATCAGATGTCATGTCCTGAGGGGTAAATGCCAACGTGTTCGGGTCGCGCGGATGCATGAATCTGCTCCAAGGAGTCGGAGGCGCATACCGGTAAGTAGCTAAAGTCCCAATGGAGCTTCCACGTGATCCCCACTGGTTTATCTTGTACACCACATAATTAGAAAAGAGATTATTGCTCGATTCCGTAGTACTGGGCCAGTTGATAGCTCCCTGATGCATGTGTCCGAGTTCATGTCCCGGTCCCCATTCATTGTCCTGATTCTTGTCCATATCACGCGGATCGAAGTTGTTTTGAAACCCCATCCATCTTTTGTGCTTACATCACCCGCTGCCATATTAATGTAATAATTGGTAGCATAAAGCCCGTCGGTGAAAGTCGTGACATGCATCAGTGAATTAAATTCTCCTGTATTCGAATAGGTATCGATGGCAGCCAGTTCCTGCTCCCAATCTATCAGGTTATCCCATCGTTCCATTCCTCTTACTACTCCATACTGTTTGAAGTTGTCCTGATTTTGCAGCAAGTCTTTCAGTGCTGTAAACAGAATCTTCCTGCCTTTCAATACAAATACGCATTTATCAGATCCGTCCAAAGTGACAGATTTTGCCTTCCGGATATATTCACGGAACAGATCATCGGTTTTATCCACAGTCAGATCCCATACATTGAAGCCTACACGCGCATGTTCCGTTATCTCCACATACTGGGGCGGAAAATGTATTTTCACTGCCGGCATGCCACGGGGATCAAGTTTCTGATAGATGACAAACAGATTTCCCGCACGTGAGAAAGAAAACTTGTTGATTCCGTTTTCAGGAATCGTTCTTCACCGTCGGGCCCCAGATCCGAACAACACCTTAGTGAAATGGATTCACCTTGCGGTATGCCGTCTGCTAAAACGACCATCTCTTCACCCGCATTGGTTATGATACCGGTAGGGTTGCAAAGAGGCGAGTAGTAATTGGTTCTCAATTTATCTCCCCAATATTCGGGCACACTGTATGCCTGATATGACTGTATCCTGAATCTCTTTTCCGCTTCGGGATAAGTATTGCTCTGCAAAGACTTTGCCAGCACATTGAAGAATGCCGGAAGCCGATTGATGGCTTCGTCGGAAGCGTCCGGGAGGAGTTCACTGCATGAACGGTCGGTGAATACTGTTATCAGTTGTTCGTCAAGCGGATTTTCCGCAGCATGGAAAAATTCCATCTCATCGCAACTGACGAAATCATTCAATCCGCTTTTAACTTTGAATTGAACAGCCGCAGGTACAACCGGATCGTTCAGCAATATCCTATGGCTGCCTCCTGCTCCTTTAAAATCATAATCTTGTATATGAATAAAATCCGTACTTCCTTGAGGCTTGATGTAAAGTTCGAATGCTCCGAAATTACCGTTACCATTCCGGCTGTGATATAGGATATAGTCTAGCGTAAGCTGATTCTGATCGAACTGATATTCAAGAGTAACGGGAATTTTGCAGATTGACTCCATGTGGAATGATAACAGGTTCCGCCGAACTGACCGTCATAAGACTTCGATATATCCTGCCCCGGCTGATGGTCGGTGTCGTATCCACCGGTAACTTTCAACTTTATATCCTTCTCCGGATTTACACCGAAATATCACTCGATTTCTTTTGTTGTTTGATTCCGACTGGTCATAAATGTTTGTATTTTCTTTGGATACAAACTTGATCGTAGCATTCCTTTCTGTAGTCAGAGGATTGGAAGCAATGGAGAATATTCGTGTACTGGATGCCAGATCGGCTCTTGTATCAGGTACTTCTTTCTCGGTAATCCAGTCTTTGGCTTCCTCCGGAATAACTACTTCATAGTCTGTATTGGAAAGCAAGTTGACTTCCAGATGATCGTTTCCTGTTCCCGCCACCTGAATGACACGGCTCTCTTCAGCCACTTCAATGATCAGGTCACCGCCTGTCTGCACAACTCTGAGTTTAGCAGTCAGCGCATTATTGGCGATAGTAATATTTCCTTCTCTGACTCCTTTTCGGGACTGGATGTTGCCGAAACCGTCAGTTCTGTATCCGATGCTTTCCTTGCCGTCAGCCATTCTTTTCCCTCAGTTACCGATGCATTCCACTCCGGTTCGATTTGACAGGTACGGCTACTTCCCACCCTCTTTCTTGAATCCAATGGATTTCTGAACTTGCAGCACCGGCTCTCCCTGCAGCTCCTTATCATCACTCTTGCAAGCATAGAGAGTAGTGACTCCCACCAGCAGAATAAGAGAGATACATAGTATGTGTTTTACCTTATCCAATAACATAGTATTTATAATTTTGTTGTTTTTCCATTTCGTTGACCAAACTATCCAAATCGAAGTCAATGTTATATTCATTCTCTATCTGAATCTTTTGATTTGCTTCACCAGCGAATGCGGCTTCAACCTTCGGATCATCTCTATTTCCAGAAGCCTGTTCGGGAAACGTTTGCGAATGCCATCGATGTCTTTCATATAAATGCTGTCTGCTCCCTGATAAAGCGCATTGGCGGATTCTTCAAGAATAAATGCTCCCAAACTGTCAGGATATTGTTCGAGCACTGCCCGCAGAATTTCCAGACTTTTCCGAAACTTTGATGCGCATCAGCATTCATATCTTTAGCCGCCTGAAACAATCCTAACTGAAACAGGTATTCTCCTGTTATCGCTTTTCTCTCCATTGCCAAAGTCTGACATGCAATGCGGAATCCAGCTCCCCATCTCAGCCAGTAGTTTAGCTTTGGTACCATAATAATCGGGTTGAGACTGTCAATCGACAGTGCCCGGTCCAGAAGGCTGATACACTTCCGAGTGGAATCGACATCATAAGACGATTGCAGGATGGCTACCGCCTGTTGATAAAACTGTCGGCACTGAGATTTACGGGATGGGGACGAATGTCCGGTTTCTGCCGTGAATGACAACCGATGGCTGTGCAGATTAGCAGCAAAACAAGTAATATGATATTCAGTTTCTTTGTTTTCATGTACATGATTCTCAATAGTCGGATAATATAAATAAAAAAATGACTGACAGGGAGTATTATAGGAAAATGTGTCTAATCTAATCTTATTTCCTCCCCGCCAGTCTTTCCATTAGTTTATCAGATGCCTAACTGCTCTTTGGCCCAGGCTTCATCATGCCTTACTCTGTAGAGATACATCTCAGCCATATTCCACCATGCTTTATTAGCGTTAGTATAGTCCAATGTGGCTTGATTACGGCGACCCGTAGGAGTAAATCGGATATAGTTGTAAGCTTGTTTACCATTCACATTGTTTTTAGCGGTAGCATGACCACCGTTTGATGTCGGTAAATTGAACTCTTCCGTACCCATGCTTTCAAAGTATTCACCGTTGGTACTTCCGTAAATAGTTGCGATCGTTACGTCGCCCCCATTATTTATGCCAGTCTGACGCGCATCATATTCAAAACGAAGCCCTTGCAACGGTTTGTTCAGTTTAATCTGCACGTAATGGGCTTCTGATACGACTGGATCTTGCCATCTGGAATGATAATAAGTTTCACCTTTGCCGTCAATCAAAGCAGGTAAGCCACCTCCATCACCGTCCTGTGTCGCATTAGCAGAAAGCATATCAACAGTGAGAATGACGCGTTCCAACTCGGAAGCTTCGCCGGAAGTACCTGTAATGATTACAGGACTCTCAGTCTCCATTCCCGTAGGACCGTAGGTCTTGAAAGTAAAGGAATATTCACCAGCACACTGATAGGTATCATCTATGATAGCCGATGTTGTCTTGAATCCATCTATTTCTATCTCTTTATTTTCTTTGTGACCTTATCATAATACGTAATTTTCACTTTACTATAATCCACATCTTCCGGTGCTTCCATTGCAGAGTGATGTGTCCGGCTCCCGGTGTAGCGGTAGCATTCACCACATTTACAGGAGGAACGGGAACGAATCCTGCTTGTTTCACAGTAACTGTAAAGCTGTTTGGATCAACCGGATCTTTACTTGTGAACGTTATCGTTCCTTCACGGGGTTGTTCTACAACTGCGGTGTTAGGCTCTATGATGAAGCTTTCGGAAGCATCACGCAATGCTCCTCTGGTGAGCGGTGCAGTTGCAGGCTTAATCCATGTTTGAGCATTTTCGTCAATCACATATTCATATTCCGCACCCGCAGGACCGTTCACTTTGAAAGGAATCGTGATCGTTTCGCCCATTGCTTTCACTTCAAAGACCTTGTGTGCATCGTCAATGTCAACAATATATCCTCTCGGCTGCTGCTTGATAATGAACGTGCCGACACAGTTGTAATTCTGTGACGACTGAAGGGTGATTGTACAATACCTCACAATGGTATCAGTATTCTGATCCAAACTGAATACCAGATTTTTCTTGACGATATCTTCCGCTTTTACAGCTTTTGTCCTTTCTTTGCTTTCAGCTCTTTCGGTTCGTTAAAGCGTACCCAGTTACAGGTATCCGGTACAGTGATGACATCCAGATTCAGATTGGTATTCACCTGGATAGAAAGTGAAGTCGCTTTAGCATCCACCGCCTTCATTCCATCATCCGTCAATCCGGGTATATCGATCACCGGTTCCAAGCCGAACTGTTTCACACTTATGGAATAACTCTGGTGACCGTATGCTATCGTAACTTCTGCTATACGCTGTTTATAGCCTTCATTCTGATCGGCAGAAACCGTGACTTTACCTTCCTGCTTTTGTAGTTTGCACCATTCGGCATTCGAACTTACCGTCCAGTTATCGAGCGCCACGTTGGTCTCCACTTCTATCTCATGTTCGCCGCCGGAAAGCGGAAAACAACAGCCGCCTGGCTCTCGCTGGGAATGGTCAATGTCAGTACATTGAACTCAGTTTCATAATCAGGACCACAGGAAGAGAGAGCTACGAAAGTTCCCAGGATTCCTGTCAGTCCGATGATTAGTATATTTTTTCATATTATTAGATGCATTACAAGTTTTCTACTCTTGGATTGAATTGGTATCTCAGTTTGGCATTTACCTCCCTGTAGAGGTCGGTAGACTTCAAACGGTATTTGTAATGGAGGCGGAACTCCTTATAATAAGTGGAGCGTCCGTCGGGCGTCCGGATGACATTCAATAAATACGTATTGTCATATTCGCCGATGGGTGTGAGCTGCACTACGTCGATGCTTTGATACGGCAGGATAGTGAGTTCCTTCGCCAACGGATTCTCGGCAACTGTGTTCCCATTTCCAGAATGATGCTCCCCTTATTGATGATATCCAGCGCAGTGGTATAGTCAGTGAAATTTTCATCACCGGCCATCAAACGTACAGAGTTCTCAGAGATAGGAAATACACGGTTGGAATTGGTCGGACGGCGAACTTCACTATACCCATCCGGATTCGGGATAATGACCGTACTACTGGTGTAATTGTAGTAAGTTGCCGTCTGCGTGGACGCATAGTAATTCTCCTTGTGGATACGAAGCAGCACGTGCCTCTTTTCGGATTACAGTCCGGTGTTCTCAATGAATCTATCTTATATTCGAGAAAATAGATGGAGTCGGGTGAAATCTTTTCCAGATTTTCAGATACACCGGAAACATAGCCTTGGAAGAGCCGGCGGAAATGTTCATTTCCATCGTCGGAAATTCATAGCATTCTTCCGGCAAGTACTTTGCAAAACGGGCTTTATTGATATCAAAATTGGACTTGTTGTAAGCCCTCAACAGTGTATCGGAATGTTGCAGCACCACTGTTACCGGTTCGTCGGTAGCCTGCGATCCACTCAACGAAGCTACCACGAAAGGGTATCTCCTCCTGCTGCAACTCAGCTACCTGGCGATCATATACCAAGTTGGAATTACTGAGTAAATTTACTTTGCGGAACTGTTCCTGATCGAAATCATACTTATCGCAACCACTTATCATAACCAAAGCAGAGCAAAGAATTATAGTTAATATCTTTTCATATTATCTTTCTGTTATTCTTGTTTTCATTATCTGTCCCATCCCGGATTCTGGTCCATGGAAGGTACTTTCAGTAATTCAGAGTGACTGATCGGCATAAATACCATTTTGGCAGTGCGACGCGATCGCGGATATTCTGTTGGTCAATGGTCACGATGTTCCAGAATCCCGGATTGCCGGCGACGTCCGTACGGTCTTTTGTACATCCAATCCTGCCAGTTAGACGTATTGGCATCCTCGGTAAGGTAAGTACCCCATCTACGGGTATCGAAATAGCGGTAGCCTTCGTTGAAAAGTTCCACTTGTCGTTCATTACGGATGATCTGCTCAAATCTCTCCACCTCGTTGAAGTCACCCAAAGCCGGACCGGGTAATCCGACACGATAGCGGATCATATTGAAGTATTTAGCCATTTCCTGAATATCACGGCTGACAGTCACTTCGACATCCGTACCTGTCATATCAGGAGTAGTAACGGTGACCGTACCCGTCACCCGGTTCAACGCTTCTACATATTCAAGGAGTACTTCGGCATAACGGATGATGGCAAACGGTTTAGGCTGAGTAACAAATGCGCCTTTCACACTTCCTTCCGCTCGACCATGAATCGTCAGGATGAACAAACTTGACGGGAGTGTAGCCGCTGATATTGTAATCATTGACGTTATTTCCCGCACCGGCCAACCCGGCTTGCGTATCATCATGAGAATACCAGAACTGCTGGTTGACATAGGTTGCGTCGGAAGAAGCGGAACTCATAGTCCACAAGCGTCCGGGAAATCCGATGGAAGCATAGAAACGTGCCGAACGGTTGTCATACATCTTCGGAACATCACCTCTCAACTGATAGTTTCCCAGCACTTTATTCGTACCTATTGTCTGGCTGAGATCCGCTACATACGGATAGTCTGCCGATGCATTGTGGATGTCTCTGCCATCCATCATCAGGAAGCAATCGACCACTCTCTGAGGTACGGACATGCCGCCCCAGCCTCCGAATTTAACAGGGAACGAGTGGTGCGTGTAATTAGTCACATTTTGGGATGCCATTGCCCAGATAAACTCTTTATTGGTTTGAATAATACCTTCACCGTTGAACATATCGGCAAAAGAATGGTAAGGGTCGATACCACCCGCACCATCGGGGAAAGGAGCCGTAGGAACATTATCTGCCAACGGATAAGGGTATTGATTGTCCGGTGCCACTGTGAACAGTGAATAGTATTCCATATTGATCACTTGCTTTGCGGCAGCGGCTGCTACCGCCCAACGGTCGGGATCATAAGTCTGGTTTACGTAATCGGCACCGTCGCTTTGCGCTTCCAATTGCTAAAGCACAGGCGGGCGGCATCACCGCCATTGAACAACGGAGAAGCCTGGAACAGGCGCAGACGGGCAATCAACGCTAAAGCTGCCCCTGGTAGGACGGTCGGAATAGCTGATACTCTGCTCGGTCGGTCCATAAATACCTTGTGTGGCAAGCTTGAATTCATTGCAAATATAATCCACCGATTCATCGTATGTAGACCGTTCCCTGTCATAGTATTCCGCAGATTCAGGAAGTACCTAGTACTTCGTCTCCGACAATGAGCAACGGACCGTAGTTCATCAGTAAATGGTAGTAGGCATAACCGCGCATAAAGTGTACGTATCCGATGTAACGTCTTCTGTCGGCTTCTGTCATATCAGACACTTTATCGATATTTTCCAGCATCCGGTTACATCTGCCACTACTACATACATGCTATACCATATATCCTGCCGCAGGTTTCTTCCGTTGACAGTACCAACACTGAATTGCGCTCCCCAAAACTCGTTGGTCTGCCATCTGACGGCAATCTCGTCCGACAGTTTCTCCCGGATTCCATGAGTTTCCCAAATGGCACCCGCGTCGGGAAAACGGGTCGGGGTGTTCCAAAGGTATCCTTCGGCATTTTTCATGCTGTGGAAAATGGAATCTTCCTTGAATGTAGCCTGAAAATAATTGTCTACATCCAGAAAATTGCAGGAACTGAGCAGCAAAGAACTGCCGATCACGGCTCCCAAAAGTATTTTAATTCGATTTTTCATAAATTTTTCAATGTTATGTGATTAGAATCTTAAGTATACCTGGAATGAATAGGTAGCAGGTATCGGATAGACAGCACCATTTGCCGATGCTTGTTCGGGATCGAAATATTTCACATTGTCGAAAGTGCACAGGTTATTCGCCACAAATTCCAGATCGACGGAAGACAATCCTACCGCTTTAATCCATGGCAGATGTTTCAGGCTGTATCGCAAGCTAACTTCCTGAAGGCGCAGGAAAGAACCGTTCCGCCTCCAGAAGGAGGACAATTGAGAATTGTTCTTATTACCTCCGTAAGAGAGACGTGGAAATTCAGCATTCGGATTTTCCGTTTCAGTAGTTCCCGAATACCATGCGGGCGTCCATCTGTTCTTGGGATTGTTGGCTAGTTTGATCACATTTCCCAAGTCTCCATTATAGAACGGAATCCATCCGTTGTCGTTGCCAAGCCCTGCACGATAGTAGTCTACCTTGGCGGAACCTTTGAACAAGACACTAACAGTCAGATCTTTCCACTGGAAGTCACCGCCGAATCCATACATCACTCTTGGTAACTGGTTGGAATAAGACAATGGCACCTTATCGTCTTCATTGATAATACCATCGCCGTTGACATCGCGATATTTGATGTCGCCCGGGCGTATCTTTCCGAATCCGCTTTGATCGGGGCTGGTATTGATCTCATCTTTGCTGGCGAATAGTCCCTCGGAGATATATCCGCGTAAGATGTTAAAGGGTCTGCCGGTCACACTGAGATAGTCGTAAGGTAATTTATTCTCTTCAAAATAGTCGATGATATTTTGTGAGAATGTATAATTGGCACGAACCGTAAAACTCATATCCTTATTAATTGTATGGAAAAACTCAATATTTCCGTCCGATCCTACACTGTGCATACGTCCGACATTCGACTTCGGATAAGTCACCATACCTACGTAAGAAGGTAACGTCACACGGTCCTGGAAGATGTGGTCACGAGTATCCCGGAATATGTCGACTGTCAGGGACAACTTGTCGTGAAAGAACTTGGCATCGATACCAAGATTCGCCTTCTTTGCTACTTCCCATTTCAAATTGTCGGCTCCGGTATGGGTTTCTGTGATACCCGCATAACGATATCCCCAAGCAGATCCGGCATGATTGTCTATCAGGGTCAGGTAAGGGAAGCGTCCCTGGCCGGTATAATCGTTGGTAGAAACAATCTGGTCGTTACCTACGATACCGTAAGAGCCGCGAATTTTGAGGAACGTAAACCAAGGTAGTTTCTCTGTCCACCATGCATAAGAGGAAGGAACCCATCCTGCGGCAATGGAAGGAAAGAAACCGAACTGTTCTCCTTTTTTGAACTGTGCAGAACCTGTATAACCGAAATTCGCATCGATGAAATAACGGTTTTTATAGTCATAGGAGATACGTCCGGAAAGGTTCTGATGGCGTTTGGGGATGCTGGCGATACCTAAATCATCATATTTGCCCCATAGAGAGTTTTTCTCATCTTTCATATAGTATTCGAGCAACGCGCCAAAGGTATGGTCTCCGAACGACCGGTTCCAGTTGGCTTTCGCCTCCATATAGTATTGCCTGTAAGAGTTTTCGCCACTTCCGTATGCCATACTTGATTGTGCTGAGCGCAGCGCTTTAATCAAGACTCCCTGTGCGGTTCGTCCGGTAGCACGGTAGAGGTCGGGCCAAATCCTGCGGTATTCGCTGAAGTAGCCGATATGTTCCGTCATCGCTTGTACCGACATCGTCAGTCCTTTCAAAATCCTCGAATTCTTGCGTCAGCTTCAGCGTCAGCATGTTTCGGTTGTCCTCGCTTTGCATGTATCCGGTATTATTCAGCATAACATATGGAAGCCAATTCACGTGATCCGCCATATACGGGCAGCGTGCCGTCAGGTAAGTGACCGGAAACAGAAGGGTCAACTGCTGGACGGCTGACCATACCAGATCTGTGTTCCCTCCGCCCGGACTGACATAGAATTGACATATCCATCTACACCGAAGTATAGCTGGGTCGTCTTGGTCAAATTCATATCGATATTGGCACGATAATTCAGCTTGTTTACGCTCAATGGCTTTTAAACAGATTTTCCTCTTGGCGATAGGCGGCTCCTTCATCCTGATACCCAGCGACAAAGTATCTAGCAACGTCACCTCCTCCTTTAGCACTGACATAGTAGTTCTGCTGAATAGAATTCCTTTTCATGATTTCATCTATCCAGTTTACATCCGGATAAAGATCCGGGTCCAGCCTGTTTTGATCAGATCCAGTTCAAGGCGGGTGTACAGATCGTCTTCCCCGGACATCGCTCTGGCTTCATTGGCAAGGAGTGCGTAATCGTATGCTCCCAGGTATTCGGGCAGACGTTTGATATGTGATATTTTTCATCGTAGCACGTCCGGTCACCTCTAATTTTCCACTGGTACCACGTTTGGTAGTCACCAATACCACGCCATTTGCTCCGCGTGTTCCGTAGACAGCCGTTGCTGCGGCGTCTTTCAGGATACTGAACGATTCAACGTCGTCGGTATCAATATCTTCCAATCTTCCTTCGAGACCATCGATCAGTACCAAGGCTCCTGCTGGCTCCGAAAGTACTGATACCGCGAATCAGAAGTTGGAGATATTTTGCCCGGTTCACCGAACTCTGCATAGTGATAACACCTGCCATTCGACCTCCGATCATATTATTGAGGGAAGTGGCGGGAGTTTAGCTGCGCAACGTCAATGGTGGTGATGGCACCTACCACAGATACTTTTCTGGGAACTCATACCCGTTACCACTACTTCGTCAATCTTAGTCTCGTCTTCTTTCATGACGATCTTAAGCTTTTCTTCGTTTTGGTAATCAGCATCTCGACATTCTTCATACCCACTGACTGGAATATCAGTGTAGCGTTTTCGTTACTTTTATCTTGAACTTTCCGTCCAGATCCGCTACTACGCCGACTCCCGGTTCGTTCTTTACATAAACAGCCGTACCTACCAATGGCTCGCCGGTTGCATCCACAATCACGCCTGCCACTGTAAACTGTGTACTCGTTTCGTTCTGACTGTAGCCTGCCAATGGAATCAATGTCATAAGCAGTACAATCAATAAAAGATTTTTTCATATATGTATTATCAAAGGTTATTGTATAGACAATTTACGAATCACTTTATTTCCGGTATCTGCGACATATACGATTTGTCCGTCGGCACTAACAGCTACACCGAACGGATGATTGAACAACGCGATATCCGGACCGCCGTCTTTATAGCCCTTCATGCCCGAAGTCCGATAGGAGTAGTTACCATAGCTCTATCCAAGGGCAATTTGGTATCGATTACTCGTATACAATTGTTACCACAATCAGCGATATACAATTTACCGTCTTCGGTAAAGCAGATTTGATGGGGATTATCAAACTTGGCATTCCTCAGCAAACCGTCTTCCCATCCTGCTCCTGCTACCTGTCCTTCCAATATGGCCTTTCCGGCATAACCTTCACCGGGATAGGTGTTTTTGTCTTTACCTTCCAGATTTCCCACATCCACTCGCCATATCTGATTTCCTTCTGCCATCGCGACATAAAGCATATTTTCCTGTCCTTTGACAGGGCTGAAAGCAAGGTATGAGTCACATGCATCAGGTCTGGTAGAAGTTCCGACTTTCTTGAGTAGGAGTTCACAAGTACGGGTGTTCGGTTTTATCCGCACCAGTTGTCCCTTAACCATCACTGTATAAATGTAATGATCCAGCTTATTCACTACAAAGCAGTGCTTATAGTTACCATCGGCAACGTCTTTAGTTTCATCATTCAGCAGCACCGTCAGGCGGCGCGGCGCATAGCTCACGCTTTTGGCCAAAGAATAATATCCCATACCGCCATCTTCAGGAGCGTACATCGTACCATCCAGGTCCGAAAAAGCAGGAGCATTCAGGATGGCTGACGTACCATACTGAAGTACCAGCACAGAATTACTCTTAATGGAAGCCATGACAATATTTCCGTTAGACTGCGCTCCTTTATCATTTTGACAGGTTACGGATGGATAATTGTTTCCTCCGTGCCATACGTGGCGTTCGGTGATAAAGATATTATCCTCGTCATCCAGACTAATGTAGTTGGGTGCCGACAATGTAGAAGTAGCGATGTCTCCTCCTACCGTAGGCTGGTTAGCGTCCGGCGAAGCTTGTCCTACAACGGTAGTCACGCTCGTCTGCGTCTTGTAGATAAATTGCCTTCCAGCTTGTCCTTCATATTCTGTTCCGTCGGGCATTGTTCGGGCAACAAGAAGATTCATTTCTTTCTTGTACGTCAGTCCCGAAGGAACATACAAGTAGATTTTGTTACCATTTGAACTCACCAAGCCCGCCTGGTGCTTTATCCCATCCGCATCTTCGAAATAAACTTTCAGATTGGTAGTGTCTGATCCGAAGTTGCTGCCTTCGACGATCATAGGGGTAGCGATCCCACCGGAATCCGGATAAAATCCGGTCACCTCAATAGGTTGATCCGGATTGAATACTGCACTTCCTATATTCTTACTATCCGAACATGAAGTCAGATAGACAAATACGGCGGCAAAAAATGTCAAAAAAATAGTTCTTTTTTGCATTGTTTTTCTGTGATTAAAGGTTAATAATTAGTTGTGTTAATATGGATAAGTAGAAAACTTACTATTCTATATCTAGGCATTATGATAATGTGGTAGAAATAAGATGTGCATTTTTACTCTAATACGTTTGTTTTTGGGTGTGTATGCTTTATCTTAATATTTAGTAAGTTTAGGAATATATATAGTTGTGTTTGACTGTTATCATTCATTTGTTTTTCTTGGGGGTATTGAAATTTTTAATGAATTCAATCTCTCTTCAGCACTGTTCTGATCTATGCTGAAGAAACGATAATAAAAATTTAATCACAGCCCGGAGGCGGCCTATAATTTCGCATTATCATAAATAATTATTAAGAAATATAGTCGTAATTGACCGATTAGAATAAGTCGCTCTAGAACTTGGTAGCTAAAATAATAAAACCATGATAATCAACAATATACAGCAACAAAAAGATTGTATCTATCTTATTACGATCTGAGTAGTAGAATGAAAAATCAAAAAAAACACCGTTTGCCGATAATTAAAATAAAAAAAACATTGCGTTTACCAATTTTATTAATAACTTTACACCGTCTTAAGTGGCACACAAACTTAATAACCTTTGAAAAGCCTATGAAAACAGGAAAAAATACACTTATTGGTATAAAACTACCAAGTTCTAGAGCAACTTATCCCAATCTGTTAAATATAAAAATGAATCATAACAGCCAAACACAACTATTTATTTTCAAATATGCTAAATAAAAAAGGTAGTGCATCCCCAAAAGAATAAATGCATAAGAAATAAAACGCATACCTTAATTTCTACCATATATAATAATATTTTCTCCTTCACCGACAATCTCTAGCGAATAGCCCATAATAAGAAGTAAAGGGTATATTACATAAAAAAATTCCAGTAACTTGCGATACTGGAATTTTATATAAATCAAGAAAATCTCTTATTCCCACTCAATAGTTGCAGGTGGCTTAGAACTGATATCATAGGTTACGCGGTTTACACCTTTCACCTTATTAATAATATCATTCGAAATCTTACCCAGGAATTCATATGGCAAATGCGCCCAGTCGGCAGTCATGGCATCAGTAGAAGTCACGGCACGCAATGCTACCGCTCTTTCATAAGTGCGTTCATCTCCCATGACACCTACAGACTGTACCGGCAGCAAGATAACGCCTGCCTGCCATACTTGATCATACAATCCCCAGTCGCGCAATCCCTGAATGTAGATATCATCAGCATCTTGCAGGATACGCACTTTCTCGCGGGTGATGTCTCCAAGAATACGTACAGCCAAACCCGGTCCAGGGAATGGATGACGAGTAATCAAATGTTCCGGCATACCCAACTCACGACCTACACGACGAACTTCATCCTTAAATAACAGACGAAGCGGCTCGCACAACTTCAAGTGCATTTTTTCGGGCAAACCACCTACGTTATGATGACTCTTGATCACTGTACCTGTTATAGACAATGATTCGATGCAGTCTGGATAAATAGTGCCCTGAGCCAGCCATTTCACATCTTTTATTTTATGAGCTTCCACATCGAATACATCGATAAAGCCCTTACCGATAATCTTACGTTTACGCTCCGGTTCCGTCACACCTGCAAGCTCTGCAAAGAACTTTTCACTGGCATCCACGCCAATTACATTCAGTCCGAGGCATTCGTAATCGTTCATCACATTCTTGAACTCATTCTTACGGAGCATACCGTGGTCTACGAAGATACAAGTCAGATTCTTACCGATAGCTCTATTCAGCAAAACAGCAGCAACCGATGAATCGACACCACCGCTCAATCCCAGCACCACTTTATCATCACCTAACTGAGCTTTCAACTCAGCAACCGTACTCTCGATGAAAGAAGCTGGCGACCAGTCTTGCTTGCATCCGCAAACATCAACTACGAAGTTCTTCAATATCTGCGTCCCGTCTTCGCTATGGAATACTTCCGGATGGAACTGAACGCCCCATACCTTCTCACCTTCAACCTGATAAGCAGCGATATCCACTTTATCCGTTGAAGCAATCTTCTTAAAATTATCAGGGATAGCAGTGATTGTATCACCATGACTCATCCATACCTGCGTATTCTCACGAACTCCTTTAAACAGCACATTATCCTTGCAAAAAGAAGTCAGATGCGCACGGCCATATTCACGTGTACCGGCCGGTTCTACTTTTCCATTGTTAGTATACGCCATAAACTGTGCACCATAGCAGATACCCAAAATAGGATATTTACCACGAATCTCACTCAAGTCTACCTTGAAGGCATCTTTATCATAAACCGAAAAAGGACTTCCGGAAAGGATGACTCCTTTAATTGTCGGATCTTCTTTAGGAAACTTGTTATAAGGAACAATTTCGCAATACGTGTCCAGTTCGCGTACGCGACGACCAATCAGCTGTGTTGTCTGCGAACCGAAATCAAGAATTATTATTTTCTCCTGCATATCAATGGTTGGATTTTGAATAAATGATTTGCAAAAGTAGAAAAAAGTAGGCAAAAAGATAGAAGAATAAACAGAAAAATCGAAATTTACGAGAGAAATATATCATCGGACAACATAAAATCCGAAAAGGGAAACGATGTCAGAGAGACTTATATATAATAAATAGGAGACTCAAAACAGAATCTCCTATTTTATTATACAAGTACTTATTTCTTCTCTTTCAGCAAGTCACGAATCTCAGTCAGCAACACCTCTTCTTTAGTAGGAGCAGGTGGCGCAGGAGGAGCAGCCGGGGCTTCCTCTGCCGCCTTCTTCGTAGTCAGTTTAGTGATCAGACGTATAAATAGGAATATAGCAAAAGCTATAATCAGAAAGTCAAAAGTTGCTTGCAGAAATTGTCCGTAATCCAGAGATACGGCAGGAGCAATCTCCTTACCGTCTGCTCCAACTTCAGCCGCTTTCATTACCCATTTCAGATCTGTAAAGTTCACACCACCAACCAATAAGCCTATTGGGGGCATAATAACATTCGCCACCAGTGACGATACGATCTTCCCAAACGCGCCGCCGATAACTACACCGACAGCCATGTCAATGACGTTCCCTTTCATAGCAAACGCCTTAAAGTCTTGTAAAAATGTGCTCTTTCCCATCTTTTTTCAATATTTAATGTGAATTTAATATGCGAATATAAAAACATTTTTGTAATTTTGCACCGCATTTGAAAATAAAACAAATGCGCGAGCTGAGAGATATTTGAACAAATATTATAAAACCCTTAAAAGTTTAAACAAAATGATTAAAGTAGGTATTAATGGATTCGGACGTATCGGACGTTTCGTTTTCCGCGCTGCAATGAAAAGAAACGATATTCAAATCGTAGGTATCAACGACCTTTGCCCGGTAGACTACTTGGCTTACATGCTGAAGTATGACACAATGCACGGTCAATTCGACGGTACTATCGAAGCAGATGTTGAAAACAGCAAATTGATCGTTAACGGTCAGGCTATCCGCATCACTGCAGAAAGAAATCCGGCTGACTTGAAATGGGATGCTGTAGGTGCTGAATACGTTGTTGAATCTACAGGTTTGTTCTTGAGCAAAGACAAAGCTCAGGCTCATATCGAAGCTGGTGCAAAATATGTTGTAATGTCAGCTCCTTCTAAAGATGACACTCCGATGTTCGTTTGCGGTGTAAACGAAAAAACATACGTGAAAGGTACTCAGTTCGTTTCTAACGCTTCTTGTACTACTAACTGTCTGGCTCCTATCGCTAAAGTATTGAACGACAAGTTCGGTATCCTTGACGGTTTGATGACTACAGTTCACTCTACAACTGCTACTCAGAAAACAGTTGACGGTCCTTCTATGAAAGACTGGAGAGGTGGTCGTGCTGCTTCTGGCAACATCATCCCTTCTTCTACTGGTGCTGCTAAAGCTGTAGGTAAAGTAATCCCGGCTTTGAACGGTAAACTGACTGGTATGTCTATGCGCGTTCCGACTTTGGACGTTTCTGTAGTTGACTTGACTGTTAACTTGGCTAAACCGGCTACTTACGCTGAAATCTGCGCTGCAATGAAAGAAGCTTCTGAAGGCGAATTGAAGGGTATTCTAGGTTACACTGAAGATGCAGTAGTTTCTTCTGACTTCTTGGGTGACACTCGTACTTCTATCTTCGATGCTAAAGCTGGTATCGCTTTGACTGACACTTTCGTAAAAGTTGTATCTTGGTATGACAACGAAATCGGTTACTCTAACAAAGTTCTTGACTTGATCGCTCACATGGCATCAGTTAACGCTTAATTAGAAATCTAAACATATAGGAAACCGCTGCGGGAAACCGTAGCGGTTTTTTTGTCTTCATTTTATATATTGTTAAAAAGCAAGGTATTATCCGTGGTATAACCTACAATTTTAGTAGTTTTGTACTTCTATGAAGAGAATTATGAAGAGATTATTAATAACATTGATACTAGTTTACACCATGAACAATATACTGAACGCTCAGAATCCTTTCTTCGGTCAGTATCAGACACCGCATGGGACTGTGCCCTTTGACCGGATCAAGACAGAGCATTATGAGCCTGCCATCCTCGAAGGAATCAAACAACAGAATGCGGAACTTGATGCGATCATACAAAACCCGGAGAGGCGACATTTACAAATACAATGAAGCCTACGAACAATCCGGAAGGCTGCTGGACAAAGTAACTGCCGTATTCGGCAATATGCTTAGTGCTGAAACCAATGACGACTTACAGGCATTGGCTCAGAAAATCATGCCACTACTCAGCGAACACAGCAACAACATCACACTGAATGAGAAGTTGTTTGCCCGCGTGAAAGAAGTGTACGGACAAAAACAATCTCTGCAACTGACTCAGGAACAGAATCACCTGCTAGACGATATATACGACAGTTTTGTACGCCACGGCGCCAACCTCAAAGGGGAGGCCCGCGAACAATACCGACAACTGACCAACGAACTGAGCAAACTGACACTCGACTTCAGCGAAAACAACCTGAAGGAGACAAACAGGTATCAAATGCTTCTGACAGACAAAGCCAGCATTGCCGGACTGCCGGAAATCATCGTAGAAGCTGCTGCCGAAACAGCCAGAAGTGAGAATAAAGAAGGATGGGCTTTCACCCTGCACGCTCCAAGTTATGTGCCTTTCATGACTTATGCCGACAACCGCGAGTTGCGCCATAAGCTCTACATCGCATATAATACAAAGTGTACGCACGATAACGAATTCAACAATATCGAAATCGTAAAGAAGCTGGTTAATACACGCATGAAAATAGCCCAGTTACTAGGATATAAAGATTATGCGGAATATACCCTCAAAAAACGAATGGCTGAAAACAGCGATGCCGTATATAAGCTGCTCAACCAACTATTGGAAGCCTACACTCCCACCGCACAGAAAGAATATCTCGAAGTACAGGAACTGGCACGTGAGGAACAAGGTGATGACTTCATTGTCATGCCCTGGGACTGGAGCTACTATTCCAATAAGCTGAAAAACAAGAAATTCAATATCAATGAAGAAATGCTCCGTCCTTACTTCGAATTGGAACAAGTAAAAAAAGGAGTATTCGGACTGGCAGAAAGACTCTACGGAATCACTTTCCGGAAAAATACGGAAATCCCGGTTTATCACAAAGATGTTGAAGCCTACGAGGTATTCGATAAAGACGGTAAGTTCCTGTCCGTACTGTACACTGACTTCCATCCCGTCCCGGAAAACGCGCCGGAGCCTGGATGACCAGTTACAAGGAACAATGGATAGATCCGTAACCGGTGAAGACAGCCGACCGCATATATCTGTAGTGATGAACTTCACCAAGCCAACCGAAAGCAAACCTGCTTTGCTGACTTTCAACGAAGTGGAGACATTCCTGCATGAGTTCGGGCACAGCCTGCATGGCATGTTTGCCAACTCAACCTATCAGAGCCTAAGCGGAACAAACGTATATTGGGACTTTGTGGAACTTCCTTCACAGATCATGGAAAACTTTGCCATCGAGAAAGAATTTCTCAATACCTTTGCCCGTCATTATGAAACCGGAAGTGCTTCCGGACGAACTGATACAGAGACTCGTGGATGCTTCGAACTTCAATGCAGCCTATGCCTGCCTGAGACAAGTGAGCTTCGGTCTGCTCGATATGGCATGGTACACCCGCAACACTCCTTTCGAGGGCGATGTAAAGCCTATGAGCAGGAAGCCTGGAAAGACGCACAAGTATTGCCGATAGTCAAAGAAGCCTGCATGAGTACACAATTCTCCCATATCTTTGCCGGAGGATATTCCGCAGGATATTACAGTTATAAATGGGCAGAAGTGCTGGATGCGGATGCGTTCTCACTGTTCAAACAGCAAGGAATCTTCAACCGTGAAGTAGCAGATTCGTTCCGCAACAATATCCTGTCGAAGGAGGTACAGAACACCCGATGGTGCTCTACAAGCGCTTCCGCGGGCAGGAGCCTACCATTGACGCATTGCTGATCCGAAACGGCATAAAGAAACAATACAATTAAAAGAGAATTGGACATGAAGAAGAGATTGATACTTAAAGTATTAGGATTGCTGTTATTGCTTCCGATGTTTTCCGGATGTAATGATACGGATGATGTAGCCGGCATCTTCACCGGCAAGACATGGAAACTGACTTATATCACCAAAGCCAACGGTCATGGATGGTATAAATTTGCGGATGTGGATGATAGTAACATCATGGAATATGCAGATGGAAGAAAACTTTCATGCTGGTTTTCCGGTACTGTAGAGGATGATATAATACAAGGCACATTTACGGGCAGCGGCGCATCAACGCCAACGGAACCTGGAGTGCGAACGGCAAAACCAGAATTCGGGATGAAAGTGGAAAGGAACTCCCATCGACAGCAAAGACCGCATCGCCGAAAGATACTGGAAGGCATGAAAAAAGCAAATTCTTACAAAGGATCGGACAGCCGGAACCTATATCTTTATTACCAGACTGATAAAGAGAACCTCTGTCTCGTATTCGCTCCAAACTAAGACTAGAATTGAAACAAGATGGACACGGAAAAGAAACAATTGGAACTGGACAAACGTTACATACGTATGGCAAGCATCTGGGCGGAAAACTCTTATTGCCAGCGCCGTAAGGTAGGAGCGTTGATCGTCAAAGACAAAATGATTATCTCCGACGGATACAATGGTACTCCTTCGGGCTTCGAAAACGTATGCGAGGACGAGAATAACCTGACAAAACCTTATGTTCTCCATGCGGAAGCAAACGCTATCACCAAGATAGCACGCTCGAACAACAGCAGCGACGGTGCCACGATGTACGTCACCGCCTCACCTTGTATCGAATGTGCAAAGTTAATCATACAGGCAGGAATCAAACGGGTAGTCTACTCCGAACATTACCGCCTCGAAGATGGAATAGAACTATTAAAACGGGCAGGAATTGAAGTTATCTATACAGAAATGAACGAAGATTCTTCTCCAAACAAATAATAAGACGAACGTTTTAAAAAAAGGAATAGACATGAGTACAAGAAACTCTTCACGTTTTACGCCTATCATCATAGCTATCAGCGTGGTGGCCGGTATTCTTATCGGCACATTTTATGCCAAGCACTTCGCCGGCAACCGTCTGGGTATCATCAACGGTTCTTCCAACAAGCTGAATGCGTTGTTGAGAATCGTAGACGATCAATATGTAGACACCGTAAACATGACCGACCTCGTGGAGAAGGCTATGCCGCAGATCCTGGCAGAACTGGACCCGCACTCCACTTACATCCCTGCACAGAATCTCGAAGAAGTCAATTCGGAACTGGAAGGCAGTTTCAGCGGAATCGGTATCCAGTTTACGATACAGAATGATACGATTCATGTGAATGCCGTTATACAGGGAGGCCCATCTGAAAAAGTGGGACTCATGGCGGGAGACCGTATCGTTAATGTAGACGACAGTTTATTTGTAGGCAAGAAGCTGAACAACGAACTAGCCATGCGCACACTGAAAGGTCCTAAGGGATCGCAGGTGAAACTGGGTGTCAAACGCGTAGGAGAACCGAAATTGCTGGACTTCACCATCACCCGTGGAGATATTCCTCAAAATACAGTAGACGCTGCCTATATGCTGAACGATGATATCGGTTATGTAAAAGTCAGCAAATTCGGACGGACAAGCCACGTAGAATTGCTTAACGCCTTGGCTCAGCTCAATCATAAGAAATGTAAAGGACTGATTATTGACCTTCGCGGCAATACAGGAGGATACATGGAAGCTGCCATCCGCATGGTAAATGAATTCCTGCCCGAAGGTAAACTGATTGTATATACACAAGGACGTAAATATCCCCGTGCGGAAGAATTTGCCAATGGTACGGGCAGTTGCCAGAAAATGCCACTCGTTGTATTGATCGACGAAGGTTCTGCTTCTGCCAGCGAAATCTTTACCGGAGCAATTCAGGACAATGACCGCGGTACAGTGGTAGGACGCCGCTCCTTCGGAAAAGGACTGGTACAACAACCGATTGACTTCAGCGACGGCTCTGCTATCCGCCTGACTATCGCCCGCTATTATACTCCTTCAGGGCGTTGCATCCAACGTCCTTACGAAAGTGGTAAAGACAGGAACTACGAACTGGATTTGTACAACCGCTACGAACACGGTGAGTTCTTCTCACGCGACAGCATCAAGCAGAACGAGAACGAACGCTATCTCACCAGCTTGGGACGTACAGTGTATGGCGGTGGCGGTATCATGCCGGATGTATTCGTACCACAGGATACTACCGGAGTCACTTCTTATCTATCATCGGTAATCAACCGCGGACTGACCCTACAGTTTACTTTCCAGTACACGGACAATAACCGGAAGAAACTGAGCCAGTATGAAACGGAAGAAGACCTGCTGAATTATCTTCGCCACCAAGGTTTGGTAGAGCAGTTCATCCGCTTTGCCGACTCGAAAGGTGTAAAGAGAAGGAATATTCTGATCCAGAAATCGTATAAACGACTGGAAGCGAATATATACGGCAACATTATCTATAATATGCTGGGACTGGAAGCTTATCTGAAATACTTCAATAAATCGGATGCTACAGTTCAACAAGGCATAGAACTGCTCGAAAAGGGAGAAGCTTTCCCAAAAGCACCCGCCGAGACAGAAGAGGAAGTGACGAAAGACAATAAAGATGGAAAGAAAAGAACTGCGCAAGCTTATGGCATCACTGAAGATCCGACACGCATCTTCGACTTTGCAGAAGCTACAATCAGCTAAAATACTTGCCGCCCTCGAAGCCCACCCGGCTTTCAGGGCGGCAACTACTGTATTGCTCTACCATTCGCTCAAAGATGAAGTAGACACTCATGCGTTTATCCGGAAATGGAGCAATGAGAAGCGGATATTGCTTCCGGTAGTTGTCGGCGATGAATTGGAATTACGCCTCTATACCGGTCCCGAGGATATGGCAACCGGCACTTACGGTATCGAAGAGCCTGTTGGAGAAACATTCACAGACTATGCCGACATAGATTTTATCGCAGTTCCCGGCGTAGCTTTCGACCGGAAAGGAAACCGACTGGGAAGAGGAAAAGGCTATTATGACCGTTTGCTGCCACGCATCCCCGCAGCTTATAAAGCAGGCATCTGCTTCCCATTTCAAATAGTAGAAGAAGTTCCGGCAGAAGCATTCGACATCTGCATGGACATAATTATAACAAGTAATGAGGACGAATTATCACACCCACACCACCCGCTGCCTCCATGCGACAGGGGTGACGAAGAATTTGTTTTAAGTGCCATCAAAGGCGGCTATCAGGAACTTGGTTTCTCTGACCACACTCCATGGAAATACCATACCGATTATGTATCCGACATCCGGATGATTCCCGAAGAACTGCCGGAGTATGTAGAAAGCCTCCGCTCGCTACAAAGAAATATAAAGATCAGATCAGCATTAAAATCGGCTTGGAATGTGAATATTTTCCGGAGTATATTCCCTGGCTGAAAGGAATTATCAAGGAGTATCAGCTGGATTACATCATCTTCGGCAACCACCATTTCCATACAGATGAGAAGTTTCCTTATTTCGGGCGACATACCCATACGTTAGATATGCTTGAACTTTATGAAGAGAGTGCGATTGAAGGTATGGAAAGCGGTTTGTTTGCCTATCTGGCACATCCCGACCTGTTCATGCGTTCATATCCTGAATTTGACCGTCATTGTAAACTTGTCAGCAGACATATCTGCCGAACGGCCGCCCGCCTGAACCTGCCCTGGAATATAATATAGGCTACGAAGATTACAACGACGAACATGGAATAACAACCATTCCCCACCCTGATTTTTGGGAAATAGCAGCGCACGAAGGCTGCACTGCCATTATCGGGTGGATGCCCACAACAACCAATATCTGGAAACTCCGTTCTACTATGACCGGGCAAATGAGACGCTCCAAAGCTGGGGATGAAAGTGACAGACAGAATTCCTTTCCTCAACGAAAAATAATGTTTGTGATAACCGTAGCCCCTACTCTCTGATTCAGAGTACGCACCAGAAGTTCCCGTCCCATCATCAGTTCCTGACGAAGGGCGGCGGAAGTGGATGTACATACAGCGTCTGGTTACGGATATAGAGATTACTGGTATAGCTTGCCGCCGGTCCCAACACCTGCGGCCAGGCATCCAGCAACCGCTGCTCATTGAGAGGAGACTCAGACTCTCCTGACGCAGGTATTGCTGAATCAGTTTTCCTATCTGCTCGGCATCGTTACGTTTCATTGTTCAGCTCCCATTTCATTAATTACACCCTGATCTACGCGAAATACTTTATAATCGCTGCCTACCTTCTGCAGAATACGATCCAGATGTTCACGGTTGGTATCCGTAATAAATATCTGTCCGAAGTTATCACCAGCCACCAGCGACAATCTGCTCTACCCGCGAAGCATCCAGTTTATCAAAATATCATCCAACAGCAATAAAGGGACGGTCTGCCCGTACGTTTCAAGAAGTCGAACTGTGCCAGCTTCAACGCTACCAGATACGTTTTATTCTGTCCCTGCGAACCTTCCTTCTTGATCGGAAAGTCACCCAACAGCATATTCAGTTCATCTTTATGAATTCCCCGCAAAGAGAATCCCATAATCTTATCCCGTTCCCGGCTTTGCTTCAGAACTTCCAGTAAAGAAGCATCCCGTGCATGCGAATCATAAGACAGACCCACCTGTTCTTTATCCTGGGAAATAAAAGAATAAAACGACTGGAAAATAGGAATAAACTCTTCGATAAACGCCTCCCGCTTGCGAAACAATTTCACCCGCTTGCGCCATCATCTCCTCCCAAACCAGGAACAATTCCTCTTCTACCGGAAATTCACTTTTAATAAGGTATTACGCTGTGCCAATGCCTTATTATAGCGTATCAATGCTTCCAGATATTCCTTATCATACTGAGAGATCACGACGTCCATAAAGCGGCGCCGTTCGTCACTTCCTCCGGCTATCAACTCCGAATCGGCAGGTGAAACCATCACTAACGGCAGAAAGCCGATATGATCGGAAAAGCGGCTATACTCCTTTTATTCCGTTTGAATTGCTTTTTCGAACGACGCTTCATTCCGCAGTAAATCTCCTCTGGTGTGCCATCTTCCGCCTCATAAAAGCCCTGAATAACAAAGAAATCCTGTTCGTGCCGAATGTTCTGCGAATCAATCGGATTACCCGAACTCTTGCAGAAAGATAAAAGTACACTGCATCCAGCAGATTCGTCTTTCCCATCCCGTTCTGTCCGAAGAAACAATTCAGTTTGGCGGAGAATCCGATCTCTACCTGTTCCAGATTCTTATAGTTTAATATGGATATCCGTTTCAGTATCATTGTATACGCGTTAATTTGTTCACAAAAGTAGCAAGTTTTCGAGGTTTTCGAGCGTAAAACAAAAGATGCCTCTAAATTTCGTTTGTAGATATAAAAACTACTTTTGCGAGTCGAATTATCAAACGATGAATAATAACAAAAGAATCATATAAAATGGCAGAACAAAGAATCAGAACGAACATCTGAACGTAGAAGATGCACTGACACAATCGGAAGCATTTCTTGTTAAGTACAAAAACGCAATCATCGGCGGTGTTGTAGCCGTGATTATCATCAGCAGGTTTTATCATGTACAAGAACCTCTATGCTGAGCCACGTGAAGAAAAGGCACAGGCTGCTCTTTTCAAAGGACAGGAATACTTTGAACAAGATGCTTATGAACAAGCACTGAACGGTGATAGTATTGGTTATGTAGGTTTCCTCAAAGTTGCCGACGAATATAGCGGAACAAAAGCCGCTAATCTGGCAAAAGCATATGCAGGAATCTGCTACGCACAACTGGGTAAATATGACGAAGCAGTAAAGATGCTCGACGGCTTCAACGGAGGCGACCAGATGGTAGCTCCCGCTATCCTCGGCGCAACAGGAAACTGCTACGCACAACTGGGTCAGCTGGACAAAGCCGCTTCTACCCTGCTCTCTGCAGCAGACAAAGCTGACAATAACTCATTAAGCCCTATCTTCTTGATGCAAGCCGGTGAAATCCTGGTGAAACAAGGAAAGTATGATGATGCCGTTAATGCCTACACTAAGATCAAGGACAAATACTTCCAGTCTTACCAGGCTATGGACATCGACAAGTACATCGAACAGGCTAAATTGATGAAGAAATAATATACCTTATTATATATAATAGAGGTTAGGCAGGATTACACGGATTTCACGGTTTTAGTACGCACAATATGTACTAATGCAATTATGCGAAGCTACCGTGAAATCCGTGTAATCCGTTTTAAAATCATGTATTTATAACCCACTTTAATTACTACAATTATGGCAACAGCATACCATAACTTATCCGAATACGATTTCAACTCTGTACCAAACGCTGAAAACATGAAATTCGGCATCGTCGTATCCGAATGGAATTTCAATACCGGAGCCTTTGAACGGCGCAGTCAATACATTAAAAACATGGAGTGAAAGATGAAAATATTCTGGTAAAAACTGTACCGGGAAGTTTCGAACTAACTTTCGGCGCCAATCAAATGATGGAAAATTGCGATGTGGATGCAATTATTGCAATCGGTTGCGTAATTAAAGGAGATACTCCACATTTTGATTATGTTTGTATGGGAGCGACTCAAGGAATTACCGAATTAAACGCAACTGGCGACATACCAGTCATTTACGGATTAATTACCACCAATACAATGGAGCAAGCAGAGGATCGTGCCGGTGGCAAACTGGGTAACAAAGGAGATGAATGTGCAATTTCTGCAATAAAAATGATCGATTTTGTTTGGAGTTTAAATAAATAGTTGTATCTTTGCACCGCAATTGAGAAACAAACCTCCTCAAAAGCACAAAAGGGCAAATACCAGAGTGGCCAAATGGGGCAGACTGTAAATCTGCTGGCTTACGCCTTCGGTGGTTCGAATCCATCTTTGCCCACAAAAATTGCGGAAGTAGCTCAGTTGATAGAGCATTAGCCTTCCAAGCTGAGGGTCGCGGGTTTGAGCCCCGTCTTCCGCTCTTAAGAGAATCCTGAAAGTCAAGCAATTGGCATTCAGGATTTCTTCTTTATAGATGGCTTGACAACGCTGGTTTAACTGTGTGAGTTAAACTGAGAGTTAAACCAAGAGCAGCATGAATGCTACAATTACAGTGGTGTGCTACAAGTCTAAAACTCTATCAAATGGCGAGCACCCATTAATGTTACGCATCTGTAAAGATGGGAAGAAAAAGTACCAAAGTTTAGGAGTTTCCATTAAGGCTAATCAGTGGGACTTCGCAAGAGAAAGACCTAAGCCCACCTGCCCCAATAAGGAATACATTTTAAAACTTATCCTTGACAAGCAGGCTGAACTTCAACAGCGGATGCTGGAGTTGAATACTGAACAAAAGGAGTACACCACTACTACCCTACTTCATGACGAGCATAGGAAGTTTGAACTCAAAACAGTCAAACAGTTCTACCAAGAATTGATTGAGCAGTACATGGCTAATGAGAAATGTGGGAACAGGCTTATTTATAAAAGCTCCTACAACTCTATCAATGTCTTTACCAATGGTAATTTAGAGATTCCATTTAGTGCAATAGATGTTGCATGGCTCAACAAGTACGAGAAGTGGCTACGCTCCAAAGGCAACAAAGAGACCACCATGAGCTTGATGTTCCGCACCCTACGCAGTGCATACAATAAAGCCATTGAAAGTAAATGTGCACGTAAGTCTGATTATCCATTCACTGATTACAGGATAAGTAAGTTTGATGTAAGTACAGAGAAGCGGGCTATCGCTAAAGCAGACGTACTGAAATTCTCAACAGATGCCCGTCCCATTGGTAAGCAGCAATATGTTCAACTTAGTAAAGACATATTCATATTTAGCTATCTGTGTGGCGGCATCAATTTTACTGATATAGCCAATCTGACTAAGGATAATATCATAGAAGGGAAACGACTACACTACATTCGCCAAAAGACAGGTAAACTCATCAAGTTGGGATTGTCAGAAGAAGCCTTACAAATCATTAGGCGATATGCAGTAGAGAGTAAAGGCTACCTGTTCCCCATTCTCAATACTCAGTTGCATAAAACACCATTGCAAAAGCAGAACAGAATACATAAGATGCTGGGAAAGGTCAATAAGAACCTAAAATTACTTGCAGCACAGTTTGGAGTTGAAGCCAATCTTACAACCTACGTGGCAAGGCATTCATTCGCAAGCGTCTTAAAGAAGTCTGGTGTAAACATTGCATTGATTAGTGAAGCGTTAGGGCACTCAGACCTAACAACTACACAAATCTATCTTGATAGTTTTGACAACGAACAGATAGATGCAGCCATGAAGAACCTACTATAATCTTAAATAACCCTATCTGCCGCCATGCAGGTAGGGTTTATTTTTTAACTTTGCCTTAAACTAATAATTATGGAGAAGCTAAAGGAAGATTACATAAGCATTGATACCCGTTTGGAATACATGGAAGCCATAGCCGTTAAATATGTTCCAGACGTAGATATAGACCTAGCCACAGGAGAAAGATATGTCTGTGGTACTACTGCCTTACCCTTATTCATAAGGAGATACAATCAGAATAAACTATATGGCAACTTCACATACGAAGATTATATAGCCAATGAGGACATACAGAATACACTGAAAGGTTTGGGAGTTGATATAGATAAGTTCTGGTTTCTACTTCTGTTCATCTTCGACTATACTTGTGGAACGTGCTTGGATGGAATGAAAGCTACAGGCATAGGAATAGAACAGCTCACCAAATTCGCCAAAGCCATAGCTGACAACCATAAGGAGATTAACCAATTTGGAGTGAGTTTTAAGAAGCCTATCACCGTATCTGTAAAGGTAGAGGGCAAGCATCAGATAGTAATTGATAATGCCAATGCAATAGGTTACTTGGCTACTATCATTGCCAACCACCTAAAGGAGATAGAGGAACACCCTTGGATGCAGAGCCAACAAGTCAGCATAAGCACCCATGCAGAAGAAAAGGAATCCATTCAGATATGGCTGTTCTATAAGATGTTCAATGACTTCTTCAATCTATCTCCATATAACAAGCTGTTTAATGTTAGACAAAAGAAAGGAAGCATCATATCACTTAGTAAGACATTACTCATATCAAGGCTTATCTACTTCACCAAACTATCTAAACATAGTAAATTTTCAAATGATGAAGATGTTTTAAAAGGTTACATCAAGCAATATAAAGACAAAAGAATTGATACTGCGAACAGCATATACTTCTAATAACACACTGATAACCAACCAAGTCCTGCTCCGTGCCATTAAGAGGGTACATGAAAGCAGGACTTTTTTTCTCTCTTTTAATCCTACCATTATATCCCATCTTTGCACCGTCAAAACGATAGCAGACGGGCTGCTAATTAAGAGGGGAAGTAAAACCACTCATTATTTTCTCTCTTTTAATCAGCCCAGAAGCAAGTAGTTTTGCAGCGTAATCAGATAACCAAGTGTACATAGGTTTGAGGGTTACACAGAATCAAGTTTAATAATTAAAAATCAAATGAATATGAAAACTTTAAATGAAAAAGCAGCAGAGACAGTAAAATCAAATAACGCAACTATGGGTAACGTAGAGGAACTGACTAAGGTTTTAAAACAAGAGGAGAAAGAATTAGAACGCCTCACAAAGAGAAATGCAGATGAAGCAGTGATAGCAGCACAGCAGAATGTAGTTGATAGTGCCAAAGCCAAGTTGGAACAGGCACAGGAATTTGAGAAAGAATCCAATGAGAATATAGGCAATGACTTCCTTACGTTCTCAGTTGTCAATGAAGAAACAGGTGCAAGAACTGAACAGAAGAAGATAGCATTCGTTAAACACAACAGACCTGTAAACTCCAAGAAAGTAGATAGATTCATTGCTCTAATAGCTGCAAATAAATATGAGAAAGCCTTTCCTATTATTGTAGTAGAAGCAACAAAGCTGATTGAAGCTGGTTACACTGTTACTGATATTAAAGGCAGGGAATTGACTAAGGAAGAGGCTGCGGACTATCTCGTTATCCTTGACGGACAACATAGATGCACAGCATTCGCTAAACTGGTAGCAACAGGCAAGTACACTGAAACCATTCCCAATGTTTATATGAGGGATATTGAGAATGTTGGTGAATACTTGGTTGACATTAATAATGTAGGTAGCAGTTGGGATAAAAAGGACAGATTGGTTGTAGCTTCTTTGACTTCTAATGATGAACTATTCCAAAATGTAGCAGAATTGCTAAACGAAGGGTTCAATCCAACCACAGCTATGTTGATTTACACAGGTAAGAGCTTATCTGACAATCAAGTGAACAAGGCTTTAAAAGGAGAAGAGATAGCACTCCCCAAAGGTGCAGAGATTAACATTGAAAGAGGAAACAAGTTCATCACCTTATGCAAGGCAGCCAAGATGGATGTTTCTTTCATCACTAAACGCTACTTCATTAGAGGCTTCAACAAATGCGCTGACAGAATAGGAGAAGAGAAAGCGTTTATGGCATTGGATAAATTAAAGTACATGGAACTGACTGATGAGAAACTAAAGCAAGTAAAAGATGAAGCGGATTTTAAAATAATGCTTGACGAAGCTCTAAAAGCATAATACATACTACGGAGCAAGCCCATGTGACAGGTGGGCTGCTCTACTTAAAATTTGGGTTTGGCATTTCAACCTTATAGAACTATCTCAAATTACCCATTATATGAACTTTAGACATATCTAAGATTCTATAATTGGGGTTACTGCTAACAGATTTTTAAAAGCCAACAATATATGATAACCAAGTTAGATATTCAAGAGAAAGATGGATTCCTTATCATGGAGGACTTCCCTACGAACTGCATCTTTAACAAAGTCAAAACAGGTTGCGGTGCTACGACCATAGCACTTACCAATAGCGAGAATTACATTATCGCTGTTCCAACTACTGAACTGATTGAGAACAAATGCTATCCAATTAAAGATGCAGAAGGCAATGTGAAGTTCTGGAAGAAACATGAGCGCAGGCAGGGTTAAAGCCCTATTGTTGCTAACCTGTTTGGTTTATATGGAAATTTCACCTTAGAACTAAAGAAGAAGTTAAAGGACTATCTATCTTCCACAGGAATTAAAAAGATTATTTGCACCTACGACAAGATAGATAAGCTGATGGAGTTTATCAATCCTATAGAATTTAAACTGATGATTGATGAATACCATAACTTCCTTAAACAATACTCATTCAGAGACAAGGCTATTAATGGGGTGTTGGCTCACTTTAAAGAGTTCAAATCCTATTGCTTCTTATCAGCTACCCCTATTCCAAACAATTTGAAGCCAGCAATCTTCAATGACATTACAGAGTACATGGCTGATTGGAATACAACAGATGAGATTACAGTTTATCCTTACCATACAAACACACCTTATATGGTAGCCGCCAAGTTCATCAAGACCTACCAAGCTAAAGGCTGTCTGAATGTAAACGGCATTGAAGCAAGGAAGCATACTTCTTTATCAACAGCGTTACTGAAATCAAAGCCATACTTAAACAGACGCAATTAACAGAGGATGATTATAGAATTATCTGTGCTGACAATCCTAAAAACAGAAAACTTTGGAAGGATATACTATATCAAGTTCTGCTGACGCTCCCAAGAAATTCAACTTCATCACTTCCAAATCATTTGAGGGTGTGGACTTCCATTCTGAAACAGGATTATGCTTTGTGGTCAGCAATGTTCAGAACAGGCACACATTGGTCAGCATTGATATGGATATACCTCAGATTGTGGGAAGAATCAGAACCAAGTCAATCCATTTAGAAATAAAGTAGTCCACATCTTCAACACTAAAGCTACTGACCATTACACGACATTTGAAGATATCGAAGCTGATAGTGGATGAGGAAGTAAAGGCTGCACAAGAAAGCAGATATGCTTAATAATGCCAAGCTATCAGAAGCAGCAATCAAGCAACAGGTTAATGAGATTAAGAAAGTTGGGGTTGAATCTTACCTATCCTATCAAGAGAATAAATTTATCATTAATGATATGGTAGCCAAGTTGCAGCTTTACAGCTACTATATTGCTACTGTGGTTTACCAATCAGACAAATCATTAAGAGAAACCTATGCCCAATCTGGAATAGTAACAACTAAAGGTAAATGGCATATCGCTCCAGAGAAGTTTGTCAAGGAATTAATTGCAAAGCCAACATTCAGAGAATTACATAAACGATATTGTGAAATCAAAGCAAATCCAATGACATTCGACTTGCAATCCATTGATATAGAACATGAATACCCTATTTTAGGCAGGGCTTACCGCCAACTTGGAGTGAAAGAATTAAAGCGATTGCGAACCATCAAATCCATCCAAGAAGCTTTAGGTGAATCATAAACTTATCTCAAAGGTAATAGCATAAGTTTATAGTGTAACGAGCGAGGAGGTACACTACATTATTATCCCCTCATGGCTCTTAAATAAAAGAATGCTTTAGAAATACAGTCTGATAGCTGACAGGAATAAGCATTCTTATTAATCTAAGAGCAGGCACTATGCACTATTATCACAACCAACCATTAATTTACTAATGCTCCTCATTTCCTTTGAAAGAATCTTTAGGGAAAGACATAGGACAGCCTAAGATGCAAGCGAAGAAATTCACTTGTGTTTTAGGTTTGTTCTTGTTAAATCCATTCAATCAATAACCATTTAATTCAATTTCATTATGAGAGATTTAGTAATTATGCCAGCTATGGCACAGCGTAGAGAATCATTAAACATGGGTGAGTTTGCAGAAGAAGCAATCATTGTGGAAGAAGTTGCAGCACCAAGAGAGTAAACCATTTCATTGAAGCCAATACGCAGGAAGCAACCTTGCAGCACTTACAACAAGACTGCATCATTCCAAGTTTTGCATCAATGGAAGAAACCATTAGTCACCAATCCTTTATAGGTGCAGTAGTGGATGCGGCTAAGGATTACTTTCATGGAGAACAGTTTGATATGCCAGAGATTAGAATCTCACACCCTATCAATGGAAGAATCCCAAGTGCATTAGGTAAAAAGCATCTGAACTGACAGATGAAGAGAAGACTCTGTTCTATCAGAGAATGTGCTTCTGCTTTGAAATCCATCCATTGTACATGATGAATACGGTAATCGTTTGGCATTATCCATTGGTGGAGTGAGAGCATATAACGAGATTAACCTGTACAGTAAGAAATCTGTGGAGAGATTTAAAATCTTCATAGGATTTCGTAATCGTGTGTGCTCGAATTTAATGCTTACTACTGACGGCTTGCAGGATAAGATAGAAGTCCTAAGCGTACAAGAACTATATGCAGCAGCATTGAATCTGTTCCACGCTTACAACCCATCCAAAGACCTGCATTTGTTAAGAACACTTGGACAGATGTCAATCTCAACAAGCGAATTTTGTCAGATAATAGGCAGAATGAGATTATATCAAGCTCTTACACCCAACCAACAGAAACGCTTACCTCTGTCTATTGTTGGGAGACAGTCAAATTAATGCAACTTGCAGAGCATTCGTTTCTGATGTGAACTTTAAGAGTACAGGGGACAGCATTACAGGCTGGCAGCTCTTAAACCTACTCAATGGTTCTGTAAAGTCAAGTTACATTGATAACTTCTTGGAAAGGAATCTTAATTGCACAGAGTTTGTACAAGGCATTCAACGTGCCAAATTAGGAGATAGTGAATACGCTTGGTTCTTGGGCTGAGTGGATTGTTGATTGAGAGAGGAAAGGGCATTAACTTGGTGTCCTTTCTTTATTTCTACCAACTTATTAAATATTGTACATTATGGATATAGATTATACTGTGGGTGAAGTGGAACTGTCCTACAAACCCAAATTCAAGAAGCTGCATCAAGTAACTTGTTCAGAAGATGCTTATAAATACTTGCTTCCTACCTATAAGGAAGGAACTATCTGTTACAAGGAATATTTCAAAGTCTTGTTCCTAAACCAATCCAACCAAGTTTTAGGCTACACTCTTATATCAGAGGGTGGAATAACAGACACAACCGTTGATGTAAGAGTAATTCTACAAGCTGCATTGCTTACCAATTCAGTAGCTATCATTCTTGCACATAATCATCCAAGCGGTAATCTGAAACCAAGCAGACAGGATATGGAGATTACTAAGCAGGTCAAGGATGCAGCCCAACTTATGAGAATTACAGTCTTAGACCACCTCATACTTACAGATGCAGGATATTACAGCTTCGCAGACGAGGGAGAATTATAATAAGGTAAAGGGCATTTCTAAGTTGGTGTCCTTATCATATTCACTTCTGCTATTAGTGAATGTTCCTTTAGTAATCAATGAGTTAGTAAATCCAACTCAGAATTAATATTCACTTCTATTCGTTTCATTATAAAACAGAACATTATGTCGCTTAAATATTCAAGTACAACGGCAGACTATCTTGTTTGGTCTGATGCAATGAACCTCATAAGGAAGTTAGCTAAAGATGAGAATTATAAAATCTCACTCCTTATTAGTTTGGGATGCTTCACAGGATTAAGAATATCTGATATTCTATCTCTAAGATGGAAGCAGATATTAGGTACTGACGAGTTTACAGTAATTGAGCAAAGACAGGCAAGGTAAGAACTATCAGACTAAACCCACAATTACAACATCATATTAAAGAGTGCCACGAGCATATAAATCCTATTGGAATCAATGCACCAATCCTTATAAGTCAGAAGGCACTATCTTCACAGTCCAAAGAATCAATATCATTCTTAAAGAGGTGAAGAAGAAGTACAGGTTGAAGATTAAGAACTTTAGCTGCCATTCACTTAGAAAGACTTTTGGTAGGCAGGTCTATAACATGAACAGCGATAATGCTGAACTTGCATTAGTAAAGTTGATGGAACTGTTCAACCATAGTTCTGTTGCCATTACTAAAAGATACTTGGGGTTAAGACAGGAAGAAATCTTGCAGACTTATGACTGTTTGAACTTCTGAGGTTTGAAATATGGGACAGGATTATTAAGATTCATCTTTATAGTGGTCTGAATGGTTCTGTCCCAAATCCATGAAATATTGAGCTTGATACATCTAAAGTCCAATCTTAGCAGTTTGGCATTTCAGCCTTATAGAAGTAAGTCAATTCCATTAATTTACAGAGTTTAGAACTATCTCAACTCTTAAAAATCATGTTGGAGGTAGCACTTTGAATATCCAACAATATGCTGACTTAAAGATGATAATTCAAGGTGGATAAGAATATTCAGAATTTAGTCTCTTATATGGGGGAAGTGAATTTGATACCCGCATGGATTTAGAGTTTAAGATGCAACTCTGATTAAATATCCCATTCAGGGCATGTTTGAGAACAGGAGATTTACTATTTCTCCTTACTTCATGCTTAATGATTTAAAACCTTTCATTATCTCTTTGCACCAATTCCAATGAACTAATGCGTTAGGGAGTTGGAAGGACATATTTAACGAAAGGTGTTATTGAAATTATCTTCCATTCTCAAATCTCGCAATTTGACAACGGTACGAAGATGATAGCAGTAGCACCACATCATTTTGATATATACCTACCTTATATATTCTATAAGGCTTTAGATATTGTCAAATTGGTGTGGGCTGCTGTTTTATCCGTACCAAAGGCAATGCGAGAGCCAGAGAATGAGATAAGACAGTATGTTCCCACACCTTTTTAATTGTAACGGCTTATCCATAGGGAACAGGTGAGCATTATGTCAAAAGACTATGAAGCATCTTCTTTATGGGTTAATCATTCTTTAGCATGGTAGCGTGTACATCTAAAAGAACAGTTACACGCCAAGAGCAATTATATGAGCAAACTTCTTCTGAGTTGTCTTAATTCAAGAATACATATTATTATAGAATCACATTTATCAAACAAGTTCTATTCTACCAACTATGTCTTCTCTAAATTACAAGATGGACAACTTAAAACATATCCCATACCATATCAATAATTTTAATGAAATAAATGACACTATTAAGAGTACAATATTTGGCCAGGTTTCATCATATCTCCAAGAGGAACTATTGTTACTAGCCACGTTATCAATCCTACTACTAACAAAACTCTTATCTATCAAGCATTGATTAGATATTTAAAAGAACAGATTGACTATTGCAACCAACAACTTGAAGAGACAAAGAATCGCTTAGAAATATTTGAAGAGAAATTAGAGACAATAAAAAGACTTGATTCACACGGCTATGCAATGATGATAGAGGGATTCAATCCAGCAGGAAATGGATAGACACATTTACTCAAATACAGAAACAACTGCATAAGAGATTTAAGTTTAAGCAACTTTGATGTTGAACTTTGTTCTGAAATCAAAATAGCATATAATGGAAGCCATATAACATCAAGTAATGATTTAATAGATTGCTTCGTAGTAAAAGATGTTCCTAATTACGATTTAGGAATAATCCAAATTGCTGATGGTAGCAACTTCTGGAATGTTTGCAAGTTAGGAGAAGCTCCCAAATGGTCTTATGAGCAAATGGAAGTAGGTTGGAGTAACATTCATAATGCTGGAACAATTAGTTGGTTCTACCATCCCACAAGATAAATACATCTTTAATTTTTGTAATAATGAAACTCATAACGATGAAAGAAATTAAATTATACATGATAGGTTTCAATCAAGGACCAACATTAGCATTAACCAATGATGGAATTAAGGCACAAATTACACAAGGTTATATCAGTCAAAACACTGATAGCATTAAAGATAATGTACTCTAATACCTGCTCTACAAGGGTTCAAGTGGTAGCCCTGTTGTTAATCAATATGGGAATTGGTAGCTATAAATTTTGCAGGCATTAATGGAACACAAGGTTTTAATTATGGAATAAGAGTTGAAAGATTAAGAGAAATTGTAAACGACCAGTCTGTTAAAGATAGAATGACTGTTCGTCAATCAAACAATAAACATATAAATAACGATTCTATTAATTCCATAGAACAACAATCAATTATACCATGATGAAGAAACTATTAATTGCAATTTTATTATTAGCTTGTACAGCTTTAACTCTTATGCTGGAGATAGATTACCACGTGAAGAACCGTTTTCATCTTCAGATGTAGTACTCAGCATTACTCTGCGCCATATTGATACCTCTATTCATGGCATTAAAAATAAAAATAAGGAATAACTTCACCAATAAAACTAATAAATATGAGAATTGTCAAAACAATATTTGTGCCTTTAATGATAGTGTGCATAATTCTATGCTCATGTAAATCAAGGAACATAAAACGAGCAATTAAGCACCACAATAGACAGTACTTTACAAGTTAAAGCTACCTCTATCTTAGAGAATAAACTAACTGAACTTAATGCCTTATCTGGGCAGGCTATCATTATGGAAGTCCAGATAGGACATATAAAGGCTATGGTTGGACTTGAAAGGAAAGATAGTGCAGACTACCAACCTTGTGAGAACTTCTCTCAAACACACGAATCAGTACTGATACAACCTATATCCATATTGGCAGCATTGGAAACAGGTAAAGTCAAATTAGCTGATACTGTAGATGTAGGTGACGGCATTTATATTTGTAAGAGAGATACCATCAAAGACCATAATTGGCATAGAGGTGGATATGGTGAAATCTCTATCAAGCAAGGTTTGGCTTCAAGTTCAAACATTGCTGTTTATAAAACAATGGAGAAAGCATTTGGTAACAACGCACAAGCATACTTCAATCTGATGGATAAAATGAGCTATGGTAAACCAGACAGCATCGCAGGAATATCTAATCTGAAACCTGCATACTTTGTTACTCCTAAAGACAGCGGTTGGAGTAATACGGCTTTGCATGGTTCTGCATTGGATATAATCAAACTATTACTCCCATACAGACACTAACCTTTATAATGCTATTGCTAATAATGGGAAGATGATACAGCCTCAACTTTACAAAGACAGTACAACAGTTATCAATCCACAGATAGCAAGTCAAGCCAATATTGACAGTCTGAAACAGACATTGGAATATGTGGTAACTGATGGCTTAGGACAACCCACCAAGTCTGATAAGGTACAAGTTGCAGGTAAGACAGAACGGTACAGCTTGAAGATGGAAGTTATATTGTAGAGTTCTGTGGCTACTTCCCTGCCAATGCTCACAATATTCTATCATTGTTTCTATTCATAAAGAGGGACTACCTGCAAGCGGTGGATTGATGGCAGGTGATGTGTTTAGGCAAATAGTAAACCACATGATTTAACATGAAAGTAGATTTATGCAAAGTGGCTAAAAGCCTATTGAAATACTATTTAATCTATCACCTTGTCTTTAATTTGTACATATTGGGGCAATTTGCCTATTACTACTATTCTGCAAGTCAATCAACATGGTATCATAGAATAATAGACAATCCTGTAATGTTGATAGATTTACTCATAGCAGGACCAATCTCTTTAATAAGTGGAGTGGTCTACATTATAATTCGACTATTAAACGATATTTGAAATATCTTATATTACACATTTAATTATTTAACAATGAAAACTTTAAGATTAATTGGAACGACCTTATTAATGGTCATGTTAGCTGTAAACTTTACAGCATGTAGCGATGATGAAGATGAACAGACAATCATTGAACAAGCCAACCTTATAGGTAAATGGCAATCCACTTGGGAGAAGATTCACAAGGTGGAGAATGGCAGGAAGTTGTCACCTCTGACGAAGCCTACACCAATGGCTTATGGAATTCAAAGCTGATGGTACTTGCATAGAAGGCTATGCGGACGGTGGACATATAGAAACAAGTCGCTGGTCTTTGAAAGACAATAAGCTGACTATCTCTTACGATGATGGTTATTCAGATGTTCTTACCGTCAATGAGCTTACAGCTACTAAGCTGGTACTTGCCTTTGAGGATTGGGACACAATGGATGATGGTAGCGAAGAATTGGACGACATCACTACAACCACTTATAAGAAGATTGACTAATTAACAAACTAATTTAAGCAGAGCAGCATTCGAGGGAAACTCTTATGCTGCATTTTTATATAGGAACTATTGCCCTAATCAAATCAAAGAGCTATCTTTGTAACATAGAGTTCTACCTATAACGTGATAATAATATATTGTTAAACATTTCTCATGTTACAGCAAAGTTAAACCAAGAGTTAAACCAACATAAAGAAACCGATAACAAGGGTTCTCATTAAGAGCAGCTAAACGGCAGTAGCTCAGTTGGTAGCTGACGAAGGCGAAGCCTTTAGCCGCAGAAGAGCATTAGCCTTCCAAGCTGAGGGTCGCGGGTTTGAGCCCCGTCTTCCGCTCTTCAAAGAGAATCTGAGAAATTAGATTCTCTTTTGTATAACTTTAAACCTCTAAGAACATGGAAGATTCTCCAACGCAATCACACGTACTGCAATTGGCACACACCTATCCCAATTGTCCGCATCGGAATCATAGGATTGGGAATCGAGGGCTACTCACCCTGCAACGTTATCTGCAAATAGAAGGAACCGAAATCAAAGCTCTCAGCGAAATCAGGGAAGGTAACACACAAAGCCCAACTCATACTCAAAGAAGCAAAGCACCCCGAAGCCACGGGATATACCGGACCAGGCGGCTGGCGAAGATGTGGAATGCAACGATCTGGATTTAATTTTTATCTGTACAGACTGGCTCACTCACACCCAAATGGCAACCTATGCAATGGAATGCGGCAAACATGTAGCTATCGAAGTTCCTGCCGCCATGAATATAGCCGAATGCTGGCAACTGGTCGATACAGCAGAAAGACAAGACGCCACTGTATCATGCTGGAAAATTGCTGTTATGACCCTTTTGCCTGACTACTCTCGAAATGGCACGTCAAGGTGTACTCGAGAAATAATGCATGTAGAAGGAGCGTATATTCACGATCTCCGTTCCATGTATTTTGCCGAAGAGAGCGAAGGCGGTTACCACAATCACTGGGGAAAAGATACAGTATCGAACATACAGGCAATCCCTACCCCACCCACGGACTGGGACCTGCATGTCAGATTCTCGACATCCACCGCAATGACAGAATGGAATATCTCGTATCCATGTCCACCCATCAGGCCGGCATGAGCGAGTATGCGCGGAAAAGATTCGGAGAGAACTCACCGGAAGCCCGTCAGAAGTATAAGCTAGGAGATGTCAACACCACGCTTATCCATACCGCCAAAGGAAAAACGATCATGCTTCAGTATAATGTTTCTACTCCCCGCCCTTACAGTCGCCTGCAAACAGTATGCGGTACACTCGGCTTTGCACAAAAATATCCGGTACCATGCATTGCCCTGGATTCTCATGGAGATACTCCGCTTGAAGGCGAAGCACTGGAGACAGTATTAACTCGCTATAAACACCCTTTTAGCGCCACCATCGGCGAGGAAGCACATCGTAAAGGATTACCGAACGAAATGAACTATGTAATGGATTATCGGTTAATATATTGCCTGCGCAACGGACTGCCCCTTGACATGGACGTTTATGATGCAGCCGAATGGTCGTGTATCACCGAATTAAGCGAGAAGTCAGTATTGAACGGAAGTATTCCTGTAGAAATACCGGATTTCACCAGAGGTGTCTGGAAAAACACAAACATTAGATTTTACCTATTTACCCCAATTAAACTATAAAAACACATGAGAACATTCCTATCATTAAAGACATGCTTACTATCTGCACTTTTACTTTGCGTAAACAGCATTGCAGCAAGCAAGATTATTTCCGTATCTGATTTCGGTTTGAAACCCGACAGCCGTATCAACGCAGTGCCATTTATACAAAGGCAATCGATGCTTGCAAGCAACATCCCGGTTCCACGCTTGTTTTCCCAAAGGAAGATATGACTTCTGGGCACAACATGCTATCGAAAAGATTATTACGAAACGAACACCTACGATGTTAATCCCAAAATTCTCGCCGTGCTATTGAGCAGATCAATGATCTGACGATTGACGGTAATGGTTCTGAGTTTATTATGCATGGACGGATGCAACCATTCACTTTGGATCATTGCCGGAACATTACTTTAAAGAATTTCTCCGTCGATTGGGAAATCCCATTAACTGCGCAAGGTATTGTCACTCAATCTACCTCCGAATACCTTGAGATCGAAATCGACTCCCACCAATATCCTTATATCATAGAAAACGACTGACTTTTGTCGGCGAAGGATGGAAAAGCAGTCTTTGGGCGATCATGCAGTTTGATCCCGACACCCATCTCGTCCTCCAAATACAGGTGATAACTTAGGCTGGCGCTCATACGATGCAACAGAAATAAACCCCGGATTAATACGCTTATCCGATCCTAAAAGGAGGCTGATAAATTCTTCCCTGCGCCGGGTACGGTCCTTGTGTTACGACACAGCACCAGAGATCACGCCGGTATCTTCATTTACCACAGTATGGATACAAAGCTAGAGAACGTAAAGCTATTCCATACCTGCGGACTGGGAATTCTGTCACAATATAGCAAGAATATCTCTTTCAATGATGTACATATCATCCCTAACACTTCCAAGAAACGTGCTGAGCGGACATGACGACGGTTTCCACTTCATGGGATGCAGCGGATTACTCAAAATTGAGAACTGTAGTTGGGCAGGATTGATGGATGACCCTATTAACATCCATGGAACATGTTCCCGTATTATGGAAGTTCTTTCTCCTACCCGTATCAAATGCAAGTTCATGCAAGACATGAGTGAAGGGATGGAATGGGGACGCCCAGACGAAACAATCGGATTTATAGAGCATAAAACCATGCGTACCGTAGCTACCGGTAAAATGAATAAATTTGAAGCACTGAATAAAGCTGAATTTATCATCGAATTATCAGTACCACTTCCAGCCGGAGTGGAAGCCGGATATGTAATAGAGAATCTGACCTGCACACCTGATGCAGAAATACGCAACTGCCATTTCGGAAGTTGCCGGGCACGTGGTCTGCTTGTATCTACTCCCGGCAAGGTTATTATCGAGAACAATGTATTCGAATCCAGCGGCTCTGCCATACTGATTGCCGGAGACGCAAACGCATGGTATGAATCAGGAGCTGTCAAAGATGTGCTGATACGCAACAATGATTTCCGTTACCCTTGCAATTCTTCAATTTATCAATTCTGTGAAGCTGTGATTAGCATTGACCCGGAAATACCGACACCGGAACAGAAGTACCCCTATCATCGCAATATCCGCATTATGGATAATACCTTCCACCTATTTGATTATCCGATACTCTTCGCACGTTCGGTAAACGGGCTCACCTTCTCCTCCAATATACTCATACGTGATACGACTTACCAGCCTTATCACTATCGCAAAGAAGGTATTACGCTGGAAGCATGTAAATCTGTAGTTATTTCAAACAATAAGATTGAAGGGGATGTATTAGGACGTACTGTTACAATTGAAAGATGAAACCTTCGGATGTCAAGATTAGCAAGAATCCTTTCTTTAAACTGAAAAAATAAGAAACACCATATAGGCAATTAAACGTATTCAGACTCAAAGCATGGGTATGAATACGTTTGAGCCTTTATCCCATAAATACGACAAATAAAGGAAGGTTCTCTTTGATGAACTTCAATGCTAATGTTATCTGCCGTTCTATTGCTTTTCACTGACTGCACAACGTTCCGCGATTTCCGATTAGATAGATGCTCTTCGCGGCTCATTCTAAAGATCTGCTGTCGTCTGGCCGGAAGTTGCGAAATCAATTTATCAATATAGTTCTTCAAATCAGCAGCATCCAATTCCTCTTCTATATCATAAGAATTTTCAAGTCCTTTCAGAACTGTCATTTTAAAATTCAGCTCGTTAAAATGTCTACGCGAATAATTGAATATAATATTACGGGTAATCATAAAAGCAACCCATCAAAATTCTTGGTAATATCAAGAAACTCTTTGGACTCCCAAACTTTCACAAAACATCCTGAACTACTTCTGAAATCACGGAAGATGAAGTGATATAAAGTCGTGCAAAGTTATAAACCTTCAGCCAATAAAGGTCATACAGCAAAGAAATGCAGCCGCATCTCCGCTTTTACCTTTTCCAGAATTATTGTCTCCTCCATCTCTTTCAATTGTGTTACAAAATAAAGAAATAACTATTAACCGCAACATTTTTTGATTTTTATTTATAATAAAGTTACCTTTTTCCTTTAATAATGTCTTCAAAATCTATTCTAATTATTAATTTCAACTAAGTTCTGTTAGAACTAAGATAAAAATGACTTTTCGAAAAAACTTCTTTTAATTGGGTGGTAGTATATTGATTATTAAGTTGTTGTGGTTTTAATAATAATTTTGCTATTTTTTATCGAAGGGATGTGGGATAGACTTAACTCAAGTGTATTTATAATATACGAGTAATAATAAATAGAATAATAACAAAGTAAGATAGGATGGATAAAGATACAAAGATGAGTTTGATTAAAGGTTTGCTGCAGGACAGCTGACTAAAAAGCAGCGAAGGAGCTATGCTGACCTGGAATCAGTGGATAGAGAACTTAAAATACAATGGAATGAATCAGAAAATAAAGCTATAGATTTTAAAATAAAAGAACAGATCTGGGAAAAAGTAAAAGCAAGATGTGTAGATAGGAAAAGAAACAAAGTTCTAACAGAACTAAGATGGCATTTTGCCGTAGCTTCACTTGCTCTTTTACTAACAATAGGAGGATTTTGATGAATTCAATCAGAGATAATATTAACGACGAATTTATAAAGGTGATAGCACAACAAAACCAAATGCACGTTTTACCGGATAGTACAAAAGTATGGATGGAATCAGGTAGTTCCATTAAATACACAAAAGCCTTCAACAAAAAAAGAGAAGTATGGTTAGAAGGCAACTCATTTTTGAGGTATATAAACATGAAGGCAGTTTCTTCCAAGTACATATTAATAAAGCTTTTTATAGAAGTAAAGGAACCTGTTTCCAAATCAAGCAAACTAATGCTGAAAAATGAAATCACGCTGTTTCATGGTAAAATTGAATTCAATGTAGAATCTACAGGAGAGAAAATTATCATGTCTCCATCGCAAAGGTAATGTATAATCCAAACAATGCACAAACATTAGTTGAGAATGTTATGGATATCAATTGGAAGGACGGAAGATACAACTTCAAAGAAACCCATTATCCCAGCTCATTTCGATTGTAAATCAAATATACCAATCAAATATAATTCTAGAAGGAAAGTTTACTAAACAGCCTTCATTCACAGGCAGCATCCGTTATGATGAAACATTGGATGACGTGATAGATAAACTCTGTTTCAGCCTAACCTTACATACAAAAACAGAATAAAAAATAGTAATATATAATTAACCATATTTCTAATAATTAACCCAATATTTAACCTCACAACAAGTTAAATCATGAAAAAAATCACAGTTAGTTACCGGAGGCGATATCTGAAGCATATCGCACTCGTTTTGCTCTTTACCCCTTGTCCGCTCTTGGAGCTCAAGGACACATATCTATCAAGGGGCAATCAATCACTATTATGCAAGCTATCCAGCTTATAGAAAAAACAGCGACTACACGTTCTTCTACAATGCAGCAGATCTCGAAGACAAACAACGGAAAGACATTAATTGTAATGGTCCTATTGACGAGATTCTGGATGAAGTTTTCAAAGACAGCGGTATTAGCTATATCGTAAAACAAAGAGGTTATTCTTAACGTACAAAAACGAATAACACCCAACAAAAGAAAAAACGTACTGTAACCGGTACTATTATAGACGCAGTGGACGATAGCCCCATCATTGGAGCTAACATCACGATTAAAGGTGACAAGAACACCGGTACAATCTCGGATATTGATGGTAATTTTAGTCTTTCCATACCCGACAATAAGACGATCCTTGTCGTAACTTACATCGGATATAAAACTCGCGAAGTTCCTGTAGAAGATCTAGGGAATATCAAAATTGTACTGGAAGGAGACGATCATACCTTGAATGAAGTTGTCGTAGTCGGTTCCGGTACCCAAAAGAAGGTCAGCGTAACAGGAGCTATCACAAGTATAAAAGGTGCCAGCCTCAAGCTGCCGTCATCTACTTTATCCAATTCATTTGCCGGAAAGTTGGCGGGTGTCATCGCAAAAACAAATTCCGGAGAGCCTGGCTCCGGTGCCGAATTTTACATTCGCGGTATCGGTACTTTCGGTGGACGAGCAACTCCTCTGATTTTACTGGATGATGTAGAAATATCATCCGGTGACCTTAATTATGTGCCGGCCGAGAATATTGAAAGTTTCTCTATCCTTAAAGATGCATCTGCCACCGCTATCTATGGTTCACGCGGAGCTAACGGTGTAATGATCGTCACAACTAAAGGCGGAGAATACAATAGTAAAACATCCATCAACGTTACAGCAGAAAATTCTTTCAACTACTTAGACAAGTTCCCGGAATTTGTGGACGGAGCTACTTATATGGATATGTATAATAAAGCTTCATTAGCCAGAAACTCTTCCGCTACACCCAAATACAGTGCTACAGACATGGAACGTACGGCATCCGGAGTCAACCCATACCTATACCCCGATGTAAACTGGCAAGACGTATTGTTTAAAAACATGAGTATGCGCCAACGTGCCAACGTCAACATTTCCGGTGGTGGTTCTAAAGTTAAATATTACATGAGTTTGGATGTCAGCCATGATTCAGGCTTGCTGAACACAGGGAAAGCATATTCATGGAACAACAATATTAATATAATGAACTATACCTTCCAGAATAATATTGCTTATAAACTGACGCCGACGACGACAATCAAAATGAATATGAACGCTCAGATCCGTCAGAAAAAAAGCCCGAATGTATCAAGCGAGGATTTGTTCAAACAGATTCTGACTACTACCCCCATAGAATTTCCGGTTACTTATCCAAGTCAAGACGGGCGTATCATGTACGGCAACAACATCATCTCAGGAAGTACCTTATACACGAACCCCTATGCCAGGATGATGACATCATTTGCCGAAACGAACGAAAATACACTTAACACAGTTATCAAGATAGATCAGGATTTGGATTTTATCACTAAAGGGCTTAAAATTAATGCTTTTGTAAATTTCAAAACCTGGTCAAGTTCTTACTTTGATCGTAGCATTGCTCCTTATTATTATCGCATAAAAAGCGGAAGCTACGATGAAACCGACCTGGAAAATACGAATTATGAATTGGAACTGCTAAATTCGAATGGCAGCGATTATATCAGTCAGTCGGCTATCGGAAAGTCTTCCGACCAAACATTTGAATTACAGTTCAACCTAAACTATGCCCGTCAATTCGGGCTGCATAATGTAGGTGCCATGTTACTCTACAAACAACGCGAATACAGAAGCGATGTGTTACCCAACCGTAATCAAGGCCTTTCCGGACGTCTTACTTATGATTACGGACAACGCTATCTGTTTGAGTTTAACTTCGGTTACAACGGGACCGAACGTCTGGCCAAAGAAGACCGTTTCGGATTCTTCCCTGCCGTGTCTTTAGGATGGGTGATAAGCAATGAAGCTTTCTTCGAACCAATGAAAAATGTAGTGGACAATCTCAAAATCAGAGGTTCCTACGGTCTTGTAGGTAGCGACGATCTGGCAACAGCCGGCGGAAGTTATTACCTGTATATAGACAAGATTACAAACAACGACCTGTCTTATCTGAAATGGACTTCCGGACAAAATATGGACTACCAATTAGGAGGTCCTCAGATGGCATACTACGCCATGTCCGGTTTGGGATGGGAAAAAGTAAAAAAGCTCGATATCGGTATTGATTTTACATTGTTCCGAAACTGGACATTTACCTTCGATTATTTCTACGACAAGCGTTATGACATCTTCATGAACCGTGAAGCATGGCCACAATCGCTGGCTTATCATATTGCCAAACCTTGGAGTAATATTGGTAAAATGGATAATAAAGGAGTGGAATTCAGTATTAATTATGCCAATAACTTCTCCAAAGATTTGTCTGTCAGTCTACAGGCAAACTTCACCTACAACAAAAATAAAATGGTCTATGTGGATGAACCGGAATATCCGACTATATGGAAGTCAGAAACCGGAAAACCTTATTCACGCATTACCGGCTACATAGCAGAAGGCTTATTCAAGTCACAAGAAGAAATAGATAACAGCCCTGCCCAGAATTTGGGTTCTACACCCAAGGTCGGAGATATTAAATATCGTGACCTTAACGGTGATGGTATCATTGACTCGGATGACCAGACGATGATCTCCAAATATGGAAGTACCCCACGCTTACAATACGGATTTGGCGGAACTGTCAACTACAAGAAGTTTGATTTTGGTGTCTTCTTCAGTGGCTCTGCCCTGCGTTCTATCATGACAAACGGTATTGACCCTTTCCAAGAAGGAATAGCCGTCGGTAACAGAAATGTATTAAAATATATAGCCGATAATTACTGGTCAGAAGAAAAACTGAATTGGGATGCAAAATATCCTCGTTTGGGACTACTTGCAACAGACGTTGCCAACAATACAGTGAACAGTAGTTACTGGTTGAGAAATGGTTCTTTCCTCCGATTGAAGAATGTAGAAGTAGGATATAAAATACCTTATGGACGTATTTTCGTCAGCGCAGCCAATCTATTCACCTTTAGTCCGTTTGACCTTTGGGATCCTGAACTGTCTTCTTGGAACAGTTATCCTATGCAAAAGACTGTCAATGTCGGAATTCAACTTCAATTCTAATTTATTATGAGAAAAAATATGAAACTAACACGCATCTTTCAAAATATAAGTATAGCAGTTATTATCACTGCATTGGGCTTAACCTCATGTGATTATCTAGACGTTGTTCCACCCGAACAACCCAATATCGATGACGCAATGTCAAGCCCTACCCGAGCTTTAGGATTTCTTTATTCCTGTTATGGAGGTGTCAGTACAGACTTACCCAGTGCCTATTTGGGGGAAATAAACTCTACGACAGACGAATATGTATTACCTTATTCATGGAACACAGACGGTTATTGGGGCGCCTATGCATTTAACACTGCATCATCCACTAACCAAGACTGGCTATGGGGAACTACTTACCAATATATAGGACAATGTTATCTGTTTTTGCAAAAGTTGGAAAATGCGGGAAGCGACATTGCATCTGATGCAGAAAAGGAACAATGGAGAGCCGAATGCCAATTCCTGGTAGCTTATTACCACTTCGCTACTTTAAGAAGATATGGTCCCATCCCAATTACAGACTCGTACATCCCGATGGATACCCCAACGTCAGAGTATAATGGACGTTTTCACTTTGACTATTGTGTAGACTGGATTGCGAACCAGCTGGATGAAGCCGCCAAAGTACTTCCTGCCAACCGCACCGTTACCAATGAATGGGGACGCGCCACATCTACTATAGCCAAAGCTGTAAAAGCCCGTTTACTACTTTATGCCGCATCTCCTTTATGGAACGGAAGTTTCCCCTATCCTAACTGGCAGAATGAGAATTTCGAGACTCCGGGTTACGGTAAAGCTTTAGTAAGCAATACTTATGACAAGAGCAAATGGGAAAGAGCACTGGCCGCATGTCAGGAAGCACTTACATTAGCTACAACTTCCGGTGACCGTGAACTTTACGATGACGACGAATATTACTCCCGACAATCCCTGAACTTACCTTTTGTTCCCGGAGTAGCAGACGTGGAAGATAATAGAGAATTCCTGAAAAACGTAATGAAGATGCGCTATGCCGTAAGTACACGTGAATCTGAAGGAAACAAAGAAATTATCTGGGGATTATCCAACCAGTTTGATTTTTATTCCCGTTATCCGCTTCGTATTCTGAAGAAATCGGATGGAACATGGCATGCTGGTTATAGTGGTGTATCTCCTACATTATATACGTTCGAACATTTCTATACAGCTAACGGGAAACTACCTGAAAAAGACCTTGACTTTACTCCTTCCTCTGAATGGTTTGAGTCAGCAGGTATCTCTTCACGGGAAGACATTATCAAATTGAATGTGGGTCGTGAACCTCGTTTCTATGCATGGATGGCTTTTGACGGTGGTGACTACGGAACTAAATTTGCGGCCGGTTCTCCTCTGAAACTGGAAATGAGGAATTCGGAAATGCACGGTTACAATCCGTCTCTATTTAATCGTGACCATAGTGTCACAGGGTTCCTGACACAAAAGTTTGTTGATCCGGTAACTGAATTCTATACAGCCGGCGGTTCTACAAGCGGAACAAGCGCACCTACTATCTTATTCCGCCTGGCCGAACTCTACCTAAACGTAGCAGAATGCCATGCAGCATTAGGAAATACACAGGAAGCCATTGATGCACTAAATCCTGTTCGTGAACGTGCCGGAATCCCTAAATTAACATTGGCTGATATCACAAATAATATGACAATAAAAGACTGGGTACACAATGAACGTTTTGTTGAATTATGGAACGAAGGTCACCGCTTCTTCGATGTCCGCCGTTGGGCAGAAGGAGCCAAGTACTTTGGAGCAAACAAACGGGAAGGATTGAATGCAGAAGTTCAAAGTCCCACATTCGAAGAATTTAATAAACGAACTACAGTTGATGCACCTTATGTGTGGGAAAACCGCATGTACCTGAATCCGGTATTCTACAACGAAGTATACAAAAATCCGCAAATGGTACAAGCACCCGGATATTAATTATTTTTTATTCATTCATAACAATATAGAATATATATGAAACATATATCAATAGCATTGTGTTTGTGCGGGATGATTCTGATGAATACTTCCTGCGACAATTATGACGATACCTATCCGCAGGAATATGAGAAAATACTATCACTGCAGACCACCGGTGAGCAAGCCGTAGATCTTTATAAAACAGGAGAGGCTACTAACTATTCAATAACGGTCATTAAATCCGGAAGTCAACCCACATTGACAGCTTCTGCCCATATCGGTGCAATGGATGCAGTCAATTTTGAGAAGTATATCTCCGAGAGAGGTTTGGACTATGTGGCAATGCCTGCCAATTGTTATTCGTTCAACATGGAAGAACTCGATTATTCTTCTGCTGAAACCTATAAGATCATCAATTTACAGTTGAATACCAACGAGATAGAAATCTTTGAGCAGACTCTTGAAGAGGGACAAACGTGTGTCCTTCCAATCATGCTGACCAGTACATCCGATTCCATCCTGGCGGATAAAAACACATTAGTTCTGAAACCGGAGATTATTACTCCCTCTCTTTCAGTCACTGAATCCAGTTCAGGAACCGTGACTAAATATCTGCCCCAAAGTGGAGGCACCATTGCTCTTGATTTAGGATTGCAAGTCGAAAACCAATGGAATTTCACCTGTAAAGTAGCAATTGATGAAACTACTACTACCTTAGAAGGAGCAACGTTGGTTTCGGATATCATCTCATTTGAGCCTGGAAACACATCTTCTGTTCAGGTTAATATCCCTAAGTTTACGAAGACCTCCGGAAATGTGGGTATAAAGATTCTGGAAATTAATGGAAAAGACGGTTTCGAATTCGACACGAATCCATTTATACTGGTTGCATCTGTTGAAAAATACAGTCTGACAGCGGACATGCTTTCCAGTAATGCAATAGAACCGTCAGAAGGTTCCTTAGCTAATTTATTGGATGGAGACATAGGTACCTACTTCCACAGCGCGTGGAGTGTATCAATTGCCGACAAGCATTATGTTCAAGTAAAATTGCCCGTATCAACTAAGACATTCCGTTTCACCTATACAAACAGATCAAATAACGGAAATGCCGCTTTGGCATGGTTCAATTTATATACAGGAACGAATGAGAGCAATTTACAACTTTACAAGCGTTTTGCGTGGGATGAAGATGGTCTCCCGTCAGGTGCTGCAGGAGTTTATGTTTCTCCCGACGTTTCAATAGACAATGCTGCCAACACCTTACGCTTTGAATGTGAAAGCAACTGGACCGGTGGTTCCTTCTTTGTATGGAGCGAATTTAGTCTGTTCATACTGTCCGAATAATAAATGAGAGACAAAGGGTGAATCAGACTTTTGATTCACCCTTTTATACCTCATCTATCTTAAAAACTAATACAGCAAAAAAATGACAATAAAAAGATTCATTACTAACCTATTAGCCCTTTTTACTCTATTCACAGTTTCACTGGCATGCAAGGATACCGAAAAATCGATTATAAATAGCTCCTTCAGTATCAGTGAAGAATATCTGATACAAAATCTGGATAAATCAAGTACGTCTGTCCAGATTCCAATTAACACATCTATGGAGTTAGCTCAATGGAGTGTCTCTTATGAAGCAAACTGGCTACAATGCTCAAAACAAAAGACAGCAGCAGAAGGAACTTTCCTGAGAATTACAGTGAATGAAAATACAGGCGAAACCAAAAGAACAGCCAACATAAAAGTAACATCAACTACTGCTACCTATACTATCACCGTTAATCAATATGCCAAAGGCGAAGTAATTGTTGAGGGTGACATCAAGGTTACACCAACCGGAGGCAAAGCGAGTGAGCATCAGGAGGGACAGGATATTGAAAATACATATGATGGCAAATTTTCAACTGATGGAGCTGCCCCTTTCCACACTCCGTGGGGACAATCCGCCAAATTCCCTGTCACGCTGGAATACTATTTTAAAGGAGATACGGAAATAGACTACTTAATTTATTATACACGATCCGGTAATGGAAACTTCGGAAAGGTCAAAGTATATACAACAACCAATCCTGACCGATCAGATTATACATTACAGGGAGAATATGACTTTAAAGAGCAGAATGCTCCTTCCAAAGTTTCATTTTCAGAAGGCATAAAAGCGACCGGAATCAAATTCGAAGTATTAAGCGGTCTGGGTGATTTTGTAAGCTGTGATGAAATGGAATTTTACAAAACAAATACGGATAAAACACTGGATAAACAACTTCTTACCGTATTCACCGATATAACTTGTACGGAAATAAAGAACAACGTCACCAACGAACAGATACAAGCTCTGCCAGACTATTTCGTCAGAATAGCAGAAGCGGTTCGTGACAATACATACGACAAATGGGAAAAAGAATTTCGCATTCGCAGCTATGAACCATACAGTAATATTGCTGAATGGGCGGATAAATTAATGACTAAGAAATATAGTGATCTCGACAATCCGACTGGTATATCCGTCAAGGCAGGAGACGATATCATCGTATTGGTTGGTGACACATACGGACAGAATATTTCAATGCAGTGTATTTGGGAAACAGGAACAGAATACAAGCAAACAGCTTCTTCAGGCGATGTCTATATGCTAAATCCCGGAGTCAACAAACTGACTATGAAAGGAGAAGGACAATTGTTTGTCATGTACAACACCGAACTGACTTCAAATACAGCAAAACCCATCAAAATTCACATACCACTCGGAAGTGGCACAGTGAACGGTTTCTTCGACCTGAAAGAACATAAGACAGACGAAAAATACGCTGAATTATTGAAAAAATCAACACACAAATACTTCTGCATACGCGGTGAAAAGATCATGTTCTATTTCCACCGCAACAAATTATTGGAATATGTACCCAACAACATCCTCTCAGCTATCCATCTATGGGATAACATTGTCGGCTGGCAACAAGAATTAATGGGAATTGACGATGTACGCCCATCACAAGTCAACAACCATTTATTTGCCATCTCACCGGAAGGAAGTTATATGTGGGCTTCTGACTATCAAATCGGATTTGTCTATACCTACTTAGGCAATATCTTGTTGGAAGATAATGTAATGGCGGCGGAAGATAACGCGTGGGGACCAGCTCATGAAATTGGCCATGTTCATCAGGCAGCTATTAACTGGGCCAGTTCTACCGAATCATCTAATAATCTGTTCTCTAATTTCATTATCTATAAATTAGGAAAATACAAATCGCGTGGTAACGGGTTAGGAAGCGTTGCAACCGCCCGTTATGCCAACGGGCAGGCTTGGTATAATATGGGAGACGCAACCCACCAGAACGAAGACACAGAAACGCATATGAGAATGAACTGGCAACTATGGATTTACTATCACCGATGCGAATATAAAACAGATTTCTGGCAAACACTTTTCAAACTGATGCGTGAAGTGAATATGACCGAAGGTGAAGATCCCGGGAAAAAGCAACTTGAATTTGCCAAAATGGCAAGTAAAGCCGCCAATCAGAACCTGACAGACTTTTTCGAGATGTGGGGATTCTTCGAACCTGTCAATACGACTATCGAACAGTATGGAACATACAAATACTATGTAAGTGATGCGATGATTCGGGAAGCAAAAGAATACATGGCACAATTCCCTGCCCCGAAACATGCTTTCCAATACATTGAAGACAGAAAGAAAAGTGAGTTTCCACCGAATGACTACCGCTATTCGGCAGTCGGAGATGTCGGATATTACACTCAATTCAAAGAAAATCAGAAGATAACCAAAGCTATCACGGCAGAGCTGGCAGGACGCAAGGTCTCCATCCAAAACGGAGATGAAGCTGTGGCTTTTGAACTCAGAGAGAATGATGAAAATGGAAAATTACTTTATTTTTCTACCTTCACGACTTTCGAGATTCCTTCATCTATATTGATGGTGAATGCCAAATTATATGCCGTACAAGCTGACGGAAAACGTATTCTGTTATAAGAATAATTTAACTTAACACACATTACAGATGTAGAAACGGCATCGCTCACTGTTCGGGCGATGCCGAAAATATCATTATAACATAGCGAATAGTGCGACTCTTTTTCTACCAAAAATATAGACGGGCAATGAAAATATCTACAATAATTACACTGGATTGATTAATTAATTAGTATTTTTGACACCGAAATGAAAAACCAATTAATAACCCCCAATTAAAAATTAAAAGAAAGATGAAGAAACTACTACTTAACACACTCATCGGTCTTGCATTGTTGACCTGCCAGACCAGTTTTGCTCAAAAGACAAAAGCAAAGTTCTCTCCGATTAAAGTAGAAACTCCGGCTCGTCCGGCAAATCAGCAAGATGTAATCCAACTCGTTACTCCTAAACTTGAAACAGTCCGTGTAGGCTTTATCGGATTGGGAATGCGCGGTCCCGGTGCGGTTGAACGCTGGACACATATTCCGGGAACTCAGATTGTAGCTTTATGCGATCTTCTCCCCGAACGTGTTGAAAATGCTCAAAAGATACTGGAGAAAGCCGGTCTGCCGAAAGCAGCTTCCTACGCAGGAGACGAAAAAGCATGGAAAAAGCTCTGCGAACGTGACGATATCGACGTGGTATACATAGCTACAGACTGGAAACACCATGCAGACATGGGTGTATACGCTATGGAACATGGCAAACATGTAGCCATCGAAGTACCTGCCGCTATGACACTGGATGAAATCTGGAAGCTAATCAACACTTCTGAAAAGACTCGCAAACACTGTATGCAACTGGAAAACTGCGTATATGACTTCTTTGAACTGACTTCACTCAATATGGCACAACAAGGTGTATTCGGTGAGGTACTTCACGTAGAAGGTGCTTATATACACAATCTGGAAGACTTCTGGCCGTATTACTGGAACAACTGGCGTATGGACTACAATCAGAAACATCGTGGTGATGTATATGCAACTCATGGTATGGGCCCGGCTTGCCAGGTACTCAATATTCACCGTGGCGACCGTATGAAAACTCTCGTAGCTATGGACACCAAAGCTGTGAACGGTCCGGCATACATTAAAAAGTCTACCGGAAAAGAAGTAAAAGACTTCCAGAACGGAGACCAGACCACAACCCTCATCCGTACGGAGAACGGCAAAACAATGCTGATACAGCACAATGTAATGACTCCCCGTTCTTACAGCCGTATGTACCAGGTAGTTGGAGCTGATGGCTATGCCAGCAAATATCCGATTGAGGAATACTGTCTGAGACCTACACAAGTAGACTCTAATGATGTGCCGAATCACGAAAAGCTGAACGCACACGGTTCTGTATCTGAAGATGTAAAAAAAGCATTGATGGCTAAATACAAAGATCCTATTCACAAAGAACTGGAAGAAACTGCCAAGAAAGTAGGTGGACACGGCGGTATGGATTATATCATGGACTATCGTCTGGTATACTGTCTGCGCAATGGTTTGCCACTGGACATGGACGTTTACGACCTCGCAGAATGGTGTTGTATGGCCGAACTGACCAGACTCTCCATCGAAAACGGTTCTGCTCCGGTAGAAGTTCCTGATTTCACCCGTGGCGGATGGAACAAAGTGCAAGGTTACAGACATGCTTTTGCCGAATAAGCCATTATACCTTATTAATATATAAACTTACGGATAGCCAGACTGGGAAAAAGTCAGGTTATCCGTAAGTTCATGTTCGGCACTTTACTGATTATTATAATCACCTATATGAAAGCAGATATTTTAAAACCCTCTAGACAGACTATCCTTCGGGAAGCCAAAGATTATGTGATGATCGCCGTAGGTATGATACTTTATGGCATCGGATGGACCGTTTTCCTACTCCCCAACGACATTACGACGGGCGGAGTGCCGGGTATCGCATCTATTGTATATTGGGCAACGGGATTCCCGGTACAGTATACATATTTCGGCATTAACTTTTTCTTATTGTTGCTTGCGCTTAAGTTATTGGGATTAAAGTTCTGTATTAAAACTATTTTTGGAGTATTCACCCTGACTTTCTTCCTGTCCGTTATCCAGCAACTGGCATCAGGCGTTTCCCTTCTTCGCGACCAACCTTTCATGGCATGCGTCATCGGAGCATCGTTCTGTGGCGGCGGTATCGGAGTTGCGTTCTGCGCCAACGGAAGCACCGGCGGTACGGACGTCATTGCCGCCATCATCAACAAATACCGGGACATAACCTTGGGAAGAGTCATACTGATCTGCGATATGATCATCATTACCTCCAGTTATTTCGTTCTGAAGGACTGGGAGAAGGTGGTATACGGATTTGCAACACTTTACATTTGCAGTTTCGTCCTCGATCAGGTAGTAAACAGCGCACGTCAGTCTGTCCAGTTTTTTATCATATCCAATAAATATGAGGAGATAGGACGACACATCAACGAATACCCTCACCGTGGAGTGACGATCATCAATGCAACCGGCTTCTACACAGGCAGAGAAGTGAAAATGATGTTTGTGCTTGCCAAAAAGCGGGAGTCTACCATCATCTTCCGACTGATTAAAGATATCGACCCCAACGCATTTGTATCGCAAAGTGCCGTTATCGGAGTTTATGGGGAAGGCTTCGACCATATCAAAGTTAAATAAAAAAAGAAACAAGATTGAAAAACATGAAATACAGATCATATCACCTATTACTGGCAGGAATATTCTCTCTGTTAACAACAGGCGCTATGGCCGAAAAGACATCCGACAAACCTTACTGGCAGGATGTGCAAGTTGTATCGGTCAATAAAGAATATCCGCGTACTTCCTTCATGACGTACGATAACCGGACTGATGCACTTACCGGGAAGTTTGAAAAAAGCAACTATTATCAGTTGCTGAACGGTACATGGAAGTTCTTCTTTGCAGACAGCTACAAAGACCTTCCCGCCAATATCACCGACCCTTCCGTGAGCACGGACTCCTGGAATGATATCAAAGTCCCGGGCAACTGGGAAGTACAAGGGTATGGAGTGGCTATCTACACCAACCACGGTTATGAGTTCAAGCCCCGTAATCCACAGCCTCCCAGCCTTCCGGAAGCCAATCCCGTGGGAGTCTACCGTCGGGACATCGATATTCCCGCCGATTGGAAAGAACGGGATATCTACCTCCACCTCGCCGGAGCGAAATCAGGTGTATATGTATACATCAACGGACAAGAAGTAGGATACAGCGAAGATTCCAAGAACCCCGCAGAATTCCTGATCAACAAATACGTGAAACCGGGTAAGAATGTACTTACACTGAAAATCTTCCGTTGGAGCACAGGTTCTTATCTGGAATGTCAGGACTTCTGGCGTATCAGCGGTATCGAACGGGATGTTTATCTGTATTCACAGCCCAAAGCCGCCCTGAAAGATTTCCGCATCACATCGACACTGGATGACAGTTACAAGAACGGAGTATTCGCTTTGAACGTCGACCTGCGCAATCATCGTCCGGCTGCAACCAATCTGACACTGGCATATGAACTGCTCGACGCTCAGGGAAAAGTAGTTGCCACCGAAGAGAAGACAACTTATGTCCCTGTCAATGAGACACGAACCCTTTCTTTTGACAAGAATCTGACCGATGTACACACATGGACATCGGAACACCCGAACCTTTACAAGCTGGTAATGACTGTCAAAGAAGAGGGTAAAGTCAATGAGATTATCCCTTTCAACGTAGGATTCCGTCGCATCGAGATCAAACCTATCGATCAGAAAGCCGCCAACGGAAAACCTTATGTATGCCTGTTTATCAACGGACAACCGCTGAAATTGAAAGGAGTCAATATCCACGAACATAATCCGGAAACCGGACATTACGTCACCGAAGAACTGATGCGTCGGGACTTCGAACTAATGAAACAGCATAATCTGAACAGTGTACGTCTCTGCCATTATCCGCAGGACCGCCGTTTCTATGAACTTTGCGACGAATACGGACTTTACGTGTACGATGAAGCCAATATCGAAAGCCACGGTATGTACTACGATCTACGTAAAGGCGGCTCATTAGGCAACAATCCCGAATGGCTGAAACCACACATGGATCGTACGATCAATATGTTCGAACGCAACAAGAACTACCCCAGCGTCACTTTCTGGTCGTTAGGAAATGAAGCCGGAAACGGATACAACTTCTACCAGACTTATCTTTGGTTGAAAGAAGCCGACAAGAACATCATGCAACGTCCCGTCAACTATGAACGTGCACAATGGGAATGGAACACCGATATGTACGTACCTCAGTATCCGGGTGCCGGCTGGCTGGAAGATATCGGCAAGAACGGCAGCGACCGTCCTATTGTCCCGTCAGAATATGCACACGCAATGGGCAACTCTACCGGAAATCTCTGGGGACAATGGCAGGCTATCTATAAATATCCGAACCTTCAGGGAGGATATATCTGGGACTGGGTAGATCAGGGTCTGCTCCAGAAAGACAAGAACGGAAGAGAATACTGGGCTTATGGAGGTGACTTCGGAGTAAATGCACCCAGCGACGGTAACTTCCTCTGCAACGGCCTTGTCAACCCCGACCGTGGTCCGCATCCGGCAATGGCAGAAGTGAAATACGTGCATCAGAATGTCGGCTTCGATGCGATCGACGCAGCATCGGGCAAGTTCAACATCACGAACCGTTTCTACTTCACCAATCTGAAAAAGTATCAGATACATTACAGCGTACTGGCCAACGGAAAAACCGTCAAAAGCGGAAAGGTATCACTGGACATCGCTCCGCAAGCTTCGAAAGAATTCACCGTACCGGTAAATGGTCTGAAAGCCCGTCCGGGAACGGAATATTTCGTTAACTTCAGTGTGATAGCCGTAGAACCGGAACCGCTGATTCCCGCCGGATACGAAATTGCATATGACCAGTTCCGTCTGCCCGTTGAAGCCGAAAGGAATACGTACAAAGCCAACGGCCCCGCATTACAAACTCAAACCCAAGGAGACGAACTGACTGTTTCTTCTTCAAAAGTAAATTTTGTATTCAACAAGAAGAGCGGTCTGGTTACCTCATACAAAGTGGATGGAACCGAATACTTCAAAGACGGATTCGGCATCCAGCCCAACTTCTGGCGTGCGCCTAATGACAATGATTACGGAAACGGTGCTCCCAAACGCCTCCACGTATGGAAACAGTCCAGCAAAGACTTCCACGTGACAGACACGAAGGTAAGCACAGAAGACAAAGCCGTCCTGTTGCAGGCAACTTATCTGCTGGCAGCCGGCAATCTGTATGTTGTCACCTATAAGATATACCCAAGCGGAATCGTTCATGTAAATGCAAAATTTACTTCTACCGATATGCAGGCTGCCGAAACAGAAGTCTCCGAAGCTACCCGCATGGCTACCTTCACTCCCGGAAGTGATGCAGCCCGCAAAGCCGCTTCCAAGCTGGAAGTTCCCCGCATCGGTGTACGCTTCCGCTTACCGGCACAGATGAATAATGTACAGTATTTCGGACGTGGTCCGGAAGAAAACTACATCGACCGCAATCACGGAACCATGGTAGGCATCTATCAGACAACCGCCGATAAGATGTACTTCAACTATGTACGTCCTCAGGAGAACGGACACCACACGGATACGCGCTGGCTTAACCTGTCTCCCGATAAAGGAAACGGCCTTGTCATCGTTGCCGACAGCCTGATCGGTTTCAACGCACTGCGCAATTCCGTCGAGGACTTCGACTCGGAAGAAGCGCTGCCCCACCCTTACCAATGGAATAACTTCAGCCCGGAAGAAGCTGCCAACCACGACGAAAAGGCCGCCCGCAATGTATTGCGCCGGATGCATCACGTCAACGACATCACTCCGAGAGACTTCGTCGAAGTTTGTGTCGACATGAAGCAACAGGGAGTAGGCGGTTATGATAGTTGGGGGGCACGTCCCGAACCTTTCCACCAGATTCCCGCCAACCGCGAATACAACTGGGGGTTCACTCTGGTACCGGTCCGTTCCGGCAGTCAGGCTACCGAAGCCGCCAAATATGATTATCGATAACCTTAGTATAAATTTTAAAGAAAAGACCCATGAAAGATTTATCAAGTATTGTAGCCAAGTTCAACACCCAAGGTACTATCACAGAGATTAAGCCTTTGGGAGCAGGACTTATCAACGACACATACAAAGTTAACACACAGGAAGCAGACGCCCCCGACTACGTTCTGCAACGCATCAACCATGCCATCTTCCAGAATGTAGAAATGCTTCAATCCAATATTGCCGCAGTCACCGGACATATTCGCAAGAAACTGACCGAAGCCGGAGAAGCCGACATCGACCGCAAAGTTCTCTCTTTCCTCGCCACTGAAGAAGGAAAAACTTACTGGTTTGATGGAGAAAGCTATTGGCGTGTCATGGTATTCATTCCGCGTGCCAAAACGTACGAGACTGTCAATCCGGAATATTCCAATTATGCAGGAGAGGCTTTCGGAAACTTTCAGGCTATGCTTGCCGACATTCCGGAAACACTGGGAGAAACCATCCCCGACTTCCATAACATGGAATTTCGTCTCAAACAGCTACGTGATGCAGTCGCTGCCAATGCTGCCGGACGAGTAGCCGAAGTACAGTATTATCTGGACGAGATAGAAAAGCGTGCGGACGAAATGTGCAAGGCAGAACGCCTGTTCCGCGAAGGAAAACTTCCGAAACGAGTATGCCATTGCGATACGAAAGTAAACAACATGATGTTCGATGAAGACGGAAAAGTGCTTTGCGTCATTGATCTCGATACGGTAATGCCGAGTTTCATCTTCTCCGACTACGGTGATTTCCTCCGTACAGGTGCCAATACCGGCGACGAAGATGACAAAGACCTGGATCGTGTGAACTTCAACATGGAGATATTCAAGGCATTCACCAAAGGATATCTGAAAGGTGCCAAATCGTTCCTCACTCCCATTGAAATAGAGAATCTGCCTTATGCTGCCGCTTTATTCCCCTATATGCAGTGCGTACGGTTCCTTGCCGATTATATCAACGGAGATACTTACTACAAAATCAAATATCCCGAACATAATCTGGTGCGCACCAAGGCACAGTTCAAACTACTTCAAAGCGTAGAAGAACATACACCGGAGATGGTGGCATTCATCAATGAGTGCTTGGCTAATGGATAATTAGTGGAAATGGGGCGGAGCTGTTTATTTGGTAAACGCTCCATTCTTCCACTGATAAACAATAGGACGGCGGAGAAACGGTTTAAGTTTTTCTGCCGTTTCTTTTGACATATAGTCGGGAGTGGACAGAGTGACAGCCAGTTCTGTGTTTTCCTTGTTCATATCCACTTTCATCAATAAGATGTCTGCCGAACGGGAGGCTTCATCAAATTCATATATGGAAGCGGAGTCAGGAGTTATCAGAAAATCACTCATGACCGGGAGGGTAATGAATGAATGGTCAGTCAGCGGTTTCCAGTCTGTGGTATAGAAGCGGATGCTGCTGTCACAAGCCGGAGCACATGCCGTAGCTACCGTACAAATCACATTCGTGGTATCATTCAAAGCCAATACTTTCATCTGCCAACTGGTTTCCGGAGTCATCTGCATCCGGATATAGTCCTTACTCAGGTCGGTCATTTCCGACTTCTGCCCGAAGCGGTTTTCCACCTGTGCTTTCATTTTACTGCTCAGAAAGTCGATGCAGTCTTCACGGTTCACCTTCGTAAGCAAGGGACAAAGTGAATCCGGCACGTTGATAAAAAGAGTCTTTGCTTCCTGCGCCTGTGAAGAGACAAAAGTAAACAAGCCGATGATGAAAAATGCGATGGTATGAGTGATTTTATTTGATTTCATATTGTACTTTTTATTTAGACCCCAAATATAAGAATATCATTCCGATTAACACGAGGATAAGGTCAATCGCTTTGCTTTTTAAATTCTTTTCACGGAAGAAGAGTGCTCCGAAAATGAAAGATACGATCACGCTTCCCCGACGAACCATTGAAACGATGGAGATCATAGAGTCATCGTAGCTCAGTGCATAAAAGTAGACAAAGTCCGCCGCCGAAAGGAATACGGAAATCAGAATGATGGTCCAGTCCCAGCGGAAAGGAGTGGTCGTCTTCCGTTTGGGCCACCAGAGCAGGAAGATAATGGTTCCCATGATAAAGAACTGGTAGACATTATACCACGATTGCACCAGCATCGGATTCAGCTGTTTCATCAGAAACTTGTCATACAATCCGCTGACAGCTCCCATAACTGCTGCCAGTATAATAAAGAGAATCCATTTGTTATGCTTGAAATCGATCCCTTCTTTCTTCCCCGAACGGCTCAACATAAAGAAGGAAGCCACTGCCAGCATCACTCCGATCCATTGGTAGAGATTCAGACGCTCGCCAAACACCAGCATTGCTCCTACAAGCACCATCACCGGACGGGTAGCATTGATAGGCCCCACAATGGTAATAGGCAAGTGTTTCATCCCGAAGTAACCGAATATCCACGATGACAGAACGATAAACGACTTGATGATAATATATTTATGCTGCTCCCATCCTGCAACGGGAACATTAAAGATGGTTCCCCCAAGGAGATCAGGCTCAAATGCCGATACCAAAATGAACGGCAGAAAAATTAGACTGGAGAAAAGCGTATTCAAAAACAATACAGGCAACACCGCATTATCTTTCAATGACTGTTTCTTGAATACATCATAAAATCCCAGCAAGGTAGCCGAGAGAAAAGCTAATAATAACCACATGTTGAAATAAGTAATAGGTAATAAGTAACAAGTAATATTGAGCTGACTGGGAAGTCGGCAGTATCTAACACTCCCCTCCTTCGGGAAGGAGTGTAGATAGTACTGACTTTTTAGTTTCCTCTGAGAAAATATCTTCCGGATATTCTACGTTGACAAGGAAGAGCGCATTTCCCGGAGCGGAAGTTCCCGCTTTGCAACGATCCTGTTGTTCTATCACTTTACGGAACCCTTCCACGGTCAGTTTGCCGCGTCCTACCTCGAGCAATGTTCCTACGATGGCACGCACCATATTACGGAGAAAGCGGTCGGCACGGATAGTAAATACCCAGGTGGTGTCTTCGCCTTCCATCTTCGTCCATTCGGCATGGGAGATGTGGCAGATGTTTGTTTTTACATCTGTATGCAGTTTGCTGAAACTTGTAAAATCGATGTATTCGAACAGGGTTCGTGCAGCCTCATTCATCCGTTCATAATCCAATGAACCATAGACACGGTAGCGGTACTGGCGGTTGAAAGGATATTTGGCAGTAGTCACATAATACTTATATGTCCGGGCAGTCGCGTCAAAACGGGCGTGCGCATCCGGTTTTACCTGACGGACACGATAGACAGAAATATCTGGAGGCAACAGACGGTTCAACTTGTCGGCGACAGTCACCGTATCGAGCACGTCTTCATGATCAAAATGTGCCACCATCAGCGAGGCATGCACCCCCGCGTCCGTCCGGCCAGCACCTATCACTTCCACATCACGACGCAGAAAAGTAGACAAAGCCTTCATCAAGCATTCCTGCACACTACTCCCGTTGGGTTGTATCTGCCAACCGTGATAGTTGGTTCCATCATAAGCCAAATAAATAAAATACCTTTGCACGCCGATTCCTCATTTTAGGGTTTTCGACTGCAAAAGTAGTCATTTTTTTATTCATACGTAGAAGGAGTCGTACCAAATGCATCCACAAAATGTTTGCGGAAAGTCGGAATGTCATTATACCCCACCATTTCGGCAACTTCCTGCACCGCATATTGTTTCGTTTTCAACAGCACTCCCGCACGGCGCATACGTACTCCTCTGATCAGTTCTATAATGGTATAGTCTGTACTTTGCTTCACTTTGCGGTAAAGGGTGGGCTGACTCATATTCATTTCCGCTGCCAGTTTCTTCACACTGAAGTCCGCCTCGCAAATATTTTCTTCCACAATTTTGATAACAGCTGTGATAAACGGATCTTCCGTCTTCACTTCCTCACCCGCCTGTTCCGGTTCGCTCACGACAATTGTATCCGTTCCCGGCAATTTGAACAACTTCGTGTACATCTGCTTCAACGTCTGACGACCATTAATCAGACTGCTGACTTTCGCCTTCAGAATGCCCGGAGTAAATGGTTTCAGTACATAATCATCCGCACCCAGCTGCAGTCCGTGAATAATATCGTCGTCTTCTACCTTTGCCGTCAGCATGATAAAAGGAATACTGCACGTTTCCGGATTCTCCTTCACCTCCCGGCAACATTCGAAACCGTCTTTCACCGGCATCATGACATCACAGATGATCAAGTCCGGCATCTCTTTCATTGCCGTATCGACTCCCTCCTGCCCGTTGGTTGCCATCAACAAGTTATATTCATTGCCGAAGAGCACTTTCAGATACAGGCGGATATCCTTATGATCTTCTACAATCAATATCGTCTTTTTAACTCCGCCCGCTACGGGGGATGCTACTTCTTCGGCAGGCAATGCCTCCGCAAAAAGCGGCAGTTGCTGATCCTGTTGCACCACAGCATCCTCTACTGCCAAATCCTGTTTCTGTGTTTCTGCCGATTCGGGTTCCGGCTCTGCTACTTCCGTCAGTTCTTCCGGATCAATAAACTGAATATTCGGATTGTTTTCAAAGACATCTCTGTCGGCGGGAAGATTGACCGTGACCTTCGTCCCCTTTCCTTCAGTACTTTCAAGAGTAATCGTTCCGTAATGAGCTTCGATCATCTGTTGCATGATGGTGAATCCCATTTGCGCAGCCGACATATCACGTTCCGATCCTTCATTCTCGCTCATCAACTGCTCAACAGTTCTTACCCTTTCTTTTCCGTCATCTTCTACTATCAGGCAGACATAGTGCATATTGTCATTTACAACCTCACAAACAGATAAAGAAACCGTTCCCGCATAATGCGTATGGGTGAAAGCATTTGTCAACAGATTATGAATGACGAATTCTATTTTCTTTTTGTCCACATAAAATTCCATCTCCTTCTTGATTCTCTTCTCGCAATGGAAATCAATGGTATACACCTTCAACAAGTCCCGGACACCAAAAAGAGAGCTGTCGATCATTTTATCCACCGAATACGGAGCAACTTCCAGTTTTGATTCCATATTGCCCTGCCCGTATACTGCCAGCAACTGGTCGCAGGCATCCACCATGCGGAGTGAGTTCCGGTACGCCACCTGTAGAGAAAGCTGAGAAGTCTGAGCGTCATCCTTCTGCAATTCCTTCAGCGGAGCGATGATGAGTGACAACGGCGTACGCAATTCCTGCACAAAGAGCATCAGCAACCGGTTCCTCATCGCTTCTATCTCTTTTTTTTGTTCCTGTTTCAGCTTTTCGAGATTCAGATTCTCCTTCAGTATCATCTCACGGTCACGATGAATCTGTTTGCGCTGATCCTTCTTTCTGAAATAAGAATAGAAGAAATAAGATAATCCGCCAAGTAACAGAACATACATGATATACGCCCATATAGTCTGATACCATTTACCCTTCACCACCAGAGGAATCTCGATTACCTCCCCTTCTTTCCCATCCGGGAAAACCAGCTTAGCCTGCAAGGCATATTTTCCGGCAGCCAATCCGTTGAACCACAGTCCTTCTGCAAGCGGTATCATTTTCCATTCTTTGTCCGCAGGAAGCAGACGGTAAGCAATCTTGCGCTGTGCCAGTCCGTAACGCAGATCGGAAAAGAACAAATGAAAGTCGTTGTTATCGGAAGCAAACACCAGTTTCTCCTGTTTTTCCGGAGAAACAGCCAGAATCATCTGCCCGTTCCGCTTTTCTCCTGCCAGCACCGTTTCTCCACCGACTTCCACATCGGTCAGCATCAAATGCTTCTTGCCACTATCGCCTTTGGTAGCAGAAGGATCAAAGAAAATCAGCCCCCAGGAATTCGCCCATAACAAGCGTCCGTCATTCAAACGACAGACTGCACTGCAGTTTCCCACCGACAGATAACTATAAAAAGCCTCCTGTCCATTTCTGATGGTCATCACTCCTACATTGTTTCCTGCCCATGTGTTTCCGATATGGTCGTCGACCATGCAACTGACATGTCCGTCCGTCAATCCACTCTGTAGTGTATAAACAGATTCTATCTTATCCTTCTCTCTTCCGTCGATGCGAATAACGACGTTCAGATAGGCTGCATAAATCTGATTATAGTTATTCACATACAGGGTTCGCACTCCGGCTTCTTCCAGCCCATTCTCCTTTTCATAGTTTCCTTCCACCCGTATCTGGTCACCGTTCGTTTCAATTCTTTTCAGCCCTTTATCCGTACCTACCCATACATTTCCTTCCTTATCTTCAGTGATGGCAAATACATTCTTGATTTCACCGGGCAGTTTTATATTTTTGCATCCGTGAGTTTTAGGATCTACCTGTACCAGTCCATTCGAAGTACCTACCCACAAACGATTCCACGAATCCAGACAGAAACAATGGACAACAGCCTGCATCCTCCCGCCTTCGCTGTTTTTCAACTGAAAAGATTCCACGTCTTCCGTAAGCGGATTGACAGAGATGATCTCTCCAAAATTGTTACCCAGCCAAATGTTTCCATCTTTACCTTTATATATGTGATAACGTCCGGAGAGACCGGATACTTTTTTCCATGGTTCAAAATGTGTATCCATCGAAAATGACGGAGTAGTGCTTCTCATGATGCCTCCATCGGTCACCGTCAACCAGATATACCCTTTTGCATCTTCGACCATGCCATCCACTCTGGATTTGAAATTCTGCCGTACCCGGCTGTACATACTGTCGCTGATATCAAACTTTACCACTCCCCCGCCAAAGGTACCTACCCAAAGAATCTGCTGCCTGTTATCCCATAGCAGACTGGTCATCTTATTTTCGATCCTTGAATGGAACGCTCTTTCCCCCTGTGTCAGCAGTGTCAATGTAAACGGACTCTCACACAAATTCAGATTCTCAAAATGCAATTTATATAATCCGTCCCATGTCGTCAGATAAAACGTCTGCTTATCTTTCATCACCATATCCGTAACATACGAGTTGGAGAAATCCGGCTGGTCGCCCCCCTCGAGAGAGACTACACGTTCCTTATGCGATTTAAGGTCATAACATACAATATCATTCCATAATCTGCATATCCATAAATATCCCTGTCGCAAAAAGAGTCTGTTCACCACATCATATTCTCTGATCACAGAAGTTCTTTTGGTTACGAGATCATAATGTATCACCTTTTCGCGGTCAACGGCAAAGTACAGGTTTGTTTTTCCATCCGTGCAAAGATTAGTAATCTTTCCTTTTATCAAAGGTTCGGGATTCAATATACAATAGACGAAATCTTCTTTTCCTTCTTTCTTGCGGATGGGACGCGATTCGAACAATCCATGCGAAGTAGCCAGATACAGGCTGCCATCATTCCAGCAAAAATCCTGAATCTCTTTAAGTTTCAGCGACCTGTCAAAACGTACAGGCAAAAACTTTTCCATTTCTTTGTCAAAACAGGTTATTCCCCCCTGATAGAGTGAAGCATAAAATAAACCGTCGGAACCTTCCTTCAGCGTTTTTACAGCCTGATGCAAAGGAGTGGAAAGGGAGTCAACGCTCATAATGAGCGGATAATCACGAAATCTGAAGCCATCGTAGCGGGAGATTCCCTTGTCAGTAGAGAACCACATAAAGCCTTCGCTTCCGTAACAAACATGATAAATAGTATTATTTCCGACTCCGTTTTTAATTATTTGCGGTTCCAGGTCCCAGTGGGTATCTATAGAGTATGACGGAAGAAAAACCGTCAACAGCAACAACAGAAAGAAGAACTTCCTCATATCTTAATTGTATTTTGTTCATGTGTATTGGCTGATAAAGATATATAATTAAATCATTAGCAAATCGGATAACAAATATTTTTTAGCAATAATTCACAATAAAGTAAAAGCCCGCTGATTCGTAAAAGAATCGGCGGGCCTCCCATTGTTTGTTTCTTAATTGCCTGAATGACCAAAGCTATATTGTTTGCTGTCTGGTTCCTCTTTTTGTCTGATGGAATCTCCGTGCACGGCGCAAGGAGCCCTTTTATATAAGTTGTATATATTGTAACGTAATACCTAAAATCAATAAATTCCTGTTGTATTAATTAGCTGCTTTGGAAAGAGTAAAGCTATAAGTTCCCTTATTATCCTTGAAGTTGTAGCTACCTTTAAAGCTTACGGGTACCTTAACCAGGCAATTACCCTGGTCGCTTACACGGAAATAGAGATAAGAAGTCGAGCTGAATACACTGTTTCCTTCAGCAGTAGTAGATAAGGAAGCTCCATAACCCTGCCAGTTGAACAGGTCAGTCGAGGAAGAGTATGTAGTACCTATATAAAATACTCCGCCGTTATTATCAATATTAAAGTTGATGGAAACACACAATGCGAATTGTTCTACGAAAGCACCGCTTCTGGTACGGGCCTGATATTCTGCGATCATCTTCACTTCTTTTCTGTCACCACCTTCGTAGTATCCTTCCAAAGTTTCCGATTCACAGTTACGGATAGTATTACCATTCTGACGAAGCGCTTCAAGCACACTTGCCATTTCTTCTGCAGTCACAGAAGGTACATCACCTACTTTAGAGTCAACAGTTGCAGATTGTATACCATATAAAGATATCATGGATTCAAAGTTTGAAGAGTTGTCTTCAAAACTATCACTTTCAGCATTAGAACATGCTACAAAAGTTAATGCCAATACACATGCGAAAAAGAATTTAATTGATTTCATATTAGTACCTCCTAAATTTTATTTGTTTTTTTAATTTGTTTGCGAACTGTTGTTTGTTATTTCGTCCGCTTCTTACACTTCATATTGTTTATCTGTTCATGTTCCTTAGGAGGGAATCTTTTAAACTTAAGTTGTCTTATTTATCTTTTCTTGTTTGTTTGTACACTGCAAACATAGGCGTTTTATTCAACAGAAAAAACTTTTCAGGAGACAAAATGAATGAATTACCACTCTTTAACGAACGAAATACAGCTTATTCAAGCACTTGAATAAGATATGCAAGTATCAAATCGCCGCTCATCTGCAATTCATTCAATACAAGCGGTAAAAACACCACCCATTACCAATGAATTATATGCCGCCTATAAAAAGAATGATATACCACCCCACTTATTAATTTCCATTGAAAGGAAAGAGAAGAAAGATGAATCCACCAATTAACGTCTATTCATATAACCGTTACTTTTGCAACATCAACAAACAAAACCCATCATGCGATGAAAAAGAAAAGAATCTTATTTTTGTTCGTTACCTTGTTTGCTTCTACCTTATTATATAGTCAGGTAGTCGGAGTGAAAACCAATCTTGTAATGGACGCGATGAAAATTATCAATCTCGGAGCCGAAGTCGGTCTGAGTAAGAAGTTAACGCTGGACTTGTATGCCAACTATAATCCGTGGAAATACAAAGATCAGAAGATGATGAAGATGCTCGCCATCCAGCCGGAACTCCGTTACTGGTTCTGCGACAAGTTCAATGGACACTTTGTGGGATTCCATGTACATGGAGGCGTCTATCAGGCTGCCGCCATCAATATGCCTTGGGGCATCTGGCCGGAACTGAAGGACCACCGCTTCAAAGGCAATTTCTTCGGTGCTGGTATTTCCTACGGTTATCAATGGATTCTTGCCAAGCATTGGAATCTGGAAGGGAATATTGGTGTAGGTTACGCACGTGTCAAGTATGAGCAGTTCGAATGCAAGACGTGCGGTGAGAAGGTTAGCGAAGGACATAAGAACTATTTAGGTCCCACGAAAGCTGCTATCAGTTTAATCTATTTATTCTAAAACAAAACAAATATGAAAAAGATATTATGCATACTCTTTTGCCTGCTGCCTGTATTGGGCGGGAAAGCGCAGACACTTTATAGAGATCAGGTGCGTATAGAGAAAGAATCTATCACACGCAATGAAGATAACAATGTGCTGAGCATCGATATGGATATCGTGATGCAGGAGAATCTGAAGCTCTCCTCCAATCATGTCGCCACCCTCACTCCGTTCCTCGAATCAAATGGCCGCACCAAGATACTACCTTCCATCGTAGTTTACGGTCGCAAACGTGAAGTAGTAAACCAACGCAATAACATCGCTCCTTCGGAAAATACTTACAGTGTTATCCGTCGCAAGCATAATAAAGAACAGATTATCAACTACCACCAGCAATTCCAGTTCGAAGCCTGGATGCGTGATGCGGAAATGAAACTGAATATTGATGTATGCGGCTGCTGCGACCTGAAAGAGGAGACCAGCGGTGAATTAATCACCCGATTGAACATTTTACCCGTGCAGCTACAGCCCGCTATATCCTATATCACTCCACAGGCAGAAGCCGTCAAGCACCGTGCCATAGAAGGAAGCGCTTTCCTCGACTTCCCGGTGAACCAAATTATCATCCGACCGGAGTATCGTCGCAACACAGTAGAGCTGGCCAAGATACGTGCTACCATTGACAGTGTACGTAATGATGACAAGACAACGCTCAGCAGTATAAGAATTCACGGTTATGCATCACCGGAAGGTGGATATGCCAACAATACCCGACTGGCAAAAGGTCGTACACAGGCATTGGTAGATTATGTGACCAGTTATTACAAGTTCGACAATAAACTGATCACTTCAGAGTATACTTCTGAAGATTGGGAAGGATTCCGCAAGTTTATCGCAGCTTCTTCATTGGAGAAGAAGGACGAGATACTGAAACTGATGGATGACTCGACACTGGACATAGACAAGAAAGAACGCCAGATCGCTCAATTGGCAGGTCCTCAAACTTATAAATATATATTGGAAGAATGTTATCCGGCTTTGCGTCATTCAGACTATACCGTCAACTATACCGTACGCGGGTTCAATCTGGAAGAAACCAAAGAGATTATCAAGACACGTCCGCAACTGTTGAGCCTACAGGAAATCTATCGGATTGCGGAAAGCTGTCAGCCGGGAAGCGAAGAGTTCAACCGTTCGTTCCAGGTAGCAGCCACCATGTTCCCGGATGACCCTATTGCCAATCTGAATGCAGGAGCCATGGAAATACAGAAAGGCGGAGACCTGACAACAGCGAAGAAGCATCTTGCCAAAGCTGATCAGAAAGCTCCCGAAACGCTGAATAACCTGGGAGTCATCGCACTGCTGGAAGGCGACTACGATGCGGCAGAGAAATATTTCAATGCAGCAAAAGCCGGTGGACTCACCACTCAGGCTGACACCAATATGAAACAACTAAAAAGCATAAGAAATTACCCCAAAGAATAATAACAAACAATTTTACCCCAAAACACAAACGCACCACCTGAGAAGGCAGTGCGTTTTTTTTATATCATAATCATCATATCATCGGCTTAACAATCTCCACTTTTAAGCCCAATGCATCAATGATACGAAAGAAAAGTCCGACTCCCGGCTCAAGCGCTCCTTTCTCAATTCTAGATATATAGGACTTGTTGGTACCTACCTTGCCGTACAATTTGTCTAATACAGCATCCATACTTCCAACGTCAGGGTTTACTTGCATAATATTCATTTTTAAGTTTTACTGCCTTTTCAATCTCACTTTCGGGCGTTTTTTGTGTCTTTTTCTGAAAGCCATTAAACAACATCACGATATTGCCTTCATCAAAAATAAAAAAAGCCCCATAAATATTCATGGAATGTTTTTTTTATTTTCAAGCGTTTCAGCCCTTTCAGCCATCCGCCACAACCGCCTGCCAGCAGGCGAAAGCGGCTGAAAGCCGCCCCCGAAAAAGCACCCTTTCAGCCTTCAGTCCTTTCAGCCGGGAATTTACCGGAGCGTCGGCTGATCTCTGGATGTCCCGTAGAATCCGGGAACAGGAACATAGATCGGCTGATTACGCAATCCGAGATTCTGCAACTTTCCTTCCTGGCAAATTCTCCGGATATGAATCATAGCCGTAGAACGTACCATGCCACACAAAGATTGGAAATCTCTGCGCTGCATCATCTGATGCGTACTGAAATACTCCTTCAGCAACATATCAATCTCTACTTCCGAAAGCTTGGACGAATGAAAATTCTTCTTCAGTTGCTTTACCTTAATTAATCCGATAGAGTTTTTCAATTTCTGATCCGAACGAAAGCGGATAGCCTTCAGTTTGATTTTCATATTCCGTCGCGGAGTGTCGGCGGCTATCTCTTCCGTAGCAGTCAGCGTGGGGTAAAAATAACCGATGCCGTCCAGATGAACCTGCCGTCCTTCTCCCAACTCCTCTCCCATCACCTGCGAAAGAGCATCCAGTACAGCAGTCACATCGACTTCATTCAGCGTACAACGGGATTGAATCTTACTCCTCATTTCGTCCGTATCTACCTGACCATTGTAAGCAATGCGGGGATGGAATCTTTTTTTCTTCGGTTGATCCGGTGATACCGGGTTCTCATACCAGTCAAATAATATAGCCATAGCTTCCTCTTTTATTAAATAAGTACTTCTAATCTGTTATTCCTACGGAAACTTCTGATGAAAGAAGCTTCATTTTCATCGGCTAATGTGCTATGGCTGCCCGGCTAATGGAGATTAGCCGATTGACTAATGAAGGATAGCTGATCAGCTAATCTGCATTAGCCTCTGATGTTTGCGCCTTCAAAGATACAACAGAAAGGCAGGAAAACCTAATGATTCCTACGTTATTTCATAAACGGAAGTATTTAAAGGAATCTATCGAAAACACTTGCAAATCGCTATCCCGGCATTGTAACTTTGATGCACGAAACTTAAAAAAAAGAACAAATATGATGGAAAAAGTAACCCAAATGATCGCCATGCTGATAAAGGCATGGAAAAAAGAGAGCGTATCACAGATTGACACACCTCCCGTTCCCGCAACGCCCGAACCGAAGCAGCAGTCCCCCAACAACTCCGCCTGCCTGACGGAACGGGTCAACACCTTTCTGCAAACTCACTATGACTTCCGCTACAACCGCCTGACGGAAGAAACAGAATTTCGCCCATTAAGCGGAGCAAAGACCGAATTTCGTCCCATCGGAAAACGTGAACTGAACACCCTCTGCATGGAGGCTCATGCAGAGGGCATTTCCTGCTGGGATAAAGATGTGAGCCGATATATTTATTCCACACAAATCGGAGAGTATCATCCTTTCCGGCTTTATATGGACGAACTTCCTCCCTGGGACGGCATCGACCGGTTGACTCTGCTTGCCCGACGTGTATCCGCACTACCTCTATGGGTAAAAGGATTCCACACATGGATGCTGGGACTGGCTGCCCAATGGGAAGGAAAGACGGGCGTCCATGCCAACAGCCTGGCTCCCATCCTGATCAGTGCCGAACAGGGACGGATGAAATCGACTTTCTGCAAATCGCTGATGCCCAAAGTACTGCAACGTTACTATATGGATAATCTCAAACTGACATCAGAAGGACAGGCAGAACGTCTTCTGTCAGAAATGGGACTGATCAATCTGGATGAATTCGACAAATATGCAGAGAGTAAAATGCCGCTTCTGAAGAATTTAATGCAAATGTCGAGTCTCCACGTCTGCAAAGCGTATCAGCGTAACTTCCGGGACTTGCCGCGCATCGCTTCTTTCATCGGAACTTCCAACCGCTCCGATCTGATGAGTGATCCGACAGGCAGCCGCCGTTTCTTCTGTGTAGAAGTAGAAAAGCCGATAGATTGTGAGGGAATCGAGCATGAACAGATCTTCGCCCAACTGAAAGCGGAGCTTGCCGACGGGTGTCCGTATTGGTTCGACAAAGAAACGGAACGTGAAATACAACAGAATAATGCACCCTTTTACCGTACTTGCCCTGCCGAAGAGGTATTTCTCAGTTGTTTCCGCACCTCAGCCTCAGCGGAAGAGAAATATCTGCGACTTTCTGCCGCCGATATTTATAAAGAACTGAAGAAACGGAATGCTGCTGCTCTACGAGGTTTCAATCCGAACCATTTTGCGCAAGTATTGATAAAAATGGGGGTAGAACGGAAGCATACGGAATATGGGAATGTATATTTGGTGGTAAGACGATGAATTTCACTTACATTATATTATCTTATATAATGTGCCTATATCATCAAATTTTACGGATTACCCATCGACCTTCTTTGCGTCCTCCTTCACGAGAAAGTATACCTTTCTCTGTAAGAGATTCTATATCACGTTTAATAGTCCGTTCTGTCACGTTTGTCTTTTGGGACATTTCAGAGATAGTTATAGTTCCATCAGCTTGCATGAATTCAAGTATAATCTGCTGACGTTCTGTTAGTTCTTTCGTGACATCTTTCGTGACATCTTTCGTGACATACACTCGATTCTCAATATGAAGGATTAGTTTCACCTGCATCAGTTCCGGCTGCTCAACCAATTCCGGCTTCAGCCAATGCTTCTCATTCCACGCACTAAGGATGAGCGGGAAACCTGAGCCTAGGTTTTCTCCGTAACCTATCATACGGAGCATATGCTGCATTCGTTGGTTACGAGCTTTGGATTCGCCACCAGCATAGATTTGTTCAACAGGCAATTTCAATAAGCCTGGATTGGAAAGCACAAAGCGGTCATCATACTTCTCGACACGAAGAAGGCCATTCAGCATTAAGTCGGCATGGATAATCATATTGGTAAAAGCCTCACGCACTGCCTTATGCTGTGGTGTATCATCCTTACGGATAATGCCATCCATTTGGAATGGCCTTGGAATATCTCGCGTCAAACGGGGAACTACCATACGAATGAAGTTGAACAGATTATTCTCCCATGTACCGTCATAGGTCAGTCGGTCACTATAACGTTGGTCACCTATAAGGTTTGACTTGTCAATATAGTCCATGCGCAGATAATCAAAACGCTCACGTACCGGCAACCCTTTACCAAACATCAGAAGACCTGCTATAGTCAGACCTTCAGTACCATCTTTTCGGTTTACAACATAGCCACCAAGTTGCATCAAGAACTCCTTATGATCAAGACTATTCCAAATATGTTCTGGATTATTAGTCTTGAACATAACACGATAACCCTCTAATGTCGGGATGTCAATATCATCCATTGTGTAATACTCCAAGAACATACGATCATTGCCATCCTCGTAAGCATCGCGCACCATCATCTTTATCATTTGCTCTGTGCAGTGATAATCACCTTCATGGTTGCGTCTATAAGTACCACGCATCAAGTTGTTATTAATGTAAACAGGACGCAAATTATAATCGGCACGTGGTACATTTATCGCTATTACCTCCTTACCATTAACGCTAATCGTCTGAACATCCTCATCATGTAGCAGATTCACATTTACTTTCTCACGACTGTTAATAGTATTCCATAAATCCTTGCGTATTTTGTCTGCATCCTCAACACCAGCCAGTGATTGTGAATCTCATCAAAGAGTCTTTCTCTGCTACGTTTTCATATACCCCCAACAAAAGAATTCCACCATTCGTATTAGCAAATGCAGAATATGTTTCCCACAAAGAATTTGGCACACCATTTTGTGCCTTTTTGCATTCAAGCGTAACACGCTCACCATCTGCAAGCAGTTTATATATATCTTGTTCTGTCATATCTTCATTTTATTATAATATATTTCAAAAGAACAAAGATAAGCAATCGATTTTAGGAAAGAGTAAATTTCAGCATATTCTTATTGCATTCGGAAAAAAGAGAGTGTATCAACGCCAAACAACGCAGCTATTGCCAAGTGCCCCCTTTTACCGTACTTGCCCTGCCGAAGAAGTATTTCTCAGTTGTTTCCGCACCTCAGCCTCAGCGGAAGAGAAATATCTGCGACTTTCTGCCGCCGATATTTATAAAGAACTGAAGAAACGGAATGCTGCTGCTCTACGAGGTTTCAATCCGAACCATTTTGCGCAAGTATTGATAAAAATGGGGGTAGAACGGAAGCATACGGAATATGGGAATGTATATTTGGTGGTAAGACGATGATTGAGTTTAGCAACACGGCTGAAAGCACTGAAAGCAATATTCCTAGTTTTCAGGATAGTACTTTCAGCCGGAATATCGATGAACAGGGAGTTTCATGATAAAGCTGAACAATCTGAACCCTAATCGGTACTGTAATTCTCAATGTGATGCAAAGCAGTAGTAAATCATTCAAAACGGAATGAACGAAACACAATTTCACTAACTCCCCATACATTAGCTGCAAATTCTATTCGCTATATCTAAAATAGTTGAAGAAAATAATAAAACAACAACAGCGGTAAATAGAAAACATAGGCGGCAAAACATTCATTTAACCAAAAAATCATTCAAAAAACGATCAATTCACCCATCCCAAAAGACCATTTAAAAGATTGAAAAATTCACCTTAAAAATTGAAAAAAACACCAATTAACGATTTCGCATTTCTCCCATACCTTTGCAATGTCGATAAGGAACAAAAGTTTCTTGCGAAACAAACAAAAGAACAAAACAATAAAATCAGTATATAAACAATTAAAGAAACATTGCCTATTAGAAACAAACAAAATCATTCCTCCCGGAAGTTACTTCTTTTTCCTTATATAATATAAGGGCTTCCTATTAAAAAGAAAATGATGTTTTTAACAAAACAAACGACCCTCATCCTTTAGATGACTCTCCTCAAAAGAAGAAAAAAAACAATTAGCACAGTATACATTATATATAGTGTGCAAACAAAAAAAAAAGAATTATAGCATCACACATTAAAATCAAAACAAAAATGAAAGTAAAAAATTTATTATTAGCAGGTTTGGCAGTAGCAGCCATGACAGCTTGTAGCAATGAAAACGATGAAATCGTTAACAATGGTAATCAAAACCCTGAAACAGCTTTTATGCAGTTAAGCTTTGAAGTTCCTGGCAGTAGAGCAACAAGTGTTGACAACAAAGATGATGAACAAGGTACAGCAGATGAATATGGCGTTCAAACTGTTGATGTAAAATTAACCTATAATGATGGTAGCACCAAAGAACTCTCTAAACCAATTGAAGATTTCGACGTTGCAAAAGATGGTCAGACTTTAATCCTTACAAATGTAGAGGTAGTACCTGCAGGAACAATAACAAAAGCGACAGCTGTTTTAAACAAAAAAACTCTTAATCCTTGGAGCGCAACTCCATTTACAGTAGTAGGAAGCGGATTAAACTACTTAACTTCAGGTATTGCTGAAGCAAAAAACTTCCTGATGTCTGGAGAAATTACAGAAGCCAAAGAATTTGTTGCAGGCGCAACAACCAATATTGTAATCCCTGTATCACGTGTAAGTGCTAAGCTGGACGAAGTAACAGATACGAAAACTTTCCCTATTGCAGCCAATGCTGATGCAGGTGCTCAAATTAATGAAATTATGAAAATTACTCTAGACGAATATAGCTATGGTAATTTAGCTCTGCAATCTAACATTCTTGAAGGAGATGTTGCAAATCAAACATATTTCTATACTTATGGCACTACCAAAGACAATTATACTTATAACAAAATGAGTAACGATGCTGTAGTATATTGTTTAGAAAATGCAGCAACTGAAGGCTTGCAAAAGAACAGTACTTATGTTGTATATAAAGCGACAGTAACATTTGGAGATGTAGCACCCACCACTCCTTTCTATGTTTGGAACAATACAATTTATAAAACATTAGCAGAATTGAAAGCAGCAAATGCAGGTATTGGTGAATCATTTACAGATGACAGCACTCAAGCTGAATTCTTAGCTAAACATGTTTACAAATATGAAAATGGCGAATGTTTCTACATGACCGAAGTCGATTACGCAACTAATAATCATAAGATTGTTCGTAACACTTGGTATAAACTTGAAGTAGAAAGCATTGCTAAATTAGGTTTCCCGACTCCAGAAGTTCCTCCTACATTTGACGAAGCTTATATGAACTTGAAGATCACAATCAACCCATGGAAGGTAAGATTTAACAAGATCCAATTCTAATAAAATGACACATAAATTTGGAAAGGAAAGCTTTCTCTTTCCTTTCCAAATTACTCTCAAATTGAATTAGTTTTTCTCAAACAAAACATACGCTTCTCAAAAGCATAAACAACAAGAATAATGAAACAAATATTCACTTCAATACAAAAAGAAGCAAATAAGATACTTCTCATCACCATATTGGCTGGTACAATGGCAGCATGCGATTCAGTCCTCAATTACGACGACGGCGATTGTTCCATCGAATATTGTGTCAAGTTCACGTATGATTACAACATGGACGGAAAAGATTATTTTGCTAGAGATGTGAAAACTGTGACATTATATGCTTTTGATGACAATGGAAATTTGGCATATCAAAAAGTAGAAGAAGGAGAAATACTGGCTGATGGAAGTTATGCCATGAAATTAGATATAGACGACCAACAATATCATCTTATTGCATGGGCAGGATTAGACGATCAATCGTTTGCATACCCTTTGCTGACTCCAGGTGTTTCTAAATTAAGCGACTTAACAGTAAAGACTCTTCGCAGAGCTGCGACACGAGCTGAAGGAGAAGAAGGAATGTATGTTGTAGAAAATGCGTTGTCACCACTTTGGCACGGAGAAATCAAAAAAAGCACCTTTACAAGAAGCAACGGAAGAGAACGCTATACAACAGTCCCACTCGTAAAAAACACAAATACAATTCATGTGAACGTTGTCCAAAACACAGGCACCAGAGCTATCAGTAAAAACACATTGAACTATGCCATTTACGATGATAACGGATACATGAATTATGACAATACATTACTTGAAGATAATCTATTGACATATTTGCCATACGAAATAGAAGAAGGTAATATAACAACAAAGTCCTATCCAACTGCAAACCCAGGAGTAACAGCAGACTTAAGCGTAGCACGCCTTCTCACCACCCAAACTCCCAAATTAAGTATAAAGAATTCGATAACAGGAGAAGAATTTCTAGCAAAAGGAGATATGATCTATTACATTAAACAAGTATGGGAAGAACACTATAAAGATCAAATGGACTTTCAGGAATACTTAGACAGAGAAGACGAGTTCTACCTAACTTTTTTTGTAGATGAAACTCTAACTCTACTCACTACGGTGATTGAAATAAACGGATGGATTGTCCGTCTCAACAAAATTGAATTTTAAAGAAACAAAACAATGAAAAAGCTGTCAACATATATATATTTGCTCATAATAGCAATTGGAGCCTTCATTACTTCTTGTACGGATAATACATTTAATGATGGAAACTCTAATTCTGAAAATGCTAGTGTGAGATTAACGCTGTGTCTGCCATGTGGAGATATCGCCAGTACACGGGCAGGAGGAACTGACGCATCAACTGGTACAAATGACGGAGAAGAGTATGAAAGACAGCTTACAGCTAACGACCTTCATTTGCTTATCTTTGAAAAAGATCAACTGAAAGAGGAAGTAACTAATTTACAACTCTTGGGTACTGAAGGAAGTGCCAACAGAATATTATATGGAATTACATCAAAAACATACGATGAGAATGTAGATATAGTTGTTTTGGCAAACCTTAAAGGTTGTGAGGTCTCTTTTGATTCCAATTCATATATAGGCAAAAGCAAGGAAGAAATATACCAATCTTTAAAATACTCTTTTGACAAATTTGAAAAGGAGAATGGAATACCCATGTGGGGAACTCTCTCTCTTCCACAAATAAAGAGCAGTGTCACAGCCGATATCAATCTATATCGTGCCGTAGCCAAAATAGGCATTACTGTAAACGAAGGTAATGGACTGGACAATTTTACTCTGACTAGTGTACGTGCATACTTTTCAAACACTGAAGGATACTGTACTCCTATAAATGTAACAGCAAAAGAGCTTGAAAATCAAGAGATATTATATCCATCTGTACCATCTACGTCAGAACAACGGGATATAACCTCTCCACTCTCTTTTGAAGGATTGAGCGGAAATGACTTCAAAAATCAACTTTATATTTCTGAAGCTGCTAATAAAACGCTAGGTGAAGGAAAAAAAGCTGTATGCCTTGTTGTAGGAGGAAAATATACAGGTGAAGGTTTAGTTGGTGCAGAGACAGAATGCTATTATCGAATTGATTTCAAAGACGACCTTGAAAGCAGCAATAAAAACGATCCTAAAGCATATGATCTTGTACGCAATCATTTATATCAGTTCGATATTACTAAAGTAAGTAACCCGGGAACACCGACACCGGAAGAGGCATTGGATAATGTCGTAGTAGGAATGGATGTAAAAATTACAGATTGGGCAGATGCACCCATGCGTGGTATACCTGATCAGTACACGTTGACTACGGATAAAAGCAGAGTAACATTTGATAAAGATGGAAATAAAACTGAAGACATTACTGTTTGGACAGACTATACTGATGGTTGGGAAATAGAACAGCTTGAAACATACGACTGGTTCAAACTACAGAAATCAGGAGATAAAGTATTAGTTACTGTAGACAAAGCTAATGGAGGAATTGCCAAAACCGGTATTTTCTATATAACAATAGGAAATGAAACTGTAGGAATGCTTAGAAAACAAATAATTGTAGAACAGGAGCAACCGACTTCCTCCAATTGTTATATAGTAGGCGACGGAGAACATGAGTTAATTGTAACTATCAAGGGAAATGGAACAAAGGGACTTTTGGTTGATGGAGAAGTTACTCTCGAAAAAAACGCTTCACTAACTCCCGATCATATATCTATTATATGGGAAACTAAAAGAGGTCTAGTAACCCTTAAGCAAAGTCCGACATCCGGTAGTTTTGTATCACAAAATGCAGCATATAACACCGAAACTGGAACTATCACATATAAAGTAAATAGTAGCGGAGCAACTATATCCAACGGTAAAGATGGAAAAAGCTATACAGGAGGTAATGCTTTAATAGGTGCTTATGATTCAAAAGGACAAGTTATATGGTCATGGCATATATGGGTATGCCCAGATATGATAGATACTAACGGTAATATAAAAGATACATATGTAGAAGACTGGACCCCAACCACAGGCTATTATGTTCTCGATCGCTATTTAGGAGCTCTTAGTAATAAGCCAGGAGTAGCTTCACTAGGTTTACTATACCAATGGGGACGAAAAGATCCATTTATTGGAGCTAAAGCTATAAGTGAAGAAACATATGGTTCAGATAGATGGGGAAATATTACACCAGCACTAGGTCAAATAGAAACATACGTTTATGATAATAACCAAAAATGGGGTATAAATAATAAAGGAACAAATATTCAAGATGCGATACATTACCCCACTAAGTTATTAAAAAATGGGTTATCGGAAGTAATGGCTCAAGATGGAGCAACAAACAAAAATATTAAGATGGGAGCTTACTTATGGGGTACTAGCAAAGGATTATTAGATGAAAAGAACTTAGGTTCAAAAACAATTTATGATCCATGCCCTGAAGGATACAGAATCCCCCCTGTCGATGCATTTGTTTTTAGTACAAACAAAGCTAAAGAATGGAATAATGCTACTAGAAAGTGGAGCAATGAAGGATGGAAAATTAATGACGGATTTTGGGGTACCCAACTATATAGTAAATCTAGCCAAACTGACAATTGGAATGAAAATTTAACGTATGTTCCACATTACGTTAACAAAGCTTATGACGGGAAACCTAAAGTCGATTTTACCAATAATACATCTGGACAAAGATATTTAAACAATTTGAACGGTAGCTATATTTCTGATGCATATTACTATGGTTATTATATTAACTATAAAAAGGCGGAAGACTGGGGAGATAGACCTGATGTAGAAGAATACGATAGCCAAGATAAAGAGAATGGAGCGCATCTGACATCTTCACAAGGAGTCACTTGGTTCCCTCTAGGTGGTGTTTATGACCCTAATGACAGCTACTATAGTAAAGGGGATTATGCTCAAAGATCAGAGTCATTCATGTTTACTAAAGTACAAAACTATCATTCCTTAACAGTGAATAGCATTGTTTGGACTAATTCATCAGTAGTAGCATTAAATGGTGGAGTAAGGCCTGCAGCCATGTTCCTACATGGAGCAAGTCCCAGAACGACTGGAGACGGACGCCATATTCATGCATTAAATGCAACAGACTATTATGCAGAAAAACAATTCGCTGGTTCAGTACGTTGCGTACGAGACGTGAAAAAAGACTTTTCTGAAAGCAATAAAATTTCACAATCAATTAGTCTTTCACCAACAGTGGGAAGTAAAACTACGATCAAAATATATTCTGTCAATGATACATGGAGAGTTATAGATCCGGGAGCAGACTGGTTTGTTATTACTCCTGACAAAGGAAATCCCAACAAAGGTACTGGAGAAGACATTACATTCAAAGTATTGAAAGCATATAGTGATCATAGCGATAAAAAAGCTACTGTAAAAATTCTGTTTGAAAGTGAAACAAAACCACGAGAAATCATAGTCACTCAAACAAGTAGATAACTAATAAAAAGTAGGAAAGATGAAAACAATATATAATATAATGTATCTACTGCTTTTCGTAGGCATATTCACAGGATGTGTAGCAGATAATGATTTCATAGACTGTGGTGCTACTTCTTCTAAAGATGAAAGTCAGCAAACACAAGTTATGTTAAGTCTTGCAGTGCCAGTTAGTCAAAGGCCAGTCGCTTCGCGTAGTGTTTCTATCAAAGATGACTCTCAAATCAACAATTTTGTACTATGGGCATTTGATGGCGAAGGAGATAATGCTCGCTTTCTATATGGGATTAAAGATACAGATAAGGATGAAAAAGGCAACAGTATCATAAAAATATTAGAATCCAATGGTACTAAAAAGATGTATGTTATGTTACCTGAAAGTAAAAGTAAAATAACTTTGGTTATGATTACCAACTCATCTGTTGCAACGCCAAATGTAGGTAAAGTAAAATCAGAGGCATTATCTTCTATTAATTATTCTATTGATGATCCAAATAATATAGAATATATGCCAATGTATGGCGAAAGCACCCCTATGACTATAGAAGAAGGAACTAAAGGGAGCATACAATTGAGACGGGCTATGGCAAAAGTTGAAATAGATGCAATTCATGCTTTCCCACAATTTGAAATAAAAAGTATAAAATTACTTAACATAAATTACAATGGTAAAGTATGTGGTGGTATCATTGATAATGTACAAAAGGATACACCCTATACTAATTTAGATGTTAACACTAAAGAAGATAATAGCATATCATTTTATATCCCTGAAATAGATAATGTCAATGGTACTAATGGAGCACCACGAGCTTCAGTTCTCATTAAAGGAGAATATAGAGATGGAGGAGATACTTATTATCGTTTGGATTTTATTGGTCAAACAGATTTAGTAAAAATCAATAAAATACAAAGAAATTATAAATACACATTCTTGATAGATCACCTTACAAAATCTGGATATGCCACAGAAAAAGAAGCTATAGAAGGAAATGCTGCTAATGGAGTAGGGACAGAGATTGGTGTTACCCAAACCATTATTGATGAAGACATCATGGATATTACAACAGATAATCATTACTATTTTGGAGTAACTGCAGCCACCGTATTAGCTAGTGAAAATGATAATTATTATTTTGCAAAATTCAGTGTTACAGGCAATAATCCTGCTGGATGGAAAATTGTAAAGGAAGACCTACCAGCCTATGTAACAACTAGCATGTATGAATTCGTTCCTACAAATAATATTGAAGAAGTAAATAGTGTTTGGGTTTACATTAATAAATCAAAGCACAATACTCTGATTACATCTGAAGATATTAGTATCTATAGTGGAAACATACGTAAAAAAATAACAATAGAAATCCCTTAAATATATAATTATGACACCAAAAGACATCCTGCAACTAGAATCATCAGATATGCGCCAAGCCTATCTGTTTGAAGAGAACGGACGCTGGTATGCTTACGAACATTCAGCTAACCGGATCGAGAAATTTGTGAAGGGCTTTGTAGACTTCAGACACAAAGTGCAAGATGTCTGCGGTCGGATAAAAGTAGAAATCGACCTCAGTATATTGGAAAAGTGTTCCATTACACTGTGCGAAGATTCACTGCTTGTACTTGATTGCCCTGCAGCCTAAAAAGGCTGTTTCCAAAAGTACACGCTTCATAATCCTTATAAAGAATTACACAATATATTGTTTGTTTTGTTTGTGTTCCTCAATCCACTCAGAGGCAGCTTGCGAAAGTAGCGCTGAGTGGGTGGGGATTTTTTGTGCAAAAAGAAAATGAAAGGAGAACAAATGATGATGACAAATAAAGATTAATGGATGTACTCCTATAGAAGACTTGATCACCGAAGATTTTGGTGCTATAGGACCCCCCGAAAGAGATGAATTCGAGCGAGGATGCGAAGCCTTTATCATATGGGACGAAAAATAAGTTTCACGATTTGGTGATTTTGACAGGAAAACATGGAAACATAAGTTATAATTCGCGAAATGTCTTCAGATTGCATTGCCCATAAGAAAGGCTTCCAACCCGTAGAAGCCTTTTTAACTTGTCAAAGTGATAGCTTCATGTCAATGAAGCAAAAATGATAGCTATATTTACAAAGCTTGTTTTGTTTGTGAACAACAATTCACCGGAAGCATAAGTTATGATTCGCAGGAGTTCACATGATTTGCATATCTGATTATTTATTGCGTTCTTTGTATTACATAAAATGTATAACGTAAAAGATGAACGACTTCGAGGAATACATAAGACAGAGCGAACCGCATAAGCGGGAGAAAGGATACGCTTGGCAAACAGCCATTGGCCTGCAAGCTGTTGATGGTCTTAAACCTTCGGAATATTTGAAGGAAAAAGCCCGCCAACACATTGAAGGGGATATCACTATTGACGAGGTCAAACAATTAGTTGATAGTTATTACAAATCAAAGGTTACCCGTTCATCTAGCGAAGATCGTACGGAAGAAGCCGATAAGGTCTCAGCCAGAATAACAGAGATCCTTTCGGAGAATACATTCACATTCTCACCTATCGAATACTTGGCTATTCATCGGCATTTATTTGAAGGCATATTCAGCCATGCCGGACAAATACGGGATTACAATATTACAAAGAATGAATGGGTACTGAAAGGAGCAACAGTACTTTATGCCAGTGCAGGAAGTATCCGCGAAACCTTGGAATATGATTTCTCTCAAGAAAAGATTTTTGATTATAAAAATCTGAATATAGATGAGGCCATCAGACATATTGCCCGATTCGTTTCTGGAATATGGCAAATACACGCCTTTGGTGAAGGAAATACACGCACAACAGCCGTATTCACGATCAAATATCTGCATACTTTTGGATTCAATTTCAGTAACGAGACCTTCGCCAACCATTCTTGGTACTTCCGCAATGCTCTCGTCAGAGCTAACTATAATGACCTAACCAAAGGTGTGTATGCCACGACCGAATTTTTAGAAAAATTCTTCAGAAACCTGATTCTCAACGAACAAAATGAACTTAAAAATCGAAATCTACAGATCGACGAAATCGAAAAGGAAGCCATTCAAAGTGCAAAACAGACTGATATGGATATCCCAAAGTGCAAAAATTGCACTTTAGACTGCACTTTGGAAGAGATAGCCGTACTTAACTACCTCAAAGAAAACCAAATGCAACACAAAGAAATAGCACAACACATAGGAAAATCTGAGAGAACTGTCAAATCCATGACCGTAAACTTAAGTGAAAGAGGCATTATAGAACGCAAAACGGACGTCGTAATGGCTTTTGGGAGATCAAGAAATGAATATCTTATGTGAGTGATTCTTTGCATATCTGATTATTTATTGTGTTCTTTGTATTACATAAAATGTATAACGTAAAACATGTAATAGCCATGAAGCCTAATAATCCTTTCCTCGTATACGGTTACAATAGTCCGGATTGGTCCCAAAATTATACAAGAGTAATTGTATATTGATAACACAGGTAATTGAACAGAGGCAATCTGAAAATGAAAACTTTTCGAAACATATCTACTTTTTATCACATTATCTTTGTTTATCTCTTATAAACCTGTATATTTGGAGTATTATAACTGATACATTTATATTAATACAGAATTACTATGAGTCATACCATCTTCCTAATCATCGCCCTCGTCACTACAGGAATTTTTCTTATTCAATTCGTATTATCCATTTTCTTCGGAGACATAGATGCAGATGTGGACGTGGATGCTGATATCAGCAGCGTAGTATCTTTCAAAGGTCTCACCCACTTCGGGATCGGATTCGGATGGTATATGTACCTCGTAGGAAATGCCGATATAGCAAGTTATGCAATCGGAATTCTGGTAGGTCTGTTCTTTGTCTTTGCCGTATGGTTCCTTTATAAGAAAGCCTATCAACTGCAGCAAGTGAACCGGTCTGAAGAGACCGATCAATTGGTAGGACGGGAATGTACCATTTACTTCAAGCAAAGTGATAACAAATATACCGTACAGACAAACCGGGACGGCGCCATGCGCGAAGTGGACGTGATCTCCGAAACCGGGAAAGCATATCAGACCGGAGACAAAACAATCATCAGCAGCTACAAAGACGGAACTTTATACATTAAATAACTATTCAAATACACAATTTTATGACACAAGAAATGCTAATCATGGCTGCTATACTAGTGGCAGTCATTCTGCTTACTTTTATCGGCATCCTGTCGCGTTACCGTAAATGTAAGAGTGACGAAGTCCTCGTTGTATACGGTAAAACAGGGGAGAAAAGAAATCAGCCAAGTTATATCACGGTGGGGCCGCTTTCGTATGGCCGATCATTCAGGGCTACGAATTCCTTTCTATGAAACCATTGCAGATAGACTGTAAACTGACAGGCGCCCTATCTGCCCAAAATATCCGTGTGGACGTACCCACTACCATCACCGTAGCTATCAGCACAGACCCGGAAGTGATGCAGAATGCTGCCGAACGTATGCTGGGACTGACAATGGATGACAAACAGAACCTGATTACGGATGTAGTATACGGTCAGATGCGTCTGGTGATTGCAGACATGACTATCGAAGAGCTGAACTCCGACCGTGATAAATTTTTGTCGAAAGTAAAAGACAACATCGACACGGAACTTCGCAAGTTCGGTTTGTATCTGATGAACATCAATATCAGTGATATCCGCGACGCTGCCAACTACATCGTCAACCTGGGTAAGGAAGCTGAAAGCAAGGCTCTGAACGAAGCACAAGCCAACATCGAAGAACAGGAAAAGCTGGGTGCTATCAAAATTGCCAATCAGATAAAGGAACGTGAAACCAAGGTTGCGGAAACCCGCAAAGACCAGGATATCGCCATTGCCGAAACCAAGAAGCAACAGGAAATCTCTGTAGCAAATGCGGATAAGGAGAGAATCTCTCAGGTAGCCTTTGCCAACGCAGAAAAAGAATCGCAAGTGGCCAAAGCGGAAGCGGAAAAGAATATCCGCATCGAGCAGGCAAACACCGAAAAGGAAAGCCGTGTCGCCGAACTGAACTCCGACATGGAAATCAAACAGGCAGAAGCTGCTAAGAAAGCGGCTATCGGACGTAATGACGCACAGAAGGAAGTGGCCTTATCAAATGCCGAATTAGCCGTCACACAGGCAAATGCCGACAAGCAAGCCGGTGAAGCCGCTGCAAAATCGGAAGCTGCCGTACAAACTGCCCGGGAAATCGCCCAAAAAGAAGTAGAAGAAGCAAAAGCGAAGAAAGTAGAATCTTCACTGAAAGCTGAAAAGATCGTTCCGGCAGAGATCGCAAGACAGGAGGCTATCCTTCAGGCAAATGCCATCGCCGAAAAGATTACCCGTGAAGCGGAAGCACGTGCAAAAGCGACTTTGGCACAAGCGGAAGCGGAAGCCAAAGCTATCCAACTGAAACTGGAAGCGGAAGCAGAAGGTAAGAAGAGGTCATTGCTCGCAGAAGCAGAAGGTTTCGAGGCTATGGTCAGAGCAGCAGAATCGAACCCTGCCATCGCCATCCAATACAAGATGGTAGACCAATGGAAGGAAATTGCCGGAGAACAAGTGAAGGCTTTCGAACACATGAACCTAGGCAATATCACCGTATTCGACGGAGGAAACGGAGGTACAAGCAATTTCCTCAGTTCACTGGTGAAAACAGTGGCCCCAAGTCTCGGTGTACTGGATAAACTGCCTATCGGCGAAACGGTAAAGGGTATCATCAATCCGGAAAGCAAAACGGAAGAGAAACCTGCCGGAAAGCCGGAGGAGAAAAAAGAAGAGAAGAAGAAATAACCAATAAATTATTTCATAGAGATTGCCTGCCTTCATTTTGAAGGTAGGCATTTTTTTATATCTTTGCGAGCAAAATATTAAAAATGAATAACCATAAACTTCACCTTCTGCCTTTATTTATATTGATTACGGGGCTTGTCACTCTTACTGCCGGCTGCAAAAAGAAAGATATGTCTCTCAAACTGAACGAACCCCGCAACATCCGTGGTGTAGTCAGTTACAAACGTTCTTTCCCGGATTTGAATGATAAACATCTCGCCGTGGCCCAAGCCGTCGGCATCTGCCCGCCGGAAGACAGGGACGCTGCCGAAAAGATGAAAGAACAGCTTATCCATATCACCGACAACCAATTTTACACAGTAGACTCTCTGACGCATTCCATCCCCTATCTGGTCCCCCGCGCCAGCGAATTGCTCGACACCATCGGCTCCAATTTTCTTGATTCACTGACAGCAAAAGGATTGAACCCAAATCAGATTATCGTCACTTCCGTACTACGTTCGCAGAGTGACGTGAAGCGTCTCCGCCGTCGGAATGGAAACGCTTCCGCAAACTCCGCCCATTGCTATGGCGCAACCTTTGACGTCAGCTGGAAACGATTCAAAAAGGTGGAAGACGAAGACGGACGACCTCTGCAGGATGTCAATGCCGATACCTTGAAGCTCGTTCTGTCTGAAGTGTTGAGAGACTTGCGCCAAGCCGATAAATGCTACATAAAATATGAATTAAAACAGGGATGTTTCCACATCACTGCACGATGAGTATAAATTGCAATAAAATTCACCCGTAAACAGCCGAAGAATCCAAAACGTTTCACTAAATTTGCAGAAATTTTTCTTTAATACGATTCAATGATAGAGAAACTGATTGTTCTTGAGGATATTGACCCGGTTATTTTTTACGGCGTAAACAACGCCAATATACAGTTAATTAAAGCTTTATATCCGAAGCTACGCATCGTTGCCCGCGGCAATGTCATCAAAGTGCTGGGCGATGAGGAGGAAATGTGTGCCTTCGAAGAAAATATCACCAAACTCGAAAAATACTGTGCCGAATATAATTCTCTGAAAGAGGAAGTCATCATCGACATTATAAAAGGGAATGCTCCGCAAGCGGAACAGACCGGAAACGTAATTGTTTTCAGCGTTACCGGCAAGCCCATTATCCCACGAAGCGAGAACCAGCTGAAGCTGGTGGAAGGCTTTGCCAAAAACGATATGGTATTCGCCATCGGTCCCGCCGGTTCGGGAAAGACATATACCGCCATAGCCCTCGCCGTCCGTGCGCTGAAAAATAAAGAGATCAAAAAGATTATCCTCAGCCGGCCCGCTGTAGAAGCCGGAGAAAAACTCGGTTTCCTGCCCGGCGATATGAAAGATAAGATCGATCCGTATCTGCAACCATTATATGATGCTCTGCAGGACATGATCCCCGCTGCCAAGTTAAAGGAATACATGGAATTGAACATTATTCAGATTGCTCCGTTAGCATTTATGCGTGGACGTACACTGAATGACGCAGTCGTAATCCTGGACGAAGCGCAGAATACCACTGCACAACAAATCAAAATGTTCCTCACCCGTATGGGTATGAATACCAAAATGATCGTTACGGGAGATATGACTCAAATTGACCTCCCCGCCTCACAAACTTCGGGACTGGTGCAAGCACTCCGCATCCTGAAAGGGGTAAAGGGAATCAGCTTTGTAGAATTGAACAAAAAAGATATTGTACGCCATAAACTGGTGGAACGCATCGTAGATGCTTACGAAAAATTCGACAAGGAGGCGAAAGCCGAAAGGGAGAAACGAAAGAATGAACAACTGGTTATCAACGGCGAACGACCGGTGAAACAGGTCAACAACTAGTCGTTTCTGTGATTTGTAACTTGTAATTTGTAATTATAATAAAACAATGAAAGCATTAACAAAAACAGATTTCAACTTTCCGGGACAAAAAAGCGTGTACCACGGAAAAGTGCGCGATGTGTACAACATCAACGGCGAAAAACTCGTCATGGTAGCAACCGACCGTATCTCGGCTTTCGATGTGGTTTTACCTGAAGGTATCCCTTACAAAGGCCAAATGCTGAATCAGATTGCAGCCAAATTCCTCGATGCCACTACTGACATCTGTCCGAACTGGAAAATGGCTACGCCGGACCCGATGGTTACTGTCGGAGTTTTGTGCGAAGGCTTTCCGGTAGAAATGATCGTACGCGGCTATCTGTGCGGTAGCGCATGGCGTACTTACAAAAGCGGCGTCCGCGAAATCTGCGGTGTGAAACTGCCGGATGGTATGCGCGAAAACGAGAAATTCCCGGAACCGATCGTCACCCCGACAACGAAAGCGGAAATGGGACTGCACGACGAAGATATCTCTAAGGAAGAAATCCTGAAACAAGGACTCGCTACTCCCGAAGAATATGAGACTCTGGAGAAATATACACTGGCTCTCTTCAAACGTGGAACTGAAATCGCTGCTGAACGCGGTCTGATCCTCGTTGATACAAAATACGAATTCGGCAAGCACAACGGTACTATCTATCTGATGGACGAAATTCATACACCGGATTCAAGCCGTTACTTCTACTCTGACGGCTATCAGGAACGCTTCGAAAAAGGCGAACCTCAAAAGCAGCTTTCTAAAGAATTCGTTCGTGAATGGCTGATGGAAAATGGTTTCCAAGGCAAGGATGGTCAGAAAGTTCCTGAAATGACTCCGGCTATCGTACAGAGCATCAGCGATCGTTACATCGAATTGTTCGAGAATATCACCGGTGAGAAATTTGTGAAAGAAGATACCAGCAACATCGCTGAACGTATCGAAAAGAACGTTATGAATTTCTTGAGCAAATAAGCATGGATTACCCACAACAACATATCAAGCCTTACAACGAAGACGGTAAGAAAACCGAGCAGGTGGAACGTATGTTCGATAACATTGCGCATGCTTACGACAAACTGAATCATACCTTATCTTTAGGTATCGACCGCAGTTGGCGCCGTAAAGCCATTGCCTGGCTCCGCCCCTTCCGCCCGCAGCACATCATGGATGTTGCCACCGGAACGGGAGACTTCGCCATCCTCGCTTGCCGCGAACTGAAACCCGACGAACTGATCGGGACGGATATCTCGGAAGGCATGATGAACGTGGGTCGTGAAAAAGTAAAGAAGGAAGGACTCTCGGACAAAATTTCTTTTGCCCGGGAGGACTGCACTTCTCTCTCCTTTGCCGACAATAGATTTGACGCTATCACCGTAGCATTCGGTATCCGCAATTTTGAAGACCTGGACAAAGGCCTCTCCGAAATGTGTCGTGTACTGAAACCGGGCGGACATCTGGTTATCCTGGAACTGACTACTCCGGATCGCTTCCCCATGAAGCAACTGTTCGCCATCTACTCGAAAGTAGTTATCCCATTGCTTGGCAAACTCCTCTCCAAAGACAACAGTGCCTACCATTATCTGCCGGACACTATCAAAGTATTTCCCCAAGGGGAAGTCATGAAAGGAGTCATATCGAAAGCCGGATTCGGCGAAGTTCATTTCCGACGGTTGACATTTGGTATCTGCACACTTTATACGGCGACAAAATAATGAAGAATGATGAATAATTAATTTAATCCTTTCGTGTCATGGAAAAATACGGTTTAATCGGCTACCCCTTGCGACATTCGTTTTCAATCGGCTACTTTAACGAAAAGTTTAGATCCGAAGGCATCAATGCGGAATATGTGAATTTCGAGATTCCCAATATCAATGACTTTATGGAAGTTATTGAAGAGAATCCCAACTTGTGCGGGCTCAATGTCACCATCCCCTACAAAGAGCAAGTGATTCCTTTTTTCTGAACGAACTCGATCGGGATACAGCTAAAATTGGTGCTGTAAACGTCATTAAGATTATCCGCCAACCGAAAGGAAAAGTGAAACTGGTCGGCTACAATTCCGACATCATCGGTTTTACACAATCTATTCAGCCGCTGCTACAACCTCAACACAAAAAAGCACTGATCCTCGGCACCGGAGGTGCTTCCAAAGCTGTTTATCACGGACTCAAGAATCTGGGTATCGAAAGCGTGTTTGTATCGCGGACACACAAGACCGACGATATGCTGACTTACGAAGAACTGACTCCGGAAATCATGGAGGAATACACCGTAATCGTCAACTGTACTCCGGTAGGAATGTACCCCAAAGTAGATTTCTGCCCCAACATTCCTTACGAACTGCTCACTCCAAACCATTTGCTCTACGATTTGTTATATAATCCAAACGTCACTCTTTTCATGAAAAAGGGAGAAGCACAAGGTGCTGTTACGAAAAACGGTTTGGAAATGCTACTTTTACAGGCATTTGCCGCTTGGGAAATATGGCACCGATAAGATAAAGGTGCTGACAGCCGTTTTCTGATAGAGTTAAGAATAAGGGCGTGATATTTTAATTGAGGGGATTTATTATGAAGAAAAGAGCAGTCTACAGCATTATTATTATCATGCTGGTACTTACCAGTTGCACAATCGGCGGGAGTTTCTACATGTTGAACTTCTCCTTGACGCCGAATGCCAAAATATTGTCTAAAGACGCCGATTCATATCCCTATATGTACAGAAACTATCCTTTCCTGCGTCCGTGGGTGGATAGCCTGAAACAAGTGAATGCTCTGAAGGATACATTCATTATCAATCCGCAAGGCATACAGTTACACGCTTTTTACATCGCCGCACCTGCTCCAACCAGTAAAACGGCGGTAATCGTTCATGGATACACCGACAATGCTATCCGTATGTTCATGATCGGCTATCTGTATAATCGTGATCTGGGATATAATATCCTGCTTCCCGACTTGCAACATCAGGGAGAGAGCGAAGGACGAGCCATCCAAATGGGATGGAAAGACAGGATCGATGTTTTGCAATGGATGAACATTGCAAATGAAATCTTTGGAGACAGTACTCAAATGGTAGTACATGGTATCTCAATGGGAGGTGCCACCACAATGATGGTATCCGGCGAAAAGCAGCAACCTTATGTGAAATGTTTTGTAGAGGATTGCGGCTACACCAGTGTATGGGATGAATTTTCGCACGAGCTCAAATCTTCGTTCCACCTGCCTGCTTTCCCGTTAATGTACACTACAAGCTGGTTATGCGAGAAAAAATACGGATGGAACTTCAAAGAAGCTTCCTCGCTAAAGCAGGTAGAGAAATGTGAGCTGCCCATGCTGTTTATTCATGGAGACAAAGATACATATGTCCCCACATGGATGGTTTATCCGCTCTATGAAGCAAAGCCGGAACCCAAAGAACTCTGGATCGTACCGGGAGCAGCCCATGCCCTCTCGTACAAAGAGAATAAACAGGAATACACCGACAAAGTACGGGATTTCGTCGGGCGGTATATTCATTAAACCTATTATAACAAGGAGTTTTGGAATCATAACAGAAAAAGTTTCTATATTTGCAAATGTAAAATGATTGTTATGAAATCAATATTGACGCTTATACTTGCTACTTTTCTACTGATTCCACTGCAAGCCCAAGAAAAGGTATATACGGTAGACAACTTGCCAAAAGTACATCTGCAAAATAAAATGCAGTATGTATGCAATCCGGCAGGGATACTTTCGCAAGCTGCTTGTGACACAATAGACACTATGCTCCACGCTCTGGAACAACAGACGGGGATTGAAACGGTAGTTGCCATAGTTCCTTCGATTGGTGATATGGAGTGTTTTGATTTTTGCCATCAGCTGCTCAATCAATGGGGAGTAGGCAAGAAAGGAAAAGATAACGGACTCGTTATCCTGTTAGTCACCGACCAACGCTGCATCCAGTTTTACACCGGATACGGTTTGGAAGGGGTACTTCCCGATGCAATATGCAAACGTATCCAGACTAAGTACATGATTCCATATCTGAAAGACGGCAACTGGAATGAAGGAATGGTAGCCGGAATCCGGGCGACTTGCCAGCGACTTGACGGATCAATGGAAAATGAATCGCTTTCTGAATCGAATAATGAATCGATGGATTTCATTTTCGCTGTTATCCTGTTCGCTGTAATCGGTGTAGGGATAGCGTTCTTTGCCGCAAGAAATCAGAGCCGTTGCCCCAAATGCGGGAAACATGCCCTGCAAAGAACCGGAAGCAGACTTGTATCACGTGTCAATGGGGTAAAGACGGAAGATGTCACCTATACTTGCAAGAACTGCGGAAATACAATCATACGTCGTCAGCAAAGCTACGATAGCGACTATCACAACAGAGGGGGTGGCGGAGGCGGTCCGTTCATCGGCGGATTTGGAGGCGGCGGCGGATTCGGAGGCAGTGGCGGAGGCTTTAGCGGCGGCAGCTTCGGCGGAGGAATGGGAGGCGGCGGTGGAGCCGGTTCACGATTCTGATCCCTACAGATAATATTAAATAATCAAATACTCATCAAAAAGTAAGAAACATGAAAAAGTCAATTATCATCATTTTAGCCGTTGTGGCTATCCTTGTCATATGGGCAGTCAGTGTATATAACGGTCTTGTCACCATGGATGAGAATGTTAGCGGACAATGGGCCAATGTAGAAACCCAATACCAACGTCGCGCAGACCTGATACCCAATCTTGTAAACACCGTAAAGGGATATGCTTCTCATGAAAAAGAGACATTGGAAGGAGTGGTAGAAGCACGTAGCAAAGCCACACAGATCAAAGTGGATGCCGAAGGTCTGACTCCGGAAAAGCTGGCAGAATATCAAAAAGCACAGGGTGCTGTAACGTCTGCACTTGGCAAATTATTGGCTATCACAGAGAATTATCCTGACTTGAAAGCCAATCAGAATTTCCTTGAATTACAGGCACAGCTGGAAGGTACCGAAAACCGTATCAATGTAGCCCGTAAAAACTTCAATGATGCGGCACAATCGTACAACACCAATATCCGCCGTTTCCCGAAAAACATATTTGCAGGGATGTTCGGATTCGACAAGAAAGCATACTTTGAAGCGGAAGAAGGAAGCGAAAAAGCTCCGAAAGTAGAGTTCTAAAGGATGATTTCTTAAAGAACTTCCAAGCTAAAATCGGAATCGCCGTTACCTGATTTATTCAGATAACGGCGATTCCAGCTCTTAACCACCACGAAAGGACTTCCATAAAAGAGCGTTAAAAAGGAACTTTTGCTCCTGTCTCTTTAACGGTTTAACTAGTCTCTTTCCACTATCAATCAGCATAATGATTAAAATAATACGAACCATTAATTAACACTTTTATGTTTTATTCTTCTTCCGGACGAAGCTTGATAAACAAATAGTTGGCTGTACGAAAAAAAAGCAGTACTTTTGCAGCCGTATACAAAAATAATTCTTTAACTCATGAGTAATCAACGATACATGATGCGGGGCGTAAGCGCATCAAAGAAGATGTGCACAACGCCATCAAGAACATCGACAAAGGAATTTTCCCAAAAGCATTCTGCAAAATTATTCCCGATATACTGGGTGGGGACCCGGAATATTGCAACATCATGCACGCCGACGGCGCCGGAACCAAATCTTCCCTTGCTTATATGTACTGGAAAGAAACAGGCGATTTGTCTGTGTGGAAAGGTATTGCACAGGACGCATTGATTATGAATATCGACGACCTTCTTTGTGTAGGCGCTGTAGACAATATCCTCGTTTCTTCAACTATCGGACGCAATAAACTGTTGATTCCCGGCGAAGTAATCTCCGCTATCATCAACGGAACAGACGAATTGCTGGCTGAACTCCGTGAAATGGGTGTAGGTGTATATGCTACCGGTGGCGAGACTGCTGATGTCGGCGACTTGGTTCGTACTATTATCGTAGACTCTACCGTAACCTGCCGCATGAAACGCTCGGACGTTATTAACAATGCCAATATCCGTCCGGGAGATGTCATTGTAGGCCTTGCTTCTTACGGACAGGCTACCTATGAAAAAGAATATAACGGAGGTATGGGCAGCAACGGTCTGACAAGTGCCCGCCACGACGTTTTCGGCAAATACCTCGCAGAGAAATATCCGGAAAGCTATGATGCCGCCGTACCTGAAGAACTGGTTTTACTCCGGAGGATTAAAACTGACAGATACTGTAGAGGATTCTCCAATTGACGCAGGTAAACTGGTACTCTCTCCTACCCGCACCTATGCTCCGGTAGTGAAAAGCTACTTGACACCTTACGTCCGGAAATCCACGGTATGGTTCATTGCTCCGGTGGTGCGCAAACCAAAGTGCTGCATTTCGTAGAAAATGTCCGTGTAGTAAAGACAATCTTTTCCCTGTTCCTCCTCTGTTCAAGACTATTCAGGAACAAAGCGGTACAGACTGGGCGGAAATGTACAAGGTATTCAATATGGGACACCGTCTTGAAGTTTACCTGTCACCGGAACATGCAGAAGAAGTGATCGCTATTTCCGAATCATTCGGCATTCCTGCACAGATAGTAGGACGTATCGAAGCGTGTGACCAGACTGAATTAATCATTAAAAGCGAGTTCGGAGAATTCAGATACTAAAGAATGGCAGATAACAGTACCATATTAGAAAAACTAGACGGACTTGTAGCCCGTTTTGAAGAAATATCTACCCTCATCACCGACCCGGCAGTAATTGCCGACCAGAAACGTTATGTCAAACTGACCAAAGAATACAAGGATCTGGATGACTTGATGAAAGCCCGCAAAGAATATATCCAACTGTTAGGCAACATCGAGGAAGCCAAAACATCCTTTCGAATGAGTCGGACGCTGACATGCGTGAAATGGCAAAAGAGGAGATGGACAACAGTCAGGAACGTCTTCCGGCATTAGAAGAAGAAATCAAACTAATGCTCGTTCCTGCCGATCCGCAAGACAGCAAGAACGCCATCCCTCGAAATCCGTGGTGGTGCAGGAGGAGACGAAGCCGCAATCTTTGCCGGCGACCTTTTCCGTATGTATGCCAAGTTCTGTGAAACCAAAGGCTGGAAAATGGAAGTATCCAATGCAAATGAAGGAACAGCCGGAGGATACAAAGAAATTGTTTGCAGCGTCACAGGAGATAATGTCTACGGAATATTGAAATATGAATCGGGTGTACACCGCGTACAACGTGTTCCTGCCACAGAGACACAAGGACGTGTGCATACTTCCGCCGCTTCGGTGGCCGTACTCCCCGAAGCCGAAGAATTTGACGTAGTCATCAATGAAGGAGAAATCAAATGGGATACCTTCCGAAGTGGCGGTGCAGGCGGACAGAACGTTAATAAGGTAGAATCCGGTGTACGCTTGCGTTATATCTGGAAGAACCCGAATACAGGCGTTGCAGAAGAAATCCTGATTGAATGTACAGAAACCCGTGACCAACCGAAGAACAAGGAACGCGCCCTGGCACGACTCCGTACCTTTATCTACGACAAGGAACATCAGAAGTACATAGACGACATAGCTTCCAAACGTAAGACAATGGTATCTACCGGCGACCGCTCGGCTAAAATCCGGACATACAACTACCCTCAAGGACGTATCACCGATCATCGTATCAACTATACCATCTATAATCTTGCCGCTTTTATGGACGGAGATATTCAAGATTGTATCGATCACCTGATCGTGGCAGAAAATGCGGAACGCCTGAAAGAAAGTGAACTCTAAAAATTATAGTATAGACATGAATAAACAACAGCTATTTGAAAACATAAAACGCAAGAAATCATTCCTTTGCGTAGGGCTTGATACCGACATCAAGAAGATTCCCGAACACCTGTTGAAAGAAGAAGATCCGATCTTCGCATTCAACAAAGCGATTATCGACGCAACAGCCGATCTGTGTATCGCTTACAAACCTAATCTCGCTTTTACGAAAGTATGGGCGTGAAGGGCTGGATCGCATTTGAGAAAACAGTAAAATACATCAAGGAAAACTATCCCGACCAGTTTATTATTGCCGACGCCAAACGTGGCGACATCGGAAACACTTCTGCCATGTATGCCCGTACTTTCTTCGAAGAGCTGGAGATAGATTCCGTCACTGTAGCTCCTTATATGGGTGAAGACAGCGTAACTCCGTTCCTTACTTACGAAGGCAAATGGGTGATCTTACTGGCACTGACTTCTAATAAAGGTTCCCACGACTTCCAGTTGACAGAAGATGCAAACGGCGAACGTCTTTTCGAAAAAGTACTACGCAAATCGCAGGAATGGGCAAATGACGAACGTATGATGTACGTAGTCGGCGCTACTCAAGGACGTGCTTTTGAAGATATTCGTAAGATTGTTCCCAACCACTTCCTGCTCGTTCCCGGTGTCGGAGCGCAAGGCGGTTCGCTCGAAGAAGTTTGCAAATATGGAATGAACAGTACCTGTGGCCTGATTGTTAACTCTTCCCGTGGAATCATCTACGTTGATAAAACAGAAAAGTTTGCCGAAGCTGCAAGGCTTGCCGCCCAAGAAGTACAGGTGCAAATGGCAGAGCAACTGAAAGCGATTCTTTAAAGAGAAGGAATGCCTTACGAAAGAAAGATAATCAACGATCCGGTATTCGGATTCATTAATATCCCAAAGGGGTTACTGTACGATATTGTACGGCATCCCCTTTGCAGCGTCTTACCCGCATCAAGCAAGTAGGACTCTCGTCAGTAGTATACCCGGCGCACAACATACTCGTTTCCAGCACTCACTAGGTGCGTTCTATCTGATGAGCGAAGCTATCACCCAACTGACCTCCAAAGGTAACTTTATATTTGACAGCGAAGCTGAAGCCGTACAAGCGGCTATCTTACTGCATGACATCGGACATGGTCCTTTTTCGCATGTGCTTGAAGATACGATTGTACAAGGAGTTTCTCACGAAGAAATCTCCCTTATGCTGATGGAACGAATGAATAAAGAAATGAACGGGCAACTTAGTCTTGCCATACAGATCTTTAAGGACGAATATCCGAAACGGTTTCTGCATCAGCTCGTCAGTGGTCAATTGGATATGGACCGCCTCGATTATCTTCGTCGTGACAGTTTCTATACCGGTGTTACAGAAGGGAATATCGGTTCTGCCCGCATCATCAAGATGCTTGATGTGGCCGACGACCGTCTCGTAATTGAATCAAAGGTATCTACTCTATCGAAAATTTCCTGACAGCACGTCGCCTCATGTATTGGCAGGTATATTTGCACAAGACATCGGTAGCCTATGAACGAATGCTTATCAGCACGTTGCTTCGTGCCAAAGAACTAGCATCACAGGGAGTAGAACTGTTTGCTTCGCCGGCCTTACATTTCTTTCTATATAATGACATTAATCATACGGAGTTCCATAACAATCCCGATTGTCTGGAAAATTTCATCCAATTGGATGACAATGATATCTGGACTGCCTTGAAAGTATGGAGCAACTATCCGGATAAAGTTCTTTCCACACTTAGTCTGGGCATGATTAACCGAAATATCTTTAAAGTGGAAAATTCTGCCGAACCTATTGGTGAGGACAGAATAAAAGAGTTAACTTTGCAAATCAGCCAGCAACTAGGCATAACCCTTTCCGAAGCGAACTATTTTGTCTCTACCCCCAGCATCGAAAGAATATGTACGACCCGGCAGATGACAGTATTGATATTATCTACAAAGACGGCACTATCAAAATATTGCCGAAGCATCGGACATGCTAAACATCTCATTATTGTCCAAAAGGTAAAGAAATACTATCTCTGCTACCAGCGATTGCATAGATAAGTATAAAATATTCATTCAATAACACGGAAATCTGAAAAAAAAATCCGTTATTTGTGAACTAATTTAATTTAAAATAAAGACATGGAGTTCTCGGCTAAGCAAATTGCAGCATTTATCCAAGGGGAAATCATTGGAGATGAAAACGCAACGGTACACACATTCGCTAAAATAGAAGAGGGAATGCCCGGAGCTATTTCTTTCCTGTCGAACCCTAAATATACGCCTTATATCTACGAGACACAATCAAGCATTGTATTAGTTAATAAAGATTTTGTCCCTGAACATGAGATTCGGGCTACTCTGATCAAAGTAGACAATGCTTATGAAAGCCTGGCGAAGCTGCTTAACCTCTATGAAATGAGTAAACCAAAGAAGCAAGGTATCGATTCACTGGCTTATATTGCCCCCAGCGCCAAAATTGGCGAGAACGTATACATCGGTGCCTTTGCCTATATCGGCGAAAACGCCGTTATCGGAGATAATACTCAAATTTACCCGCATACTTTCGTTGGAGACGGTGTGAAGATAGGCAATGGTTGTCTTCTTTACTCAAATGTAAATGTTTATCATGACTGCCGTATCGGTAATGAATGTATCCTTCACTCAGGTGCAGTGATCGGAGCCGATGGATTCGGTTTCGCTCCCACCCCGAACGGATACGATAAGATTCCACAAATCGGAATTGTGATCCTGGAAGACAAAGTAGATATAGGTGCCAATACCTGTGTAGACCGTGCTACAATGGGAGCTACCATCATACATAGTGGCGCTAAAATTGATAATCTTGTGCAGATTGCGCACAACGATGAAATTGGCTCACACACAGTTATGGCGGCTCAAGTTGGCATAGCAGGCTCTGCCAAAATCGGAGAATGGTGTATGTTTGGCGGTCAGGTAGGTATTGCCGGACATATCACAATCGGCGACCGGGTAAATCTGGGAGCACAATCAGGTATACCAAGCAGCATCAAAGCAGACAGCGTACTGATCGGGACTCCTCCTATGGAACCGAAAGCTTACTTCAAGGCTGCTGTTGTGACTAAGAATTTGCCGGATATGCAAAAAGAAATACGCAATCTGCGTAAAGAAGTAGAAGAATTAAAACAACTATTAAATAAGTAAATAAGTAACCAATGCTGAAACAAAAAACGCTGAAAGATAGCTTTTCACTGAGCGGGAAAGGTCTTCACACTGGACTTGATCTCACTGTAACTTTTAATCCTGCCCCGGACAATCATGGATATAAAATCCAGCGTATTGACCTGGAAGGACAACCAACTATCGATGCAGTAGCCGACAATGTGACGGAAACAACCCGTGGCACAGTATTGTCAAAGAATGGAGTCAAAGTAAGTACCGTAGAGCATGGTATGGCAGCCCTTTATGCATTGGGCATTGATAACTGCCTTATCCAGGTTAATGGTCCGGAATTTCCGATTTTGGACGGTAGTGCACAATATTATGTACAAGAAATAGAACGTGTAGGAACAGAAGAACAAAGTGCTGTCAAGGATTTTTATATCATCAAATCTAAAATTGAATTCCGGGACGAATCAACTGGTTCTTCTATCATCGTGCTACCGGACGAGAATTTTAGTCTGAATGTACTCGTTTCCTACGATTCAACCATTATCCCGAATCAGTTTGCAACACTTGAAGATATGCACAATTTCAAAGACGAAGTGGCTGCCAGCCGTACTTTCGTCTTTGTTCGTGAAATAGAGCCGCTTCTCTCCGCCGGCCTCATCAAAGGTGGTGACCTCGACAACGCAATCGTTATTTACGAACGCAAAATGTCACAGGAAAGCTATGACAAACTGGCTGATGTAATGGGTGTTCCTCACATGGATGCGGATCAGTTGGGGTACATCAATCACAAACCACTGGTTTGGCCGAATGAGTGTGCCCGTCACAAACTGCTGGACGTTATCGGTGATCTTGCATTGATTGGTAAACCGATTAAAGGTCGCATCATTGCTACCCGCCCCGGTCACACCATCAACAATAAGTTTGCGCGTCAGATGCGGAAAGAAATTCGCCTGCATGAAATACAGGCACCGACATACGACTGTAACCGCGAACCGGTGATGGACGTAAATCGTATCCGTGAGCTATTACCCCACCGTTATCCTTTCCAATTGGTAGACAAGGTAATTGAGATGGGTGCCAGCTATATCGTAGGTATCAAAAATATCACAGCAAACGAACCTTTCTTCCAGGGACATTTCCCACAGGAACCAGTGATGCCGGGCGTACTTCAAATAGAAGCAATGGCTCAGGTAGGCGGTTTGCTCGTTCTTAATTCTGTTGACGAACCGGAACGTTATTCTACCTATTTCATGAAGATAGATGGCGTAAAGTTCCGCCAGAAAGTAGTACCGGGAGATACACTGCTTTTCCGTGTAGAATTATTAGCCCCGATCCGTCGTGGCATCTCCACAATGAAAGGTTATGCATTCGTTGGCGAAAAAGTCGTTTGCGAAGCAGAATTCATGGCACAAATAGTAAAAAATAAATAAAACCAAAAACATGGTAAGTCCTCTAGCGTATATTCATCCCGAAGCTAAAATCGGAGAAAATGTAGAAATTGCGCCTTTTGTATTTATTGATAAAAACGTAGTTATTGGCGATAACAACAAGATTATGGCTAATGTGAACATCTTGTATGGTTCACGCATTGGTAATGGAAATACGATCTTTCCGGGTGCTGTTATCGGAGCAGTTCCACAGGACCTCAAGTTTCGTGGAGAAGAATCAACTGCTGAGATCGGAGACAATAATCTGATTCGTGAGAATGTTACAGTCAACCGTGGTACGGCAGCTAAAGGGCGTACCATTGTAGGAAGCAACAACTTATTAATGGAAGGGGTGCATGTAGCACACGATGCACTGATCGGTAACGGATGTATCATCGGCAACTCTACCAAGATGGCAGGTGAAATCGTTATTGACGACAATGCTATTATCAGTGCCAATGTATTGATGCATCAGTTCTGCCATGTAGGCAGCCATGTAATGATTCAGGGCGGATGCCGCTTCAGTAAAGATATCCCTCCTTATATCATTGCAGGACGTGAGCCCATAGCTTTCAGCGGTATCAACATTATCGGCCTTCGTCGCCGTGGTTTTGCCAATGAAGTGATCGAAAGTATTCATAACGCTTACCGTATCATTTACCAAAGCGGCTTGAATACGACAGATGCATTGAAGAAAATTGAAGATGAAGTTGAGAAGAGTCCGGAGATTGACTACATCATCAATTTCATCCGTAATTCAGAACGTGGTATTATTAAATAAACAGTTCAAAATAGTCATATTATGATATACAGATTTACTATCATATCTGATGAAGTTGACGATTTTGTCAGAGAAATACAAATTGATCCGGAAGCTACATTTCTTGACTTCCATGAAGCAATACTGAAATCAGTAGGGTACACAAACGACCAGATGACCTCCTTCTTTATCTGTGATGATGATTGGGAAAAAGAAAAAGAAGTCACTTTGGAAGAAATGGACGACAATCCGGAAATGGATAGTTGGGTAATGAAAGAGACTACTATCAGCGAACTGGTAGAAGATGAAAAGCAAAAATTGTTGTATGTATTCGACTACATGACAGAGCGTTGCTTCTTCATCGAATTGTCTGAAATCATCACCGGAAAAGATATGAATGGTGCCAAATGTACCAAGAAATCGGGTGATGCTCCGCCACAAACTGTAGATTTTGAAGAAATGGCTGCTGCAAGCGGTTCACTCGACCTGGACGAAAATTTCTATGGTGATCAGGACTTTGATATGGAAGATTTTGATCAGGAAGGCTTCGACATAGGTGGTAACGCGGGTGGCTCTTATGAAGAAGAGAAGTTTTAAGTATTAAGTATCAAGTATTAGGTATTAATTGCTATGCAGTGACAAGCAGTTAATACCTAATATTTTTATCCCCGACACTTTAATACTTAACACCTAATACTTAATACTTTAAAATCCATGCCCACTCTCATTGTTTTAATCGGACCTACAGGAGTAGGAAAAACAGAATTAAGCCTGCGACTGGCGGAGAACTTTCACACCAGCATTGTCTCCGCTGATTCGAGACAACTTTATGCTGAATTAAAAATAGGAACGGCGGCTCCTACCCCGGATCAATTAAAACGTGTGCCTCACTATCTGGTAGGCACTCTTCATCTTACCGATTATTACAGCGCCGCTCAATATGAGCAGGAAGCGATGGAAATCCTCCATCAATTATTCACAGAACATGAGGTAGTAGTACTTACTGGTGGATCAATGATGTATGTAGATGCCATCTGCAAGGGGATTGACGACATCCCTACCGTTGATGCTGAAACACGTCAGGTGATGCTGCAAAAGTATGAGGAAGAAGGATTGGAGCAACTTTGTGCAGAGCTCCGTTTATTAGATCCGGACTACTATCGCATCGTAGACCTGAAAAACCCAAAACGGGTGATTCATGCATTGGAAATCTGTTACATGACCGGAAAGACATATACATCTTTCCGCACCCAACAGAAAAAGGAACGCCCTTTCCGCATTCTTAAGATCGGATTAACCCGTGACAGAGAAGAACTGTATGACCGCATTAATCGTCGTGTAGACCAAATGATGGAGGAAGGATTACTGGACGAAGTACGTTCCGTACTCTCCTACCGGCATCTAAACTCTCTTAATACCGTAGGTTACAAAGAACTGTTCAAATATCTGGACGGAGAATGGGAACTCCCTTTCGCTATCGAAAAGATCAAGCAAAATTCACGCATTTATTCACGCAAACAGATGACATGGTTCAAAAGGGATGAAGAAATACGCTGGTTCCATCCGGAACAAGAAACGGAGATACTTGAGTACCTCCGTCTACAAAATCTGACTCATTTACCCAGTTTGGATACCTTCTGATAAACTTCCCGATAGACATTATTGCCCAACCGGAACAGAAGCGTCATTTTCTTTCCGTCAATCCGGTAAGATATAGGAACGATAGCATTTGCCGATCTGCCATGTTCATTACGCAGTTTCTCGCAGTAAAGGCCTTTTGCAATGATGCTGTACTCCCCCGAACGGGTAATTTTGTACGGGCAAAATACATCGTCCGAACTGCGGCTGCCTGAACTCACGTCTACAGCATCTTTGATATACGCATCCACATTGAAATAATTGCCATCTTTATCAAGTACCTTATATCTGACCACTTGCGAAGAGCCTTCACTCTGAACAAGTTTCCAGATTCCTTTTAAGTTTTGACTCATACAAAGTGCAGGTACAAGAAAAAGAAATGAAACAGCTAGTAAAATCTTACAAAATTGTTTTTTCATAATAATAAAATTTTAAGTTCAACAAATAGTTAATAATAGTGTATATCGCTTTTATTCCATATTTTTATTTCAACAGGATATAACTGCTCATTTTTAATCAAATAATGTATCCTCTCATTTATCTTTCAAAACTACTTTAAGCATAGGTTTTACTTTCACTTCAGCAACAGACTTATTGACATCAGCAATCCGAAGTATCCCATTTTTAGGCGCTTTCAAATTAAAACGACCATCTGCATCAGCTACAGTATAATCATTTGTTCCTTTTACTAACACAGTAGCCGCAATCGTTTTTCCTTCTTCATCAGTCACAACTCCAGTTACAGAAATCCAATCAGAACGATATTTATCGGTTTCCAATCTTACAATCTTTGTTCCATCCATTTCATTTACAGACACCGATCTTATATTTTTGGTAGACATACCTTTCAATTTAGACTTCTTAATCTTTTCATCGTCTATACAATAAATAATTTCTCCTTCTACATCTTTTGCCATGCTTTCTGCCAATTCCAAAGCATCTGCATAAGGCTTTTTCGGATTAGCTTTATTAAACTCATATTCCGCATCTGTAAACAAAGTGATAATCAGCACTCCATTTTTCCCTCTTTCCCCATAAATATCCGTAGCTGATTTATCTTTCAATATAGTAAAGTTTTTAATACGATCAGGAGCAAGTTTGGAAATAGCATCTTCTTCCAATGCTTCTTTACCGTCAATAATAACCAAAGGCTTTTTTTTAGCTTGAGCAACATGCCATTCCTCATCATGAGATCCCCCCATATAAAAGTGTGATTTTTTAGGTGATTCGCTCTCAGTCCTTACCTTTGCAGGTTTTGGAAATTTTTGTTTATTCTGATATTCTTCTTCCGTCAACAAATCAACTAAAACTACTCCATCTTTCCCCCTCTCTCCATAAACCTCTACAGCTGCTTTGTCTTTCATTACAGATATACTTTTAATACGTTCCGGAGAGACACTGGATAAAGCTTCTTCGCCAACGGCTTCTTTGCCATCTATATAAACTAACGGCTTCTTACCACTTACTGAATGAAACGTTACACCCCAATTCTTACTTCCACAATTGAGAGCATCTAATCTCGTTTTTGAAATAGCATCAATCTTGTACTTATTCTGCAATATTTGTTCTGCGGTTGAATGTAACTGAATAACCATAGCCCCGTTTTTCGCTTTATCTCCATAAATATCTGTAGCCTCTTTTCCATCTAATATAGAAATACTTTCAATACGACTTGGATCTAAAGCATCTACCACAGTACGAGAAGATTCTTTACCATCAATGATCACCAATACATCTTTATCTCGCAAATCCACCGTAGATATCCCCCCAATATGGGTACCCATAAGTTTCGATTTATCTACAGATGTATTCATTCCCGGCTTTATTTTTGCTTGAGTTTTGGTTATTTTAAAATGATTATCTTCATCCGGCAGTAGTTTAGTAGCCAACACCCCATTCTTTCCTTTTTCTCCATAAATAGATATTGTTCCCTTCTCCTTCAATATTGAATCACCCGTGACTACCAACTTTTTCAGTGAATCTCCAGAAGTAATATTCGACACATCTTTGGTGATTTCTTCCACTTTTGCTTCTACAATTGCAGCCAAATCATTAACTTTGACTGCAGAAATCTCCTCAACTCTTTCGGAGATTTCGGGACGGGCAAAAGCGGTTACTGCAATAGTTGCCAACGGAAGTACATACAAGTACTTCAAACGTGCCCAAGGATTCGATTTTTCTTTTAACATCATAGTGATACGTTTTTTAAGTTTACTGTGATTAAAGCTGTTGGCCATAGAGTAGAGCCTTGTGCCAACGGCTTTTTTTATTAATAATAACTGATAATCTTTCGCATCAATACCTTCATTAATAACTGTTTCATCGGCTTCATATTCATGAATATTCTGTAATTCCTGTTTCAGCAGCCATATACCGGGGTTGAACCATTGAAAAAAGATACAGATATCAGCTACCAACAAATCGATGGAATGACGATTCTGAATATGTGCCATTTCATGAATCAGAATCTCGCGTCCATCCTCTTCCAAATCTTTCCGGGAAATAACGATATATCTCATCCAACTGAAAGGAGCGACCTCCCGTTCCAGAACAATCAGTCTGACTCCTCCTTTAAGCCTTTCCCGTTTACCCGATTTAATCAGTAATAGTAAACGGGATAAAGAGTAAAGATTACGGCATGCAAAGAATATAATACCAACCAGATAAAACAGCAACAGAACTTGTACCCAGGAAATGGAAAGTTCCTCCGGCTGTGCAACCGACACCTCCGCGGGATCCATAGCTTCCGCCATCATCAATAGTTGCTCAACTGTCAGTACGGTCTGACTCAATTCGGTCTGATGAGCAGTAGTCACCTCTATAAAGGGAATCAGCAGGGATAAAAATAATATCCCCAATAAGGCTATCCTGTTGAACCGATGGAATGTTTCCTTACTTAACAACAATCTGTAAAACAGATAAAATAAAGACAGACAAACCGCCGATTTCAAAATATAGATAAGAAAGATTCCCATAATCATTGATATTTAAAGGAGACAAATATAGTTTTAACCCGGATTAGTATAAATAATAAGGACGCTGAATGGCCGTTTTATAAGTATATTGATTCCTTAATTAATTATCCAATACGATTTTTATATCTTTTGCAGCTTTTGTCCTGAAAAGAACCTTCTCACCCCGAGAAATCTGGAGAGAGGCGTCTTTAGGAGTTTTCAACTCAAAGTGTCCAGTTGCATCAGTCTTTGTAGACGATGAAGTTCCATACATAGTAATAGTGATCCCTTCTATAGGCTTTTTTTCCTTATCCATTACAATACCCGAAGCTAATACCCATTTATCCGAATTTCTTTCCGTTCTAACGCGGATCATAGTTTCACCTTTCCCGCTATTCTCATTACGTGATACCCCACGCACTTCGTTTGCCGGAATATTTTTCAAATCCTCTTCCGAGGCTTCTTTTTCATCAATAAAGAATACCACCTTCCCTGTAGGAACAGTTTTATCATCTTTTAGATTCATCGCTATCTCCCAGGCATTGTTATAGGGATGCTGCGGGTTCTTTTTGCGAGCTTCATATTCTTCCTCAGTAAACAGGTCTACCATAATCACTCCATTCTTTGCTTTATCCCCATAAGCCTCCAGTGCAGCTTCTGATTTCAAAACAGAAAAACTTTTTATACGATCCGGAGAAACTTTAGACAAAGCATTAGGACCCAAAACTTCTTTACCATCAATCACTACTAATGGTTCCTCACCATCATATACACCACGAATGGGAAGTCCGCCAATGCCGGGGACAGAGTTCTGTTTAGGAAATGATCCGGTTTTAGTCTTAAATTTAGCCTGAGTTTTAGTAATTCGAAAGTGGTTATCCGCATTCGGCAGTAATTCAATATCATAAACACCATGTTTTCCTTTCTCGCCATAGATAGAAAGAGCCGCATCGCTACGTAATATAGACACAGTCTTTATTCGATTCGAGTTGGCTTCATCATTCATTATCGAATACAATGTATCTTTAGATACTTCCTTACCATCTACCAATATAAGAGGCTTATTTGATTCCGATATCCGTTCAAAACGACCACCATATAAAACAACCGAACTTCGCTTGGAAGTAACGGAATCATTGAATATTACAACTGAATCTGCTGAATATACAGTCGATGAATCCTTAGAAACCCAACGTCCTCCATACATTTTTGATTTCTCAGGCACTACATAAGGCTTAGCTTTCAGGGAATCTTTCAGCACATCTTTGGTAATTTCTTCCACTTTTGCTTCTACAATTGCAGCCAAATCATTAACTTTGACGGCAGAAATCTCGTCAGCCTTTTCAGAGATTTCGGGACGGGCAAAAGCGGTTACTGCAATAGCAGCCAACGGAAGTACATATAAGTATTTCAAACGCGCCCAAGGATTCGATTTTTCTTTTAACATCATAGTGATACGTTTTTTAAGTTTACTGTGATTAAAGCTGTTGGCCATAGAGTAGAGCCTTGTGCCAACGGCTTTTTTTATTAATAATAACTGATAATCTCTAGCGTTTATACCCTCATTAATGACCGCTTCGTCGGCTTCGTATTCATGGATATTCTGCAATTCCTGTTTCAATAACCACGCTCCAGGATTAAACCACTGAAAGAATATACAGATATCTGCTATAAGCAAGTCCCAAGAATGGTGCTTTCTGATATGCGCACATTCGTGAATCAGTATTTCACGTCCGTTCTCCTCCAAATCAGTTCGTGAAATCACAACAAACTTCATCCAACTGAAGGGCGCCACTTTCCGGTCATGAACCAACAAAACAGTATGTTTATCTATCTGTCTCCGTTGCGCCGTATTCATTAACCGAACAAGACGGAATAAAGAATAAACATTCCGGCAAACAAGGAAAAATATGCCCGCTATATAAAATAGAAGAACTATTTCTATCCAATGCACTGGGCTTCTCCACGTATCTACCAAATCATCTCCTTCCACTACTGCTGTCACCTGGGTTTGCTGATGATTCTCTGCCATAACAAGTAGTTGTTCAATTGTCAATACTGCCTGATTTATTTCATTCTGCGGCGCCTTGGTCACTTCAATCAGCGGAAGCAACAAAGAAAACACGAGAATGCCCAACAACGCAATCCGGTTAAAACGGTAGAACGTTTCTTTACTCAACAGCAGCCTGTAAAACAAATAAAACAATGACAGGCACACCCCCGATTTTAGTATATAGACGAAAAAGAATCCCATATATAGATTAATTCCAGTTAGTTCTCTGCCAATTTCTTCTCAAACTCCTCCAAATAGGAAGGATTCTTTTTAGATGCCAACACCCAAATGCCTTTCTTGGCTTTACTACCAAACTTAGATTCCAGATTCGTCGACTCCGGCAAAATTTCCCATACATCATGCAGCAGATCATCCGGAGATAAGCTCTTCAACTGCTGGTAAGAAATTTCTTTTCCATCCAAAAGAATAAGCTGTCCATCATGCCCGGTTCCCCCTCCATCCGTACAATAAATCTTAAAGAAATCCTTCACATAATAAATGCACTTCACAGTATGAGAGGTCTTCACTTCATGAGCAAGTGCAGGATGAGCGTTCTGCTGCTTTTTAACTCCATAGAGTTCATTCAATGATTTAAGCATTCCTTTTTTTACCCGATGAACAAAATCCGCCAAGTCATTTTCTGTCCACGGAGTAGTCGAAGATAAACGCAGTATTCCATTTTCCTTTTGGTAAACACCTTTCCGATAACTGATGACATTATCATCAGAACTTGATTCCGAAATTGACCATCCTGCATATCCTACAGGGATATGCATTTTTAGAGTATCGATTTCTATAATTTGTACAGTGTCCGATTCTGCATAACTCTTAGAAACCAGAATCTCTTCGAAATGTCTCACATCCAGTGTATCCTGTATGAATGCATTTCCCTCCTGATTATTCATATTCAGAAGATTCGGACGGGCAAAAAGAATAGCTGCAATAGCTGCCAACGGAAATACTATCAAGTATTTTGATAACTTCCAAGGATTTGATTTTTTCTTCAACATCATAGTAATACGTTTTTTAAGTGAACTGTGATCAAAGCTATTGACCATAGAATATAACCTTGTTCCAACTGTTTTTTGAATCAATAAAAGCTGATATTTCTTCGCATCAATCTCTGTTTTCAGAACTGATTCATCTGCTTCAAACTCATGTATGGCTTTCAATTCTTTTCTGAATAGCCACATTGCAGGATTAAACCACTGGAACAAAAGGCAAATCTCCGCCAATAATAGGTCCCGGAAATGTTTGTGCAGGATATGCGCATACTCATGAGCTATAATTTCTTCGCCATACTCCTCCAAGTCCTGCCGGGATAGCACAATATAGTGTCTCCAACTAAACGGTGCCACATTTTGCTGATGGACCACCAATCTGATTTTTCCTTTCCAACACTTCTTCTCACTGTTACGAATCAAACGGTATATACATGCTATAGAAAATATATAACGCAACAATACCAGCAATGCTCCACCCAAATACAACAATTCTAAATTGACTGGGGTCAAAATTGTGAAGTCAGACTTTTCTTTTTCCAATTGTGTCTGTACCGTATTTGTTGTGACTTGTTCCGTTTCCTGCGGATTCAGTTGCTGTTTTATTTCTTCTTCCGGATTATTCAGGTGGTCAAACACTTGTTCAATCTGTGGTAAATGGAAGTTCTGTGAAACTTTTAGCGAAGGAATGACAAATGCAACCAATATAAGTCCGATCAACACCATCCTGTTGAATCGATGAAATGTCTCCTTGCTTAGCCACAAGCGGTAGAATAAATAAAAAACAGACAGACAAAGCGCTGTTTTCAACATATATATGAGGAAGAAAATGTGCATAGTATTGTTTTGTATTAGATCGTGTTATTCTTTATTATTTCTGATGAGCTTGTTCCACCTCGTTTATAAGCCTTTTCAAGTCATCCAAAGAAATATCCTCCTCTTTGACCAGAGACGAAACAGCGCTCAAATATGAATTATTGAAATACTTGCTGATTACATTCCGCAATGTCCCTTTACGAAAATCTTCTTCACTGACAACGGGATAGTACTGATAAGTATTCCCAAAAGTATGATGAGCCAGAAATCCCTTATCTTCAAGCCCGCGAACAATTGTAGATAACGTATTGAAATGAGGCTTCGGTTCCTCATAGAAAGCCAACATTTCTTTCACAAACAAAGGGCCTTTCTCCCAGAAATACCCCATCAATTCCTCTTCTTTTACTGTTAATCCTTTCATATTTACAACATTGTTTACTGCAAATAACGAGAAGTTTTAGTTCATAAACTAATTTTCATAGTTAAAGTAAACTAAATGCTTTAGTTTATCTTCTTTTCCAACAACCGTAACAAGGTATACCTATTTACATATTGGCATTAAACTCAGATTCTATCGGGATTTATCCATCCATTCTCCCAGCCTCTCAAAAAAGAATTATGTTTTTATCTCTCATACTCTCATTCTTTTCTTATAAATATCAGAGAACTAACAAGATACAAAATGAGAGATACTTTCATCATCGGTATCTCTCATTCTTTTTTCAGCCAAATCACATAAAATCAACCTATCTCTCACCACACTTCAACCTATCTCTCATTCTATTTCAACTTATCTCTCATGATTTTTCGGACAGTATACCGTTACCTTACCTTCATCCGGTTGTTCTTTACAGATGATACTACCTATATTCTTAGCATCTCTTACCTACATCCTTATCTTATCTCCCTTACATACCTCTGTTTTCTTACCGACATCTTCATCGTTCCACTAGAGTGCACAGGCCTGCGCACTCTAGTGAACAGATCGTGCCACCCGGGTGAAACGATCTGTTCACCCGAGTGGCACGATAACAATTGAACTTATATCACACGACCTTATCCGATAGATAACACAAGAATATAGGGTTGTTTATCTGAAAAGTAAGGCTACACCTCCCCTATTATCCCAGTAATTTATCAATGATAAAATGGCCGATAAAGAATAAATCGCCCATGAAAACAATGCTGAATATCAGAAAAGCGAAGCAGGTACTCCAGCGGGAACCTCCTGCTTCCTCGCCACGTTTAATACGAAGCAGGGAACTATGCAGACAATCGCCCGCAATGAACAGCACAAACAGACTCGGAATCAAGTCACCCCATGATATCAGCCACAGGTTATCACCTTTTCCCATCAGGAATGTCAATGCTACGGCCAACAGGAAGACAGAAGCATACTGCAAATCTTTTCTCTTCGAATTCATAGCGGTAATATTTAAAGTACTTTTCACAAAGATATCGAATATCTTCCAATAATCCTTATCAATTACATCTAAAAAAGGTTATGTCTGACCGGAAGATTCGGACGGAGCATTCCCTGCCTTAGCGGATTTCTTTTTCAGCCGGCCGCTCTTTCTCAGCGCTTCTGCAATAATCCACTGAAGTTGTCCGTTTGTACTGCGAAACTCATCGGCTGCCCATTTTTCAATGGCATCCATTGTCTCGGCATCTACACGCAAAACAAAACTCTTTATTGAAGATTCTTTTTTAGCCACTACCTTCTTACCTTCTATTTTTATTTATTAATGATTCAACGTACCTGTATTGACTACCGGCTGTGCAGCCTCATCCGCACAAAGAACTACAAGCAGATTACTGACCATCGCCGCCTTCTTGTCCTCGTCCAATTCAACAATTTCTTCTTCAGAAAGTTTATGCAAAGCCATACGTACCATTGATACGGCACCCTCCACAATCTTTTCACGGGCACTGATAATGGCCGAAGCCTGCTGGCGACGCAACATGACGGCTGCAATCTCCGGAGCATAAGCCAGATAGTTGATGCGGGCTTCCACTATTTCCATTCCGGCCATCGCCAGACGTTCGTTAAGCTGGTGTTCCAACTGATCATTGATTTCATCGCCACCGCTCCGCAATGTCAATTCATCCGAATTCGCTTCGTTATCATCGTAAGCATACAATCCTGCCACCTGACGGAGAGCAGCATCACTCTGCACACGCACAAAATCTTCAAAAGCATTCATTCGTCCGGCAACGGTTACGCTCATCTGTCCGGTTCCTTTATTATCCGCCATCGTCTGTGCATCGATTTCGAACATGGCCTTATACGTATCCTTCAGTTTCCAGACAAGCACCAGTCCTATCAGAATGGGGTTACCAATCTTATCATTCACCTTGATAGGTTCTATATCCAGATTACGGGCACGCAAAGAGAGCTTTTTCTTATTCATAAAAGGATTCACCCAAAAGAAACCGGTTTCGGTAAAGGTACCCTTGTACTTTCCGAAGAATACCATAGCCCGGGCTTCGTTCGGTTCCTGAGAAAAATATCCGGGAATCATCAGAATAGCTGCCGCAAGAAAGAGGATCAGCAGCAGGAACAAAACAATACTTCCTTTAAAAAGGACAAAGCTCATCACAATCAGAAGAGGCAGTATCGCCAAATTAACAAACAAGGCTACAAACCCATTAATAACCACGTCATTGTACTGAAATTCTTTTGCATTCATAGGACTAAATTTTGATATTATTTTGATATCACAAATATATCACTTTCCATTCTGATAATGCAAGGGGAAAGACTCTTTTTTCTCCGCAATACATCATTTTTAACTAAACAGCAGTCATCCGATACTAAACAAATTTAAAAGGCGTAAGAAAATAAGGGTTTAATTCAAACAAAAACAGGATGTACTTTGAGGTATTTAAGTTTATTGTTATTTTTGCAGGGTATGAACTTAACCCCCTTAAACAAGTAAAATATAAAACGATTTATAAAATGAGAAAAGTAAGTTTAGCCCTGCTCCTCTGCCTTCTCTGCCTCGCCGGAATGGCACAAGGACAAAAGGCACTTGATTTAAAAGATATTACCTCCGGACGCTTCCGCCCGGAAAATATTCAGGGAGTCATCCCCACACCAGATGGAGAGCACTACACACAAATGAACGCCGACGGTACGCAAATCATCAAATACTCATTCCGCACAGGAGAAAAAGTAGAGGTGATCTTTGACGTGAACCAGGCACGTGAATGTGACTTCAAGAATTTCGACAGCTATCAGTTCTCACCCGATGGTGACAAATTGCTGATTGCTACCAAAACGACCCCGATATACCGGCATTCATACACAGCTGTGCATTATATATACCCTTTGAAACGAAATGATAAGGGAGTTACGACAAACAACATTATTGAACGGCTGTCCGACGGCGGACCTCAACAGGTCCCCGTCTTTTCTCCCGACGGAACGATGATCGCTTTCGTGCGTGACAATAATATATTTCTCGTAAAGCTGCTCTACGGTAACAGCGAAAGTCAGGTGACCGAAGATGGCAAGCAAAATACAGTTCTCAACGGTATCCCCGACTGGGTATATGAGGAAGAGTTCGGTTTCAACCGTGCCCTGGAGTTCAGTGCCGATAATACCATGATTGCTTTCATCCGCTTCGACGAATCGGAAGTTCCTTCTTATTCTTTTCCGATGTTCGCGGGAGAAGCACCGCAGATTACCCTTTGAAAGACTATCCGGGAGAATACACCTACAAGTATCCGAAAGCCGGATACCCGAACTCGAAAGTAGAAGTACGTACGTACGACATCAAATCGCACGTGACCCGCACCATGAAGCTTCCGATAGATGCAGACGGATATATCCCCCGCATCCGCTTCACGAAAGATGCCAGCAAACTTGCCGTTATGACATTGAACCGCCATCAGGATCGTTTCGACCTTTATTTTGCCGATCCGCGCTCAACGCTCTGCAAGTTAGTGTTGCGTGATGAGTCACCTTATTATATTAAGGAGAACGTGTTCGATAATATCAAGTTCTATCCGGAAACTTTCAGTTTGCTTAGCGAACGTGACGGTTTCAGCCATCTTTACTGGTACAGCATGGGGAAACCTTATCAAGAAAGTAAACCAATGGCAAATATGAAGTGAAGGATTTTCTGGTTATGACGCAACAGACGGCTCTTTCTATTATACCAGCAATGAGGAAAGCCCTTGCGTAAAGCAGTCTACAAGATTGATAAGAAAGGCAAAAGACAAAGTTGTCTCAACGTGAAGGAACCAATACGCCGTTATTCAGCAAATCGATGAAGTATTATATGAACAAATTCTCGAATCTGGATACTCCTATGCTAGTTACGCTGAATGACAACACAGGCAAAACCTTAAAACGCTTATCACCAACGACCAGTTGAAACAAACGTTAGCCGGCTATGCTATCCCGCAAAAGAGTTCTTTACCTTCCAGACTACGGACGGGGTAACTTTGAATGGATGGATGATGAAGCCTGTCAACTTCTCCGCATCCAAGAAATATCCGGTGCTGATGTACCAGTATAGCGGTCCGGGGTCACAACAAGTTCTGGATACTTGGGGAATCAGCTGGGAGACTTACATGGCCAGCCTCGGCTATATCGTTGTATGTAGACGGTCGTGGTACAGGAGGCCGCGGAGAAGCGTTCGAGAAGTGCACTTATCTCAAAATCGGCGGAAAGAAGCCAAAGACCAGGTCGAAACAGCTCTCTATTTAGGCAAACAGCCGTATGTGGATAAAGACCGTATCGGTATCTGGGGATGGAGCTATGGCGGATACATGACATTGATGAGTATGAGCGAAGGAACTCCGGTATTCAAAGCCGGTGTAGCTGTTGCCGCACCTACGGACTGGCGTTTCTACGACACTATATATACAGAACGTTTCATGCGCACCCCGAAAGAAAACGCAGAAGGATACAAAGAATCATCCGCTTTCACACGGGCTGACAAACTGCACGGCAATCTGTTGCTGGTACATGGTATGGCAGACGATAATGTTCACTTCCAGAACTGTGCAGAATATGCCGAGCATCTGGTGCAGTTGGGTAAACAATTTGATATGCAAGTATATACCAATCGTAATCATGGCATATACGGCGGCAACACCCGTCAGCATCTATATACACGATTGACCAACTTCTTCCTGAACAATTTGTAATGGCTGACAGAGTGCGCAAGCCTGAATGGCTGAAAATAAATATCGGTGCCAACGACCGTTACACCGAAACTAAAAGAATTGTCGACTCCACTGCCTGCATACGATATGCAGCAGTGGGCGTTGTCCCAACATGGGAGAATGCTGGGGAAAAGGAACTGCCACATTTATGATCGGCGGTGACATCTGTACCCGCAGCTGCAAATTCTGCAACACACAAACCGGACGCCCGCATCCACTGGATGCCAACGAACCGACACACGTAGCGGAGTCTATCGCTCTTATGAAACTAGATCATGCGGTAGTTACCTCGGTAGACCGTGACGACCTTCCCGATCTGGGAGCCGGACATTGGGCACATACCATTCGTGAGATCAAACGACTGAATCCGCAGACCACAATCGAAGTACTGATACCCGATTTTCAGGGTAGAATGGAACTGGTAGACCTAGTGATAGAAGCCAATCCCGACATCATTTCCCATAATATGGAGACGGTAAGACGCATCAGTCCCCTGGTTCGCAGTGCGGCCAACTATGATACCAGCCTGCAAGTGATCGGTCACATCGCCCGAAGCGGAACAAAATCAAAAGCGGTATTATGGTGGGGTTGGGAGAAACTCCACAGGAAGTGGAAACCATTATGGACGACCTGCTGGCAGTCGGCTGCCAGATTCTTACGATAGGACAATATTTGCAGCCTACGCACCGTCATTATCCGGTTGCCGAGTATGTGACGCCACAGCAATTCGCCACATACAAAACCATCGGTTTGGAGAAAGGATTCAGCATTGTAGAGAGTGCTCTCGTTCGTTCGTCTTATCATGCAGAGAAACACATCGATAGAAAACAAAACACATTCACTATTTGTTTTATAGGTAAAACCGGCAAATAAACATAAAGATGGATCATAAAGGAACACTTTCTTCCGCGTTTAACATGTCATTGGGTTTTATCCCCGTTATTATTTCCATTTTATTGTGTGAATTTATAACGCAAGACACGGCTATTTACATCGGTACTGGTATAGGTATTGTAGGGATATACCTATTACTACACCGTAAAGGTGCGCTAATTCCTAATTTTATTCTTTATATTGCCACCGGAATGCTGGCACTGCTGTCACTTGCAGCCTTGATTCCCGGTGACTATGTTCCGCCAGGTGCTCTGCCTCTTACCCTGGAAGTCAGTATCCTCATTCCGATGCTGATACTCTATATGCATAAAAAGAGATTTATCAACCACTTTCTGAGACAGATAGGCTCCTGCAATAAGCGCTTGTATGCGCAAGGAGCAGAGGCGGCAGTTGTTTCGGCCCGTTTTGCATTGATCTTCGGTATCCTGCATTTTATTATTATCAGTATTGTCGTTGCCAGTCAGGACCCTTTAAGCCAGACAAGTATGGTGATACTTTATAAGGTATTTCCCTGTCGTATTTGTGATGAGTATCCTGTTCAATCAGATTGCTATCCGGTATTTCAACCATCTGATGTCGCACACGGAATACGTGCCCATAGTCAATACGAAAGGAGATGTCATCGGAAGAAGTCTTGCCATGAAGCACTCAACTATAAGAATGCCTATATCAATCCGGTCATAAGAATAGCCGTATCTACTCACGGGATGCTGTTTCTTTGTGACAGACCGATGAATGCCATCCTTGATAAAGGGAAAACTGACATACCGATGGAATGCTATCTCCGTTATGGTGAGTCCCTCACCGAAGGAGTAAACCGCTTGGTGCACAATGCGCTTCCACACGCAACGGAAGACTTCAAGCCAGAGTTTAACATTGTCTATCACTTCGAGAATGAAGCAACCAACCGGCTCATCTATCTTTTCATCGTCGATATCAAAGATGATTCTATCCTTTGCACTCCCCGCTTCAAGAACAGTAAGCTATGGAGTTTCAAGCAGATAGAAGAAAATATGGGCAAAGGCTTTTCAGCAGTTGCTTCGAAGATGAATACGAACACCTGAAAGATGTTATTTGTATAAGAGAAAATACAGGAATCTTAGACAATTCGGGAATATGCCCTTTCCAGTCTTTCACCGTGCGGGTTTGTATAAACTCGCCTTCGCAAGTTATATTGGCAGCAATACATAGTTTTGTCTGCGGACGGCAATTCTGCAAGATATCTTCTATCATCTTATGATTCCGGTAAGGAGTTTCGATGAATAGCTGTGTCTGACTTTCAGCATAGACACGCTGCTCCAGTGTTTTCAGTTTCTTAGCCCGTTCTCCCGGTTCTATCGGCAGATAGCCATGAAAGGCAAAGCTCTGTCCATTGAATCCCGAAGCCATTACAGAAAGAATAATAGAGGAAGGTCCTACCAGAGGAATCACTTTCAGTTTCTGGCGCTGGGCAATGGCAACCACATCTGCTCCCGGATCGGCAACGGCAGGACAGCCCGCCTCCGAAATCACCCCCATCGAGGCTCCACCCGCCAAAGGCTTCAGATAACCGGATATATCTTCGGGAGAAGTATGCTTATTCAAAGGGTAAAAAGTCAGCGAATCAATATCAATTTCCCGGTCAACCTTCTTCAGAAAGCGACGGGCAGAACGAACATCTTCGACAATAAAATGCCGGATACCACGAATAATCTCCGTATTATAAGAAGGTAACACCTGTTCAAGAGGTGTATCGCCCAATGTAACGGGCAACAGGTAAAGAGCAGTTTCCACTTTAGGTAATAGGTGATAAGTAATAAGTAATAGGTATGGGCTAGAGTTTCAGGTAACCGGACTCTTCGAACATACTCTGATAATCGGTAAGTTCCAGCAGATCCTTTATTTTAAGATCTTTATGCTTTTCATGTAGGATGCTATAATCCGTGCTCCCACCCACGAACCGATCAATGCAGGGGCTTGTCCTCCCAGCATATCAACAGTAGGCGCCGGTTTCATATAGTAGCGGATCACCATTGGGTCACGTGCGTGCAGATGATCGTTTGCACAGATATACTCCCAGATATCCTTTTCGTTTTTCCTGCACCATTCGTTCTCCTGATCGGAGTATCCCATTGCCTGACCAATATCGTCATAACCAAGCAAATGCTGCACCACATAATTGATTTTGCCGGAATGCATCATCAGATCGACCAGACAAGTACCTTCATGATAGTTCATTTCGTAACGGCTAAGGAGATAGAATGCGAAACAATCCGGCACAATCCGTTCCGGACGCATCGAGGTACATTGATAGTCATAGTAGAAACGTTTGTAGAGAGGATAGTCTTCTCCCATATACTTATCGAGGCTGATTCCCAGCAATGTATCTACCAGAATGATTGATTCATTGAATGCGGATATCTGCGAATAAATAAATGGTATTTTCGTATCGGGGACTTCCTTCTTCAGCTTCCGGAATCCTTTGGTGAGTCCTTTTTCTACTTCGTCAAGATTGGGATATTTAGCTTCTACATCGCTCAGCAAACGAAGCAAGGTGCTATCCGAGTAGAATTTTTGCAAACGCTGAGAAATGGTGTCGTCCTTCACCGTACCGATAGACAGTACATCTTCTATCAGAATCTTTGTCGGCTGGCGATAGTCCATTGTCAGTTTCTGCATAGCGGAAAAGCTGTTGGAGCGAACATATTCGCTCAACAGCTTATCGTATCTCAGAACAGAAATCCCTTCTTCCTTCTGCTCCGCAACCTTTCCTGTGCTTAAGCCGCAGGAGGCGAAAAGCATACCTATTAATATAGTAAGAAGAGAGATCCGTAGTTTCATAACCTTTTATCCGTAAATGATATTACCATTTTCGTCCATGTACTCATCCAGTCCTTTTTCGTAAGTAGCCATTGCACGAAGACTCATACCTACGCTGGAGAAACCACCGTCATGGAATAAGTTCTGCATAGTCACTTTACGGGTAAGGTCGGAGAACATCACGATACAATAATCCGCACATTCGTCAGCTGTTGCATTTCCAAGCGGAGACATACGGTTAGCGAAATCATACAGCTTATCCATACCTTTCACTCCCGAACCGGCAGTAGTAAAGGTAGGCGACTGTGAAATCGTATTCACACGTACGCTATGCTCACGACCGTAGATGTACCCGAAACTGCGTGCGATAGATTCCAGCAGGGCTTTAGCATCTGCCATGTCATTGTAGCCGTAAAAAGTACGCTGAGCAGCGACATAACTCAAAGCTACGATAGAACCATATTCCGCAATAGCGTTCAGTTTCTTGGCGGACTGAATCATTTTATGGAACGATACAGCCGAAATATCCAATGTCTTGTCCAACATTCCATAGTCAAGGTCATCATAAGTACGTTTCTTGCGCACGTTAGGAGACATACCGATAGAGTGCAATACAAAATCAATTTGTCCGCCCAATATATCCATAGATGTCTTGAATACATTCGTCAGATCTTCCACACTGGTGGCATCTGCCGGCACTACCTGACAGTTTAGTTTTTCAGCTAATGCATTGACTTCACCCATACGGATAGCCATCGGAGTATTTGATAATGTAATAGTTGCACCTTCTTCCACGGCGCGCTCTGCTACTTTCCAGGCGATAGACTGGTCGTTCAGTGCACCGAAGATAATTCCTCTTTTTCCTTTCAACAAGTTGTTACTCATATCTTCTAATAGTTAAATTTTGTGCAAAGATAGTATCTTTCTGCATAAAAACACGAGAAGTGTGCAAATATTAGACATAAATGACAAAAAATACACGTATTCTATCAATAACTCCACATCTGCCTGAAGTTTCCCCCTTATCTTTGCCAATGATAATTAAGAGGTTTTTTCATAATATTTATTTTAAGGTTAGAATTAGGTTAACATGAATTTGTCTTATTCCTTTCCGGCAGGCTGCCTGCGAGAGGTCGCCTGCGGAGGGAGATAAGAGTTATGAGAAGCCATCTTAGAAATCGAAAGAGAATACCAGAAAAACAATAAATGTATAACCCTATAGAAAAGTTACTAAATGAACACAATGACAAGAAGACTCCTCTGGATGGTCGTATGTTGTTTGCCGTTTGTCTCGGGATGCAAACAAAGTGAGTGCGCAATAAGCGAAAACGCAATAGATGACACCATTTACCAGAATTTACCTTTCGAAATGCCGAAAGTACAGCAGCCGGTTTTTCCTGCCTATGAGGTAAATATCTCTAAATTCGGAGCCAAGGGGGATGGGATGACCCTGAATACGAAAGCAATCAACGATGCTATAAAAGAAGTAAACCAACGTGGCGGAGGTAAAGTTATCATCCCAGAAGGCACTTGGCTGACCGGACCTATCGAACTGCTCAGCAACGTGAATCTTTATACAGAACGCAATGCCCTGATACTCTTCACCGGTGATTTTGAAGCATATCCTATCATCCCCACTTCTTTCGAAGGATTGGAAACACGCCGCTGTCAATCACCGATTTCTGCTCGTAATGCAGAGAATATCGCTATCACAGGATATGGAATATTTGACGGAAACGGAGACTGCTGGCGCCCGGTGAAGAAGGAAAAACTAACAGCTTCGCAATGGAATAAACTGGTAAAATCGGGTGGTGTACTCGATGAACAGGAAAGAATATGGTATCCTACCGCCGGTTCGCTGAAAGGTGCAATGGCCTGCAAAGACTTCAATGTGCCCGAAGGCATCAACACGGACGAAGAATGGAATGAAATCCGTGCATGGTTGCGCCCCGTATTACTGAATTTCGTGAAAAGCAAGAGGATTTTGCTGGAAGGAGTCACTTTCAAGAACTCACCGAGCTGGTGTCTGCATCCGTTGTCATGTGAAGACTTTACAGTGAATAATATTCAGGTAATCAATCCCTGGTATTCTCAGAACGGAGATGCACTCGATCTGGAATCTTGCAAGAATGCACTGATCCTGAATAGTGTATTCGATGCGGGTGACGATGCCATCTGTATCAAATCGGGCAAAGATGAGAACGGCCGCCGCCGCGGAGAACCTTGCCAGAATGTAATCGTAAAGAATAATACGGTATTACATGGGCATGGCGGATTTGTAGTAGGCAGTGAAATGTCCGGTGGTGTGAAGAATATCTATGTAGAAGATTGTACATTCCTGGGAACAGATGTAGGTCTGCGCTTCAAAAGTACCCGCGGACGTGGCGGTGTTGTAGAAAACATCTATATCAATAACATCAATATGATCAATATACCGAACGAACCGTTACTTTTCGACCTGTTCTATGGTGGCAAAGGAGCCGGAGAAGAATCGGAAGAAGATCTGCTGAGCCGTATGAAGACGGCGATTCCTCCTGTAACCGAAGAGACTCCTGCGTTCCGTGATATTCATATATCAAATGTCATTTGCAGAGGTTCGGGACGTGCGATGTTCTTCAACGGACTTCCGGAAATGCCTATCCGTAACGTAACTGTGAAGAATGTTGTGATGACGGAAGCTACTGACGGAGTCGTTATCAGTCAGGTAGACGGTGTCACACTCGAAAATATTTATGTAGAATCAACCAAAGGAAAGAATATACTGAATGTCAAAAGCGCCAAGAATCTGAAAGTCGATGGAGAGACTTATGAAGAGATTGACGCCAAAGGACAGATATTGAATTTCAAATAAGAGATTCCACCACAGAAAACCACAAAATCATTATATAGAGTAAAAAGCTCAAATAGCAGACTAATTTATCTTCCAAAGATAAGCCGGTCTGCTATTTTTTCAATTACTTTTGCAGAAAGAAATACGACGTATAATATCATGCCTTAAAATCATGAAGAAGAATATTTTTATCATCACACTCCTTGTCGGGTGCTGCTCTCTGTCCGCCTGGGCTCAAAAACAGGAGAAAACCATTACTGTAGAAGTAAACAATAACTGGAACCGTGCCAAGACGGATGAACCGGTAGTAATCAACTTGCGTGACTTGCATACCGGATTTAAAGTAAAGTCTGCCGTAGTAATGGAAGGAAGCACTGAAATTCCTTCTCAGCTGGACGACCTGAACAGAGACCGTAAGATGGATGAACTGGCATTCGTTACCAGCCTCCCTGCTCACGGAAGAAAAACATTTCAGGTAACCCTGTCTTCTGAAAAGAGTACGAAAACCTATCCGGCACGGGTTTATGCGGAAATGTTCATTGCTGACCCGAGAAAAGGAAAGCATCAGTCAGTACAGGCAATCACTGTCCCTGGTACAAGTAATATATATAGTATGGTCCGTCCTCATGGTCCTGTACTGGAATCGGAACTGGTAGGCTATCGTCTTTACTTTAACGAAAAACAGACACCGGATATCTACGGTAAGTTCAATAAAGGACTGGAAATCAAAGAATCTCAGTTCTACCCTACTGACGAACAGTTAGCAAGAGGATTCGGTGACGATGTCCTCCGGGTATTCGACAGTTGCGGTCCGGGTGCTTTCAAAGGATGGGACGGAAAGAAAGCAACTCATATCACTCCGGTGGCTACCCGTACGGAACGTATCATCTCTTACGGTCCGGTGCGTGTCATCGCAGAAATCGAAGTGACAGGCTGGAAATATCAAAATGCGGAATTGGACATGATGACCCGTTACACACTCTATGCCGGACACCGTGATCTTCGTATCGAGGCATTCTTCGACGAGCCGATTAAGAACGAAGTGTTCTGTACAGGCGTTCAGGATATTGTCGGTACCGCAGAATCTTACTCGGATCACAAAGGGCTTGTCGGCAGTTGGGGAACAGACTGGCCGGTAAACGATACCGTGAAATATGCCAAAGAAACAGTAGGTCTTGGGACCTGCATTCCCCAACGATATGTGAAATCGGAAGAGAAAGACAAAGACAACTACCTCTACACCATCACATCTCCGGGAAGCAAATACTTACAGTATCACACCACTTTCACTTCCATGAAAGAAACTTTCGGCTATAAGACACCGGAAGCATGGTTCGCTTATCTCCGCGAATGGAAAGAAGAATTGGCACATCCGGTAACGGTCAAAATAAAAGATATTCATTAAACAAAGCATACAAATACAGTTAAACAATCAAATACTGGAGTATTTACCAGTTTTTATACCGACTCTGCACAATTATTACTCCTTTGTGCGGAGTCTTTTTTTTACCTTTGCCCCATTGAGAGACTTCAACTGAATCTTTAATATCAAACTATTATAACTATATCATGAAACGATTGACACAGACTTTAGCTTTTTGCCTGCTAACTGTTTTCACTGCGGTAGCACAGAAAAACTATGTATCCGAAGTATGGATTTCCGATCTCGGAAATGGTAAATACAAGAATCCGGTGCTCTATGCCGATTATTCCGATCCGGACGCTTGCCGCGTAGGAGATGATTTCTATATGACTTCTTCCAGTTTCAACTGTCTGCCGGGATTGCAGATTCTACATTCCAAGGATTTAGTGAACTGGACGATTATCGGAGCTGCTGTTCCCTATGCCCTCACCCCTATTGAAACACCGGAACGTCCGGAACACGGCAACCGTGTCTGGGCACCCAGTATCCGCCACCATAACGGAGAGTTTTATATCTTCTGGGGAGACCCGGATCAAGGCGCTTTCATGGTAAAAGCCAAAGACCCGCAAGGTCCGTGGACGGAACCTGTTCTGGTTAAACCGGGAAAAGGAATCATCGATACCTGCCCGCTTTGGGATGAAGACGGAAAAGTATATCTGGTACACGCCTATGCAGGAAGCCGCGCCGGACTGAAAAGTGTAATCACCATCTGTGAATTGAATAAGGAAGCGACCAAAGCCATCACCCCCTCACGCATTATCTTCGACGGTCACGAAGCACACCAGACGTGTGAAGGCCCGAAGTTTTATAAAAGGAACGGCTATTATTATATCTTCCATCCGGCAGGCGGTGTGCCAACCGGTTGGCAGGTAGTACTCCGTTCTAAAAATGTGTATGGTCCTTATGAATGGAGAACTGTACTGGCGCAGGGTGATTCTCCCGTCAATGGACCTCACCAGGGAGCTTGGGTAGATACTCCTTCCGGAGAAGACTGGTTCTTCCACTTTCAGGATGTAGGCGCTTATGGTCGCCTTGTTCACTTGCAACCGATGAAGTGGGTGAATGACTGGCCTGTAATCGGTATCGACAAAGATGGTGACGGTTGCGGCGAACCGGTAATGACCTACAAAAAGCCGAATGTAGGAAAGATATATCCCATCTGTACACCGCAAGAAAGCGACGAATTCGACGGATATATACTCTCTCCGCAATGGCAGTGGCACGCTAATATCAATGAGAAATGGGCATATTATGCCGGAGACAAAAGTTATGTCAGACTATACTCTTATCCGGTAGTAGCGGATTATAAGAATTTATGGGATGTAGCTAATCTGTTGTTGCAAAAAACTCCTTCGGACAATTTCACCGCCACGATGAAACTGACCTTCATGCCTAATCCCAAACTGAAAGGTGAACGTACAGGTTTGGTAGTAATGGGCAGGGATTATGCAGGATTGATTCTGGAAAATACGGACAAAGGTCTTGTGCTGTCTCAAATTGAATGTAAAAAAGCAGATAAAGGAGAAGCGGAACAGGTAAACTCTTCTGTCGGTCTTACCCAAAACACGGTATACCTAAAGGTACGTTTCAGTTGCGACGGCAAGAAAATTAAAGCCAGTGAAGGAGGTAACGACCTCATTGTGATGTGCAACTTCAGTTATAGCCTTGACGGAAAGAAGTTCTTGCCATTAGGCAACCCTTTCAGGCAAGGGAGGGACAATGGATTGGCGCCAAAGTCGGCATGTTCTGTACCCGTCCGGCTATTGTCACCAATGATGGAGGATGGACAGATGTAGACTGGTTCCGAATTACAAGGAAATGATTCGTTTTTATTCCTATCTTTGTAAGCAGAAAGAAAGGAAAACAGGATTAACATAAAAACAAGAAGTTCAATGAAGAAACTAGTCATTTTCGATTTGGATGGTACATTACTGAATACCATTGCCGACCTTGCACACAGTACAAATTATGCCTTGAATAAGTTAGGATATCCCACACATGAGATCGAGAAATATAACTTCATGGTAGGAAACGGCATCGACAAACTTTTGAGCGTGCCTTGCCGGAAGGAGAAAAGTCCAAAGAGAATGTACTGCGCGTACGCAAGGAATTCGTCCCTTACTATGACATTCATAATGCCGATGACAGCCGCCCTTATCCCGGTATTCCGGAATTGCTCTCATACTTACAGGATGCAGGTATTCAAATTGCTGTGGCTTCCAACAAATATCAGGCAGCCACCCAAAATTGATTGACCATTATTTTCCGGAAATCCATTTTACCGCTGTGTTCGGGCAACGTGAAGGGATAAAGGTTAAACCCGATCCAACCGTTGTATTCGATATTCTGGAAGTTGCCAAAGTAACCAAAGAAGAAGTGCTGTACGTGGGTGATTCCGGCGTGGATATGCAAACGGCTGCCAATGCAAGAGTGACAGCGTGCGGAGTAACATGGGGATTCCGCCCACGTGCCGAACTGGAAGAATTCAGTCCTCAATATATTGTAGATACCGCTGAGGAGGTCAAACGTCTTATTCTCTAATATCTGAATCTACAGAAAGATCTCATTCTTCAAGCTGTACGATAGATCTATGCGGATTATATCAACATAGATCTATCATGCAGCTATTTTCTTCAATAACAGAACAATATTTTAAAGATTCTGCGCAGAGAATTGAAAACCGATTCCCGCATCATATAATTTACTATTTCTTTTAACTTCAGAAAATCAATATCCGGCAGACTTCCATCCGCTTTGCGAGGCAATGTTAACTGAGCAGGATCCAAACTCACAAAATCATCCTCACCTACGGTCATATCTACAGGAAGAAAAGAATTATTGATAATCGTACATTCCTCCCGATTCACATCGACAATATGTTTTCCTGCAGCCCTCGGCTTATATGACAAATTATTCCGAATAATATGATCATATCCGTCCACGTCCACTATTTCTCCGGCAGACTTACGATTCAGCATACAGAAATTAGACGGATTCTGATAACCGGTATTATTGAACCAGGAAATTCCTCCCAAATGGTGATTGGCATAAAATCCTTTGTTCTTGTTTTATATGCCAGACAATTCTTCACTACATGGTGTGGAATCTCATTCGGCATCTTCACTTTGAGCGCATACCATAGCCACCCGCTTTAAACCCTGTACCATCTCCCACCCACAAATCCTCCGGGCTTATATCCATTATAAAACGCCCAGCAATCTTCAATCGTATAAGCTGCTTGTGCCTTTATCAAATCAAAACCGTCATCACTGTTGTACCAGGCCCGACATCCTTTAAACACATTTCCCGTATAGGAGGCAGAAGCCGGATGCCCACCGAAGCCATCCACATTTCCACCGGTACCATTCTCAGATACAGGGTCATAATTATTATAAGCATCACAGTTCAGTACGAGATTATGACTTCCCGCACCAAATAAAACCAATAGCCATGCCATCGTGCATCGCCAGATTCTCGTAAATATTATGATTTCCACCTTGATTGTATATACACTCCGACTGAGTATGCTCCCGGATAGTAACCTGTGTTTTGATAATCTCAAAATTGCGGAAATGGAGGTAAGAGCCTGATACATAAAGACAGATACCCGTTTACCCTCCGGCTTTACTTCAGTCAGATTGAATATCGGACGTTCATCCTGATAACCTGTATAGCAGATTCTCTTGGCCTGAGTGCCACTTTTATTCATTTCAAAACATAAGCGCGCAAATGATCTCCTCCCATCATCTGCTCTTCCCGTATCCGATACTCGCCTCCGCGAATATATACCGTATCTCCGGGAACGACTTTGACTGCGCTTTTGTAAAGTAGCGAAAGGTTTGTCAAGCGTGCCCGCATTTGAATCATCACCATTGGTAGCTACAAAATAATTCGTAGCCGAAAGAGACAGGAAACACTCCATAAAAAGACTAATACCTATATGCTTTTCATTATGCTTATATTTTAAAACCTATTGAAAACTGATTTCCATTTTACTGTTGTTAATGTGCTTCTTTATTACCTGACTCTTATCTTCTACCTCTAAACAAATATTCTGTAACCGGAAGTTTTTCCAGTTACCGTTTTCATGCCGCTAAATTACAGCTTTCTTTATAGTTTAGAATGTACATGCGTACACAAAGCCTAGAAAATCGTATTTCACCTGAGATTTACATCAAGAATGAACGATAATACATCGTTTCTTTATTTTTCCGTACGCTATTACATCCTCTATTCTAAAAGAAAATTAACTTTGTAACCATTAATAATAATGTAGAATCGTAGAAATCAAATATGAAAAATGCACTGCTGATATTCGCATTCTTATCTTTCTATCTCAGTTCAGTACATGCATCTGTCGAGATACGTTCGAACAAACTGACCACCGGTGACGGACTGGCGAATAATTCCATCCGATATATGTTTCAGGACAGCAAGGGATTTATGTGGATGGGAACCGTCAACGGATTAAGCTATTATGACGGCAACTCTTTTGTCAGTATCTACCCGGACCCTAATCTGCCGATTTCATTGGCCGACCCACGCATCCGGAATATGGAAGAAGACTCTAACGGTTTTATGGATCGCCACCCTCTCTTCTTTATATAGCTGTTACGATTTAAAACATGGGCGCTTCGTCGATTTCACCGGTTGCGGAGAATACAAACAGAGCTATTCGAAAAATCATTGCATCCGACCAGTCTATCTGGTTGTGGGATAACAATAACGGATGCCGTCGTGTCGTCTATCAGGATGGCCAGTTCTCATCGCAGGCATACAAAAGAATTAGGCAACCTATCTTCTGACGAGGTACTGTTTGTCTACGAAAGTAATGACAGCCCCGGACATGTATGGATAGGAACCAAGCAAGGATTATGGAAATACCATGACGGCAAACTGGAAGCAATGGATACACAGGGAGAAAGCTGGGAACATATCTTTTCTTATGACCAATATACCTGCATCATTACCGGAAAAAAATCTACCGCCACTCTCTTCCAATAACCGACTGGAAAATCGCTTCATTAACCGAACTCGGAGATACAGGTGTAATCACCGGAAGCCTCCGCCTGCAACATCAATGGGTGATGTTTACCGCCACTGGCAGTTACATCCTAGATCCCGTAACGGAAAGCTGCGCCGGTTCTCCCGCCTGAATATTAAAAACGGTAACGTCACCAGAGACAATAAAGGGAATGCATGGGTACACAACTATACCGGCAACGTATGGTATGTCAATACCAGCACTGGCGACATCAAACATTTTCAGTTTCTTTCATCCGAGCATTTGGGATATATCGATGTAGAACGTTACTCTATCATTCATGATTCACGGGATATCATCTGGATTACGACTTACGGAAACGGACTCTTTGCCTACGATCTGAATACCGGCGATCTGCAGCACTTCACTTTTGAAGTCAGTCACTCCAGCCATATCAATTCCAATTATCTGCAATATATCATTGAAGACCGTTCCGGGGGTATCTGGGTGAGTTCCGAATTCTCCGGATTATCTCATCTGGAGATTCTGAATAAAGGAACGTTACGTATCTATCCGAATGGCGAAGATGCTTCTGACCGCTCCAACACGATACGTATGCTTTTACGTGGCAAAAACGGTAATGTATATATGGCAAACCGCATGGGTACCCTATATGAATATGATGCCGACCTGAAAAATATACTTCGTAGAGAGAAGTTTACACATAACGTATACAGTATGTGCGAAGATAATGAAGGACAGTTATGGTTGGGTATGCGTGGTATAGGATTACGTATCGGGGCTGACCAATGGTACCGATATAACAGTAAGGATAATAACTCCTTATCAAACGACAATGTCTATTTAATCTACCGTGACCGCAAAGGGCGGATGTGGATAGGAACATTTGGCGGAGGATTGAATCTGGCTGTCAAAACAGGCAACAGTTATCAATTCAAGCATTTCTTTCAAGGCAGTTATGGAGAAAAACGGGTACGCGTCATACAGGAAGACCGCAACGGCATGATGTGGGTGGGTACCAACAACGGTATTTATATCTTCCATCCGGACTCACTGATCAACTCCCCCAAGAATTACGTACTTTACAATCATGTCAATGAAACATTCCCCAGCAATGAAATCCGCTGTCTGGTGAATGATCATGAAGGAAATATGTGGATTGGAACAACGGGAGCAGGCTTTGCCATCTGCTATCCGGGAAATGACTACCAACATCTGACTTTCGATTGTTATAGTATTAAAGACGGATTGCCCAACGGAGTCATACAGTCGATTGTTGAAGATCAGGACAATAAAATGTGGATTGCGACCGAATATGGCATTTCCCGCTTCACCCTCGCCACCAAGCAAATAGAGAATTATTATTTTTCTTCACATACACTGGGGAATGTATACTCTGAAAATACGGCTTGCATAAATGCTGACGGAAGATTACTTTTCGGTACGAACTACGGCCTGGTCGTTCTCGATGCCAATAAAGTGGAAAACATGGAAAAACTTGCATCGACCGTATTCACAGGGCTTCACATCAATGGAGCGCATATGTTGCCCGGTATGGATGATTCCCCTCTCAACGAAACCATGTCCTATACAGGGCAGTTAAACTTGAAACATTATCAAAATTCATTTGTCATTGCCTTTTCAACATTCAACTTTTTAAGCGGAGCATCCAAATATTCTTATCGGATGCCTCCATATGATTCGGAATGGAGCATCCCTTCAGCACAAAATTTGGCAACGTACCGTAATCTTCCTCCCGGTAAATACCAGTTGCAAGTGAAAGCCTGCAATGTAGCCGGCGTATGGGGGGAAGAAAGTACTATGGAGATTGTCATAGCTCCTCCTTTCTGGCAGACGACCTGGGCCTATCTGATTTATCTGGTATTCATTGGAATCGTCTGTTATTTCAGTTTCCATATCATACGAAATTTCAACAGATTACGCAATCGCATCGCTGTTGAGAAGCAATTGACCGAATATAAGCTGGAATTCTTCACCAATATATCCCACGAATTCCGTACACCGCTTACTCTGATTCAAGGTGCTCTCAACAAGCTAATCAATATAGAGAATCCTCCCAAAGAGATGCAACGTCCTTTAAAAACCATGGATAAAAGCACTCAGAGAATGTTACGCCTCATCAATCAGCTACTTGAATTCAGAAAGATGCAGAAAAACAAACTGGCCTTATCTTTGGAAGAGACGGACGTCATTGCTTTCCTTTATGAAATCTTCCTGAGTTTCAAGGATACAAGCGAGTCCAAAAACATCGATTTCAGTTTTGAGCCGTCACAACCTGCTTATAAAATGTTTATTGATAAAGGCAATTTAGACAAGGTTACCTACAACCTCCTATCCAATGCTTTCAAGTATACTCCTTCTAACGGAAAGATTATATTCAAAATAGATATTCAGGAAGACAAGCAACAGCTTCGTATACAAGTCATAGATAACGGGATCGGCATACCCAAAGAAAAACGTTCTGAACTGTTCAAGCGTTTCATGCAAAGCAGCTTCTCTCATAGCAGTGTCGGAGTAGGTCTCCACTTGACACACGAACTGGTACAGGTACATAAAGGTAATATCAGTTATGATGAAAATGAGGGAGGCGGTTCTGTCTTTACCGTCCTATTGCCGACTAATTCTGATATCTATCAGGAGAAAGATTTCCTGATTCCCAATCAGTTATTAACCGAAGAAGAGGAACAGCACTCCAAAGATTTTCTCAGAAATGAAACGTCAGAGGATACTTTCCAGCCTCCTGTCGATCCTTTGAACAAACGCAAAGTTTTGATTATAGAAGATGATACTGATATCCGTGAATTCCTAAGAGAAGAAATAGGAGTTTACTTTGAAGTTGAAGTAGCTGCTGACGGAACATCCGGTTTTGAAAAAGCAAGTACGTATGATGCTGATTTAATTGTTTGTGACGTTCTGATGCCGGGAATGAATGGATTTGAAGTGACACGCAAACTTAAAAATGAATTTACCACCAGCCATATCCCCATCATATTACTGACTGCCCTCAATATAGAAGAGAAATATCAGGAAGGAATTGAATCCGGAGCTGATGCGTATATCACGAAGCCATTCAATGTCTCTTTACTACTGGCAAGAATCTTCAAGTTAATCGAGCTACGGGATAAACTGCGCCAAAAATATTCTAACGAACCGGGATTGGCTCATTCCATTATCTGTACCAATGACAAGGATCAGAAGTTCTCGGTAAAGCTGAATGAAGTATTGAATGAGCACATGACCGATACCGATTTTTCGGTCAATGACTTTGCCGGAATAATGGGACTAGGACGTACTGTATTCTATAAAAAAGTACGGGGAGTGACCGGTTATTCTCCTTACGAATATTTACGTGTCATGCGGATGAAAAAGGCTGCTGAAATGTTATTGACAGAAGATCTCACCATAGCCGAAGTCGCCTATAGCGTAGGTATCAACGATCCGTTCTACTTCAGTAAATGTTTCAAGAACCAATTCGGGGTATCTCCATCTGCCTATCGGAAAAAGCTGTCTGAAGATGAAAATGAACCCATAAATGATGCCGACGTATGATCTTACAGGTTTTCCGTACTAATTTAAGGGGTGTTTCTTTCATTGATGTACTTTCTTTGCCAATGAAAAATTAATCATTAAGAAATCATGAGAAACAAACTCTTTCTATTTGTATTTCTGTTTGCAGTGCTGGCTATTGTTGATAGTCACGCTTTCGAACGCAAAAAATACAATTTCAACAGTGAATGGCGTCTGCAAATCGGAGACTTTCCCGAAGCTAAACAATCTCAATTCGACGATAGCCGGTGGAAAGCGGTCACTTTACCGCATGCCTTTAATGAAGATGAAGCCTTCAAAGTGTCCATCGAACAGCTGACGGACACAGTGGTATGGTATCGGAAACACTTTCGGATTCCGGCTTCCGGTAAAAAACAAAAAGTATTCATCGAATTTGAAGGAGTGCGCCAAGCCGGTGACTTCTATTTGAACGGACAATATCTGGGAAAGCACGAAAACGGAGTAATGGCGGCAGGCTTCGACCTGACACCTTATATTAAAGAAGGTGACAATGTACTGGCAGTACGTACGGACAATGACTGGATGTATCGCGAAAAAAGTACTAACTCCAAGTTCCAGTGGAACGACCGTAACTTCAACGCAAACTACGGTGGTCTGCCCAAGAATGTATTCTTGTACGTTACAGATGAAGTGTATCAGACTCTTCCTTTATACAGTAATCTGAAAACTACCGGAGTTTATATTTATGCTAAAGACATCGACGTAAAAGGACGCACTGCCACCATCCATGCAGAATCGGAAGTAAAAAACGACAGTCGTGAACCACGCCAATTTAGCTACCAGGTGGTCTTGCTGGATGCTGACGGCAAACAGGTGAAAAGCTTCGAAGGTGAGAAAGTAACCTTACAAGGTGGCGAAACAAGGGTAGTGAAAGCTGCTTCCAAAGTAAATAATCTCCATTTCTGGAGTTGGGGATATGGGTATCTTTATACTGTCCAGACGATTCTAAAAGACAATAAGAATCAAGTCTTTGATGAAGTAAGTACTCGTACAGGTTTTCGCAAGACACGATTTGCAGAAGGCAAAATATGGTTGAATGATCGTGTGATCCAGATGAAAGGATATGCACAGCGCACCAGTAATGAATGGCCGGCGGTAGGCCTGTCCGTTCCGGCATGGCTTAGTGACTACTCCAATGGCCTGGTAGTAAAAGGCAATGGTAATCTGGTACGCTGGATGCATGTTACCCCATGGAAACAAGACGTAGAGTCCTGCGACCGTGTAGGCCTGATTCAAGCAATGCCGGCAGGAGATTCCGAAAAGGACCGTACAGGACGCCAATGGGACCAACGCACAGAACTGATGCGCGATGCAATCATCTACAACCGTAATAATCCAAGTATCTTATTTTACGAATGTGGAAACAAAGGTATCAGCAGAGAGCATATGATAGAAATGAAAGCTATCCGCGACCAATACGATCCTTTCGGCGGACGTGCTATTGGTTCTCGTGAAATGCTGGACATTCGTGAAGCTGAATATGGCGGAGAAATGCTTTATATCAACAAGAGCGTGCATCATCCGATGTGGGCTACAGAATATTGTCGTGACGAAGGTTTGAGAAAATATTGGGATGAATACAGCTATCCTTTCCACAAAGAAGGAGACGGACCGTTACATCGTAACCAACCTGCAACAGACTACAATCACAATCAGGACATGCTGGCGATAGCAATGATCCGCTGTTGGTATGATTATTGGCGTGAGCGTCCAGGGACAGGTCGCAGAGTCAGTTCCGGAGGGGCCAAAATCATTTTCTCGGATACCAACACACACCACCGTGGTGAAGAAAACTATCGCAGAAGTGGAGTAACGGACCCTATGCGCATCGAAAAAGATGCTTTCTTTGCACATCAGGTCATGTGGAACGGATGGGTAGATACAGAAGAAGACAATACCTATATCATCGGTCATTGGAACTATCCCGCAAATACAGTAAAACCGGTCTATGTCGTTTCTACAGGTGAAGAAGTAGAACTGTTCCTGAACGGTCAGTCACTAGGAAAAGGCAAACGCGAATACAATTTCCTGTTCACTTTTGACAATGTGGCTTTTAAAGCCGGTAAACTGGAAGCTGTCAGCTACAACAAGGCCGGTAAGGAAATAAGCCGCTACGCAGTAAGCACGGTTGGTGAACCTGCCGGACTGAAACTGACAACGATACAAAATCCGGAAGGATTCCATGCGGACGGAGCTGACCTGGCATTAATACAGGTAGAAGTGGTAGATAAGGATGGGAAACGCTGTCCGCTTGACAACCGTACCATTCAATTCGACCTGAAAGGGAATGCCGAATGGCGCGGAGGCATCGCACAAGGAAAAGACAATTATATTCTTAATACCAGTCTCCCTGTGGAATGTGGTATTAACCGTGCTCTTATCCGCAGCACTACCCAAGCCGGCAAGATCACTCTGACCGCTAAGGCAGAAGGGCTCCCCAGCGCTACAATTACATTAGAAACCCTTCCCGTCAAAGTTAGCAACGGATTGAGTACTTATTTGCCTCAGATGACTCTGAAAGGTAATCTGGATAAAGGAAAGACTCCCCTTACCCCATCTTACAAAGACACAAAACGTGATATACGTATTGTATCCGCCAAAGCCGGAGCCAACAATGAGACTGTAAACCAAAGCTTCGACGATAATGAAAGAAGCGAATGGATGAATGACGGCAAGCTCAGCACCGCATGGATTACATATACGCTCGAAAAAGAAGCTGCAATAGATGATATCTGTATCAAATTGAATGGATGGCGTTCACGCAGTTATCCTTTGGAAGTGTTTGCCGGCAATACTATGATCTGGAGTGGAGATACGAATAAAAGCCTGGGGTATGTTCATCTTAATGTGGAAAAGCCGGTACGTTCCAAACAAATTACCATCCGTCTGAAAGGTAATACCAGCGATCAGGATGCTTTCGGACAGATCACTGAAGTTGCGGCAAAAGCAGCAAATGATATGGAACTCGAAGCAAAAGCGAACAAGAATAATGCTAATCTGAGAATTATTGAAATAGAGTTTCTGGAAGCAATCAAATAGAATAAAACATTTTCTCCCACCATAAAGGAGATATGTAAAAGAAGGTGTCACAAAAACCATATTGCCCCATAGGAACAAAAGATTAGTACGGAGAAACAACCGTCAATGAACCGTTCAGTAAGCTATTATGCAGGCTAGATTAATGTATCCGGTCAGTAACAATAGATTGTTTCATGTACGTGGTCCCATCAGTCTACGTACATGAGCCATTGGGTTTACGTACGTGAGCCGAACGGTTCATGAACATGGAACGAAGACATAAAACCGACTTAACAGATTAATCAAACCTTGCTTGCATATTAAGGTTACCGGGCTTTGTTCTTAATGTAAGCAGCATACCTTGGAAACATTAAGGTGTAAACAGCGTACATTGACGCCCAAAATGATGTTTTTAACACATGCAGGCAAAACCCTCAAGCTGACTATCTATCATCTGATAATCAAGACTTTAAATAAAAGATTCATCAAGGAGAGGTGACAATAAGAATGAAAGATACATTCTATTGTCACCTTATTATCACCCTCTATTGTCACCCCTATCTTCTTTATTATAAAACACTTAAATCAGAAAAGTGACAAGTGACAATAACAATGGATAAATATTTCCTATGTATATGTTTAAACAGAAATGAGTGTAGTCTGAAACGACCAGCTATTTCTTTATTAGTTTCTTAACTTCTTTAGCATAGCGTTTGCCTAAAGTAATCTGGCTTGCTGCATCAAAATGAGGATCCGTTTCATCCTTCAACGGAGTAAGTCCTTCGGAAGACACACAAGCACTATGGGGCAAAAAAGTGGAGATCTCTTTTATCATGTCATTAAAAGGTTTTGTACCTTCGGGAATATAAGGTTTCTTTGTCCAGTTCCATTGTGCTATTTGTCCTACGACAACTGGTAAATCAGGCATTCCCAGGTCATTACGTAAGTCTGTCATCAGCTGAATAATCTTCTCTTTATATGCTTCCGGATGATGACAATCGGCTTCTCCCTGATGCCAGATAATTGCTTTCAATGTACCATACTTCATTGCTTCTTTTGCACGTCGTATTGCTTCATCATAATATCCACCGGACTGTTTGGCATTCTTAACCCATGAACGAATCGAAGATCCTCCCCGTGCATTGACGATTAAGCCTACCGGATGTTTTTTAGTAGCCATCGTCTTGGCAAATCCATATGCAGGTCCTACTTGTTGCCAGCTAAGTCCTTTTCCTATCGTAGAATAGCGGTTCAAGGGATTCACTGCGGGTTCGAACTGATCATCTGCATTCAGCAGGTATACATTTTGTAGAGTATCCATCACTTCCGGTGATAATTTCCCTCTCCCTGCCATATTCGACTGTCCAATGCAAAGATACAGATCCAGAGTCTTCAGCGGTTTCTCAGCGTGTGCTTCCGATCTTCCCCATACTAGCACACATAAAAGGAAGAGGCCACATAGATAATTTGTTTTCATTATTTTATTGATTTTATTATCAGGTTAAACTTTATTCGTACACACCCCTAATTAAAATGAATTTTAATAGTTCCTCCATAAGGATTAAAGTCAAACATAACTTTATTCCCATTTATATACACAGGTAATTCTTTCCTGCCTTGCTTCACCAGAATTCCATTCATAGTTTCCCCTTGAATCACCATCGTCAATGGCTCAGCAAATAGTTTTCTATCTAATTTTAACTTGGGAGTAATTGTCATACCATTCTTTTTATTAGAGACTTTCAATTGTATCTCCTCCCTTTCTTTGATATAAGATGCCACTTCACAGAAGGTACCTACCCAAATCTGATTTTCCATACTTTTCACTTTATCCAAATGTTCCCAAAATAAAGAAGGCGATTTGAAAGCATCATATCCATAATTAATGCCGTGCGTCATACCTACTCCCCAATCTTCCGCTTTCATCAAATCCTTCAACCATTTGTCAAACCGTTCGGGAGTTGACTTTCCTCCGATTGAAATTTGTTTAGTACGTGTAGCGACCCTGCCTTTAGAAGCCATACTGACTATTTCTTCTGTCTTATAATTATATGGGTAACAATAGGTACGAGGTACAATGCCAATATTAGCATAAATAGCACTATCATTCTTTTCTATCTCCGATTTAACTTGCTCTATAGTCAATCGTTTGGCATTCTTATGTGCCCAGCTATGGCTGGAAACCTCATGTCCTTTCTTTGACATTTCACGCAACTCATCCCAAGTCATTCGAGGTACCTTTGCAGATGCACCTTGTTCCGTATAATAGCCGCATACCCAGAAAGTACCTCTAAAACCACGTTTCTCCAACTCAGGGGCAGCTACAGTTGAATGTTCTGCCAACCCATCATCAAATGTATAACTGATAGCACAAGCTCTGTCTCCTTTATATTTGGCGACATATACATGAGGATCATCCGAAAGAGTCTTTTTAATTTGTTCATATACCTGTTTACCCATATACTCGGCAGAAACCTGATTAAAATGAAGTTTATCTCCCATTAGTTCCGCTTCCGACATATCAATCAGATAAGCGTTCTTATCTTCTTTTGCATAGCGACGCATTCCTTCCTCAACATCACTATTATACCGTTTGTTTTTCCTGGATACGGTACCAAATATAAATGGAAGTTCAGAGTAATCTTTTCCGGTTTTCTCTGTCAGGTGGTTACGCACATAGGAAACTACTCCTTTCAGATTCTGATAATATTCTTTTCCGTGCTCATAATCACTTTCTCCCTGATGCCAAACGAAAGCATCAATCTGATAACCTTGCTTTAGTTTGGAAAGTGTCTGATCAATACTCGCATCAATATTGGCAATCAAAGAAAGTAATAAAGATTTTCCTTTCTCACTGGTAGCTGTATTCTCTGCCAACCATTTCGGGTCGGCAGACCAGTAAGTTCCCCGAAAAGGAGTAGTAACAGGAGCAGCTATGGCAGTGCCACCGATAGCCCACTTGATAACATAAAAATCTTCCTGAAACAACTGTTCCAACCAATAATAAGCAATCGCATCATATCCCCACGTATAAGGCTTACTTTTAGGATGACTCAATGGCCAAAATGGAACAAACATACCATCTGTACGATTATGGGCAATATGGCAATATTTGTAGGCTCCCGCAGTATACGTACTATCCACAGCCATTGCCTTTATATAATCCGGTAAACGATTGTTAGGTACTCGTCCATCCGTGTTTGACTGACCAGCTGTTATTATAACATGTGCAGGCTTCTGCCCTCTCGCCTGAATATGACAAAAGCCTAATACAAAAAACAAGATAAAAAAGAGTGTTCTCATGATCAATGATCCTTTAATTTTATAGTAATATTCTCCTGCAAAAATAAGGGTACTTTTACTATTCGACCATAGACTATTGTACACAAATACAAGGTCGATCATTCACATCGGGCACTACAGAGAAGATTTAAACTACCATTTAGAAAGCTTGGTTACTCAAGCTTCTGCCGTCTCATTTTCTCCCTGTTCTTTCATTTCACCGCGTTGATATACGGACGGTGCTACCCCAAACTGAGTCTTAAAGCACTTACTAAAATAGAACGGATCGCTGATGCCAACCTTGTAAGCAACTTCCGCAACAGTCAGATTCTCACCAGACAATAACAACTCAGCCGCTTTTTTCATTCGTACAACCCGCAAATATTCATTGGGAGAATACCCCGTCACTCCGCGCAGTTTTCTATAAAATACCGTTCGTCCTAATTTCATCAATTGAGCAAACTCATCAATAGAGAATTCCGGACGAGAAAGATTCTGTTCCAGTACAACAGCCAATCGGTCGGCAAATTCCTTATCACGGTCAGTAGAGCATACGGCAGCACGAACAATTCCCGGCTCACTGGAGAATTTCTCCCGCAACTTATCACGCTGTTCTATCAAGCGGAATACGCGTGCCAACAGAAGTTTTATACTGAACGGCTTCGCAATATAGGCATCAGCACCGGCTTCAATTCCTTCCAGATGTTTTTCCGGAGAATTCAATGCTGTCAGCAAGATAATCGGGATATGACTTGTCGCAAAATCAGATTTCAATTTCTTTGTCACTTCAAATCCGGTCATTCCGGGCATCAGTACGTCACAAATAATCAAATCAGCATCATAGGTACGAGCCTTCTCAAATCCGGAAGTTCCGTCAGCAGCTACTTCAACTTCAAAATAAACTCCTACTTCTTCTTTCAAAAATTCACGGATATCATTATCATCTTCTATAATCAATACTTTACGCTTATTCAAAGGCTCTGCTATTTTCTCCGGTTCCGGTAGTTCTTCCGAAAGTTCCAGTAAATGATGTGCCTGCCCGCCTGCCTCTTTCAACAAGACATTACCGGGAATAAGGAAATCTTTCTCCGAATAAACACTTTTGTCCGTCGGGATACAAACGGTAAAGACAGAACCTCCGCCGTCATTGTCTTTATATTCAATCGTACCTTTATGCACCTGTACCAATTCATAACTCAGATGCAAACCAACTCCGATACTATCACCGGAAAAACTACTCTGCATAAATCTCTTGAACAACTCATTTTGCTTCTCTTTTGGAATACCAACACCTGTATCTGCTACTTGAATCTGCAATGTCTTCTTCACTTCATCTACCGTAACAGAAAGTATAATCGTACCGTTCGAAGGGGTATATTTAAAAGCGTTAGACAACAGGTTATAAGTCACTTTATCCAGATTACCCTTATCAAGAAACATCTTGTAAGACGGTATAGACGGAATAAAACGGAAATTCATATTCTTTTGCTCCGCTACATCACCAAAACTCAGGAAGATTTCATAAAGGAAAGCAATCACATCCGTTTCTTCCAAAGAGAGCGCCAACTTATTATTCTGCATCTTGCGGAACTCAATAACTGATTGATCAGCCTCAACATTCGCTGAGTACTTTTATCCATCGTTTTGAGCGGGTGTATCAGATCACGGGGAATATCAGCAACCCGTTGAATCTTTTCCAACGCTCCTTGAATCAAAGTTAACGGAGTACGAAATTCATGGGAAATATTAGTAAAGAAAACCAGCTTATATTCCGTCAACTGTTTTTCCACATTAATACGATTACGCAGACTGTTAAAGTTACGCACAATACGGAAAGTAAAATATAAAGTTACAATCAGCAGCAGCACATATCCCAACATAGCCCAGTTCGTCTTCCAGAAAGGAGGCACAATGACAATCTTCAAGGTTGTTTCACTTTCATTCCAAACACCTGCTCCATTACATGACTTCACATGAAGTACATAAGTACCCGGATTCAAATATTTAAAAGAAGCAAAATTCAACGGAGAAGGTGTGCTCCATCCCTTATCATAGTTTTCCAGCCAGTACATATACTTTGTACGTCCGCTGTCCGAATAGTCAAAGTAGAGAAATCTATCAAGAATGAATTCTGAAAATACTTCAAAGTAATTTCATCCGAATAAGCAAGCGATTGTTTCAATGGAGAATCCTCCATAGTAGGATTTATCTGGGTACCATTCACATGCAAATCTGTAAAGACCACCGGAGAAAGTTTCGCTATCCTGAATTTTATCAGGATCAATGACAAGCAGACCGTAATTTGTACCGAAAGCAATTTTCCATCTACTCCCACACAAGCACTATTCTCACTATAAACATTACCTAAAGTATAGGAAGAAAAGAAATAATTTTCAAAGAATGATTAGTCGGGTTAAACTTAGAAATACCATATTCCGTAGCTACCCATAAGTTTCCGTTATTGTCCCCAAAATTGATTGAATCACATCATTAACCAATCCTTCAGAGGTTCCGTAATGTTCATATTTCAATGAACGGTAATTATCTTCCGGCTCACAAAGATTCAAGCCGGAGCCAGATGTCCCACCCACATACGTCCTTTCGTATCACGGTAGATACATCTGATTTCATTGCTGCAAAATGTACCGTTTGTATAATTGAACAGATGATAATCGTCACTGTCAGCTATCAATGAATCCGGATGAAAGATGCACACACCCTCACTGGTGCCCACCCAGATCATTCCATTATCGTCTTCTTCTATTACTCGCACCATACGCAGACCAAACTTCTGCTGTAAAATGACGGAATTTATACTTGCCATCAGTCGTCGGTTCTCCAGTTCAAGCCCACCGCCAAAGGTACCTATCCACATACGGTCTTTCCGGTCACGAAAAGAGAAAAGACATTATTTTCTGATAACGAAGCCGGATCCGAGACTTCATTGCGATACCATGAATCTCCGATCTTCAATCCATTTCCACGGGTTCCCACCCACATTTCGCCTTGATTATCTTCTGCTATCGCATAAATATTGGAATGGAAATACTGATTGGACATTTTGGAATGAAGATTCGAGTCAAACGTATATAATCCGCCTTTACGTGTTCCGACCCAAATATCCCCATCCGGCATTTTAGTCAACATACGAATCGTATTCGAGCGATCAAATAATTCACGGGATTCGGGATAAATACGCGAGGTTCCTTCATTCAGAACTGAAATACGGGATAAACCGGAATACTCTGAACTTACCCAAATACCTCCGGCACGATCCTCCATCACATATAACAGAAAATCCGAACTTATATGACTCTGATCATTTATATTAGCCAGAAAATGTTCTAACTTATCCTCTGTCGTGTCATAGGCAAACAATCCGTTACCATAAGTAGAAATCCAAATGATTCCCGGGAATCATGGACAATATGATAACGTTCATAATCAATGTATCCCAGTTTATCTTCAGGTATCAACTGAAATTCTTTTCTTGCTCCATTCTTGGCCAAAATATAAGTGACACATCCCGTATGATTATATATCCAGAAGTCACCATGATTATCACAAATCACTTCACCATTTCTGATGTTCAGACCAGAGTCCACACTGATCTTGCGTGTATTGAAATCATAGTTAAAACCCCGGTATTGGTAAGGATGACCCATTTATCGTTCAACAGGAAGTTTCCGTAGGTGACGTCTTACCCGCAACAGAAGAAAGCGAACCGACTTTTGTCAGTTTTGCTTTGTAGTCTGATAGCAGTAGATGTCTCCGTCCACTGTCAGAAAATACATATCATTCTTGAATGCCAGAGAAGAAGTAAAATGGAGTAATCTGTCTTCTACCTTATACTGTCCGTCGGATACGGAAACTAAGCCACGCTGTGTCCCGATCAGATTCGTCCGCCGGCATCTTCATTTACAAACTGTACCCGGTTATCCGGAAGATTTCCACGCTCCGTCTTAAATTCCGTAGACACCATCTGTCTGTCTTTCTGATGGACCATTCTGAGACAACCATTGCCGGAATGTCTGGAGCCATACATCCCATTAGCAGCAACAAATATAGACGAATAATTCTTTTCCAGCGCACCAGTCCCCGTATAGTCTACAAAACAGGCACGTTGCAAGTCATAACAACTGAACAATTCCGGGTTGTAGAGATCCATAAAACCATTTTTGTCTTCGGTAAGGTCATAAATCCGATTATCAGCCAAAGAGACTTTATCACCAATTTCCGGACGGAAAGTCAGAAAAGAGTTGCCATCATAGCGGCTTAACCCATTTAGGGTAGCCAGCCACAAGAAGCCTTTGCTATCCTGATACAGGTACCGAACTGAGTTATTCGGAGTCCGTCACTTGTTCTCATTTGTTTGGAACGGAGTTCAATGCCGCCGTAAGCCGCATTGAAAACAAGAGTCATGAACAATGTGAAAGTAATATGCGCCTCTGTGTCATATAGATTCTAAGATTAATGATAAATGCCAGACAAAATAGTCAAGATAGTTGAAATAATAAAGAAACAATCCATAAATAGTATCAGGAGGATGCTTGTTTTTAATCAAACATCCCCTGATATCAATTCTGTCTAAGGGTTCTAGTCCATATGAAGACTTCCGGCAATGGTATTGAAACCGGTGAATTGTCCGGATTCACTTCCATGATATCTGCCATATAATCCCACCATTTCTGTACAATCTCTGTGTTGCCCAAGTCCTGCGAACCTCCTTCTCCTTCTGTTTTCTGGAAAGCAAATAGAATATTGGTTTCTTTATCCCAATATATAGAATAATCCGACACCCCATTTTTTGAAAGCAGTGCTTTTAATTCAGGCCAGATAGCGGCATGCCTTTTTCGTATTCTGCTTCATAGCCCGGTTTCAGATACATTTTGAATGCTTCTCGTTTCATGGTTCCTATATTTTAAAGTTAATCTTTTATTTATTCACTATCTACCGCAAAGATAGGAGCTGTCGTCTTCTGCTTTTCCTGATAATATTGCACGGCACTGTCATTCATCTGAGGGATGTTGGGTGTTGAGCAAACGAATCATTTCCGCACCTGCCCAAAGCACCGGTCCGTATCCATGCGCCGCATATACATTGACCGGACGATAATAATAGAAAGCCGGATCGAAAGCCATACCGGTGCCTACGCAAGTGCCTTCCACCTGTCCTTCTTCATTTATCTTTCCGGCGACGGCATGCCATCCCAACTGGGCAACAGGACCATACGCTATCGCATCAATCCAACCTTTATTAATGGCGTGTGCCAGACAATATACATAGATAGCAGTTGCAGAAGTTTCCAGATAAGAATCATTGCAGTCGAGCAACTGGTGCCAAAATCCTTCTCCACTTTGCAACGCCGTCACTCCGCGCACATGAGCACGGAAATAATCCATCACCTTCGGACGTTGGGGATAATCTTCCGGCAATACATCCAGCAGTTCACAAGCTGTCAGCAGCGCCATCCATTGGCACGTGCCCAGCAAAAAGCCGGATGATCCGTACTGCTTTCCACCCATCCGTGTCTGTACAATCCCTTTTCGGGGATAAACATACGGTCTGCAAATTGCAGGAATTGCTTCACGGCTTCTGCCAGATATTTATTCTTCGCTTCCTTATCATAACGACTCATCTGCGCTACCGCCGGAATGCCCATAAACATATCATCCAGCCAAAGAGTATTCCGCTGAGGACGATTACGGGCAAACGTTCCGTCTGCCAGACGATATTCTTTGTTGATGATAAAATCAAAGTAATTCTGAATTAATCCGTCAACCGGAAGAGACTCGTCTTTCAACCGTAATTTAATCATGGCAGTACATACGGCTCCCGCATCATCCAACGCATGAGGAGTCAGGATTTGCAACAATTGCGAATCAGTCTTCCCTTTTTCTTCATAGACACGTTTGAAATGCGGAGCGACTTCCGCCAAAAAGCGGAAACGATTCTGAACATAGTCAGTATAACGCTTATCACCTGTTGTTTCGGCAGCCGCTATCAGAGCGGAATAAGTGACACCCCATTCATAACTTGCCAGACGAAACCCCGCGTTCCAGCTGCGCCTCATCCCCATTGCAGTATAATCCGTAATCACCTTACCGGTATTCTTATCCACTACACGAGCCGGTGTCTCCTTATCTATATACGCAAAACACGATCGATGTCTTTTTAACCTGTTCGGGGTCAAATCACCATAAGTACCCTGATAAGCAGGCTGCAGTAAATGCAAGGGTATTTGAATCATTGATTACTGCTTTCTTTTTCTGCGCACAGGCAGGTAGTGCTACCAATAACGCAGCAACGGTCATCATACGATAATTCATAATTTACTTTTAGGTATTTTACATCCTCTGAATATAGTGCCACGCAACTCCGGACCAAAATAGAATCCGGGCTGAGTAGGCTGATTATAAGCCACATTTTGAGTCGCAATACTGATACGGTAAACCGGATCTTCCAGGAAAGTATGGAAACGGTAGTCCGTAGGAATGGTAGAGACATAAAGCCTCAAAGCTGTATTATCGGCTGTACGTAACAATACTTCTTCTCGCCAGTCTCCTACAATATCTCCTTGCAGACAAGGAGTTGACTTTGTTCCGTTATTAGAAAGAGCACCTTCAAAACAGCGATACGTTCACAAAGTCCTTTCTCCCAATTATATTTACTGACTACATTACGATCCAGCAACTCACGCAAGAGATCACCATCCCACCAGACAGCCATATTCGTAGACAATCCTCTGACTCTGGAAGCAATCACTTCCCCTTCATTTCTGACACCTTTAGAATCTAAAGACCACATTTCAACTCCGGGATGATTAGGATCAATATCAGCAGCCATACAACGACCTACATCAGTATTACTCTTTATCTGGAAAATAATTTCTCCCGTAGCTGCATCCCGGAAAGTTGAGCCATCTCTTCTGTTCTCGTGGCAACTCCAAACCTGCAATCCCGGACGGGAAGGATCAAAGTGAGTCAGATGCATAGCATCACCATGCCCCATGCGGGTAGAATAAAGTCCGGTTCCATCGTTATTGATCGTACATTGTCCATATACAATCTCATCGCAGCCGTCACCATCTACATCACCTACACGAAGATTATGGTTTCCTTGTCCGGCATAAGCTCTGCAACCGGGATTATTACTGTCGAATACCCAGCGGTTCTTCAAATTCTTACCATCCCAGTCATAGGCAGCCAATACAGTACGTGTATAATATCCACGGCACATCACCACACTCGGATGTACTCCATCCAAATACGCAATACAAGCCAGATAACGGTCGCTACGATTGGCACGTCCGTCGCCCCAGTCCATCAGATTGCCACGTTCGGGCACATAATCAATCGTTTGCATTGCTTCTCCGGTCAGTCCGTTAAAGATGGTCAGATACTCCGGGCCTGTCAGAATACGTCCTCGCTCATTCCGATAATCCGCATTCGCATCACCGATCACCTTTCCCGTTCCGTCCACTGTTCCGTCTCCGGTCTTCATTACCACTTCCGCACGGCCGTCACCGTCCAGATCGAAGACCATAAACTGTGTATAATGTGCACCGGCGCGTACATTGCGTCCCATATTGATACGCCACAACTGCTGCCCGTTCAACTTATAACAGTCAAAAATCACCGGTCCCGTATAACCGTCATGAGCGTTATCATGCATTGGACGGATCCCATTTCAAAATAATCTCATATTCACCATCCCCGTCTACATCACCGATACTGGCATCATTCGGAGCATAAGTGTATGCTTGTCCGACGGAGTAGTACCTCCCTCGGGGCGTACCAAAGGAATATTTAAATATCCTGTCGGAGCATCTGCCGGCAGTTGATAATTGCTTTCTGTTTTTTTATAGCTTTACCGTATAGAGTGCAGGTTCTGTTCCCTGATAAGAATCCTGGAAGAAAGTTGCATTTTCAGCGGATGTTTATTCACCTTTTACCATCCCGGTATATATCAAAGGATTCGTCCATCGGATCAGAAGAAAGATAGCGCCAAGAAACGACTACGGTTGACGGATTCTCACGAATGGCAATTACGCCACGTCCTAAATGTTCTCGTTTCAGTTTAGTAAAATCATAGTTTGGCTGGGCAACTACAAAGTCGCTATTACCAACAAACTAAAAAGATGCTTGTACATTTCATAGTTTTATCATTAATCAAAGTGTTCTTATCATATTTAGAATAACGTCGTGCAAAAGTAAGCGATATGGTCTACCCATAAAATAGAATATCGTACAAATCTATGTATAAATTGCCTTTTTAACCATCGCACTCCCTTTCCGAAGGCATTATGGACAAATTTAAATACTTGTGGACAATATTCCATTGAAGAGGAAAAAGATTCCCCTATCTTTGCCCGTGAAATCAATTATAGTAGCTAATTTTATTTATAAACAGTTTTATACCATGAAGAAATTACTCCTCTCATTTATTACAGCAACTCTCTGAGTAGCATGTCTGCCGGTTCAGCCGGTGCGCAAGAGTTGCCCGAACAAAGGAGACTTTGGCAACCATCGTAAAGTAAACGACTACTTTATGAAAAAGTATGCCGATTATACCTACCCTCGTTTTGGCAGAGTTCGCCCCAGCAATATCTGGACTCGCGGAGTATATTATGAAGGGCTGATAGCTTTATATAGCATTTACCCGCGCGAAGATTATTATAGCTATACATACGATTGGGCGAATTTCCACAAATGGGGAATGCGTAATGGAAACACGACCCGCAATGCGGATGACCAATGCTGCGGACAAGTTTACATTGACCTATATAATATGTGTCCCTCCGACCCTAACATGATCCGGAATATAAAAGCCAGCATCGATATGGTCGTAAATACTCCGCAAGTAAATGATTGGGACTGGATTGACGCTATACAAATGGCAATGCCGATTTATGCCAAGTTTGGCAAGATGACCGGCGAACAAAAGTACTATGACAAAATGTGGGATCTGTATTCCTATACCCGCAACACAGAAGGAGAAGCCGGTATGTACAATGCCAAAGAAGGATTATGGTGGCGCGATCAGGATTTTGATCCTCCTTACAAAGAGCCGAACGGCAAGAACTGCTACTGGTCCAGAGGAAACGGTTGGGTATATGCAGCCCTTGTGCGTGTATTGGATGAAATCCCCGCTGACGAAACACATCGTCAGGACTATATCAATGACTTCCTGACCATGAGCAAAGCCTTGAAGCAATGTCAGCGTACAGACGGCTTCTGGAACGTAAGCCTCCACGATGAAAGCAATTTCGGAGGTAAAGAAACTTCGGGCACAGCCTTGTTTGTATACGGAATGGCATGGGAATCCGCAACGGATTACTCGACCGTAAAGAATATCTCCCTGTTGCACTGAAAGCATGGAATGCAATGGTAAAAGAGGCAGTTCATCCGAATGGTTTCTTGGGCTATGTACAAGGAACAGGCAAAGAACCGAAAGACGGGCAGCCGGTAACTTACAAAAGTGTTCCCGATTTTGAAGATTATGGTGTAGGATGTTTCCTATTAGCAGGTACAGAAGTTTACAAGTTAAAATAAGAGCATTATTTATCAGGTAAATGAAAACAAGGTATTTCACTGCTTATGCTGGCTCACAGCCATCATATGCAGCTTGCAGATCAGGCACAAAACAACATTGCTTCTCCAATGAAGATGTGAATCAGGTGGTAGACAACACACTGGACAGTCTGAATAAAGCACGCACGGCACGCCCGTTGCCGGAGCAAGCCGTAAAGGTAACAATCCGGTCTTATTCCTGGTCGGCAACTCTACCATGCGCACCGGTACTTTAGGAAACGGCAACAACGGCCAATGGGGCTGGGGATATTACGCAGGAGATTATTTCGACTCCAACCGAATCACCGTTGAGAATCATGCTTTGGGAGGAACTAGCAGCCGCACCTTCTACAACCGCCTCTGGCCGGATGTAATCAAAGGCGATGCAAGCCGGAGACTGGGTAATCATCGAACTGGGACACAATGATAACGGCCCCTATGACAGCGGACGTGCCCGCGCCTCCATTCCGGGAATCGGCAAGGACAGTCTGAATGTGACAATCAAAGGAAACCGGAGTCAAAGAGACTGTATATACCTACGGAGAATATATGCGCCGTTTCATCAACGATGTAAAGCCAAAGGAGCACACCGATTTTATTCTCCTGACTCCCCGCAATGCCTGGGCAGACAAAGACAGCACCATCATTACCCGTGTCAACAAAACATTCGGTTTGTGGGCAAAGCAAGTAGCGGAAGAACAGAATGTTCCTTTCATTGATTTGAATGATATCAGCGCCCGCAAGTTTGAGAAATTCGGCAAGAATAAAGTGAAATATATGTTCTATATCGACCGCATTCATACCAGCGCTTTTGGTGCCAAAGTGAATGCCGAATCTGCCGCTGACGGAATACGCGCCTGCGAAGGGCTGGAATTGGCAAAGTATCTGAAACCTGTTGAAAGGATGAGGCTACCGGTTCGAGCCGCAAAGAAGGACGCCCGGTATTGTTTACCATCGGTGACAGTACGGTTAAAAATAAAGATAACGATAAAAACGGTATGTGGGGATGGGGCAGCGTGATAGCAGATGAGTTTGATCTGAATAAGATATCTGTTGAGAATTGTGCTATGGCAGGACGCAGCGCCCGTACATTCCTTGACGAAGGTCGCTGGGATAAAGTATATCATGCACTCCAACCGGGAGACTTTGTTCTTATCCAGTTCGGACACAATGACGCTGGAGAGATAAATACCGGAAAAGCCCGTGCCGAATTGCCCGGCTCCGGAGAAAAGCAAAGTATTTTTAATGGAAAACAGGTAAATATCAAGTCATTTTATACTTTCGGCTGGTATCTCAGGAAGTTTATCATGGACGTTCAGGAAAAGGGTGCGATACCTATCGTTTTAAGCCATACCCACGCAATAAGTGGAAAGACGGAAAGATAGAACGCAACACTGCCTCCTTCGGCAAATGGACACGAAGCTGCCGAAGCTACCGGAGCCTATTTTATCGACCTGAATAAAATAAGTGCTGACAAGCTCGAAAAGAAAGGTATCAAGAAGCGGCAGATTATTATAACAATGACCATACGCATACTTCTTTGAAAGGAGCGCACATGAATGCCAAAGCATCGCAGATGGACTGAAAATGGCTGATTGCCCGTTGAAACAGAACTTGAAATAAGAGACAGACTCATCTGATATATTCATAAAGCGGTTAATGCATTTCACTGACAGTGCATTAACCGCTTTCTAGCTATTATTCATCCATCGGAATGACCTCTTGCATATAGATAGCATCAAGGCTCCAAAGTGCCGCATCATTTGTACTGATGCTGACGCATTCATCCAAAGGGGCCGGAACTTCGGGTGGAAACAGTTTAGTGATCCGGAAAGGAGGCGCAGGTGTATGTTCCAGTCGGGTGAATAAATCCTCCCATGCTTCTTTTGCCATTAGTGCATCCCGCTTGTGGTAAGCAGCGTATGCCATCAGACGGGATATTCGGAAACGGCTATGATTCAATTCCACGCCTTTGCTTATAACGTGCCGCATGGTCCAGCCACGCGTCTTTCCATTCGGGAAGGTCAATCATACGTATCATTTCGTTCATTACCTCAAAACCACCCATAATAGTCATTAAATGATTCGAAGATTCCAGCTTGGGATCACATTCACTGGTGATGATTCCCGTTGCCGGATCGAAACCAGCGCTTTGGGTCCCGTAAAGATACGGTTGGGCAGGGCTGCTATACTTTTCATTCCGGCTACGATCTTATCGGTAAACAGTGTTGCCTGTACGCTCCCACTCCGTCATCCAGTTTCCGGCATACGCCAGCCAGTCCGGACCGATACGCAGTCGGGCAGGCGCCGTACAGGGATATTCACTGCGAGGCTGTGCCAGCCGCATAGGGTCTAATTCATATAGTTTCTGATCGGCATCCTTTACTTCAGTCATCAAGTCACCGCAACGTTCATCGGTAGTAGATAATAATAGAAACGGTTCCATGCAGCCTGACTGATCCGGGCTTCTTTGGCACCGCATCCCCAATGGCTGACATTATGTCGGCTGCCTAATCCCGCGTTCGGTCCGATATGGTAAACGTCCACTTCGGCTGTATGACGGGTCATAGCTTCTGCCATACGCCAGATATCTTCACGACCTGTACGCAGGAAGTTGTACCACAACCACATATTAGAAGCCAGTTCCGTATTGTCCCAGGCAAATCCACCTATATCATAACGCCAAATATGACGGACCGGGTCATAAGCATGCATCACATCTCCATAATTCCAAAGCCATACCATTTATTCTGCTCTATGGCTTTACGATAAAATCAATATATGCATCAGGCGATCTTCTACCCGCGCACGAAAAGTACTCCGGTCCGGAAGGCTCCATACGCCGAAAGCCTGCTGTGCATGAAGATAGTCTGGTGTGGGCAGCAATATTCCCGGTTCTGAGAGTGATTCAGCAACATCGGCAAAGCCTTTTTCCTGCATAACCTTTCTGTGGAATAAGTGTGAGTGTAGTGGTGCGGGCAATGCCATAAGGAGTACTCATTCCCTCCTGAACATCTTCGTAGCTGGCATTCAGATCATGAGCGACATTATCGTAGTGACGTAAGTCCATCGGTTCTCCTTCGGGGCTCCATAACCATGCTGTGATCGTTGCAGATGAAGTTTGGCACCCGATATTTCGAGGGATGAAGGATATGACTGCCAAAAATCATGCAGGCAGAGTCCCAAACCTCCCGTAATATCACCGACAAAAGCATAGCCTCCGCTACGGGTGCCGGAGAAAGTTCCTATCAAGGATTATTGTCATTGGCACGTTTGCGAATGGAGAAAGCATCAGCAGAGAGTTGAGACAAGCGATAATCGTTCCATGAAGCCCAGTTATCAAGAAGGTCACGATTCTTCCCGTCAAAGCCTCGTAAGGCGGGATGCGTTTGCCATCCATCTGTTGCTGTTGCAGAGAAAGTGTATCCTCTTTGCCGAGTGTCAGTTTACGCCGTCCTGCCAGCGGTTGTACCGGTTCACTCAAACGCCTCCATCGGCACAGGAGAAAGCGACATGACGGTTATAAAGGGCTTCACGCATAGGAGCATCCATACGAATGCCAAGGAACGAATAAAATCCTTATTTTGATCTCCGTCGTACACAAAGCTATGTACGATCTTGATCTGCTCACTTCCGGCGTAGAAGTAGAGACGGACTACGAACGGAAGCCACTCCCGTCGGTTTCACTTCTGTGGGTGCCTTCCAGTTTGACGAGTGTCCGCACCTTACCGGTACGTTCTACTGTGGCCGATGTCAATGTTCCGGTATAGTTGGTAAAAGCGATTTGAGAAGTATTTTCAAGTACCGGTTCGCTTTGAGTGTTACATACAAGGCGTGCTTTTCACCGACCTTCACTCCTTCACGGAATAGACTGTCGATCAGAAAATCTCCTGACGAGGGATGTAAGCGGAAATAATTCCTGTCTCTATGCGGATACTTTGAGGTGTTTCAACAACAGATAGGGATAATTTATTGCTACGATCATCGGCAGTCCTTGAAGATGCTTTTCTTTTGACTTTTTCCGGTCTTTTTGAGTAGCAGTTTCTCCGTATTTTTCGGAATAACTCCGGCTATCCCTTTCCATTTCACAGAACCATCGGGCCAGTAGGCCAATGCCCAAGTATCTGTCGGAAGCATTTCACCTTTATCGGTCATCAGCTGCAAAGTGTGCTCCGGGTATAATTCTCCTTCATTGAAGGGAACTCCCAGACTTACCGCTTTGTTTTGCTGCGGAGTATTACCGATCCAGTGTAATGGTATTTCAGAAGTTTCCTGCGACGAACATTCATAATGAAAATTGGCGATACGAGTTCGGGACAAGGTGGTACGAAAGCCGAACCAACCTTCCGTAAGGGTTCGGCATCGCGGAAATCCACCAATCGCACTCCATTTATATAATAACTAACCCTATTATTTTCATTCGTTATCTTGATATGATACCACTTGTTTGCCTCCAACAAATGGTCGGCATCTGTATATTCTTTCAAGATTGCGGGACGGGCTTTGCATTTGTAACAGCCGCTTCGTTGCCGTCATAACGGCGAAAACGTGTAGTAGAATTATGATTCCCACCGTATCCCATATAGTAAAGTTGCAGGGAATAACAGTTCAGAAGATGCCATTACGCCATTTCTCACGTTTCCAGATATTATCGGGGTATTGAGGGTCCGAAGCCATCCAAAACAATTCAAGTCACTCAAGCGATCGCCTTCTGCCTCAACAACGACACGCATCGTACTCAATGGTTACCTTGCCACTCATCTTTTCTTTTCGCCAAAGAGTTAAGCCTTTGGGAGAAAGAATTTCAGCGGTATCACCACGAAAGGTTACTTTATAATCCGGAGATTCGGACTCTACTTTCCAGTATTTATGAAACTGGCGGGCGTTGAGTCCGGAGGTTTTATTATCTTGGGCGTTCGATGCCAAAGTAATAAGCAAGAACAAAAATAGATATGCTTTTCATATGCTAATTTAGGATAAGGAGTTCCATTATAAGGAACATTCTCAATGGTTTCACATCACAAAATTAGAAAATACCACCCGAATGATAAATAGGAATATCATTCATTTAAATGGATATTTGTTCAACAAACGGTCTTCTTCCAGCAAACAGCAATATCATTGATTGTATTAAAAGTGACAAATACAAAAACGATCTGATAAAAGCTAACTTGATATCAGATCGATTCATTATCTTCAGCGTATATATCTATTTTTGAAACACAAGCTCACCCATACGGTCTGCCGTACTAAAGACTATGGAACAAAGGCCATCTTTTATTTGCAACACTTCCATTCCAGCCAGTTGAACGATCTCCGGTTCAGCTCCGGTTTTACTACTCAAGATCTCTAACGTGGCATTCGACTTCACACCAACCGACAAATCACCGTCGCAGGATAACACATATTGTCTTCCTTCCATTACGTTGGTAATAGCAACACTATTGACGTCGGTGAACAAACTCCAATTATTGGCTTTATTTAATTCAATCATGTTTCCCCATACAAAACGCTGATTATCGGTGCTCAATACACTTGATACAACCACTACATCAAGTGATACGCTGTGTCCTTCAAATCTGTTACATTCAAGACGACTTTGCCGTATTTCACTCCCTGAATGTATATCAGATTTTCACGATACTGGCGGTAGCATAACCTTCTTCAGAAAAAAAACTGGTATCCACCGCTTCCGCTTTCAATCTTTAGTATACCTTCACTTCCTTCTTTGATTTGAATAGCTGTACGATCAAGCTTCAGTTCAGCAACCGTATCTTCGTCTTTGCAAGACGAAAAGGCTGAGTTGAGGATAATATCAAGACAAAGATATTATATAAATATTAATAAACTGTTTCATATTATTCTAAGTTTATCCGTTTTATCTTTTAAATTTAAGCGCAATAGATTTTGTAATGTTTCCGTTTGCATCTTCAATGACTGCCTTCACTTCAAGCACGCCGCTAAAATCAGACAAGTCTATTGAGTTCTTATCAAACTCCGTCGTTTCTTCGCCATCTACAATCACATACATCTTCGTGAACGATGCAGCTTCGGGTCCCACTACACTGGCTTTACTTCCAACACAACAATTGTCGGCTTCTTCAACCAACCAAAATCAAGATCAGTAGGTTCACCTGTAGCAAAACATCCCATTCCCCAAAAACGTAATTCCGCATCAGTAGTCAGCTTTCCGAAATTAACATCAGGCAAATCTCCGTTAGGCTTGCGGTCTCTCATCAATTCCGCTTCTTCCAAACTAATAAAATCGGTTTCTATCACTTCCTCGCTACCATCAAACGAATTGTTGGATACTTCGCTCTTCGCCCTGTTCACCATTACAATATGCTTACTACCCGATCTTGTAACCAATGATAAGTTGTTCTTAACCATATGATCATATCCGTTGACATCAGTCGGAGGAAGCGCCAGAGGTGACTCACGGTTTGTCATATTATAGTTTTCTCCGCTATTGACAGCCGTATTGCTCTCAAATATAATTCCACCTAAATGATGATTGGCATAAAATCCTCTCAATCTATTGTAATAAGCCAAACTATTCCGTACCTCATGTTGAGGGATCACACTGGGTATGGCAGGCAGTTTGTCGGCAGCCATTCCATAGCCTCCGGCTTTAAAACCGGTACCGTCACCAGCAACTTCTTTGGTTCCGGGTTTATACCCATTCAAGAAAGACCAACAATTAATTATCTTCACAGCCTCGAAGCAATTGATCAAATCGAAACCATCATCACTATTGTACCATGCGCGACATCCTTCAAACACATTTCCCGTGCCTTTGCCTTCGCCAACTGAAGATGAGTTAATGTGACCGCCAAAACCATCAACATTGCCCCTTACCACCTTCGGAACCGAATCATAATTGTTGTAAGCATCACAGTTCAAGATGTGATTATTGCTTCCTCAAGCAAATAGAAACCAATTGCCATACCATCATGCGTTCTCAAATCTTCAAATTTGTTATTATTGGCTCCTTTTACAATACGGAAACACTCTGATTGCGTATGACCGGTAATAGTCACTTGCGTACCGATGACATCAAATCCCTTTAGATAAAGATTGGAACCTGTAACATAAAACACCGTAATACGCTGATCTTTCGGTTTTACCTGCGAAAGATCAAAAGGGCCTCCCTGTTTATTCGGATTAGCCAAATAAGAAATAGGTTTACCTGCTTCACCACTTTTATTCATATGAAATACACAATGATAAAGTCCGCTATTGGTAGTTGTCATCGGCACTTGATTGGCGGGAACCACATATGTTCCCGGATTGATATAAACTACATCTCCGCAACTACCACTTCCTGCACTTTTACTAAAGTGGCAAAGGTTTATCTGAAGTTCCCGGATTAGAATCACTTCCCTCAGGATCCATATAATATGTCTTTTGTGCGGCTAGAGGGACTGATAACATCAGTCCCAAAAGTAAGTACGTTATTTTTGTTATATCTTTCATAATTATCTTTTTTGATTGAAAAACATGCTATTTAATGAGAAGAGACTTACCTTGCAAGTCCCAAGGTACGAAATAAGCACCATTCATAATCTTGGCTTTTACTTCTGCTTGTTTAGCCTGATCGGATTCATATTTCTGCCCGACAAAATCTGCTATGAATGAATAGTCATTCCAACGTTTTGCCACACGAATCATAAGCGGATAAGTTTTTCCTTCACAAGGGAATTCCAAGAAGGCTTCTTTCACCAATTCAATATCATTATGCTTTTGATCTTGTCCTCGTCACTCAAACCGTCTAATTTTTGTTCTGCTACAATCTCCTCTTTGATGTCTTCCGGGGTCTGCCACATATCGCGCTTGCCAAGTCCTAAAATACCGCGAACACCGTTATCGGCATACGTGCGGCGGAATCCCGCATAAAGTGTTGTCCACAATCCCCAGTTGCAATTCAGTCCTTGCCATTGTTCGCCCAATACTACACCGGCTCCGTAGAAGGGATCCACACCAGTATTCATCAAGACGGATACCGGCTCAAAACGTCCCATATTATTCAGCGCTTCAATCGCCATGAAATAAAGATCAGAAGTGTGATAAATCATTATATATGTATCGTCATGAGCAACAGAATGTCCGCTCTTTCTAAATCCACGGTATTTGCGTATCGCATATTCCACATCTTTTCGATTTCCTGAATGGCTCTGAAACGCGCATCAGATGTTTTAATAGCCGTTGCATCGGCAGACGGATTGAAGTAATATCTTCAAAACGTTTTGATCCTGGCACAGAAGCACGCATCATATAGCTTCCGCTACGGTCGAAATGATTCAATAACGAATTCTGCTGATTGTATTTGTAATCATACATAATAACAGATTCAGCTGCTGTCAACACCGGCATCTCAGAATCATATTGCTGACCGTAATTGCTACCGTAACTTCCCGAACGCATATACTTGATATTAGCAACATTTCCTTGATACTCAGCCAACGCAAAGTTCTGCTCATTTCTCCAAGAATCGTTGTAGCCGCTTTCTGATAATCCCTTCCAAAGTGCGATTTCTGCCTGTAATACGAAGTATCCGGGAACCATCATATTCCATCTTTTATATTCATCGTTTGTGGAAGTAGCTCCGTTAGCTGGATCAAGCCACTCATTCCATGACATATTGTATGTACCGTTTATTCCATCAAAGCCTGTATTCAACAGTTTGTCGCATTCATCGACAAGCTCACTCAGGTTCTTAGGAGTCTGGCTGACGATATCTTTCATGCTTTGCATCGGATCGTCGAACCATATAGCTTGTCCATATATCTTTGCCAACATGAGAGGTAAGTCCATGTTTTCAATCTCACCGTACTACTAATCAGACCTCTATAATCATCGTCATCTACGGTAGTAACATGTGTATCCCTGTATTCTTTGCTTTCTGCAAATAATCATTGCAAGCAATAATTACATCATAATACTAGCAGGGTCGGCGTATGTGTTACCGCTCAAATCATCATCATAATTATAGATGCTGTAAAGGTCTGCCGGTGTATTTTCGGTAGGTTCAACAGCTCTCCGCATATCGGTCAGATAAATAGCTTTGTCTCCGATAGCTTGTATCTTTGTGATGATACCCAGAAAACCGGAATAAAGCTCGCTGCCTTCCTTGATATATCTGTCACCATTCAAGGTCGTATCATTGTTTGGCTCAAAGAAGTCCTACACGAAGCGAATATCATCGCCAACACCCCATAAGTATTATTTCTATCTTAAACTTTTTCATTTTCATTAGAATTTTAAATTAACGCCCATTTCACTGTTTTGGGTTGCATTAGCTTTGCATTATCAAAACCTTGCATATTCTCAGCATAAGAATAAGAGAATTCAGGGTCCATTCCCAAATAATCGGTGAAGGTCAACAGGTTCTCGCCTGTCACATATATTGTTCCCGAACGGAAGAAATTCCAAAGTGTTTTAGAGAGTATAGCTTAATGTCACATTCTTCATTCTCAGGTAAGATGCATCTTCCATCCAGCGAGAAAATAGCTGTTGCCCACAGGATCTTTCCATGTTGCCTTCGGCATATCGGTCTTCTGTCCTTCTACTGTCCAACGGTTTACGGCTGCAATACTTTGGTTGTTGGTAGTAGACACAGCCTCCAATTGTTGTCTGACAGCATTGTATGCGATGTTGTCTTTTGAATATGAGAACTCTGCAGAAGAGCAAATCCTTTATATTTCAATTGTGTATAGAAACCTCCAAAGTACGAGGGAGCACTGCCAAAAGAATACGGTCTTTATCGTCAATACGGTTATCGCCATTCTGATCTACAAAACGTACATCTCCGGCATTATAACGACGTCCGGTACGGTTACTGAGATTTGCAGCGTCAGCTTCAGCTTGTGTGGAATATACTCCGTCAGCCTGATAACCGTAGAATTGGTAAGGAGATTCTCCCACACGGTTGACCATCTGCACACCATTATCGTAACTCAACACAATTTGTTCTTCACCACCCAATGACTTGATCTTATCTCTGGAGCGAGTGATGTTTCCACCTACGATCCACTCGAAATTACGAGTGCGCACCAATGAAGCCTGCACTGACAACTCTATACCTGTATTCTCCAACTTACCTACATTCGCATAATAAGGAACCGATCCATAAACGGATGAAAGAGGCATGGCTGAGATCATATCGCTGATTTGATTGTTGTAATAATCAAAGATACGTTCAGGCGATTGTTTAATACAGACAAATCCAATCCGAGATTCAAAGAAGCATTCTTCTCCGGTTTCAATGATACGTTCGGAATATTAGAACGAACGATGGTTGACAACTGCATGTAAGGCACTGTAGAATAATAGTATCCACCCATCTGTGAAGAGAAGCGTGAGTTACCTGTCAGTCCGTATTCGGCACGTACATTCAACTTATTGAGCCATGTAGCATCAAGAAGCGGTTTCCATCCTTTTCCCAGCAAGGTTACTCCTACTGACGGATATGTATAGAAACGAGCTACATCCGTACCGGTAGAAGAAGCTGCATCAACAGCTATATTCACAGATGCCTGTACCATATTATTGTAAGTATAGTCGGCGTGTCCGTAAAAGTTTGTCCAGTTCCAGCTATTGATATAACCCAAGAAGCGTCTTCCGTCAATCGTGCTGCTAATGTCTGGTAAAGTCATTGCCAGTGTTGCGCCCTTCTCCTGCATCATATTCGTTTTAGTAGTCATCAACTGCCATCCGGCTATTGCATTCAACTGATGAACATAATTGAATGTTTTCTTATAACTTGCATTCAAGTTGGCGAAAAAGTTTGTTGTTACAGCTACTCCGTCGCTTACCGCATTATTTCGCAAACCATATTTATCGCTTAGCGGCACTATAGTGGCTTCGCTTGCTCCGGGGATAAAGAGATGTTCGTTATCGTAATTATAATACAGACCTACTGTTCCGGTCAGTGTCAGTTCACGGAAAGGGTTGTATGCGATACCGGCTTTCATATTCAGATCATATTGGCGATTGCGAGAATCCAACGTGTTAACGATAGCTAAAGGATTGCTGACACTGTAATCTCGGCTCTTGCTCCGTCCATAGAAATGCGATGCGTAAGTCTTTAACGTATTTCCCTCGCGGTCTTTTTCATATGGACTCAGGAAAGGAGATCTTGCGTAAGCTGCCAATATAGGATTCGTCGTAATATCCATGCCCTGCATCTGATAATGTCCGTTCATATAAGCCAAACCTACCGTTGCAAAAATATTCAGTTGTTTATTGACCAATACATTAGCATTCAATAATGTATGAAAACGTTCCATACTTGTGTTATCCATCAGGCCATTCTCGCGGTAATACCCTAATGATAGGTCGTACTTAGCAATATTATCACCACCTTCTACTCTGAAAAGATGATCGGTGGAAGCGGTGTTCTTGTAAATCAAATCCTGCCAATCTGTATTATTGTTATACAGATAGTTGTAACGTGGATCGTTCGGATTCTGCATGAAAGGAAAATTGTTATAAAAGTTCTGCGGGTCCTTAGAAATAGTCATTCCCATATCTGCCAGATACTGTTTGTAGTCATCCAGTCCCATCACCGGCATCCGCTTATCATTCCAGTTGATTCCGTATGATCCATAATAGCTTACTCGCGTCTCCAAGTCATTGGATGCCGTACCGTCTGTTTCGATCAAGATTACACCATTGGAGCCCATTGAACCATACATGGCCGCCTCAGCACCTTTCAATATAGTGATATTCTGTATATCCTGCAAATGATAAAACTGGAAGATATCGCGTGTAAAGCCATCAATCAGTGCCGAAGGTGTTTTATCGGGCATGTGGGGCACACCGTTTATCACAATCAAAGGAGCGTTATCACCAGTCAATGTGCGGATCCCTCGCAAGTTATAATAACTGCCTTCTCCCGGCATACCACTACTGCGTTTCACTTGTAAACCGGCAACTTGTCCTGTCAATGCGCGATCAATCTTCGTAGTTCCCGGCATAAAATCTTTCTTAGCGATATTAGTAGCAGCCGTATAGTCTTCCAACTGCATTTCCCCTTCCCGACGGAAGGGGAGAATCATAGTCTCATTATATTTATATTGATTTTCCGGAATCAAAGTAATCACAATATTCGAACGTTCTCTGATTAGCTGTTTCACGGAGAAATACCCCGGAGCCCATACAGAAATCTCGCCAGCTTTAGAAAGATCCTTCACTTCAAACTGGAATGCACCTTCTTTGTTTGTAGTTACATTCATCGTATCCAGTACTGTGACAATGGCGCCTTCAACCGGCTGATTTGTCGCTGACAAAATCTTACCTGTTAGTTTCTGGCCTCCTTGTCCCCATGTATTTGCCACCCCACATACGAGTAGCGCAGAAATACTAAGTATTCTTTTTATCTTTTTCATATCCTGTTTATCAAGGTTAATACAAATCTACTGTTGGACGGAAACACCAAGTGGTGGGTTCCATGTCACTTTTTGCACCTTTCGTAAATTCAATCGTTACTTCAAGTTCTTCCGTTTTGTCAAATATGACAACCCCAAGATCCGTAGATCCGTCACGGTCGTACCTGCTATCTTTGTAAAGTTCGCTATATCCACCGCCACTACGGTCATGATTGGAACCTTTCATGGTAGAGGATGGAATAGGGCCGCTTTCACATTTAGGAATCTTCTTGCCATTCAAATAAAAGGTTGCATTTACTTGCGAACGAGAGCCGTTGAATCCCATATAGAAATTGTATGGTCCGGCAGGTATTTTATAAGGCACAGCCGTAAAGCCTGTAGTAGAAGCCTTGTCTTCAACCAGTCGATAGCATTTGAACTTAAAAATACCTGGTCTGTCGGTATCCACAACCCACAACATCATAGATTTACAATAAACAGCCGGTAGCCACGGTTTGGGCTGATTGGCACCTACATATTGTTTTACACGATTCATTTGCACATTCTCGCCGATATCTTTCAGATAAGTACTGATGTAATTATATCCGGGATAATAGTACTTTTTATCTTCATCCGTCAATTGGTCAAACGTCTCAAAACGTTCCTTGATTCTCCAAATCAATATCTTGTTGGTCGGTATTTTCAATGAAGTTATCTTGTAAGCAACGCCGTTACTCAACTCTACCGGATTATCAAGATCTACTTTATTAACTGTTGTACGCCATTGTTGATCAAAAACAGAATAGAAGTCCTGCGTTGAAGCCGGATCACTCTCATTATAAATAAAGTCTTGTTTTACATACTTTTTACTAAAGAAAGCTGTCTGGAATATCCAGTTGTTCAAAATAGAGTCTTCACGTTCCATATTCCACGATTTCAACTTCTCTTTTGCTTCTTTCAACGCATTTTCTATCAAGTCATTAGATGGTACCAGCAATGTAGCGGTAATGTTCTCTGAATAAAGATCTAACTTCTTATCTGCAAAATACTGACTCTTTTCTGTGAATACAGAGTCATATACCGTATTTCCTGTTTTATCAATTCCTATAGGTGTACTTGCAGCTTTATCAAATACTCTTTGTGTACGGCTCAATACCATTTCCTTAAAAATAGAGTATTCTTCATCCGGCAAATCTTTCAGATATTCCATTAATGCCTTAGGAGTATTGATATAATCTTCCAAATCATAAATGTAGGCATTGTTAGTTTTAATCACCTTTTTCACCTTCGAACCATTGAAATAAATTCCCGGTTCCATGCCATCCACAGGCTCATCGTAGATTCTTACAGTCACATACTTACCGTTCCACATCAACAGACGCTGTCCATCTTCCAGATTACTGGGTGAAAGAAGAGCATCAGTAATGTGTGCTTCCGCCTTAAATATCTCTTCAGCGGTTGCTTGTCCTTCGCTACCTTCTGCTTTTGTAACAGGTTGGTTGGCATTAGCGGTAGATTCATTACCCACCACCATAATAGTATACATCAGGTTTTTCTCCTGCCAAGTTTTAATCACGCCTGTTTTATCAAACAGTTCATACATTTTACTATAATCCTGAGCAGTCTTTAAAAAGTCGGCTGCCGGCTCATCCACCGCTTGAATCTCCGTGTTGTCAATCACCGTTTCCCACTTGGAATAATGCGAATCCCAAGTATCCGTACAGGCGCAGAGTCCAATCGAAACCAAAGCTGATGCTATGATATATCTAATTTTCTTCATGGTTGTTATTCTATTACAGGTTCAAACAATATATAATCAAAATACATACGGAATTTATTATGCGAGCTGGCTGCAGGATCTACCACAACTACATTCAATGTGTGAGAAGCAGTCGTTGTAAATTCAAACGCAGTTTCCTCTCCGCTCAAATTGGATGTTAACGGTGTATTGAAACAATCTTGTACATCTCCCGTCTTTCCATCGTAAATACGTTTGTTATCACCACCTGCCAGTCGTTTAGAATCTAATCTAAAATTGGTCAAACCAGCTTGACTCCCTTCTCCTCTTTCACCGATAAACTTCATAGACGGATCGTATGCGTAATACAAAGTAATTCTATACTTTCCGGCTAAAATGGGAGGAATAGTCAAATCTAATGTACCGTTGTATCCTATATTGACCACCAAGGCATCATTGTTCATCAACTTAGTCCAGTTGCCCGAAGTGTTAGCACCTTTGGTGCAATATGACAAATAACTCCAGTCGCTTGCCAACGTACCGCTAGGTCCCATTTCTATTTTGTAGGATGAAACTTGTGGAACGATCTCTTGTCTGCCGATGAATTTCGTTAATGCAGTGTACGTATCATCATCGTCACGTGAAACCTGCTGATAAAGTTGTCCTTTTCCTTTAGCAGCAATGTATGAAGATACTTCGGGATAATCACAGAAATCAAAAATAACAGGTATTGGTTCAAAATCGGTTTTCACTGGCAGATATCCGTCAATTGGTTGGATATATCCGTTTTTCACAATCTCGTCAGCTTGTTCCTCTATGAATTTAACTCCATTATTTAATCCGTTTTCAGAAATCAAGATCAAGTCGTTTGTAGCTCTGGTATTCAACATCTTTCTATATTCCCATGTTTCTCTGTCAAAAGGTTTGGAGAATGTGCGAAGAGATTCAAGAGTATGTTCTCCATCCATTATATGGTAAGCTATAAACCTGTTCAACTCATTATTGGGAAGTTCATAATCGTCGGTCAATGCTCCAACCTTGGCAGCCAAAGCACTAAAGCTGGTGATACCTTCCTGTGCAAATACAGCATCGGATACGGCAAATACTGTGAAATATTTACGCAATTCTACTCTCATGCCTAACGGACCTTCGAGTACGGAATTCACAACACTCAGCGAATCGCTCCATGCTGTTTTCTCCAACGCTTCACAGAATATCTTATAATTACCCTTGTCTGAAAGACGTGCGTAGATAGTCTCTACTGCCGGACTCAACACATCATCAAGCACATATATACGCCCATTGGCTGTGCGTATAGCTAATTCGCTAACATGAGCTTCTTTGTTAATGTAAACAGATTTATCGCCACCTTCGTTACCGAAAGATACTTTCAATGCATCTCCCGAAAGTGTTCTGCCAGGCAGTTCACCGCTTTTCACAAAATCCTCCCGATCAATGGAGTCATTGATGACATGATATGTAACAAGAGTGCGGGCATATTCATATCCCAAATCTTCGATAGAAGTGACTCCCTTCTTTTCATAAAAGCGGAGAACTGCATCGTTAGTAGGTGCCAACACAGTGAAAGCATCCTCTGCACGATTTACAGCGTTGAACAAATCTCCATATTTCAACACTTTCACCCATTCGGAGAAATCGTCAGGACGGTTCTGGAGATAGGTTGCCGCAGGTTGTACATCATATACTTTAAATACCGTATCCTTGTACGGATCATCACAGGAATAACAAGTGATGCACAAAATCATTAAGCAAAATCTTACAATATTCTTCATAGTATATATTAATTTGCAGTTACATCATAATAAGGATTCTGTATTAAATTCGGGTTACTGTCGATCTCACCCTGACTAATAGGCAAATACCAAGCATCGGTATTCTTCAGTACCGAACGTATCCAACTGGCGCTAACCGTAGAATTGTTCTCAATGATCATATTGATAAACTGATCTTTATATTTAAAGTTCTGTGACCTGCCGAAGCGTAAAAGATCATACCAGCGTTTTCCTTCCGCAGCAAATTCAAGATCACGTTCCTGCAACAAGTATCCGAGCATATTTTCTTGTGATACAGCATTCGTCTGAACACTTAATGTAGTGACGTTGGCACGGGTACGTATTTTATTGATAAGTTCCAAAGCTTGTGCGAAATTTGCTTCGCCGCCTTTCCAGATCAATGCCTCAGCTTTCATCAGCAATACATCTGCCATGCGATAGAGAATCCAGTTGGCATCTTTATAAGAACGAGTCGTAGACAATCCATCCTTTCCGCCGATTCTGAACTTAAAGGGAAGATAGCCTTCTGTATTGAGTTACCAATAACGGTTCCCGAAGAAAGAACAAACGTATTGCCATAGCCACGAACAGTGTTGGAAGTCACCCATTGATCAGTTTGTTCGTCAAACAAACGCTTACACATTGCGTTCTGAGAATTGAAGACTGGCAACTGTCGATTGTGTCCAAGGATAAACGTTAGATGGCGAAGGATATGTACTCGCTGTAGCATCATCGTCAGGAGATTGATTGCGTGACTGATCAAAGTTTAGTTCAAATATAGAACCGTTGCTGTTGCCGGGAAGAAGATATTGTACCATTGTTCGGGTCTTCCACAAATGCCGGACGGAAAGCGGAAGTTGAATTAATCAGCATATCTGCATATCTTACACAACCATCGTAATCTTCGCTCCACAAACACACGTCTGCCATCAATGCATACAGTGCCCATACAGTGATGCGTCCTTTACTCATGCCGGTCCAGTCTTCATCATCATACATTTCTTTAGCTGCTCCTGTGGAAAGTGCATTCTCGATATCCAGCTTGATTTGTGCGATAATCGTCTCTTCCGAAGATTTGGGTATATCGACAGCATACTCGTCTGTCATATAGGGTTCCAGAATCAACGGCACTTCTTTAAAGTTACGTACCAGCGTAAAGTATGTCCAAGCGCGCATAAAATATGCTTCCGCCATATTTGAATTCATTACTGCCTCATGATATGTTTCATCCTGCCTCTTTACTTCCGGTGCATATTTAATTATGGAGTTCGCCACATTCAATATAGAATAGAAACCTCCCCATTTGCATTCGCCGGATGAAGAATTCAACTGAAAATTCTGTAATTCCTGTTTCGATTTACCTGAATAAGCATAAATGGATGCCCCGCGAAGTTCGCCCCAATAAATTAATGTAGGAACCGTCAGACGCATGTTTTGATATCCTTGTGCTAGTACCTCTTCCACCTGCTCTTTTGTTTTCCAGTATTCCGGAGATACCTGTTCGTTCTTAGGCAGTACGTCTAGCCAATCATTACAACTGGAAGTCAGCAAAGTTGCTCCGGCCATTGCTATGTATATTAATAATTTCTTCATTTTGTTATCGTATTAGAAACTTAAGTTAAAACCAAAAGTATATCGTCTGGACACAGGTGTCGTTGCACCGTCCGTAGCCAGGTCTGTCGGTCTCGACGGTAGGTTTACTTCCGGATCCTGACCGGTGTAAGAAGACCAAGTAAACAGGTTGTATCCTGTAACGAAACATGTCAGTGAAGTGATACCCAATTTATTGCAAATGCTTTTCGGAAATGCATAATTCAGTGTCAACTGTTTCAAACGAAGGAAGGAAGTATCTTCCACAAAACGATCAGAACCTAAATAGTTGAATCCTTCGCCATACAATGCACGCGGTATATCTGTAATATCACCTTCGTTCTTCCATCTTCTCAACACAGCCGTACTCTGATTGGCGTTACCGTGCATGGACTCATTATTCATACGAGCCGTATTCACGACTGACTGTCCGAAACGTCCGTGGAAGAAAGTATTGATAGAAAATTGTTTATACTTGACAGTCAATCCCGCACCACCAGTCAATGTCGGATTGGCATTACCCAAATAGACAATATCATATTGATTGATAACACCGTCATGATTGATATCTTCGTACATCGCATCTCCCGGCTGACAGGTAGCTGTCAGGTTTTTCATTACGATTGGTCTACCTTTTGCATCATTCATTACATTTCCTTCAGCATCACGTGCATATGTTGCATCGGTGTTTTGATATACTCCCTTGTAACGGTATCCATAGAACGAACCGATAGGGCGTCCAACTTCCGCACGGGCAGCATATGCCCCATTCTTTGGTGAATAATTCTCCTGTACCATATTGGCAGGTAGCTCAGTAATCTTATTTTCGTTGCGGCTAAAGTTCACATAACCGTTGATACGCCAGTCTTTATTCTCAAAGATTACGACATCTGTACGGAACTCCCAACCTTTGTTCTCCATTTTACCTGAATTAAAATAACTAATCGATCCGAAACTAGTGGTTGAAGGTAGTTTGTAGTTCTTTTGCAGCAAATCTTTCACCGTCTTATAATAATAATCGAATGTAAATCTTAAACGACCTTTTAATACGGAAGCATCCAGACCATAATTATATTCGGTAGAGGTTTCCCATTTCAAATTATCCAACTGCATACGAGCCTGCTTTGTAGCCGACATGTTCATATAGTCTGTTCCTTTCACGTAGGCGCCCAGATAAACAGAAGCACCGCTGGGAGCACGTCCACTCTGCCCGATACTGAAACGGAATTTCGCTTCGTCCAGCCATTTATCTCTTGCTTTTTCCAGTAAAGGCTCGTTCTGGAAGTTCCATGCAAGACCTACAGCAGGGAAATAACCCATTCTTTCATTACGTCCCATAGCAGAGTTACCTTCAGCATTAAGAGATCCGTGTACCACATAACGATTCAGCAATGTATAGTTCAATACCCCTACAAAAGATACATTACGTGTTTCCGATTCGCTTGAATTCATGTCACTAATAGTAGTTCCGACTACCGGATCGGAGAGATCGGAAGAAGCATTACCGTATACTTCGCTATTATAGCCTGAATTGATATACTGACCGGTACGAACCAATACATTCGCAATAATATTATGTTTGTCATTCCAGTTCTTGATATACATCAACTTATTCTCTGTCTGCAAAGCCAATTGATCGGAATAAGCGTCCGCACTCTGATTGGCATATTTGTTGACTTGTTCCACTCCTGTTACAACTTGTGGCAGAAAGCGACGTGTTTTAATTGCACGCATATTGATAGAAGCCCAACCTTTATAATAAAATCCCGGTAAAATCTCATAATCGGCACGGAATGTTATCTTACCTTCACGCTGCACAGTTCTGTTGATAGCTTCATGTGCCATAGCAACAGGATTATAATTACTTTTTCCATTAAACGAACCTTCAAAATTAGGATCGTGGTAAGTAAAGTATTCATCAGTCAATGCACCTGTCAAGTCATTTACAGTAAATGGCGATTTGTTCGGCATTTTACTCAATGCTTCCGAGCGAATAGTGTTTGTCCAGTTCGCATCCGTATTGGTCTGCGAATAAGAAAAGTCTGCGCCGAATTTCAACTTATTAGAGAACTGATAGTTAATGACCATAGAAGTATTTAAACGGTTCATAGACGTACCGATAGTAGTACCGATATCACTCATATATCCTAACGAGAAACGATAAGTTGCTTTTTCACCACCACCATTCATTGAAAAACTGTTATCAGAAACCAATGCTTTTTGGCGTACATAATCCAACCAATTAGTATTTTGATTATACTCATCATAATATCTCCAGTCCGGATTGTCACCGATTGCAGGAGCATCAGACAACATATTGAGGTATTTATTTCCCGGATTATTCAGACCGATGTATTTGGCAGAATTCCAGATAGATTCCTGCATAAGAGAAGTATATTCCTTACCATTCAACATCGGGATAGTACTCGGATCTTCCTTCATTGTCCATTTGGAGGAGAATGAGAAACGAGTTTTACCAACCGTACCTTGTTTTGTCTTAATAACCAATACGCCATTGGCACCCTGAGTACCCCAAATAGCAGTAGCTGATGCATCTTTTAATACTTCAACTGAAGCAATATCATTAGGTGAGATATTTAAAAGAGCACCCAAATCTTCTTCCGTAGCTGTGCTGAAATTGAAATCATCACTGATTTCAGTCGGATAAGGCACACCATCAATAACAATCAACGGATCGGAAGATGCATTTAACGTACTTGTACCACGGATTCTGATAGCACTACGGCTACCGGGGTCTCCACCCAATACAATATCCACACCACCCAATTGTCCTTGCAGCGCTTCCTCTATAGATACAACAGGTGCAGCGGCAATCAACTTTTCCATATCAACTTTCTGAGTAGCCGAAACCATTTCTTTATCCGAAATACCCAAATCATTTCTATTTAACCGACGGGCCGAAACTACTACTTCATCCACCGCCATTGATTCTGACTCCAAAGTCACATTGAGCAGAGTTTGCCCTGTATACTTTATACGCTTTGTTTTCATTCCGATATAGGAATAAACAATTGTCAGATCTTTCTCTCCCTCTGGGACTTTCACATTATATTGCCCGTTCAGGTTTGTGATACCACCACCCAACGAACGGTTCTGGTTGTTTACTAGATTGACATTTACACCAACCAGTGGTTCAGCAGTTTTTCCAAACAATTCGGTAACCGTACCGGATATAACCTTCTGTACCTGCCCTGCCATTTCTATAGAACAGGACAGAAAAATGGCTACCAATGTATAAAAGACTTTATTTGTCTGATTCATGATTAATTAGATATTCAGTTAATTAAAAACAGCGTCTATCAGGTGGAAAGCACCGTCCATAAAAGCAAATGGGAAATTCTCGTATGATACTATCTTACATGCATTTCCGTACTGACCGGTGGTCTGGTTCTGCAACTGCAAGGTGATGAAAGCGCCGTTATCAGTATACTTCACAGGAATATTATTGCTGTTACGATATTCTCCCGATAGCCAGTCAGGTGATCCGAGATACGGACAGCCTGATGCAACCGGAGCATTGGTAGGCGTAAAGAAATAATTGAGCAGATATTCTCGTAATAAGTATTGATTTGTAATCTCTCCTTGAAGAGTTGGTGATGGCAGACTTAAATCTATCGTACCTTTCACTCCCGGAATACGATCATTATCCAAAGCCTCTTTTAGTGCTTCATTTGTCGGAATGAACCCGATAAGACGTCCTGCCAATCTGTAATCCCAAGCAAGTACACCGTCTATAGTAGCAAACAGTTCGGCTTGTCTCATTAAATAGGCGAATACAAAATTCGGATATTTCGTTTCTCCAATAGAGGTCAACATTGTCCTCAGGCTTGTATATTCCAATCCATCCAATTTCCCGAATACACCGAAGTCACTTTCATATTCATATACTTTACCGTTTGCCCAAGATCCTCCGGCATCATTGGTCACCTCTTTTACTTCGGTGAAAAGTGTAGGAATAACAGTTTGCGGATCTTGACCTAATACACTGTTAAACACATAGTTCGTTGTCATTTTCCCATCTTTCACAAACCAATATGTTCCACCATCCTGAGTAGCATAAACAGCCCAAGGCGTATTAAAGTTAACATCTCCTACTACAGTTCCACCACTGACGATTCTTTTCAGGTCCGAAGTTGAAACAGCCACATCACCATCTTCTCCGGATGTTGCCAGTGTATTACCGACTCCATCAGACATCAGACGCATGTCACTGATTTCATATCCGCTATTTTTAGTGATCAACATCGTATAGTTTGTAGCAGTGGTAGTGTACGCAGCCATCTGATTACTCTGAAAGATAGCATACAACGAAAGCAGGTAATCTCTTTTAAGGAAAGACGGTCCCATCACGGTACTGAATATTTCAGGCATCGGGAAATTGCTTAATCCATAAAAACTACCGTTCACACAGATACTCTTATCTTTCACATCGCTCAACTGGAAATCATAATGCGAACCCAAAGAGTTGGTAATTCCGCTAATTTCGTCAGGGAAAACGATAGAACCTCCATATACTGATTGATAAAGCAATATCTTAGTAATCAACGGGTCCAAATCAGTTAAAGAAGAATATCCTCCAGCTTTCCAATATCTATTGAAGAAAGTGTTGAGTGCCTGGTTGGACGGTGCAAAGATACTATAGGAGATAGAAGCTAATTCCGGATAAAGACGGAAGTTAGGTGTCGGCCATTCCAACGCGATATTCGGAAGCCCGTTTGGTGAATGTGCATGCAGAAAAAGACTATCTACTCCTACTGCTTTTCCATAATCGGCAGACAAGTCCTTATCATAGGCATAAGTACTGTACTGGCTATAAAAGTCGAGGAAATCGGAATAATCTGATTTTTTCTTTAAAACATCATAAATAGTTTCCAATGGTTCCAACACCCTGTCTACATTATATATATAGCCGTTATTGGTTATGATTTGGTATTCTTTAACACTTGCATTCGACACATTGAACCCGTTATCTCCCGTCCACGTAGAGTTAGGATAGAAAAATTCATAATTCTTCTTGGCATCTATACCTTTAGAGGCAAAGATGTGGTGAGAGAATACAGGCAAGAACCGCTCTAAATGATAGACGGTTACAGTATTGTTTGTTGATGGATCCACTTCCTTTGTAATAGGACTGGTGCTGTGTGTACGAAACTTGTAATACATTCCCGGTTGTAAAACTCCCAATTCATCATCGTCATCATCGTCTTTGCTTGTTGCACTGTCTTCCGGGCGGAAGTTTTCAAGATCACTCTTGCTATAAGAGTAGTAGATTAAATGATAACCAATCAGTTTCTTCAAATCATCTGTCGGTATATCCTTCACTGAAACATAACCGTGTTCTTCCAGATAAGCAGCAAACGCATCATTGTCCGGAGCCATGACAGTTGCGACACTCTTACCATCAAGAATAGGCTTAAAGCCTGATAACTCTGCCGCTTCTAGAAACATGGAGAACTTACCTCCATATTCATTAGAAAGAACTTCCCAAGCTGTACCTTTCAGCCATTCGGGTTTTTCATAATGCTCATCCATCTTGTCCTCACAAGAGAGAAAAAAAGGTGAGAGGAGCAATAATAGCAGCCAATGCCGCTTACGATTCATCACATTTCTCATAATATTAAAATCTGTTAAGTAACAATATAAATCTATTTTATCTATTTTTTAATTAAACAAAAGTTAGATTCTGTTTTTCTTCGGGCACTTTATCATAATACCTGTGAAAAACTGTTGCAAACTTAACGACTTATATAAGAAATAGCAATGAAGAATCGTACATAAACATGGAAAATACCGCCTTTTGAACGAAAATACATGCTCTGAACGCGTTTTTTAAATAAGAAAGAGTGTAGATAATACAATTTATTCCGGTTTTTCTTGAAACAAGAATAACCATATATAAAAGCAATATGGCAAACTTTTCAAATATAATTGTGTCGACAAAGAAGTTGACAAATTAAAAATATATGCGATAAACACAAATTCATGTTTGCGAAGTACAATCAAGAACTATAAAGATTATTTTGCCATTCTTATTGTCACTTGTCACTTTTACAACTTAAACAATTGATTATCAAAGTAATAAGAGTGACAATAGACAGTGACAATAGAGTGACAATAGAAATAATAAAGCTTTCTATTGTCACTTTTACTTTTTCCTCTTTTATATCTTAACCACCAGATACACAATCCCTTTATTCGTATGTTTGCAAGGAATCCCCTCTTTCTGAAGCAGCCGTCCAAAGTGATGCGCCTTGCCGGAAGACAGCGTAATGGTCGTTCTTTTTGCAGATAATCCAATATTTCTACCGGAGATAAGTATTCTCCTTCCTTATCATCCCTGCAACCTTGAAATAACGATAGAATAACTGAATAGCCGGCGGAGTCTGTTCAAACTCCCGATTCCCCTGTGCCAGGATAGCCTCATCCTTATCGTCAAACCAATACCGCTCGCCATGACAAATCTCGTACATAGCCTGTGCATACAACTGCTCATAGTCAATCGGGCGTGCCGTATCAATCGTACCCGTCACCTCAACGCACATAAAACGACGGCTACCGGACGGATCAGTCAGCAAATCCTTCTGATTGCTGGTCGCGATAAACGAAGCATAACGCCGCAACTCCTGCACCGAATTACTGTACGATTTACGAAGATTGACTACCGGCTTTTGCAGAATATGCTTCAAAAAGCCCTGCTGCGTCAAAGTAATCTGATCGAACTCGTCAATATTGATCAGCGCAAAGCGATTCAGATACATTTCCGCATCCCGCTTCCGGCTGAAATCAATACTATCCGTATAATATCCGCGAAGTCCCGGCGGTATCAGATCCCGGCAAAAGGTAGACTTGCGTGTCCCCTGCGCACCTACCAGCAAAGGGGAAGTACTGTTCGCATGCTGCCGATCATACCCACGCCAATGAGCTACCATGTTGAGGAACCAGCGATGGAAAAGCATCGTCCAATGCGGATTAGCACATGGCACACGGTCTGCCAGTTCCGTAATGCGGTCTTTTTTGTCCCAATTAGGAAGATGAAAAATAAATTCTTCCAATGGATTATAAACAGATACACGGTTTGAATGCAGATAACGGTCCACATCCCGGTCCCACACCGCAATACCCTCACTTTGCGCATCCAGCAGAATACTATTCTGCGCCCGTTTATCCAACGGACGGAAACGAAAATAGAATGAGCATCGTTCCCGGTATTCCACTTCACCTATCTGTGTATTATAGCGGAATTCATAACGCCGGTTCATGAACTCCTCTGTCTGCATATTGAGATATTGCTCTTTTGTCAGCCCGTTTTTCTTGCCGAAGCCTTTGCATTCCTGATACACATTGCCTATCATCTCGCGAACCAGCACAGACTGCTTCGAATGATAATATCGGTGAATAGTCCTCCTCACCACTTCCTCTTCCGGAATGCCGGAAAAGAAACAATTTTCCGCCAACCGGACTACCAGGGGCTGCAGATCATCATTCCGCCTCCACCCCTCTTCCATCGACTGAAAAGTCTTTCGCAAGGCAGCCTCATACATCAATGCCAACGCATCTTCCGTATCATATCCCGGAACGGCACGATTCAACGGAGACTTTTCCGGGGGCAGCTTCTCCTGATAATTCATTTCTTTCGGCATCCCGAAGGGCTGAGAAAGATAAAACGGCACGGAATTTTCCCGATAGAAAGGTTCGGGATCGTGACTCAGCCGTGAATATTGCTCCAAAACCGGCTCTTTCAACTGAATATCAAAGGGGATTTGCGGCTGATAACATTTCACCGCCAAACGATACGCATGTGCCTGAAAAATTTCAGCTTCTTCCTGCGTCTGCGGTAACGTACCGTCCGGACGGGTAAAAAGAGTCCATATCTTCACGGAATTTCCACTTGATCCCATATATGCAAACATAGTCTGCGGCAATTCAGCCGCTTTCTTCTTAACCATCTCCACTTCTACTTTTCCCGCCAACGGACCTACGGTCAGTTCCACGATGCCATTATATACTTTCATCCGCTTCACGCCATTTATACGTCCGAAAACGGCAGCAGGTATTACTTTGGGAAGTTTCCCGGCAAAACTGCAAGATTCTCCGGGTAAAACAAAATGCAGGGCTTGGCGCAATCCGGTCACCGGACGGGTCTTAATCTCTGTTTTTATCTTCTCTATCAACAAGTTAAAATCTAATACACTTAATGCTTCGACTCCATCTTTCTCCCTGATTTGTGTTATCTTCATTACTTTTCTTAAATATTTATTATATCCCTCAAAGGTAGGCATAAAACAGACAGCAAACAACCTTTCTATTCATTATTATTACAGATTATTTATCCGCCTTTCCATTCTTTCGGAAGCTCCTTGAATTAATAGTAAATAAAACGTTCATTAAGTTGTTTAGAAGCTTAGATTAATGTATCTTTGTAGTGATAAGAAATCGTTTTACGTACATGGTCCCATCGGTCCACGTATGTGAACTATTGGGTTCACGTACATAGTCCGAACGGTTCACGTACGTGGAACGAAAACGTGAAACAGACAAAATATATTAGTCGAGCCTTGTCTACATGTTAAGGTTACTAGTGTTTGTACTAACACACGCGGTATCAATTGAGTAACAATCCTATTAACCAACAAAAAAACAAGTGACGCTATGGCAGCAGATTATGACTTTCGGCGAAAACCGAATGAAAAGGGAGACGGAGAAGTACAGCCTCTGTATCCCCGAATTGTATCCAAAGGAACCATTGACAGCAAACGGTTATTTCGTGAAATAGCCGAAGCCTCTTCTTTCACCGAAGGAGATTTGGCAGGTATCATGGTAGCTTTTCAAGAGAAGGTATCCTATTATTTAAACTCATGGTTTCGCCGACGCAGTTCGGGGACGGTGACCCGTGCCAAATTCGGATTTCAAGAATCATCGAACTTGCCGGAAGAGACACGCCGTTCCCGACTGGAAGCCTTTTTAGCAAAGAATCACTTCATCACTCGAAGAGAATACTCTCAGATTACGGGTTTATTGAAGGGAAAAGCACTACGGGAATTGAATCTTCTGGTAGAAAACGGAGTTCTTAACACTCGCGGATATGGGAACCGGGTGGTGTATTTAAAGCCTAATAATCAGTAGATTAAATCAGTAAAAGATACAATAAGGGTGATAATAGAAAAGAGATTACTATTCTATTATCACCCTATTATCACCATCTATTGTCACCCGTTTTTCATTGATAATGAACCGGTTAGTTCTACAAAGTGACAAGTGACATTAAAAAGTATCATTAAACTCCAGTGTGTGACGCTCAATAACTTCTACCGAATCGAGCCCAAGCATATAGTCACCTTTGGCCGCCTCAATCATAGCTTTTTGTTCTTTCTGAAAGTAGACAGGGGCATCTTTACGTAAAGGTAAAATCTTTAGTTCCACCTTTTTGCCGACGAGATCTGCCATACGGACCCACATCTCCTTTCCATTCCAGAAGTTATCTGCTACAAGCCTGCCGTCAGCATACACACGGGCCACATCACCCCGATAATTTATACGGAGAAAAAGATTATCATAATTATTCATCCCAGATGTATCATAATTAATAGTGTATACCGCAGCTTTTGCAAAGTCCTCTTCTACAGGTTGCGCAGCCACTGCCTGACGGCCCATGGGGACAACACGGGGAGCATCCGCCTTTTCACCTCCGTGACTGTGGCGGCAATGACAGGAGACTTTGTCCATACCTCCTCCACGATGCATGAATCACTCTTATACAGAATACCGCCATTCTTGGCATAAAGCAGCTTACCGTCAATTTTATAGGCAGTCTTTGCCTTTTCGTATGAGAGCACACAGACATTGAGCTTGCCCGCCTTCTGCTGCTTGTTAAGTTTACAAGTATAGACCTTGCCGTCAACGGAGATTTGAGGCTTTTACCCTTGATTTCAATGAAATAGATAAGGTCATCCACTTTGCAGAACGGTTCTACAGCAGTCCAGTCAATGGTTGCACCCTCAGTCCGATAGTCTTTAAAAGTGACATGGGACGTCCCGCTCTCATTCTTGATACGCACATAGTCATTATAGAATTCGAAAGCACCCCGGCGGGCATAATGCCTGCTTAATGAGTCAACATTCATCTGCAAGAGTTCACTGCCCCAGTCTGTCAACATCTGATGGATAAAACGTCCTTCATGAAGGGAGTCTCGAATACTTGTCCCACTTCGCCAAGAGGAGCCTGAAAATCATAGGTCATATAGAGGCAGGTCATTATGATTAGTACCCGGAGGCTTGCGTTTCTCCCATAGTGTGGAGAGGATTGTATGGATTGTGCCACCGTGATACATATAGTATCCCGGAAGATTGGACCACTACCCAGCTTGCATATAACCAGCGGTTTAAGCTCCTTCCATTGATATTTATCCGACGATGATACGCCGGCATCATACCACCGCCCAACTCACAAGTAAAATAGGGATATGACAATTTTGAACTGAGAGAGGGAATCTTCCGACAATTCCTCTTTAGAGAATGTCTCTGTGGCAATAGCACTACTCATGCGTTTGTCTCTCATAATGAAAGCATCGGCATAACTGCCCGGCATATCCTCCAGTTTCCGGTCCCAGAATCCGTCGGCATAGTCACCATAAAGCGGCAACAGTTGCCCGAAAACCTCTTTTCCCCGAAGTGCAGGCCAACCGGTACGTGTATAGAACGGGACATCAAATCCCGCCTTCACTGCAATATTTTTCAATGCCTCCAGATAATCCCAAGGACCGCGACTTTCGTTCTCGATCTGCACGCCGACCACAGGACCGCCATCTTTCCACAAAAGTCCGTTAACCTGAGCAAAAATAGTATTATAAAGCTCCGTACAATCTTCAAGGAATCCGGAAGTACGGGCACGTATCTTATACTTAGGATTCTGCCCGGCTTTCTCATGTACCCATGAAGGAATTCCGCCTTGATACACTTCCCCATGACAGAAAGGACCAAGACGCAACACCAGCATCACATTTTCTTCTGCACAGATCCGGACGAAGCGGCGCAGATTATGATTGCCGCTCCAGTTCCATTTTCCCTCTTCCGGTTCATGGTGAATCCAGAAGATATATGTAGAAATGATATTGATACCACCGGCCTTCATTTTACGGATTTCACGGCGCCATTCCGACTCCGGTACGCGGGAATAATGAATCTCTCCCATGACGGGAATGATATGCTTGCCGTCAAGGATAAGCCCCTTGCTATCCACCAGAAGAGTTTTGCCTTCGGGTGTTGCAGATGTCCCAAACCGGAAAGTACCTTGTGCTGAAACCATTGACAACGACAGTACAAACATCAATAAAAATGTGATCTTCTTTTTCATGGTAATCGTTCAATTGTTAGTCTTTCAATTATTCAACTACCTTCCGATTCAAACGGAAAGTAGAGAGAACTTTCTTGCCGGCATAAATAGTCACAAGGAAGTTATAGTCCTCACCTTTTTCAAAATCAGCCTTTGTCGCAAAGCGGATGTCAGCTTTTTCATAGGGTTTCAAGGCAGGTACGGCAGCAGAAGCTACTTTTATCATTTTGCCTTCTTTCTTATACTCTATCTTGACCGAAGCCTTTTGTGAGCTAACTTGTCCGAAGTTCTGTACTTCAATATTTCCGTTCCAGCCTTTTTGCGATTCAGAGAATACAGGAGCACGCGCAGAAAGAATCGGTTCCACATAATCAACATATGGTAAACGCGCATATCCGTAAAGCATCTTTCCGTTTTTATATCTGCCTATCAATTTAGGAGCAAATTCTTTCTCTGTAATCCCATTTCCTTTTCCGTCGAAAGTAATGATCAGGTCATTTCCGTCATTCTCTGTTTTCAATACCTTACTTCCTCTGCCATAATTCACTTCTTCGGAAGCGCCAAAACGCAAAGAGCTGATATCCATATCGGTTTGTGGATGAAAACCTTCTTCAGCCTGTACTTTCAGCCGGATAGTCTTAGTACCGGCAGTAATGGGCTTATCATTCAACACTGTCAGCAATAGTCCCGGATTCAATGGAATACTGATATTCTTTGAACTGTGATTATCAAATGGCTTATCTTCATGTTTCAAAGTATCAATAACCGCAAAATTAGCCTGAATAGCACGACCGTACTTATCTTGATACATTTTCAGACGTTCATACTTGAACCAGCCTTCAGAATGTCCGTCCTCGTGTACGGCAACTCCCGGCATGTAGGCCTCTCCCGGATCAGTTACCCAATTGACTCCGTCCTTTGAACGAAGATAAAAGGCAATACGGCCCAACCAGTCATTGACAATCAGATGATACTGGATATGATCGCGCCAAATGACAGGGTCTTCAAACCGTCCTTTCACATCCGGATAAACACGACGGTCTGTCAACTGGTTATATTCCGACAAGCCATCCTGACTGATCCAGATTCCACCGCCACGACAGACCATTACATATGAACTGTCTTCCCGTTGGGCAAACGAAAGATTGGACAATCCTTCTATGATTCTACGATCGCGCGCATTGAAGTCGAATTTTCCATATTCCCATTTTCCGTTGATATCATCCGCAACATAACGGCCGTCTATGACATACAAAACATATCGGCCGTCTTTTGCCTGAAACATCTCCGGATTATGTCCTTTTCCGATGATATTGACCGGTTTGAACGGACCGGTCAGATTATCACTCACGGTATTGAACACCCATGAATTTCTCCACTCCATGTGTCCTTTAGGAGAAGCTTCCAGCCATCCGCAAACCATCAGATGATATTTACCGTCTTCTCCTTTCCGGATATTTCCACCCCAATAGGACCAGACACGGTCTTCAATACCATTATCAACATAACGCGGTCGCACATCGGAGGTTCCCCATGTGTCGGATGACAGTTGATTGCCTTTCATCGGCAGGAAACGATCCATAAACCGGGCACCTTTCACCAGTTGACTCCACTCCTTGGGACGTTCGCGTTCTGTTACTTGAGAGAAAGTGGCTTTACTCACAAGTAGCAACATTGCCATTAATACTAATTTAAGATTTTTTCCGTACATGTTTTTCTTCTGTTAGTTAGTTTGATAGTTCGTTAGATTTATACTATAGTATTACGACAAAAGTAAGGTAATCCTTTCTTAGTGAAGGATAACAAACAGGGAAAAAGGCACGTAATGCTTTACGTAAATAATACAAACATATCATATCTGACAAAAAATGCTTGATACACTTTTCAATAAATGCCAATAAAGTTTTAATGGCTTTATGAAAATGTAGCCTATTTAGTACAATACCTTTTTATCTGATCGCAAATCTGTTCCATCCCCTTGATTGAAGGATGGCCACTTTGTTTATCTATATTGTATAATTCAATGCAATCTATATTATAGTATTTACAAATGGTTCTGACTGACTCATTAAATTCTTCTTTCAAATCGGAATTCAATAGAAAATAGATTTCGACATTGGGATAACGATCAATCATATGGTCGAGCATATAAGCCATAGCAGGGCGAAACTGATACAAGTCCTCCTTTGTCCATCCTTCATATTTATATTCACCAAGCGGGGCACCTGCCCAACAGTCATTCGTTGCACCAAAAAAAAATGATATCCGGACATCCCAGTTCATCCATACGAGTTATAAAGGAACGGTCGGAATAATCTGCTTTACGATATCCTGTATTACAAATAGTAGCTCCCGAAAAGGAATTATTAACACAAAGCCGATAATCATTTTCTCTGATCAATTGATGCCACCAAGTTTGACGTACAGAGACAACATCAGTCTTATGTCTTGGAAGGGTATAATACCATATACTATTTGTATCAGGTTGCAGATAACCTTCAAATGTGGAATAGGAATCACCCAAAATAGAAATGGCTTTTTACTTTGGGCAAAGTTGAAACTACTGCACAGGATGATTATGAGCAAAATACACAGAACTTTTCATCTTTCGCTTATTACTTTTATTATTTTATCAATCAAAATGGAACTGTCGGTACCCTCCAAGTTCACTAAATTAAGAGATGATAAATAACTACTTTGTCTTTATCATTTATATATGCTACGGTAAGGTGAAATCCTACTTCAAATACCAGACACAAGTGTCTTCAATCACACCGGCTTTGGATTTTCCTTCCACACGAATCCGATTCTCCCCTTTACTTAAAGTCACATTCTGCCACATTACACGATTGAGAGAGTCACTCTTCTGTTTACCTATTTTCTTTCCATTTACATACAGCGTATTTTCACGAAGATTACTATAAACCTTCACCTGTACACTCCTTCCGGACGTTTGGTGAACCGACGGCTTGTTATATAAATCATTGGTTCCGTGCTCCAATTCGCTTTATAAAATAGAATGCATCCTTTTTATTTTCCGGTCATAAGTGACAAGTCCTTTATCATTTATACCGGCTTACTCCCCATTACGAATGGCAGACTGAAAATCGGCAAATACCAGATATATTTTGCCCACATATACGGGCGTTGCGCAAATGCGCTCCAGTTACCTTCATGAATATAAGTCTGCCCTTCCTCCGGATGAAATTGCCCACTTGGCTTTACATCATTTCCTTCATCGAAAAGTGATGCTCCACATTAGCCCACCGCCATATTCCGATATAGCCACAGGCTTTCCATTGAAGCTGCTTTCGCTTTATCAAAGAAATTGCCAGCTGTTTCGGGAGCATTGCGGCTGCCATACCATCCGATATACTTATTCCATGCCATAAGGTCGGAACAGTTCTGATAAAATTTAGGATCATCACAACTGGCTAAGGTAGTCAGTCGGGACGGATCGATTTCTTTATAAAGCTCATGCAATTCACGGGCAAACGGTTCGGCATTATCATAATTGGTTCTTATCTCATTAAAGATACCCCAGAAACATATGGAAGGATGATTGTACTTCTGATAAACCAACTCTTTCAACACTTGCCGGGCATGTTCTTTAAGTCCGTCGGTGTTGATAAATCCACAAAATCATATCCACCGGGACCTACCATCGGTATTTCGGTCCACAATACGATTCCATTCTCATCCGAAAGATGATAGATAGATTCCGAATGAGGATAATGAACTAACCGTAACGATGTCGCACCGGATTCCTTGACTAATTCCATATCCCGCTCATGATCTTCTGCGGACAATGCACTACCTTTGCCTTCTACCTCTTCGTGCAGGCAAAACCGTATAAATCAAGGTATTTACCATTCAAAAGAAGCCTTTATCAGCATCTACTGAAAAATAGCGCAAACCGGTTCGCTGTTCTACCCGGTCTATCACTTTACCATTATCCAGTAATTCGACTATCACCTTATATAAATGGGGATTCTGTTTGGCATTCCATAATACAGGATGCTCAATCACAAACGGCTGCTTTACGTTTTCAATGGTTACATTCTGCTCTATATTCTGTGAAATAATATTTCCCTTGGCATCTTCAATCGTAGTCCGGACTTTTAATCCTTGCTTCTTTCCTCTAAGAAAGCATTGTCTCCACCGTTATTTGAGCTTGCTTTTCCGACACTTTATCCTGATGTATAAAGACACCGGGGAAGCATAAAACAAAGGTGAAATACAGTCCTGCTCCGTCACCAGCAAATGACAAGGGCGATGAATACCACCGTATATATTGAAATCACCACTGATAGGCAGAATTTCCGGATTGTATGCGTTAGTCACCCATACTTCCAGTTTATTAGTACCCTGTTTTGCATAATCTGTCACTTCCATACAAAATGCCGTATATCCTCCTTTATGCGATCCTACGGATTTATTATTCACCAAAACAGTGGCCGATGAATTCACTCCTTCGAAATAAAGGAAAAGCCGTTTGTCCTTCATATCCGGGGTTATTTCAAGATCACGTCTATATACCATCATTTCCCTGTTGTAGGAGCGGGTACCCGGTATATAATTGGCATTCCATGTATGAGGGACAGTTACTTGCTTCATAGAAGATTTTAATCCCGTATCACTGACAGGCCTATATCCCATCCCTTATCCAGCAAGATAAAAGTACGCGGATTATCATCAGCTTTAGCAACCAAAGACACTAAGACGCCTCCCAGCAAGAACAAAAAAAAGATAGTGCGTTGTAACATAGATATTAAATGTTGTAACATAGATATTTAATTTAAAATGAATATAATCCTTTTTCTCAATGCTCTTTCACCAAACAACGAATCAACCGAGGTTCTTCCGTCAAGTCACCTTGCGTTTTTATTTTGACTTTTCCGCCCGGCAGCAGGAAATGTACTTGCTCAAAGAGAACATCGCGTCCATCGCTAATAAAGATGGAAGGGTCTTTACTCTGAATGGTTATGTTCTTCAACGTAAAACCTTTCACATCTGTCATCCGTATCAGTTTATTGGTCTTCCCCACTAAATTTTCTATCAGATTATTATCCGCCGGGGTCTCCGGAATACCGTTCAAGTCTATAAAATAGGAAGCTGATTCAACAATGATATCACGAATGGTAATATTCTTGAAAGACGGACTCAAAGGTGTTATGGGACGAGCCGGCAAACGCTTTGCCAAATCGCCGACATGCTTTTCTTCACCTAACATATCCCACCAGAAAGCAGCACCGGTAAGATTCATCCGAATACGTTCGAAAGTCAGATTCTCGCCCCCGCCACCACGACTACGACGGGTTTTAAAACGCAATCCACTTTTAGTGCCTGTAAATACACAATCATGTACATAGAGATTGCGAATCATCGCAGCTGTCTCACTTCCACAAACAATGCCTCCCCATCCTCTTTTGGCAAGACAATAACGTATTACTATATTCTCAGAGGGTTTATTGACACGGATTCCATCTTCTCCGCGTCCGGACTTCATCGTAAAACAGTCGTCTCCACAATCCAGCGAACAATACTCTATCAGTACATTTCGTGTAGACTCGATATCAATGCCATCTGTACGCCCATGTCCGTGAGAGTCTACCGTCACACCACGTATAATCACTCCATCGCAATATACAGGAACTATATTCCAAAAAAGTGACCGTTCCAGTGTAACTCCTTCGATTAATACATTCTTGCAGTTTGTCGGAGAAACAAACAGAGGGAGAAAGACTGAACGTCCTTTTTTACCATCTGCAATACGTTCTTTTACATCCGGATATTGCTCTACATATTTCTCTATCGACTCATAACATTGTCGTTTCCATATTTCACAGTCGGTAGTCGGAGCTACCAGCTTTCCATGACCGGTCAGAGCTATATTCTCCTGATTATTAGCATAGACCAAAGCTCCTAATGAATAGACTTCCACTCCTTCAAAACGAGTCAGGACAACAGGCAGATAATCGTTTATATTTCCACTAAAATGCAGTTCGGCTCCCTCTTCCAAATGCAGATTTACATTACTCTTCAACTCTATGCGACCCGTTTTCCAAATACCGGCAGGTATGACCACTTTTCCTCCTCCGTCACGACTGACTTTATCTATCGCCTTCTGGATCGCTTTCGTAACCATTTTCTCAGGTTTGGCGCCTGTTTCCACAATAGAACACACAACATCTTTAAAGACCGGACGATTCATTTCGGGCATAGCGAAAGGAGCCTGTACAGGTGCAATATTTTCCGTTGTATGTTCAGGACCTACTTGCTTCTGCAGGGGGATATAATCGCATGTTTGTGAATAGGCCAACCAAACAGTTGGTACCAACAGCAGAATACAAAATAATCTTTTATTCATCATATTAAAATTAAAGAGGACTATTTTCTTTTAGATTAATATTGCAGCAGAAAACTCTCGGCAACTTTTAGAAAACGGTCATGTCCTTTACTGTTCAGATGCGCTGTATCAGTATTATTCTTGCTTTTCTGGAAATAGATTCTTCTGAAAGTATCATTATCGGCATAGATACTTCCTTTTCTTGCGCAATCAAAAATAGGAATACTATAATTGCCGCAGACTTCAATCATAGCATCCACGACTTTTTCCGAGTCACTTCCTTTAAAGTTTTTGCAGTTCCAGCGGGTAAAGAAAAAGATTTTCGCTGTCGGATATTTCTCGACTAAGCCTTTGCACAGAATTTCCATTTTATCTTTGAAGTTATCAATACCTCCGATAGAGTCCAGTTTAAATGCATCATTATGTCCGCCAATGACAATGACATAATCGAGGCTATCCGCCATCTCCGCATATCGCAGATACATCGCTTTTCCCCATCGCGGGCTGGAATAAGCTATGCTATTCCCATTCTTTCCATAATTAAAATACTCCATACCGTGCTTCTTTGCAAACTTATAATGCCATGTGTTCTCAAACGGCTCTTTATGATTTCTCACATAGCTGTCACCTATTACTCCGATCCGCTTGCCATTAAGTTCGTCAGCAAGCGCTATACCAGTCTGTGCCTTCCCATCCAAAACGGACAACGCACAAACGATTAACAAAAAAAAGATTTTTAAATGTGTCATCACTTTATGTATTTTTCATTTGCTAGCAAAGATAAGGGTAGTTGTAATGTCAGTACATGTAAATTCATACGTTTTCCATTAAATTCATACACTTTTCATGCTTTAATCTGGTTTTTACGCCCCAATTCTCCAATAAATGGACGATTTTCCATCTTTCTATACTTATTTGCCATTGGAGCAAGTTACGACTTTGCATATCTTTGCCAAGAAAGTTATCCATTTCTACAAAAGACTACAAACGTATGAAAAAACATCTGATTGCCTGGGGCATTTTATCTACCATGTTTATGGCAAATACTTTTGCCCAAAAAGACATCGACCGTCCTATTATGGGATGGAGTTCATGGAACACCTATCATGTAAATATCAGTGAAGAATTGATAAAACAGCAAGCTGACGCATTAATCAAACACGGACTGAAAGAGGCAGGCTACAACTATATCAATATAGATGACGGCTTCTTCGGGCATCGGGACGAAACGGGGAAAATGCATCCGCATCCTGACCGTTTTCCCAACGGGATGAAAGTGGTTTCAGACTATATCCATTCGCTGGGACTAAAAGCCGGAATTTACTCGGATGCAGGAGACAACACCTGCGGATCTATCTACGACAACGACGCAAACGGAGTGGGCTCCGGACTATACGGCCATGAACAGCAGGATATGGATTTATATCTTAAAGAATGGAACTATGATTTTATCAAGATCGATTATTGTGGCGGACGCGAACTGGGGCTAGACGAAGAAAAGCGCTACAGCACGATTTGCCAGGCTATTGCCAATACAGGAAGAACGGATGTATCTATCAATATCTGCCGATGGGCTTTTCCCGGTACCTGGGCAAAACGACTGGCACGTTCCTGGCGTATCAGTCCTGATATCCGTCCCAGATGGAATTCAGTAAAAGGTATTATAGAAAAGAACTTATATCTTTCCGCCTATGCTACCGACGGACATTACAACGACATGGATATGCTAGAAATCGGACGTGGACTGAAACCCAACGAAGAAGAAGTCCATTTTGGAATGTGGTGCATCATGAGTTCTCCCCTGCTGATCGGATGTGATATGAATACGATTCCCGATTTCTCATTGAAGCTACTCAAAAACAAAGAACTGATCGCACTGAATCAGGATGTATTAGGACTTCAGGCACACGTCGTTCAACATGAAAATGAAAGCTATGTACTGGTAAAGGACATCGAACGGAAACGCGGACTGACAAGAGCGGTAGCATTGTATAACCCTTCCGACCAGCCATGTGACTTTATCGTTCCTTTTGAAACCCTTGAACTGGGTGGTAACGTAAAAGTACGGGACTTAATCAAACAGAAGGATCTTGGAAAAATGAAAGGAGAAATACGGCAGACTGTTCAGCCACACAGCGTAATGATATGCAAAATGGAAGCTGAAAAACGACTGGAACCCGTATCTTATGAGGCTGAATGGGCATATCTTCCCTGCTACGACGATCTGGGAAAGAAATCCAAACCAATTGTTTATGTACCTGCCTCCGATTGTTCCGGCAGAATGAAAATATCCCGACTCGGCGGCCGGGAAGAGAACTTTGCCGAATGGAGCGAAGTATACAGCGAAAAGGGAGGTAACTATGAAATGACTATTTTCTACTCTTGCGACAAAAACCGCAAACTGGAAGTTTCTGTCAATGGAACGAAAACAGTACTCAAAGATTTGAACAGTAACAATGAAGTGAAATCTGTGACTATCCCTGTCAGCTTAAAACAAGGTTACAATACGGTGCAAATGGGAAATGACTTCGGATGGGCACCGGATATAGATCGTTTTACAGTATCCAGACAATAACTCCCTCTGATATATGAAAACAAAAAGAATACTATTAATCACCGGTATCTGTATCATGACCGAACTCGGTTTGGCGCAAAATCATCTTCCGCCAGTCTTCGGCAATGACACCACTAATATCCGCCATGACGAAATTTCACAACTCTATCTTTCTCCACGAAAGGTGGTATGGACAAGTAGCGAATCCTCTGTAAGCACCCCGAGAGTACTGCTCAAATTAAGCGACGGGCAATCGGAAATGGTTAAAGAGAATACTTGTCGGTTACGCTCGATGCCCAATGATACCGCTGCCATCCTATTGGATTATGGGCGGGAATTACATGGAGGACTGAAACTGATATTGGGACCTTCAAACAAACGCGAACCGGCAACGATACGCATCCGCTTCGGTGAATCTGCCAGTGAGGCATGCAGCCCCATCCGATATACAGGGTGGAAAAAAAGTTTTTCCACCAATGATCATGCCATGCGGGATATTACGATGAAAATCCCCAGCAACGGACAAATTGAAATCGGCAATACAGGGTTCCGCTTCGTCCGCATCGATTTACTCCAGACAGAAGTCAATGTACATATAAAAGAGGCATCTGCCATACTGCGTTACCGGGATATCCCCTATCTGGGTTCATTCCGTTGCAGTGACGAACGTCTGAACCAAATATGGATGACAGGAGCCTACACCGTGCATCTCAATATGCAGGAATATCTTTGGGATGGAATCAAACGCGACCGCCTCATCTGGTTGGGTGACATGCATCCGGAAGTTGCGACCATCATGACGGTATTCGGTGATAATGAAGTGGTGCCTAAAAGTATCGACCTCGCCTGCAAACAGTTTCCGTTACCTAAATGGCTGAATAACATGAGTGCTTACTCCATGTGGTATCTCATCATCCAATACGAATGGTATATGCACAACGGCGACATGGATTACCTGCGCAAACATCGGGATTATATTATCGGTCTCATAGATCGTATAGACGAATGTGTAGACAAGGATGGTAACGAAACCCTGGCAAAATCCCGTTTTCTGGACTGGCCGTCAAGCCCCAATGAAGCAGGTGTGGAAGCCGGTTACCGGGCTTTACTTTGCTGGTCACTTGATAATGCAGAGAAGTTGTGCAATGTATTGGGAGAAAAAGAATATGCGGCAAAAAGCCTTGCTATTGCCCATCGAATAAAAAAAATAATCAAACAGCCCAACAACCTGAAACAGGCAGCTGCCCTTATGTCAATAGCCGGACTGATGTCACCTCAGAAAGCATGTAAAGATGTCATTTCGGTAGGTGGTGCCGAAGGATTCTCCACCTTCTACGGATACTACATGCTACAAGCACTTGCACAAAGCGGTGAATATCAACAGGCACTTGATATAATCCGCCAGTTCTGGGGTGGAATGCTGGACTTGGGCGCTACCACTTTCTGGGAAGATTTTAATCTGGACTGGGCACAGAATGCGGGACGTCTGGACGAATTTGTTCCGGAAGGCAAAAAGGATATCCACGGAGACTTCGGAGCATACTGTTATCCCGGATTCCGGCACAGTTTCTGTCATGGTTGGGCATCCGGACCAACCCCCTGGATGACACAACATCTTTTAGGTATCGAAGTTCTGGAACCGGGATGTAAAACTTTACGGATCACTCCCAATCTTTGTGATCTGGAATGGGTAGAAGGAACATTTCCGACTCCATACGGCACCGTTTATGTGAAACATAGCAAAGGAGCAGACGGAAAAATAACCAGCGACTTGAAAGTTCCTGCCGGTATCACTGTTAAAAAATAAATCTCAATAAAACACAATGTGTAAGAACAACCATCATATGAACAAGAAATTTAGATGCTTACTGGCATCTCTGATTTTCACAGCTATGTGGAATGGGGCTACCATACAAGCACAAGCTCCCCATCCCGAACGCATTTATCTTTCGGGAACAGGCATTGACAACACCAAGACCTGGGATTTTTTCTGTTCTGCGGGACAGAATAGTGGCAAATGGAAAAAGATCGAGGTTCCCTGTAACTGGGAACTACAGGGATTCGGAGAATATACCTACGGTCGATGGTATACCATAAAAGGACAACGCCCCAGTGATGAAACCGGAACTTACCGCTATAAATTCGACGCCCCCAAATCATGGGCAGGGCAACGGGTAAAGATATTCTTTGACGGAGTGATGACTGATGCAGAAATCATGATAAACGGCAAGCCGGCAGGTGAGATGCATCAAGGAGGCTTCTATCGCTTTAATTATGATATTACCGAATTACTCAATCTTGGAAAAAAGAATCAGCTTGAAGTGAAAGTTGCCAAAGAATCAGCCAACAGATCGATCAATGCCGCCGAACGGAAAGCTGACTGGTGGTTGTTTGGCGGTATATACCGTCCTGTATGGCTGGAAGTTCTGCCACAGGTACACATGGAACATTTCGTACTAAATGCTGATCACCATGGGAAATTACAGGTCGCCGTAGATATGGCAGGAGATGCCAAAGGACATGAAATCATCGTATCTGTCCGTTCATTAAAAGACGGGAAAACCGTATATACCTCCAACGGACAAACAACAATCACTCATCCAATCAATAACTCCGATAAGGAGCAGATGATTAGCGGTGAATGGGCAAGCATCATTCCCTGGTCTACAGAGAATCCCAATCTGTATGTAGCCAAATTGGAATTAAAGAATCCCGAAGGTAAAATCGTACAAACCAGAGAAACACGCACTGGTTTCCGTACCGTAGAATTCTTTCCCCAGGACGGCGTATATTTGAATGGTACCAAACTAGTGGTCAAAGGAATCAACCGACACTCATTTTCTGTAGACGGAGGGCGTACCACCAGTGCTGCATTAAGCCGAATGGATGCCCTGCTCATCAAAGAAATGAATATGAATGCAGTGCGTTCGCACTACCCGCCCGATGAACATTTTCTTGATATGTGCGACTCACTGGGGCTTGTCTACATGGATGAACTGGCAGGCTGGCAAAACGGTTACGACTCCAAAGTCGGTGCAAAACTCGTAAAAGAAATGATTGAACGGGATGTTAACCACCCCTGCATCATTCTCTGGAGTAACGGAAACGAAGGAGGCTGGAATACGCAAACCGATCCTTTGTTTGCCCAATATGACAGATTACAAAAACGACATATGGTACATCCCTGGGCTGACTTTAACGACTTGGATACGCATCACTATCCTACTTATCTGACAGGGGTAGCACGTTTCACCAATGGTTATAAAGTATTCATGCCGACCGAATTTATGCACGCCATGTACGATCAGGGAGGAGGAGCCGGCCTGCGCGACTTTTGGGATCGCTGGTGTACCAATCCCTTGTTTGCAGGAGGGTTCATCTGGGTATATTGCGATGAGGCTCCCAAACGCAGTGATAAAGGAGGAATACTCGACTCTGACAAGTCCAATGCACCCGACGGAGTAGTAGGCCCACGTCGAGAGAAAGAAGGAAGCTATTATGCCATCCGTGCACAATGGTCGCCTATCCAGTTGAAACCTCTTCTCATTACTAACCACTTCGACGGCAGTTTCCTTCTGACCAATGAATATACTTTTACCAATCTGAAAGAGTGTCGTATGACTTATAAGGTTTTATCGTGCGGCACTCCGCTCAAAGGAGACGCAGAAGCAGGAAAGGTAATCGCTGAAGGGAAAGTGCAACTTCCATCCATTAATCCGGGAGAAACAGGTACTGCCCGTTTTGAACTGCCCGATTCATTCCGGGAAGGGGATATGCTCGAACTGGAGGCTTTTGATAGAGAAGGAAAAAGTATCTGTAACTGGACTTATCCGATTCATCTGGCAAAACAATATTTTGAACGTAACCTGTCACAAACGACACTCACGCCTGCTCCTCAAAAAGCAGAAGCCCGACAAACGTCTGACGCCATTGAACTAAAGAGCAGCATAGTCAGCATAACCTTCGATGCGGCAACCGGTATGATCCGTCACATTAAATCCGGTGAGACTGAGATTCCATTCAAAGATGGTCCGGTAGCAGTAGGTATGAAGATGCGATATGAACCTTCGCTCAGCTATACTCGTCATTCCTCCGACGGCGCCATTTATTGTGCCAAATATAAAGGTGCGGCAGATTCCATTGTCTGGCGTCTGACAAACGAAGGTTTGCTTTATATGGATGCTATTTTATTAAATCGCGGTTCCGGTGGCGGTGGCTTCGACGATGCTTTCATGGATGCACAGATTTTCAATCTCGGACTTAGCTTCTCTTATCCGGAACAAAACTGTTCGGGTATGAAATGGATGGGACGCGGGCCATACAGAGTATGGAAAAACCGAATTCCAGGAACGAACTACGGTATCTGGCACAAAGATTATAACAACACCATTACCGGAGAAAGTTTTGAGAATCTGATATATCCTGAGTTCAAGGGTTACCATGCCAATCTCTATTGGGCTACACTGGAGGGCGAGAAGACTTCATTTACCGTTTATTCACGTAATGACGGAACTTTCTTCCGGGTATTCACTCCGGAAGAACCGGCAGGGCGGGTAAAAGATACCATGCCTGCATTCCTGAAGGTGATCTTTCATTCTTGCTTGATATTCCGGCTATCTGCTCGTTCAAGCCGATTGAGCAACAAGGTCCTAACAGTCAACCGGGAAATATCCGAATCAAATCGGGAGATGAAGGATTACATCTGAATCTGATGTTTGACTTCCGGTAATCCTGAGTAAAAAACTTTATATAAAGATAAAACGATGAATCTAAAATTGAAATTTATACTTGTATATTTAAGTTTGTGTGCGTCTGCATACACGATCCAAGCACAAAACATACAGTATGATCCTTTACTGGACCCGGCTGTAGAAATTCCGGATACTCCGGTAAGAAATGGAAACGGAGAATATATCTGGTATCCGGGGCAGTTGAGTGCACATCTTCAGCAGAAAAGACTGAAAGAATCGGAGAAACGTTGTATGAACGTGGGATATCCCGGCAAATTTTATGCTCCGGTATATCATACTTCATTCCGTAAAGAAGTAATCTTGCCGACAGAGACACCGATAGAATGGACATCTACCGGAAAGGTAAAAGTATCCGTCAATGGAAAAGAAACAGGCAATTCCGACAAAAGTTCTCTTACACTGCCTAAAGGAAAATCAATCTTATTATTCAAAGTAGAGACTGAAAATGATCTGCCTGCCATTAAAGTATCCTTCAATGGTAAAGTCTCAACGGATAATTGGAAAGCAAGTATGGATGGTACTGAATGGAATATTGCAGAAACATCTCCGGTATTCGGCACTGCAGGCAGAATGCCTTTGGATGATCCGGAAACAGAGGTTACCATTCATCCGGTTTCCATCTTACCTATACGGAACGCAGCAGTTGAGAATCAGAAAATAAAGATTCAGAAGAATGGATATATTCTGGTTGACTTTTTCCATATTGAAGTCGGCAAAGTATCATTCATTGCCAAAGGCGAAGGAAAGCTCACCGCTTTGTAGGAGAAAGTCCGGAAGAGGCATTAAACGAAAACACCAAACTCTTCGAACAATATCCCATTGAATCCTATTCCTTGACAGAAGGAGAACAGCAAATTATCCTTCCGGAAAGGGCGGTCCGTTATCTGAAAATATTCAGTGATAAAGAATGTGAGATATCTGATGTTAAGTTTAAGGCTAAGATATGGCCTGTAGACTTCTGATGTCCTTTGAATGTAATGACGAACGTATGAATAACATCTGGAATGCTTCGGTTGCCTCCCTGCATACCAGCACTCACGGCTTTATCTGGATGGTATTAAGAGAGATTATCTGCCCTGGTCGATGGATGCCGTTTTAAGCACTTTTGCAGGAGATTATCTCTTCGGAGATGAACAGGTTTCGCGCAACAGCCTTTCAGTGGCTATGCTCCCGCTCAATCCGCAAAAAACAGATTTGGGAATACCGGATTATCCGCTTCATGCTTTAATAGGTTTTAACCACTATTACCAAAGATATGGAGATTTCAATACGATCCTCTCCTATCGTGACCGCATAGAACAACTGTTGAAACTCTACGAGACTCTTCAGGATGAACGTGGATTTATCTCCGCCAATGTCGGTGTCAGCTGGGGATTTGTTCCGGGATGGGCTACCAGAAGAGGCCCTGACAAGAAGGGAACTCCCACGTATGCACAAATAATGCTTTATTATAATTACCAAATTGGTGCAGACTTCTCCGAAAAATGGGGAGACAGAAAATCAGCAAGACATTACCGAATGAAAGCCGAGGCTTTAAAGAAAAGTATAATCAAACATTTCTGGAATGAAGAACAGGGATTATTCATAAACGGATATACCAAGGACGGCAAACTGGATACAGTGATTTCACATCATGCCCAGTACTGGGCTATCCTTGCCGGTATATTCCCCAAAGAACGGTATGATCATCTGTTTGAAGTACTCCCCACCATTCCTTATTACCATGATTATGTAAGTTATGAGAAAGGATATGAGTTCCTTGCTTATTCAAAAGCGGGTAAAGTCAGAGAAATGTGGAACTTCCTTTTACCGTATTTGGTGACTGGCTTGCACAGGGCATACCCGTTTTCCAGAAAACTTCTCATACAAGAAATCCAAGGATGAACAACTTATTTTCTATAAACGTCCTTATGGACTGAGCTTATGTCATGGTGCCAATGGAGTTCCCGGAGTAGTCGCAGTTTTAAATGGCATAGCCGGTTTCAGCCAATCTCCAACACAGCCGAATCATTATACGATACGTCCCGAATTGATGGATCTGGAATGGGCAAACATCGAGTTCCCGTCAAAGAAGGAAAGATAAAATTGAAACTATCTAAAGAAGGAAAAATCAGATTGAAATCCCCGACGGATGTAAAGTGGATTTCATCAATCAGAATAAAGTGAAAAACATTCACTAAAAGGTAGTTATCGTATGTAATAATAAGGGGCTGGTTGAATCAGCCCCTTATTTTTATTATTTAGTCGTCATCTTCTTTTCCGCGCTTTTCAGCCCTTTCAGAGAAGCCTTGATCTTCACATTTCCACTAGTCTGACTGGAACGTAATATAGCCATTACAAATCCTTGATGTAACTTCTTGTGGTTTCCTGAGAAAAGCTCATCTGTCATATGATCACCATTATCTACGGCAATCAGTCTGGCTTCACCTGAGACTTCAAACGTAACTTCACCTTCAGTAGCAGGTACCACCCGTCCTTTACTGTCAACAGCATATACCTTTACATACTGCAAATCCATTCCATCTGCTTTCCAGTCTGCATTCTCCAACTCTATTTTCAGAGCTTTCGCCGTGCCTGTCGTTTCCAACATATGACGAGCAACTTCTTTCCATTGTTACGTGCAATCGCTATGATGTTTCCTCCTTTGCCATAAGGTATATTTTGCCAGTAAATCATATTGCGGCTTTGTATATCATCACGTTTATTCTTCTGAATACCCAAAGATTTCCCATTAACCAATAACTCCACTTCATCAGCATTTGTATAAGTGAACAGATTCTGCTTACTTCCTTCAGCTCTGTTCCAATGAGATGAAAGAGGCATACGACCTACTATGACATCATTCCATTCAATACTTCTCACTATCGACTACTCCGATATGAACTAAAGGCTCATCACTGAAAGCACTCTTTATTAAATACGCTTGAGGATAGGGTTCCAAAGCATGATTAAAGAATGAATAATTCCACCCTTTTAGGCCAGCCGTTCGATTCTCCCCAGTATTCGATAGCTCCCCAATAGGCAAGTCCTACCATCTTATCCCGGTCCATACCGAAAAAGGAGCAGTAAGTTCACTACTTGTTGCTTCACTCTGATAAACGATTAAATCGGGACAAGCTTCGAGATACTTCGCATAATCAGGATAACGATAATTGAAGCTGGCAACTTCAGTCACCGTAGACAATTCGGGAGGAAGAATTTTCTTATTGAAATCCGCATCTTTTCTGCTGATGGCACCAGCCCTCGATGGATACATAGCCACCGTTGTCTTTCGGGTAGAATCGTATCGCTTTACAAGCACATCGAAAATTCGATAAGTCGTAACACCCCAATCGCCGGTAGGAAATCCAGCCAGATCTTCCCGCATCTGCAATTCGTTGCCGATACTCCACATAATAACCGAAGGATGGTTTCTGTCGCGCTTAATCCATTCGGGAATCATCTTATACCACAATTGAGTAAAAGGAACCCGGCCACCCCAATATGATTTGTCGCTCCACTTATCAATCAATTCATCTACAATCAGAATACCATGTTTATCTGCCAACTCCATAAAGGATTTCGAATATGGATTATGTGATGTACGCACATGATTATAACCGAACTTCTTGAGCAATTCAAACTGCCGTTCAATAGCACGGTCGAATGCCGCTGCTCTACAGCACCTAAGTCATGATGATTGGCAATACCCTTCAAGAATAGTTTCTTACCATTCAGTTTAAAGCCAAACTCCGAGAGTATTCAAGTGTGCGAATACCAAATTTCTCAGTCACGTTGTCGATCACTTTTCCATCACGGACCAATGTTATTTCTGCTCTATAGAGATTCGGTGTTTCACAAGACCATAGCTGGGGATTGGAAACTGCAACTACCGGAAGCGGAACTTCAACAGTAGCCAGTTTATTTTTAGGAGCCATTCCCTTTGTTTCCGTCACCAATTCACCTTTCGGAGAAAAGATTCTGGCATTGATTTCCACATCCAGCTGTTTCCCGGAAATACCTTCCACCTCAACCTGTACATTGATATCTGCACTTTGTTCCGTTATTTTAGGAGTAGAAATAAACACGCCATGACGGGCTATGGAAACATAGTCTTTAACCAGCAAATGGACATCCCGAAACAAACCTCCTCCCGTATACCAGCGTGATCCTCCTTTTTGCCGGTAGAAGCACTGACAGCTACCACATTATCTGCATCATATCTTAGTAATTTAGTAATATCCGTTTCAAAGCCAATATACCCATAGTCTGTACTTCCTACTTTCTGACCGTTTACCCAGACATCACCTATTAACATAATTCCTTCAAAATCGAGTAATACCCGTTTTCCTTTCCATTCAGGATCGGCTTTAAATGTTTTACGATACCAACCGGTTCCCATCGCTTTAAAACCACGAGCTCCCCCTGCATCCTTATCCCACGGCTGTTCTATTTGAAAGTCATGAGGCAGATCCAGTACACGCCAGCTACTATCATCATAGTTTACAGAATAGGCATCTTTCAAGTCACCCGCATGAAATTTCCATCCGAAATTAAACAAGTGAGACAAACGCCCCTGCCCATCAGCATTTTGTGCAGCGAGCAAACCAAATTGAAGAGTCAATAAAGATAATAAAATCAGTTTTTTCATTTTGTGTATATTAATAGTTTCATGGTAGCACAAAGATAAGCCCAGTTTCAATATCAGTACATAGAAGTTTGTACATTTACATAGATTATTTATCGTTTATCACCCGTAAAAAAAAGTCTCAAGTAGCGACAAACTACCTGAGACTTTGTTTGAATATGATCAGTTACTTTTATACAAGTCAGACCCTAAATAATAACCCAACTGCGTAGGTTGATTATATCCTATGTTTTGATTGAGGGCACTCATTTCATAGACATGATCACTCATCAGATAAGGAAATTTATAATCCGTCGGATACCAAGTCGTAAACAGGCGCAGTTCAGTCTGATCACTTGTTACCTGAATAATTTCCTCACGCCAGTCTCCCCAGATGTCCGCATAGAAACAGGGATTACTTTACTACTTGATAGTAGTCACTTCATATCTATAAATAGTAAATACACGTTTTTCTTTGGCGCATCAATCTTACTCCTGTCTAATAATTGACGATTCAATGAATTGGAGAACCATACTGCCATATTGTAAGACATACTGCTGGAACCGGCTCCATATCCGAGATCAGCTCCCGTACAGGAATGTGCATTGCCTTTATACCACCACATCTCGCAGCCCGGACTATCGGGATCAATATCGGCTACCAGGCAACGTCCCATATCTCCACTATACGGAAAATCCCAGATTGTTCTCCCGTTCTCGCATCTCTCAAAGCAGCACCTACTTTAAAAGGACAAGCCTCAAAGCAAGACCAGATTTGCAGTCCTTTTCTTTGACGGGTCAAACTTACCCAAATGCAAGGCATCTCCATGTCCATGCCTGAGTTCCACAAGCCTTTACCATTATGGTCTATACAACAACCTCCATATACAACTTCGTCACATCCGTCATCGTCTACATCTCCCACACTTAAACTATGATTTCCTTTGTCCGGCATAATCACCGTGCACACCGTCCGAAGTATCGAATCGCCATCTCTTCTTTAACTCTTGGCCCTGAAAATCCCAGGCTTCCAATACCATCTTTCCATATACTCCACGACAAATCAGAATAGAGGGGTAGTACCAAAAACATCCTACTCCTACACGATAACTGGCAGAACGTTTGTAATAGTTATCTCCCCAGTCTTCGTTTTACCTAACGCGATATAATCAGTACGAGCCAACTCTCTTCCTGTCATACCATCCAATACCGACAGAAATTCCGGTCCGCCATGAATATGAGCCGAGCCTTCGACACGATAATCGACTTTACCATCCCCATCCGTATCTTTTATTTCTGTTCCATCTCCAAAGACAGTACCTTCTTGCGGTACGAACCGCAATTTCACATTTTCCGTCACCATCAAAATCATAGACAGCAAAGAGGTCAGATTACCCACCGGGACATTCGGCCCCAAAGCTACACGCCATAAGAACGAACCATCTAATTTATATGCTTCCAGCAGGGTAGCATGCCAAGGTCCCATCTGTACGGCTCCTGACTCATCCTCTTCGTCCTCTGTCGAAGAACTGCTTCTCAAAAAGCCTTTTCAGTACAATCTCATAAACCCCATCTCCGTCCAGGTCACCGACACTGGCATCATTGGCATCATAATAATACTCTGAACTGATGCCTGTGGTACCGGCCAGCGGTATGGAAATATAGGGCAGTCCGGCCGATGCCTGTGCTGCCGTTATGGTATAAGTATCCAACGTTTCATCAGAACCGGCAAAACATAACCGATACGTATTATCCTTATTACGGCCGGCAGTTATATCCTGGAAGTTTGTCGACAAAGTAATCGGTTCTTCATTGAGTTTCACCTCTTCTTCATTACCGCTCTTCCGATAAAGGTCAAAGCCTGTAGAAGAATCATCGGTAGGAAACATACGCCAACTCACCAATATCTTATTATTGTATTCGGGATAGTAAGAAGCATCTTTTCTTCCGTTAATCGAAGCCCACAATGCACGTTTCAAAGGAGGCTCGACCCGCTCTGCCGGAGGAGTCGGTTCAGGTTCATCACCATTCAACTGGATTTGATTGTCAGTACACGAAACTGTAAGCAACAAAATTGCTGCCAGAAAAAACAAGGCATTTTTCATTTTAAAAGAATTTAGTTAAACAAATAATGATCTGTAAGTTCACAAAAACACATCGCTGATCTTTCACCAAGCTTCCATAAAAAGTACACAACGCCGACACTTCGAAAAGTGTCCTTTTTATTTCAGATTAGTAGTTCAGCGATGGTCAAAAGTACAGAATCATCCACATTTTCAACTGGAATTATGTACAGTTTACATGTAAAAAAACAGGGATGAACTCAAAAACAAATTAAAGTTCATATATGAACTTTTTTGCTTAGTCTTTATTATCCTCCATTTGATAAGTTACATTCTTTTCTACCACATTTTCAACATTACTTACTTTCTTCACAAACTTCTTAACCGAACCGACCTTTACATCCTTTATCCGCACATTTTTCACAGGAAGTTCAGCATTTCCTTTCAGTTCATATACAGCGTCTGCCGATTCACAAGTTACTTTATCCATATAGATGCCATCGATACGAGTGATTCGCTTTTCATAAGTCGGGACCAAGTCCTTCCACTGATAAAGTACCTCCGTATCTATTTCAAGTACCCGTTGGGCTGTTCCGGATGCTACATTTTTCATATAGATATTCTCTATAAATCCTCCCCTGCGATGATTGGTTTTCACAAAGAAAAGACGCATCACTGAATTAGGTGCCGTACAGTCATGCATATAGATATTCCGTATACCACCGGAGATCTCACTGCCGATGCCCAGTAAGGTATGTCCTTTCAATATCTGACAATGACGGATCACGATATTCTCACAAGGGGTATTCAGACGCCATGCGTCCTGATTACGACCGGCTTTGATTACAACAGCATCATCACCCTGGTCAAAAGAACAGTCTTCTACCAAAAAGTTACGACTCATTTCAAAGTCAATACCATCATTATTGTGTCCATGTGCTCGCACATCCAAATTACGGACGATACCTCCGTCACACATATAGAGGTGAATGGTCCAAAACGGACTCTCACGTATTTTAAATCCATCCAGCATCACATTCTTACAGCGATTGAAATGTATCAGATGCGGACGCAAATGATTTTCACCGGTAGCCATCTGACGTTCTATAACAGGTACATTGGTCGAAGCTTTGGTATATAATTCCTTCAGTGCCTCCAAATGAGGTTTAGGGCGTTTGAACCATCCTTTCCATGTACCCATCTTCGGCTGTAATGTACCTTTGCCGCTGATTGCCACATTTTCACATTCGAATGCATACAGTAGCGGTGAGTAATTATAGCACTCCAATCCCTCCCATGAGGTCATTACCGCCGGTAGATAGTCTTCCGGATTATCTGTAAAACTCAATACGGCATTTTCTTCTAAACAGAGGTTTATATTGCTTTTAAAGTGTACGGGTCCCGTCAGCCAAGTGCCTGCCGGAACCACCACACGTCCACCACCGGCCTTATTACATGCATCAATAGCAGCAGCGATCGCTTTGGTATTATCAACTTCTCCACCCGGCACAGCACCAAAATCCGTAATCTTAAAATCTCGGTCCGGATAAATAAAGACTTTAATCGGTTGCATCGGAAAAGGAGCTTTTACTTTGACAGTTTTATAATTACCGCCCGCCGTTACCGTAGCAACAGACAACAGCCCGAAACACATACATACCATCCATTTTAAAAAGTTCTGTTTCATTATCATCTCATATTAAAATTTGTCCAATCAATTTTATTTTTGAATTTTCAGTGTCACCTTAATCATACCGCCATACGGGTCGAAATCGAAAAGAACTTTATCGTCAGTGATCTGTACCGGCAATTTTCTTTTTCCTTGTTTCACAGTCACTTTCTTTATTTCCTTACCGGTAATCACCATTGTCAACGGTTCAACGAACAGTTCCTGATCCAATTTAAGTTCCGGAGTAATCAACAAGGTATTCTTTTTATTCACAACTTCCAGTCTAGTTTCCTCCCTTTCCTTGATATAAGAAGCCACTTCACGAAAGGTTCCTACCCATATTTCATTCTCTCTCGCTTTTACTTGATCCAGATGATCCCACAAACGTTGAGGATTGCGGAAAGCATCATAGCCATAGGTTAAACCGTGTGTCATTCCTACTCCCCAGTCATTGGTTTCAATCAAGGTATTCACCCATTTCTCCAAATCCTGCAGAGTCGATTTACTTCCAATCGAACGCTGGTGAGTTCTTGTCCCCACACGATTCTGTACGGCAATTCTCCGTCCTTCCGCTTTTTTATTATTATTGGGATAGCAGAAAGTACGGGGCATTACACCTGTATTGGCAAATATAGCACTATCATTCTTAAAAATATCCTCTTTTATCTCTTCGATAGGAAAACGTGCAAAGTTTTTATGCGCCCAACCGTGATTGGAAATCTCATGACCATTATCAGACATTTCCCTAAGTTGAGGCCAGGTCATTCGTGTAGTGTCGGTAATGTTCTCGTTATCCTTATTTATATTGGAACCACATATCCAGAATGTTCCCCGGAAACCTCTCTTTTCCAGTTGGGGAACAAGAAGTGTATAATGTTCTGCCAGGCCATCATCAAAAGTATAGCTGATAGCACAAGCCTTATCCTGTTTATATCTGGCAATTTGTACATTCCAGTCTGCACCAGACAAATAGTTTACACTGATTAATAAACTTAAGATAAAGAGTGAAAATGTCTTCATCGTTCTGTCGTTTTATTGGTTTATCTTCACATTATGCATCGTAAATGAATCGATTATACTCTGATCCACTTTTCCTTTCTTAGCCCGCACTGTGAGATTCTCAAAACAGAAATCTGACAATTTATATTGATCAGACTTCTTAACATTAAAGAATACATTACAATCAATGTCTATATTGCGCATCGTAATGTTATTAGAATAAGAAAGGGGAGTATCTTTACGATCTTTCAAATCGTAAAACTGCGTCCAAGGAGCTATATTCAGACAATTCTGTACATTCCCTGTTATATCCTCTACCAGAATATACTCATATTTTTGCGGTGTATCCGGGCGCATCTTTAGAGTTAGAAGAGCACGTGCTCTATCTACCTTACAACGGTGGACAATCACATTCCGGCTAAGGATAGACTCACTACCACAAGTAAAGGCGCTATGACAGAATCCGTAGGTACAGTCTTCAATAATAATATCATAGTTTTCTCCATTATTGGCATCTTTATCTGCCCAAGGTCCTTTTCCCCCTTTCAGCGCTACCGCATCATCATTGACAGACATATAACAATTCTTTATCAGCACATTATTACAAACATCAAGGTCCACTGCATCCGTACTAGGAGCTTTTACGGGACTGGCAGGCGAAGTAATGCGAAGATTCAACAACTTCAAAAAACTGCATTTATAGAAATGAGTGCTCCAGAAAGGAGAATTCATAATTCTGATTCCCTCAATCTGAGCATTCTTACAGTTGGACAAATAAATAATGCGAGGACGCATTTCTTCCATATTGGTGCAATCCGGATTTATAGAACGCCGTAACCAAAATGACTTCCAGTACCGAAGCCCGTTTCCATTCAATGTTCCCTTTCCGGAAATTGTAAATCCATCCAGTCCGTCTGCATTTACCAAAGCCATGAAGTACTTTAAAGTCTGTCCCTCCATACGGGTCATTTTCACCGGAAAATGACTAATATCATCGCTTCCCTTTAATACTGCATCTTCTTCCAGATGTAAATGAGTATTGTTTTTAAAGAAAAGTGATCCGCTTAAGAAAGTACCTTTGGGAATAACTATAACTCCACCCCCATTCCGGGCAGCCAGATCAATTACTCCCTGTATCTTCTTTGTCTGCACCACCGTACTGTCGTTCGCTACTCCATAATCGGTTATGCTATATTTCTTTCCTAAAGCATTCACATTCACTTCCTTGTTTTCCCTGAACCATTCAGGGATTGCCTTGCCATCAGGAAAAACCTCCTGAGCCACTATTTGTGTACAACACAAAATCAATACTAATCCTACAATTTGTTTCATCACCTATTTATCTTTTTACACTTATCTATTATTAATCAATACCTTACATTGAAAACACCAGTACTCCTGCGGTTGGGATCTCTTCAGTTCCTACCAGCACCTTACTTCCCTCCGGTATGTCGAATGTATAAGAACGATCTGAATAATTCAGCACAATCCCCAGCCCGTTCCGGTATTCCACCGTTATTCCATAAGGCAAATCCATCACAGGAATCTGTAGCTGTGCATATAATTTCTTCAAGATATCCTTTTCCAACGCACCATTGTGGCTGTCAACTCCGACATATGTAACAGTGCCTTTACCCAGTTTTCGGAACGTGACAGCAGGACCACCTTCATAGAATTCATTGGCATACGTCGCCCAAACCTGCGAATCAGATGCGGGAATCAGTATTTCTCCCCATGTATTCCACTCATATTGCTTTCCATTCATGACAACAGTACCCGGATCTTCCGGTAACAGCAGATCATAAAAGTTCATTTCATTTCCCGTCAGAGGTGTGATCATAGAACCGAAAGGAGCTTCCGGCAAACGGCCATAACGGTCTTTCTGTGCTGTACGGCAGGTCAACACAAGATTACCACCATTTTTCACATAGGCAATCCATTTATTTACTAATTCCTTATCAGCCAGTTGGTAAGCAGGAGCTATCACCACAGGATACTCCGTCAACTCCTTCTGTTCGGAGACAAAATCAACGGGAGCACCAAATGACTTCAAAGTCCGGTAATACTTCTCTATATGTGCAAAAGTATCCCATGTACGGTTCTGTTTCTGCCGCTCGATGCTCCAGGAATTCTCGTGGTTGAAAAGGATAGCGGTACGACGTGCCAGATAGTCGGCAGGCTTCGTTTCGCGCGGAGCATAATGTTTCCGGAGTTCTCTTATCTCTTTTATAAAGGTTTCATATTCCCTTCCGCCGGGAGTGACGGTTACGCCGTCCGTTCCTACTATCCCATAATGATACTGCTCTGTGCCGTACAGCGGCTGGCGATAGCGATACGTACAGATAAAATCGCTTCCACCGGCAAATACACTCCACATCCACAGACGGACAGCTCCCGGAAGCGGTTGCGGATTAATGCTCCCCCAATTCACTTGTCCCGGTTGCAACTCCATCACGCCATACGTACCCTGTATAGGACGGAAGAAGTCATTCGCCCATGCAATACGCAACGGATTTCCTACCCGATATCCACGGCGTCCGATACCTTCGTTATCGCCATACACCATATAGCGTGTATAACTCTGGAAATCGAGTGCAGGACTACCGCCGATATGTCCTTCATCATAGTTGGGGATATAGTTGGTAGTAATCCACTGGTTCTTTGCATATTTTCTGATCAGCAGACATTGTTCATTCAGAAAATCATTGGTCTGCGCAGCGGCAAAACGACGATAATCCAGAATCTGATGATGATTCATAAACATCTGGACACGCTTAGGAAGAGTGATTTCATCAAAAGACGAATAAGCCTCACTCCAGAAAGCGGTTCCCCACGCGTCGTTCAGCAACTGAATGTTGTGATTGTATTTTGCACGGAGATAATCACGGAAAGCCTGTTCCGCTTTCGGATTATAGTCGAACTGTACGGCAGGTTCATTGTCGAGTTGCCATCCGACAATACGGGAATCATTGCCATAATGCTGTGCCAGTTTCTCGATCATCTTATACGATAATTCCCGATAGAGCGGCGATGCAAATGAGGCATGCTGGCGGGCACCGTGATCGAGAACCGTACCATCTTCATTCTTCAACAGGATTTCGGGATACTTCCGGCTCATCCACACCGGGGGTGTGGCAGTCGAAGTACACATAATGACTTTCAGATCATATTTGGCAGCAAGAGCTACTGCTTTATCCAGCCAGGCAAAATCGTATCGTCCTTCTTCCGGCTCCAGCTGCGCCCATGCAAACTCCGCAAAGTGAGTAAACTCAAATCCCAGTTCATGCATCCTCTTGAAATCACGTTCCCACTGACTTTCATCCCAGTGTTCGGGATAATAATAAACTCCTGTCAATGTCAGGTCCTTATCGTTGAACCAGGAAGAAGTTTGTGCTTTTACAGATTGATGCTTCCGGTCATCTACCAGAGACTCTACGACGGAAGCATCTACCGCAAAGGCAGTCCCGTGGCGGATTCCCTTCGGAAACGAAACCTGATCGGATACATCTTCCCACGTTTCACCATGATCCAGCGAACGGACAGCTCCGTAACGATGATCACGATACTTATCAAAATACACATAAAGCGCATCACCCACAAAAAGAGGTGCCGGTCCTTCCGCCCAATATTTTCCGGTAATCGGGGCGGATACCTTTGTCGGAAAACCTTTGGCAATATTCTTCGTGCGTGTCACACGCAGGTTTTTCTCCGGAGGATTGGAGTTCTCGTTCTTGACGACCATGATCAGATCTCCCTGTGTCGGATCTTTCACGATAGCCGCGTCGATCACACTGAAATCGGGATTGAAAAACATCTTCGTCTTTGAGAAAGTACGAAAATCCTTCGTTGTAACATAGTACATACGATGGTTCAGCCCTTTTTCGCTTTCGCTGGTAGGCACTTCCTTGTGGCGTCCGGGGATGGTGGTCGCCCAAAAAATGTAATATGTTTCCGAAGGTTCGTCATAAAAGAGTTCCGGCGCCCAACAATTATGAGCTTCCGGCTCGTGCATCATCACGGGAATAGCCTGTTGCTCACTCCAATGAATCAAATCACGGGAAGAAGCATATCCAATGATCCGGTCCGTCCAACTGGAAGTCCAGACCATGTGAAATGTTCCGTCGGGAGCTTGGCATATACTGGGATCACGCATCAATTTATCTTTACCGACAGACGGAGTCAAAAAAGAGCGTCCGCCGTTCAAAGGAGTCCAGTTCAGCCCATCATAACTGTAGGCAAGATGCAGACCGTCCTTGCTGTCATTGATAAAATAAGAAAAGAGATAAGCAGTCTCACCTGCAAAGATTGTCATTACCGACCAAAGAGTTAAAGCCATCCAGGCAAATACTTTTTTCATGGTTCACTTTAAGATTAAAAAGTTTACTTCGCAAAGATATGGTATCCCCCAGAATTTCAGAAATGAATGATGATGGAGATATTATCATATTCATGTAGTTTCGTACACCAACCGCCATAAAAGCCGTTTTTGATACAATATTCTATGTATCTGTACATCTTTCTATTTTATAGATTACTCAAAAGCTCTACTTTAGCAGCAGATTTTTAAACGTAGTGGAAAACATATCAATTCTACATATCATGAAACAACTTTTAGTAAGTATTGCCATTGTATTCGCCTCTGTACTGACTGTAACAGGGCAAAACCACTCTTTCAGCCTATCCGGAAAATGGAATTTCCAGATAGACCGGGAAGATGCGGGGATGAAAGAACAATGGTTCAATAAATCGCTCGACGAATCCATCAATTTACCCGGTTCCATGCCCGAAAAGCTAAAAGGGGACAATGTTACCGCACGTACCCAATGGACAGGAAGTTTATATGACAGTTCTTACTATTTCAATCCTTACATGGAGAAATACCGGATAGAAGGGCAAGTCAAATTACCTTTCTTCCTGACTCCCGACAAGCACTATGTAGGTGTCGCCTGGTATCAAAAGAAAGTGACAATTCCATCCGCCTGGAAAGGGGAAAGAATTCTCCTCTTTCTGGAACGCCCACATATTGAAACAACCGTATGGGTAAACACGAAAGAAATCGGTATGCAAAACAGCCTTTGCGTTCCTCATGTATACGACCTGACCTCGGCCGTCACTCCCGGCAAGCCGTGCCGGCTCACTATCCGGGTTGACAACCGGATTAAAGAGATCAATGTCGGTCCGGATTCACATAGCATCACCGACCAGACACAGGGCAACTGGAACGGAATCGTAGGTAAAATCGAACTGCAGACGACTCCCAAAGTCTATTTCGACGATATACAGGTATATCCTGATCTGAGTCACGGGAAAGCGCTGGTACGCATGAATGTAAAATCCTCTTCTTCTGCCAAAGGAGAAATAACACTTTCTGCCGAAAGCTTTAATACGGATACCCGCCAAAACGTCCTCCCTGTTCAACAGACCTTCCGTATTCAGGCAGGAGATAACCGGGTAGAAATGGAACTACCGATGGGAAAAGACTTCCTGACATGGGATGAGTTCAATCCGGCACTCTACAAACTGACAGCCACGCTGAACAGCGGCAAGCAGTCCGAAAAGAAACAGGTACAGTTCGGTATGCGTGATTTCAAGATAGAAGGCAAATGGTTCTACGTCAACGGACGCAAGACAATGCTCCGCGGTACAGTGGAAAACTGCGATTTCCCGCTTACAGGTTATGCGCCGATGGACGTAGCTTCCTGGGAACGGGTATTCCGCATCTGCCGCAACTACGGATTAAACCATATGCGTTTCCACTCTTTCTGTCCACCGGAAGCAGCCTTCATCGCTGCCGATCTCGTTGGTTTTTATCTGCAACCCGAAGGTCCCAGCTGGCCTAATCACGGTCCGAGACTGGGCAACGGGCAGCCGATTGACAAATATCTGATGGACGAAACCATCGCTCTGACCAAAGAATACGGCAATTACGCCTCTTACTGCATGCTGGCCTGCGGCAATGAACCTTCGGGCCGTTGGGTACCTTGGGTAAGCAAATTCGTTGATTACTGGAAAGCGACCGACCCTCGCCACGTATACACAGGAGCTTCCGTAGGTGGTAGCTGGCAATGGCAGCCCCACAATCAATATCATGTGAAAGCCGGTGCACGCGGTCTTAGCTGGGCAGGCTCGCAACCGGAAAGCATGTCCGACTACCGCGCCAAGATCGATTCCGTGAAGCAACCGTACGTCTCTCATGAGACGGGACAATGGTGCATTCCCGAATTTCAGCGAGATACGCAAATACACCGGAGTGAACAAGGCCAAGAACTTTGAAATCTTCCGTGATATCCTGAATGATAATCACATGGGCAGCATGGGGCACGACTTTATGATGGCTTCGGGCAAGCTTCAGGCAATCTGCTACAAACACGAAATCGAGAAAACATTGCGTACACCCGACTATGCAGGCTTCCAGTTGCTGGCACTGAACGACTATTCCGGTCAGGGAACTGCATTAGTAGGTCTTCTGGATGTCTTCTTTGAAGAAAAGGCTATATCAACGCAGATGAGTTCAGACGTTTCTGCAGCCCGACCGTCCCGCTGGCACGTATTCCTAAATTCGTATATACCAACGACGAGACTTTCCATGCCGACATCGAAGTTTCCCATTTCGAGCAGCCCTCTGCAGGAGCCAAAACGGTATACAGCATCAAGGATGAATATGGCAAAGTATACGCTCACGGCACTGTAGGCATTCAGAATATACCAGTCGGAAATCTTTGTCCGCTGGGAAGTGTAGACATGCAGCTAAGCGGAATCACTAGACCGCAGAAGCTGAATATGGAAATTCGTATCGAAGGCAGCGATACCGTCAATGACTGGGACTTCTGGGTATATCCCGCACAGGTAGAACTGACTCAGGGCAATGTTTACACCACCGATACACTGGACGCAAAGGCAATCTCCATCCTGCAAGAAGGAGGAAACGTACTGATTACGGCAGCCGGAAAATCCAGTATGGCAAGGAAGTGAAACAATACTTCACTCCTGTCTTCTGGAATACTTCCTGGTTCAAGATGCGTCCGCCTCATACCACAGGTATCTTCCTCAACGAATATCATCCGCTTTTCCGTGAATTCCCGACCGAATATCACAGCAACCTGCAATGGTGGGAACTGCTGAACAAAGCACAGGTTATGCAGTTCACCGGTTTCCCGGCCGAATTCCAACCGACCATCCAGAGCATAGACACCTGGTTTATCAACCGGAAAATCGGAATGTTGTTCGAAGCCAACGTACTGAACGGCAAATTGATGATGACCAGCATGGACATCACTTCGAAACCGGAAAAACGGGTCGTTGCCCGCCAGATGCATAAAGCCATCCTTGACTATATGAACTCCGATGCTTTCCGCCCGACAGCGAATATCGCTCCGGAACTGATTCAGGAACTATTCACCAAAGTGGCGGGAGACGTGAAATCCTATACCAAAGATTCACCCGACGAACTAAAACCGAAAATTAATTAAACTTATTAACGACTGATATGAAAACAACATTTCTCGGACTTCTGCTGCTGACAGCAACAGCTATCAGCGCTCAGGAACAAGCCCGCACATTCCAATTGGCAGACGCCCCCGCTACAGCGAGGAAACAGGATACGGATATGACCTTGCACCCACTCCCGAAAAGGGAGCAAAGCACCTTCTTCTTTTCTGTCCGCGTGCCGGACGGCAACTACAAAGTAACCGTACGTCTCGGAAGCAAGAAGCAGGCAGGCGTAACTACTGTACGAGGCGAATCACGCCGTCTCTTCATCGATAATCTGCCCACCAGGAAAGGGCAGTTCACAGACGAGACATTTATCATCAACAAACGGAATCCACGCATATCCGACAAAGAATCGGTACGCATCAAACCCCGTGAAAAGACGAAACTGAACTGGGACGACAAACTGACACTGGAATTCAACGGTGACGCCCCTGTATGTCAGAGTATCAGCATCGAACCTGCCGACCCGTCTGTAATTACCGTATTCCTGTGCGGCAACAGTACGGTAGTCGATCAGGACAACGAGCCTTGGGCCAGCTGGGGACAAATGATTCCTCACTTTTCGGCACCGATGTCTGTATCGCCAATTATGCCGAATCCGGCGAATCGGCAAATACCTTTATCGGAGCCAAACGCCTGGCGAAGGCTTTAAGCCAGATCAAAAGGAGATTACCTCTTTATGGAGTTCGGCCACAACGACCAGAAGCAGAAAGGACCAGGCAAAGGGGCTTATTACTCCTTCATGACCAGTCTGAAAACATTCATTGACGAAGCGCGTGCGGAGCGCATCCGGTGCTTGTCACTCCTACCCAGCGTCGTAGTTTCGACGCCAACGGACATATCCGCGACACACGAAGACTATCCGGAAGCGATGCGCTGGCTGGCAGCCAAAGAGAATGTTCCATTGATCGATCTCAATGAAATGACACGCACCCTGTACGAGGCGCTGGGACCGGACACTTCAAACGTGCTTTCGTCCACTATCCGGCAGGAACATATCCGGGACAGACCAGGGATTTTGCAGATAATACGCACTTTAATCCTTACGGTGCCTATCAGATCGCCCAATGCGTCATCGAAGGGATGAAGAAAGCCGTTCCCGAACTGGCGAAGCATCTGAAAATAGACCCGGCATACAATCCCGCACATCCGGACGATGTGAATACTTTCCACTGGAACGATTCACCGTTCACGGAAATAGAGAAACCGGATGGAAATTAAAAGAATCCTATACTAAAGACTATATGAGAATTAAAACCTCCTTCCCTACTTCTGGCAGGCTCGTTGACGATAGCGTGCACTCCTGCCAAACAAGCCGGCAACAGCTTCGAATGGGGCAGGTACCTCAGCAACCGGATTTATCGTGGGCAGACAGCGTAGGCAGCCGCCAACTTCCGGAGAGAAGATGATTATATCCGCCAATTCCTTTGGCGCAGTAGCAGACAGTACCGTACTCAGCACAGAGGCCATTCAGAAAGCAATCGACAGTTGCGCTGTCTCCGGCGGAGGAACGGTGGTCCTGCAACCGGGTATTACCAGACAGGAGCCTTGTTTGTCAAAAGCGGTGTAAACCTGCAGATTGGCAAAGGGGTGACTCTGCTTGCCAGCCCGACATTCCACCATTATCCCGAATTTCGTTCGCGTATAGCAGGGATAGAGATGACATGGCCGGCAGCAGTGATCAACATTGTCGACGAGAAGAACGCCGCCATCAGCGGAGAAGGTACACTGGACTGCCGTGGAAAAGTCTTCTGGGATAAATACTGGGAAATGAGGAAAGAATACGAAGCCAGAGGGTTACGCTGGATAGTGGATTACGACTGCAAACGTGTACGGGAATCCTCGTCGAACGCAGTTCGGACATCACACTGAGCGGTTTCACCCTGATGCGCACGGATTCTGGGGATGTCAGATTCTCTATTCCGACTATTGCACCATAGACGGACTGACTATCAACAATAACATCGGCGGGCACGGTCCAAGCACGGACGGCATCGACATCGACTCCTCCTGCAACATACTGATCGAGAACTGTGACGTAGACTGCAACGACGACAATATTTGTATCAAATCGGGACGGGACGCGGACGGACTGCGTGTGAACCGTCCGACAGAGAATGGTAGTGCGCAACTGCACAGCCCGCAAAGGAGCAGGACTGATTACCTGCGGCAGCGAAACTTCCGGCAGCATCCGCAATGTATTAGGCTATGATCTTAAAGCTGTCGGCACGTATACCGTGCTGCGACTGAAAAGTGCCATGAACCGTGGGGAACCATTGAGAATATCTACATGACCCGTGTCAGCGCAGAAAATGTCCGTCAGGTATTGGCGGCGGACTTAAACTGGAATCCGAGTTACAGCTACAGCACTTTGCCCAAAGAATATGAAGGCAAGGAAATTCCGGAGCACTGGAAAGTGATGCTGACTCCGGTAGAACCACCCGAAAAGGGTATCCGCGATTCCGTGACGTATACCTCTCGCAGGTAAAAGCGGAAAATGTAGATGAATTTATCTCCGCTTCGGGCTGGAATGATACATTGCGTCTGGAAAACTTCTATCTTTACGGCATCGAAGCGCAGACCAATAAACCGGGGAAAATCTGCTATACGAGAAACTTTAATCTATCGGAGATAACATTGGATGTCAAAGACAAAGATGCTATTGTATTAAAGGAAAATGAACAAAGTAATATCCACTTCGACTATGTTAAAACAACTACTGACCGTCGTACTGCTGGCAATCTGCCTCATTAACGTACAGGCGCAGCAACTGACTCCTCCCGCCGGAACTTTCCGTCTGGGAATATCGAAAGGAACCGACAGTCACTGGCTGGCCCCTCAGGAAAAGTGAAAGGAATCGCTTTCCGGTGGAAAGCCCTGCCGGATACCCGCGGCTTCATCCTTGAAGTAGCGGTCACCTCCTGCAGCAGGCCGACAACTTATTCTGGAGCTTCGGAGACTGTCAGCCGGACATGGATATAAATGTGTTCAGCGTAGAAGGACAAGCCTTCACCTGTTATTATGGTGAAAGTATGAAACTCCGCACCTTGCAGTCACTCCCACTGACGATATCCGTTTGAGTAACGGCCGTCAGGACAAGACTCCCTCTTGCTTTATGAATCGGGGAAACGAACAGACCGTCCTGTCCTCGCTGGGCCCGCTCGCAGCAAACAGTAAACTTTATTTCTGTTTCTACGAGCAAAATGCACGAGCAGATTATAATTATTTTATGTTGCCGGATCTTTTGCAAAGATTGATGAACTTAAACATAATAAAAATGAATGGAGATACTATTGATTATCATTTAGCTTAAATCCATACAAAGATGAAAAGAATATATCTACTACTCAGCCTACTGACCGGTTGCTTGTATATGCAGGCGGCAATCTATAACGTCAGGGATTTCGGAGCAAAAGCAGACGGAAAGACGATTGATTCTCCCGCCATCAACCGTGCCATCGAAGCTGCCGCACAAGAAGGCGGAGGTACCGTATATCTGCCTGCCGGAGAATATGCCTGTTATTCCATCCGGCTGAAAAGCAACATCCATCTCTATCTGGAACAAGGCGCACGCATCATCGCCGCCTTTCCGGGAAAGGACGAAGGATACGACTCGGCGGAACCTAATGAGCATAATAAATACCAGGACTTCGGTCACAGTCACTGGGAGAACTCCCTGATCTGGGGAATCGGTCTGGAAAACATCACCATCAGCGGTCCGGGACTGATCTACGGCAAAGGACTGACCCGCGAAGAAAGCCGCCTGCCGGGAGTAGGCAACAAAGCGATCAGCCTCAAGGATTGCCGGAACGTCACGTTGAAAGACTTCTCCATGCTCCATTGCGGACACTTCGCCCTGCTAGCCACCGGTGTGGAACACCTCACCCTGCTCAATCTGAAAGTAGATACCAACCGTGACGGATTCGACATTGACTGCTGCCGCAACGTACGCATCAGCCAATGTACAGTTAACTCCCCATGGGACGATGCCATTGTTCTGAAAGCCTCTTATGCGCTGGGACGTTTCAAAGATACGGAGAACGTTACTATCAGCGACTGCTACGTCAGCGGCTTCGACAAGGGAAGCGTACTGGACGGCAGCTGGCAACTCGACGAACCACAGGCACCCGATCATGGATACCGCACCGGACGTATCAAGCTCGGCACGGAAAGCAGCGGAGGTTTCCGCAACATCGTCCTCACCAACTGTATCTTCGAACATTGTCGGGGACTGGCGCTCGAAACCGTAGACGGCGGTCATCTGGAAGACATCGTTATCAGCAATATCACCATGAGGGATATTGTCAACGCTCTATCTTCCTTCGCCTGGGTGCGCGCATGCGCAGTCCGGAAGGGACACCCATAGGCACCATGAAGCGTATTCTGATCAGCGACATCAATGTATGGAACGCTGACAGCCGGTATTCTTCCATTATCAGCGGTGTCCCCGGTGCATCTATCGAAGATGTTACTTTCCGCAATATTCACCTATATTATAAAGGTGGATACAGCGAAGAAGATGGCAAGCGCACTCCACCCGAACAGGAGAAAGTATATCCCGAACCCTGGATGTTCGGTACGATTCCCGCCAAAGGATTTTATATCCGTCACGCAAAGAACATAACTTTCGACGGTGTCCGCTTCCACTTTGCACAGCCGGACGGACGTCCGCTCTTTGTGACCGACGACGCAGAAAACATTGAATACTATCATACACCCCAAGAATAATGAACAAGAAACAACTGATACTCCTCTGTATGCTCGCAGCAGGCGGAAGCATACAAGCGCAACAGTGGCCGGATGCTCCGGCAGAAGCCCGTCCCGGCACCAGATGGTGGTGGCTGGGAAGCGCTGTCGATGAAAAGAACCTGACTTACAATCTGGAAGAATACGCGCGTGCCGGCATGGGCGCCGTAGAAATCACTCCCATCTATGGTGTACAGGGCAATGACGCCAACGATATTCAGTTCCTTTCTCCCCGCTGGATGGAAGTCCTCACACACACAGGCGGAAGGAAAACGCACCGGCATCGAGATCGATATGAACACCGGAACGGATGGCCCTTCGGAGGACCGGAAGTCAGCATCGAAGACGCGGCAAAGCAAAGCCATCTTCCAGACTTATGATATAGAAGGAGGCCAGGAAATCGTGCAAGATATCAATGTGACAGACAAGAAGCAACAACCTTATTCTGTCTTAAGCCGTGTAATGGCATACGACGAAAACGGACGCTGTATCAACCTTACATCCCACGTCAGGAAAGACAAACTGGAATGGAAAGCCCCTGCCGGAAAATGGAAAGTGATAGCGCTGTATAACAGCAAGACACGTCAGAAAGTGAAACGCGCCGCCCCGGAGGAGAAGGCTACGTAATGAACCATCTTTCCAAGACTGCCGTCAAGAACTATCTCTCCCGATTTGACCGTGCTTTCAAAAGCAGCAAGACGAGTTATCCGCATACATTCTTCAACGACTCTTACGAAGTCTATCAGGCAGACTGGACAGAAGACTTTCTGGATCAGTTCGCCCGCAGACGGGGATATAAACTGGAAGAACATTTTCCGGAGTTTCTGGACGAAAGCCGTCCGGAAGTCAGCCGCCGCATCGTATCCGACTATCGGGAGACGATCTCCGACTTATTGCTGGAGAACTTCACCCGTCAATGGACGGACTGGGCACACAAGAATGGCAGCATCACCCGTAATCAGGCACACGGATCGCCTGCCAACCTGATCGATGTCTACGCAGCCGTAGACATCCCCGAATAGTGAAGGATTCGGTTTGTCCCAATTCATATCAAAGGATTACGTCAGGATTCATTAACCAAAAGAATGATTCGGACTTGTCGATGCTGAAATATGCCTCTTCTGCCGCACATATCGCCGGGAAGCCTTATACTTCTACCGAAACATTTACCTGGCTGACGGGCATTTCCGCACTTCTTTGTCGCAATGCAAACCGGATATGGACCTGATGTTCGTCTCCGCATTAATCATATGTTCTTTCACGGCACTCCTTATTCGCCGAAAGAAGCCGAATGGCCGGGATGGTTGTTTTACGCCTCTATCAATATGAACCCGACGAACAGTATCTGGCACGATGCCCTTCGTTCTTCGATTATATCACCCGTTGCCAGAGTTTCCTGCAAATGGGTAAACCGGATAATGATTTCCTTATTTATCTGCCTGTCTATGATATGTGGGATGAGCAACCGGGACGTTTGCTCCTATTCAGCATTCATCACATAAGCTTGCCCCGAAATTTATAGATGCCATCCACCGTATCAATAACAGCGGATATGACGGAGACTATATCTCGGACAACTTTATCCGCAGCACCCGTTTCAAAGACGGACAGCTCATCACTTCCGGCGGAACCGGTTACAAAGCGCTGGTCGTACCCGCCGCCATTTAATGCCGAATGACGTTCTGGCTCATCTACTGAAACTGGCACAACAGGGAGCCACTATCGTATTCCTCGAAAACTATCCGACGGACGTACCGGGATACAGTCAACTGGAACAGAAGCGCAAGACTTATCAGCAGACGCTGCAAAGTTACCTTCCGTTTCATTCTCCGAAACAACGGTTACTCCGGTAGGCAAAGGCAAAATTATTACAGGTACGGATTATGCGCGTACTTTAGCAAGTTGTAATATTCCTCAGGAAGAAATGAAAACCAAGTTCGGACTGCAAGCCATCCGCAGGGTGAACGATAGCGGACACCATTACTTTATCTCTTCTCTCCAAGATAAAGGGTGAATGATTGGGTGACACTGGGAACCAAAGCCGAAGCTGCTGCCTTCTTCAATCCATGACCGGAGAATGCGGAGAAGCAAAGGTACGTCAGACCGGAGAACAGACACAAGTCTACCTCCAACTGGAAATCCGGTGAATCGGTGATTTTGCAGACTTATCAACAGCCGCTGCAAGCTGCCCGGCCCTGGAACTATATTCAGGAACAACCGTTCAGCCTCAGCCTGGATCATGGCTGGAAACTACACTTCGCCGAAAGCGAACCGGAGATAAAGGGTACGTTCAATATCGACCGCCCTTGCTCATGGACAGGCATCGACCATCCGGCAGCCAAGGTTAACATGGGCAGCGGTGTTTATTCATTGGATATCGAATTGCCCGCTCTGCAAGCCGATGACTGGGTACTCGACTTGGGAGACGTACGCGAAAGTGCCCGTGTCCGGATCAACGGTCAGGAAGCGGGCTGCGCATGGGCAGTACCTTATCAGCTACGAGTAGGTCATCTGCTGAAATCAGGAAAAAACCACATCGAGATAGAAGTCACTAACCTCCCTGCCAACCGGATAGCCGAACTGGACAGGCAGGGAGTGCAGTGGCGCAAATTTAAAGAAATCAATATTGTCGATCTGAATTATCGTCCGGCCAACTATGGTCACTGGGCTCCCATGCCTTCGGGATTAAATAGCGAGGTCCGGCTGATTCCGGTAGATTATTTATCTTTCAAGACACACTAAAGTTATTATTTAAATCTACTTTCAGTTCAAGATAAGGCAATATAGTTCGGGCCTGACTAAAAAGTCAGTAGTATCTCCAATTCCCCTCCTTCCCGAAGGAGGAGAATAGAGATAGAACCGACTTTTTAGTCAGCCTCTTTTCAGCCTGTTATTTTAATCTATACCTGTTATTTTAATCTATAAATGAAATAGTCAGGCTAGTTCTTCTATGGCTGTAAAAGCCTGCTTTTAAAGTTTACGTATTTCTGCGTCCAAGGACAATGCACAAGACATTTCAAACAGGTACTGCATCCATATACATCAATTATATCATCTCTTGAGATTGTTGTATTCCAGGTGGTTCCTTTCAATACTTTTCTTTCGCATATATCCCTACAAATATTACAATTACCACACTTCGGGGAAATAGGGGCATACGGTACAGTTTCTAACGGTGCATCAGTTAAAACGGTACCAAGACATTGCGCTGCACCATATTTAGGAGTAATAAACAGATTGTTTTTCCCAATCCATCCTAATCCACTAAGTTGCGCTACTGTTTTGTGAGGTAAAACCGACTCCTTCGTTTCAAAATTAAACACTCCTTCTGCCAAAAGTCCCGCATCAGATTGTGAAAGAGCTTTATACCCTTTGCTGACAAGAAATTCAGCTAACTCGTCTGTTACTTCTCCCACTCTATTTTCAGTTTTCACATACTCATCTTCAAGAGCAGGTTTATAATCCGGATTATTAAATACATCTTTTACAAACTTCGGACTTATTGCGATTCCTATTAATATAGCACATGGCAAACCTCTATTCTGCCTATTGGTCAACTTGGATATATCTACGAAATGAACAAAATCGACCCTTGACTTTTTCAATTCATTCTCTATTTCTTTATTCATATTTCTTTCTTTTTGACAGGGAGATAAATATCTGTGATTAGTTCCGAAACCGAAGTTTTTTCGGGTGTATTGATATAAGTCTCAAAAGTAAATGGTTCTCGCAAGCTATAATCATTTGCAGGTAGCCAGTCAAGATAAATATAACGATATACCCTATTCAGTCCATGGTATAGTCCTTTAAAACGGAATATAGCATATTCACCCGCAGGAACTTCATAAATACCGAACCCCTTCGGAATTTTAAATGATTGTGGTAATGTTACTCCAACCATAAAACGACTTTGTTCTTCAGACGTGATAAAAGGATAATCAAGAGTCAGGCTCACATACTTACATCCTTTTGATAATAATTCATAGCTTTCAGAAAATTGTAGCACCTGTTTCCATAAAACAGAAAAGCTATGGCTGGCATGATGTGTTCTCTCTAATTTTAAATATGCAATCCGTGTATGAGGCACTCTTTCAATACTTGGTTCAATCTGTATTGGATTCTTGCCTTCAGAACAGGCATTTGAATGTCTTTTACGAAATTCAGGTATAGAGCAATTAAAGTAGTTTTTGAATGCCCTTGAAAGCGTATGTTTATTCTGATAATTGATTTGACTAAGAATCTCTGGGACACTTATATTGGTGGATATTAACTTAAAAGCAATGTACTCCAATCTTAATCGTTGGATGTAATTCCCAAGGCTATCACCGCAAACTGCTTTAAAAAGTCGGCGGAAATGATACTTGGAAATGCATACAATTTGGGATAACTTTTCAGAATCAAGGTCATCAAATAAATGACAGTTGATATATTCTTGAACTCTGATCACTAATTCGTATTGTATGTGAGCGGTATTAATTTTTTGCTTCCATCTTTTAATTTCAGGTAACCGTCTGGACATAATTTCTCTCAACTCCGACGAAGTATGGCGTATGCCGACTTCTTTATAGTATTCTTCGGGAAAAAGTCCCCAAAGGTAGATAAGATAATCCATTGAGAAGTCATACAGTTTAACTCCATTTTTCAGACAGTAATCACAATATTCCTCATTTTGGTCTGCCTTCAGATTGGTATAATCAATATCCAAAGGTATTCCGCAAGTCTGGCAATATTTTGTTTCAGAATTGATGTTCATAAGTTTTTTATTATTGAGTGCAAAGTTAACCAATATGTTATGCAAAAAGTTACCATAAATAGCCTTCTTTCGTTTTAATTTGCTTTTTATTGGTTCTGCATATCTCCCCATGTAATTTGAATGCGTTTTTGCTCTCATGCTCTAACAATTTGCCTGTATCCCTTTATTCATCGTTGTTTCAGGTATGGTAGCAAGTGTGGTAGCAGGTATGAGAGCAAACGTTTGCTCTCATACCTGTCTTGTGTCTATGTTGTCAATTCCATCCTGATTCTTCTCGTACAAACTGCAATTTCCAATTCAAAATCACGGTTGTTTCAGATAGTTTCAAGCGCTTGGAACTCTAGTTTCAAGCATTGAAACCATTAGTTCCAAGCCTTGAAACAAAAGTTTCAGACGCTTGAAACTATCTGAAACTACTGTCGATTGGGATTACTTGACCACACGATCTGATTGACTTAACCGTATCAACTGTTCCGATTCACCTGTTCTTTCAAGTAGCACTAAATCATCTATTGCTCAATAATACATCATTTATCAGGTATTAATACCTGATTTCTCAATTATTAATACCTGAGATGTCAATCGTTAATAGTTGACAAATCAACCATTAACATCCTACAAATCAAAGATAGCATTGAACAAACACTTACTAACACGATTTGACAGGTGAGAGCAACCCTTGCTCATACTTGCCCACGCCTGCTATCATAGCCAAAACTACGATGAATAAAGGGATACAAGCAAATTGTTAGAGCGTGAGAGCAAAACTGCTATTAAATCACTGTGGAGAAATCCAGAATCAACCTATTCTCAACCATCCGACTTCTCTAGTTCAATCGTAATTCTTTAATGCCTTGATTTCCATAGTATTCTGAACATATATGCGTGTCAACACCAAACGAGTCATAACACGACTTGAACAAACATATTCATCATCTACGAACTCATCAATGAGGACATCAAGGAAACAGAGAGTACATTTAAGTTCATGTTTTGATAGTTTATCAATGCTTCTCAATTTGTCCAAAGCTAGGCCAATTGTCTTTAAGAAAGGCAAGTTTGTCGGTGGAGTCCTGTAAATCGCTTCCATCAGGCAGGTAGGAACAAGTAGGATCATCCATAATTTTCTGTTTTTCATTTGTGTGTTCCCGTATGCCCCAAAGAAAAAGGCGCGGAAACTATTACTACATTATCCTCTAGAAGGCTCTGGTAAGCCCGTGCTCGAATAATAAGTAATAGCTCCACGCCCATGAGGTATATAACAAATTTATATACAACAGAGACGTGGAGACCGGTTACTTATTATCTGCAAGCACAAAAATTTACCAGATTTTCTAGAGCAGATAATAAAAACGCTATCTCCAAAAAAAGCGTAGCTCCTTTGCGGAGATACGCTACAAATATAGTTATATTTTCTGATATTGATACTTTGGTGTGTACTATTTCGCCATCTGATCAGACGAAATACCGCCATATCGCTGTTTGTTCCGTTTCAATAATCAGATCGATAAACATATAACAAGTTAAGAAGAGAAAAGAGTTACAGAGTCTGAATAGTCTAATTTATTCTTTAGTAATTCATCAACAGATTTGATGAACAATTAGCTTGTGGAAACAACTCGTCAACCATCTCCTTATCACAAAACATAAAATCATCATAATCTCCACCTTATGTTCCTTTTCTCAAAAAAGCGTAGTAAATGTTTTACCTATTCTTAGAGGAAGCTTCCGGTAGATACAAATGCAGTCCTAACATCGTTTTAACCCCATTGTGAGTTTGCGTTTGAATATTATTCTTTAGCAATAATGCTACCGTCGCATAATAGCATGCGTAATACATTCGGTTAATAGCAGCATTATAGAAAGTTTCCGAATCATCACCTCCGCTTCCCTTCATTGTATCATAAGCACGTTGCATTCTGTAGGCGATCAATGCTTTTCGGCTCTCTTCGTCTAAAATATCTTCATAATACGATTCCTTCATTAGTGACATTAATATAAAAAAGGTGTTTGAACGGACGGTTTTCCCAAAGTTTTTCAGCATAACCATCGGACTGATAGATATACCGGTTTTCAGTTCAAGTTCGTAAAGGTAAAGTAATCGCCTCTTCCTCTTTCAAAGTTATTTCCATCACAAGATGAGTAAATCAATATCACTGTCACTGCGTGCCTCATTCCTCGCTTGAGAACCATATAATATGGTCTTAGCGGTAGGAGCAACATGACGGATAATATCCTTGATTTGTTCGATCACTTCTGTTCGTCTCATAACTTCTTAATCTATTGATTATATGCAAATATACTCGATTCTTTTCAATTCTCAACACACCCAAGAACGCTTTTATTATATTCTCACTATTTCGCCATCTGATTCAGACGAAATACCGCCATATCGCTATTTGTTCCTATTCTGAAAGGAGGCCCCCAAAGAGATAATCCGCTGGAAACATAGATATGTGATTGGCTCCATTTTGCGATAGCCGTGACTCTGTTCATATATCCTGTCTGTTACCCAACTTATAGGCCATATCTGTCCATGATGCGTATGTCCGCTGAATTGCAGGTCTATTCCCAAAGAATCTGTTTTGGCCAGGTTGTAGGGTTGATGATCTAAAAGAATGATAGGTTTACTACGATCCGCTTGCTTTAATAAGGTAGGCAGGGAATGACGGGAACGGTTGGAACGGTCGTCACGTCCGATGATCTGCACACCGTTAGGCAAATGTTACTACGGAATCACGCAATAGTTGTATGGGAGTATCTTTCAAGAAGCGGACGCTTTCATCAATACCGCTGATGTATTCATGATTTCCGGAACCATATAAATGCCCAAGGGAGCTTTCAGCCGTGCCAGTTCTTCCGCCATATTCTCCTTATATAATGGGGTAAGACTATTGTCTATCAAATCTCCACCGATAAGTATAAGGTCGGATGCTGTGCATTTATCATATCTACATTATTCTTTCAGCATAGCTTTTCCCGTACCATACCCTAAATGGACGTCACTCACGGCTACGATATTGATTCCGTGACCTTCTATCGGCTTATCAAGGAAGACATCAATCTTATTGACCTGCGGATGACGGTAATTATAATAACCGTACAGAAGCAGACAGCAAGTCGCTCCCAACGCATAATAGAAACCGTGATTCAGTGACGGCACAAATATTCTCGTCACATCCGCTATCAACAAAGCAAAAATCATGTACAGTGTAAACACCAGCCATACCGAACCGATGTGAAACATGGATTTCGACAGGATGACAGGCATATCTATATGACGGGTCAGCATAGCTATCACCAACGAGAAAGCTACCAGCCAATAGACGACAGACAACAGAATCTTCATAGCCAGCGAGAAGCCGGAAAGCATCTGTAATGTACGGATAAAGATATAAACATTACCACCTACATAAGCAAGCAGGAATATCAGGAAAAATATTCGCATAATCGTTATAAATTAAAATGGTTATCAAATATATTATCGCCCTTTTCCGTTGTCTGGTAGTGAGTGTCTGTATATCTTTGTGAGGAATAAAAAACAGGTATTATGTTACCGGATTTGTGTAAAGCATTCGACAAAACTTCTACCTATTGTTGACAGCTTGTTCCAATTGCCTCAAAGCCTTCTCCAGCGTAGCACGCGGACAGGCTACATTCAACCGCATAAACCCTTCACCTTCTTTGCCGAACGTCGTTCCTTCATTCAAAGCCAAGTGGGCATCTTCTACAAACAGGCGATTCAGTTCCTCCTGACTTAATCCCAGCTCACGACAATCCAAAAAGATAAGGTAGGATGCTTGCGGACGAATCATTCTGATGGCAGGAATCCGCTCTTTCAGATAACTTTCCGTGAAGTCAATATTTCCTTTGATATAGGCAATGACCTGATCCAGCCATTCAGTACCATGACTGTAGGCTGCCGCTACGCTGAGATAAGCGAATAAGTGTCCTTCGGAGAACTCGCTCGCTTCCATATATACCTGAAACTGATGACGAAGTTCGTCATTCTCAATAATTGCATACGAACTTGCCAGTCCGGATATTAAACGCTTTGCTCGGAGACATAAAGACAAGGGAGTTCATCCGTGCTTTCTCCGAAATCAAAGCAAAGGTGGGATGTTTGTAAGGAGGCAGGGTCAAGTCGGCATGAATCTCGTCAGAGATTACTAATGTACCGTTCTCATAGCAGATGTCGGCAATCTGCGACAGTTCTTCTTTGGTCCATACACGTCCGCCCGGATTATGGGGATTACTCAGGATAAGCAGTTTACATCCCTGCACATCTTTGCGAAAACGGTCGAAATCAATATGATATTGCCCGTCTTTCAATACCAACGGACTGTAAACCACTTCACGTTCGTTCTTCTGTGTCACAAGAAAGAAAGGATGGTAGACAGGAGGCATGACCATCACCTTGTCTCCTTTCTCCGTGAAACAATGGATGGCAAATGCCAGTCCACGGACAATGCCGGGAGTAAACGTCAGCATTTCTTCACGAATCTCCCATCCATGCCGTTCTTTGAGCCAGTTAATAATGGATTCGGCCCATTCTTTGCAGGCAAATGTATAGCCCAGCACTTCATGTTCCAGACGTTTCTTCAAGGCATCGATTACAAAAGGGGCTGTGCGGAAATCCATATCAGCCACCCACATCGGAATCAAGTCATTACGCCCCAACGGCGTTCTACAGCATCCCATTTTACGGAGTCCGTACCGTTACGGTTTATTATTTCATCAAAATTATAGTTCATACTGCATGAGGTTTTATGTTATGTGAGACAAAAGTAGTACATTTGTACTCAATTCAAAAGGAATTTATGACGAAAGCTTTATTTTTGATATAGACGGAACGCTGGTTAGTTTCGAAACACACCGTATCCCGTCTTCTACCATTGAGGCATTGGAAGCCGCCCACGCAAAAGGGCTTAAAATATTTATCGCTACCGGACGCCCGAAAGCCATTATCAACAATCTTTCCGAATTGCAGGACCGGAACCTGATCGATGGATATATAACCATGAACGGAGCCTATTGTTTTGTCGGAGAAGAAGTAATTTACAAAGTGCCATCCCGCAGGAAGAAGTAAAAGCAATGGCTGCTTTCTGCGAAAAGAAAGGAGTCCCCTGCATCTTCGTGGAGGAGCATAATATCTCTGTTTGCCAACCGAATGAGATGGTGAAGAAGATCTTTATGACTTCCTGCATGTAAATGTCATCCCGACAGTTTCCTTTGAAGAAGCAAGCAATAAGGAAGTGATCCAGATGACTCCTTCATCACGGAGGAAGAAGAAAAGAAGTGCTTCCATCCATCCCGACTTGCGAAATAGGCCGCTGGTATCCGGCTTTTGCGGATGTCACAGCCAAAGGCGATACCAAACAGAAAGGCATCGATGAAATCATCCGGCACTTTGGCATCAAGCTGGAAGAAACGATGTCCTTCGGCGACGGAGGAAACGATATCAGCATGCTCCGCCACGCAGCTATCGGAGTCGCTATGGGGCAGGCCAAAGAGGATGTAAAAGCCGCAGCCGACTATGTGACAGCCCCCATTGATGAGGACGGCATCAGCAAGGCTATGAAACATTTCGGGATTATCTAATTCATTTATCCGGTCAGCACATCTGCTTATCCGTCACTAACTTTATGAGCGTAGACACTAATAACGCAGCTTTTCAGGACGCCCTGAATCTTATTCAGTATACCCGCCAGTCGGTTTTTCTGACCGGAAAAGCGGGTACAGGTAAATCTACATTCCTACGTTATGTCTGCGAACATACCAAGAAGAAACATGTCGTTCTCGCACCTACCGGCATCGCAGCCATCAACGCCGGAGGAAGTACGATGCACAGTTTCTTCAAACTCCCCTTCTATCCGTTACTGCCGGACGATCCGAATTTAAGTCTCCAGAGAGGACGCATTCACGAGTTCTTCAAGTACACCAAACCGCACCGGAAATTACTGGAACAGATTGAACTGGTCATCATAGACGAAATCTCTATGGTACGGGCGGACCTCATTGATGCCATCGACCGCATCTTACGTGTATATTCGCATAACTTACGGGAACCTTTCGGTGGCAAACAGTTGTTATTGGTAGGCGATGTTTTCCAGCTGGAACCTGTCGTGAAGAATGACGAGCGGGAGATTCTGAACCGTGCCTATCCTACTCCATACTTCTTTTCGGCAAGAGTATTCAGCCAGATCGATCTGGTATCCATCGAACTCCAAAAAGTATACCGGCAGACTGATTCCGTCTTTGTCAGCGTTCTCGACCATATCCGTACCAACACCGCCGGAGCAGCCGACCTGCAACTGCTGAACACCCGATACGGAAGCCATATCGAAGAATCGGAAGCCGATATGTACATCACGCTTGCCACCCGAAGGGACACGGTTGACTCGATCAATGAGAAGAAACTGGCCGAGCTGGCAGGAGAACCGATCACCTTTGAAGGAAGCATTGAAGGGGATTTCCCCGAAAGCAGTCTGCCGACCTCACAGGAACTCGTTCTGAAACCGGGTGCTCAAATCATCTTTATCAAGAATGATTTCGACCGCCGGTGGGTAAACGGTACCATCGGAGTGATTGCCGGTATCGACGAGGAAGAAGAAACGATATACGTCATCACCGATGACGGCAAGGAATGCGATGTAAAACGGGAATCATGGCGTAACATCCGCTATCGCTACAACGAAAAGACGAAAGAGATTGAAGAGGAAGTACTAGGCAGCTTCACCCAATATCCCATCCGGCTGGCCTGGGCCATTACCGTCCACAAGAGTCAGGGGCTGACTTTCAGCAGAGTAGTGATTGACTTCACGGGAGGTGTATTTGCCGGCGGACAGGCGTATGTAGCACTCAGCCGTTGTACCTCACTGGATGGCATCCAGCTCAAAAAACCGATCAACCGGGCGGATATCTTTGTGCGTCCCGAAATCGTAAACTTTGCCGGACGGTTCAACGACCGGCAAGCCATCGACAAGGCTCTGAAACAGGCGCAGGCCGATGTTCAGTATGCCGCTGCCGCACGTGCTTTCGACAAAGGGGATATGGAGGAATGTCTGGAACAATTTTTCCGTGCCATTCACTCCCGTTATGATATAGAGAAACCTGTTCCTCGCCGATTAATCCGCCGGAAACTGGGGATTATCAATACCTTGCAGGAGCAGAACAAAAAGCTCAAAGAGCAAATGCGGGAACAGCAGGAACGTCTGCGGCAATATGCCCATGAATATCTGTTAATGGGAAATGAATGTATCACCCAAGCCCACGACGCCCGTGCCGCCATTGCCAATTATGACAAAGCGCTCAGCCTCGACCCTAATTATATAGACGCCTGGATACGAAAAGGAATCACCTTGTTCAACAGCAAAGAGTATTTTGATGCGGAAAACTGTTTCAATACCGCTGTCAGCCTTCATCCTGCAAACTTTAAAGCTGTGTACAACCGTGGAAAACTGCGTCTGAAAATCGATAATACAGAAGGGGCAATTGCAGACCTGGACAAGGCTACAAGTCTGAAACCCGAGCATGCCGGCGCACACGAGCTCTTCGGAGATGCCCTGTTAAGAGTGGGGAAAGAAGTGGAAGCCGCCATACAATGGAGAATTGCCGAAGAACTCAGAAAGAAAAAATCATAAATAAGTTGGTAGTGTATCAGAAGTCTTCTGATTGTGAAAGTTATTGAATATCATCTTACATCAAAAACTTTTTATTAACTTTGCCTTCGTATGTACGTCAAACTCTTAAAAGAAAAGCAAATGAAAAAAGGTTTGAAAATCGCAGCTATCGTTGTAGGGGTAATAATCATTCTGATGCTCCTCCTTCCTTTCGCCTTCCAAGGTAAGATAGCAGGTATTGTAAAAACAGAAGGCAACAAGATGCTCAATGCACAATTTGATTTCAAGAAACTCAACATTAGCCTGTTCCGCAACTTTCCGCAGGCTTCTGTTACTCTCGAAGATTTCTGGCTGAAAGGCGCGGGAGAATTCGCAAACGATACCCTTGTACAAGCCGGAGAGGTGACTGCCACCATCAATCTGTTCTCCCTTTTCGGAGACAGCGGTTATGACATTTCCAAAGTATTCATAGAAGATACCCGCCTGCACGCCATCGTCCTGCCGGACGGTCATGTCAACTGGGATATCATGAAGCCCGACACGACAGACACGCAGGAAACGCCTGCCACGGAAGAAGAGTCATCTCCTTTCAAAGTCAAGCTGCAACGTTTCGTCATCAAGAACATGAATTTGATTTATGACGACCAGCAAGGTAAAATGTATGCCGACATCCGTGATTTCAACGCCCTTTGTGCCGGTGACCTGGGCAGTGACCGCACTACGCTGAAACTGGAAGCGGAAACCAAATCACTGACTTACAAGATGAATGGTATTCCTTTCCTTACAAACGCCAACATCTCCGCCAATATGGACGTAGACGCCGATCTTGCCAACAACAAGTATACACTGAAAGACAATACCATTCGCCTCAACGCCATTCAGGCAGGTATCGACGGTTGGGTGGAACTGAAAGATCCCGCTATCGACATGGATCTCAAACTCAACACCAATGATGTAGGCTTCAAGGAAATACTTTCTTTGATTCCTGCCATTTACGCAACGGAATTCTCCAGTCTGAAAACAGACGGAACCGCTACTCTTGCCGCATCAGCCAAAGGTACGCTGCAAGGAGATACTGTCCCCGCATTCAACATCGATATGCAAGTCAAGAACGCTATGTTCCGCTATCCGGCATTGCCCGCAGGAGTCGATCAGATCAACATTAGTGCCAACGTCCGGAATCCGGGAGGAAATATAGACCTGACCACCATCCAAATCAACCCGTTCAGCTTCCGTCTGGCAGGAAATCCTTTCAGTCTGACTGCGGACGTGAAAACACCGGTCAGCGACCCCGATTTCAAAGCTGAGGCAAAAGGTACGCTCGATCTGGGCATGATCAAACAGGTATATCCTTTGGGAGATATGGAACTGAACGGAACCATCAACGCCGATATGCAAATGTCAGGACGCCTTTCTTATATAGAGAAAGAACAGTACGACAACATGAAAGCCTCCGGAACCATCGGTCTGACCAATATGAAACTGAAAATGCAGGATATGCCGGATGTAGACATCAAGAAATCACTCTTCACCTTCACCCCGAAATATCTGCAACTGAGCGAAACGACGGTCAATATCGGTAAGAACGATATTACTGCCGACAGCCGTTTCGAGAACTATATCGGCTATGCTCTGAAAGGTACTACACTGAAAGGAACGCTGAACATTCATTCCAATTATTTCAATCTGAATGATTTCATGACAGCATCCGCAGACAGCGTGGCAACTACCGAAGCAGCTGCCACAGACTCCACGGCAATTGCCGGCGTGATAGAAGTTCCGCGCAATATCGACTTCCAGATGGACGCCAATCTGAAACAGGTGCTGTTTGACAAGATGACATTCAACAACATGAACGGTAAACTTGTTGTCAAAGACGGAAAGGTAGATATGAAGAATCTTTCTATGGGTACTATGGGCGGCAACGTGTTGATGAATGGATATTACTCTACCGCCAATGCGAAGAAACCGGAAATGAAAGCCGGATTCAAACTGTCGGATATCAGCTTCTCACAGGCATACAAAGAACTGGATATGGTTCAGCAACTGGCTCCTATCTTTGAGAACCTGAAAGGAAACTTCTCCGGCAGCATCAATGTGCTGACCGACCTGGACGCAGCCATGAGCCCGGTACTGGAAACGATGCAAGGAGACGGCAGCTTGTCTACCCGCGACCTCAGTCTGAGTGGTGTGAAAGCAATCGACCAGATAGCCGACGCCATCAGCCAGCCGAGTCTGAAAGAAATGAAAGTGAAAGATATGACACTGGATTTCACCATCAAAGACGGACGGGTGGAAACCAAACCGTTTGATATCAAAATGGGTGACTATAATCTGAATCTCTCCGGTAGCACAGGACTTGACCAGACCATCGACTACTCCGGCAAGATCAAGCTTCCGGCATCCACCGGCATTTCCAAGCTAATGACGCTCGATCTGAAGATCGGAGGTTCATTCACTTCCCCGAAAGTCAGTGTCGATACAAAGAGTATGGCCAATCAGGCACTTGAATCCGTAGCCGACGAAGCAATCAGCAAACTGGGAGAAAAGCTCGGACTGGATTCAGCCACGACTGCCAACAAAGATTCCATCAAACAGAAAGTGACGGAAAAAGCTACAGAGAAAGCACTTGATTTCTTAAAGAAGAAACTTAAATAAGAAAAGGAGAAGAGAGTATGCTTCTGAAACTGTACGATAAAAACAATAACCCGCAGGACTTGCAACGGGTAACCGACATCCTGAACGACGGCGGACTGATCATCTATCCTACGGATACGATGTACGCCATCGGATGCCACGGGCTGAAAGAACGTGCTATTGAACGGATTTGCCGGATCAAAGATATTGATCCGCGCAAAAACAACCTGTCTATCATCTGCTACGATCTAAGCAGTATCAGCGAGTATGCCAAAGTGGGTAATAATGAGTTCAAGCTCATGAAGCATAATCTCCCCGGCCCGTTCACGTTTATCCTGAATGGCACCAACCGGCTGCCCAAAATCTTCCGTAACCGAAAAGAGGTGGGTATCCGTATGCCGGACAACAATATCATCCGTGAAATCGCCCGCTTACTGGATGCTCCTATTATGACCACCACACTGCCATATGATGAGCATGAAGATTTGGAATATATGACCGATCCCGAACTAATTGACGAAAAGTTCGGTGATATCGTGGATCTGGTAATCGACGGAGGAATAGGAGGCATAGAACCTTCTACAGTAGTGAAGTGCACAGAAGATGAACCGGAAATTGTCCGTCAGGGAAAAGGCTGGCTGGAAGGGATTTAATCTCGAAGACTATTAACTTAGAGAATATATAAATCAGGCACGGACTACACGGATTTCACGGTTTTAAAAGATTACATATCTAAAAAACGTGTTAATCCGTGAAATCCGTGCCTGAATATTTCTTACTTAATCAATGATTCCGGATCCAGATGACCTGCTTCGATATCCTTGAAGTAACGGTAAGTACCGACTTTCAACTCTTCCGTAGCAGCATCGTCACAAACGATAATACCCTTTTCGTGCATCTGCAAAGCACTGATAGTCCACATCTGAGTGATAGAACCTTCTACTGCATGATATAATGCGCGGGCCTTATTGTGACCATTTACGATAATCATCACTTCTTTAGCAGAAAGCACAGTGCCTACACCAACAGTCAGAGCTGTCTTCGGAACTTTGTTAATATCGTTGTCAAAGAAACGGGAGTTCGCAATGATTGTATCCGTAGTCAGCGTTTTCTGACGGGTACGGGAAGTCAGTGAAGAACCCGGTTCGTTGAATGCGATGTGTCCGTCTGGACCAATGCCACCCATGAAAAGGTCGATGCCACCATAAGACTTAATCTTTTCCTCGTAGCGTGCACATTCTGCATCCAGGTCGGGAGCATTACCGTTCAGGATATTCGTATTTTCCTTTTTGATATCGATATGGCTGAAGAAGTTATTCCACATAAAAGAGTAATAGCTTTCCGGATGTTCTTTCGGCAAGCCTACATATTCATCCATATTAAATGTTACGACGTTCTGGAAAGAAACGATTCCTTTCTTATTTAAATCGATCAAAGCTTTATACATACCCAGAGGTGAAGATCCCGTAGGACAGCCCAATACAAAAGGTTTTTCCGGAGTTGGGTTGGCAGCTTTTATTTTTGCGGCAACGTAATGTGCAGCCCACTGAGATACGGACTGATAGTCCGGCTGAATAATAAGTCTCATAAGTCGATTGTTTTATAGGTTAGTAAATAATTGTTCATTCTTTATTTAGCGGTCTTTTTTCAAGCGGTCCGCCATCGCACGTGCCAGATTCTCACACTGGGTATAGGTAATATCCTGCATCGCCTGTTTCATCTCTACCGGATCGCCTACCAGCTCGAACTTACTCTTTTCCGCAAATTCAGCCATACGCTTCACAGCAGCTCCTGCCCAGGTGAAGGAACCGAAGTATCCCAAATAACGTCCTTTGAGTTCGCGAACCAGAATCTTAGACAATAACGATTCCACTTCCGGGAATATCTGATTACTGTATGTCGGAGAACCGACAATCAATCCTTTATAACGGAAAATATCTGCAAGGATATAAGAAGGATGACTCTTCGTCACATTGTGCATCACAATATTCCTGATTCCCTGTGCTGAGAGTTCCGCAGCAATAGCTTCCGCCATCTGTTCCGTATTTCCATACATACTGCCATATACGATAACCACACCTTCGTCCGCATCATAACGGCTCAGACGGTCGTAGATACCGATCACCCTGGAAATATTCTCTGTCCATACCGGTCCGTGTGTAGAGCAAATGGTAGTGATAGGCAGTCCTCCCAATTTTTGCAGGGCTTTCTGTACCGGACTACCGTATTTGCCAACGATATTAGAGTAGTAACGCACCATTTCACCCCAGTACTTATCTACATTGATACGGGTATCCAGAAATCCTCCGTCTACAGTGCCAAAGCATCCGAATCCGTCACCTGAGAAAAGGATTCCGTCCGTTTCATCAAATGTCATCATCGTTTCGGGCCAGTGCACCATCGGGGTCATATAGAAACGAAGCATATGCTTGCCTAATGCAAGGAAGTCTCCGTCTTTCACCAGATATTGCTCGCCGGTAACACCGTAAAATCCTTCAATCATGCCGAAGGTTTGTTTATTGCCGACAATAATAATATCCGGATAGTGCTGCTTAATCAATCGAAACCGGATCCGTTCCGAATAGGGCGTTCGCCGATTACTTGCTTGATCTTGCGCATGTAGATTCTATAATCATATCTGATTTATAATCTCCATAGGGCAACGGCCACAACGCCTCAAAACGGTGTTTATTACGGTCATTTACTCCCACATAGTGGACATTTCCTTTAATTCTTGTTTTCTGTTCCATTCTTCAACTTTAATTAATTTCTGCTCACCAGCTATGATCCTCTGAGGACAGAGATTTATTCTGTGGTGAAGTTATCTTCCGCAAAAATAACTCTTTTTTCTGAATCCCTGTACTTCTTACCTTGATAAGCTCCCCTTTCTTTCATTCTTTTTTGCAAACGAGTTACAAATTCATAATTCTTCAGTCCCCAGTCCGGAGCAATCAGCAATTCTTTGGGAGACTGCGAAACAAAACGTTCCAATACCAGATCCGGGCGGAGATGCTCTACATAGTCAATCACCATGTCAATATATTCGTCCACTTCCGTAAACAGATGAAAACCTTCCGGATTCTCTTCGTATTCATGCGCCATGCGAGTACCACGAATCAACTGTAACTGATGAATTTTGAGTGTGGACAAAGGAAGCGCGGAAAGGATTCCTGCCTGCTCTACCATTGTATCATGTGTCTCTCCCGGAAGACCGAGGATGACGTGCCCGCCCGTCAGTATGCCACAGGCGGCGGTACGCTGAACAGCCTCTACCGTATCCGCATACGTATGTCCGCGATTGATACGCCGCAATGTCTCATCACTGGCACTCTCAATGCCATATTCCACCATCAGGAATGTATGGCGGTTCAGTTCTTCCAGATACTGAAGCAGTTCTTCCGGCATACAATCCGGACGCGTACCGATCACCAATCCTACTACCCCGTCTACCTGCAACGCCTCTTCATATTTACGTTTCAGTCCTTCCAGTTCTGCATAAGTATTGGTATATGCCTGGAAATACGCCAGATATTTCATCTCCGGATATTTATGGGCAAAGAAACATTTCCCCTCCTCCAGTTGGGTAGCAATCGACTTTTCCGTCCGGCAATAGTCCGGGTTGAAAGTCTGGTTATTGCAATACGTACACCCGCCCCATCCCTTCGTCCCATCCCGATTAGGACAAGTAAAACCGGCATTTAATGATATTTTCTGCACTTTGTAAGGAAAATGTTTTCGCAGAAAGGTTGGGAAATCATTATATTGTATTTGATAAGACATATCTATTTAATTCATTTGTTATTTGTGTGGCAAACATAAGAAAAAACAGCGAGTTACGGAAAGATGCCCCAAAATATCTTCAATATATTAAAAAAAACATAAAGTGCATAAGATAAATTAATATTTATTGCGAAAGCAGAAACTATTTAGTTAGTTTTGTGTGATTTTAAGCATTGACGGGAGGATACTTGTGAAAGTCTTGTGCAATTATTCCCCAATTATGATTTCATCTCACCATACCCCATGCGACTCTCGTCAATAAACTATCCTCTTTATGTTCTAAAAACAGAATATAAAGAGGATTTTTAGCATACTGTTAAAACGCTAAAAAAAGGACGTTTTCTCGTCATTTATAGGATCTCCATACACCATCGCTCCCAGGCGACCATTTCCCAAAGGTAATGCTTCTTCCCAATACTTGGCAGGACTATCATACCATAGTACAGCCTTTTGCTGGGACCGGGCTGTCATACCTACACACATTGCCAATACAAAACAAAGGAAACCTCTTCTGAATAAATTATAAGCCATATATATATACAATTTGAGTTAACAAACGATTGATATGGCAAAGTTAGGACAGGAAGATTTTCTTATAGAGTAAAATTTGGTAAGATTGAAAAACGATCGGCCAGCTTGTATTTATCACATTAAATACAAGCTGACCGATGACACTCAAACAAAGGAGTAAAAATTAGTCATTCAATCATAAAACAGTCATTTTTATATCCCTAACCGTTCTTTCAACAATCTGAACCCGAAAGGCCTTACCCGAAGTTTAACCCCATTTTCAATAATAGCTGGTACGTTTCCTTCCCAAACAATTCTACACGGGAGATTTGAGTGACATTGACAATCGTTGAGCGATGGACACGAACAAAGGTATCGGAAGGCAAATGAGTCTCAAAATACTTCATCGTCTGTTCCTTCAGCTATTCCCCGAAGGAGTAATCAGCATAACGTAGTCTCCGCATGCTTGTATGTAGATTAATTCATCCGTTTTAATCAAATGAATTTTCGAACCGTCTTTCACTGTGATACGGTCGATCTGCTCTATCTGCGGTTCTTCCGGCAGGCTAACCGGTTGATGCATTATCAATTCTTTTCCAGTTCCTGATTCAGTGCATCTTCTTTAGCGACAATCAAACGATACCAAAGAAGAATGGCAACCCAGGTCGGAATGCCAAACAACAGACGAAAAGGGATGGTAGATGCAAAGTGATATAGGGTATACCGGCTATCCTTGTTACAATATCGTAAACCATAAAGCTGCCGGCTATCCAGATCAGTATTCCTGCCACCAGAGTAATGACTTCCGTCTGAAAGATAGAGACTACTCCGACAACAAACCAGACCAAATAACCTAATGCCATCAACCAACCGATTGTCGCTATTCCGTCTATGACAGCAGGCACATAGTCCGCACCTGTGTATACACTCATTATCATTACCTGAGCTACCACCAGAACCAACGCTACCACCAGTACCGGCACCCAACGATAAGGATAATCTATAATCGGATGTGTTTTCATACGTTAGTCTTTAACTTCCAGTCCGCCAAAAGAAAGCCTTCCCCGAATGACTAATACACTTTCCTTGTTAATATTCCCGTTTTGCCAGCGTTTGTCATCACAACCGCCAAAGAAAGCATTGCACTTAAATACTACTTTCCAGTCAGAAGGGACATATATTTCGATGCCTCCCCAACTGCAATCCAAATCGATGTATGTTTCTCCCGGTGCGATATGAGTATGGCGCAGGTCAATCGTTGTTCCTCCACAAGAGGTACGGACGACTGCTCCTTTAAAAAGTTCATCAAGCACAACATGACGTGCAGCTCCAAAAGTGTTATCAGAACGCAGAAAGCCATCTTCCGATTCACTTTGCTGCTGATTGTTGGCAAAGTTCATGCCCGCATGACCATAATGTCCATGTTTCATCCATTCTCTATGGTCACGAAACATACGCTGTTTATCATTCCATGGTCCTCTGTGTCCGGATTTAAAAAGAAATAAAACTCCGGCTATGATCAAAGCTAAGGGCAGACCATTGCCTGAGAATTCTCAGGCAGCCATGAAAGACCTCCTAGCAAAAAATAAACACCTACCAATACAAGGATAATTCCACCAACAAAATGACGGCGTATCATCGAATAAATTCCCATTATAATAAAAGAGAATACCATGATACTATTATACTAAATAATTCAGCAGTAATCCAACCCATATTGCGGGCGAACAACAAAATCCCTGAAAGGATAAATAATGAAGCTACCAAAAGTTTTCCTGAAAACCTGTAGGAGATGAGAATTTAGATTTCTGTTCCATCGTTTCTATGATTAATGATTGATGGTTCAAAGATACATCATTTCTTTGTGCTCTTACAGGCTTTTCAGATGATTTCCGGTCAGTAAACCGATGAATACCGGATAAAAATCGGTGAATGGAACAGAGTAAAGCGCAATAAATTATGCTCTAATTGAATCTAATAACAAAAATACAATGTGAAAACAAATATGCACACCGACGTCTTTTCTTCCTATACATTTGCAATCATATAATTAACACAATACGTGAGTACAACTAATATTTTAAAGAACTAATGCCATGAATAAAACTTTTTAGGAGCTTTTCTTGCATCTGTCTTCATATCATTCACAGCCTGTTCGGAAGAAAATCTCGAACAGGACACAAATCCTCCAACAGAACAGCCGGGAGATTCTACTGATCCGGATGATTCGGGAGAGGATCAGCTGCGGAGTATCCGACTCCCGACCGTTCGACAGTCGCAGCTTTTCCCGGTGCCGAAGGAGCCGGAAAACGAACTAGTGGTGGAGCCGGAGGAATAGTATATACAGTAACTCTCAAAGATGACGGTTCAGAAGGTACTCTCCGTTGGGCGATAGAGAAGTCGGGCAAAGAACGATTGTATTCGCTGTAGGTGGAGTCATCCCTTTAACCAAACAGCTGCAAATAAAGAATGATGATATAACCATCGCAGGTCAAACAGCTCCCACCCCGGTATTTGCCTGAAAATTACACTTTACGTGTCAACGCAAACAATGTCATTATCCGATTTATCCGTTCACGTATGGGGATGAATGTAAGACGGAAGATGATTCGATGAATGGGTATCAAGATTCTTATCCCGGCAAAAGGAATATTATTATCGACCATTGCTCAATGAGCTGGAGTACGGACGAATGTGCTTCATTTTATGGAAATACCGACTTTACCATGCAATGGTGTATCATCAGCGAGAGTCTGACAAATTCTCTTCATAACAAAGGAGGACATGGATATGGCGGAATATGGGAGGAAGCCCTGCAACCTTCCACCATAATCTGCTGGCACACCATAGCAACCGCACGCCCCGCCTCTGCGGAAGTCGCTACTCTAACAGAGAAGATATGGAGAAAGCCGATTTATGCAATAATGTAATCTATAATTGGACTGGTGAAGGAGCCTATGCAGGAGAGGGAGGTTCTTATAATATCATGAATAACTACTATAAGCCGGGCCCTGTTAATGCCATAGCGAAAGTACATTGCCGTATTTTCACCGCTTATCTGGATGATGGCAAGAATCAACAGGCAAAAGGAGTATATGGAAAATTTTATGTAAACGGGAATTATTTCGAAACACATGAGAAGTTATCTAATTCACAAAAGACAGAATTGGCCAATGCAAATGCAGATAATACCTCCTCAACCGCTTTTGCGTAAAAACAACGAAGTTTCAACAAAAGATTTGCTTGTATCTTTACGTTTTCCTATCTTAGATGATTATTCGTTCGTTCAGTCTGCACAAGATGCCTATCAGTCTGTATTACTATACGCTGGTGCTTCCAATCTGCGTGACAAGATTGATAAACGTATTGTAAAAGAAACCCAGGAAGGCACTTTCACATACACAGGCTCAAACGGAGGAACGAACGGACTGATCGATACACAAGCTGATGTGGAAGGATGGAGTGAATACGCATCCACTACCACTACACAGCAGGATAGTGACAAAGACGGATACGGACGAATGGGAAACAGCCAACGGGCTGAATCCCAACAACGGCAGTGACGGAAACAAATATAACTTAAGCAAGGAATATACCAATCTCGAAGTCTATCTGAATAGTTTGGTAAATTCCTTTATACCCAACCAATAACTAAGTAGCTATGAACAAAAAATCCTGGTAGGGCTATGTGCCTTATTTATGCTCCCTTCTATTCAAGGGAATACAAAACTAACAATTCGTACAAAGAGAATATTACTCCCGACCGTTCAAAGTTCCAGCCTTCCGGGTGCCGACGGTGCAGGGAAATATACAACAGGAGGTGCCGGTGGAACAGTATACACTGTAACTTCACTGGCAGATGACGGTTCGGAAGGAACTTTCCGCTGGGCTATCAACAAAAAGGCCCCCGTACAATCGTTTTCGCAGTCAGCGGCATCATTGAATTGCAGAAACCTTTAAAACTCAGCAATGGAGATGTGACAATCGCAGGTCAAACAGCTCCGGAGATGGCATCTGTCTGAAGAACCACACCTTTTCCATTCAAGCAGACAATGTGATTGTCCGCTTTATCCGTTCACGTATGGGAGCGGACATCAAGCAAAAGGTGACGATGCAATGAACAGTACCAAAGGAAACAGTAACATAATCATAGACCATTGCTCTCTGAGCTGGTGTACGGATGAATGTGCCACTTTCTATGATAACAGTCAATTCACCCTTCAATGGTGTATCATCAGCGAAAGCCTCGCCAACTCTATTCATGAGAAAGGAGCACATGGCTATGGTGGCATCTGGGGTGGACAAAAGCATCCTTCCATCATAATCTGCTGGCACATCACACCAATCGTACTCCACGACTCTGCGGCAGCCGTTATACCGGCAAACCGGAAGAAGAAAAGGTGGAATTATTCAATAATGTAATCTACAATTATGGTAGTGACGGGGCTTATGCCGGTGAAGGAGGTTCGTACAACTTTCTCAATAATTACTATAAGCCGGGTCCCTATAGTGCTACCAAAGGTTCATACCGACGCCTGTTCACCGCTTATGCAGACGACGGCAAAATCAAAATGAGGCAGGGTACATGGAATCTTCCACTTTAAAGGAAACTTTATGGACGCCACCTGTCCCAGCCTGACTGACAAGCAGAAAGAAGCTCTTTATAAAGTCAATATGGATAATACATTTGGTCTGATCGTCAAGAACGACTTCGCACCGGAAAAGAATTTATTATCCAAAAGCATTTGATATAGCAGAGCATACTTCATTGCAACCGGCAAAGAAAGCCTATAAAGATGTACTGCAATTTGCCGGAGCTCTCACCGCCGCGATGCCGTAGACCAACGAATCGTAGAAGAAACCCGCAAAGGGAATTACACTTATGAAGGGTCTCATGGAAGCACCAACGGAATGGTTGACCAACCGATAGATGTAGGAGGCTGGCCCGAATATAAATCCGAACCGACCCCAACCGACTCCGACGGAGATGGCATACCGGACGAATGGGAGAAAAAGTACAATCTGAATCGAATGATCCAAGCGACGGCGCACAATATGGTTTGAGTAAAGAATACACCAATCTGGAGGTATATCTGAACGAGCTAGTGAATCATCTGTATCCTGCGGATTCTAAAAATAAAACTAAAAGCCCGAATAAACAGTTATAAAAGATTAAGACGAGAGTACATTTCCCCATAAATCCTCGTCTTTATCCATTTTATGCCGGAAAAACAAAAAATACTATCGTAAAACAAATACACATCCCACAAGCCCCAAAACATAATTTTGCACCAGTGAGAACTCTAAGAGTGGACACACTCGAATATTAATAATCTAATATAAAAGAACAAAAGATGCCTAAAGGAATGAAAAACATGCGCACTTTGCTGCTAATGATTTTCGCAGCATTATCGCTCAGCGTATCAGCGCAGACTATTACCTTAAATGGTAATGTGAAAGACACAACCGGAGAACCGATTATCGGTGCTTCCATTGTAGAAAAAGGGAATACTACCAATGGTACAATTACTGACCTGGATGGAAATTTCTCTCTAAAAGTTCCTGCCAACGCCACTGTAGTTATTTCATATATTGGTATGAAAACGCAGGAAATCGCAATCAAAGGAAAAAGCAAGATTGATGTTACACTATCAGATGATGCAAAAGCGTTGGATGAAGTTGTAGTTATCGGTTATGGTACTGCCAAGCGTAAAGACATAACAGGATCAGTAGCATCCGTTAATTCAGAAACTTTAGCAGCCATTCCTGTAGCGTCTGCGACTGAAGCATTGCAAGGAAAAATGGCAGGTGTACAAATTACAACTACAGAGGGCTCTCCTGACGCACAAATGAGTATTCGCGTACGTGGAGGTGGTTCAATCACACAAAGTAACGAACCTCTCTTTATTGTAGACGGATTTCCAGTGGAAAGTATCTCAGATATTCCACCTACAGATATTGAATCAATCGATGTATTGAAAGACGCTTCTTCAACTGCTATCTACGGTGCACGTGGTGCTAATGGTGTAATTATTGTTACTACCAAGAGTGGTAAAGAAGGCAAAGTCAGTGTTAGCTACAATGCTTATTATGCGTGGAAAAAGTGGCAAAACATTAGATGTACTTTCCGCAAGCGATTATACCAAATGGCAGTATGAACTGGCTCAACTTACAAATAAGAATGATGATTATATCAAGTATTTTGGTAATTATCAAGACCTTGACATGTATGACAACGTAGCTACCAATGACTGGCAGGATTTAACTTTCGGACGTACCGGACATTCATTTAATCACAATCTAAGCATCAATGGTGGTAGCGATAAGTTCAAATATTCGTTCAGCTACTCTCATATTGATGATAAAGCTATCATGCAAATGTCTGACTATGCACGTGATAACCTCAATTTAAAATTGAATCACAAGCCTCTGAAGAACGTTTCTTTAGATTTTTCAGCACGCTTTTCCAAAACCAAAATCAATGGTGGAGGTTCCAACGATGCCAACAGTTCATTGAACACGGACAAACGCCTGAAATATTCTTTGTTGTATACTCCATATCCTGTACCTGGTATCTCTGATGCACTCAATGCAGACGAAGAAGATGCCAATTCTCTATTGATTAATCCGTTAATCTCCTAAGAGATAATGACACCCGCAAAGAACGTATCAACTATAACCTTGCCGGCTCTATCACTTGGGAAATAATCAAAGATTTAAAACTAAAAGCAGAAGTTGGTTATGACGATTATCGAAATAATGCAGACCGCTATTATGGTGTGACTACTTACTATGTAAGAAATAACGTAGACGATGAAGATAAGAGTAAACCTGCTATTTCTTTTACTCGTGGTACAAGAACTGCCTTCCGCAGTACAAACACCTTAAGTTATGACTTCAAGAGTTCTTTAAGAATAACAAAACCATTTAAACCTGTTGGCTGGTCAAGAATATATTGTTACCAGAGAGAGAGAATTAAGAAACGTTGTACATGGCTTCCCGACTGAATATACGGCAGACGACTGCATCAACTATTCCACAAAGGAAACCCATATGAAGTGACCAATTATGGTTATCCGGATGATGTGTTGTTCTCATTCTTCGGACGTTGCAAACTATGACTTTGACAGCAAATACTTGTTTAGCGCCACTTTCCGTGCCGATGGTTCTTCGAAGTTTGCCAAAGGTAACCAATGGGGATTCTTCCCTTCTGCCGCTGTCGCATGGCGTATATCTTCTGAATCATTCATGGAGAATACCAAAATTGGTTGGATGACCTGAAGCTCCGCTTTAGCTATGGTACAGCCGGAAACAATAATATTCCTTCGGGACAGATCTCTCAATTATATGAGTTAAATAAAACTCCATGGATCAATGGTGTCAATTCCTACATTGCTCCAAGCAAATATATGGCAAACAGCGATCTCACCTGGGAAACAACCATTACAAAGAAATGTCGGTTTGGATTTCACTACTTTAGGAGGCAGATTAAGCGGAACAATTGAAGGCTACTGGAATAATACAAAGACCTGTTAATTATGTTCCCGACATCCGGAACTGGTTATAACTACCAATACCGTAACATGGGCGAGACTGAAAACAAAGGTCTTGAAGCCAGCGTCAACTGGGTAGCCGTTGATAAAAGAATTTTGGTCTGAGCATTGGAGCCAATATCAGTTTTAATAAAATAAGATCAAATCTCTCGGTTCTTTACAGAAGCTTACTAACGAACAAGCACAATCTTATTGGGCTTCTACAGAAATAGGTCAGGATTTCTTGCCGGAAGTAGGTGGTTCTGTTGGAAAATGTATGGTTATGTAAGTGCCGGACGTTATGAGGTTTCCGATTTTGAGAGTTATGATGCAACAACCGATACCTGGACTCTGAAGAAAGACGTCAACAAATCTTCTGCTGTAGGAACTGCGCGCCCAGGTATGATGAAACTAAAAGATTTGGATAATAGTGGAGATGCGAATGGTGAAAAGGATAAACGATCATTGGCGATGCCAATCTGCATACAGGTGGATTCAACATCAATGCCCGCCTATATGGTTTCGACCTGGCAGCCAACTTTACATGGAGCTATGGTAACGACATCTATAACGCTAATAAGATCGAAACAACTTCTACTTCCAAGTACTTATACAGAAACATGACTTCTGAAATGTCCGCTGCAAAACGTTGGACTAATATTGACGGAAACGGCAATTTGGTAACAGACATGAACCAATTGGCGCAAATGAACGAGAACACCACGATGTGGTCACCTTATATGAGCAAATTCGTATTCTCGGATTGGGCTGTTGAAGACGGTTCATACCTTCGTCTGAGCACTTTGACATTGGGATATACTCTGCCGCTCATCTAACCAAGAAAGTTGGAATCAATAACCTTCGTTTCTATGTAACGGGATACAATCTGTTCTGTATCACGGGATATAGCGGTTACGATCCGGAAGTTTCTACTTGCCGCAGAAATGGCAGCCAACTGACTCCGGGTGTAGACTATTCAGCATATCCTAAGAGCCGTCAGTTTGTAATCGGTTTGAACCTTAATTTTTAATCAGTAAAACTAGTAAGTAATGAAAAAAATATTATATACAGCATTAGCAGCATCACTATTTGCTTTTTCTTCTTGTGATGACATATTAGATACTTCCAAAAAGTCATCTATGGAAAAGACAGAAGTTTTTTCTAACGAGGCTTTGGTCAATGATGTAGTGATGGGACTGCACCAGTCATTCGGTGAAACAAACTCTTATCGTGGACGTTATATTGCCTACTTCGGAGTCAACAGCGACTGTGAAATCTGGAATAATACGGGGAAGAAAGGAGCTTTCACTGATAAAGAAGGAGCCTTGGTAACATACAATGCCACTACCGATAATCAATACATGAATACGGACAACAACGTTTGGGCCAAACTTTATGAAGCCATAGAACGTGCAAACAGCGCTATAACCGGTATGGACGAGTACAGCGATATGAGTAACGCCAATATGCGCCAGTTTTACGGTGAACTATTGACCTTAAGAGCTTTTATCTATTTCGATCTGATTAAAGCGTTCGGTGATGTCCCTGCCCGTTTTGAGCCCAACACCACAGAAACAATCGACTTGCCTAAGACCGACCGTATGGTTATCATGAGAAGACTGTTGAACGACTTACTTATAGCACAAGACTACGTAGGCTGGCCTAACGAAAACAGCTTTACTAAATCAACAGAACGAGTAAGCCAAACCTTCACCAAAGGATTGCGTGCGAGAATTGCATTATTTGCGGCAGGTTACTCACAACATCCGGATGGGATCCGTTACAATACAGAAGATGCAACAGAAAGACAGGAACTATATACAATTGCAAAAATGAATGTCTGACATCATCAGCAAAGGCTATAACACATTAGGCACATTTGAAGCTAACTTTAAAGCACTATGTGCTGAAGGAACAATTGCAGGAGCAGAATCTATTTTCGAGATTCCATTTTCGGCATCCCGTGGACGTGTCATCTACACTTGGGAGTGAAACACGAAAAGAAAGACCAATGGACAAAACTAGCCAAAGGAGGCATAAATGGCCCTATTCCGACTTTGTTTTATGATTATGATGTAGAAGATGTTCGTCGTGATATCACTTGTGTACCTTTTAAATGGACAAGTGACAACGATGGAGACATTGCCTGGAAAGCACCCAATAAATGCTGGGGTGGATGGAGTTTTGGTAAAGTTCGTTTCGAGTGGATGAACCGTGTAGTTGACTCTTCAAATGATGATGGCATGAACTGGCAAGTAATGCGTATGGCTGATATTTATTTAATGGCAGCAGAAGCTATCAATGAACTGGAAGGTCCTAAAGGATCGTCTGATGCAGGAAAATATTTGAAAGCAATCCTCGACCGTTCATACCCGGCCGAAAAGCAAGTGCTATATTAACGAAGGCAAAAGCCAGTCAGGATGCATTCTTTAACGTAATTGTAGACGAGCGTAAATTTGAATTTGGGAGAAGCAATACGCAAAGTCGACCTGATCCGTTGGAATCTTCTAGGAAGTAAAATGAATGAAGCCAAGAGAAAATGACACGATTATATAACCGTGAAGGTGAATACGCTGATCTTCCTTTGAAAATCTATTATAATGAGGGCTTGGATGGAACAGATGCAACTTCCTACAAAATGTATGGATTAAACCATGGAGATACAGATGAAATAGGACAAACATTAGGCTACTCTAAAAAGTAAGGAATGGATTGTACCGAAAGAATCTGCAGACCAGGCTGCTGCTTTGCTGCTTATTGACCAATTGTATGATAACAATCCCGATACCAAGCAATTCTGGCCTATCTGGAAAGTATTTATAGACGGAAGTAACGGTGTGCTAACAAACGATTATGACTATTAATGATGAATGAATTATGAAAAAGAATTATATATATACAGTATTATTTAGCCTGGTTCTGTCTGCCTTTACAGTAAGCTGTTCAGAACCGGATGACGAAGTCACAACGGGAATATTTGACCGATTATTCTCACCGACAAATGTAGAAGCTGTTATCCAGAAAAGACAAATGTAAAGTTTAAATGGACAGCAGTGACAAATGCCACATCATATACGATCGAGCTTTATGAAAATCAAGATATGACTTTCGAAGGTACTCCGAAAACATATGAAGGGATTACGGACAACACATATACTGTAGAAGGACTATTGGGTGAAACTCAATATACAGCAAGAATCAGAGCCTTGAGTGAAGAGATCAATGAATCAAAATGGTCGGCTGTTTCCTTCATGACAGAAGCAGAGAATATCTTCAATTCTGTGAAAGACGAAAATATAGAAGCACATGCAGTAACGCTTACATGGGATGCTATTGATGCAACGGCAACCAAAATCGTGCTGAGTGCAGATGGAAAAGCAGACATAACATATACTCTGAAAAGTACAGATATAGCCAACAAAAAGGCTTATATAGACGGACTGGAAGAAAGCACATCGTATACAGCCAAGTTATACAATGTAGATAAGCTCCGTGGTACCGTTACATTTAAAACAGCCATTGACTTTCAGGGAAAGACTCCTGTATATGAAGGTGATGATCTTGCTACCGTACTCGAAGGAGCAGCAGATGGTGCAAACATCGTTCTTGTATCCGGTTCGTTTGTTTTGGGAGATTATACACTAAACAAATCTGTTATCATCAGCGGTTATGACAAGGCAAACATGCCTACCATCTATGGCCGCTTACAACCTGAAGCCGGCGCTTCTTCCATAGAAATCAACAATGTAATTTTCCGTGGTGACACTCCGGGAGCAGAAGAGTTGGTTTCAAACTTCATAGAGTTGCAAGGTGGAGCTAATATTTCAACTTTAACAGTCAGCGGTTGCGAAATCAGAAACTATAAGAATCAGATTCTTTACTGTAATGTAACGGCAACTTTAGGAACAGCCTTGTTTGAGAACTGCTGGGCAGATAATATTACAGGTTCCGGTGGTGACGGCTTCGACCTTCGAGCCAATACGATATTAGGAACATTAACTATCCAAAACTCAACCTTTAGTAATGGTATACGTACCTTCCTACGTTGTAATATGACATCAGCTACTGTAAATGTAACCAATTGCACTTTCTACAAAGTATGCTCTTATGATGGCGGCAGCAATAATAATGGATTGTTCTTAATGGATAAGGTTTCTACTTCTACAGGCAAATTAACTGTTGAGAGATGTGTATTCTCCCAAATCGGTGTCGGAACATTAGGATACTGGGCAAGAAGGGAAAGATGAAAGCTCAGGCTAGCTATTCTAAGAATTACTACCATAACAGTGCAAACCTATGGGATGCAACCAATGGACTTTATACAGACCCGTCAGCATGTAATGCTACAGAAATAGACCCTAAATTCACAAATCCTGAAAGTGGAGATTTCACTGTTGGAGCTGAAGATATCAAAGATTCCAAAGCTGGCGACCCTAGATGGATTAAAGAATAAATCTGATAATTATAAACCCTAAGTGTCTGTTTCAGACACTGTATATAAAGATAGCGATGTCCGGATTCGAATATCGCTATCTTTTATATTCTTCCAAAGAAGTGCATGATTCACTCCCGTCTTGTACATCATTCATCCAATTCTTATACATCTTTTCCTTAAATCTTCTACATCCTTGGAGTGACTCTAGTACATCATCATAACAACTCTTGTACTTCTTTCATTTACTCTAATACAAATTTATAAAAACCTGCCTGGCAGGCTAACAATGAAAGAATCAGCCACCTACTAAATAAAGTTGAAATCCAGGTATTCAGTTCTTTCAGTTATCCCTGCAAAATCCCTGTCAGAAGGAGATACAGCTGAAAGCAGTAGTCTCTGAAAAGAGGTTTCAGCATTCAGCTCTTTCAGTTTCAAAACAGAGCCTGCGTTTGTTCCAATCAGAAGTTCTATTTACTAAAAGTAAAAGGTCTATTTTACTTAAACAGAGGCTCTATTCATTCATCATATTGCCAACACTGTCTCTATCATTCCCACCTTATTTGTCAGCAAACTTTAGCTCGGAGGTCAGCAAGCCTAAGCCTACACGTCAGCAAGCCTGAGTCGACGGGTCAGCAAGCCTTGCCCGTACGTCAGTCAGCCTTTGCCTACATATCAACCAGCCTTTGTTCAGAATTTAAGATATACATAGCTTATCGACTATAAAAGCAGAAACTCAAACTATAAACCTGAAAGAACTGAAACCACTCCTCCCCGCTCAGAGCACGTCTACGCAAGGGTACGAAATGGTGCCTTCAGCCGCTATCACCTTCTATCAAGGCTTTTCCGAAGAAAGCTGAAATGGCTGAACGCTATTTATTCAATGAAACTTCTAAGGAGATAAAACAGCAAGAAGCTCCAATTACCGACCGACTTTCTCCCGATACTCTGTCGGAGTCATACCGACCTGCGCCTTAAAACATTTACTGAAATAACGCGGGTCATTGATACCGACCATATAAGAAATCTGAGTCATATTAAACTCTCCCGTTTCAATCAATTGTGCGGCACGCTTGATACGCATTTCCTTTATGAACTCGATAGGAGCCAATCCCGTAAGCGTTTTCAGCTTCTTGAAGAACACCGACCGGCTGACAGCCAGTTCACGAACCAAATCATCCACTACCAATTCCCCGTTATCCATATTCTGCTCCATCAAATCAACCAGTTTATCCATAAATTTACGATCGTTAGGAGACATTTCCGGCATCGCAGGCTCTTCCGCTGCACTACTCTCGGGGCCAGTAGATGCATGATCTGTTAAAGTCTCCTTGAGCAACCGGAGTTTCAGACACCGTCACATGCGTCAGACTATCACGATAGAAATTTTGCAGTTTCTTACGCTGCATCAACAGGTTCTCCACACGAGCCTGAAGATAAGTCGCACTAAAAGGCTTGGTGATATAATCATCCGCCCCATATTCCAGTCCTTCCAATTTACTTTCTATCGTCGTCTTGGCAGTAAGCAGTATGATAGGAATATGGCTGGTCGTCATATCCGCACGAAGTTCACGCGTCATTTCGATACCGTCTTTCTCCGGCATCATGACGTCGCTGATAATAATATCCGGCAGATACTTCAAAGCCTTGCTCCATCCCTCCATACCGTCGGAAGCCTCTACCACCCGATAAGTTGAAGCGAAAATACTGCGCAGGAAGGAACGCAATTCCTGATTATCCTCTACCAGCAACATAAGCTCTTTCGAACTGCTTTCCTCAGCCTCTTCTTTGACAGCAGATACTTCCAGGTCCGGTGCATCTGCGATGGCAGCTTCTGTCTGAAGCGAAGAATTAGCGATATCCACAATACGTTCCATGCTCAGCGGAGCAACCGAATCTTCGAGAATAAATTCCACTGAACTATTATAATGCTCTTTGCCCTTCAGAAAGTCCACTTTAAAACAACTTCCCTCACCGAGCCGGCTGTCAACGGAAATCGTAGCCTTGTGCATCTCTACCAGTTCCTTCACCAAAGAAAGACCGATGCCGGAGCTTGCCTGATTGAAAATATTCTTGTCCACCAGGTTCTCAAAGCGTACAAAGAGACTTCCGTTTATTTTCGGCAATACCAATCCCTGATCCTGTACGCCGACAGACACCGTGCCCTCATCTTCACGGATAAAGACGGTGATCATTTTCCCATTAGGAGTATATTTAAACGCATTGGACAGAAGGTTAAACACAATCTTTTCAAACTTATCGGCATCCACCCAAAGATTCAAAGCCTCTTTCTCTGTCTGGAAAATCGATGTTGTGTTCTTCCGCCACCGACTCAAAATTATCCATAATCTTGCGGACAAAGGCAACGACATTCAACTGTTGTACCTGCATCTTCATCTTCTTGTTCTGAATCTTACGAAAGTCCAGAATCTGATTGACAAGACGAAGCATACGGTTTGTGTTCCGTTCGACCACCAGCTGTTCCCGTGCATCAGCCGGCAGTTTATCGTTCTTCAGAACTTGTTCCACCGGACCTGCAATCAATGTCAGAGGGTACGGAGTTCATGGGATATATTCGTAAAGAAGCGCAGCTTGATATCAGAAATCTGTTGTTCTACAGACACCTCATGCTTCAACCGATAAATGGTAAACAGGATATAAACCGCAACAAAATGATCAGCAGCACAAAACAGACATACAGCACATACGCCAAAGGTGTTTCCCAAAAGAAGGAAGGATTGTAATATTCAAGATGCGCTCATTGTCCACCCACCCCGTCGCTATTGGTAGAACGGACACGGAATATATAATCTCCCTTCGGCAGGTTAGTATAGGTCACGCTTCTTTGCCGGTCGGCAAAAGTCCACTGCTTCTCGAAACCATCGAGAATGTATGCGTACTGTATATTCTGCGGGTTCGTATAATCGAGAGCGTACTGAACGGAAAGATATTCTCATCATGAGAAAGCACTAGTTCCTGTGTATCATCCAAATCGACTTTCAATATGGACTTCTCTCCCGGAATTACATCTTCATTCGCTACCATCAACTTGGAAAGACTAGGAGGTATAGCACTCTTCGGATAGAATCCGGACTGAACATGAATAATCCGTTACTGGTTCCAAACAACATATCTCCGCCGGATGTCAGCGTAGAAGCCGCCTCACTGAAACGGACACGGAAACTGATACTGCGTTCATCGTAATTCTCAAAACGTTCGCCGGAAGGAACAAACTTACAGATTCCATTTTCCGTACTAATCCAGAGATTCTGTTTATGGTCTTCACGGATGGAAAGCAGGACGTCGAAGAAAGTCCGTCGAGCACTGAGTAGGATTTAAATTCACCGTGACCGTCTTCGCTGATGGAAATCAGTTTATTCAGTCCCCCCGAAAGTAGCCAGATAGAGTTCCTTCTGCTGGGTAGCGATAATCCAATGCACGTCATTATTACTTAGACTCTTCGTATCGTTCGGGACGAGAAGTGATGGAACTGTATATCTTCCGGCTTTTAAAGTTCTCGTCAAAGCAACGGCGCGCTGTGGTAGTACCTACCCAAGACGTCCGTTATTATCGAAGTGATAAAACGCGCTTTATAACAAACATCAATCGGATATCCTTTCAGATTATTCCGGTGATTGATAAAACGGTCTCTCCATGTTCTCCCTGGGAAATATAGTTGATACCGCCTGCAAAAGTAGCCGCCCAGATACGACCATGATGATCTTCATAAACACAATATACATTGTTGTCACTCAGACTGTACATATCGTTGGAGTCGTGCTGATAACGGGTCAGTTTATAAGACATACTTGTGGGAGAAATCTGTTCGGCACGCAGAACCGTTTCCTTTGGTAGCAATCCAGATAATCCCTTTTGAATCCTGCATAATGAAATAGGCTGTACCCTCCATAGGTGTACCTGTCAAAATGGTTCCATTACCTGTCAGATGCCCTATGAATTTCCGGTTCGAGTCGTACAGGCGGATCATTCCGTCCTTCAGTCCGACCACAAATTCCCTGTTTATCTTCGCATACCGACCGCACTTCGTTGCTCAAAGAGATTCATATTCATGCGGAACGGGAGTCAGCATTGAAAACGGTACGTTGCGAATGTTACTCTCCAGTCCTTTGGAGTGGGTACAAAGCCACAAATTCCCCTGTTTATCAGAAAAAGCGGCATGTATCTTGTTAGAAAAGCGCCAGTTGTTACTGCCCAAATCATCATAAAAGGAACGAGACAGTTCCGGTCACGATCAAAATAGGAGAATCCTCCGCCATAAGGATGTACCCATATATGCCCGTGTACATCTTCATGGATATGAAAAGCGGGACGCGAACGATCGGCGTTACTATATTCCACCCGCATCTGCTCACGCCTTACCACGCCGGTGGCAGGATTAAAATGAACGACAACTCCGGCTCTTCCTGTTCGAACCATACCTCTGACGTGCGGTCTACATAAGCCGAAAGAATCGGTTGTGCAGACAATTCCTTACAGGTCACGGGAGAATAATGCGTATGTTTGTTTGTCTTCAGGTTGCAAAGAAAGAACCGTCCGAATCTGTTGTCACTACAGTATTGCCATTGCTCACGGTGTGTATAGAAGTAATGCGGGCTTTCGTCGGAAGTTCGAGCAGGCGAAACTCTCCGCCCTGTTTCTGATAACACCAGATTCTCCCTCTGTCTGGAAGCAAAGCAGATATCGTCTTCACATTCCCGGACCGCATAAAATGCCTGATTCATGCCGTCTTGTTTCCCTTTCGTCTCCACAAAGAAGTTCACGGGTTGCTGCTCACCGGGGCGTATCATTCCCAAACCGTTATCAGTCAGCAGCCAGTGATTGCCGGCTTTGTCCTGATAGACCTGATAAAAGTGATCGGCAGGAAACAGACCGGACTTCGTTGAATAAATATCTGATTTCGTTGTATAATTCTTCTGAGGAAGCGTGACTACACGGATAGCTCCATCATGCTCCGTCAGCAGCCAGACCGTACCATCGGGCAATACCTGAATAGCGTGAATGTTGTATGTACTACCCTCTTCACCTGCTGCCGGAACCTGTTCGAACGTCTCCGTTTTCGGGTCAAAACGGTGGACACGGTTGTCATAAGTCAATAACCACAGAAAGCCGTACCGGTCTTCATACATCCGGTCGGCACGGTTATTGGTCAGACTGATGTAATTGCCCTGACGTGCTTTATAAGTTTTAAAGTTATAGCCATCAAAACGATTGATTCCATCCCATGTGGCAAACCAAAGGTTGTCTTTGTGATCCTGCAACATGCTCATCACCGTGTTTTGAGACAACCCATCCTCGGTAGAATAATGGGTGAAAAACTGTGTTGTTGTGCCTGCACTACAGGTGCGGTCAGGCACAAAAGAATTAGATATAAGATTCTTTTATCATTATTACACACATATTGAATGGTGTAAAGATAATGATTTAGCTGAACTTACATCTATATTCGGTGTTTATTTAACAGAATCGTTCTTTAGCGGATTCCAGCCGTCTTCACCTGCCAAAACCGTTTCCATCTCGTAGCCTTTCAGATTCTTCAGTTGACGAGAGCTGCGCGGGCTTTCGGATTGGCTCCTTGCCATGACTATCGTATTCGGCATAAAATACGGTTTTCTCGCTTCTTTCTTTCCCCAGTTGTGCCAGCCTTCCGGAAGGATATGTTTCCCCAGTTCACAACGGATAAATACAGCCTGTGCATACGGACGCCACGGACGAGACAGATATACTTTGGCAACATCCGGATCAGCAGTCAACCGGCAATCATAAAGACATATCCATACTGCCTTGATCTGTAGAGGGTGCCGTCACATAACCATCACGTTTGCTATGAATATGACAACGATTGAATACAGCTACAGACCATCCGAAGATAAAGTCAACCGTTCCTTCGATATAGCAATCCTCGTAATATTGACGGCTGTGCTTGCCATACGTATAAAGGGTATCCTGATAACCGAGAAAACGACAATTCTTAAAGAACGCACGGTCGGCAGATACAAAACAGGCAACAGCCTGTCCTACCGGTCCTGCCGAGTTTTCAAAAGTGATGTTCTCCGCATAGAAATCGGGAGCATAAATGTAGCAACTAGACGATCCCGAAGTTCCCATATTCTCACCAAACACATTTTTCTTATTGGCAAAGTCATCATTTGTCAGTACCACACCATCCTCTCCTATCAGAGAGATATTTATTTTGGATTCCGGAATAATAATCTTCTCTTTATAAGTGCCTTTACGGACCAAGATAGTAGTACGCACATTCTTGCGAAAATCGGGTACTGCATTTATCGCTTCCTGCACTGTGAAGAAATCACCTGTTCCGTCTTGTGCCACTACGTAATCATAATGACGGACATATTTTGCCAGTTCTGGTATTTCCTTTGCGATAGCATCTACAGTCAGCCCGGCGATAGTCCGTGCTCCGTACACATTCAAATGGGTATTATCCTCCCGGCCTTTCGGAAAAGCCGGAACTTTCTCAGGTTCGACAAACATAAACAACTTCTTCGATTCTGCGGGGCCCAGTCCCTGCACCAGATCATGGGTAATTTTGTTCATATCGATAAACGCCACTCCCATCTCTTTTGCCACATTACGCGGAGAATCAAGGTAGGCACCGTGCGTATCGTACAAGACGTTTCCTTCTTTCGGCAGTTCCTGTTCACCCGGAGCACGACGGGCATCTGTGGCAATCGAGGCATCTTCCGGCTGTACAAAATTACGACGAACAATGGAGTTGAACAACACAGGAATCCCTCCTTTAGCACGAGTTTCATTGACGAAACGACGGAGATTGTCATCAAAGGTCGTTCCCGGATCAGTATGGCGTGCAGAATCAGCCTTTTCATCATTGTGTCCGAACTGGATAAAGACATAATCTCCCTTCTTTACCTGGGAAATCACTTTTGCCCATCGGCCTTCAGATATGAAACTTTTGGAACTGCGGCCATTGGCGGCATGATTATCAACACGTATATCTTCTGAAAAAAATCCGGGGAGCACCATACACCAGCCGCGTTCGGGATTTCCACCGTACAGATTTTTGTTAGCCATCGTAGAGTCACCTATCGTAAAGATGGTCAATACGGGCTTATCCGCACGAAAGGCGGAGAAAAGGATAAATACTATAAACAGCAATAGCAGTCTGTTTTTCATAATCTTATTTTGTTGGTTCAAAATTAAAGTTCCCTTATGACTTCTATTTAACGTGAATTCGATATAAATTTGAGTAACTCAATTCTCCTCCTTCCAAAAGCTACCCTTTATACACAAGTCTTAGCTGATTAACTCATAAAGTTCAAACTGTGTATAAAATCTATCCAGTCCATTCTTAAAGGTTATATATCCTGGAATGGACTGGCTCTTGTATGCACTCCATGCTCCTAACCTTGCAATAATCCATGCCGCCCATGCCATTGATTCTTTTTTATATGGATTTTGCTGTATTTTTGTATTTCCCTCACTCTTTTTTCCTACTATATGTAATAATGCTATTTCTTTGCTTGTAAAGTAGATTTCTGAAGAGAGTTTTTCATCTTCTTTATCAAAAGAAAGTTTGAGTACCATCACCTGCAGTGCTGCCTGCAAGGAAATTAAGATTAGTTTTTGTAATGCCGAAACTGTTTCCAGCTGTGCGTCCTCAATCATGAATCCCTTTCTTTTGGGACTCTGAACAACTCTTCAATCAGCCATCTACAACGATACCAACCGATACATTCAATTGCCTGTTCTACAGTCTCCACCACATGTGTAGTTAGCAGTCTCCATTCAATAGGACTCTCATTTACCGGTGTGCTGGAAGATTTTTCTTTAACATGTATGCAATAAAGATTAACAGGGGGACTACCCTTTGCCGGACCGTTAACAGGAGCGCACAAGGTGACTCTTTCAAAGCGAAGTTCCATGCACGCTACCCGTATCTTACGTACGCATCCACGGGAGCACTTCAAAGCTATACTCTGCCCGTAGAACGGCCTGCTCCATTAATGTATTCAGATGGACAGAACAGTCTGGATCATCCAACCGGCAATTCCTTTCATGAACAGAACGTATCAGCAAGTGAACATTATCAGTAGGGATACGGCTGAAAAGCTCGAAAATGTCCGCTTCACGGTCACCAATGATCGTTTTAACTGCATCTCGGGGCATTTGCTCACTGGCAGCCATTCCACTTTCTATCCAACGATATGACTCTTTTTCTTCTATAGGCTGATATCTGTAATTACGTTCTTCACGACTTAAAGCAGCCGGTGAGCGATTCCACTGCTTAACCGAAGAAAAGCCTATAGGAATATGACTGGAGGCATCCACTACCAAGACAGGATGCAAAAAAGTACCACATTGCTTCTGACCGACAATGCCGGGACTGGCTGTTTTTTTCTTCATTCGCTCAACATGAGCCTCATAGTTTATCTCCGAGGTATCTTGAATACACAGTAAATGCTTACGACCGGAAGCATTCTTACAGCAAGTTTGTATCAGACCTGATAAGATAGCATCAGAGCTGACTGAGGAATTGTTCAAAAATCTATAAGCACCCATCTTTTCTTTATGTTCCTTACTAAATTGATTCACTATAGCACTTTGATGGACAACCATCTGAGAGCAAATTAAGTTTAAACGCCGCAAAAGCCGAGGATCACGAATTTGATCTGTCTCTAATAACATCAAGCAAAGATAAAAAAAATAATATATACTTGTGTATAAAGGGTAGCTTCCAAAAGGAGGGGAAACCATGCGGATTACTCTTATATCGAACTGATGTTATTTATAAGGATACCAATTACTGCATTCCTTAAATATATTCTGCGGAGTATATTGCACCGCTTCTTTATCAGTCAGCTGTTTAGCCCATTTCACACGTCCGGAAGCATCCGCACCTTCACCCGTGTTTTTAAATTCAGCGTAACGGGCAGTCTTTTCGTTTTCCGGATTCTTCCAGTTGTGCCAGCCTTCCGAACGGATATGTCCGCCAAACTCGCAATTAATAAAAGCCGTAGCAGCATAAGGTCTCCAAGGACGTCCCAGATAGACTTTCTTGATACCGGGAGCGGCTGTCAGCTTACAGTTCTTGAAAACATAACCAAACTCCACCTCCTTCGGAGTAGAAGCCGCGGTAATATATGAATCGCGCTTGCTATGCAATTCGCAATATTCAAACAAAGCTGTAGAAGGGCCGAAGATGAAGTCTGTAGTTCCTTCAATATAGCAGTTAGTAAATAACAGGCGGCTACCCTCCGATCCTGTATAAATAGTATCCTGATTTCCCAGAAAACGACAGCCGACAAACATCAGCCTGTCTCCTTCGGTATGGAGCGCAACTGCCTGCCCCAAAGGAGCGGCATTGTTCTCAATGGTCAGATTCTTAAAAGTAATGTCACTTCCTTCTACCTTTACAGTATAAGTGCGGAAAGTGCCCATTTTATTGATATTGGCATGATCATCATACGTGATGATCGTCTTTTCGGCATCTTCGCCTACCAGCTGCACGCTCTTCACCCATGAAGGAATCACCAGTTTTTCTTTGTATATACCATTCTTTATAAATATAGTCACCGTATAATCCATAAAAGCACGTACCGCTTCCACGGCTTCCTGAATATCCCGATATTTTCCCGTTCCGTCTCGTGACACGACTATTGTGTCTTGCTTTTGCTGTTGTGCACAGGCCAAAGTTCCTCCTGAACAAAGCAGAAGAAACAACGCCATTCCTTTCAAAATACTCCTTTTCATCGATAGAATTTACTTTTGCAAACGTTCGTATTCCAGACTTGCCATAATAAATGGTCCTACTGCTTTCGGGTCGTTATTACGGATTGTTTCATTTATATAATAGTCATAATCGCCGGAACGATAAACCTTCCCTCCCAGCCCTGCTACCGCACAGGCTTTCGTTATAGTCACCACTCCATCTTTATCCACTTCAATAAAATTTTTCAGAAAACCTTCATAACCAGCCTTTGCTACATCCAGATAAGACGGATCGATATATCCCATACGTACTGCCTTAAACAGGCTGTATATGAACATTGCCGAACAGGATGATTCCAGATAATTACCCTTGTCACCGCTTCTGTCCATCACCTGATACCATCCACCGGTCTCCGGATCTTGCAGTTTCTTTACCTGAACCGCTACATTATCCAAGATTGCAAGCAACGAATCTCTTCCGGCCTCATGCTTCGGAATAAAATCAAGCACATCTACCAACGCCATCGCATACCAGCCTAATGCGTCCCCAACAATGTTTTGACTGTCCTGTCACCGGATCGGCCTCCGTGCGACTTACATCACACGCATGACGATAAAGACCATTCTTCGGATCATACGTATGACGGGCACAGGTAATAAACTGATTTATGACGTCTGCATAATCCTGCGGGCGATTATTACGGAAAGCATATTCTGCATAAAAGGAGCTCCCATATAAAGTCCGTCCAGCCACATCTGATGCGGATATATCTTTTATGCCAGAATCCTCCGTCTTCATTACGAGGTTGTCCGGCAAACTGGCTATAGAGCAAGTCTAATGCCTTCTTATACTTTTCATCCTTGGTCTGCTCATAGATACAGAAACAGGATTTTTCCGGAATTGATACGGTCCAGACTGTAATCGGTCAATTTGTATGCAGTAATACTTCCATCCTCATGCACCATCGTATCTGCATAAGCAATTGCATAATCTCGTATTTTCTTGTCGCCATAAGTATCGTATACATCAAGCATCGCCCCCAATTCCAGTCCGTGGCAATAGTCCCATTTCAGTCTGGGCTGAAAATCAAGCTGCCAGGATTCCGGGCAACGGATCATCTCCGATTCAGTCATCCGCACCGACCAAGGCAGTTTTCATCCACCTGCTGCGCCGACAGTGAAATGGTGCTTGACATTATTATTACTAATATCAAAATTTATAAAAGAGCTTCGTCTCATGGTTTATTGTTTTAAGGATTATACATGCTATTTTTTCATGCTACGAAAGTAGTGTATTTCCTCAAACAGAGTGGGATTTTTAGTTAAGAAGGTGTATTTTTTTTTTCGTGCACGGAAACGACTAATTTTGTGCACGTAAACGTCAAAATGTCCATTTTGATGCATTAACTGATAAATTAAGAGTTTCGTTTTGGAATAAAGCGGAAAGGTCGTACTTTTGGCACGGTTTACAACTAATACCCTCTGGGGAAACACAGTAATTTATCATTAAAACAGAGAAAAATAGAACAGAATGGAAGAAGTATTCAAGTACATTATCGGTCTGGGGCGGCAGTAATGATGCCGATCATTTTCACAATTTTAGGAGTATGTATCGGTATTAAACTCCCCAAAGCGCTCAAAAGCGGTTTGTTGGTGGGAGTCGGTTTCGTCGGCTTATCTGTAGTCACAGCCTTGTTGACCAGTAGTCTTGGTCCGGCATTAAGTAAAATGGTAGAAATCTACGGATTGGAACTCGGTATTTTCGACATGGGATGGCCTTCGGCAGCAGCAGTTGCCTATAATACCTCGGTCGGCGCTTTCATTATCCCTGTTTGTCTGGGAGTAAACCTGTTAATGCTACTGACCAAAACAACCCGTACTGTTAATATTGACCTTTGGAACTACTGGCACTTCGCATTTATCGGGGCTATCGTATACTTCGCCTCCGATAGTATTTTCTGGGGATTTTTCGCCGCTATCATTTGCTACATTATAACATTGGTAATGGCAGACATGACTGCTCCTGCTTTTCAGAGTTCTATGATAAGATGGACGGTATCTCCATCCCTCAGCCTTTCTGCCAGAGCTTCGTTCCGTTCGCGATTGTAATCAACAAGCTTTTAGATAAAATTCCGGGATTCGACAAACTGAATATCGACTCTGAAGGAATGAAGAAGAAATTCGGTCTGATGGGTGAACCGCTGTTTCTGGTATCGTGATTGGTTGCGGTATCGGAGCTTTGGGCTGTGCCAGCTGGAAAGAAGTACTGGACGGCATTCCGGGTATCCTTGGATTGGGTATCAAAATGGGAGCGGTTATGGAGTTGATTCCACGTATCACCAGCCTTTTCATTGAAGGTTTGAAACCTATCTCTGATGCAACCCGCGAATTGATCGCTAAAAATATAAGAGTAATACAGGCCTGAGCATCGGTATGAGCCCTGCACTTGTCATCGGCCACCCGACAACGCTGGTTGTATCCCTGCTTTTGATCCCGGTTACTATCTTCCTTGCAGTGATCCTTCCGGGTAACCGTTTCTTACCGCTGGCTTCTCTGGCCGGTATGTTCTACCTATTCCCGATGATTCTGCCTATCACCAAAGGTAATGTGGTGAAATCATTCATCATCGGACTGGTAGCATTGATCGTAGGTCTGTACTTCGTAACAGAACTGGCAGGATTCTTCACGATGGCTGCCAAAGACGTATATGCCGCTACGGGTGACCCGACAGTAAATATCCCCGCCGGCTTCGAAGGCGGAGCGCTCGACTTTGCATCCAGCCTCTTCTGCTGGGGTATCTTCCACCTGACTTACAGTCTGAAGATTATCGGTCCTGCCATCCTCGTAGCCCTTGCACTGGGAATGGCAGTCTACAACCGTATCCGCATGAAAGAAATGATGCGAAAAACGCAGCTAACGATTAAATATAAGTATAACCCAAATAAAGATTCGAAAGATGAAAAATTAGCAATTGCAATGATGATGGGTATCGCAGCTATGTCTGCTTCTGCCCAGGTAAATTACAAGATGCAGGTGGCTTGCAATCCGCAAGACGTGAAAACGTATAATACAAACCGCCTGCGTAGTAGCTTCCTGATGGAAAAGTAATGGTTCCTGATCAAATCAACGTAACTTATTCCATGTACGACCGCCTCATCTTCGGTGGTGCCGTACCTGCAACAAAAGCTGGTACTTGAAACTATCGATCCGTTGAAAGCTAAGTATTTCCTCGAACGTCGCGAACTGGGTGTTATCAACATTGGCGGCGAAGGTATCGTAACTGTTGACGGCAAGGAATATACGCTGAACTTCAAAGATGCATTGTATGTAGGCAGAGGCAAGCAGAAAGTTACTTTCAAGAGCAAAGATGCCAGCAAACCTGCAAAATTCTATATCAACTCCGCTACTGCCCACAAGGAGTACAAAACTCAGTTGATCACCATCGACGGACGCAAAGGTTCTCTGAAAGCCAACTCATTCGCGGCAGGAAAGATGGAAGAAAGCAACGACCGCGTTATCAACCAGCTGATTGTTAACAACGTACTTGAAGAAGGTCCTTGCCAACTGCAAATGGGATTGACAGAACTGAAACCGGTAGTGTATGGAACACCATGCCAGCACATACTCACAGTCGCCGTGTGGAAGCATATTTCTACTTCAACGTACCGGAAGGCAACTCCATCTGCCACTTCATGGGCGAACCTCAGGAAGAACGCATCGTATGGATGCAGAACGAACAAGCTATCATGTCACCGGAATGGTCGATCCACGCAGCTGCCGGAACCAGCAACTATATGTTCATCTGGGTATGGCCGGTGAAAATCTTGACTATGGCGACATGGATAAAATCAAATATACAGAAATGCGCTAATCTTTGCGCAGCTCTTTGCACATATCAAGTGATCCGAAAACTTCATTCTTTCCTCGAAACGGGAGAGAAATGAAGTTTTCCGGATTTGTCATATTCTTCCCAAAGAGACCAAATTGTTACGATAATACATTACTATGTACAAATAATATGTATAATGCAACGAATTATACATGATTTTGACCAATTATTACAAAAAATCCAGCTGAAATACCGACCTTTGTCAGCAAATCAAAATCTATTTAAATCCATTATCATGAATGCATTTCAAAAACAGGCGAAAAATGACAAACTACAGATGGACGATCTGTGCGATGCTATTTTGCTACTACAGTTAACTATCTCGACCGCCAGGTACTATCGCTCACCTGGGATGAATTTATCAAACCGGAATTTCACTGGGATGAATCACACTACGGTACTATCACTTCCGTATTTTCTATTGTTTACGCAATATGTATGCTCTTTGCCGGTCGCTTTGTGGACTGGATGGGAACGAAGAAAGGATTCCTCTGGGCTATCGGCGTATGGTCTGCCGGTGCCTGTCTGCACGCAGTCTGTGGTATTGTAACAGAAGCGCAGGTAGGACTGCACAGTGCTGCCGAACTTGCCGGAGCCACCGGAGACGTGGTGGTAACCATCGCTACTGTCAGTATGTACTGCTTCCTGGCTGCACGCTGTATACTTGCTCTCGGAGAAGCCGGTAACTTCCCCGCCGCTATTAAAGTAACTGCCGAGTACTTCCCGAAGAAAGACCGTGCTTATGCTACTTCCATCTTCAACGCCGGTGCTTCTATCGGTGCCTTGATCGCTCCGCTCACCATTCCTATCCTTGCCAAAGCTTTCGGTTGGGAAATGGCGTTTATCGTTATTGGTGGACTTGGTTTTATCTGGATGGGCTTCTGGTATTTATGTATGATGCTCCTTCAAAGAGCAAGCACGTAAACAAAGCCGAACTTGAATATATCGAACAAGACCAGAATGAGGCCGGTGCAGGTCCGAAAACAGAGGAGAAAGACGAGAAAAAGATGAGATTCTGGCAATGTTTCAGCTACAAACAAACTTGGGCATTTGTCTTCGGTAAATTTACCACTGACGGTGTATGGTGGTTCTTCCTGTTCTGGACCCCGTCTTACCTGAACTCCCAATTCGGTATCAAAACTTCCGATCCTCTGGGAATGGGACTTATCTTCACGCTTTACGCAATCACGATGTTATCCATCTACGGTGGCAAGCTTCCTACTATCTTCATCAACAAGACCGGCATGAACCCTTATGCGGCACGTATGAAAGCAATGTTGATTTTCGCATTCTTCCCGTTAGTGGTATTGCTGGCACAGCCATTGGGAACATTCTCTCCGTGGTTCCCCGTGATCCTGATCGGTATCGGCGGAGCTGCCCACCAGTCGTGGTCGGCCAATATCTTCTCTACAGTAGGTGATATGTTCCCTCGAACAGCAATTGCAAGTATCACCGGTATCGGTGGTATGGCCGGTGGTATCGGTTCAATGATTCTTCAGAAAGTGGCAGGTAACTTATTTGTATATGCTTCCGGAACAACAATGGTTGACGGCAAAGAAGTGGAAATGACAAAAGAACTACTGGAACAAGGAGCACAGTTTGTACATCCTGCGATGACATTCATGGGCTTCGAAGGCAAGCCTGCCGGTTACTTTGTAATCTTCTGCGTATGCGCAGTAGCTTACCTGATCGGTTGGGTTATTATGAAAGCACTGGTTCCTAAATATAAGCCTATCGTATTGGATTAATCCGATATAATTATATAGAATAAAAAACAGGAGGGCACTCAGCATGAGTTTGTCCTCCTGTTTTTTTAACCAATTATTTATTCAAAAAGTTCCAAAAACAAAAAAGCCTCTTCTCACGAAGAAGGCTTTTTAGGTTTACTTATTCTTCATAGCCATCCTGTACTATTTTACAAAATATCTTGCACATTCAAACAATGAAGGATAGTAAACGTTAAGATGAAAAAAAGGGAAGTCTCACGACTTCCACAATTCTTCTAACCTTAAATCTAAATCTCTATGAAAAAAACGTATTGCAAAGATAGGGGTTTGTTCAACAAATAGGTGTTAATGAATTGCATAAAGAGAGAATAAAAACTAACGTCTGCAAAAATTATGCAATATTCCGGAGGCTCTCTATTAATTTTAATAAACTTTTATAGAGTGGATTACGCTCCAACAGCGTCGGCACACCTGTCAGCAGCATCTGTTTTCTTGCACGTGTCAAGGCAACGTTCAGTTTCCGGTCAATCAGAATTCCGTCTTCTTCTGTCAGATTGGAAAGGAATTTCAACTGATACGGATAGTTCACACAGAATGAATAAATAATCACATCGCGTTCACTTCCCTGAAAACGTTCTACAGTGTCAATTAATATCTGATTCAGTTCGGGAATGCCGAGAACTTCTATTTCCTTCTTGATCAAAGCTATCTGACTACGATATGGAGTAATGATCCCCAATGTGCGGGAGGCATCAAATGCTTCCGAGTGTTCTTTATAGACAGTTGCGGCCAGACGGGCAGCAATCTTTGCTTCCGAATGGTTTGTTTTAGCAGAAGAACCCATCGGTTCGGGCTGCGAAGGATAGAAAGACAGCCGGTTGATATTTCCGGAATCTTCCAGTTGATGCGGCAGTCCGACAGGCAGCAGCCGACCTTCATAGAAAGCTTGATTGGCGAACAGAGCCACTTCGGGGTGCATACGTCCCTGACGGCAGAGCATATCGTAAGTACGGTGGGCATCGGTATGCTGACGGGCTGTGCGATACAGTCTTTCAAACAGAGAATCTTTCAAGTTCTTCAGTCCGACAGCAGACAGGGCTTCATCGTATACTTCCGATTGTTCCGTATTCTGCAAGACGACAGCCGGAAGTTGCTTATGATCGCCTATCAGGATAAATTTGCCAACGCCCTCTTTTCCGTTTTCTCCTTTGGCACAAAGTATACCCAACAACTGAGGTTCCAGTATCTGAGTAGCCTCATCTACAATAGCCACATCGAAATGCTTCAATCGGAAAAGTTCCGGTTTGCCGGAGATAGACGCTACTGTACCGACTAATATACGACAGCGGTTAATACGTTCGCAAACCTCTGTACGACGCATACAGGAAGCAAGTTCATTCTCTATCAAATGATCCCGATAGTTCTCGTCACATGAAAGCTCGCTTCCCACACGAATGAAATCTACTTCCGGACGAATGGAAGAAAGTGCTTTACAGATTTCATCTACGGCACGGTTAGTGTACGAGAGCAATAAAATTTGGGCTCCTTCCTCTTTATAAAAGGTTTCGACCATCTTCTTCAGTGCACAAGACGTTTTACCGGTTCCCGGAGGCCCTACCAGCAGAAAATAGTCCTTTGCTGCTTTCGCTTTCAAAGCAATACGAGTAAAGTCATCGGCAGCTTCGGCTATCTGCTTATCCAATGCCACATCAAATCGCGGCTCCCGTTGAGAGAGCAGCAAATCACGACGCTCTTTTGTAGCAGACATAAAAGCATAAAGTCCCTGGTACATGCTACGGAAAGTAGTATCCATCGCATCGTGCTCAATAGCATAGAGGCTATCAGACGGAAGTACGGAGGAATTCTGCTGGGTAGCACGCAGACGGATGCAGATTTCATTCTCGTTCAGATAGTCGATATTGCCTTTGAATACCATCTTGTTGGTGACGTTATCCGTATCCGCATTCCGTTCGTAAAGCACGATGGCATCGCCCTGACGGAAGTTAGGGAGGGTGTGCTGCGCATCATCCGCCACCGTTCTCTGAAGTTCTCCGGACGGTACCAGCAACAGGTGGGATTTATGTTCGTCGGCTGCGTGATTCTCTTTAATTCTTAAATCATAGATGATCTCCCCCGATTCGCATTTCTCCTCCAAAGTGGAAAGCCATAAAGAAGCGGCTCCTGTACGTCCCTCATAATCCACATCACCGGACTTGAACGTATAAAGTTCCTTCGTTATAAAATTATAGAGTGCATAGAAGTAGCTTTTCTCTAAAGTGGAGAGAGATTTCAACTTCTCCTGGAAATTATCGATAGAAGGGCGCAGATACGTCTCCCAAAAACGTCCCGACAATCCCCGCTCGTTTAGTACCGAGGCTTTTATTTCTTCCAGTTTTTGTGCCGTATATTCCAGGCTGTTCCGCAACTGGATGCCATATTCATCCGCTACAATCCGGTTGCGCAGATCGATCACACGGCGGACCATTGCCCATGAAGGACGGGAAGGATAAAGCAACGGATAGCGTGTATAGAGCAGATAAGCCTTTACCTTCCGGTGATCCATCCCCATCGAATATTGCAGAACTGCCTGATAAAGCAGCATCTGCACCTTATTATTCTCTTTCGGTTCCACTTTTCCGCGAATCGCATATTCGTCAGCCTTTCCCGATTTCATTTCGATGAAAGAAGACATATCGCGCTGCATATAGTCGAGCCGCCCTTGCAGGCCGAGCGCTTCACATATATAAGAAGGTTCGAGCACGGCATCCGTCTTGTCCAGTTCGTAGCCGGCGGCATGAAAAGTATCATTCACCGTCTCACGGATATGATCAAAATGGAGTTTGCAGTCATCAAAGAACTGACGTTCCTTCTCCCGATCACGCAGGTCGGCACAAGCAGCCAGTTCAATCGGATAACGCCGGAAAGCTTTCTGCATACATTTCAGATAATCCACCTCCCCTTCCGCATGTATCCACTCATCGAGGAAAAGGTTGGCTATATTTCCTAAAAGCAACGGGCGTGCATTCTCTATCGGCTGAAGACGGGAAAGGAAATAGTTTGCCGGATGATGTCCATAATCACGGTAACATTCTGCCAATGAACTGATATCAAGCAGATAATCCGGTTCAAGGACAATGAACGAAGGGGTCAGAATTCCTGCTTCGTCAACAGCGACATCCAGCAAGTTGAGTTGTGCATGGCGCCAGAGCAACTGACAGGTTTCCGCAAATTCTTCATTGATCTGAGGAATATTGTAACGGACACGCAACGATTCGTCAGCTATTTCATCCAAAGGAGTCACATACAGATACTGCTCGTCGGAATACTGGAAACAGACGCGCATCCGCTGCACCTGCTTGTGTGCTGGAGGAGCTACGATATAAGTTGCATCCGTCCGGGGAAGCAAACGATACAGTTCCTGTGGAATATCTTCCTCAAAAAGTTTACGGATGAAGAAAGCCAGCGTTTTCGCATCCCGCAGAAGGTGTTCGCGGGTAGGTTCCTGTTGTCGGTTCAGAATGGCATTGGAGGTCAGTCGGAAGGTATGCAGTCTGTTTTGCTCCGCTACAGAAAGCCCCACTTTGGCCGCTACAAAACTAATTCGTGCGGAAAGATCGGTCATCTGCAGACTACCGTTGTGCATATGTAGGCGGCAAAGCCTTTCCAGCAAGTCGCGCATCTGTTTGTAGCCAATAGTCAGCTGCAAATGATCCGCCTTACAAACGGCTAAAAGAATTTCATAAGATTCTCTTCCTTCATTTTCCATACGACAAAAGGGATATTATAAAATGTGTGTGTCAAAAGTCAGCCTCAATTGAGTTACTATCGACTTTGACACACACTTGGGGAAACGAACGATAAATAATTGGCTTATCAGACTTTGCCACGCCTTCTTCTTCCTCTTCTTCTTCCAACTCAGGAACTTCCTTCTTATCCTTTATCATCAGAATACTCATTTCATAGAGCAGATAAAGCGGAATAGCCACAACACTCAGTGTGAACGGGTCGCCCGTCGGAGTGATGATAGCGGCAGCTATTACGATAATGACAACTGCATGACGGCGATATTTGCGCAGGAAAGACTTATTGACGACTCCAGCAAAGACAACAACCAAGTCACCAGCGGAAGTTCAAAAGCCAGTCCCATACAGAGAATCAGCATCATAAAGTTATCGATATACGAATTGAGCGACAGAATATTTTCGACTTCCGAACTCAGCTGATAGGTAGAGAGGAAACGGAGTGTCAGCGGATATACCATAAAGTATCCCATAAGCACCCCGATAAAGAACATACCGGTTCCTATGGTCAACGCTTTCCTGACTCCTTTCCGCTCATTCGGATAAAGGGCCGGATTGATAAAACGCCAGACCTCAAAGAAAATATAGGGCATAGCCGTCACTACCGACATCCAGAAAGCTGTCGACATATGTATAAAGAAAGGAGCTGCAAATTGATATTGACAAGCTTCACCTTAAACTCCTGCGTAAAAATTCATCAGTCAAATCGAATTTCTGACCGATAAAGCGTAGTAAGTCGTAAAATACAAAATCATTATGGCAAGGCGCCAGTATTACATGGTCGAACAAATAAGGCATCGCTACGAAATAGCCGATTGCCAATACAAACCAGACTCCGATAACACGAAAAGTACCCGACGCAACTCATCCAAATGATCCCAGAAGGTCATTTCTGCCATTGCTTATTATTTCTTAGCTGAATCTGCCGGTGCGTCGATTTCGTCTTTTGCCTTATTGATTTCTTCTTTGCCTCGTTCACACCATCTTTAAAGCTCTTTACTCCTTTACCTAAGCCACGCATCAGTTCGGGTATCTTCTTACCACCGAAAAGGAGAAGAATAACAAGAGCAATAATGATCCATTCAGAGCCACTAGGCAAAAGCCTAATAATAATAAGTTTGTCATATGTTTATTAATTATAGAGGTTTATTAGTTGGTGCAAATATAAAGAAAACGGCAGACTATAAAAGAAAAACAGGAAACTATAAACAGGAAACGGGAAATAATTTAAGTATACCCGTTATCATTTACCGCCCATTTACCCATCGTTAACCTTTATAGTCTTCCATTCACTATTCTACTACATATAATTCTGTTTTTACCGCCTGCGCTTTAGTCCTGATAGTAGACTCGCTTCACACGGTTCGAGATGCTGGTCAGCACTTCGTAAGGGATCGTCCCCAACTTATCCGAAAGTGTGGTTATCGGCAGGTCGTCACCGAAGATGACAGCTTTGTCCCTCCCTGCAATCGATATCCGTCACGTCAATCATACAGACATCCATACAGATATTTCCTACATAGGAGCTTTCTTGCCATTCACCAGACAGTAAGCATTGCCACGTCCCAGATGGCGGTTCAAACCATCGGCATACCCGATAGGAATTGCCGCAATGCGGGAAGGACGCGTCAGATGTCCCATCCGGCTATAGCCTACCGTATCTTCTCCGGCACGTCCCGAATCTGAAGAATCGTAGTCTTAAGCGTACTTACATTATTGATAATCGAATTGTCGATTGGGCTTACCCCATAGAGTCCTATCCCCAGACGCACCATATCAAACTGCGCACCGGGAAAACGTTCGATACCGGCTGTATTGCAGATATGACGCAGAATCTTGTGTGAGAAAGCTTCCTGCAATTCCTGCGAACCTTTCTCGAACAGTTCAATCTGCTGACGGGTGAAGAAGTCGAATTGCGCCGAATCACTTCCCACAAAATGAGAGAATACCGACCGGGGAATAACCGCATTCTGACTTTTCAGACGACGGATCAACAACGGAATTTCATCGACGGAAAACCAAGACGGTGCATACCCGTATCCAGTTTGACATGAATCGGGAAGTTGGTGATTCCTTCTTTCTCGGCCGCCTTAATCAGTGCGTCGAGCAAATGGAAGTTGTACACTTCCGGTTCGAGTTTATAATCGAACATCGTTTTGAACGATGTCAGTTCGGGGTCCATGATGATAATGGAGGAGGTGATGCCTGCTTTACGCAGTTCGGAGCCTTCGTCGGCAACGGCTACAGCAAGGTAATCTACATGATGCTCCTGCAATGTTTTGGCAATCTCGTATGATCCGGCTCCGTAGGCAGCAGCCTTCACCATACAGATCATTTTCGTCTCCGGATGGCGGAGCATGGAGCGATAGTGATTCAGATTGGCAACCATCGCACCCAAGTTCACTTCCAGAATCGTTTCATGCACTTTCAGTTCCAGCTCTTCCGATACCAGATCAAAGTTGAATACGCGGGAACCTTTTATCAGAATGACTTCCGAATGAAGGGTTTTAAAATGCCCGATCTTAGCAAGGCGTCTGTATCGGGAAGAAGTATCGTTCCGGCGTACCTTCGAAGCGAGCGGCACACGAAGAAATCTCCGCTCCTACACCGATCAGCTTGTTGATGCCCCGGCTCTTTATCAGTTGTGCTACCCGACGGTAAAGCGTAGCCGCACTCTGCCCTGTCTCCAAAATATCCGATAAGATAAGTGTCCGTTTCAGTCCTTTCTTCCGAACGGCGTACCAGGAAATCCAGTGCTATATCCAGAGAAGCCAAGTCCGAATTGTAGCTATCGTTGATGAGTATACAATTATTCTTGCCTTCTTTTACTTCCAGGCGCATGGCGATCGGTTCGAGCCGTGCCATCCGTTCGGTAATCTGATCGGCAGGAGTCATCAGATAAAGACAGGCTGCCAGGCAGTTCAACGCATTTCGATGGAAGCATCGTCTATAAAAGGAATACAGAAGATATTATCCATATCCAGATAGCGGTAAGCAATCACAGTATGATCTTCTTTCTTTGTCACCTTGCTGATATAAAGAGGGCGCTCGATATCCTTGCAGCTCCATGCAATCTCACGGGCTGTCAGCATCGACTTTGCCACACAATTACTGATCAGCTCGTTATCTCCATTATAGATCACCACATCGCAATCTTTAAAGAGTGTCAGCTTCTCCATACATTTCTCCTGCAATGAGAAGAAATTCTCCTGATGGGCACCGCCTATATTAGTCAGAATACCGATAGTCGGTTTAATCATGCGCTTCAAGGCCCCCATCTCCCCATTTCGGAGATACCGGCTTCGAAAATACCCAATTCGGCTTCTTCATTCAGTTGCCAGACGGACAAGGGAACGCCGATCTGAGAATTATAACTGCGGGCGAACGGACAATGCAGCGGTCCGGACTCAATAATTGATGCAACCACTCTTTCACAATGGTCTTTCCATTACTGCCCGTGATACCGATTACCGGAATCTTGAAATTCTCCCGATGAGCCTCGGCCAGCTTCTGCAAAGCCTTCAAAGGATTCGCCACGATCAAGAAATTGGAGAAATCAAGAATGGAGAGTTGAGAGTTGGGAGTAGACTGCGCACCATCCTGCTGCATAGCATTCTCCATTTTCCATTCTCCATTCTCCATTTTCTTAAAGTCTTCTTCCGTAACCACGAAGTTGCGCACTCCCCGATCATATAGTTCGGAGATATAGCGTGCACCATTATTACGTTTGGTGGGCAAAGCAAAGAAAAGGGTTTCTTCCGGAAAGCTCAAAGAGCGGCTATCTGTAAGTAGCCAATCAATCGTCGCTTCATGCTCTCCGACACGGCGTGCACCGATATATTCGGCTATGGATTCAATCGTATATGACATAGTTCTGTTTCTTTTTGAAAGTCTAAGTACGGGTATTTTCCGTTAAGTCGTTCGATTTTTAACACTATTTGTCCTAAAAAGCGTTGATACGCTTCCGACTCCGGATGAAAAGGCTTGTGTGACAAGTCTTTAGTAATATCTTCTATGGCAGTGATCACCTGCTTCGTTTCGGCAGAAAAGAAGGCCTCTGAAAAGCGTTCCCACAAATAACGGACAGCCAACGGAGACGGATGGAGCATGTCATCGGCATAATAACGATAATCACGCAGTTCATCCAAAACGATCTCATAAGAAGGAAAGTAAAACACATGATCCGGAAAGAGCTGTTGCAGGCGGTCGATGGCAAGCAATAAGGTCGATTTACTCAACTGGTTGGCATGCATCCCGTCACGTATATGCCGGATAGGGCTGACCGTGAACAAGACCTTCAAGTGAGAATTGCGCGCCACCATACTGGTTATCAACGAAGTATATTCGTTCACAATCTCATCTACCGAAAGAATCCGGCGGTTGAAGCAGCTCTCCGGCAGTTTATGACAATTGGAGACTACCTGCCTTGTTTCTTTCTGTTCATATACATAGGCAGTGCCGAAAGTCAGCATCAGCCAGTCAAGTTCGTGGACCGAACGGTGGGCCTGCGACAAGCGAGTGTTTATCTTTTCAAGTACTTCCTCCGACGATGACGCAGAGAACAAGCCATGATGCATCGGACTATGCCAGCACTCCTTATATAGGAATAAGTCTTTCTCCTGATACACCTTCCCCTTCAATATCTCCACCAAAGCCGTAGAGACCGACAGCGGATTATAGAGAATCCCGAAAGGATTCATGTCAACGCGAAATTTATTTTCTGCCAGCAACCTGCCCATGTTCTCTGCAAAACAAGACCCCATCAAAAGAATCCGTTCCGCATGACTGACAGGCGGCAAGCCCGCCGGTAGTTCTACCTTTGTTTGAAAATCCATATATTCTCCTTCTTTCGATTGTTTCTCTCTTGCAAAAGTACGACAAAGATACGATATTCCGCTTTATTTTAATCGCAAATCTATTCAAGGCTTGACAAATGGCTTTTTATGTTGTATATTTGTAGACCGAAAACAGAAAATCAATGAATAACGGATATAAAAGAATAGAAAACATGGATAAAATACAGTATCATATTACAACAAATACAGCTTATTCCTTCTCATTTTACTAAGGAATAAGACGATTGATATAGCCCAAAGGCTGCAAGCTCTATGAAGTTTGCAGCCTTTTTTGTTGCATTAATTCAATCTTTTTCCTACAAAATCTCATTTTAGAGTTTCTAATAAACGGAAGACACGTCTATAATAAACGATCATCAAATTTATTAATAACGATACGAACGTTTCTGCAAGTTCATGTTCTCTTTTTTCATGCAACTTTTATTTCCCTAATAGAGATTTCATTTGATTAGTAATATTAATCCACATTTCACATAATAAAAAGAAAGTTACAGTTCTTCCGGGAACCCGACGGCACATACTTCAATATACCAACGACCGAATGCCATTCCCCCCTCGTACTTCGCTTTAACAATAAGAATTTAGGTAAAAAGAAAGGGCTTCCGCTTTCTTTTTCGTATTTTTGCACCAAATTTTCTCGAATCATGAAGAATGAACCGATATATAACTTGCTAAACTCAATCAACAGCCCCGATGATCTGCGCCGTCTGGAAGTAGACCAACTGCCGGAAGTATGCGATGAATTAAGGCAAGACATTATTAAAGAACTCTCCTGCAATCCGGGGCACTTCGCTGCCAGCCTCGGAACAGTGGAACTGACCGTAGCCCTGCACTACGTCTACAATACACCTTATGACCGTATTGTATGGGACGTGGGACATCAGGCGTACGGCCACAAAATCCTCACAGGACGGCGTGAAGCATTCTCCACCAACCGGAAACTGGGAGGTATTCGCCCCTTCCCTTCTCCCGAAGAGAGCGAATACGATACATTTACCTGCGGACACGCTTCCAATTCGATCTCCGCAGCCCTCGGCATGGCTGTCGCCGCCGCCAAGAAGGGAGACGACCAACGTCATGTGATAGCCATCATCGGAGACGGTTCGATGAGCGGAGGACTGGCTTTTGAAGGATTGAACAATTCTTCTACCACCCCGAACAACCTGCTTATTATCCTGAATGATAACGACATGGCTATCGACCGCAGTGTCGGCGGTATGAAACAATACCTGTTCAACCTGACAACCTCGAACCGCTACAACCAACTGCGTTTCAAGGCTTCCCGCCTGTTGTTCAAGCTCGGCATCCTGAACGATGAACGTCGCAAGGCACTGATCCGCTTCGGCAACAGTCTGAAGTCAATGGCCGCCCAGCAACAGAATATATTCGAAGGAATGAACATCCGCTACTTCGGTCCTATCGATGGCCATGACATAAAGAACCTTTCAAGGGTATTGCGTGACATTAAAGACCTCAAAGGTCCCAAAATACTGCATCTCCACACGATCAAAGGAAAAGGCTTCGCCCCTGCCGAGAAACACGCCACCGAATGGCACGCTCCCGGCAAGTTCGATCCCGTCACCGGAGAGCGTTTCGTAGCCAATACGGAAGGAATGCCTCCCCTGTTCCAAGACGTTTTCGGAAATACACTGGTGGAACTGGCGGAAGCCAATCCAAGGATCGTAGGTGTAACTCCCGCCATGCCTTCCGGCTGTTCGATGAACATCCTCATGTCCAAAATGCCCAAGCGGGCTTTCGATGTGGGTATTGCCGAAGGCCACGCCGTCACCTTCTCCGGAGGAATGGCAAAGGATGGCTTGCAGCCTTTCTGCAACATCTATTCATCGTTCATGCAACGGGCTTATGACAATATTATCCATGATGTGGCTATTCAGAATCTTCCCGTAGTTCTCTGTCTCGACCGTGCCGGACTGGTAGGCGAAGACGGTCCGACACATCACGGTGCGTTCGACATGGCTTATCTGCGTCCGATACCTAATCTGACCATCGCCTCCCCTATGAATGAGCATGAGCTGCGACGACTGATGTACACGGCACAACTGCCGGATAAAGGTCCGTTCGTACTCCGCTATCCGCGTGGCCGTGGCGTATTGGTGGACTGGAAATGCCCGCTTGAAGAAATTCCTGTAGGCAAAGGACGGAAATTGAAGGACGGAAAAGATATAGCTGTCATCAGCATAGGACCTATCGGAAATAAAGCAAGGAGTGCCATCGCCCGTGCCGAGTCCGAATCGGGAAGAAGCATCGCCCACTATGATCTGAGATTCCTCAAACCGCTGGACGAAGAACTGCTGCACGAAGTGGGCCGCACATTCCGCCACATCGTCACCATAGAAGACGGAACGATTCAGGGAGGAATGGGAAGTGCCGTACTTGAATTCATGGCCGACCATGAATATACCCCGACAGTCAAACGCATCGGAATTCCGGATAAATTCGTGCAACACGGCACGGTAGCCGAGTTATATCAGCTCTGCGGAATGGATGAAGACAGCCTGACAAAAGAATTGCTGAAGCAATGTGAACTTCTGCCCGACATGAGCAAAATAAAAGAATTAACTAACTGAAGATGAAGATAATTATCGCAGGTGCCGGAAACGTAGGCACCCACCTGGCTAAATTATTGTCCCGGGAAAAACAGGACATTATCCTGATGGACGATGACGAAGAAAAACTAAGTGCCCTCAGCGCCAACTTCGATTTGTTGACTGTCACGGCTTCTCCTTCTTCCATCTCGGGACTGAAAGAGGTAGGCGTGAAAGAAGCGGACTTGTTCATCGCAGTCACCCCCGACGAAAGCCGGAATATGACTGCCTGTATGCTAGCCACCAATCTGGGTGCCAAAAAGACTGTCGCCCGCATCGACAACTACGAATATCTTCTGCCCAAAAACAAGGAATTCTTCCGGAAACTGGGTGTAGACTCATTGATCTATCCGGAAATGCTTGCTGCCAAAGAAATCGTATCTTCCATGCGTATGAGCTGGGTACGTCAATGGTGGGAATTCTGCGGAGGCGCCTTGATACTGATCGGTACCAAGATGCGCGAAAAAGCGGAAATACTGAATATTCCCCTCCATCAACTGGGTGCACCGGACATCCCTTACCACGTGGTAGCCATCAAACGCGGAACGGAAACCATCATTCCGCGCGGAGACGATGTTATCAAACTGCACGATATTGTTTATTTCACCACTACACGCAAATATATTCCTTATATCCGGAAAATAGCCGGCAAGGAGGATTATGCCGATGTACGCAACGTCATGATCATGGGCGGAAGCCGTATCGCCGTCCGTACCGCTCAGTACGTGCCGGATTATATGCAGGTAAAAATTGTAGATAACGACATCAACCGTTGCAACCGGCTGACTGAATTATTGGACGACAAAACCATGATCATCAACGGCGATGGTCGTGATATGGACCTGCTCATCGAAGAAGGTTTAAAGAATACCGAAGCATTTGTCGCCTTGACGGACAATTCGGAAACGAACATCCTCGCCTGTCTCGCCGCCAAACGTATGGGAGTGGAAAAGACGGTGGCGGAAGTAGAGAATATCGACTATATCGGCATGGCGGAAAGTCTTGATATCGGCACGGTCATCAATAAGAAAATGATTGCCGCCAGCCACATTTATCAGATGATGCTGGATGCCGATGTATCCAATGTCAAATGCCTGACGTTTGCCAACGCCGATGTGGCTGAATTTACCGTACCCGCCGGAGCAAAGATTACTAAAAATTTAATCAAGGATCTGGGATTGCCCAAAGGAACAACCATCGGAGGTATGATTCGCAATGGCGAAGGAGTGCTCGTAACCGGAGATACGCTGATTCGTCCCGGAGACCATGTCGTTGTATTCTGCCTGAGTATGATGATCAAGAAGATTGAGAAGTTCTTTAATTAAGTAATAGGTATTAGGTAATAAGTAATAAGTATTAGGTAATAGGTAATAACCGTAGCTGCTTGTACTTGACATTATATCTGATACTTGGCGCATAATACTTAATACTTAATACCTATTACTTATTACTTAATACCTATTACTTAATACCTATTACTTAAAAAATGATTAATTCGAGGATGATATATCGCATCATGGGGTTTCTGTTACTGATAGAAACGGCTATGTTAATGTGTTGCGGTGGTGTTTCACTATTTTACAAGGAAGATGATTTAAACAGTTTTCTGCTTTCATCAGCTATCACGGCCTTTGTAGGTGTGATTATGCTTGCTATTGGAAGAGGGGCCGAAAAGTCACTCAACCGCCGCGATGGATATGTGATTGTCAGTGTAGCCTGGATTGCTTTCTCCTTTTTTGGAATGTTGCCCTATTATATAGGCGGGTATATTCCAAGTGTCACCGATGCCTTCTTCGAGACAATGTCCGGCTTCAGCAGTACCGGTGCCACCATCATGAATAATATAGAATCGATGCCTCACGGAATCCTTTTCTGGCGGGCAATGACTCAGTGGATCGGTGGTCTGGGAATTGTATTCTTTACGATTGCCGTTCTTCCGATTTTCGGTATGGGAGGTATTCAGGTATTTGCCGCCGAAGCCAGCGGGCCGACTCATGACAAAGTACATCCCCGTATTGGTGTTACCGCCAAATGGATCTGGGGCATCTATGCCGGTATGACGGGGACATTGATTATATTACTGGTATTCGGGGGCATGGGACTTTTCGACAGTATCTGCCACGCTTTCACCACGACCAGTACAGGTGGGTTCTCCACCAAGCAGACAAGTATCGAATATTACCACTCGCCTTACATAGACTATGTAATATCTGTTTTCATGTTCCTCTCGGGAGTCAACTTCACGCTATTATTGCTGATGTTCAATGGGAAAATAAAGAAGTTTATCCATGATGCCGAGCTGAAGTTTTATTTTATGTCTGTTGCCTTTTTCACGGTTTTCATAGCAGTCTGGCTTTATCAGACCAGTTCGATGGGAGCAGAAGAAGCATTCCGGAAATCTCTGTTCCAAGTAATCTCCCTACAGACTTCAACCGGTTTTGCCACTGCCGACTATATGCTCTGGCCTTCCATTCTCTGGGGCTGTCTTCTTATCGTAATGATAATGGGTGCTTGCGCAGGCAGTACGACAGGTGGTATCAAATGTATCCGCATGGTTATCCTCTTCAAAGTTGCCAAAAATGAATTTAAACATATTCTGCATCCCAATGCAGTATTGCCCGTACGGGTGAATAAACAGGTGATCTCCCCCTCTATCCAGTCTACCGTACTGGCATTTACATTTTTGTATGCAATCATCGCCATTATCAGCATTCTTGTCATGATGGGCTTCGGAGTGGGATTTCTCGAATCTATCGGAACGGTCATATCAAGTATAGGAAACATGGGACCGGGACTCGGCACGTGTGGCCCTGCCTTCTCGTGGAGTGAATTGCCTGATGCAGCCAAATGGTTGCTCTCCTTTTTGATGCTTCTCGGACGTCTGGAGTTGTTTACGGTATTGCTGCTGTTCAGTTCCGATTTCTGGAAAAGAAATTAAATCAAATATCATACATAAAAAAGGTGCCGACTATTAGCCGGCACCACCATACACCAATTCAAACCTTTCTTATCTAAAGAAATATTATATTTTTCTCAGAACAATCTTTCTTACTACTGGCTTGTTGATTTCGTAGATCTTGGAAATCAGAACATCCATCTCTTGTTCACGTGCGTCGCGAATTTCTTTAAACATCATCTTTGAATAAAGATCCCGACGTCCTTTCAACCACATGTTCTTCTCTACATTTTCATCCATCACTTCAATAGCCTTTCTGTCATTAGCAAACAATAAGCCTTTTTGTTGAAAGAAACCAAACTGGCACCACGCATATTCTCTAAATGTTCTTTCAAGTTCCCAACGATACTCATTGAGGTGCATGATAGTTAATGCCTGCTGGTATTGTGGAGTTTTAGATTCTGCAGCTAAATTTATACCCTTTGCCAAATCTGCAGCATCCCAGGTTCCTATTTCCTGATCGTCAATCAACAGTTTATATTGCCCCTTCAAACCGGTAACTTTCAGCAATTCAGTATTCATCTCTTCCATAAAAGGAACTTCTTTTATAACTTCTGCCTGACTCTTCTTAGAACCCCAGCCTCGTGCAATAGTATCCAAAGGATATGGTAACGCCTCTGCCAGATAATCAAAACTAATATCTTTACCTATTTTCTTAATATTTGAGATGGTACAACCTTCTGCCTTCACTGCTTGCTTCTTATTTGCATTGATTTCCATGTTGGCCACATCTTTACCAGCAAAACCTTGTGCTTTCAAGAAAAGATAAGCCATCACCATATGACCGTCATTGTCCGGATGGATACGATCGTTACCACAAAGAGTAAAACTAGGATCTTTTTGTTGAAGTTCCTGATTTATAGCTACCATAGGCGCATTCCAATCTGTAAATTCCCAACCATTTCTTGCAGCAGATTCTCTTTGATATTCTATAATTCTCTTAATAGTCTCATTTTTTTTCTTAAAGACCGTATTATCCTTTATTTGCGCAGTTTCATCATAAGGAGAAGTTCCCGTCATTACGATACGAGTATGTGGCAATTCCTTGAAACGTTTTTCCATCTGCTGGAAGTTCTTGATGCTTTCCTGATACTTCTGTTCACCAAATTCTTTCGCATTATCACCATTATATTCATAATAACCGGAATCATTCATACCGAAAGTCACCATCAATACAGTAGGATTTTTGCTAAAAATGTCACCATCCAAACGTTTATTCATATCATACGCTGTATCACCACCAATACCTCCATTGAATACACGAATAGGCATATTCGGGAAGCGGGTCATGTAATACAACCAGATAAATGAATGGTAACGACCACCATCCGTAATACTATTTCCTAAAAACACAGCTCTATCACCTTCCTTAAAAGGTTTCACGGTCTGAGCAAACGCAGTAGTATATGCCATGCAAACTGCTGCAACTAATACTAAAAACTTTTTCATGTTATCAATCTATATTTTACAAATACTGTTAATCTACTATGAGGGATAATTTAATAGTATAAACTAAAAATTTTATCACCATCTACTTTCTTTTTATTTTAAATTCTTCATTTTAAAATAAGAAAACTCTGCCGGTACATCCTTATCTCCATAATGTAGTAATCCCGGACGCTGCACTCTATCCCAACGAATCAAGGATTTACCCTTGAAAGGGGTATTCTGCACAGATTGCCATGTTTTTCCATCCAGACTTTTATAAAAGTGGAATATACACCTGTTCAACTTCCAATTTCAAATATATCTCTTTACTTGCAAAGCTGAATCATAAAGTACTGACTCAATATCGTCTTTCACCACTTTCAAAATAAGTTTATCTCCTTCAATTCCCAAGCAATCAGGTTTTTATCATCGCCATACAAGGTCAATCCTTTCAGTCCTTTGCCTGTGTTTATTACTTTCGTCTCACAGCTATACTGTAGGAGATTGAGGACGTAAACATAATGCTGTACCATATTTATTGTTATTCTTTGGGTACCGGATAAAAATAACTTTCCTTTCTTTAGCACAGCGTGTATATCTGAATAAGGATAATTCCACGTCAATCAACTTTCAATTGATTCCCCTTAAAATTATCTTCAAAATCCGAAGAGGCTCTTGCTTTGTACCGACAAAGGTATAGGCTGTTCAGCTATAGCCAAATTCCCAGTCTTGAAACGCACCCAATGATCATCCGTCATTTCCATTTCTTGCAAAATCGGTTGACGCCCGATAAAGAAACCATCTCCTTCAAATAAGCGTGACACATATAAACATACGACCATCAGATGTTCTCACCACAGTACCATGACCACATGATTTATAATCTCCTTCTCCGCCATGAAGAATGGGGTTTCCAGAATATTTTTCATAAGGTCCACCTATAATTCCTTGCACGTGCTATATACACATCATAGTCACTAGAAGGACCACAACATCCATGGCAGCGTATACTATATAATAGTAGTCGCCTTCTTTAAAATGGTACTGTCCTTCCATACCGATTCCCTTTTCATCTACTAAAAGAGTAAAGGTTCACCATCCAAATGCAAACCATCAGCGGACAGTTTACATCCTAACAATTCTATCGGACGCGTATCCAAACCATAAGCTTTCCAACTGATATACAACTGCCCGTTATCATCATAAATAAATGCATCGATAGCTTCCTTCCATACTCTACAATCGGACCATGATCGGTAAATTCATGTAAAGGAGAATCAGACGTAGCTACTCCGATATATGATATCCCGGTACTTTTTTTGGGCAAGTATAATAACAGTAAACTTTATTATTATGATAAAACAATTCTGGTGCCCAAAATGAATTAGAAGTCCAGGACGGTTGCTTGGTAAAAACATGCCCTACCTGTTTCCAGTTTACCAGATCCTTCGAGGTAAACATTGGATAAAAGGCGCCCATTCCGAAGAGGTACCCGTAGCATAATATGTATCTTCAATCCGAATGACGGAAGGATCGGGTACATCTCCCGAATAACAGGATTTGTGAAGTAGTTTTGTTCTTGTGCCACCATTTGCAATGCAAAACAAATACCAAACAAAAGAGTCCTATCTTTTCATTGCATTTTATTTCTTAAAAGGATCATACACAGCAACTGCTACACGTGAATCTGCACAACCATAATATAAGTACCATTTCTGATTATGGAATACTAAACCTTCTATAAATACTGTTCCCGCGGGATATTGTCCGCTCTTCTCAAAATCTGATTCCGGAATATAGAATGGTTTATCCAATCGGTCAATCAATTTAGTCGGATCTTTAGCATCGAATAATGCTTGCCCGGCACAATAAGAATTAGCAGTATACAATGTATCACCCTCTGCACCTGACTTATTCTTACCATTATAAAGTAATAAAATACCTTTATCAGTCATGATTGCAGGTGGACCACACTCTGTCAAGTCACTATCAAATTTACCTTTACGAGGAGTAATTACTTTCAGAAAGTCTCCTTTTCATCAAGCATCGGTTCCCAATTAATCAAATCCGTGGAAGTAGCTACGTTCACAAACTTTTCTCCCCAATACATCCAATATTTTCCATCAATTTTAGCAATCCTTGTTTGCCATCTACCAATTTTGTGACAATAGAAGCAGATTTGGAAAATTCATCAAAAACGTCCGCCATATGCTTTTGCAAAAGCCGGACCATATTTTTCCCATATCTGAAGATCACGAGAAGTAGCTACGGCAAGACGGGCCTGCTTACGATTCCATTGTGTATAAAGCATTACATAAAGGCCATCATTTGTCACAGCAACTCGCGGATCTTCACATCCCCTGGCCATTCCAATTCTTTCTGGTTATCATCTGCCGGATAAAATACAGGAACAGTCATCCGGTTAAAATGCAAACCATCATCAGAATAAGCATACCCTAAGCGAGAAGTGCGTGAACCAATTCCTACCGCCGAATTATCTTCTGCCCGGTAAAGCACAACCACTTTACCATCATAAATTGTAGCAGCCGGATTAAAAGTATCACTAGATTCCCATGCTACCGAATCCTGCCTCATTGGGCAATAAAACAGTAGTGGTATCAGGAGAGACAATTGGGTTAATACCTTCCGGACGTTGAAAATCCGCCCATGCCCAATCAGGGAATTCGGATATTTGCTTCTTCTCTCCACAGGAAGTAAGCACTGCTGCAACCATCAGTAAATAAGCTATATGTTGAAATTTTCTTTTCATGATTGTTCTTTATAATAATTCATTAATTAAGGAAAAGATGGTGGAACGACCTTTGCTCCCCACTTCATGTCCGGTTTACCCGAAGTACGGTATTCGATAGTAGCTCCGCTGTTGAGCTGGTCCCAGTCTATCCATGTACTTTCATATGATTTTCCGTTTAGTTTCATGGATTTGATATAGATGTCCTTTTCTGAACCTCCTTTATCACAATATCACCTTTTTCAAATGTACCTTGACAGATGAAAAGATTGAGTATTTACCGTAAATCCCCCCGGATTTCCGGATAAACCGATACAAGCAAACACATACCAAGCCCCATTGTTGCCCAAATCGTCATTTCCGGAGACCGTCTATCTTACTTGAATATTGCTCATTCAACACACGATTAATGATTTACCTGTGTTTTGTATGGACGACCAATCCAATTATATATCAAGGTATGTGAAAACTCGGCTCATTACCGGAAGCAAACCATGCATCGTTATATCCGGCATCCAAGCGCGTAAAGAATTCATCCAACCGTTTCTCGGCTTTTTCCTTACCACCTATTATTTCTACCAGACCGGCAATATCATAAGGCACCATCCAAAAATAATTCTTATAAAGTAGATTCAAAGTCTTCACCAAAGATTTCCACGATCCGTCCGGATTACGTATTGAGTTAGCCAACCATGTGTCCAATTATACAAATTCTTCCATGAACGGGCAAAATGAAAATAACGCCAACTGGCAAATTCATCTCCCACTGCATGCAATGCAAACTGTCCGATAGCAAAATCTGCTGAGAGGTATACCCAATTGAATAGATGCATTATAATAACCCTTTATCCAAATATTGCTTCACCGGGCGAGTCTCCACATCTTGCGACTTAGAACCCGGTTCCTCCTGCCTTTCTTCTGTTAATCTTAAAGATAGGCTCGGACTATAATAATGGAGTCTGAAAGCATAGGCATTAGCAATCAGAATAGAGTCGGATCTCCCTGCATTACCCTGTTTCAATATTAGCCATCACCCAACGAGGGAAAAGAGCCACCGGACTGTTCAAACAATTGATGGGAAAACAATATACGCGGAAGCCCTCCGGATCAAGCATGGATAATAATTGAATTTGTTGTGTACGATACGTATCCCAATTACTAAAGAAGTATAGTGTTTAGAACGTGACTTATGCACTCTGAAATCCTGCTCCCATATATTCCCATTCACATCGCTACAAACATTCGGGGAATGAAAAGAACGATATAAATGTGTATAGAATTGGGTCAGTACGATCGGATTGGTGCCCTCCACTTCAAATACCCAAATAATGATTCCATTTGCCTCCGCCTGATTCTGTATCTTTGAAATCCCATTCTGCATTTTCGGCTTTCAAATTTTCACGTGCATTTTACTGAAACATAAGAAACTCCAATCTTATATTGAATATTCTTCTTTTTTGTTTACATCAAAGTAAAGTATACACCAGAATACTCACCTTCTGCAAAAGTTGTATTTGGCATCAATTCTTCTCTCTTCCATGTACCGGTTTCAAAGCATCAGTATCAAACTCTGCTACAAAATAGACTTTTATACAATGGAGTAAGACCCACAGAAATTTCCTCCTTCTGCATAACCTTCATCACTTATTCTGGGGCAGTAATAACAATTGCTGCTTGTTCAATAGGAGTTGCAGAAATACCTCCACCAATGATTATTGTACCATACTGTTGATCTGCCGGATATTCATAACTAGCCATCCCCGTTCGCTCGGTCACTGTCAGTTTTGCCTTGATATCCTTTGCACCATAGCTCTCATAATAGCCGGCATGTCCTTTTTCTTCAGATACATATTTATACGATAGTTGAGGATGTTATCAGGTGACATTTTCAGTTTTCTTCACAGGAAAGTGGAAAATTTCATTGTTCACAACCACCACCACCACTCAACTGATTGATAAACGAATCCCGACCTTTTGGAAAAATAAGATGGAGTAAATTGTACCATCCCATAAGGATAAGTTGCTCCCGGATAAAGATATCCAGTCAGTCCGGTACCTTGTTCCAATCAATCAACGTATTGACTTGATGGACATAGTCACCAGCCACAGCTTCGTGTTGTAACCATTCCTTCTAAAACAAAGAGAATAATAAAATAAATAAGAATTTATGTTTCATTCCGGATGTTCTTTTAGTAGAGTCTATTTCGAATAAGAAACAGGAATACCACTAATAGTAACCCTGTTTCGCTATTCGGATAAAATCGATCGTATTATTGAACTTTATTCCTTTGATTCTTTATTCTTTAGACAAAGAGAAAGCAGCATTACTGAAGTACATCTTTCTTTATTAGGCTGGCTTCCATTTCAAATTTCAAGACTCCTCCTTCTGCTATATCATCATAATGGATATAGTTTTTATCAAAAGTCTGCCATTCAAAGTAGCTGATTGTATGTATAAATTTTACTAATTTTCTGGTGCTTCAATCACAAACTTATTGCCATTTTCCATAGTTATGGTAGCCTTTCTTAAATAATGGGCTGCCAATCACATATTCATCTGGTACCCGGGCAAACAGCATATATACCCAATGAGTCTCAGAATATACCATGAAGACATACCGCCTTGGTCTTCATCACCCGGATAACCTTTTTCTGTTGAATTATATAATCTCAACAATCTGACGTACCCAATATTGAGTTTTCCATCGGCTGACCTGCATAGCAATACAAATAAGGCATGTGTTGAATCGGTTGATTTCCGTGTGCATATTGTCCCATATTAGCCAACTCCATTTCTTTCATTTCATGAATAACTCCACCATAAGTGCCCGGTTTAATTATGTTAGGAATAGTAAATACAGAATCTATTTTAGTAGTAAACTTTCATCACTTCCAAACAAGTCAATCAAGCCTTGTACATCATGGAACACTGACCATGTATAATGCCATGCATTTCCTTCTACAGAAAGGCCCCCCATTCCAGTGGATCGAATGGTTCCTGCCATTTACCATCAACACCCTTTCCACGCATAAACCGATAGACTTATCAAAGACATTTTATAGTTGTACATCTGACGGGCAAATACTTTTGGTAATGTTTATTTCCAACCATTTTAGCAAGTTGATATCCGCAGAAATCATCATATGCATATTCCATAGTTTGTGCACTAGAACCCATTGATTCAGGATAAGGAACATATCCTAACTGGAAATATTCTTTCCAGAATCCACGTCCGTTAGCACCACCCCAAGGACCTTTATTCATTGCTTCATGCGCATAAGCCTTCAGTGCTTTTCAGGATCAAAATCACGAATTCTTTGCCCATGCATCTGCCAGCAATGAAATAGAATGATTTCTAACATTCCTCCTGTTTCACCGGGGAAGACTCATGAAGGCAACCAGCCGCATTGTTCCTGGCCAAAAGAGCATTCATATAACGTCCCTGCATTGTTGATGCAAAATATTTGTCAAGGGAATTGAGAACGGAATGTATCCCAAAATCCATTATCAGTATACATGTAACCATCATAAATTTTACCATTATATGGGCTATAATAATATGGTTCACCATTTTCTTTGCGTTCATAAAATTTGCGAGAGAATAAATTAGCACGGAAAAGACAAGAGTAGAAAGTCTTCATCTGTTCGTCCGTACATCCTTCAACTACAATTCTATTCAATACTTCATTCCAAGTCTCTGACCGCGTGCTTTCGTTACTTCCAGATTCTTATCTTTACCGAGTTCTTTATTTAAAGTTATCAGAGCCTGCTCTGCACTTATGTATGAGGAAGCTGCTTTTAGCCTGAACCTTCGAGCCTTTTTAAATTTAATAAATGCACCATATCCTTTACCTGCTCCATCTAATTTCTGTGGAAACACTTCATCCTTTTGGTTTTCCCATACGCCGTAATCTTCGAAAGGTTTATCAAATTGAACAACAAAATAATTACGGAATGATTTTGAATCGTTCACAAAACGTTGATTATTTACCCAACCGGAGATTTGTCTCTAGCGGATCAATTTTGATTTCACTCATATCCGTATATCCGTCAAGTACCAAATAAGCATCTCCCGTAGTAGGATAGGAAAACGTAAATGTACACCACGGGTAGTCGGAGCCATTTCAGTAGTAATGCCATTATCGAATGTTACTTTATAATAATGAGGTTTAGCTATCTCATTATCGTGACTAAACTTGGTAGCACGAGCATCTTGATTTACAACCAGCTCCCTACCATCGGCATGAAAGAATATACAGCATAATCACTCACCCAAGGACTACATTGATGTGATTGGCTAAAAGCACGAATCTTATCAACAGCATACATATACTTAAATCCATCCCCATTTTTACCTGTTTGCGCAGACCACATATGCATACCATAAGGCATACCTGTAGTAGGATAAGTATTACCGTAGCTCAAACCAAAATTAGAATCGGTACCTTGTAGCGTATTCACATACTGTACCAGATCTTTTAGCTGAGCATTCATCACAGTCGAATACAAAAGAAGATAATTAAATAAACTAGTTTCTTCATGGTTTATTATTGAATATATTAATTAAATAAAGACTTACTATTTATTGACATAAGTAATACCTTTCCAATCATCAGTACGGAAAGGAGACATTGGCAGATCCGCACCGTTATACATATTGCATATCGGATAATCAGCCCATGCATAACGTACTGCAACCGGAGGGTAACTTCAGATGAGGGAAACAACAACTGTATTTCCTTCGATCACAGCATCTGCCCAATGAAATTTATGGTCTACACCAGCAATGGTAAATCCTTTCGGCATTTCGCCATTCGCCGTCTTCAGACCACCATCAATATGATCAAAGAAGATACGAATTTTATTTCCTTCAATCTTATAAGATTTATATATCGGACCGGAATAAGGAATCTTCTCGCCATAAGTCTGCGCCCGGGCCGCTAATGCCAAGCGTCTACCCACTTCTTGCTTGTTCTTCGGATGAATATCAAACTCCTCACCTATATCAATTGCCACAGCCATACCTGTATTTTGCAAATGTAAGTCCGAGTTTGAGCTTCTCTCAATTCCGCCCAAGTAGATTCAACAGGAGCTGTTTGTTTCTGCTGTAAACTAGCTAACTGCACCATATAGAAAGGAAAATCATATCCCCAGCGATTTCTCCAATCAGTAATCATCAACGGCATTAAATCACGATACTGAAAAGCCTCTCCCGCATTTGATTCTCCCTGATACCAAATGGCTCCTTTGATAGCATAGGAATCAGTGGATTAAGCATAGCATTAAATAGAAAGTAGGAGAATTCGGATTCCATGACATATCAACAGGCATTGGTGCAACCTCTCTCATATCTAAAGAAACCTGATATTTCCAATTACCAGCCAACTGATAGCTTCTGTATCGGAAAGATGAAGTGAAATACTTTCAGGACTTCCATTGATACCACCAGTACCACCAGTATCCATTACACGTACAGCAATCACCGCTTTTCCCTTCTTCACAAGTTCTTCGGAATCTTATTAGGTGCCATCCATCCTTCTGTATGTCCGATCTGTGCACCATTGAAATAAGTAAAATCATTATCATCAATAACCCCTAAATTCAAATCAAGTCTTTCCTGCCCAACCAGCCGGAATATCAATTGTTTTCCTAAACCAAACAAGCCCACTAAACCTGGCAAATCTTGTTCTTGCATCAGACCAGGAACTTTCATAAATTTCCATGCTGCATCGTTAAAATCAGGAGCTGCCCATATAGCCTTCCCATTAACACATCCCTTTGTCTATTCTTTCAACTTCAGCTTTCCAAGTCTCAACATCTTCCTCAAACTTTTCTTGTCCTTCCTGAGATGCTGGCAAACCGACCAATGCTTCGAGTCTTTTCTTCATACTCGGTATAGTGGATAGTGCCTCGTTACTGGTCCATGTTTCTATAATTGTTCCTCCCAAGATGTATCAATCAATCCGATTGGCACATTACGGTATCTATTCAAATCACGTCCAAAGAAATAACCAGCCGCAGAAAAGTCTGCTACACTTTTTGATGTGCACACTTGCCAACCATTTTCTTTTGCTGTAATATTCTCAACAGGTGTAGGACTCATCGCATTTTCTACCAGTAAGAAACGAATATTAGGATAATTATTTGCCTCTTCTTTCTCCTGTTCATAGTTCTTTACCTTACCCCAACCTTCTACCTGCATTTCCATGTTGGATTGTCCGGAACATATCCAGACTTCACCAATCATTACATTAGAAAGCTTCACCTTTTACCATCAGAAATTGTAATATTATAAGGACCACCCGCTACTGGGTAGTAAACTTTCGTACTCCACTTCCCTTGTGCATCAGCCTGAATAGTATATTTTTCTGATCCCATGAGGTCGTAATTTCTACTTTCTTATTAGGCTTAGACTCGCCCCATATAGGGCTTGCGTTTTGTTGCTGTAACACACATATATCCGAAAATATCGGAAGCAATTTCACTTGTGCAGAGAGTGTAGCACTCCTAATAGAAAGAATAGAGAGATTACAAAATTCTTATTCATATTAACTACTTTTTGTATACAATTTTTCAATTTACTTTTATGACGAACAAATATACAATAACCACTAAACTAACTTCTTAAAGTAAAGAGAATAATGTTTTTATAGCAAACATTATTCTCTTGTTATCTAAACCCTACTTATTTACTAGAAGCCCAACTGAACTCCAAAGTTTATAACACGCTGATTCATATAAGCATCACCAGCTGTATTGGTCTTAATTTCAGGGTCTTGCTGATATTTATCATAACCGGTAAAAGTCAGTAAGTTATAAGCATTTACATAAAAACGGACATTGTCTAAGAACTTAGGTAATGCTGTCTTGGGAAGTTGATAGCCCAAGTCAACAGTCTTCAAACGAATATACCATGCATTAATCAGCCAAAAATCCGAATTATAAGCAGAAGCACTATTTATTGTACCATCTTGCATTGTCAAACGTGGGAACTCAATACTTTCTCCATTTTCATAACGTTCCTGTGTCCAACACTTTTGGTGAAGTGGCTGGAACTGACTCTTACCAGACTCAATCCCTGTTCCATTGATAGCAAAACTATAATCAAACGATCCTTGGAATAAAACACTGATACTAAACCCTTTCCAACTTCCTCCAATCGTCCATCCTAATGTTGTAGTAGGCAAGTTCGGTTTGCCAATAGCACGTTTATCAAAATCATTGATAGTACCATCACCATTCAAATCTGCATACTTTAAGTCACCTGCCTGCACAGCAATATCAGGTTTAGCCGGAGCGTCCGCAGCACCAGAATTAATCTTTTCAATATCTTCCGGTGTATAATAGCCAATCCAATGATAGCCAAAAGGCTGCCCAATCTGTCTACCCGTTTCTCTCAACCATTCATATTTCTGTTGAGCCTCAGCTTTATAATCGACTCGATTTTTAGCATAACCAAATACAAAATTGGTATTAAAATTGAAGTTACCAAAACGGTCTTGATAACCAATCTGTCCATCAAAACCTTTATTGGTAGTTTCTGCTACATTTTCAGGAGACAAGCCGATACCTAATATGTCCGGAATATCATTTCTGGTAACTAGCTGATCATAACGTTTATCTATAAACCAGTCGAAAGTCAAGGAGAATTTATCAAACAAATTCATATCTACACCAACATTAAACTTTCTCGCTTTCTCCCACGTTACATTTAAATTTCCTAAATCACCTTCTTTGATGCCACTAACACCAAAGTTGTTACCTTCACCAAAAGTATAAGAATCACCTGTTTTATATACTTGCCGATACAGATAACGATCGCCGCTTGCTACATCTGACCCTACAAGACCATAGGAAGTTCTAAACTTCAATAACTGCACATTCCTTCCCAACCAATCTACATTCTTGAAAAAGTCTTCTTGAGAGATAGCATAACCTATAGCCAATGCTGGAAAGAATCCGAAATTGTTATCTTTACCAAAACGATCGGTCCCATTATATGCCATGTTCAAATCTACCAAATATTTATTTTTATATTTATAGCCTAGCTGCATCGTATAACCTTCGAAATTATTGGGAACAGCTGCATCCTTTTCATTTGTTGTACTCTGACGATTGTACAAAAACATAACATTTACATCATGTGCATTATTGAAAACATGAGCATATTTCAAAGATGCTTTGATATTCAAATCTTTGATAGCTTTATCTGTACTGTTATATACAAAATACTGCTCATAATCATAGACTCCATTCGGATTGATATTATACAAACCTGTTGCAGAATCGTAATGATAAGTCGGATATCGTGTACGCATCACTGCACGATAATTTTCATCACTACTGGAATATGCCAATTGAAAATCAGCTGCAAGCCCTGGCGTTAAGAAGTCCATCTTCCATGTTGCACCATACAAAATATTATTATCATTACGTCTAGTACGTTTATATCCTTCATTTGCCAACCGTGCGTTCAATGTCGGTTTTCTATCTTGCGTATCATATAAATAAGCAAATGAACCATCCGGATTCAAAAGTGGAGCCGAATAAGGGTGCATTTTAGAGAAATCATAAAGCTCACCTGTTACATTCATATTGTACGGTTCATTGATATCCATGAAGCGTGAAGAAACGTCAAACGCATATTGAAGTTATCAGTCACATCAAAATCAAGATTAGTGCGATAATTGAAACGACGATAGGAATAATTAGGATTCACACCATCACCAGAATTACCCCCAAAGTCTTTACCAAGCCATTCTGAGTAAAATATCCCGCAGAAACAAAATATCTCAATTTCTTAGAACCACCTGAGACATCAACATTTATGTTCTCCTGAAATGCCATTTTCTTAAAATCTCATCATACCAATTGACATCAGGATGCCCATAAGGATCAGTATGATCTCTGAAAGCGATCATATCGTCTTCAGTATACGGGAAATCAGACAAAGTACCATCATTCGTATGTGCTTCCTTTACTAATTGTAAAGATTCGTAAGCGTTCAGAAATTTAGGCGTACGAACTGGGGTTTGCATACCAGTTTCCAAACGTACATTAATTTTCGGTTTACCTTGCTCCCCACGACGAGTCTTTACTACTAATACACCATTAGCACCTTTGATACCATAGATGGCCGTAGTAGAAGCATCCTTCAATATTGATATACTTTCAATTTCGTTGACATTAATTTGAGACAACTGTTCATAAGTATACTGCATGTCATCCACCATAATCAACGGTTTATTACCATCATTATTCAATGAACTGACACCGCGGATAAAGAAGTCTGAAGCATCTTTACCTGGTTGACCAGACTGTTGCTGACTAAAAACCCGGCAGCTTTCTGTCAAAGCATTCTGTACACTACTAGTTGGAACATTACGAATCTCACGTGCCTGTATTCCACTAACTGCACCTGTCAACGTTATACGCTTAGCCTTACCATAACCAACGACAACGACTTCATCCAAATTTGTTTGATCAGGAGCCAATTCTACATTCAGCATTTGCTGACTATTTACTTTAATGCTTTGTTTCTTAAAACCGATATAAGAAAACTCCAATACAGCACCTTTGTTTACATTTAATTGGAAATTACCGTCAATATCGGTAATTGTACCCACTGTTGTACCTTGTATTTTACATTTACCCCGGCAACAACTCACCGTCGGCTGAAGAGACAATTCCCTTCAAAACGAACGATTGACCGAACGCCGAGATAAAAAGGCTTATACATACTAATATTAATAATAGTCTTTTCATAATATTACCACTTCGGATTTTGAATCATGTTATCATTCTTAACTACCTCATTATATGGGATCGGATATAAATAGCGTTTCACATCAAACGTCGTACTTAGGACATCCACTTCATTGAAACTCGTAGTATTTCCTTTTACCCTAATCTCCAAACCTTCCAAAGGATTCTTAAATATCTCTTCAGCAATTCTCCATCTGCGAATATCCCAATATCGTTGTTCTTCAAATGCCATTTCAATACGCCGTTCGTTTTGAATCACTTCACGCATCTCTGCCTGTGTCATATTTTTCTTAAGCCCATAAGGAGATTCATCATTACCTGATTCAATACCAGCACGTGCCCGTAATGCAATGATAGCATCGTACACATCCTGAGAAGGAGAAGAAAGGTACTCATTCATTGCCTCTGCATAATTCAACAACATCTCTGCATAACGAAACATAACCCAAAGATGTATTTTATTCCCATATTGAGACTCTTCACCAAATTTACCCATAAACTTACACATATAATAGCCCGTCTTAGAATATTCAGCAGAGTTAGATGGATTATTAACTCCTCCGATTGAAATATCAAGCGTATTATTCAACCAAGATGACCCATGATGCAGTATTGTATAATCCAAACGTGGATCACGGTTTTCATATGGATTACTCTGATTAAGAGTATATTTACTACCTTGTCCAGCAAACATGCCGTCCTTCATAGGGAAAGCGTCTACCAAATTTTGAGTTGGAAGCGTACGTCCTTTACCTAAATTGTCACCAGAAAATCCTAAAGGCCCATTATTGCTTTCTATAGACTTATCTTCCCCCCCCGGACGATAAAAAATGACTTCAGGATTATTAGTTTTATTATAAAAACCTAAAAAGACGTCACGAAAATCCCGATTATCGCCATCAGATGTAGACTGTGTTAAACCATATGCCCCATTACCATTCGGACCGTACTCATCAATAAATGTCTTGGCAGCTTTAGCCGCATCATTCCAACGCTCTCTATCATAAGAAGCATAGCCTATCAATTCATTACCAATCTCAATAGGACGTTCATTAAATAAAGGACTCGCTGCATATAATAGTACTCGAGACTTTAAAGCTAGACAAGCCTCACGAGTAGGAGTATGTGCATATTGTTCAAAATCAGGCATTGGATTGGTACGCAAATCATCTTTAATATCATCTAATTCATCACAAATATACTGTACACATTGCTCAAAAGTATTTCTTGGGATCTCCATATCATCACCCAATATATGTACATCATCACCCATCAAAGGAACACCACCATAGCGTTTCACTAATTCGAAATAGAAATAAGCCCTCAAGAAACGCGCTTCTGCTTTCATTGTAACATTCAATGGTTTGGTTTCTCCCTTTGCGTTCTTATAAGTCAGCATAAAAGGGACAACATCAATATGATTAATCAGAATGTTTGCCTTACGGATTCCTGAATAATACTCTTTCCATCGCATATCCGATTCAACACGTGTACTCGCAGTATACCGTCCCATTGCCAACTTATAAACATCCGGGTCAGAAACATTTATAGATATAGCATCATCAGACGCAGCATCTAAATAATCACTTCCTACACGATTGTGCCCGTTTTGCAACGTGGCATAAATATTATTCATAAACTTTACCGCATTCGTACCAAGAGAATCGGTTTTTGAAAATACAAAATCAATTGATACCAGTTCAACTGGCTCTGGTTCATACCCATCGGTACAGGATACAGCTGTAAACAACAATCCAACTCCGATTAGCGTCAAATATTTATTTCGTATCATAGATATCATAGTATATTAGAATTTAACATTAATACCTGTGCTGATGCAACGTTGTAGCGGATAGTTACCGAAGCTAACTTCGGGATCAACGAGTTCATTAGCAGCTTTTGTGAATAAGTTTTGTCCACTTACGAAAACTTTCACACGTGCTCCACCTAAATAATTACGACAGAATGAATCAGGTAAGTTATATCCTAAACTAACATTTTTCAACCGAATATAATTACCGGAACGTAACCAAAAAGAAGAGCCCCAGCCATTGCCTTGATTATACTTATTACCACCAGCACTCAACCTCGGGAAAGTTGCAGTAGCAGCAGTTTCTGGAGTCCATCGATCCAGCATATTCTCATATGCCTGTCCATAAACTTGTCCTTGAGTTTGAAAACCTTCCAATAAATTCCAATCACTCATTAAAACATCTTTATTGTACACTCCTTGCCAAAACATTGAGAATTCTAATCCACGCCATTCGAAACCTAAATCAATACCAAAATAAGAGAGTGGTTTATCGCCACCAATCATTACCTTATCAAAGTCATTGATAACTCCATCGTTATTCTGATCTTTGTACTTGATATCACCAGGCTGAATATTGTTAAATCCTTCAATTACAGGACTCTTTGTAATTTCGTCTTGAGAAGTGAAAAAACCTTCTGCTACCAAACCGAAGATTGCCCCTTTGGGTTTACCTGTAGTACGCAGATATTCATAAGGCACTTTTTGTTCATCTTTATATAACACTTTACTTTGCTCACAACTCCAGTTAGCAGATGCATAATAATTAAAATCGCCAACGTGATCTTGATAGGTAATTGAGAATTCGCCTCCATACCAACGTTCTTTAGCAATATTTTCATCTGGATAATTCTGGCCAATTAGTTCGATACTTTTTCCACGAGCCTGCAACAAGTCATAATATTTATCATTAAAATAATCAGCAGTTACCTGTAATTTGTTGTTAAACAAAGCTATATCTACACCAATATTCAGTTTATTGCCTTTTTCCCACGTTTGATATAAATTTGCCAGTTTATCTTTTTCTGTAAAACTTCCTGAACTTTGTCCTAAATTAGTCCCCAACCGATAATCATCACCTCCTGAGGAATAAGTCTGATAATACGTATAATACCCAGCATTATTCATACCATTACCTGTCTTACCATACACACCGCGTATCTTTAGTTGATTCAGCCACTCACAGTTTTCCATAAAATTCTCTTTGCTGATATCCCATCCTAAACCGAAAGCGTAAAAGGTTCCCCACCTTCTGCCTGGAGCATAACGATTGTAATAACTTTCACTTAATGCTACCTGTGCAAAATATCGCTCCGCATAATCATAAGAGACATCACCTATAATATTTGATGGATATTCAGGAAGATCCCAGTTAGTAAGAGTATTTCGCGTATCTCCTAGAACACTGGCCTTAAATTTGTGCTTACCAAATTGACGTTCATAATCAACAGCAAGCTGACCATACATCTGCCGATAGGTAGACACAGAACTAAATGAATTTGATTGCGTTTTCTTTTCTCCATACCGAGTATAAACGTCATTGCCATCCTTATCAATAGTATAATCAAAAACTTCGGAAGTTTTTGTTCGTTTCGTAGTCGAACGATTCTGAGAAGTTACACTACCTACCATACGAACAGACAAGCCTTTAACTAACTTACCAAAATCATAGCGCAAATTAATAGCTCCCAATACATCCCGAGCCCCATCTGTTATATAACCAGAGTTAATAGTCTGCGATAACAAATTATTATTGAACGACTGACTACCTCCCCATGATCCATCTGGATTTGTCACAGGATATGCATTACTTGGAGTAGAATAAATTGAACTGAGAATATCATCATACCCATTTCCAGTCCCTCCTGGTTGGGTACCTTCTTCTATACGTCCCATCAAAGTAACTTTTGCAGTCAAATCATCAGTAATATTGATGTTCACTTTAGAAGAAATCATATAACGATCAAATGTCATATTTGTATCGTGAGCATCTCCACCTGGATTTTTAAATAATCCATTTTCACCTACATAGCCTACACTAATAAAATATTGTGCATACTTGTTACCGCCTGTAGCATTCAAATTATAAGACTGAGTAGTCGAATTTTTGTTCATCAGTTCATCACACCAGTTCACACTTGGATGTGTATACGGACTGGAATGATCACGAAACTTAATAAAGTCATCATAAGAATAAAAGGGATTTTTACCATCATTCAGCAACGCCTCATTCAATAAATAAGCATATTGAGAAGTAGACAGCGGATTTAGTTTTTTCACTGAACTCTGCACACCAAACCGTCCAGTAAATGATAACTGAAATCCCTGTTTGATAGGATCTTTAGTAGTAATTACTAATGCACCACGGGAACTGCGCATCCCCAAAAACATAGATGACAAAGCATCCTTCTGAATTGATACCGATTCAATAGCATCAGGATCGATAGAATATAATTCTCTTTGCACACCATCCACTACCACCACCGGTGCATTGTGGCGTGATAGAACATTAAATTCCGTATTATCACTATATGCCTCTTTACCCAATGTAGGGCTATTAAAGTTAAAGATGGTTCCAGAAGAACTGGATTCAATTTGACTCTTACGTGCACCACGAGTACGTACAATATCTAGTCCTGGTAAACGCCCTTGTAATGAAGGAAGAATAGTAGTTCCCATCAATGAACTAACCTGATCTGTATAAACCGTAGCAGCTGAACCTAAATAGCTTGCTTTATCTTTCGTATCATAAGGTCCATTTATTACATCTGGAAATTTCACGAACTCTTCTGTCAACGTTACTTTAAAAATACGTTCCAGATTTCTTAGCTTGTTCACCTTAATTTCCTTATGTAAAAAACCTGGATGAGAAAAACGAAGCATATCGCCCTTCTTATACTGAAATTCAAAAGTACCATCATCACCTGTCACAGTCTTAAAATCAGTATTCTTCATCGTGATTACAACACCCGAGACAGGATTGCCATATTGATCGATTACCTTACCTGTAATATTAGCCGTTCCTCCTGCTTCTTGAGCCACCGCATTCAAATGTCCCAAGCCAAGTAGTAGCCACATTACAAAACATGTGAAACAGTACCGACTATTTCTTTTATTCAAAATATTACGCATATAATCTTTTTTTAAGGTTAAACTCTATTCACATTGAAATTCGAATACGAAAGGCTCTTTTATTCCTTCTTCTACCTCTTCTCCTTCATTATCTCTACTGTCATCTGACTGGGAAATAGATACTGTTCCATCTTCATTTGTGAAAATATACTCTATACGAGAAATTGTTTCACCGTCCGGAATGTTAAAAAATCCACCAGGCCAAAGAGTTACATTATATCTTGGCAATTTCGTTTCTCTTTTCATTAGTGTTTTCGCACTCTTTTCATTGACTGTATATATCTTTCCTTCTATCGTATAAGCAGTAGCTTCTATATACACATTCTCAGCTTTTATCAATTCATTGGTATTAATATCCCCTTGAAAAGTGAATGTTACATAATCATCTTGTAAAGCAGACAAAGGTTCAATTTGATAATAGTGCGTAGAACAAAAATCAATCACAGTACCTGATCCTTCTACCACTTCAAAGCAATCATCAGCATCCTTAACAGAATAATGAGCCTCGTCTCCTCCAATCCCATCACTAGAGTGATTGATAAAAAAACTTGGTCGGAATTTTAAGTTGCTTTTTCCTGAATTACACTTAATTGTTACTGTATAATGTATTGTTCCATTTACACTAGGATAGTTATCCGATTTAAATGCAATCCATTCCATATCGTTCAAGACATTGCCTCGTACACCATATTTTTTTTTCAATGCCGCTGACCAACTCATACCTTTATAATTTGCAGGCTGTTCAGTATCTGGAATTACTGTCATTTTGTGATCCACTTCCGTTTCATACCTATCTTCTCTGTATGTCACAATTGCATTCTGACGTACATTCCAACTTCTTGGAGCCAAGAATCCAACAATAAACGTTTCATTGCTTGCATCACCATCGATGTTTATTTCTCCACTAAACGTAAAAGTTGCAATTTCACCAGCCTTAATATAGGCAACCATCTCTCCGGCCTCGTTCTCTTGTTTAACATTTACCTCCTTAATCAAAAAGGAACATCCAAAGACTATTAAGGAAAGTACCAACAAAAAAAAGATTTTTATTCTATGTTTTTTAAAATAATATTTCATAAGCTTTTCTTTTTAAATCATTCTTCTATTTTTTCAAAAGAATAAACATAAGAGTTGCTCGAGCATCCCGGACTAATTGTAAGGGTTATATGGCGTTTCCCTTGTACAATCGGGTAAGTGATTTCAGTTATAGCTTCTCTTTCAGCACCTTCCTCCTGAAAAGTTAAGAAAAAAGGATATGTCAAATTATCAATTCTCCATGTACCATTTTTCTTTACTAAAAAAGGGAGATAGTTTTCAATATTATATGTATTATCTTTATTCATAATCAGACGAAACTGACTAAAATCCATCACTTCAGATATATCCGTTCCATTGCGTACAACAGTTTTTAATTGCCACTTCCCATCTAACTGCTTTGGTACTTCCATATAAGAATCAGGAGCTATTTCATCTTTAAATGTATTGCAAGCACTCACAGTACCTAATAAGACGAAAAGTAAAACCGTAGTTTGTATTTTAAATCTCATATTTCTTATTTTTAATATAACAATCATTCCTATTCATAATAAGGATTCTGCAACAAATCCGGTGATTTCACAGTCTCTTTATAAGGTATTGGATAAAAATACATCGCTTTACGGAAGGTATGCTGACGAGTATCAATGATTCTTCCTGTCTTCCGCTCACCATTTCTTGTGATTTCAAAACCATGCATCATCCTATTATCTGTATCTTCAGCAATCATCCAACGACGTACATCAAAGAAACGATGTCCTTCAAACGCTAAATCCAACCGACGTTCCAACCGAATAGCTTCTGTCATATCAGCCTGGCTCATATTATTTTTAATTCCATATGTTCCATCCTCGCCAGGCTCTATGCCAGCACACTCACGTATCTTTCTCAATACAATATATGGGCTAATTTCTTGATCTCCTAGTACATCTTTATGATCAGGTCCATAATATTCATTAGCAGCTTCTGCATAATTCAGCAAAATTTCAGTATAACGCATCAATGGTCGTGCTTGCGAACCTCCATAAAGCATTTGATTTGCCATTGAACCGAATTTCAAGAATTTATGTGTATAATACCCTGTCGGAGTCCCTCGATAGATAGCGTCCTGTTGTGTTCCCACAGATATATTAATTTCAGTATCCTGCATATTACTCTTCATTATGCATCCATCATAAGTAACAGTGAACATGAAACGAGGGTCACGTTTGTTAGCAGGATTCGTAGGGTCATAATCTGGACTATCCTTAGTCGGTGTGCCATCTGCCATTGGGAAAAGTTCAGCCAAATCATGATAAACATACCCTCCAATACCATTTCCTCCTGTACTAGGAGGAGCAAACCATCGGTTTGTATCTATACTAGCTCCTGCTTTCTTTTCAAAGATTGTACCGCAATAAACCTCCGTTCCCACTTTTCCATAATAATCAGCAGGTAACAACTGTGCATAATATCCCCATCCCGGATAAGCCTCATTATTCTCATCTTCATTACGAATGCACAAATCATACTGTTTCATCTTTATCACATCAAGGGCAGCATCTACAGCAATTTTCCAACGCTCCTTATCATAAGTAGGATACCCTAACAATTCTTTTGGAAAATCAGCAGGCGCAAAATCACTACCGTTGAATAATTTGCTAGCAGCATACAAACATACACGTGAAATTAAGGCTTTACAAGCTCCTCGGGTTACACGTCCAAATTTGTTTCCACTTCTTTCAACTGGCAATGTTTCTGCAGCTTTATTAGCTTCATCCACGATATACTCAACGCAATCCGCATAAGAGTTACGCTCCTTGATTGCTTCTTCTACAGTTTCATAAACATCATCACCAATTAAAGCCACACCACCATAATGTCTTAATAGCATTGCATAATACCAAGCACGCAAAAAGCGTGCTTCTGCTTTATACTCTTCCTTTGCCGCTTCAGCCATTCGGGATCCATCTGCATATTTAAAGAACACATTTACTCGACGAATATTTCGATATGCAATTCTCCAAACATCGTCTTCAGAAATAGTAACAGGATTGACTGTTCCAGTAGCGAACATTACATCTGTCGTAAGCCCGGTACTAGCTTTATACGCAGCTTCATCACAACTAGTCTGCAATCCTCCATGATCATTATACTGATCTTTATACCGATTATGTTGGATATCAAAACCAATATCCACATAAATCTGGTTTAAGAAATCTGCCGTATAAGTACTATCAGCGAATACGGTTGCCTGATCTAAGTCCGTGGTTTCTGTCTCACCCAGAAAATCATCTGAGCAAGACGAAAAAAGCCACGCACCTACAATAGATAGGAATAAATAAAATAAGCTTTTCATATACATAGAAATAGCGGTTAATAAATTTAGTTGATAAACTCTAAAAACGGTAATATTCATTATTATTAGTTCTTTTTAATATGTGTACTACTTTATTGTTATTTATCTAATGACGATTTAAAAATGATATACCACTAAAACAATTACATGTTTTTTATTAATAAATTTACTTGTATGCAGGAAAGCTCAGAACATATTAAAAAAGAAAGTCATTTCTCCCTTTTATGAAGAAATGACTTTCTAAATCAATTTACCAAGATGAATCCGTCAGTAGCTATCACTCATCTTCATCATATATACTTTCCCAATTGAAAACACGATAAAAATAAGGACGGCAAAAGTCAGCACTACCCGGAAAATCAAAATTATCTCCAGCAGTATCAGCATCAGTATTAGTAGAAAATACTAATTCACCTTCTCGTGCAAGTTCTAGATGCAAATTTACTCTAAGCAAATTTTTATAATACTGATTACCTATCTTATCCACAGCATAAGGGACATTAAACAAAATTTTTTGATCTGTAAAAGGTCCATAAGGCGTCTCACCACGATATAAATAAACAGAATGACCATAAGATACGGCTTGTCCTATCATATAGTAGTAATCTCCTTTTTTAAAGATCTGTGGCATACTACATACATAATTATTTTCCATTATAGTAGAGCGAGTTCTCTCCTCTTTCGTCGGATACATCTTTTGCCACATAAAGTTACCACTTAAATCACGTATGTAATACTCCCACTCAGAAGTTAAATCATGAGTAGTGGTGCGAGCAACTAATGGTCTGTTATTCTCTGTTACATAAAGATAAATATGTCCATCTTCATCTTTCCATATAGTAGAACCATAGCCAACATCATCTGTATTGAATTCTTCGTTTTTACTAATTCTTTTAAGATAAGTACTATTACCCGGCTGTCCTTCCAAACTGTAAACAGCTAAACAGGTACCAGTTCGAGTCATTTTACCTTCATGATTATCCATTTCCCCCCACAACATTTGAAGTTCTTTAACTCCATTATTATCAAATATCGTAGCACCACCTATCTGATAGAAATGCTCTTCATCTGTTTCTTCCATAATAGTCTCATCTGGAGCTATGTGTGTATACGCCTGATAATAACCTTCTCCATCAGGATCATTAGTTTGTATATAATCAACTAACCATCTTAGATCATCATCCGTTTCTCCAAGACTACCACCAACAGTCGTTTGGACCATAATACTATTATGTGGGAAATTACAATTACCTCTTGCTCTTGTTTCAGCATCTACAACTCCAAAATAGCTATCATTAAAAGCCCATAGAACATTTCCATCAGACAATGATGTAGATTGCACACCAATTCCACCATTCCATCCCAATGTGCGAGTAAATAGCTTATCATACTTTTTGTCTTTATAAACAAAAACCTCACCACTATGCTGACCTACATTAGGAATTAGCTGTAATTCCCATGCCGAATCTATATTTGGAGGAGTAGTCGTTACATCACTATCCACTATTTCTTCATATGCAGTTTGCGCTGCGTCATAATCGTTGCATGCAACTAACATCACTGCAACGAAAGTTACATATAGAAGACTATATATATTTCTTGTTTTCATAAGATTTATCATTTATTATCAGCCACTCAATTATTTTCGTTAGCAATAGCCACTGGAGACATCACCTCTTTCATTTCATACCAATCATTTGAGTTATAATTATAACGATAATTCAACGTAAACTCTTTCTTCTCTGGATTATAATATGATGGGGTATCCTCAATATTTAACACTGTAATTCCACCATTTACATTATACCATTTATCTAATGTCACTTTTTGACATTGGATATATTCTCCAGTTGGCAATCCATTACTCCCGATAACAGGAACATCAATCATCTCCTCAGGATGGACCGTAACAACAATCCCTTGTTTACGGAGTTCTTTTCTATCCGATGTAAGTGTAGATCCCGTTAAAATACGAATACCATATTCCGTAACTGGAGCAACTAACTTTGTGGCATTTATTGGTTTATAATCTGGAGCATTATTCTTTTTGTCCAAAGGTTCCCAAGTATCTTTAGCTACTCTCAATCTTGTTCCATTCATAGTATAGTAGCTCTTCTCCTTAGTCGTTGCATAATCATTTTTCATAAGTATCTGCATCAATACATTCCTCCTTGCAGAAGAAATCATATAGTCAGAAACAGAAGCTATTCTTAAAGGAAGAAAGTAATTATCTTCAGGTTCCAACCCATCAATATTTACTTTAATTGGAAATAAAGAATAAGATGAATTTGCATTTGGATATAATTTTATACTCCAATCATCTACTTTATAATGAGTATCTGGTAACTCCAGGACATAGTTTTTGTAATTATCCCCATATCTCTTTTGATTATAGTCCGATAATACAGTTTCATTCCTTTCCAGTTCTACCATCACTTCTTTTTCAATTGGAGTTGTACCACTTGCATAAACAGAAAGGTATCCTATTTCCTCCCCGCCGAAAGAAAATTCTCGTTGGAAAATATTATCTTCTCCACTAACAATATAAATTTCCTTACGATACTGTTCATCCTGATAAAACTCTTGCTCGCAGGATGTGAGAACAGCAGTAGCTGTCACACCTACCATAAGCATCAATTTATTTGTAAAATTTCTATATTTCATAGTTTATACATTTAAAATTTTATTTATCCCAACCAGGATTCTGATCAAGAACAGAAACCTTTCTAATCTCATCCAAATGTAAAGGTAACCATACCATCTTAGGTTTGAAATCACGTTCAATTATTGATTTATACTGAATGACAGTGGGCTGATAGAATCCTTCCCATTCAGCCTGTTCTACATTTAACCCCATTAAAGGTTCCCTTTCTAAATCTTCAACAATTCCCCAGCGTCTAATATCATAATAACGTTGTCCTTCCCAAAATAACTCAATCAAACGTTCACGTTGAACAACTTTATTAAAAGCTTCCACTGTAATCAAATCATCCGCTGTTAATCCCGGAATACCAGCACGATAACGTATCTGATTAAAATAATATTTGATAGCTTCTGTATCACGAGTATAAGTCTGACCATCAATTTCATATGCTTGAGTTAAATTATTCAAGGCTTCTGCATAAGCAAGCAATATTTCTGCATATCGAATAATCGGAAATGACTTATCTTTTTGACGCGCCCCACTACCACTCATAGCATCTTGTGGATTGATATATTTTCGAGAAGTATATCCAGTTATATTATAAACATTATTATTAGAATGATTTTTACCAGAATTAGCTCCATTCCAATAATCAATATTAACATTTTTCTTAGCACTTTCAGTAGTAGATCCCATCGCCCACCAAGCATGTGAGTAACCAATATTCACATAGAAACGTGGTTCACGATTAGTATATGCCAAATATGTTCCTTGGCTGATTTTATAACCTTCAGATAAAACTTTGTCTTCTGTCGTCACACAAGTCTTATCATAAGGACGGGATATATACGGATATGCACTACTAGAATTTTTAATATCACGCCCATCTGCCATATAAAATTGGTCTACTATATGCTGAGGTACACATAAACAAGAAGATCCTCCAAAATTCAATGGGAATACGTAACCCATATGGCTACCAACCTGCGCTGTAGAACTACACCATATGAACTCCGGATTTTGATTAATAGCAAGCTCTCCATTAAACATTTCGGCATAAGAGCGATACGGATCTACGACTTTTTTATCTCCCATCCCTACACCATTTGGAAATTCTGCAGTAGGAACCTCTTGCGGTAGAGTGACTACATATGTACCATAATTCCCTGATTCAGGATGTTCAGCATCAGTAGAAGCAGCAACAGTATATAATTGATATCGTCCTAAATCAATAACCTTCTTCGCAGCCGCAGCAGCAAGTGCCCACTTACGTTCATCATATGATTGAGAAACATAATGATCTCCATCTGTACAACGGGTAAAATCACCAAAAAATCTACGGGCTGCCTCTCCACCGTTATATAATGGGCTAGCAGCTTGTAATCTCACACGAGCAGCTAAAGCTAAGGCAGCTCCTTCTGTAGGAATATATTGATCCATCGAAGTGGTAGCATCAGGTAAGTTTTTAGCAGCTTCATCAAATTCTGAACAAATATAATCCACACATTCGTCATACGTATTACGTGTTCTTGCATAATACTCCGCTTCCTCATTATTACTAACAATTTCATCACCTAACAAAATCATTGGACCATTCTGTTGCAAAATTAAATAATATGCATAAGCTCTTAAGAAACGGCATTTTGCACGAAATTCCATTCTTTCAAAACTATTCATATCACGAACACCATCAATATGTGGCAATATAGTATTCACCTTACGAATCACCTTATAACATTTAGGCCAAATATTGAAATCCCATGTCCAACCGCCCATTGAACTAGAAGTAATCTCATTATTCATTAACTTCGTTCCAGAGAATTGTATAACAACCATACCATTCCAATCACCACAGCTCACAGCCTCGTCTGAACCTGTAACTCCAGGAGTGTTCCCATATTCCCAAATTTTATCGACAACAGGAAGCAGAGCGGCAGCCCCATTAAAATAACGTTCAATATTACGCTTATTTGCATAAATAGAATCTTCTTGAAAGGTATCCTCAAAATAATCATCTATATTCAAATAATTACAAGAAGCAAAAAAGCCGGATACCAATAACAGAACCGATAATATAAAATATTTTTTCATGAACTAATTTCTATTAAGTTTATACATCGTATTAGAAATTCAAATATAGCTGTAATGAATAACGTGCAGGTAAAGGATAAGCCTGTCCACAAGATGTCGCTTGTTCTGGATCAAATATATTTACAGAATCCCATACTGCCAAATTTTCACACATCAACTGAATATTCATGGAATTAATACCCAAAATACGTTGTAATGCAGGAACTTTTAGATTATATGCCAAGCTCAATTCCTGTAAACGCAAGTAACGGGCATCACCCATCCAAAATGTAGAAGGTTTCGTATTATTCTCATTTTTTCCATAATACAAACGTGGAAAACGAGCATTTGGATTCTCTGTAGCCTGATTTCCTGAATATTCAGCAGAAATCCAACGATTCTCCGGATTATAAGCAATTGTCATTATATTTCCTTTATCCTTCTGATTAAATGGCATGTATCCATCGAAGTTTCTACCATCCGAACCGCCATATAAGAACTTATTACGTCCTGTCCCTTTGAACAAGACATTTAGTGTCCAACTTTTATAACGAAACTCAGCACCAATACCATACATCAACTGTGGTACCCCTGAATAAGCAAATAAAGGAACTTTATCATCATCAGTAATTTTACCATCACCATTTATATCTCGATATTTAATATCACCAGGACGTACCGTACCAAATTGTGTAGGACTCATTTCTACATCTTGTTGATCTTTAAACAATCCCATAGCAACAAATCCACGTTGTACATTATTGGCATAACCATTATTTTCCAAATATGTATAAGGCTTCTTTGTATCTTCCCAATTTAATATCTTATTCTTACTCAAAGTAAAATTACTACGTAATATCACATGTGCATCCTTCCCTATCTGTTGATAGAATTCCATATTTCCATCAGCACCCCAGCTTTTCATACGACCTATATTACCATAAGGCATTTGAATCAAACCTACATAATCAGGAATTTGTTTACGTTCCTGAAAAATACCATCTCGTGTATCCTTAAAATAATCTAAAGTCAAAGTAAATTTATCTTTAAACAAATGCAGATCCATACCAACATCAAATTTCTTTGCTTTTTCCCACATCAAATTATTGGCACCAACTTGTTCTTCTGTTAAGCTACCAGTCCCTCCCCAAGGATTTGAAGCATTTTCTTCTTTTATTAGGGTCAGATAAGGAAAACGTCTAGAACTGATGCGGTCATTACCAACAACACCATAAGAAACGCGAAGCTTGAGAAAATTCAACCAACTTACATTTTCACGTATAAATTCATATGAAGATGGTACCCATGCGAAAGCTCCTGCCGGAAAGAATCCATATTGTTTACCTGGTTCAAAGTTTTCAGATCCATTCAAACCAAAGTTCAAATCCCAAAAATATGTATCTTTAAAACCATATGTAAAACGGCCCGAAAGACTTTGATAACGCTTTGGTATAGCATTCATACTTTTATCTGCACCAGTTTCAGATGTATCTTCTATATAATAAAACAGTAAACCACCTAAACGATGATCGCCAAAGGTACGGTCATAATTAACATTTGCCTCTAAATATAGCTTCCTCCAAACCCAAGCAGCACTGCTATATGTAACGGTTTTCTCATCAGCTATTTTCTCAAAACTCAAGGTTCCATTAGGGTTACGCTCCTTCAAAGCTTCATTTAGTTCTGGCATTTTATAGCGTGCTTCTCCAAATAAACTTTGTGTATCCCATGATCCCTGTACTTTAGCTGATAGCCCTTTAGTAATCATCGACAAATCCTGTGTAATACCTAAAGTAACTAAATTCCTGGTATTCTGTTCTCTAGCATTACCTGTATAATTCAATAGAACATACGGAGATATTTCATCCTTAGTTCCTGCAGCAGGATAATATCCGTTTGAATAGCGTAATGGATAGCTTATTGGAGTAGTCTTTGCCTGTGAACTCCATAGCCAATCTGTCAAACTGACTCCTCTAGAATATTCCCCCATGCTCGGGCGAGTATTCACCGACATATAGCCAGTTGTTCCAATATAGACTTTAGTTGTTTTAGTCAAATCTATATCCAAATTCAAACGATAATTATAAGTATCATAGCCTACACCTTTATTGTATTTACTATCTTTGGATGGATTATAAGCCGCAGATTCTTTCGACATTCCTAAACTTGCAAAATAACGGGCAACACTGCTACCACCTTGAGCACTTACATAATAAGTTTGCTGGAAAGAATTGGGATTTAAAATAACATCTTGCCAGTCAATGTTTGGGTACAGATCCGGATCTAAGCCATATTTTATAATATCCATTTCTGTCTTGTTATAAATAGGAGATAATCCGGTTGCAACAGAAGCTTCATTTGCCATTTCAGCATATTGAGTGGCATTAACATATTCAGGTAAACGTTTTAAATGTGAGATTGTCATATTAGCACGACCACTGATCTTCAATTTGGACTCCAAACCACGCTTCGTCGTTACCAATACTACACCATTTGCACCTCGACTACCATACACCGCTGTAGCCGCAGCATCTTTCAAAACAGAAAAACTTTCAACATCGGCAGCATCTATCTGACTCAAACTACCTTCCAAACCATCAATCAACACTAATGCACCACTATTAGCACCAAACGTACCAATTCCGCGCACCCAAAACTCGGAAATATTTTTGCCCGGTTCACCACTAGATTGAACTCCAATCACACCTGCAACACGACCTGCTAGTGTATTAACTATATTTGTAGCAGGAACCTCTAGTTGCGCTGGATCCATCGTTGTAATTGCACCAGCAACACTGACCTTTCGCTGCGTACCCATACCTACTACAACTACTTCATCAATATTCTCCGTAGCCGGTTTTAAGGTAACTTTAACCTTGTCAATTTTATTCGTCAAACGTTGCTCATAGTTTTCATATCCCAAAAAAGACACAACCACTATATCATATATATTTACCTTTAACCGAAATTTACCATCAATATTAGTTGTTATTCCCACACCTGGTTTATCTTTAACATATACATTTGCTCCCGGAACTGGTTCATTAAATTCATCGAAGACTGTACCAGTCAACATAAAGCTTTGCTCTTTCTGTGCATGTACTTGTGCTACAAACGCAAGAAGCAAAGCAAAAATTAGAAATATTCGATTCATATTATATTAAATATAAAGTTTCACTAATTATTTATTCGACAGCTAATCGACGAATAGCACGATTCTCTGAGTCACCGATATACATTACATCGTCGTTATCAATACAAATTCCCAATGGCTTTTTGAATTGAGCATCTTCTGCACTACCATTTACATAACCTGAATTTTGGGGTTTTCCTGCTAATGTAGATACATAACCTGTACTCATTGTTATCTTACGAATACAGTGATTTTCGGTATCAGTCAAAATTATATTACCTTCTGAATCGACACACATCTGTCCAGGTTTATTAAACATAGCTTGTCCTATTGGTCCATCCAAATATCCACTTTTACCTTCTTGACCAGCCCAACATGCACATTCTTTAGTACGTAAATCATATTTATAAATACAATGCTTATCATTATTTGAGAAATAAAAAACATTCTCATCTTGAGGATCGAAAACAAGTCCATAAGCACTACCATCCTTGGTTCCAACCAAATCCCCATTCGTTAGATTCTCTCCTCTAGCATTCTCTACATCAATCCGTACCAGATTTCCACCTAACATTCTTGAATACATTTTTCCATCTGGTCCCATTGTAAAATTACACTTGGCTGCCCATACTCCAAATCCTTCAATATTTGGAAAATTTGGATCATCCCATGAAATAGAACTTATAGCTGTAGTTGGTGCATAATCCGTCTTAGGGTCAAAATAATAAACTTCATGACTATCTCTATTAGCCCAGAATTGATAGACAATATCATCCTTACTGTTATACCCCAAAACAGGAGAGTTAAACAACGCATTAATATCTGACTTTAGAGATATTAATTTATCAGCCTCCTCATTTAACATAAATGCAGCAAACTTTCCATCATTATCTACTAAAAAGAAAACATTTTTATCCTGATCTACACAAATACACCTATCAATATTTGCTCTAAATTGTGCTTCAGATAGTGGTATAGTTCCTGTTGGATTCACCTGTGCCGATGTACTTCCTCCCACTAACGTAGTCACAGTAGTCTGGATATAATAATCAAATGTCTGCTTGTACTCCTCTATTTGTTCATGTACTTGTACTTTAACCACACATTCTGGGTCCTCTATTGTAGATGCACGTTTAGGAGCCAATACCAACATTCTATCATCCTTCACAGAAATGACAGAAGCCTCTTTATCATTGAAAAAGACCTTCACATTTTCCTTACTATCCCCAAAATTCGATCCATTAAGAATAACTTGAGTTGCAAGTTTTCCTTCGGGCGGATAAAAATCAGTCAACACAATCGGCTTATTCGGATCATAGCCCGAAGTTGACTCTTCATCATCTTTACAAGACGAAAAGCAGCAGCCTACAGCCAAGCAGACAAGCCACTGCCATTTAAAACATTTTTGTAATAAGTTTCTCATAGAAAATACCGTTTTTAAGAATTTATATAATAATAATGATCATAATTTTACTTTCGTTATTTTATGTTTCTTTCTCATACTTTTTGCTACTATTAATAGTAAGACGACTAGAATAATACTAACCACTAAGTAATATTCATTTATTTTTTTATATTCTATAACATATAAGAAGAAAAAACGAAAACTATTTCCTGTATTTATCAATGGTCTCTTGTATACCTACAGGAAAACCAAAAAAGTTAGAAGAAATCTTATACATTGAAGGGCAATTATCGTTTTCTAGAGATAAGTCGTTCCATTCTTTCCACAAATCATCAAATGCAGTAATATATTTATCCATCTCTATCCGGTTAAAAGACTTTTTTGTTGTATCTGCCACATAACCGCATAGCATAATCTGCCACGAAACAGCAAAAAGCTCATATTTAATGCGTCCATACGAACAGGAAATACGAATAAAATGATTCAATTCTTCTGAGGGAAAATGTAGTTTTTGAGATATCAGTTCTATTTCCTTCCAAATACGAACAGCTTCTTCCTTTTCTTTCAGATAAGCATTTACTTGATTTCTTTCAATCATACGATCAAAATAACTCTTTTGATATACATCTCCCGTTATGGTGTCATCACGTGTCCAATTAACATAAGTATCTCCCATAGTACTATATTGCCCTTTTATCACTCCATCTTCTGATAATAGGCAAAGTCGACGGAACATCTCCCATTCTGACTCGGGAAGCCCTTTTGCTTTTACAAAATCATATAGTATTTCTTTTTCTGTTTTCAAAGGATTACTAGCCCAATGTGAGATGACATAAGCATTTAATTCGATCCAAAACTCATTCTTGATATAAGGACCTCCCCAGCCACCGCCACGTGACCAAGTCCAAACACCCTTAAATAAGGGATTATCTTTCACTTGGTTTAAACAATACGGCTTCTTTATACCAGGTTTCTTAAATTCTTCAAAACCATCAATTACTCCTTTAGCGATATAATTGGGATGTGCTCCCTTTCCTTCATACTCACGTTGACATTGCACTTCAACTACTTGTTGATGTTTACCAATACCTATACAAGGATTAAAAGGAACACCATATTGTCCTGATTCTTCCAACCAATATTTATCCATTATATTATAATTCATATCAGGATCAGTAATTGTTGATCTCCAAAAATCCGTCATGGTATGCTTGATAGAGAAATAAAGATTTGGATGTGGTTCTATACTGTCTGTAACGGACAAATAATATTTAGGGATCGAATGCAATTGCCCCATATCCCATGTACGATAAAACAACTTCTTATTACGTCTTTCACAAACCTCTTCCCGTAACAAATTAATTAACGTAATATGATCATACATACCATTTTGTACTGGATGATTGCCTACATAATAAGGAGCATCGTGCAGGTAAGTTTCTCCAGTACGAATCACTAATCCATCCAATTGTGGAAACGTTTCAAACATTTCCTTCATCAATTCACGAATACAAAGCTGAGTGTAAGGTTTCGATATATCAAGTTTTCCTTGTTCGTTAGTAAGTTCTGTTCTATGTTTTTCTACCAGCAAAGAAGGAAGTACTAACATATCAAGCATACAGTATACTTGAAGGTCTTCCTTTTTTGCTGCATCATATTTTTTATGTATTATTTCTGCTTTTTCTGCCACCCAACGTCCGGCTTCAGTCGTAGCCGGGAATAAAGAAGGATCAAAACTCTTCCAATCAATTCCAAACTGTGCAGCCTCAAACAAGAAAAAAACTTTTGCTCCATATTCATTTTTTTTCAAAAAAGAAGGATCGAGAAACTTCGATTCCGTCATAGCCTCACCCGGATTATGGTGTACCATATCCATTACAACATATTTCTGTCGTACACAACTAGTTAACAATAGATTAACAGCACAACATAATAAAAAAACAAAATAAATATATCGCCTCATGTGTCGTTTTATAGTATGATTTTTCTTCTAGTTAGCAAATGCATTTTCCAATTTAGGAGCTTTTTTACCTGTAATAGCTTTATATATATGCTCCGCCAATATAAGCGAACCGCTCTTATTCAAATGTACATTATCCCATACATAGCAAGTTGAATCAACTTTATGTTCTAATGGGCTATACAGATCTACCAATTTCAGATGAAACTTCCTAGCTACTTTCTTTTGTATCGGATAAATTTCATCTTTTATTATTTCATTACGGATCCCATATAAATTATTACTTGCCGGAATACAACGACATATAATAATTTTTGGTTTAGATCCACACTTCTGAAAAGTGCTGATCATATACTCTAAATCAGTTTCAAATTCATCCTTATATTTCCAGTTCTCCGGCTTGGAATCATTTGTACCAAGTTTAATAATTACAACGTTCGGTTGAAATTTCTGTGCATTGATAAATGCATCGGTACTCATATAAGGATGATCACCTTTTCGCAATAAAGTATGGCCCCACTTTCCAAAATTGCCAACTTCATATTGATTTCCAAGCATACGAGCCAAAGGAGTCGGATAATTGTCAGCCCCTTCAGTTATACTATTGCCAATGCATGCTATTTTAATTTTATCCTGCGCTACACCACAAACAGGTATAAGCATCAGAAATGCGAAAACTAATATTCGAACTATTTTCGTCATATGATTTTGTATTCTAGTCATTATTTTTCTGTTTTTAACTGAAAACAAAACCTTTTTACCTTTAAAAAACAGTCTACCTATCTTGACCTACGGTATTTTACAAGCTCCCTCCGGCTGTAGTAAGAGCAATGAGGAGCAAATTTTAACCGGAGGATAAACTTGAAAACCAATCAAACACCAATCCTAACCTTTTACCTAAAATAAACCCATAAAAAACAATGTTTATATTAAGAACGAGTAAGCAAGCAAATACCACTAAAAAGAAATAAAAAAATATCTATAAATTTTAATTCATACGATAAAAGGACTTGATCTTCAAAGCCTATTTTGTTAAGAATCACTTTACTTACGCTCAATATTGAGTAAATATTCTAGAAACAAATCGCATAACCTCAGGTAATTCCATCCGCCAATAAGTCCACGAATGACTGCCGTCTTTCATACGAAATTCATGACCAACCTGATGCTGTAACAACGTGTTATGTAAAAGACAGTTCGTTACCGATAAGAAATCATCATCACCACAACTGATATACCAACGAATCCATTTGATACGGTCTAGCTTTTCTTTCGGAGATTTCTCCAAGATAGTTTGTATATCCATTTGCCCGAGAACTTCCGCTTTTTTTTCTTCTGACACCTTCGATAAATCTGATTGATTCTTCATCTGATCGAATGTCCATGCCCCTCCAACAGCACTTAACGGAGCAACAGCAACAAACATCTCCGGATAATGAAGGGCATAAAACAACGCTCCGCCACCTCCCATAGACAAACCGGAGATAGCACGATAACGACTTTCAGCACGCACTCTATACGTTTTCTCGATATGCGGAATCAATTCTTGAAAAAAGAAGTCCTCATAATTATATGTTCCATCCAACAAGTTAAAATAACCTTTATGAACCGTGTCAGCATCTGGCATAACAATAATCATCGGAGCTGATTTCCCCTCAGCAATCGCTTTATCTGCAATATACTGAACCTGCCCAAATTGCACCCATCCCGTATGATTATCTCCTAATCCATGAAGCAAATACAATACCGGATAACTACCATCTCCTTCGTCATAGCCTGCTGGCAAATAAATGGAATAACTACGTTCCATTCCCAGAATCTTACTTTTTACGGTACGTGTCTCATACACTTTCCCTTGCTGGGCAAAAGCCGTAGTAACCAGACACATCGCTAAAAGCGCTGATAATAAATGTTTTTTCATACGTATCTATTATTTCATGTAAATATAATATTTAAAATTACCTGCTTTTAATTGAATCATTTTCTTTTCTATGCGAATATTCTTCCCATCCATCATACAGGACACCGCCTCATCGGGAATACAGAGTGTAGCAGTAACCCCAACTGGAATATCCACTTGAAGATCCATAATATTATCTGTCAATTCCCAGTCAACAGCAATCACACCATATGGAGTATCTTTTGCCATCTTAGCCCAAGTCAAACCTTTCGGTATTTGAGGATCAATAAATACATGTTGATAACCTGGTATCGATTCATCTATTCTAAGTCCCCCTATTGCTTGATAAAACCAGGTTCCGATTCCATTATAGCAGTTATGCACCCTACTCCGTTCACCACTCCAATACTCCCAAGTCGCTGTAGCACCATTATCTATCATATACAGATAACCTGGATAATCACGTTTCTTCAACATTTGATATAAAAAGTCAACTTCCCTGTTACGAATAGCCCACTCTGTCAAAATTGGGACACCTACCAACCCTACAGCAATATGACCTTTGTGCTGCTTTTCAGTATCAGTCATCATCTTTCTTTTCACATCATCATACAAAGAATCCGGTACAGCTCCTACAAGCATTGGATAACACATATCCAACTGTGAACCTGTAGAATAGATACCTTTACCCGGATGATAAAACTTTTGATGAATCAACTCATTTAGATTCTTCCTGCGCATAGCAAACTTCTCTGCCTCCTCTTTTTCCCCAAGCATCAGAGCTATTTTTTCCATTGTCCCCAAACATTCACTGATAAAACAATTATTTACCAGATCAACAGAAGATTGTGCTCCTGCATCTACTCCTATCGGTGCAAGCCAGTCACCAAGAAACCAATCCCGATATTGAGTATCAGGCCAGCGTTTCAGCAATCCATCCACCGTATATTTATCCACATATGAGAACCATTCTTTCATTTTCGGATAATAGTTCTTTATTAATCTCGGATCATTGTAATTCACATACGTTCGCCATGGCGCCTGTACAATAAATCCACACCAATACGGACCACCGCCACCTGCACCGGGATTAGGACCTACATGGGCCAGACTTCCCCCTTCGCGCATTGAATCTCCCCATGTTTGTATCCAGTTTGTGAAAGTCAGTGCTACGTCATACATTGTTTGCAAACTCATTGTAGACGAATTTCCATCGCCACCATAGCCTGCCCGCTCCAAATGCGGACAGTCGACCATATATCCGCTAAATGTCAGACACCTCATAGTATATTGAATCATATTATGAATGGCGTTCAAGTCAGCATCCGAACATTCGAAAGTCGCAGTCTGCCGATAATCGCCATAAATCTGGAGAGATTTTATCCATTCAGTTTTCGGTCTTGCCGGAAGGTTGGAGATACGGACATAACGATAAGCATGATGATTGAATTTATTCCTAAAATATTCTCCCCTCCGTCCACCTGCAATATAGACATCACTTTCACCTTGTTTGTCAAATTCTCCTTCTTTAGTCAGGTTATCGCTATATTCCATCGTGACCTCATGTCCCGCAGATAACATCGGCATCTTCATTTCAAACCATCCGGTCTGTATTCTTCCCATATCTACCAACCAGGTATCTTCACTAAGTTTCCTGATAGAAACAGGTTGCAACGTTTGATGTATCTTGTTAGCTTCACACATTTGAGGTGAAACAATGTGTCTTGGTACATTTACTTCCACCACAGGATACCATTTCATTTTATCTAGAGAATAAGTTGAAAAATCTGTCGGCACTATTCTCCCATCCACCCTTTCACCACCAAATTGTAAAGCACACCAATTACCTGTATCCGAATAGCCACTTTCTCGTCCCCTCCAAGAAGTGTCAGTTGCAGTCAATACTTCCCATTTTCCATTTCTCAGCATATTCAGTTCCGCTTTTACCAACGGACCGTCATAAGCAGCACCAAAAGTAGTTTTCTTATACCACCCTTGTCCAAGCCATATCAGCAGGTCATTCTCTCCTTCTTTCAAATAAGAAGATACGTCATAAGTGACCATTAACGAACGTTTATTCAGTTGAGAGACTGCAGGGGTAAGAACATTCTCCGTAACCTTCTTTCCATTGACATATACTTCATGATATCCCAGCGAATTCACATACAGAAAAGTCGTTGCCAGTTCACCTATTTGCACTTTTTTACGAAGTAAAGGAGCACAAACCTTACCTCCTTCCGGTGATGAACCGATATAGACACCGTGTATCTGTTCCTTATTCAAAAGACCAACAGAAAAACGCGCCACCGGACTCCATTGGGAAACATGCCTTTTCCGATCCCAGGCACGTACCCTCCAGTAGCATAAAGAACGCGAAGCCAAAGGTAAGCCTTGATAAGGCACCATCACAGAAACATCAGACTTCAACTTCCCCGATTTCCATAAGTCAGCCTTCCCCCCAATTAATAGAAGACTATCTGACGCTACCTGAATTTCGTAAAATGCTTGTCCATCCACCACCCCATCTCCTTTCAACTTCCAACTCAAATGGGGAGTAACGTTGTCAATCCCTAAAGGATCAACCATATTCTCACATTTTAACTCCACTAAAGAAAAAGAGACCTTGTTTTCTTTCCCATGTACAATCTTTGGCAAACACCAAAGACAACACATTATTCCTATACCTAGTAACAGTTTTTTATTCCTCATAAATAAGTTTCTGCGAATATTACAGCTATGGATCATCCCCCCAACACTCTTACAATGGATAATGCATTACTCAACCTATCTTTGTCAACTTGACTTTATGAGTTGTCGGCTTATTCATTTTATAAATTGTATCGACGATGATCTTCATATATCTACTCCATACTTCGCGTATCTCAGGATACATCGCTTTGGTATACCACTCATAACTCATCCTCAGAAAACCATCTTTAGGTAAATACTCCCTAAGTTTATTTATAGCCTTCTCATTATCAGCAAACAGCAGACCTTCCTTTTTCAAGAACGAATATTCTGTCCACAAATATTCTCTGAAACGTTTTTCTACTTCAAAACGTTCTTCATTCAGATACATGATTTTCATGGCTTGCTGGTATTGGGGTGTATTGGGATAATCGGCCAAATTGATACCATCTTCCAACTGTCCAGATGAAACATTATCGATAAACAATCCATCTATTGTCAGCCGATAATGTCCTTTTTCTAAATTAGTCACCTGCAAACGTTCTTGATTAAATTCCTTCATAAACGGTATCAAATCCATAGCATCACGTTGTGACCTTTTATTTCCCCAACCATGTCTTGGAATAGAATCCAAAGGATAAGGAAGTGAATTTGCCAAATAATCAAAACTTAAACCACCAGCTTCTTTCTTTAGTTTGGAGACCTTACAATTCCTATGACTTAATAGATTCCTGTTATTTGCATCAATTGAAATATCCGAAACTTCGACTCCAGCCAGTCCCTGCGCCTTTAAAAATAAATAAGCCATCACCATCTGTCCATCATTATCAGGATGGATTCTATCTACTCTACAAAAAGTGAATGTCGAATCTTTCTTTTGCTCTTCCAGACTTATTTGTACCATCGGCTGATTAAAATCCACAAATCCCCATCCATTTTTCTTAGCCGCCTTACGCTGGGCATCAATTATCTTTAAAATAGCATCATTTTTATGAAGAAAAAGTAAACTGTTCAATTTCGTAGTTTCATCATAAGATGATCCACCTATCAGCACTTTGGTCATTTTATTCTCTGCCAGCAAGCGCTTCTCTATTTCCCGAAAGCTTTCCAAAGATTTTTCAATCCGTTGCTCCGACAACTCCTTAGCATTCTCTTTCCAGAAAATATCATACCCTGTGTCATTCATACCAAAAGTCAGAGTTACATAAGTCGGTTTCCTGTCAAAAACATCGTAGTCCAACCGATCTTTAATATCCCATGCACTCTCACCGCCAATTCCGGCATTCATTATTGTAATCGGTTTATTTGGAAAACGAGTCATATAATACAACCACACAAACGAATGATAATGTCCACCATGGGTTATACTATTTCCAACAAAGACTACCCGTTCTCCTTTTTTAAAGGGTGGAATTGATTGTGCGTACAAGCTATTAGAATAAACACAGATTAGAAATAGCAGGAAAAAGACCTTTACGTTTATTTTACTATTCATTTGATTATACACTTTATTACAAATTTAATTATTTATCTTTCAAAACATTCTCTTTTCCAACTTTGAATAAAAAAGAATCTTATTAAAAAAGACGATTCAAGTTTACTTAACCACTAAAATAAATGTTTTATTTTTCAAGTAACTCCCACTAAGAAAAAAACAGTTTTTTATTGTCACTTGTCACTTTTTAAAGATAAACGACTATCAATCAAGCAAGTAATGGTGATAATAGCAGGTGATAATAAGGGTGATAATAGAATTTTATAAGTTTCTATTGTCACCCCTATCCCACTACAAATCAAGTATGCTCACTTATTTATTCAACCCTAAAGCCTTATTTTCTTCATTCTGTTCATACACAGGACTATTTATCATGGTACAAATAAAACAAATGTCGGTAACATTAATATATGAAGAAGGCAAGACTAATAAACTTTGTCAGTAACATTTCCTTGTTTCACGTACGTGGAGCGTTCGGTCTACGTACGTGAGCTAATGGGATCACGTATGTGAAGCGATAGGACCACGTATGTGAAACGAACTGTTGTTAGTTCCAAAAGATATTAAGCAAGTACACATAATAGATTAATAAACTGATCATTGTCTATTAAATCAAGCAGGTTATTCAAAAAAGAAAGTTCACTTTCTACTCTTCCTGAATATATCAGGCACAATATAGAGGGAAATTAAAAACACCAGAAGACAGGACAGGTAATGTCTTCTGGTGTTCAAATTAAAAAGGTGCCCCTTAGTTTTCTACGTATATCATATATCCAACTTCTTTTGTTCAGCCTTACCATATTGTTTTAGCAAAACACTGACTCCTCCTTTCAACATTTCCGGTTCCGCCTCAACAGAAATAGTCCGCTCTTCACCCGGCATCAAAGTTATATAATTATCAGACATGATAACAGGAAGGATTCTTTCTTGTGTAGCCGTATTCACCAATCTTATCCGGTTAGCACAAGCAACAGTTTTCGAATGATTCTTTACCGACAATTTCATCTTCCCTTCGGATAACATTGACTTATCAACTAATTTGCACGACAGTTCTGCTTCCGGCAATGTATTCAAAGCTGTATAGTCAAGATCTGTCACGCCGTTTCTCCAATAGAAATTATCTGAAATCAAATTACCATTTGCGTCAGTCAGTTCTAACCGGATGAAATGGAGCGGAGTCAGTTCCTCAACATTCTTTTGTTTCTTACCATATATTTCAAATTCATACAGTGAATATCCAAAGTCTGTGGCACGGCTAACTCCTGCCATTTTCACATAGCGTGCAGTAACCGGAGAAAGTTTTATCTCATCTGTACTGCCTTGTCCATCTTTGTTTGTATAGACTGTTTTCCATTTCCTCGCATCATTCGACACTTGGATCTCGTACTCTTTGGCACGTGCCGTTTCCCATTTCAACACAACATGCTCTATTTTTTCTTTCTTACCCAAGTCAACATAAATCCATTGAGAGTCACTCGCATCACTTTCCCAACGACTGCCTGCCCCTCCGTCAGCTACTAAAGAAGCCGATCTGGATGGTGATGATGAAGAAGCTATCACATTCTTGCCAAAAGCCAAATTGTACGGATTGAAGTTTAACGTGAACGCTTCTGCAATGTTACTTGCCGGTACATCCATCTGTTTTGTACGTCCATATGCCGCAACCTCTTTTCCGTTCAGGTTGTAGATGGTCGCTTTGGCATAAGCGCCTTTCAAGTCTTTGGTAGTAGTATTTACAGCTTTTATACTGTTATTAGATGAGTTCCACTGAAGATGAAGATGTTCGCAAGCCTTCTTTGCTCCCCAATAAGCTCCGGTAGGATCATAATAATAATCGTACGTCTGCCACACGAATGATGGATATGCCGGGTGACTCATCCAGATCAAAAGCCCTGCCGCATCATTCCACATCTTATCATTCCATGCTTCATACATCCCTTTCATTACTTCAATATTCAGCAACTGAGCTTTCTCACAGAACTCTTCCAGACTCGAAGATTCTCCGAATTGCGTATTCACTGATTTCTTATAATTGATAGGATTGGCATTGGACGCTTCTTTGCCGAAGAAGTGCTTATTCCAAACGTTATCATCATCATCTTTCAATTGTTCATCAGTAGGCAGAGGCCACCATGACTCCTGAGGAATAAACAATTTCACACTTTCAAATGTCGGGAAAGTAGCCGTTCCTATTTCAGTACGCATACCATAACCATGATCTATACCATACGGATAAGCAGGTTTATTGAATGCCAGATTACTGCCCGAAGTCTCAAAATGGTGCTTAGGGGGCTGATTTCCCCACCATCCGCTTCCGGATAAACCATCTTGATTGGAACAAGACTTATACATTCGATCGTTTTTATCTTCCTGAGCTATCATTTCACGCAAATAATTATCCAAATCGGGTGCCGGATGTGTTTCATTAGCACCACACCAGATAGCTATAGAAGGATGATTCCTTAAACGTCTCACTTTATCAAGAGCATTTGCTTTGAATGCTTCCGGCTCAGCTACATCATTATAAGCGACATACAGCCAAAAATCATTCCACACCATGATTCCATACTTATCGCAATAATCATAGAATTCATCATCAGTCACACAACCTGTCCACAAACGGATCATGTTGTAGTTCATATCTTTATGCAACTTGATTTTCGTTTCGTACTCTTTGCCATGACAACGAAGCAAATACTCGCTCATACCCCAGTTTCCACCTTTCAGATAAATCTTCTGCCCATTGATAAAGAATGTAAGGACCGGGTAATTCACTACGTTGTTGATCATCTTATACTCATACTTCTTGATACCAAAAGTAATATCCTTTTCATCCGATATTTTTCCATCTACCGAACAAGTCAGTTTACAGGTATAAAGATTCGGTTCTCCATAGCCGTTAGGCCACCAAAGTTTCGGGTTACGAATGACTAATGCAGCAAAATCGCTCTTATCCACCGACAACTGTACTGTTTCTTTTCCTTCCACCCGAATGTTCTTGGAGAAAGTAATATTTCCCGGCTGAATAACACCGGAAACTTCCACTTCTTTCGGAGCAGAAGAAACGTTCTTGATTCCTGTAGAGAAAGATAGTTCTGCTTGTTGCAAAGTCGGCAATTCCGAGCGAATCCACGGATCTTCCATCACAGCATCACCTGTAATAGCCAGATAAGCATTTCCTGTAATTCCGGCAAGACGTCCCGGCACATACGGCATCCAATCCCAACCGGCACCTGCCAGATAGCTGGGACTACAAGCAACACCATACGGATCTTTTCCTTTACGAGTCTTTTTCTGATCAGGATCAGTAATCAGAACCGCAACCGCATTCTTTCCTGATCTCTTAATCAGATGTGTCACATCAAATTTAGAACGCAACATATGTCCGCTCACATCTTTAGTGGATGTCTTCGTTCCCGATATTTTTTCTCCATTAAAATAGAAATCTGCGAAACGGTTGGTATTATCAAAATGAAGCCAGACACGCTTACCTGCTGAATAAGATGCCGGAAGTTCAAACTCCGTACGATACCAGAAAGGACGGTTATAAAGCGTCTCATCTACTTTATATATATTATCAGCGTAATTAGGATCGGGAACGATTCCGGCTTCAACATATGCTGTAAAAACAGCTCCGGGAACTACGCCTTTTACATAGTCCGGCATTTTAAAACCCGGGGTAGAGATTTGTTCTCCCCCTATATTATTCAAATCTGCCTGCGGTTTGACTTCCCATACTATCTTAGGATTGGAACTGTTCAGTGACATGGTAGAAGTCTGAGCATGCCCTATTCCATTCAGTACAAACAAACTTGATGCTAGTAAAAGAAGTCTAAACTTATTCATCATAATATTCAGTTATTTAAATGTTAGATAAAACACCCCATTCTGTATTGGGCTTATCGCCCATAAATAATTCCAATGTTCCTCCTGCTGCGATTTCAGCAAAGTCAAGGTAACATTTATTGTACTCCTTGCCATTCAGCAAAGCTTTTTGTATATATAGATTATTTGTGTTGTTATTGTGAGCAATAATTGTAAATACTTTCCCTTGATGATATTGTGAGTCCAGATTAAATTCTACTTTGTCAAAAACAGGACTGGTTATTTCCATGCGGGTGTTACCGGGACAGGAAGGATGAATGCCGGAAGCAGCCAATATATACCAGGCCGACATCTGTCCTACATCTTCATTGCCCACAATCCCTTCTACTTTGTTCGCATAAGCATTTTTACAAATATATCGTGTCCACTTCTGTGTATACCAAGGTACATCCAACTGATTAAAAAGGAAAGGAACAAAATGTACCGGTTCATTAGCATGATTATAATAATCATTCCATAACATATCAGAAGGAGTGTGGTCAAATAAATTAGTCAGATTAGCTATAACCTCTTCCTTGCCTCCCATCAGTTCAACCATTCCCGGAACATCGTGCGGCACAAACCAGCCTTGCTGATACGCATTCGACTCAATGCAACCATACCATTCTTCGGTCAGTGCATTCTCCGGCCATGCTTTCCATGATCCATCTGCATTTCGGGGACGGAACCAGCCTTTTTCCGCATCAAACATGTTACGATAGGCTTTCCCTTTTTCATAAAAGCGCTTTGCATCTTCTTCTTTCCCCAACGCCTTTGCCAATTGAGCCACGCACCAGTCTGCATAGGCATATTCCAGCGTATATGAAATACTCAACGGTTCAGGAGTATATCCCAACGAATCATTCCCAAACTTAGCTGACGTGTTGACTGCATATTGATATGCTTTTTCTACATCATACGTGCGAATTCCTTTCATATAAGCATCTGCCAGCACCGACAGTGCAGGATTACCTATCATACAGCCGGAATAAGAATTCAGAAGTTCCCAACGTTCATAATATTCCCGTCTGCTCTGATCTGCCATCGTTATCAGCGAATTCAACGCATCACTCACCAAACGCGGATTAATCATCGCCTGTAAAGGGAACTGGCTACGGAAAACATCCCAACCACTAAATATAGTACGCTTGGTAAATGTACCGTCCTGTTCATGTACCTTTTTATCTCCACCAATATATCGCCCATCAACATCTGTATAGATTCGAGGGTCAATCATCGTATGATATAATGATGTATAAAAAACAGTTTTTTCGTCATCAGTTCCACCGGATATCCGTATACGGCTAAGTTCTTTATTCCACAAATCACTCGCTTCCTGTTTTACTTGAGCAAAGTTTTTAGAAGCAATCTCCTGTTTAAAGTTATTAGCTGCTCCTTCCATATCGACAAAGGAAATGCCTACTTTCATCTCAACCTGTTCTCCCTCTTTTGTGGGAAACTCTGTGAAGAAGCCAAGGTGCTTTCCTTCCAGTTCTTTCTTATCTTTAATGACCGGAGCTTGTGATACACGTGTCAGATAGGGAATACTTACCACTTCATCACGCTTCCGAACCCATTCATCAGGAATATCCGCACTCCAAAAGCCATAATTACTCAGTGGTTTACTAAATTGTGCATAATAATAAACTGTGTAATCGGAATTTCCCTCACCATTTCCCCATCCACCCCCATCAGGTGTACACTTCATCCAACCTTGAATGGTATAATCATCCAATACTTTCACATATTGCGAAGTAGAAGTCCCTCCCACTCTACGTGCCAGGTCTATCTGAATACGAGATTGTTCATTCGAAGGAAAAGTAAATTGCAATATTCCACAATGAGGTGTCGCACTGCTCTCTACTTTAATCTTATAATCAGTCAGTTCTACCGAATAATATCCCGCTTCAGCTGTTTCGGTAGTTTTATCATAAGAAGAACGATACCCTTTTATACTACCATCTTCTTTACCCGCTATTTTTTGCAGTTCGCCCGTTGTAGGCATCACCAAGAAATTTCCTAAATCCCCAAACCAGCCCACTCCGCTCATCTGAGTAAAGGCAAAGCCTTCAATGGTTTTGTGTTCATCACTATAACCGGAACTATTATCACCTCCGGTTATAGTATTGGGACTTACTTGTACCATACCATACGGAGTAGTAGCGCCAGGAAATGTCTTACCTAATCCATGATAAACACCGGCAGCTCCTACACTGGTACTAGCTCCTATAAAAGGATTTACATAATCAGTCGGAATTAATTCTTCTGTTACTACTCCTGCTGAAGAACAAGCAGTCAGCCACAAAAAAGAGCAAGCTATTAAAATATTAGCGCTAGCTTTATACATAAAAATATTACAGTTTACTATTATTAGAATATGTTCAATTCAAATTCAAAGCAAATGTCTTTAGACCGAAACGAGGCATAGAAATACTAATTTCAGATTTTCCGGTATGTGTTTTTATTGTCTTTCTATCTATAATTCTACCATTCAGATCTACTTCTTCTATACTAGACAGCGGCATATCCAAAGTAATATTATGCTGCTTCCTGTCACCTTCCGCATTAAACAATCGCAAGATTATTTTCCCATCTTTTATATTGGCTGCACTCACCTGATAACCGGTATTTTTTAAGTCTACCAGTGACCTTGACTCCAATTTTGCAAATGAATGATAGGAACATAACAATGGTTCATTCCAACAATCGCTCTTCGTGGCTATAGCAGCCTTGTCCCATTTGCCACGATGAGGAACAATAGCATATTTCATTTTCAACGGTCCCGTGATCTTATAGTCAGGTCCCCAAAGCCCATTACCAGAATATTGGGCAGTCAGTCCTAACGGATAATCTTTTCCGTGTGAATAGGAAGTAGTATGGTCTGCAGAATAAAGCCAATGCATAATCTCCTTCCTGTTCTGCAAATCAACCCAATGAAGAATAATGTTATGCTTAATCTGATCCCAACTATTGAAAAGTATCATCTAACTTACACAAACATCAAACGGCGCATTTTTATAAATACAGGAGAATGAAGATTTACAGGGAAAGTACACTTAACTTAAATCTGTCATCACAATAAGCTCTGCGATTATCCCGCCAACTATTTTCTTTATATTCTCCAATACCTACATTTTCTTCCAATTAATAGTAAGGTCAAAATCGATACGCTTCTCCCCTTGAGCAATGCTTATAATCTGTACAAAGGATGTGAAGCTATTTTCCCTTCCAGTTTTACCTTTGTCTCTTGTATATTACTTCAAAACCGTCAGCTTAGCCGGGCTTCTGTAGAAGAGCGAAACTTGCCTTCGTCATAAAAATAGCCTCTCAATTCACCTATAGAATATTCACCCGATTGTTTGGCAAATTCTTTATTTTCTTCTTTTTGCTACAAGGCTTTTAATAATTCCTCCCTTCGACAAGTCAAAACAATTTTATACATATCATTTTCAACCACATATTCTCCTTCATTTATAATCTTTTCGCTTCCTGAAACCGTTCTTTTACCTGTCTTTACTTGTTTAATACGATATGTGGAGTAACCAAAGGGAGGAACATCTGCTTCAAACAACAATCTTATTTTTCCACCTTCTTTTCCTATTGAATAATCAACTTTTTATTTCTATAATCATTGACTTCCAAATCAAAGTCTGCATATTCCTGAGGGAGTTCAACAGTTACCAGTTCTTTTCTTTTGTTCCCAATGTATTATAAACACGTACAAATCCCTGGGCTTTTCAGTATTAATAGTATCGTTATCAAAACTGAATATAGAAGCAGCTGTAATTTTATCAGCCACAGTATTTGTCTCATCTGTCCATCGCTTTATTTGATCCGCCCAGGTTCCAAATTTATTTAGGCCATTGTAAGGTACGATCCAAGAATCATGATGTTGCGCAAGCATCAAAGTACCCATGCTTCATCCAAATCTTCCTGAACACAAGTGTACCCATTGGCAAGATGAGCAATAACAGACATCTTCTCTGCTATTATTATTTTATTCTCAGAGTACGTACTTCTTGAGCAATTCTCTGCAACACTTGGCTTCCCCATTAAGTTTACACGCATATCTTCCTGCGAAATGCCAGTCATCATTCGTTTTACCAATGGAAATATTTTCAAAATAATCTTTCCACGTCACATAAACTGAATTACTTTTTGTATTCTTTCCACTTCCTAACCATGGACCATTTTCCATCCGGCATCTTGGAAACACATTCCCACAGGATGTTCAATCCCTGCATCACGACAAGCATTCAGATAAGATTCTTCATTACACCAAAGCAGTTGTCTGCCAAGTAGAATTCTCTTCCAATTTCTCGCAAGCATAGCGAGGAACAGTAAGAATGGGAGTTCCATCGGGCCTACCAATTGATCAATTCGCCGCCATAAGCGTTAGTGTATCCTCCCCAACAAGTATTCGGGCATTTGAGTACGGCATACTTAAAACCAAATAACTTCAATATCTGAGGCAAACAACTTGTGAAACAGGGTTCTTCCACAGAATAAGTGGTAAAAGTCACTCCCGGAAAATGTTTATTTATCTTAGCAATACCATATTGAAACTGACGTATAATGCTTTCGCCCGATATATTATAACAATAAGGCTGAGCATAAGTAGGATTTGTAAACTCTACCTGCTTAGTTACTACTACGTTTTTTAATTGTCGATAGGCTCCGGGAGTCTGTATTTGCACCGTATCCCATGTTTCAGGCTCTATTTCCAGACAAATTCGCCAATCCGGATGCTTGGATAACTGGTCGACAATAAACTGAGTTTTCCACTTCACCGGATAATGCCCGTATATCCCTCCATGATATCCATCAACAAAATAAGCTTGTTGCGAATGAGCATGCATACATATAAAGACGACTAGTAATATGATGTTATTAAGTCTATTCATGGTATTTTTAAGCCTTTTTATTTTCGCTATTCTCTATCCGACTCATAAATTCAGATAGTTTTTGCTTAGCAAGTTCTTTATCATCTTTAGGGAACGACCAATCCACAAGAGCAACAACACTCTGATACTCAATAAATTCTTCGCGCATTTCCCCATTATTCTTCACATTCAGAAGGAAGACTTCCTTTTCTTCTGAAGTCAATTCACCTGCAAAATATTTATTTAAATTAGTTCCCATTATTCGTTCCTTTTTACAAAAGAACGATTATCCCAGTAAATACCCCTAAAAAAATATCAATAAAATTATTAAAACTCATGCTGCAAGGCAAATATTTAGTTTTACCCTTAACTTTTTGAGTGCTATCCCCATCTGACATTCTACAGTATTTACTGAAATACCCAAACGTTCTGAGATTTCTCTATATTTTAACCCTTCGACACGACTTAATAAAAATATGTCACGACATTTTCGAGGCAGACTATTGATTGCGTTACGAACGAGCATTTCCGTTTCATTTCCTTCCGAGATATCAGACACATCAAACCTATTTAAAGATTGTAATTTCAAGGACATTTCTATTTCGAAAGAGGTTTGAACTGATTCAATATATTTCTGTTCAAACATTTTATGTTTCAAATGATCCAAGCATCTATTCTTTATTAATCTGAAAAGATACGCGTTCATATTTTCAATGCGATCCATAGAATCACGTTTCGCCCATAAGTCGGTAAACACATCTTGTGTTATGTTTTCTGCATCCTCTTCCAGTATTACAAATTCTTTTGCAAACCGAACCAGTTTTGAATAATAAGTAAGATACAATTCTGAAAAATCCATAGCTGTGTTTCTTTAGATTAGTATTCAGTTATCAAAAATCTTGTGATGCAAATATAGAGATGAAAAAAGCCTACTCCTTATTGGAAGTAGGCTATAAAGTAGACGTTTTTGAACATCTTTTCTAGATAACACATTAGTATTCAACGCATTAACAAACAACCATTTTAAGGTTTTGGTAAACCAAATAGAATCATTTTTGGGACAAAGAACCAAGCTTTTTCACCTCTTCTTCGAAGATATTTCCATCCAATAAAGACATTCTCTTCACTTTACTCTTATAATTATAGATCGTTTGTACTGAGTAATGCAAAAAAACAGCAATTTGCGAAACATCTGTAATCCCCATTCGCATCAAAGCAAAAATACGCAATTCTGTATTCAACTGGTCTTTATCCAGTTTATAATAATCTTCCGGTTTCAACAATGAATTAAACTCTTCGACAAAATTAGGATACAATTTTAAGAACGCCTTATCAAAATTGGTATATAATCCTTCCAATTCTTTTTCGAAAGGACGAGAAGAAGATTTGTATAAATCATCAACTTGTCCGGTTTTTATTTTTCGATTTACATTTTTCCTATATTCATCCAGTTTATTAATGTAAACGGCACACTGGTTCATGAAATAGCCTACATATCTTTCTTTTATTAAATTAGCCTCATCCAAATTCTTGTTCAATGCAACTAACTCTTCATTCATAACATTGAGATTCTTCTTTGCACGGGAAACAATCTTAGTCTGTTTATAAGTAAAATACAAAGTGATAGCAAGAGCCACAACAAACAAACTAGTGAGCAAAATATAAAAACGAAGATTCTGCTTTTGCTTTTCCAGCCTATATAAATAAGTATTTTCTATAATAGGATGAATACGAGCTATTACCGTATTCTTAAAACGGGAATTATAGAAGATAGCATCACTCAGTGCTACTTTAATATAATTATAAGATCTATCGATATCTCCTTTATGATATAAATTCACGGCTAGAGTCAACAAAGCCTCATTTTCTTTCACTGCCAGTTTTATATCGGTCATAGCAGCTAATATAAGATACTTTTCTTCCAATTCATGCTCTCCGACCAGCCGATATGCTCTTGATAGTCCCATAGACATCATCGCAAACCCGTGAGTTCCAGGTTTTTCCTTTTGATAAATTTTAGTCAGTATCTTAAGTGCTTCTTTTGTATTGCCCTGATCCTGAAGCTTTATAGCTCTTTCTTTCGAATATTCTTCCGATGCATCATACAAGATACTCATAACTGTATCTCGATATGCCTCTTTTTCAATCAAATATTCACTGGCAAATCGAGCATCATCTGTATATTTAATCAAGTTTTCATAATACCGAATGCGATTCCAACAATACAAAGCCTGTAAATGACTAGGTAAATCCGAACAATTGATTGATTTGAAAATATCATTAGCTTGAATAAACAACCCCGATAAGGAATAAACAAAAGCCAGTTGCAGCCTTCCTTCCAGCAAATAGGTTTTATTATCCAGTTTCTTAGCGATCTCAATATTCTCATTAATGTACTGTTCCGCAGAATCGCAGACAAACGTTTCGTATTGATGGAGAATCTCGGAATTCAGACGATACATATCGTCCAAGGTCTTTTGTTCCTTCTTTTTTGCTTTCAGCTCTTTGATAGTAGCTTCCTTCTTTTCTGTATACACAAGACGCTCAGAAATCACTTTATCTAAAACTTTCAATAGAGAATCATTCTCGTTATTTGCATAAAGATTCAACAAAGAACCCAGTAGGATTGTTATAAAGCAAAGTGTGTGTTTCATATCAATGTGTTATATACAATTTGCAAAAAAATGAATTTTCTTTGGGTAATTCGTCAAAAAGAACGTAAATCGTTCTTTTTATTACATCTTTTAACCAAATAAGAACGGATGCATACCATATAGGAAGAAGATTCTCCAGAGTAGCACTGAAATAAAAACGGACTTGAAATAAAGCAAGTTAAAAAATACTTTTTTGTAACCCCGACTTTGCAAAAAACATGAATATTAATCCTATATTTGCAGCCGTTAAAAGAGAAAGATGAAACAAAGCTTAAAATACGGACTATTTCTGGTACTTGCTTTGCTGATCCATGTTGTTTCCAATGAAGCAATGGAAGATAACTGCAGAGTATCCCCCCCGACATATCGCCAGGAGAAGTGCTACGTATCTCAGGATCATCCTGTTCATAATGCTCTTGAACGTCTTCATTATTTCTATTCTACCCAGTCTTGTGATATGAGTCATGCGGATGTTGCACACATCCCTACAGATAAAAGCGTGCAATTGCTGATTACTTATTTCCGTGAATACAAAAGCCAGCAAAACACGTCTCAGACTCATTCACTCCATATTCCCAAGTACTTTTACGATCCTATTACATATTATATATATGGTTTAAGGAAGATCGTCATTTAGACGGTACAATCCATTATCTTATTCGTCAATTCATTACAGTTGGTTTCATCCGGGTGTGGAGAAACTAATTGTTTATTTCTATATAATATTCAATCTAAACAGCTATTGAAATTATGAATTTTACATTTTTAGTTGTTGTTTTACTGACAGCGCTCGCTTTTGTCGGTGTAGTAATAGCCCTTTCACGAGCTATTTCACCACGTTCGTACAATGTACAAAAGTTTGAAGCTTATGAATGTGGTATACCAACGCGTGGTAAATCATGGATGCAGTTCCGTGTAGGTTACTACCTGTTTGCCATCCTGTTCTTGATGTTCGACGTGGAAACAGCTTTTCTGTTCCCTTGGGCAGTAGTTATGCATGACATGGGACCTCAGGGGCTCGTTAGTATTCTCTTCTTCTTTATTATTTTGGTTCTGGGCCTTGCTTATGCCTGGAGGAAAGGAGCTTTGGAATGGAAATAACCAAAAAACCGAAAATAAAATCAATTCCATATGATGAGTTCATCGACAATGAGTCATTGGAAAAGTTGGTCAAGGAACTTAATGCCGGAGGAGCGAACGTTTTTCTTGGGGTTCTGGACGACCTTGTCAACTGGGGACGCAGCAATTCACTGTGGCCGCTTACTTTCGCAACCAGCTGTTGCGGCATCGAATTCATGGCACTGGGTGCCGCGCGTTATGATATGGCCCGCTTCGGGTTCGAAGTAGCACGTGCCAGTCCGCGCCAAGCTGATATGATCATGGTCTGCGGAACAATCACCAACAAGATGGCACCGGTACTGAAACGTTTGTACGATCAGATGCCCGATCCGAAATATGTAGTTGCCGTAGGCGGATGTGCTGTCAGCGGAGGGCCTTTCAAGAAGTCTTATCATGTGCTGAATGGAGTAGATAAGATTCTTCCGGTCGATGTATATATCCCCGGATGTCCGCCCCGCCCGGAAGCTTTCTATTACGGCATGATGCAACTACAACGCAAAGTGAAAATAGAGAAATTCTTTGGTGGAACGAACAGAAAAGAGAAGAAACCGGAATTTATGAAATGAAGAATGAGGAACGAAGAATTATGCAAGAAATACAATTTATAGTCCCTGCAGCGTTACACGACGAAATGCTGCGCTTGCGAAATGAAAAACAGATGGACTTCCTTGAAAGCCTCACTGGTATGGACTGGGGAGTAGCAGACGAAAAAGACGCACCGGAGAAACTCCGTGGTTTAGGCGTTGTCTACCATCTGGAATCGACTGTTACGGGAGAACGGATAGCACTGAAAACAGCCGTTACCGACCGTGAACGACCGGAAATTCCGTCAGTCAGCGATATATGGAAAATAGCCGACTTCTACGAACGTGAAGTGTTCGACTACTATGGCATTGTTTTCGTAGGGCATCCCGATATGCGCCGCCTTTACTTACGTAATGACTGGGTAGGATACCCCATGCGTAAAGATAATGATCCGGAGAAAGATAATCCGCTTTGTATGGCTAACGAAGAGACGTTCGATACAACACAGGAAATAGAACTTAATCCGGACGGAACGATTAAAAACAGAGAAATGAAACTCTTTGGAGAAGAAGAGTATGTAGTCAACATTGGCCCGCAACACCCTGCAACTCACGGTGTAATGCGCTTCCGCGTTTCTCTTGAAGGTGAAATTATTCGTAAGATCGATGCTAACTGCGGTTATATCCATCGGGGTATCGAGAAAATGAACGAGAGTCTTACATATCCGCAGACATTGGCATTGACTGACCGCCTCGACTATCTGGGCGCACATCAGAACCGTCACGCTTTGTGTATGTGCATCGAGAAAGCGATGGGCATCGAAGTGAGCGACCGTGTCAAATACATTCGTACAATTATGGATGAGCTGCAACGTATCGACTCTCACTTACTGTTCTACTCCGCCCTCGCCATGGACCTTGGAGCACTGACTGCTTTCTTCTACGGATTCCGTGACCGTGAAAAGATTCTCGATATTTTTGAAGAGACTTGCGGCGGACGTCTGATCATGAACTACAATACCATCGGCGGTGTACAGGCCGACCTTCATCCTAACTTCGTCAAGCGGGTAAAAGAATTTATCCCTTATATGAGAGGTATCATTCACGAATACCACGACATATTTACCGGCAATATTATCGCTCAGAGCCGTATGAAGGGCGTCGGAGTGTTAAGCCGTGAAGATGCAATCTCATTCGGTTGCACCGGGGGTACAGGCCGTGCTTCGGGCTGGGCTTGCGATGTACGTAAGCGGATACCGTACGGTGTATATGACAAGGTAGACTTCCAGGAAATTGTTTATACGGAAGGAGACTGTTTCGCCCGTTATCTGGTACGTATGGACGAAATCATGGAGAGTCTGAAGATTATAGAGCAGTTGATAGACAACATTCCCGAAGGCCCGTATCAGGAAAAGATGAAACCGATCATCCGCGTTCCCGAAGGCAGTTATTATGCCGCCGTAGAAGGAAGCCGCGGAGAATTCGGAGTCTTTCTCGAAAGTCAGGGTGACAAGATGCCTTATCGCCTGCACTATCGTGCTACGGGATTGCCACTTGTTGCTGCAATCGACACGATTTGCCGCGGAGCGAAAATTGCCGACCTGATTGCCATCGGAGGAACGCTGGACTATGTAGTTCCGGACATCGACCGATAAACAAGAGATAAACAAGTATTAAGTATAAGGTATTAAGTATTAACCGACTATACAATACGCTATATGCCGCATGGAATTAATACTTAATACTTAAAACCTAATAATTAAAAAATATATGTTCGACTTTAGTATAGTAACAAACTGGATACATGAGCTGCTGCTCTCCGTTATGCCGGAGGGATGGGCCATCTTTATAGAGTGCATAGCTGTCGGCGTGTGCATCGTTGCACTATATGCTATTCTGGCTATCGTACTGATTTACATGGAACGCAAAGTCTGTGGTTTCTTCCAGTGCCGCCTCGGTCCGAACCGTGTCGGTAAATGGGGTTCTATTCAAGTGATATGCGATGTACTCAAGATGCTGACCAAGGAGATTTTCACTCCGAAGGATGCCGACCGCTTCCTCTACAATCTGGCTCCATTCATGGTGATTATCGCCTCGTTCCTCACTTTCGCTTGTATTCCTTTTAATAAAGGAGCGGAAATTCTGAATTTTAATGTGGGCGTATTCTTCCTGCTGGCTGCTTCCAGCATCGGTGTGGTAGGTATTCTGCTTGCCGGTTGGGGTAGTAACAACAAGTTTTCGCTGATCGGTGCCATGCGAAGCGGCGCACAGATCATCAGTTATGAGTTGTCAGTGGGTATGAGCATCATGACGATGGTCGTACTGATGGGCACCATGCAGTTCTCCGAAATCGTAGAAGGACAGGCTGACGGATGGTTTATCTTCAAAGGACATATTCCTGCCGTTATCGCTTTCATCATCTATCTCACTGCCGGAAATGCAGAATGTAACCGTGGCCCGTTCGACCTTCCCGAAGCGGAAAGTGAATTGACGGCCGGATATCATACGGAATATTCCGGTATGCACTTCGGTTTCTTTTATCTGGCGGAATATCTGAATCTGTTTATCGTAGCCAGCGTGGCCGCTACCATCTTTTTGGGAGGCTGGATGCCATTGCATATCATCGGTTTGGACGGATTCAACGCTGTTATGGACTATATTCCCGGCTTCATCTGGTTCTTTGCCAAAGCATTCTTCGTTGTGTTCCTCTTAATGTGGATCAAATGGACTTTCCCACGCCTGCGTATCGACCAGATTCTGAATCTGGAATGGAAATATCTGGTTCCAATTTCTATGGTAAACCTATTATTAATGGCATGTTGTGTTGCCTTTGGCTTCCACTTCTAAAATAAGAATTATGGAATATAAAGATCAAAAATATACGTATTTGGGAGGACTGATACATGGTATCAGCACTCTGGCAACGGGTATGAAAACCAGTATCAAGGTATACTTCCGCAAAAAAGTAACCGAACAGTATCCTGAAAACCGGAAAGAGCTGAAAATGTTCGACCGGTTCCGTGGTACACTGGCAATGCCCCACAATGAGAATAACGAACACCGCTGTGTAGCCTGCGGATTGTGTCAGATAGCTTGTCCGAACGATACAATCACCGTAACCAGCGAAACGATCGAGACTGAAGACGGCAAAAAGAAGAAAATCCTGGCAAAATATGAATATGACCTCGGAGCTTGTATGTTCTGCCAACTGTGTGTCAACGCTTGTCCGCATGATGCCATCACGTTCGACCAGAACTTCGAACATGCCGTCTTTGACCGGACGAAGCTTGTCCTGCAACTGAATCATACCGGTAGTAAAGTAATTGAAAAGAAAAAAGAAGTTTAGATATGGGATCAACACTTGAAACAGTAGTATTCTACTTTTTGGCAGCATTTATTATTGCAATGTCCATCATGACGGTGACTACCCAACGTATTGTCCGCTCAGCCACCTATCTGCTCTTCGTGCTCTTCGGCACGGCTGGCATCTATTTCCTGCTGGGTTACACCTTTCTGGGGTCTGTCCAGATTATGGTTTATGCCGGTGGTATCGTCGTCCTTTATGTATTCTCCATCCTGCTGACCAGTGGAGAAGGTGACCGCGCCGAGAAACTGAAACGAAGCAGGTTTCTGGCAGGACTCTTTACGATGATTGCCGGTTTAGCGATTATCTTGTTTATCACCCTGAAGCATAACTTCCTGCAAACGACCAACCTGGTTCCGCTGGAAATAAACATCCACACCATTGGTAATGCTTTATTAAGCAGCGACAAATATGGTTATATATTGCCTTTCGAAGCAATCAGTATTTTATTGCTGGCTTGTATCATCGGTGGTATCATGATCGCCCGAAAGAGATAAATAAGTAAGTATTAACTATTAAGTATCAGGTATTAGGCTGCGCAATGAACCGCAAGGAATTAATACTTAATACTTAAAACCTAATAATTTCAGATATGATACACATGGAATATTATCTGGTAGTTTCTACCATCATGATGTTTGCAGGAATCTATGGGTTCTTTACCCGCCGTAATACGCTGGCTATCCTGATTTCTGTAGAGTTAATGCTGAACGCCACGGACATCAACTTCGCCGTGTTCAACCGTTTTCTCTTTCCGGGAGGCATGGAAGGCTATTTCTTTGCACTCTTTTCCATCGCCATTTCGGCTGCGGAAACGGCTATAGCTATCGCCATCATGATTAACATTTACCGCAACCTCCGAAGCATTCAAGTCCGCAATCTGGACGATCTGAAGTGGTAGTGCCAAAGCGGCACGACCCAATTTCCATTCGGATGGATATCGTGATAAATATGAACAATAATAAAACAAGTAATTAAAATAAACTGTATGGAACTAACAATTCTAATACTCCTTCTTCCCTTCCTCTCCTTCCTCACTTTGGGAATCGGAGGAAAATGGATGTCTCATCGGACAGCGGGCGCTATCGGTACGCTGATACTGGGAGCAGTAGCAGTACTATCGTACGTTACGGCTTTCCAATATTTCTCCGCCCCTCGTTTGGAAGACGGAACATTTGCCACGTTGATACCTTATAATTTTACGTGGCTTCCTTTCACCGAGACTTTACGATTTGATCTGGGCATTCTGCTCGATCCCATATCCGTGATGATGCTGATTGTCATCTCTACCGTGTCACTGATGGTGCATATCTACTCCTTCGGCTACATGAAAGGCGAGACGGGCTTTCAACGTTATTACGCTTTCCTGTCCCTGTTTACAATGTCTATGCTGGGACTGGTGGTTGCCACAAACATTTTCCAGATGTATCTTTTCTGGGAACTAGTGGGTGTCAGCTCTTATCTGCTGATTGGTTTTTACTATACAAAGCCCGCTGCCATTGCCGCTTCCAAGAAAGCGTTCATTGTCACCCGCTTTGCTGACTTAGGCTTCCTTATCGGTATTCTGATTTACGGATACTACGGTGGCACGTTCGGTTTCACACCGGATACGGTATCATTGATCAGCGGCGGCGCTTCTATGCTTCCATTGGCTTTGGGACTGATGTTTATCGGTGGCGCCGGAAAGAGTGCCATGTTTCCGTTGCATATCTGGCTGCCTGATGCCATGGAAGGTCCTACTCCTGTCAGTGCCTTGATTCATGCGGCTACGATGGTAGTTGCCGGTGTTTATCTGGTAGCGCGTATGTTCCCGCTTTTCATCGCTTATGCGCCGGATACCTTGCACATGATTGCCTGGGTAGGTGCTTTCACCGCCTTTTATGCAGCAAGCGTGGCTTGCGTACAATCGGATATCAAACGTGTGCTGGCCTTCTCGACCATTTCACAGATTGGCTTTATGATGGTAGCACTGGGCGTTTGTACTTCTATGGACCCGCACCACGGAGGACTGGGATATATGGCTTCCATGTTCCACCTCTTCACACACGCCATGTTTAAGGCATTACTCTTCTTGGGTGCCGGCAGCATTATCCATGCAGTACATTCCAACGAAATGTCAGCCATGGGAGGACTACGCAAATACATGCCTATTACTCACTGGACATTCCTGATTGCCTGTCTCGCCATTGCCGGTATTCCTCCGTTCTCCGGTTTCTTCTCAAAAGATGAGATTTTGGCTGCCTGCTTCCAATATAGCCCTGCAATGGGTTGGGTGATGACAGTAATCGCCGCAATGACCGCCTTCTATATGTTCCGCCTCTACTACGGCATCTTCTGGGGCAAAGAAAATAAAGAGCTTCATGCTCATCACACCCCGCATGAGAGTCCGTTGGCTATGACTTTTCCGTTGATGTTTCTGGCGGTTGTTACTTGTGGTGCAGGGTTCATTCCTTTCGGACATTTTATCAGTTCGAATGGAGAGTCTTACTCTATTCACCTCGATCTGTCGGTAGCTGTCACAAGCGTTGTAATTGCGATTATTTCTATCGGGATTGCCACATGGATGTATAAGAATGCCAAACAGCCTGTTGCCAATGCACTTGCCAAACGGTTCAATGGATTGTGGACAGCTGCTTATCATCGTTTTTATATTGATGATATATACCAGTTTATTACGCATAAGATCATCTTCCGTTGCATTTCGACTCCTATCGCATGGTTCGACCGTCATGTAGTGGATGGATTCTTTAATTTCCTGGCATGGGCTACGAATACGACAAGCGACGAGATACGTGGTCTTCAAAGCGGTCAGGTACAGCAATACGCATACGTGTTCCTTTGCGGAGCGCTGGCGCTTATCCTGCTGTTAGTTCTATAGCAAGTATTAACTATCAGGTATTAGATATTAAGCTGCGCAACAAGTCGCTGCGAATTAATACTTAATACTTAAAACTTAATAATTCAATTATGAATTTTTTATCAATCTTCGTACTCATCCCCTTACTGATGCTTGCCGGACTTTGGGCAGCACGGGGAATCAAAGCGATTCGGGGGGTTATGGTTACCGGCGCATCGGCACTTCTGATTGCCTCCGTCGTACTTACCTTTATGTATTTGGGAGAACGCAGTGCCGGCAACACGGCAGAAATGCTATTCCGTGCGGATACACTCTGGTATGCACCGCTTCACATCTCCTACTCGGTAGGCGTTGACGGTATTTCGGTAGCCATGTTGTTATTGTCTGCCGTTATTGTATTCACAGGTACTTTCGCCTCCTGGCGTCTGCAGCCTCTGACAAAAGAATATTTCCTTTGGTTCACACTGTTGTCTATGGGAGTCTTCGGATTCTTTATATCCATCGACTTATTCACCATGTTCATGTTCTACGAAATCGCGCTGATTCCTATGTACCTGCTGATCGGTGTATGGGGTTCGGGACGTAAAGAATATGCAGCCATGAAGCTGACCCTTATGCTGATGGGCGGTTCCGCTTTCCTGCTGATCGGTATTCTCGGAATCTATTTCGGTTCGGGAGCTACCACCATGAACCTGCTGGAAATAGCACAGCTACATAATATTCCTTTTGCACAGCAATGTATCTGGTTCCCGCTTACCTTCCTCGGGTTCGGTGTGCTGGGTGCTCTTTTCCCGTTCCACACATGGAGTCCCGATGGTCACGCTTCCGCCCCGACAGCTGTATCCATGCTTCACGCCGGAGTACTGATGAAACTGGGAGGTTACGGATGTTTCCGTATCGCCATGTATCTGATGCCGGAAGCCGCTAACGAACTTTCATGGATATTCCTGATACTGACAGGTATCTCCGTTGTTTACGGAGCATTCTCCGCTTGCGTACAGACAGACTTGAAATACATCAACGCTTACTCTTCCGTTTCTCACTGCGGACTGGTACTTTTCGCCATTCTGATGCTGAATCAGACTGCTGCGACAGGAGCCATTCTTCAGATGCTTTCCCACGGATTGATGACAGCCTTGTTCTTTGCCCTGATCGGTATGATTTATGGACGTACACACACACGTGATGTCCGCGAGCTTGCCGGATTAATGAAAGTAATGCCGTTCCTCAGCGTATGTTATGTGATTGCCGGTCTTGCCAATCTCGGTTTGCCGGGATTAAGCGGGTTCATTGCCGAAATGACTATCTTCGTAGGTTCTTTCCAGAACAACGACGTATTCCACCGTACACTGACCATCATCGCTTGTTCATCCATCGTGATCACGGCAGTCTATATCCTGCGTCTGGTAGGCAAGATTCTGTACGGTACCTGCACCAACAAACATCATCTCGCGCTGACAGACGCGACCTGGGATGAACGGGTAGCTGTTATCTGCCTCATCGTTTGTGTAGCCGGACTGGGTATGGCTCCTTTCTGGGTAAGCCACATGATTGGTGAAAGTGTACTCCCTGTAGTCTCACAACTCATCCCATAACCTTTATTTTTTAATCTTTAATTCTTAATTTATAAAGATGGATTATTCACAATTTCTACATATGCGGGAAGAGCTGTCGCTCGTAGCAGTTTTACTATTGCTGTTCCTTGCCGATCTCTTCATGAGTCCGGACGCACACAAGCAAAAAGGGACGAGACCCGTTTTGAACACCATGCTGCCAGTTATCCTGATGGCCATCCATACAGCGATCAATCTGGTTCCAGGCACAGCTGCCGACATTTTTGGCGGTATGTATCACTATGTACCCATGCACACGGTTGTCAAATCAATCCTGAACATAGGCACGCTGATTGTTTTCCTGATGGCACACGAATGGATGAAACGCGACGATACTTCATTCAAGCAAGGTGAGTTCTATGTACTTACACTCTCCACCCTGTTCGGTATGTATCTCATGATTTCCGCCGGACACTTCCTGATGTTCTTCATCGGACTGGAGACAGCTTCCATCCCGATGGCAGCCTTGATCGCTTTCGACAAATACCGCCATAACTCCGCTGAAGCCGGTGCCAAGTATATCCTTACCGCACTTTTCTCCAGCGCACTGTTACTGTTTGGTCTGTCAATGATTTACGGTTCCGCAGGAACACTGTATTTCGATGATCTTCCTGCTCATATCGATGGAAATCCGTTGCAAATCATGGCTTTTGTATTCTTCTTTACCGGTATGGCGTTCAAGCTCTCTTTGGTTCCGTTCCATTTATGGACGGCAGATGTTTACGAAGGTGCACCGAGTACGGTTACCGCCTATCTGAGTGTTATCTCCAAAGGTTCGGCAGCATTTGTGCTGATGGCAATTCTGATCAAAGTATTCGCACCGATGATACATGACTGGCAAGAAGTACTTTACTGGGTGACTATCGCTTCTATCACCATCGCCAATATATTCGCTATCCGCCAGCAGAATCTGAAACGTCTGATGGCGTTCTCCAGTATTTCGCAGGCAGGATATATCATGCTGGGTGTAATCGGAGGAACGGCACAGGGAATGACCGCCATGGTATATTACATACTTGTATATGCCGCTGCCAATCTCGGAGTATTTGCCGTCATCACTATCGTAGCATTACGCAGTCAGAAGTTTACCCTCGAAGATTATGCGGGACTCTACAAAACGAACCCGAAAATGGCTTTTCTGATGACTATTTCGCTGTTCTCACTAGCAGGTATTCCTCCGTTTGCCGGATTCTTCTCGAAGTTCTTTATTTTCATGGCAGCTTTCGAAGCGGGCTTCCACTTGCTGGTATTCATTGCACTGGTTAATACCGTGATTTCATTGTACTACTATCTGCTGATTGTAAAAGCAATGTATATCACGCCTTCCGATAACCCGATTCCGACTTTCCGCAGCGACCGCTGTACAAAGTGGGGACTGGCGCTCTGCACACTGGGCATCATCGGACTGGGTATTGCAAGTATCGTATATCAGTCTATCGATAAACTATCATTCGGAATATAAGAAACCGACTCTTTGGGGCTGACTTTTTAGTCAGCCCCATCATTCTTGTCTATTCTTCCGACATCACCACAAAACAGGGAAGGCTAAACCAAAAACGCGAACCCTTTCCCGGTTCGGATTCCACCCCTATCTTTCCGCCCATTTGTTCCACAATACTTTGGCAGATGGAGAGTCCCAGGCCCGTGCCGTGTACAAAGGAGTTCAGCTTCACAAAACGTTCAAAAATATGTGCCTGACTCTCTGCGTCAATACCAACTCCCGTATCTTGTACATAGAACTCCAGTTCTTCTCCTTTCTGCTTATATCCCACACGGATACTTCCCTCCGAGGTAAACTTAATCGCATTGTTCACAAAATTGGAGATTACCTGGTGCAGTCGGTTACGGTCACTAATAATACGGCATTCCGCAAGATGCGGATCGAACATCAGTTCGACATTCTCCTTCACCTTCATTTGCATGGAGCGGACAATATCTTCACAGAGCATATTCACGTCTACATCTCCGTTGGTAAACTCAAATGTACCCGCTTCAATCTTAGACAGGTCGAGTATATCCGAAATCAGTTGTAAAAGCAGGTCATTGTTCTCCTTCACAATCTGAATATACTCCCGCCGTTCCTCTATATTTTCCGTATCGACGAGCAAGTCGGAAAAGCCAACGATGGCATTCAGAGGAGTACGTATTTCGTGGCTCATGTTAGCAAGGAAAGCACTTTTGAGACGGTCCATCATTTCAGCTTTGTCACGTGCCAGGATCAATTCTTTCTCCGTCTCCTTCAGTTCGGTAATATCATAGTTGATACCGATGATTTCCACTTCGTTTTCTTCCGGATTGTATGTCGTAACGACTACATTCATACGTATCCAGTTCCATTCATTCTTCTTGCCGGGACGGCAGATTCGCATTTCTCCCTGAAAGTGCTTCCGGTTTCCTTTTCTGACCTCCCGATAGAAATCAAAAATACGTTCACGGTCTTCGGGATGCATATTACGATAGACTCCCACCACGTCCGCCAATGGAGTATCCTCTTCTTCACCTAAATTTTTATACCATTGTTTAATGGCATATCCCTTCCGGTTCAGCAGATTCAACTTGGCATATCCCACCTTTGCATAATCCGATATGAGCAGGAAGAAATTCTCAAAATCACGAATACGGTTCATCGCATCAATCTGCTCCGTATTATCAATGCTAATCAGGATATAGCCGTTAAAGTTTCCTTCGTTATCATAGAGCTTGCTGACTTTCGTATATATATCTATCGTATCCCGACGATCGGGGTGATAATAACCTTCTGCCCGTTCAAAAGAGTAATTCAGACGGAAGTCTACCAAATCTTCATCCCGCACACGGTCACGGATATGCTGCGGTACGTTCGGATTCTCAAAGAAGTTGACTCCTATCACGTCCTGTTTATTTTCTACACCGAATATTTCCAGGTCCTTATTATTCAGGTCAATCAGGAATCCATCCTTATCATAGATTTCCACTCCTGCCGGGATATTGGCAAAGATACTCTTAAAGAGCTTCTCACTACGGTCCAGTGCCCTATTGGTCTTCACGGCCTCCGTGGAATCTGTAAACAGACCTACCACTTCATCTTTTTCCGGAGAATAAACTATCCAATGGGTATAAAGCTCTGTCTGCGGGAAAAAGATATCCTTTTCCCTGTATGAATTGTTATCCAGCACTTCTTTCAGAAAGAGGAGTTGTGAAGAAAAATCCGGATATATTTCAGAGGCCAAGACTCCTATATACGTTTCGGCAGGTCGGGCAAAGAAGCGGGAACAGGCCTTGTTGACATCCGTTATCTTATAATCAAGAAGCTGACCGTTTTCATCACGGACGACAGACATCCGTATATAACCTAACGGCATAAAATGGAACAGATTGCTTAAAAAAGACTGTTCGCGGACAACACGATCTTTGGCCTTGCGCAATTCGATGCAAATACTGATGATATTCGCCAATGAAGAGAACCATTGAAAATCCTCATTGCTCCATTCACGATACGATTCGACCAGATCTATACCCATAAATCCCCATACACGGTCACCTGCCATCAAAGGAGCGACCATCAACGAACAAATGCCTTGAGCGTCAAGGAATTTATATTCATCCTCCGCTTCTTCGGGCAACTGTTTCAAGGAAGTCAGTATGATGGGTTTGCCAGATAGAATCTGCTCACACCACCATCGGGTTTCATTAACCGGAATGGACTGCTGCTTGTTTTTCTCTTTGGAAACACCTTCCGAAACGACTTCATACGTGCAACTATGATGCGTATAGTCTTCGTTATACTCAAAGATATACACACGACCGCCTTGATAGAGGCTCAGCACGTCATTCAATATCTCCATAATACAAGAATCTACATCGTCATCATGGAGGAAGCGAAGCAAAGACTGTGATATATAGTTTTGCCGGCGTAACAGGTCGTTTACACGCCGGAGGGTATTTTTCTGTTCCACTTCTTTAGGCGCCTCAACACGCTGGATGACGCCAAAAGATTTGTCACCTCCATTGGTTCCGGTACCTTTCTCACGAAGAGCCAGACGGGTATGCAGCCAAACTTCACCATTTTTTAAACAGATGGGAAAGGTTTGTTCATAAAAGTCTTTATGGATATTTGCATTGGCCCGAAATTCCTGTACTATCTGTTCGCGGTAATCCTCACGTATCAAATTCTGGAAATCCATGAAAGAGATGGTATCTCCTTCCAGTCCCAAAAGATCACAAAGAAAATCAGAGCAGACATAATGCCCAGCCAAAAAGTCCGCTTCCCACCATCCTATCTGAGCCAGAGAAGACATTTTACAGTATCGCTCGTAGTTTGTTTGCATAAGTGATTGATCATATAATAATGAATAGCAAATATACGAAAAAGAAAATCAGAGAAACATATAATATCTGAAATAATTCATAATAGAAGAGAGAGGATAGTCGCAGGGATAGCCAGGGAGGTAAAAGCGTAATAAACGCATATCATTATTATATGATTTGGCACGGATTACGCGGATTACACGGTTTTAGTAAATCATAACCGTGCAATTCGTATAATCCGTGCCCGAAAAAGTAATACCTACTGTAAAAGAAACCGTTGGCTACTTCATCAGAATGCTGATAAATTATAGCCTGTCCAGCCGAACAGAGAAGCGTCTGCACCTGTATTGTCTGCCGATTCGACAAATGTATTCAGTTCGCCGTTCTGCTTCAATCCTGTGAGACTCAATGTATTGGTGATATGAATGCTGGATTCTATGTTTCCTGCACCTTTGCTGTCTTTCATATCAACCAGGTCGATAGCGCCACCCGTACCCTTAACCAGTGCATTGGTGATGGTAGCTTTTGCTCCGCGGCGAATCTTGATTACATCCTGCATACGGTCTACGTTATCGGCAGTGTTGGCAGCATTATTCACGATAGTCATGTTTTCCACCTTAAAGTCAGACTGACGCAGGTGATCCGGATACAGACCGTCCATGTTACCGTCGGCTTCGATGCCGCGAGGATCGGCTTCCGTACTTGTGTAGTCGCTTTCCCAAACGCCATAGCAGTTCTTCAGCGTACCGCAATAACCTTGTGTAAAGTCGAACATATCATCATCCGGATTAACAGCCAGCAGATTGGTTACATTTACTGTTCCACCAAAGAACTCGATTGCATCGTCGGCACTTTCCAGTACGTAGATATTTTCAATCTTTGTTCCGTTGCCGACACCGTTCAAGGTCAGTCCGTTGTGTTCGATGTCTGCTGTGGAGCGTGCACCCGCATAGCAGATTTTCACGTAAGTCAATGAACCGGAGTTGTCATCAGCTGCGCTGCCGCCGTATTTATAGTCATTGTTGATTTCCGTCAGTGCCGTATCGCTCTTGTCGGTCTTTGAACCGGAAATAGGTGCTTTACCATTGATAATCACGCCACCCCAATATCCGGATACCGGGCTGGTGGTATTTGCCGTAAAGACGATTGGTTTGTCGGCCGTACCGTCAGCATAGAGTTTACCTCCCTGCGCTACCAGCAGATAACTGCTGAAACCTTCACGCGCCTTGATGGTAGTTCCGGCAGGAATATTCAAGCGACCGCCGTCGGCGATGATAACCGTTCCGTTCAGAATGTATTCTTTGGCATCCAGTGTCTGTTCACCGGTCAGTGTACCGGACAGGATGTTTTCGCCTACCACGATAGAGCTACCTGTTCCTTCGCCATTTCCACCATTACCGTTTCCATTGTCATCTCCGTCACTATCACTACTACACGCAGTGAATGTCAGTGCAGTTGCCATAGCGGCAAACGTCATAAAGTTTACAAACAATCTTTTCATTTTGCTTTAATAATTAGTTAATAATCTTATTTCATTATCCGGTTTAAAATGTGCACGACACTCCCAGACTGATATTTATTCCTTTTTTATAATCGCTGAGTACTACCTTCTCTCCGCTTTCGTTGGCTTTGCGGCTCAACTTATAAGAGGGATTCAGCAGATTGCGGGCTTTCAGCGTAAGTGAGACATACTTGTTGAGTTTGGCTTGCGAAACGAAGTCAAGCGTCATCATTCCCTGCTCCATGATGTCTTGGTAGCCTTGCGTACCGATGGTATAAATCTTATCGCTGACATAGTTGAGTACCAATGTATTGATGAAGCTATGATTTCCTTTCGTGAAGTTGTGGGACAAATCGAAATTGGCGATCCAGGGAGCAGCCCCTTCCAGTTGCGATCCGGTGGTAACCGTCGCCAGAGGCATTTTCGCATTTGTATAGATGTACGATCCGTTCAAGCCGAAAGAGAGCTTGTTCATTCCGTTTGCCGCACTGCTTAGCGGACGGACAAACAGATTCTTACGTACCTCTACTTCCACTCCGGCCACTGTTGCCTTATCGGCTATATTTTCATACGAAAGGTATCCTCCGGCACTTGCCACCTCAATGCGTGAGATCGGATTCTTGATGAGCTTATAAAAAGCTGTCAGAGAAATCAGTTCAGTGGGGGTAGGATTAAAGTCCCATTTCAAATCGACGTTATAGTTGTCCGAAGGCTTCAGGTTCGCATTTCCCTGACTGTTGAAATTCACACCTACGTAGCGATAAGGAGAAATTTCCTTAGCTTGTGGCAGCGTATATGTTTTGCTCGCTCCGAGACGCAGGGAGTGTTTTTCACTCAGATTGTATTTCAGATTCAGACTCGGGAGAAAGAAATCCTTTTGAATCGTGTTGCTTCCTTCCGATCCGCCTTTATTCACATTGTAGTCTACCTGAATATCCACATTGTCATACTTCATTCCTACATTAACAATCCAACGAGGAGTAAACTGATAGGTAGCTTCCGCATAAGCGGAATGGATATTCTTGGTAACCGAATACTTATCGATGTTCTTCTGAACGGCAAACCATCCGGAAGAGAGATTCTCCTGATTATAATAATCGTCGAGTGAGAAATTATCCAATGAGGGGATGGAAGAAGCGTGCCCTACTGTGAGGTTGTATTCAGTCGCCTTGAAATTGTCGTCTACGAATCGGCCTGTATAGCCCAAACGTATATTAGAGATTTCTTCTACGTTATCTTTCAGACGGTAGACGAGTCCTGCCTTCACGTTGATGTCATCTTCGTCCAAAGTGGAGAAATACCGTTGCTGGGAGTTGCCCCTGAGTAAGGTATATCCTTCTTCCGCTTTGGTTATATTGTTGATTCGGCGGTCGGGTTCATTGCCTTTCACGATATTATAAGAAGCACCGGCATCCAGACTCAATGTTTTGGTCAGTCCCCAGTTAGTCATCAGCTGGTTAACGATCAGTAAGTTGTCATTCGCCTGCTGGCGGCGGGTAAATCCCTGGTTCTCATAATCGTCGCTGAAGATGGAGTTTTTACCGGTATAGTCTCCTACGGATTGTACATTGGCATGAATCATCATGAAGTTATAACTCACGTGGTGACGGTTCTGCATATCATAATCCACATTGGCCAGTGCCAGTTGGCTGATATTCTCGGTGTACTTCTTGCCTGTCATATCTTTGTAGATCGTACCGCTCGTCGTTGTGTTGCGGATGGTTTCATCCGTATATTGATAATCAGTGGTATGTCCGGCAGTGAGGAAGAAAGAGAGCGGATTCCTGTCTTTTCCTATATGAAACCGCTTTCCGCCGGAAATGCTATAACTCCGGTTTATCTGCAAGCTCTGTTTGGAGGGGTCCAGCTTATTCTTGAATCCCCAGTTGTTCTCATCGGCAGGTTCTGTTGTAGTGGCGAAGCCCAGAAGGTTTACTCCGTCCTGTTTCAGAAAGTCGGCTGTCACAGTCTGCGTGTTCAGTCCTCCGGAAAGGCCGATATTCAGGTTTCCGCTGCCAATCAGTTCTTTGGAAACAATGTCGATCGTCGCACCGCCGACATCACTGATACCTCCTGCATTAAATGCCTTATTGACGCCAACAGACTGGATAATATCCGTGCCGAAGAAGTCGAGAGAGATATTCTTATATTCCGGATCTTCCGAAGGAACGGCAAATCCGTTAAAGGTAGTCGCATTATAGCGGTCGCCCAGTCCACGGACGAAAACATTCTTCACTCCATCCTGTTTGGAGACTCCCGCCACTTTGGTTACAGCCCCTTCCGCATCGGAAACACCTTTGCGTGAAAGCTCTTTGACGCTGACAGCCTGCACGGCAATGACCGCTTTCTGCTGTTCGAGCAATAACATATTCTCATTTTCACGATTCTTCTTTGCTACCACCACTACGTCCGAAAGTTCGTGCGCATCTGTCTCCAATTCCAGATTCAGAATCGCCAGTTTTCCGTTTTCTACACGGACCTTACGACGCACTTCCGTTTTATATCCTACATATTTAATCTCTATATCATACAAACCTTCCAAAACACCGGTACTGTTCAATTCAAAATTACCGTCCATATCGGTCACGGCTCCGGCAGGAGTTCCCACCAACCGTATCGTTGCTCCAATCAAAGGCTCTTTGGAAAGTTTATCTTTCACAGCACCTTTAATCTTAATATTGGCAGCCAATGCAGGAAGAACACACAACAAACAAAAGAAGGCTGCAACTGAAAATCTTAAAAGAAATAGTTTTTTCATCGAACTTCGCTCTACGTTTTTATTACGTCGGCAAAGGTAGACCTCGGAGATTACAATATGAATACGAATCAGATACAATGGTTTGAAATAGCCGTTTCAGGTTTGTTACATCGTGTTACAAACTTGTTATCAATGACTTACCACACTGTTTCAATCCGCTTACCGATGAGGTTTAGTCCTCTTCCAGGTAAGATTTAATCTGCATATCGAAAGAATTTATCTCCCGTCATGCACAGAATTAATCGTCTGACTATAGTTAAACTTGCGTCTGACTACTGTTGAACTTTCGTCTGACTACTGTCAGACGAAAAAACAACAACTGTCAGACGATTAGTTTTGTGCATAACGGAGAATAGATGTCAGCACCCCGAAGAATAAATCTTAGGGAACAAGACTCTAAATTCAACACGATTTTAAGCTAATTATTAGTCAACCCTAATAGAGAAACAGACTAGTAAAGTATGCGAGGAGACAGAGAAATTAGATCAGTTTCTTTTTCTTCCGATAGTTCTCGCGAAACTCCTTCGGAGAACAATCTTTTTTCTTCTTAAAGATACGATTAAAATTAGACAGGTTATTGAATCCGCACTCATAACAGATTTCTGCGATAGACATGGTAGAATCTACCAGCAACCGCGAAGCGAACCCCAGTCGGATGTCAATGATATAATCGGAAAGGTTCTTCCCTGTACGCAACTTAAAGAAACGGCTGAATGACACATCAGTCATCCCGACCATGCTTGCCAACTGTCCCAATCGGATTTCTTCCTGATAATGGAGATTGATATATTCCTGCACCTTCTGTACCCGGCGGCTATCGGAATGAACATCAATCTTGGCAAAAGAAGAACTGGACAGTGTCCGGGCCTCTTCCTCAAAGAGAGAAAGTTCATACAGGATCGTCATAAACTTGATCACCGCATAGAACCCTTGTTTCTCGGAAGCAAGCGTATCCAGCAACGGATATATCTTAAGTATGGCGGACATCGGGAAACAAAGTCCTTTCTGAGCTTTATCCAGCATCCGGCGGATAGAGTCGAACTGGTTCTTATTGATAAAGCTCTTGAAGAACAGGTCGGAAGAGAATTGGATGGTGATCTCCCGTATCTCTTTGGAGCGGCATTCATTCTGTTCCCATACGTGTTCCAAGTCTTTGCCCGTAATCAGAACCAGATCATAATCTCCTATCACTTCGGAGGAATCTCCCACTACACGCCTGACTCCGGCGGCCTTTTCCGTAAAGTTCAGTTCAAATTCAGAATGGTTATGAATCGGATAGGTAAACTCCGTCTTATAACGTTCTGCAATATAGAAACAGTCTTTGTCGGACAAAGGTGTAATTTCACGGATAATCTGATTGGGTATAGGTGTGTTCATAATCAATAATGGTTAACAGTATGTATCGTTCTTAAAATATATAGTATTCTATCTTTTAAATCAGTGTTCTATCTTCACTCCTATCCGTCGCAGGTCTTCACCCGACGGATTCTGAAAGACGCGCAGGCCGAACTCCGGAATGATGGCAAGTACATGGTCGAACACGTCTGCCTGTATGCCTTCGTAAGCAACCCATACTTTGTTGGCAGAAAAGAAATAAAGTTCCAGCGGAATGCCGGTTTCTGTAGGCTGAAGCTGGCGTACCATACAGGTCATATCCTGATTAACAGTGGGCAGGCTTCGCAAATAATTGGTCAGATAGGCACGGAAAACTCCCAGATTGGTCTGCCTCCGCCCGTTCACTAACACGGAATTATCAATATCATGCTCCTTATTATACTCTTCAACCACTTTCTCCGTCTCATCTACGTAATTTGTCAGCAACTGTATCTTGCGATATTTCTCCAGCATTTCGGGAGTACAGAAGCGCACGCTTGTCATATCGATATTAATGGAACGCTTCACCCGGCGTCCGCCGGACTCCTGCATTCCCTGCCAGTTCTGAAAAGAGTCGCTGATCAGCAGGTAAGGAGGAATGGTCGTAATCGTATTATCGAAATTACGCACCTTCACGGTATTCAGCGTAACTTCTATCACTGTACCGTCCGCACCATATTTCGGCATGGTGATCCAGTCGCCCACCTTCAGCATATTGTTGGCAGAAAGCTGAATACCGGATACAAATCCCATGATACTGTCTTTGAAAACCAACATCAGAATAGCGGCAGACGCTCCCAAACCGGTCAGCAAGACCATCGGGCTCTGATTGATCAGAATGCTTATAATAATGATGGCTCCTATAAAGAAAAGAATCACTTGCGCCGTCTGCAAAAGTCCTTTCAACGGTTTGTCCCGATACTGCTCCCGCTCACTGTAGACTTGATAGACAGCCGTAAACAAAGCACTGATAAAACGAAGAAAAACGGCAATGATATATATCAGACAGAGACGCCGCAGGAAATCGAGCAAGTCAGAATCCGCGTGTTCGGGGAATGCGATAGGAATGGCAATATAAATCAAGATAGGCGCTACCATCCGGCTGACATTCACCATCACTTTATGGTTGAATACAATATCGTCCCAGGTAGCTTTGGTCTGCTTCACCAGCTTGGCTACCACCCGCAAAATGATTTTACGGCAGATAATGTTAGCCAAGAAAGCTATTCCGATAATAAACAGCAATACAATCAGATTATCTATTTTGTCCGCCCATACTTCATCCACACCTGCCGAGAGCAACGTACGGTTGACCTCCTGCATCACGGCATTGCCAACATTCTCCGTATCTCCATTTGCCAATGCCACACTCACTGTATCAATCACTTCTTTCATAAAATAGTATCTCTTTTAGTTTATTCCCTTATTAGTTAGTTCCCTTTTGTTTATTCTCCTTTGCCCAGATATTCCTGAATGTCCTGCCTCAGCCAGTCATAGTGGAAGAGTCGCTTATAGGCGACGTTCTTCTTCAACATGATTTCAACATTCACCTGGCTGTTCTGATAACAAGTCAATTCATTCCTGAATTGTTCATTATGTTCCGCCAGTCGTTTGATTTCCTGTTCCCGTTCCCGGCGCAGGGCGGTACAGACGGGAATCAGAAGTTTCATCACGACATTATCCATCACGTGATGTCCCTGCATATATAAATAGGTGGTTTCGGGGACGAGTCCCAGTTCCTTTAATTCCGACCGCAATCCGTTCACTTGGTTGACAGAACCGGGGAAGCGTTTTTTCAGTTCAGAAAGTTTCTGGCTGACGCGGTGTTGCAGTGCTTCCAGACTGTGTTCCGGATGTTTCAGACTGATCTCCCTCAAAGAGGTATAGGTATGGAAGTCGTACATCGGGAAAGTATACGTATCCCGTTGGCGATAAAACCATACGTTCCACAGGAAAAGCGGGTATACGATTTCCGAATACCGTTTCAGATAAGCGTTGAAATCCAGTATAAAACGGTCGTTCAATGTGGCCTGCACACATACTTCGTGAAGACTTTCGGCAAAGCAGTGATAGTTTTCGATAGCGTATGTGTAGGTTTGGAATATGTACTTGTTCCGGTTGATCTTTCGGGAAGTGTTCGTGGCTCCCTGCAACAGGAAATCATAGTCACTGTCGACACAGGCAATCAGACTTCTGCCCAGTTCGGCGGTGTTCAGCGTGTTCATGAGTACCATCTTCTTACCCTTTGCCAATGAGGTGGCCGAAGGGAGCATCACTTGAAAATAATGCTCGTCATCTTCAAACTCTTCGAGTAATGTGCGCCAGAAAGCAACATCATCATAGCTCTCTACGTAAGCAATGATGCGCCGGCGAGCCTTTTTGGAATACAGCTTGTGGGCAAGCATTGAAGTAAGAAGAAGTCAGATTATCGCGTAGTGAAGTTGCCATGTAGAAGTTGTCATTAACAATTAATAGTCGGGGTGAGTCTGAATCCGTCCGCTTCGGTGGAAATATCGCTCACCTCTGTCACTGCATCCAGCCAGCCCTCCATGATGACGGCAGGCGAATGGGTGGTCAGAATGATTTGCACATTGGGATTCAGTTCTCGGATCATTGAAATCAGTTTCTGTTGCCATTCGATGTGCAGGAGGCTTCCGGTTCGTCCATGAAAAGGACACAGTGACTGTTGTCCTGCACGAGCACTGTCAGCAGAATCACGAGCATTTGCTTTTCACCGGACGAGAGTTTGTATGGAAACAACAATTCTCCGTCCTGATAGAAGGCTATGTCATTCCGACGGCGGTCTATCTTTTGCGGGTGTAGCTGAAAAGTTCGTCAATCATATCCTGAAAACGACGTTTGGCAAGGGAGAGGGTGGCGGCTTTGCTGCGCTGTTCCTCGTCATTGCTGGAAAGCATTTCGATCATCTTATTGCCAATATTGACCTGATAATCGAGATAGCGGCGCTGCAACAGATACAGTTGCCAGTCCAGTTCGGACTTCACGTTCTTGTCTGCCATGCGTGCCGTGAAGTCACCCATAATCAAGGGGCGGTCGTAGCTGCGGATCACATCGTATGGGATATAAGTCGCTGCGGGATTATCAAAGAAGAGGTGTACTCCGTTCTTTGCGTCGCTTTTCATTTCACCGGAGAGCTGTATGTCGCCGGAAAGCTGTTCGAGGTATCCCACCGAACGGTTCAGAATAGTGGTCTTTCCCACTCCGTTGATGCCGGAAAGGATATTCACATCCGGACGCAAATCCCATTGTATATTAAAGCGACCCCAGAGTCCTTTGATCTCGATCCGCCGGATATAGTCTGCCTGTTGTTCCATAATATTCAATTTTAATCAAGGCAAATATAAACAAATCATGCGACAAATTGGTTACCTTTGCAGCAGTTTTCATCCTTTGTAACAATTAAAAGGTATACACGAACTTATGGGTAATAATAAGAATCTGCATGGGCATCTCTTTGCGCTCACGGCAAATGTCATGTGGGGACTGATGTCTCCTATCGGCAAATCGGCACTTCAGGAGTTTTCTGCTATCTCCGTCACCACGTTTCGTATGGTAGGCGCAGCAGCGGCATTCTGGATACTTTCCATCTTCTGCAAACAGGAGCACGTGGACCACCGCGATATGCTGAAGATTTTCTTTGCTTCCCTCTTTGCCTTGGTTTTCAATCAGGGTATTTATCTTCGGCTTTCCATGACTTCGCCTATCGACGCTTCCATCGTAACGACTACTCTGCCGATAGTTACCATGATTGTGGCAGCCATTTATCTGAAAGAACCGATTACGAATAAAAGGTACTGGTATTTTCGTGGGGCTATGGGAGCGCTTATCCTTATTATGAGCAGTCAGGCAGCGAGCAGCGGTAACGGAAGTCTGATCGGCGACTTGCTTTGTCTGGTTGCGCAAATCAGTTTCTCCATTTATCTGACGGTGTTCAAAGGGTTGTCTCCAGCGATATTCGGCAGTAACCATCAATAAGTGGATGTTTATCTATGCTTCGATGTGCTATATTCCTTTCTCTTATCAAGATATTTCGGTCATTCAATGGGGCAGCATTCCGACGGTTGCCATTTGCAGGTATTGTATGTCGTACTGGGAGGAAGTTTCCTTGCTTATCTCTGCATCATGACGGCTCAGAGATTACTCCGTCCTACAGTGGTTAGTATGTATAATTATATGCAGCCGATTGTGGCTACGATTGCAGCCATAATCATGGGAATGGGAAGTTTCGGCTGGGAAAAGGAATCGCCATTACACTTGTGTTTTTGGGGTGTATATTGTGACGCAGAGTAAGTCTAAGGCGGATTTTGAGAAGGCGGGAAAGGAGCTGTAGGAGCTTTATATAGTATATAATTCTTCAGATACTCATTAAAGTATCTGAAGAATTATGTTTATCTCACATCCAATCTTATCCGGCACCAACCCTGATAGCTGGCATCATATCCGATAAAGAAGTTCCTTTCGTATTTAACTTTCTCTTATAAATCTGTCCACTCTCACAAAGGATATAAAGAACATCCATTTCTTTTCCTCCCATGCTACAGATACAGGTTTTACATTGCCCGGTAAAGACAGAATCGCTTCACTTCTTCCGTTATAATCACATATTTGGATGCCATACGCTGTTGCCAGATAAGTTCTTCCCGAATTATCACAGATTGCAGAATTTGTTTCTGCACCATCGGACTGATCCGGCACATGAATATAAAAGAACTCCTGCCCATATAACAGATCCTTGCTATTCTTATCTACTTTATAATTAAATCCGCGCCTCGTATCATATCCAAAGCATATAGCCAGTTATTGTTACCACTCAAAGCCAACGAATATACGCTCTTCAGCCCTCGCTTTTCTTGGATAACAGATACTCGCCCGACAGATACCAAACAGATGAACTCTTGTTCTCTTTATCTATATCACCGACTATATAATAACCACCATCTCTCAAAGCGACTGCACTATACGGATGCAATTTAGTTTTAATACGCTTGCGGACATTCCCATCTTTGTCTACAACAACCAAACCTTTTGAGATTGATACGACAACATTTCACCTGCTTTCCCTATTGCCAATAGTTTGCTGCCAATTATTACTTCACCTCTCTCTCCGCTTTCATCAAGCAAAGTCGTACCACTATCCGAAGCAATCAGGACATCTCCTTTGTTATCAGATACCAATATAGAATTAGTATCAACACCAAATGTCACCAACTCAAAATTATTTCCATCCAATAGTACTTGGTTCAACATAGAATTACGAGTCTTCTTTGGGGTGACGGAACGTTATCCGGATAATTTTTCCAAAGAAAACGCATAGCATCCGGAAAAATCTGAGTTACATTCTCATCACAATGATCCGCATTCTCCGTAAACTGATAAGCAAAATCATAACCGGCAAAATCCATAGCACGTACCATTGCCTGATTGGCACTCCACCAATCCCAAAAGATGTCCACATATCATGTGAACCACTTTGAAAATAAAACCGGATTGGTTTGGGTTCGAATTTATGAACCAATGTTGCATTCTCAAAAGAACCTCTCAAACCTGTCAACGAACCACACGAACTGTAAACACGGGAAAATTCTTCTGTATTCCAAGCAACATTAAAGGCACAGGCGGCACCAGGCTACAACCTGTTATCATACGATCGTTCTTATTCTTTGATAACAGTATCTCTTTTCCACTTGGAGTTTTCAATGTTTCGACAAAGGCAGAAGCTCCTCCAATATAAATTTTCCAAAGCGTGGAGAAGGAGTGTCATATTCATATGTTCTGTTGGCACGCGGACTATCCGGGTCAAAATCACCTATGACCTGTCCTGGAGAAGCAGCTACTAATATCATCATTGGAATTTCATGACTCGCTATGAGATTAGATACCACTGTATCTGCCTATAGCTCATGCCATCCTGAAATACACAAACACAAGCCGGAGTTTTCCCGTCATACTGAGCAGGTACGTATATATCCACATCCCGTATTGTACCCGGAAACACACTGGAATTATCCAAGCGAGCATAAATATGTTCACCATACTCAACCCCAGCTTTTCTCTTACTGTCAATTGTCAGCTCATATTTATTTTGTGCCTGACATAGACAGCTAAGAAAGAATAAAAGACTATTAATGATTCTCGTTTCATAACCATATACTTTTATTGTATGTTTAATCTCTAACGTAAACTTTTGCTTTATAAATCCCCGAGTAGCTATCTTCTTATGGTGATTATAAGAATAAGTAAAATTTTGTTCGGCAACTATCCCCGAAATATTTTCAGACTTATTCATTTCACAAGAATCATAAAGCCGCCCTACAGCTATCAAAGCTGAATTATGCCAGGTCTCATCACCATTCAGTAAGCGGGTAGCACACCACTCGCCATTCTCGTAACGTCCCTCCCATATCTGTTCAAAACATCCGGTTTTATCGGAATTGTTTGATGAAACAAATACCTTAAAATTCATTCCTGCAATAAGAAACTCATTGGTGTCTATTTGTATTATTAATCCATAAGCCGGAATATCATTACTTTCGTAGACGATTCTGAATGTATGGTCACTAAATGACAATATCTGTTCTTTTTCATCACCGGATTTCAAAATACCACGCATTTTGCCCGTACCTTGATATTGTAGAATCTGTTGCTGCAATTCCTGCAATACTTCATACGATTTAATAAGAAGCAAATGTTCCGTACCATCTTCTATCGCAAACGGGGCAAAACAAATTGCATCATGTTCGGCAAAAGCATAAAAGGCTCTTCCCGGTTCCATAGTAGACTCCGGTATAAGCAGTGGATTGTCCGGACGATGGTATTCGGCAACAATCCTCTTAAAATCAGGCAAATAAATATCAGGACTTAAAATATCAATATGATCGGCAGCAGCTTTATAGATGTCGATCACTCTGGAAACAGGTCCTCCTGTAGGATATCCACCCGGCAGTTGTTCCGAATATTGCACCAGCCATGCATTGACAAACATCGGCAACGGATATCGTTTTTTTCCTTCCCGGGCTATTTCGTCTATATAGTCAGCATAATGCCAGGCCATAAAAAATTCTTTTGCAAAAGGAGTATCCCCAAACACTTCCTTCCATGTCCCGTTTTTCTGTGAACCATTATTTTCCCATATTTCTTTCAGATGTTGCCCCAGAATATTCTTATTGACTTCAAGGTAAGTCAGCAGTTCTTGCGGGACTTCCTTTTCATACGCAACCAATGCCGGCGGACAATAATCCATCTCCTGAAATACTCCAACTTCATTTTCTGGCTGAACAAGAATCACTGTACGTTCTTTGTCTATTTCGGACAAATACTTCATCAATGAGCAAAATGCCTTCATATCCGCTTTACGCGCTTCCCGGCAAAAAGGAGAAAGCGTTTCAATATTCTTTCCTTCCTTATTCTTCACCCGGAAAAAACGTTCTGTATCCTTCTTTACCCAGCCGGGAACATAACTTGATTCTCCGTTTTTCCAACTGCCAAACCAAAGTAAGCACAGTTTCAGATTATGATCACGAGCTCCTTGCAGCATCGCATCAATCAGATGATAATCATAAACACCTTCTTCAGGTTCTAGCAATTCCCAGGTTACTGCCGCCAGCACCGTATTCAGATTCATAGATTTAAGACGTGCCCAGACAGGCTCCATATACTCAACCGTAGAAGAAGTAGAGTTATGAAGTTCGCCAGCAATCATCAGAAATGGTTTATTATCTACAATCAACTGAGTTATCTCTCCATTCTTTTTTAAAAATGGAATAGTCTCTTTCCCTGTCTCTCCTTTATGATCACATTGCACCATTAAAAGGAACACAACCATATATAAAATTAGCTTCTTCATTCTTCTATATAGTTGAGTTAACGCAATATAAACCGTTTTGTCAGTACATCTCTGCTATTGCTACCGATCATTACATCAAATTCGCCCGGCTCATATACATACTCAATATCATAATTATAAAACCGCAACATTTCCGGAGTTATTTTGAACCGGACATTCTTTGACTCACCAGCTTTAAGAAATAGCTTTTCATATCCTTTTAATTCTTTCAACGGACGGGTGACACTTCCTACGACGTCACGTAAATACAGCTGCACTATTTCTTTTCCATCCACAGTCCCCTTATTTGTAATCGTGATACTTGCCGTCAAATACTCATTACTATTAATGACTTCTTTATCCAAAGTCAAGTCGCTATATTCAAACTGAGTATAACTCAATCCGTATCCAAATGGATACAAAGGCTCATAAGTTTCATCAATATATCCTGTTCTGTACTTTTCCGAAGGCTTTTCTTTAAGAGGAGCTCTGCCGGTATGCTTATAATTATATGAAATAGGAACTTGCCCTACACTACGAGGAAAGGTTGCCGTAATTTTTCCACTTGGGTTAACATCACCAAACAGAACGTCTGCCACAGCATAGCCCGCTTCCGTCCCCGGAAACCAGACATCCAAAATCGCAGGTACATTTTCTTCTTCCCAAACTAATGTCAACGGCCGTCCTGCAAATAAAACAAGTACGACCGGTTTTCCTGTTTTTACCAATTTCTTCAACAAATCCTTTTGAGCATCAGGAATGTTCAAATCTGTTCGGGAGGTACTTTCACCAGACATTTCAGCAGCTTCTCCCATCACTGCAATAACAATATCCGCTTGGATGGCAATATCCAAAGCTTCTTGCTGCAGTTCATTATCCGAACGCCCATCACGTGGAAAACCTTTTCCCCAATGAGAAGCTCTTTTTTCCAGTTCCTCATCATAAGTAAGGTTGCTTCCACGGGCATATTTTATTTCAGCTTTATCCCCAACGGCCTCTTTTAAACCTTCGAGCACTGAAACTGGAGTATCAAGATCTGCACTCACTGTCCATGTCCCTAACATATTCCGACGATTATCGGCCAATGGGCCGACAACAGCTATCTTACCTTTTTTCTGAAGTGGTAACAGATTGCCTTTGTTTTTCAACAAAACAAAACTTTCAGCTGCCATTTCTCTCGCTGCCTGCCGATGTTCAGGAGTAAAAAGTTCTTTTTCTGCCCTCTCTTCATTACAATACTTAAACGGATCTTTGAATAATCCTAATTTGTATTTGGCCACCAAAATACGACGACAAGCTATATTGATTTGTTCTTCCGTAACTTTTCCCTCGTCAAATGATTTCTTTAATGTCCCTACCAGTCCTTCGCTTGCCATATCCATATCCAAACCTGCAATAAGTGCTCTGGCAGACACTTCCTGCATATTGCCAATTCCATGCTCTGTCAATTCACGGACAGCGTCCCAATCAGACACTACAAATCCATCAAATCCCCACTGTCCCCTCAGTAAATCGGTCAAAAGCCAATGATTGGCTGCTGCCGGAATACCCTCTACTTCATTAAAAGCGCTCATCGCACTCCCGACTCCCGCCTCTACAGCCGCCTGATAAGGAAGCATATATTCATTAAACATACGCTGACGACTCATATCTACGGTATTATAATCCTTTCCGGCATCCGGAGCTCCATAAAGAGCAAAGTGCTTCACACAAGCTAATATATTTGTATTAGCAGATAAGTCACCTTGATAACCACGAACATAAGCTTTTGCTATTTCACCACCCAGCCAGGGATCTTCTCCGGCTCCTTCAGCAATGCGTCCCCAACGTGCATCCCGTGTTACATCTACCATTGGGCTGAATGTCCAACAAATCCCATTGGCACTTGCTTCCACAGCAGAAATACGAGCGGCTTTCTCAATCATATCCATATTCCAGGTAGCAGCCTGAGCCAGAGGAATAGGAAAAATTGTTTTATAGCCATGTATCACATCCATTCCAAACAACAACGGAATTTTAAAACGGCTATGATCTAAAGCTAACTGTTGAACTTCTCTGATCTTCTTTACATCCTGAAGATTCAGCAAAGCTCCCACTTCATTTTTACGAAGACGTTCACCGGTATTCGTATTCTTTACAGGTCCGGTTATGACTGCTCCGTCAATATTAGGCATATTCAACTGACCTATCTTTTCTTCAATGGTCATTTTATTCATCAGGTTATCTATAAACCGATTCATTTCCGCATTCTGAGTGTCTTGAGCCATCATACCACCTATCGGCATCACAGCAAACATTAGTAATAGAAATTGTTTCATATTATTCTGTTCCTTTCAATTTATTTATTTTGCTATTTCTGTTCCATATATCAGCTTACCACTTGCATTATATACCCGATTGGAGGTATCAAAAACAATCGGAGCACAGTCAAAAGTCTGATCGTCTGTTCGCAAATGTATTTCAGTATTCTTTATAATTCCTTCATTGGCAGGTTTGCCTACACCAAAGACTTTACCAATATAATCTCCATCCTTACTCCAGTTATTTCCTTTGATATAGCAACTATCGACCACACAACCTTTGTTTACACCTGCCCAACTGTCTCCATAATATAATATGGCAGGACCTTCATTATTAATAAACCTGCATTTGCGAACAACCACATCGTGTACGTCAGCCTCAAAGTCAAAGCCCTGACCGTCCGGACTCTTACCTTTTATCGTATTGGAAAAAGTGCAGTTCTCTACCAAATAATCATATACCCGGGCACATTGAAACGCAGCAACTCCCCACCACATACCTACACCTTCATAACCGGTTTCATTAACTATCAGATTTTTAGCACTGCCTCCTGTTATACAATACAACATTACTCCGCCTGTCCGATATGATCGCTGTACATCGCAATCTGAAATATTCACATTGAGAAATGCGTTAGCAGATATTAAATCATGTCCATGACGCTTCCATGTACCCGTTGCATCATAATCTCGTCCAATAACTTCAATCCCCACATCACACCTGTCAAACTTACATCTCGTAATCGTAATACCCGACAGCAATGTCCTTCCTCCAAAAGCATCCGCTCCACAAATGCTAATCCCCATTCCGTAAATTAAATCGGGGGTAACCGGACGTCCGTTCTTTCCGCCACCAATAGGTTCATCTTTATCCGTTATGTCATGGAGGTAACAATCCTCAATCCATATATACTCATGATTATATGTATTTTCCTCCCATACCACAATGCCGCCATAACAGTCGGAAACTTCTATCCCTATTATTTTATATCCGGCATCATTCACTATCCTGATTCCATAAATGGCATCCCGTCCAGGCTTAATATGAGGACGTGCACCTTTTCCATAAGAAGAGATTACAATAGGATCCTCCGGTTTACCACTTCCATCTGGCAACAGTGTCTCCTGTATCCACACATCACCGGCTTTTAGCAATAGACTATCACCTGGAGAAAGTTTCTCTTCTGACACCCTCTTCAATGTTTTGAATGCTCGTTCAGGAGTCAAACCATCGTTTGTATCATTACCCGAACTTGAGCTTACATAATATTTATGACGGGCAAATGAGTTTTCCGATTCCATCATAAGTATCTGGTGTCCCGATACCAGCGAATACTCCCGGCCCTTCCAGCTAAATGTACCTTCAGTAGCTTCCGGCAAATCAATCATAGCAGTCAGCTTACCCTCTTTACTCAAAGTATAGTCTGCCACTATATTTCCTAAAGGATGCGGCATCGTTCCCGATACCTTTTTCAATGTTCCTAAATTAGGAGAAATGCGCACTTTACGGAATCCCGGCGCATCAGAATCAATCCCTAATATCACACGATAAAATTCTATATTTGGACTTGCTCCCCAGGCATGACAATCAGAGCGAGACGGTTCCGGACGTTCCGCCCACGTAGTCAGTCCCAGTGCCATCTGATCTTTCCACACTTGCATATGATTGAGAAGTTCATCTCCTGATCCTGCTTTATTCAAAGCCTGGTTAAGATAATAACGAAAATAAATGGTAGCCTGTATCAGATCTGTGTCTGTCAACATCAAGCGTACTACCCGTTTTGCATCTTTTCCAGTCACAACATCTGCCAATACAGCCAATGAATTCACATGTTGAGAAAAAGTCTTATGTTTGTAGGTATCAGCAAACAAGCCACGAGATTCATCCCAATATTTACGTCGTATGGCAGACTTTAGAGTTGATGCAATATTAGCATAATACTCTCCCATAGCAGGAAGTCCGAAAGCTTTCTCCATCTTAGCTACAGATTCCAACGTTATAAGATACATCAAATCCTGTAAAGCCGAATTACCATCTTTCTCACGAAGCGGCTCTCCATTTGGAAAACCTTCTGCCCAATCCACGAAAAACCAATAAGGAATATGTCCCAACGTATAGTCAGGTTTCAGCCATTGTTCATACCATGCCAATATAGTACGGTAAGCGGGCAATAATGTTTTCATATATTTTTCATCGCCTCTGTACATCCAGTAATCATACCCCATTCCTATCCACCAAAGAGAAAACGAAGAGATAAACTGATGAGAGTTAGTCGGGTAACGTCCCATCGTTATTCCATCTGCTCCAATAGACTGTCGCCCCTGTTCCAATGCATTCTTCACCATACAAGTATCATGCGTATTATAAAGTGTTATCATAGCCTGAATACGTGTATCTCCCCAATATTGTAACTGTTCATAATACGGACAATCCATATAAGTTTCATTGGCACATAATCGGGCAGTCCGCCATCCTATTTCCAAGATCTTCTCCAAATCCTTATTTTCCGGTGCAGAGAAGCTGCTTTCTTTGACAAACGGATAAGCCGAATAGATGCTATGTAAATCCTCAATTACAAGAGGTTTGTTCTTTGTTTCAATATGTATGTCAACATACCTCCATGTACGCCACCACAGACTGGTATATACCCTGCCTATGCCACCATCACATATAATTTTATCCTCATAGCCTATAAATGTTTTTCCTTCCAGTTCATTTCTATCCTCTTTAAGTCCTAATGCCGGATCAGAATAATATGCCTCTGTATACCCCAAACGAACTTCCGCTCCTTCTCCCTGGCTATAATGCAATGACAAATAACCGGTAGTCAGATATTTCTGATCTAGTATCAGATGTACTTTAGTATTAGACGGAATTGTAAATGGATGTTTTTCCAATGGAAATTTTTTCGGGACTCTGATTCCATCTGCTCTTCTAAGACTTGGAAAACGTTCAACTTTATATTCCGATGGAGGAATTGGGGCAGGAACCAGTAAACGTCCGGGATAATCGGCCCCTCCCTTCATAGAACCAGCCAATGCTTCACGTGCTCTGATCCAAGCAGAATCATTATAATCCAGCTGCTCCCATCCCCAAGGATAAGCACCCGCATCAAATAATTCCCCCGGACCGGCTACATAATATCCACATACCGGCGTTTCCCATATACCATAACTTTTATTCTTTATACAAAGCCACGTACTATTTGTGTTCACGACCGATTCTTCCACCGTATTACCTTGCACTATAAACCCTGTCTGATTGAAACTTATTTGAGCCAACGGCCTTTTATTCCCATAATTCCAGACAACGGCAGCTAATATATTCTTCCCCCGTTTTAAATAAGGAGATAAATCAACTGTTTCAAAATTCCAGTTGAATACATTCCCTCTCGCAGGTCCTAAAGATATCAAACGACCATTGATATATAGTTTATACCGATTATCAGCAGATACATGAATATGGAATTGCTCAGGAAGTGCATCCAGTTCAAAAGTCTTTCGGAAATGATACACCCCATACACATCAACAGGCTCATCAGGTACTGAGATCCAACGAGCAGCCCACTGCCCGAAATATAATAAAGAGTTTATATGCTTGCCTTGATAACCCGCTAACCGGATTTGTGAGCAAAGCGGAAGACATACTGCTATTAATAATATGATTATTAATATTCGATTTCTCATATTTTACTAGTTTTATTAATATTGTTTTCCAAAAACAACGTCTCCAGGCAGTATATCACCTTACCAATGAAACGAAAAAAGTAATAAGATCAGAAGCAGGCTCTTTTTAAGAGCCCGCCTGCTTTATCAAACCAATATAATCAATAACCTATTGAAAAAAGAAATTCAATCAGAGAGGACAAACTACTAAATTATCAAATAGTGCTGTTCCCAAGCTTCCATTAGCAAGTCCAATTGTTCCTTTTGAGAAAGACGCGTCATCTAACGCCCCCATTAAATTACCATCCATATACACCCGAACAGAGGCATCTTCTGATTCTATCCGGATTTTATAAGTAGTCTCTTTCAGCATACTATAGCAAGGATAGCTGGACAATGGAGTCACTCCCTCTATTCCGTTTGTCACTTTATAGATATCGATAGTACTGCGGTAGTTACGGAGCAGATTCACTCTAGCAATGTAATAGTTCTTTCCGCTATCATCAGCACAGAATATAAAGCCCGGAGATACGATTTCTGACTGACAGGTTATTTCTGCTTCAATAAAATAATTTTGCCATTCGCTACCGCCTTTTGCGAAAACAACTTTATTATTACCAACAGACAAAGCCCCATTGGTCAACACAGCACCTGCAGCATCTTCTTTCCACTTTGACAAACCTGAACTAAATTTATCTTCAAACAAAGGGTGATCCCGAGACGGCCCTCCACTATAGATTAACAGACCGGAAGCATCATAAACCCTATTCGACTCGTCAAAACCAATGGATAAGAATAAAAAAGTCGTAGCTTTATTGCTCATATGAATTATAGAGTTCTTCACTATACCACTATTGGCTGAATATCCAATATTAAAAATACGTGTATCATCCACCCGGTTGTTTCCCTCAAAATAGCATTCATCTACTATATTTCCAGCATTAGCTCCCGGCCAGGTTCCGCCATAGCATAGCAATCCCGCAGCATCATTGTTCAAGAATTTACATTTGCGAACCGTCACATTTTGATTATCCGATTCAAAGTCGAATCCTTGTCCGTCAGGACTGCTTCCCTTTATAGTATTGGAGAAAATGCAATTTTCGATCAACGAGTCAGTGACGCGAGAAACCTGAAATCCTGCTACTCCCCAGTACATACCGACTCCCTGATATCCGGTTTCGTCAACCAGTAAATCACGTGCGTCCAGTTTACTCACACAACTGATGCAAATTCCACCGGTTCGATAAGAACGAGTTACGTCGCAATTAGCTATCTTTACATCATGAAAATTGTTGGAGGTAGTTCTATCCTTTCCATGATACTCCCACTTACCGGAAAAGTCATGATCTCGGGAAATAAACTGAATGCCGACATCACAACGGTCTATCTTACTATTGCGTATAGTGATATCTTCACAAATTCGACTATTGCCATAAGCATCGGAACCATTAATACAAATTCCTGAGGGCATAACTAAATCAACCGGCATCTTTTGATCCCATCCGCCTCCCCATCCGGTAGTAGTTCCGGTAACCTGATGTACATAACAATCTTCAATTAAAATGTATTTATGATTATATGTATTCTCATACCAGAATACAATGCCTCCATAACAATTCATAATCTCTAAACCACGAATTTCATAACCACTTCCATTCACTATCCGAATTGCATAGATTGTATTATTACTATATCCCGGACTGATTATAGGCTTGGCACCTTTACCATAGGTCCCGATAATGACAGGTTTTTCTTTTGTTCCGTTTCCTTTCGGGGTCAGCGTCTGCCTCTGCCATACATCACTTGCACGCAAAAGTAGTTTACTTCCCGGCTTCAGTTCCAGCTGAGAAGCTCTCGTCAAAGTTTTAAACGGAGTATCTTCACTTAATCCATCATTCTCATCATTTCCACGACTAGAACTCACATAATAAGTTTTTCCGTCCGCAGCAGATACGACATATTTGCCTGAATACCCAACAGAAGTCTGTACCGCTCCCTTTACTGTTGTTTTCACCTTATATTCTCCTTCCGGCACAGAGGAAGGTATTGGCAAAATCAGGATTGCCTCATTATCTACGATATTTCCTGTATTCTTCACTGGAGTATCCAAAGAATTTCCTCCTTCAGCTGTCACCAATTCTACTGTCACATCCGTATCGTTTCCTGTGAGTTCTGTCTGAACATTAACATTGACGTTTGCCTGTTCTCCCATTACAGAGAAATATGAACTTAACTTCACAGCCAGCACTGATTGTACTCGCTTATAAATCTCAATCTCACCCAATTGCAGAATATACGTGTCTCTAAATCCTGTCCATTCATTATTGGTAGAATAAAGATTAGTAGCAATCAAGCGAACATATTTAGTTTTCACGTCAGTAAAAGTATATTTACGGGGCAAAGCATCTGTCACCGCCGGATGATTCTCTACCGTAGAGACAACTTTCCAATCCTTTCCGTCTACAGACACCTGTAATGTAAAATCGATTGGAAAACCTTCATGAGTACCGTCATAACGGGGATAAACCCAAATAGAATTTATCTCTGACTCTTGAGCCAATTCTATTTGTACCCATTCAGTGTGATTCTCCGTTGAACCAACACTACTATAATATGCCTGATTCTGGGCAGCCTCTATTTTTCCGTCAATAAGATAAAACGGAGCTCGTCCCTCATCAAAGCTGGACGCGGTAGCCACACCGCCCAGTGCTAAATTTACACTGGGCACTTCTTCTTCAACAGGTGGCTCCGGAGTTGGTTCCGGTACAGGGTCAATCACATCATTATCCGAACAAGATAAAACCTGTACCGAAAACAACATCAGGAATAGCAAATTCAAA